>Ga0182735_1000017_pt1 | contig 374114 bp, 325 predicted proteins | sample eDN5th30CKraftMG_FD_128524 | JGI IMG/M metagenome (GOLD analysis project Ga0182735, IMG submission 128524) | Enriched Miracle-Growth compost microbial communities from Emeryville, California, USA - eDNA 5th pass 30_C Kraft MG (version 2) (version 2) ... | reverse complement strand
GGCCTCGGCCCGCTGACCGAAGAGGGCTCGGGCCTGCTCATCATGGCGATCGCCGGCGGCGCGCTCGTCGTCGTGCAGGGTTGGCTCGCCGACACCGTCGGCCTGCAGAACAGCTTCTGGCTCCCCGCAGCGTGCGAACTCTATGCCCTCTGGGGCTCAAAGCCGACACAGGCCCTGCCGCCGGACGATATGCATGTTCCGGAGCAGGCATAGCCAAGCGGTGAAGATGACCAGCCTCGGCATTCTGGGTGATTGGGGCAGCACCCGTCTCAGGCTCTGGCGCCTGGAGGATGGTCGGGTCACGGACAGGCGGGAAGGCCCGGGCGTGATCGGCCTCCAGCGACCTCCAGCCGATGTCCTGCTGGAAGCGCTCGCACCCTGGCGTACGGCCGGCGCCAGCCGCATCACCCTCTGCGGCATGGCGGGCGCGCGCGGCGGCCTGCACGAGGCGGACTATGCCCCCTGCCCTGTCGATGCCGCGCAATGGGCAGAGCGGACGGTCGCCTTTGCGCTCGACGGTCTTTCCGTTCGCATCGCCGCCGGGTGCGCCCATGATCGCGGCGGCGGGTTTCGCGACTTGATGCGCGGCGAAGAAACGCAGTTGTTCGGCGCGATGGCATTGAATCCCGCGCTGGCAGCAGGCCGGCATCTGTTGATATTGCCCGGGACGCACAGCAAATGGGCCGTCGTGGACGGCGGCCGCATTGTCGATTTCCGTACCTTTCTGACCGGCGAGTTGTTCGCCCGGCTCCGGGGCTCCAGCCTTTTGCCCGATCCGGCGGACGTACCCGGCGACGACGCGGCTTTCGCGGCGGGCGTCGAGGCGTCGGGGAACGGCGGGTTGCTGGGCAATCTGTTTCTCACCCGTTCCGCACAAGTCGATGGCGGGCGGTCGGGCGAATGGGCATCGGCTTTCCTTTCCGGTCTTCTGATCGGAAGCGAATGCGCCGAAATGATCGGCACCGTCCCTCCCTCTTCGCCGGTCCGCATCCTTGGCGCGCCGGGCCTCGCGGAGCGTTATGCAGCGGCGCTCGGCCGGTTCGGAACCGGCGCCGAGCGACTGGAGGCGGATGCGTGCACCCTGGCCGGATTGAGGATGATCGATGTCGACGATTGACGAACTGCTGGCGGCGGGCGCTCCGCCGATTGTCGCGATATTGCGGGGTATCCAGCCCGACGAGGCGGTTGCGGTGGCCGCGGCGCTGGTCGACGCCGGCATTCGCATGATCGAAGTGCCGCTGAACTCGCCGGACCCGCTGACGAGTATCGCGGCCATACAGGAACGCTTTGGCGAGAACGCCTTGATCGGCGCGGGAACGGTGCTGACGGTCGAGGCGGTGGATGCCGTCGCCGAAACGGGCGCCCGCCTGATCGTCACGCCCAATAGCGACCCGCGCGTCATCGCGCACGCGGTGGAACGCGGCCTCGAGATCATGCCCGGCTGCATGACGCCGACCGAAGCCTTCGCCGCGGTCGCCGCAGGGGCGCGGCGCCTTAAGCTCTTTCCCGCCGCCTCGCTCGGCATCGGTCATTTCAAGGCATTGCGCGAGGTGCTGCCGAAAAACGTCGGGGTGTGGGCGGTCGGCGGCGTCGACAAGACCAACGCCGGTGCATGGCTCGGCGCGGGCGCAGCAGGGGTGGCCGTCGGGGGCAGCCTCTACAGTCCGGGCCGGTCGGCCGAGGAGATTGGCCGCGTTGCCCGGCGACTGATCGCGGCGCTTCTATGATCCCGTCCGCTCCTCTACGGCGTCGGCGAACCAAGCATGGCGCCCCGCGTGTCGAGGAAAGCCATGTTGACAAGGTCGGTCATGGCGGCGCGAGCGGCTTCGACATTCTCCGCCTCCACCGCATCGAATACCCGGCGATGATCGGGCGTCGGGTCGCGCAGCACGGGCGCCTCGCGCAGTTTGTACATCGTCGTCCAATGGACCGCCGCGCCCACACTGCTCGTCAGGGTGATCAGGAAGGGGTTTCCAGACGCCTCGAGCAGGACGGCATGAAAGTCCTGGTCGGCCTGGCGTCCTGCTTCGGTAGCCAGCGTATGCTCTTGCATCGCGTCCAGCGCCTTGCTCATTCGGACGACTTGATCGTCGGTCCGCCGCGTCGCCGCCAGCGCCGCCGCTTCCGGTTCGACGACCCGGCGCAGTTCGAACAGGCTTTCCAACAGGCAATCGCTCGGCTGGAACTCGAAAATCCATTGCAGCACATCGGGATCGAGCATGTGCCATTTCACGCGCTCGCTGACCTTGGTTCCGGTTTTAGGGCGCGATTCCACCAATCCTTTGGCGGACAATATCCGCAGCGCCTCGCGATAGGCCGTGCGCGAGATATGCAATCGCTCGCTCGCCTCGATTTCGCCGCGCAGCGACTCACCGGGCCCATATTGGCCCGAGACGATAGCGATACCAAGATCGCGCGCCACCGAGCCGTGAATCCGCAGGCGCTTCCTCGCAGAGGCCGAATGAAAATTTTGTGCTGGGGTCGGATTATCCATATTCATAGTGTAGCGCCCTTCCACCCAGAGGCAATGCACGCACGATCCAAACGCGAAGCCGGATACATTCAATCGATCAACTTTGTGCGAGAAAGAGCGAACGGCTTTCCGGTGAAGCGGCGGCGCAGGTCGCGCGGCACGGCAACGGCGGCGGCTATCCCCTTGACAAGGATCACTCCCCCGCGAAATGGTAGCGGTATCATTGAAGAGAGAAGAGCAGGTAAACGACGTCGCTGCAACGGCAGATTTGCCGGTCGGCTCCTGGCGTCCGCCGACATATGTCGAACGATCCCTCGCGCCCGCCTCTCCGTCGATCCGCGGCGCCTTCCCCGCAACCGATATTGTCAACACCGCCGCATCCTCCGTCAACAGAGCGCTGGCGACGGAGCGATAACCCATCGCATAACCGGAAAGGAATATGGAAATGCTCTCTCTCTTGCTGGCGGCGACCGCGCCGGTGGCCGTTGCATCCCCCGACAGCAGCATCGTCATCAGTGTGGCCCCCGACGGCCGGTCCTATTCGGTGACTCGCAAGGGCGAGCTTATCGTCAAGGACGCACCGCTGGGTCTGGACATCGCGAACGCGCCCGATTTTTCGAAGCTGGAACTCGTCGACGTCAAGACGCAGACGGTCGACCGCACGATCCCCCTCACCGCAACCAAGGCGAGCGAGGCGAAGGACCATTATAACGGCGCCGTCATCCGCTTTCGCGAAGACGGGACGCGCGGCCGGACCATGTCCATCGAGGCGCGCGCCTATAACGAGGGCGTCGCGTTCCGTTATGTCCTGCCCGGCGGCAAGCCGGTGGAAATCGCCGGTGAGGAAACCGGGTTCCGTCTGGCAGGTAACACGCGCTGCGAGGCGACCGAATTCAGCAGCTCGCACGAACTCGCGTGGAATTCAGTGACCATCGCCGCGCTCGATCGGTCCAAGCTCTATGATCTGCCCATGCTCTGCGCGACATCGTCCGGGCGCAGCCATTTCGCCTTCGCCCAGGCGGGGATCGAGGGCTATTCGAGTTCGGCCTTGGAGCCGGTCGACGGCGGCATGAAAGTCCGATTGATCGCGCCACGCGACAATCCCGGCGTTGCGGTCCAATCCGCCGACGGCCTGCAGAGCGCATGGCGCGTCATCATGGCCGGCGATCGCGCGGGCGACCTGATCGCCTCACCAATCATCGGCAATCTGTCGCGGCAGGCCACCGGTGATTTTTCCTGGGTGAAGCCGGGCAAGGCGGCATGGGACTGGTGGTCCGGCCCCTCGACCTCCGAAAAGCCGAGCATGGAGCGTTATCGCCGCTTCATCGATTTCGCGGCACAGTCCGGTTTTCGCTATTTCATGGTCGACGCCGGCTGGGCGTACAATTCGGGCGAGTGCTGCGGCGTCGTACCGAACCCGGATACCGACATCACCCGCGCCGAACCCGGCATCGATATCCCCGCTCTGGTGCAATATGCCAAGGGCAAGGGGGTAGACTTGTTGCTCTGGGTGCATTGGGCCCATCTCGATCCCCGCATGGACGAGGCGCTCGACCTTTACCAGCGCTGGGGCATCAAGGGCATCAAGGTCGACTTTATGGAACGCGACGACCAGCAGATGGTCGACTTCTATGTGCGCGCCGCGAGAGCCACGGCCAAACGGCACTTACTGATCAACATGCACGGTGCCTTTCCTCCCGCCGGCCTTTCGCGCACCTATCCCAACTACATCACGCAGGAAGGCGTGATGGGCGCGGAATGGAACAAGTTCGGCTGGGGCCGTGTAACCCCCACGCACAATGTGAAGCTCGCCTATACGCGGATGCTGCTGGGACCGATGGATTACACGCCCGGCGGTTTCCGCAACGGCGCGAAGGCCGCCGGCCCCGGCGACGGCTCCATGCCCACGACCCTGCATACGCGTGGTCAGGCGTTGGCCCAGTTCGTGGTCTATGACAGTCCGCTTCAGATGGTGTCGGATGCGCCCGAAGCCTATGCGAACGCCAGCGGCTTCGACTTCATCAAGCAGGTGCCGACCGCGTGGGACGAAACCCGCTTTATCGACGGAACGCCGGAAAGCCATATCGTCCTCGCCCGCCGCAAGGGGAAGGATTGGTATATCGGGGCGATGACCAACGAAACCGCACGCACGGTCCGGATCCCGCTCTCCCTGATCGGAACGGGTCGCTTTGAAGCGACGATCTGGGAGGATGGTGCGTCGGGCAACGAGGTGAACCGCACAGTACGGCAGGTCACGAGCGGCGACAGCCTGTCCATCCAGATGAGCGCGGGAGGGGGCGCCGCGATCCATCTGACGCCGATCAACTAGAGCAATTCCGAACCTGACAAGAAAGGCCGCCGCGCTCCGCGAGCGCGGCGGCCTTTCTTTCGTCCGGCTCATTTTTCCTCCGGGGAGCCGACGCGCCCGGCTGGCCTGCCGACAAGCGGAGCGTTGGGATCATAGGTCCAGACCGCTTCGTCACGCAGCTCGCCCGATGACACCGCGATCCGGTTGCGTCCCGGTGTCAGCTGCACATCGGTCCAGGTCGCCACATGATCGACCACGGGCATTTCGGGAAGCGCGCGGCCGTTCACCGTCAGGTGAACCGACGTCTGATTGCTGTAGACCCGGACGGTTACCCGGGCCTGCGTGCGATAATCGTGGCGGCGCTCGGTCAGGTGCAGCATCGGCCGGTCGGACCAGTTGGCCTGATACCAATAATAGGCGTCCTTTCGAACGGCCCGATCATAGGTCACGAGTCCCTTGTCGTTGATGCCGTTGCGATCCCCTTCGCTCCGCCCGTCGGAGGCAAGGTCGAAGGCGACCCAGACGAACGAACCCCACAGATAGGGAAGATCCCTGATCCCCCGCCAATTCTGTTCGTGATAGAGCGCCTGATATTGTTCGGGATGCCAGGCGCTCGTCGTCACCGGCGGAGCGGGGTTGCTCTCTTGCGCGCGGATGCCGGCGCCCGCGCCATATTCGCCGACCGCGAAGGCGCGCTCGGGGAAGCGCCCGTGAAATGTCCGCGCCCATTCGCCCAGCGTACCCTTCTGGTCGGGATACCAACCGAAATAGCGGTTGAAAGCGCTAAGATCGGCAACGAGCGCCTTGGGGTCGTCGTCGTTCTGGCAGCAATGGGCATAGGCGGTGGGACGGCTCGGATCGGCGGCGCGGGCCGTCGCCTGCGCGGTGCGCAGCACGCGCAGCACGTCGTCGCTTGTCTCATAGACCTCATTGCCCAGCCCCCAGATCGCCACCGAGGGATGATTCATATTCTGGGCGATCAATTCGCGCATCTGCCGCGCGACGTTGCGCTCGAACGCCTCGCCCGGATCGATCGCGCCATTGAGCGGAATTTCCGTCCAGACCAGCAAGCCCAGACGATCCGCTTCGTCATAGGCGCGCTGTGGATGCTGATAGTGAACGAACCGCACCGCGGTCGCTCCCATTTCGGCGATGATCCGCACGTCTTCGGATATTTCCTCGTCGGTCACCGCGGTCCCCCGGCCGGGCCGTTGGGCGTGGAAATAGTTTACGCCGCGCAGGCGATAGGGCCGGCCGTTCAGTAGCAGCCCCTTGTCGGCGGTCACTTCGATCGAACGAATGCCGAGCGGCAGCTCGACGCGGTCGCGCACCCGCCCCCTGGCGTCAGCGAGCGTCGCAACGACCCTGTAAAGATAAGGGTCGGCAACGCCGTTCCACAAGTGCGGGTTCGGCAGGGTCAATTCGGCCGTCGCTTCGCTCGTTCCGCCGGAAGGCACGCTGCGTCGCCCCTCGGCCGCGGCGACGGTCTGCCCCGCCGCATCGTAAAGGTCGATCCGATAGCGCACGCCGGCATCGGCTTTCGTGTCGTTCGAAAGGCGCAGACGGGCGCGAATCGAAGCGGCGTCGGCGGTCGCCTTGGGCGTGGAGACATAGACGCCGGGACCGCCGTCATCCTCCATATCGAAATGCAGCGCGTCCGCCGACACGAGCCGCATGCGGCGGTAGAGTCCTCCGAAGACAGTGAAATCCCCCCCCAGCGGCGCGATGTCCGGCAGACGGCTGTTGTCGACGCGGACGGCGATGCTGTTGGGGCCGGCTTGCAGGGCATCCGAGACATCGAAACGAAAGCGGGCATAGCCTCCCTCGTGCCGGCCGATCCTGTGCCCGTTGACCCAGAGATCCGCCGCCAGCGCGGCGCCATCGAATTCAAGGAAATAGCGGCGATCGGGCGTCTTGGCCGGCAGCGTCACATGCGTTCGATACCAGGCGGGCCCCCGATAATAGCCTCCCCCATCGTCGCCGTCGCCGCCGTTGAACGTATGCGGCAATGTGACGTGCGACCAGCTTGCGTCGTCAAAGTCGGGCGATCCGGCATCTGCCGCATCTCCGCGCTGGAAGGCCCAGACGCCGTCGATCGGAGTCCTGCCGCGCTCCGTCGCCCGCGCCGGACCCCCGGCCCATATCCCAGAAACGATCAACAGAAGGGACAGCAAAGCGGCGAGCCGCCGGATCGAAACATGGCTGATGCTGACGAACATGACGATCATTTATCTCCCAAAGCCCCGTCTTGCGGGTTTTTTGCCGCTCTCGATCAAGGCGATAGCGAACGGAGGGCGGCCGATGGCCGCATATCCGTTGACCTCGATTGCGCTTATGGTATCGCTATCATCAGACAAATAGAATGTCCATTCGAGCAAATGCTCGGGGTGTCGCCGGATAAACGGGGGAGGGAAAGAGAATATGCGTGACGCGGATCGCGGCCAACGTGCCGGAAGACTTGCCGCGCGGGGATTGGCGCTGCCGGTCCTCGCCCTGTTGTCGGCTTGCGGCGGCGGTGGGGGCGGCCCATCGTCGGTGGCCCCACCCGTCGCTTTGCCGACGCCGGCGCCCGCGCCCGCTCCGGCGCCCACGCCTGCACCATCGACACCCTCAATACCCGTCCCGACCCCCGCCCCCGCGCCGGCGGCCACATCGTCGGCCGTCGCCTTCTCGCAACAAATGTCGCCGGGCATCAACCTGGGCAACACGCTCGAAGCGATCGCCGACGGGATGCCGAGGCCCGCAACCAGCTCTGAAGAAGGCGCGTGGGGGCAACCGAAGGTCAATCAGGAGATCATGAACGGCTATCGGACCGCGGGTTTCAGAAGTGTGCGCATTCCGGTTTCGTGGAGCCAGTATCTCGACGCCAACGGCAGGATCCCGGACTTCTGGATGAACCGCGTGAAGCAGGTCGCGGACTATGCCCGCAACGCCGACCTCTATGTCATCATCAACATTCACTGGGACGGCGGCTGGATAAATCCGGTTCCCGAAGAACAGGACGCGGTCAATGCGAAATTGACCAGCCTTTGGACGCAGATTGCCGAAGCGTTCAAGGGCTATGACGACCATCTGCTGTTTGCCGGAACCAACGAGATCGCGCTCGACTGGCGGCAACCGCCGCCGGAAAACTGCCCCATACAGCATGGTTTCAACCAGAGCTTCGTCGACGCCGTAAGGGCAACGGGCGGCAACAACACGAATCGCTATCTGGTCGTTCAGGCGTGGGCGACGAACATCGACGCCAGCCTGACGTGCAACGCCACGATGCCCAGCGACACCGCGTCGAACAGGTTGATGATGGAGGTTCATTATTATGATCCCTTCGACTTCACGATCAACGACAAGAGCGACATCTGGCAATGGGGGTCGATCATCGACGACCCGGCCTTCGGCGAAAACTGGGCGAACGAAGCCTATACCGACGCCCAGTTCCAGAAGATGAAGACGAACTTTTTCGACAAGGGCGTGCCGGTGATCCTCGGCGAATATGGCGCCTATAACAAACCCGATTTCCCCGGCATGGACCCTTACCGGCTCTATTGGATTCAATATGTGACCCAGTCGGCGTTCCAGCACGGCCTGATACCGATCTATTGGGATACCGGGGATTTTCTGGACCGGAACACCGGGACGGTGAAGGACGCCGCGGCGGTCGACCGAATAATGGCAGTGACAGAATAGAGGCGGCGCGCCGGCGGGGCCGATGAAAGATCACCGCCTCGGATATCGACGGCGGAGTCCGACCCACCGGCCCGCCGCCAGCTTGCCGCGCCCTGCAAAGCGCGGATGCCCCTCCTATAGCGTCGCGGCCGCATCGGGCGGCGCCGGGACCGCTACGCCGGCGACCAACGTGGCGAACATTGCCGATTTAGGCTTGATAGCGCTCCCATTTAATATGTATGAGTAATGGAAGTCGAAGACGAAACAACTTGGGGGGAGAGCAAGTGAAATGTGGTTGAATCGTGCGCAAACGGCCGTTCTCGGCGCGTCCTTGTCTGCGGCGACTCTGGGGCTCATGGCGACCGCTGCTGGCGCCGAGCAGACGGCGCCGGGCGCCGCAAATCCCGCGCTCTGGCCTGCCGCGAAAAGTCAGGGCCTGATCGACGCAAAAACCGAAGCACGGGTCACCGCCCTGCTGCAACGCATGTCGATCGAGGAAAAAGTAGGACAAATGATCCAGGCGGACACGGCCTCGGTCAAGCCCGAGGATCTGCGCAACTATCCGCTGGGCTCGATCCTTGCGGGCGGCAGTTCGCCGCCGATGGCGGCGCCCGACCGGTCCCCGGCCGGCCCATGGATCGAAACCGCACGGGCGTTCAACGCCGTCGCGATGGAAAAGCGGCCGGGCCATGTGCCTGTCCCGATCATGTTCGGGATCGACGCCGTGCACGGCAACAACAATGTGGTCGGCGCGACTCTCTTTCCGCACAACAGCGCGCTGGGCGCCGCGCATGACCCCGACCTGATCCGCCGGATCGGCGAAGCCACCGCACGGGAAACCGCTGCGGCCGGCATCGACTGGGCCTTTGCGCCGACGTTGGCGGTCCCCCGCAACGACCGCTGGGGCCGGACCTATGAAGGCTATTCCGAAGATCCCGAGCTCGTTCGCACCTATGCCGCCAGGATGATCGAGGGACTTCAGGGTGCACCCGGAAAAGGCAAGCTGCAGCAAGGCCATGTCTCGGCCAGCGCGAAGCATTTTCTGGGCGACGGCGGGACCACCAACGGCGTCGATCAGGGCAATACCGAGGTTCCCGAAAGCGAGCTGATCGCCATTCATTCCGCCGGCTACCCGCCCGCGATCAACGCCGGAACGCGCACGATCATGGCGAGCTTCAACAGCTGGCAGGGCGTCAAGATGCACGGCAACAAAAGCCTGCTGACCGACGTGCTGAAGGGGCGAATGGGATTTGACGGATTCGTCGTCGGCGACTGGAACGGTCATGGACAGGTACCCGGCTGCACCACCATCAACTGTCCGATCGCGTTCAACGCCGGCCTCGACATGGCAATGGCACCCGACAGCTGGAAAGGGCTGTTCGAAAACACCGTCAAGCAGGTCCGCGAGGGCGTGATCCCGATGGCGCGGGTCGACGACGCCGTGCGCCGCATTCTGCGCGTGAAATTCAAGGCCGGGCTGTTCGATCCCGCCCGTCCCTTCGAGAGCCGCGCCGACGTAATCGGCGCGCCGGCGCACCGGGCCTTGGCACGCGAAGCCGTGCGCAAGTCGCTCGTGCTGCTGAAAAACAATGGCGCCTTGCCCGTGAAGAGTTCGGCGCATATCCTGGTCGCCGGCAGCGCGGCCGACAATATTTCGCAACAGTCGGGCGGCTGGACCCTGTCCTGGCAGGGCGACGGCAACACCAACGCCGATTTTCCCAATGCCCAGTCGATCTATGCCGGCATTGCGGAGGCGATGAAGGCCGGGGGAGGCAGCGCAACCCTGAGCGTCGACGGGAACTTCACCGAAAAGCCGGACCTCGCCATCGTCGTTTTCGGCGAGCAGCCCTATGCCGAGGGTCTTGGCGACCTTCGGACGCTGGAGTTCGAACCGGGCGACAAGGCATCGCTGGCGCTGCTCAAGAAGCTGAAATCGGCTGGCATCCCGGTGGTCTCGGTGTTTCTGTCGGGACGCCCGATGTGGGTCAATCCCGAACTCAACCAATCGGACGCCTTCGTCGCGGCCTGGCTTCCCGGCAGCGAAGGCGGCGGCATTGCCGACGTCCTGATCGGCGACCCGCAGGGCAAACCCCGCAGCGATTTTACGGGCCGCCTGTCGTTCAGCTGGCCAAAGACCGCCGCCCAGTTCACCCTCAACAAGGGGGAAGCCGGCTACGACCCGCTCTTCGCGCTCGGCTACGGCCTTGGCTACGCCGCGCCCGGCGCCGTCGGTCGGTTGAGCGAAGTGGCGGGGATTGACGCCGCCGCGATCAACAAGAGCCGCTATTTCGCGGACGGCCGAATGCACGCCCCCTTCTCGCTCGCGCTCGGTTCGGGCATCACCCGGCGGCCGGTCGATTCCCCGAGCCGCCAGGAAGGCGCGATGCAGCTCGGCTGGATGGCGGGTCAGCCCGCGAGGGCGAGCATTGAGGGCGACAAGGTCGATCTGCGTTTCGAAGCCAGCGCGGAAATGATGCTGCAGATGACCTATCGCGTCGATGCGCCGGCCCGCGGCCGTGTGGAGTTGGCGATGGGCGGCGGTGCGATCGACGCCACCGATCTCTTCAAGCGCAGCGCGGGCTGGCAGACGGTGCGTATTCCGCTGAAATGCTTTGCCGACAGGGGCGCGGACATGGCGGGGCTCTACCCGCTATGGACGCTGTCCGCGGCGGACTCCCTGACGGTTTCCTTCGCAGACATCGGCCTCGCAACGCAGGCGCCCGGCGGCATCTGCCCGCCCAAGCCGTAACTGCAGCTCTGGAGATTTTCCATGCACTCACTGACTCGCGGGCTACTCGTCATCGCCGCGCTATGCCTCGGCGGCGTGGCGACGGCCAAGGACGCCCCACTCCCGCGCCTCGACAGCCGCGACGGGCGGCACGCCCTGATCGTCGATGGCGAACCCTTCCTGATCCTCGGCGGCCAGGCGAATAATTCCAGCAACTATCCCGCGATGCTGCCCGAAGTCTGGCCGACGATCCGTGCCCTCCACGCCAACACGCTCGAAATTCCGGTCGCCTGGGAACAGATTGAGCCGGTGGAAGGGCAGTTCGACTTTTCGTGGGTCGATGCGCTGGTCCCTCAGGCGCGCGAGAACGGCGTCCGCCTGATTCTGCTGTGGTTCGGCACCTGGAAGAACACCGGCCCGAGCTACATGCCCGAATGGGTCAAGAGCGACACCAGGCGCTTCCCGCGAATGATGACAAAGGACGGCCGAACGCATTATGTGCCGAGCCCGCACGGTCGCGCCACGCTGGAGGCCGACAAGCGCGCCTTCGTCGCCCTCATGCGCCATCTTCGCGAGATCGACCCGCAGCATACGGTGATCATGGTCCAGCCGGAGAATGAAGTGGGCAGCTACGGCTCGCCGCGCGATTTCTCGCCCGAGGCCAACAGGCTGTTCGCTGGCCCGATCCCGGCAGCGCTTGCCCGCAAAATCGGCAAGCGCGGCACCTGGAGCGAGGTGTTCGGCCGCAAGGCGGACAGCTCGTTCAACGCCTGGTATACCGCGCGCTACATCGACGAGATTGCCGCCGCGGGCCAGGCCGAACTTAATTTGCCGATGTACGTCAACGTCGTGACAAGCGACCCGGCCGATGCCAAGGCCGGCGAAGGCGACGGCGCCAGCGGGGGCGCCGACTGGCCGGTGCTCGACGTGTGGAAGGCCGCTGCGCCGCACATCGCGATCGCCGCGCCCGACCTCTATGATCGCGGCTACAACGTCTATGCCGGCAAGCTCGACAAGATGGCCCGGCCCGATAATCCGCTGTTCGTCCCCGAGACCGGCAACGACCTCGAATTCGCCCGCTATTTCTGGCTCGCGCTCGGCAAGGGCGCGATCGGATGGTCGCCGTTCGGGATGGACACCACCTATGCCAATTTCCCGCTCGGCGCGAAACAGCTCGACGCCGAGACACTTGGCGCCTTCGCCTCGAAATTCGCGCTGATGCGCCCGATCGCGCGCGATTGGGCGCGGCTCGCCTTCGACCATCCGACGGTCGGCTTCGCCAGGGGCGACGACGCGTCCGACCAGTCGGCGGTGAGCGGGCGCTGGAAGATCACCGCGCGTTACGGCCTGTGGGCTTTCGGCGAGCCGAGCTGGACGTGGATGAAGATGCCGCCCAATCCCAGGAAGGAACAGCCGATCGGCGGCGCGGCGCTGATCGAGCTCGGCCCGGACGAGTTCCTGCTGGCCGGTTCGAACGCGCGCATCGGCTTCGAACTCGCCGCGCCCAAGCCGGGAGAGAACGTCCATTACCTCAGCGTCGAAGAAGGCACGTTCGAAAACGGACGCTGGGTGATGAAGCGTCGCTGGAATGGCGACCAGACCGACTATGGCCTCAACCTCGCCGAACCGACGCTGCTGCGCGTGCGGCTCGGAACCTACCGCTGATCAGGGGAGCACCCGACGTGTCAATCCGCCAATCTTCCATCCGCCTCGTCCTCGCCGGGCTGCTCGCGTGCAGCGCGACCTCCGCACTGGCCGAAGGGACCTACCGCGCCACCGATACCGGCGTCGTCGTCAACCCCGACCATGGCCCCGAACGCACGGTGCGGCTGCAGGTCTATGGCGACGGGCTGATCCGCGTCACCGCGGCGCCGACCGATACGATCGACGTGCCCTCCAGCCTGATGGTGACGGCCACGCCGCGGACGGACGGCTTTACGCTGAACGAGGGCCCCGGATCCGTGACGCTGGCGACCGGGAGCATTTCGGCCGAGGTGCAGCTGTCCGATGGCCAGGTCACATTCCGTGACGCAGGGGGCAATATCCTGCTTGCCGAAAGCGGTCCGGCGACGTTCACGCCGGTGACCGTCGAGGGTCAGCGCTGGTACGCCGTCAGCCAGCGGTTCAACCGCGGCACCGACGAAGGCTTTTACGGCCTCGGCCAGCACCAGAACGGCCAGATGAACTATAATGGCGAAGACGTCGAACTCGCCCAGCACAATATGGACATTGCGGTGCCGTTCGTCGTTTCGACGCGCAACTACGGGCTGCTCTGGGACAATAATTCGATCACCCGCTTCGGCAATCCCAAGCCCTACGCTCTTGCGGGCAGCGACGGGGATGGCCTGAAAGTGGTCGGAACCGACGGCAAGCCCGGCTGGACCGCGCAATATTATCTGGGCGACAAGCTGGCGGTCACCCGGAATGAACAGGTCATCGACTATCAGTATATCCGCGACAATATGCGCTGGCCCGAAGCGGCCAAGGCGCAGACGGTCGCTTCGACCGCGGGGCAGAACACCGCTGGCAACGCGGTCCAGACGCAGCGTGTGATCTGGACCGGCAAGGTAACGCCGGGCAAGGGCGGGCTGCACCGTTTCCGCCTCTATTCGTCAAGCTACGTCAAGGTGTTCGTCAACGGGAAAGAGGTGCTGGAGCGCTGGCGCCAGAACTGGAACCCCTGGTATCATAATTTCGACGTGCGGATGAAGGCGGGCAAGGCCGCCGACGTTCGCATCGAATGGGAACCCAATGCGGGCTATATCGCGCTCGTCCACAACGATCCCCTGCCCGATGCGGACCGTCATTCGCTCGCTTTCGCCTCCGACCTGGGCCATGCCGTCGATTATTATGTTGCGGCCGGCAAAGACATGGACGGCGCGATCGCCGGCTATCGCACGCTCACCGGCAAGTCGGCGATGCTGCCGCAATGGGCCTATGGTTTCTGGCAGAGCCGCCAGCGCTACGACACGCAGGAACAGCTGCTCGGCGTCGTGCGCGAATATCGCCGGCGCAACCTGCCGCTCGACAATATTGTCCTCGACTGGCGTTACTGGGAGGATGACAGCTGGGGCTGCCATTGTTTCGATGCCAAGCGCTTCCCCGACCCCAAGGGCATGGTGGACGAGGTGCACGCGCTGAATGCGCGGATCATGATTTCGGTCTGGCCCAAATTCTATCCGACCACCGACAATTACAAGGAACTCGACAAGGTCGGCGGCATCTATCACCGCATGGTCGAGCAGCGCCCGGGGGAGCCGACGGACCCGCAATATATATCGAAAATGTATCGCGACTGGGTGGGGCCGGGCTATGCGAACGCCTTTTACGACCCCTACAACCCAAAGGCGCAGGATATTTACTGGCGGCAAATCCGCGAAAATCTGGGCGATCTGGGCTTCGACGCCTGGTGGCTCGACGCGGACGAGCCCGATTTCCACTCGAACCTTTCGGTCGAGGAACGCGCCTATCGCATGGGTCCGACGGCAAAAGGCCCGGGCGCGGCCTTCTTCAACAGCTATCCGCTGGTGCATAGCGAAGGCGTCTATCAGCGCCAGTTGACGTCGAAGCCCGATGTGCGCCCGTTCATCCTTTCGCGCTCCGGCTTTGGCGGCACGCAGCGGGCGGGAACGGCGCTGTGGTCCGGCGACGTCGTATCGCGCTGGGACGACCTCAAGGATCAGATCTCGGCCGGCGTCAATCTTTCCATGTCGGGCATCCCCAACTGGACGCACGATATCGGCGGCTTCGCGCTCGAGGATCGCTACACCAGGCAGGATCCCGCGCATGTCGACGAATGGCGCGAGCTCAACCTGCGCTGGTTCCAGTTCGGCGCCTTCTCCCCGCTGTTCCGCAGCCATGGCGAGACCCCCAAGCGCGAAATCTACGAGATCGCGCCCGAAGGTTCGCCGATGTACGCCTCGATGGAATGGTATCTCAAGCTGCGCTACCGGCTGATGCCCTATATCTATACGCTGGCGGGCAATAGCTGGCAAAAGGACGGCACGATCATGCGCGGTCTGGTCATGGATTTCCCGGCCGATCGCCGGGTGCGCAACATCAACGACCAATATATGTTCGGCAACGCCTTCCTCGTGGCGCCGGTCACCGAATTCAAGGCCCGCAATCGCAAAGTATATCTGCCGGCCGGCGCCGACTGGTATGATTTCAACAGCGGCGCCTATTTCCAAGGCGGTCAGCAGATCGTCGCCGATGCGCCCTATGAACGCATGCCGCTGTTCGTGCGCGCCGGTTCGATCGTGCCGACCGGACCGGAAATCGAATATACCCGCGAGGAACCCGATGGTCCCATCGTGCTGCAGGTGTTTACCGGCGCCGACGGCAGCTTCTCGCTCTATGAAGATGATGGCACGAGCGAAGGCTATAAACGCGGCGAGTTTACCCGGATTCCCATCCAGTGGAACGAAGCCAGGGGCGAACTCACCATCGGCAAGCGCGAAGGCGGCTATCGCGGCATGACCTTCAAGCGCGCCATTTCGGTGCGCTTCTATGACAAGGCCACCGCGCGCCCGATCGACTTCGCGGAGAATGGACGGACCTCGATCGTCTACGACGGAACGGCCGTCACCGTGCGCAAGCCCTGACAGGCTTTCGTGGCGGGAGGCTGGCGCCAGCGCCCTTCCCCACGGCGGCCGGCCCTGCCGGCGGTCGCACCTGGTCGGGAAAGAATGGAATATTGGTTTTGGCAAACAGCAGACGCGAAATGATGAGCATCGCCGGTGCGGCGGCCTTGGCCACGTTGTGGCCACGCCATCTTGGCGCTGTCGCGCCCGCCGGCAACAAGCCGCTGCTTGCCCCGACTCCGCCGATGGGCTGGAACAGCTGGAACAGCTTTGCCACGACGATCACCGAGGCACAGGCGCTCGAGGTCGCGCGCATCATGCAGGAAAAGCTGCGGCCCTTCGGCTACGACATCTTCACCGTCGACATTCAGTGGTACGAGCCCGACGCCAAGAGCTATACCTATAACAGCAATCCCGTGCCCGAAATGGACGGCTTTGGCCGCTTGCTTCCCGCGCCGAACCGCTTTCCCTCGGCTGCCGGGGGACGGGGCTTCGCACCGCTGGCATCCCGGATTCACGCTATGGGCATGAAATTCGGCATCCATCTGATGCGCGGCATTCCCCGGCTGGCGGTGGAACGGAACCTGCCGATATTGGGCACGCCTTACCGCGCGCGGGACATTGCCGATACCGAAAGCACCTGCGCCTGGAATCCGGACATGTACGGCGTCGACATGCGAAAGCCCGGCGCGCAGGCCTATTATGACAGCGTCTTCGCTCTCTATGCCTCCTGGGGCGTCGACTTCGTCAAGATGGACGATATGAGCCGCCCCTATGATGCGGTGCAACGGCTGGAAATCGAAGCCGCGCATCATGCGATTCAGGCGACCGGCCGGCCGATCATTCTCAGCCTCTCCCCGGGCGAGACGCCTTTGGCGCAGGCCGAACATGTCGGCCGCCACGCGCAAATGTGGCGGATCAGCGACGATTTCTGGGATTCCTGGGCGTTGCTTCGCGATCAGTTCGCGCGACTGGAGGCATGGAATCCCCATCGGCGCCCCGGGGCGTGGCCCGACGCGGACATGCTTCCGCTGGGCCGGCTGGCGCTGGGGGAACGGGACTCCCGCTTCACGCCCGACGAGCAGCAGACGCTGATGACGCTCTGGTCGATCGCGCGGTCCCCCCTGATCATGGGCGGCGACCTTCGTCATCTGGACAGCAAGACGCTCGCGCTTTTGACCAACAAGGAGGTGATCGCGGTCAATCAGGCCTCATGCGAAAACCGGCCGCACCCGGCGAGGGGCGACGCACGCATCTGGTCGGCGCGGGCCGCATTGGGCGACGACCGCTATGTCGCCTTGTTCAACATCGGCGACAGCCCGCAAGAGGTGAGCATCGCCCTGCCGGAACTGGGCGCAAAGGGCCCGGTTCGGGTTCGCGACCTTTGGACGGGCACCGATCAGGAAACGCTCACCGGCCGGTTGGCGCGCCGCCTCCCCCCGCACGGCTCGGCGCTGCTACGGCTTCGCGGCGCGTGAGGGGCGCGCGGGCCTGACCTCAGGCCCGGCCGACCAGTCCCTCGCCGTACAAGCGGATGACCGGAACCATCTGACCCGGCTTTGCGGGTGGCAGCGTCAGCACCAGCGCGTCGTCCTCCTGTTTCCAGGCGAGCTTGCCGCCGCCGACCACTTCGGCCTTGGCGATCGATACGCCGCCCAGGGCCCGGCGTCCCAACGACGCGATGCGCAGCCTGCTCTTGGGCCAGAGCATCAGAACCGTGTGAAGCGCGCCGTTGTTGACGGTGAAGCGCACGTCCTGCTCGGTAAAGTCGCTGGCCTTGTCCTCTTCCATCTTGCCGCCCGGCAGGTCGGTCGGTCCTTCGCCGAAGGTCCGCCAGGGACGGCTGCCGAAAATCGCGGCGTCGCCATTGACGCGCAGCCAGGCCGCGATGCCGTCGAGGATCTTTTCCTCCTCGCTGTCGATGGTGCCGTCGCCCCGGACCGGGATCGAGAGCAGCAGATTGCCGTTTTTTGAAACAATATCGCACAGGCGCTGAACGACCTTCTGCGCGGGGACATAATATTTATGGTCGTAGCGCGCCCGATTATAGTGCCAATCGCCGATACAGGTGCAGGTTTGCCAGGGCTGATCGCGCATCACGGGCGAAAAGCCGCGCTCGACATCGTTCATCAGCCCGCCCTGCATATAGTCGGTCAGCAGCTTGGACGTCAGCACGACATCGGGGCTGCCGTGCCATTCGACGGCGCGGTTGTAATAATGTGCGATGGCTTCCAGCCCGACGGACCCGAACGGGATTTGCGTGTCGTCGAAATAGACCATGTCCGGCCGGTATTTGTCGACGAGATCATTCTGGCGGAGGAGCCATTTCCGGATGAACGCCGGGTTTCTCGACGCCGCATGTTCCAGCCAGCGCCCGTCGTGCACCTGGTGCCAGGCCTCCATCGAGTCATTGCCGGCAATTCCGTCGGGGGCGACAAAACTGGGGCCGGTATAAAGTTCTTGCGGATCGAGCCCGTCCCACCATTTGCCGTGCCCCTGCTCGCGGCGCAGCTTGAACGCGTCGTAGCGTTGACCTGCCCTTGGCCCCTCGGGATCATAGCCATAGGCCGTCTGATACCAGTGCCAGGCATGGCTGACATGATTGCTGACGCCGAAGCGCAGCCCTTCGGCCCGGGCCGCCTTTTCCCAGCCCGCGACGATGTCGCGCTTGGGGCCTACGCGGGTCGAATTCCACGCATGATATTTGCTGTCGAAGAGATCGAAATTGTCGTGGTGGCCCGCCATGGCCATGAAATATTTCGCGCCGACCTGTTTGTAGCGGCGCAGCAGCGCGGCCGGGTCCCACGCCTCGGCCTTCCAATGGCCGATGATCTCCATGAAGCCGGTATCGGCCGGATGCCCATAATTGGCGAGGTGGTGCTTATAGGCATCGCTGCCGGGCACATACATCAGACGTCCATACCAGTCGCCCGCCTCGGGCTGGCATTGGGGACCCCAGTGCGCCCAGATGCCGAACTTGGCATCGCGAAACCACTCCGGCGCATCCCAGCCGTCGACGAGGGAGGACCAGTTCGGCTTGAACGCCGCGGCATTTGCCGAGGCGGCACCCCCCATCGCCAGTGCGCCCGCAATCATACCGCGGCGACCAATTTTCAACATTCAATCCCCCCCTTTGCATTTCCGCTTGCGCGCGGACGAGCCTTGTTGGTAGCGCTACCAGACACGATTGTGAAGAGGGAAGAGGATGGGGCGCGCAAGCAAGCCGTACGGGAACGGCGGCCGTGCGATCGCCTGCAGACGCTCTCTGAGTGAAAGGCGCGACATGAAAATCATTCCGGCACTTTTTCTGGCGGCGATGCCGGCTGCCGCCGATGCGGCACCGCTTGTTCTGGACCCGGCCTATACCTCTCACGCGGTTCTGCAGCGCGGCCGGGACATCCCGGTCGGCGGCACTGCGGAACCGGGAAGCACGGTCAGCGTCGTTTTCGACGGCGAATCGCACACCGCCAAAACCGACAGCAAGGGCCGATGGCAGGTGACCCTGCCCGGCCGCGACGCCGGTGGCCCCTATGTCATGAAGGTCAGCAGCAACGGCGAGGAGCAGCGGCTCGAGGATATCATGGTCGGCGACGTCTGGCTCTGCTCGGGCCAGTCGAACATGGAGTTCACGCTGCGCTATGCCACCAATGCCGCCTTCGAAGTGCCCTACTCCACCCACCCGAATCTGCGGCTGCTCAATGTTCCCCGCCAGTCGAGCACGACACCCCAGCAGCATTTCTCATCCCCGGCCGCCTGGCAGCGTTCGGCGCCGGAAAGCGCGGCGGACTTCTCCGCGGCCTGCTACATCATGGGCCGCGAACTTCAGGCCCAGCAGAAAATCCCCATCGGGCTGATCGCGGCAAGCTGGGGCGGATCGCCGATCGAGGAATGGATCAGCCGCGACGCGCTGCAGACGCTGCCGCGCTACGACGAGGATCTTACGCTGCTGGACGCGTATATCCGCGATCCAGCCGGTGCCTATGCCACTTGGACCAGGCTCTTCCGCCAGTGGCTGGGCGCCGACGCCACCGCGCCCGCCGAGGCGGCATGGCGCGCGGTCCCGGACCTGCAACCGTGGGAGCAATGGGGCGACCCGGCGCTCGCGGCCTTCGACGGCGTCGGTCATTATCGCGCCCGCGTGAAGCTGACCGCCACGCAGGCCCGGCAATCCGCACGTATCGCCATCGGAACCGTGGACGACATGGATGTCACGCGCATCAACGGCAAGACCGTGGGCTCCGAGCAGGGCTGGCAAAAGAACCGCGTCTATGACGTGCCGGCGGGCGTGCTGAAGGCCGGTGAGAACAGCATCGAAATTACGGTCGTCGACACGGGCGGCGGCGGCGGTCTGTGGGGCGAGACGGCGCGCACGCTCACCCTCGACGACGGCACGTCCCTGCCGCTTTCCGCCTGGCGCTTCGCCAAAGGACGGCCGCTGCGGAACGGCGAGGCGCCGCCCAGCTTTCCTTGGACCGGCGGCAGCGGCCGGACGACGCTCTTCAACGGCATGATCGCGCCGCTGCACGGCTATCCCCTGAAGGGCTTCGCCTGGTATCAGGGCGAGGCCAATGCGCATGATGCCAGGGGATATGCCGATCTTATGCCGTTGCTGATCGCCGACTGGCGAAAGCGATTCGGAACCTCGCCCTTTCTGATGGTCCAGCTTGCCAATTTCGGACCGCTTGCCTCTGCCCCGTCGAACGACTCCTGGGCACAATTGCGCGATGTCCAACGCCGGGTCGCGGATGCCGATCCGCAGGTCGGCATGGCGAGCGCCATCGACATCGGCCAGGTCGCCGACATACATCCCACCAACAAGCAGGACGTCGGCAAGCGGCTTGCCCTCGCGGCCCGGCACATCGCCCTTGGCGAGGACGTCGAAGACCGCGGACCGGCGCCGGTTTCGGCGACGCGCACGGCAAAGGGCATCGCCGTTCGTTTCGCCCATGGCCCGCTCAAGCTGGTCGGCGGCGGGTCGGCGATCGGATTCGAGCTGTGCGACGCAGCGGGCAACTGCCAGTTTGTGAACGGCGAACTCGACGGCGAAACCATCCTGTTGCCGGCGGATCCCGCCGCGCGCGAGGTCCGCTATCTCTGGCAGGCCAGTCCGATCGTGAATCTCTACAACGCCGCCGAACTGCCGGCGACCGGCTTTTCGATGCCGATCGAGTGACCGGCGCGGCACCGCGAGGGCGCCGGGACGCACCCGGCGCCGCCGCGACGCGGAAACCCGGCGGCCTGCCACGATAATCCCGAACAAACCGGGCGACGACAAATCGAAGGGGGAGCATAAGATGAATATCCGACGGACGGGCGGCTGGTCCGCCACCGCCGCCTTGCTGGGGTGCTGGCTCCTGCTTTCCGGCATCCTCCTGGGCGGCTCCCCATCGCTGGCGCAGCAGCCCGCCCCCTATGTCTGGCAATCGGTGCCCTTCGGCGGCGGCGGCTATGTCGACGGTTTCGCCTATCACCCGCGCGAGAAGGACCTTCTCTATACGCGAACCGACATAGGCGGCCTCTACCGCTATGATTATGAGGCGAAGCGGTGGCTTCCGCTGCTGGATCATCTGAGCCGGCAGGACGGCGATCTGATGGGGGTGCTCAGTATCGCGCTCGATCCAGCAAATCCCGACAAGGTCTATGCCGCTTGCGGCCTCTATCTCAATCAATGGTCGCGAAAGGGCGCGATTCTGCGTTCCGACGATCGCGGGCGGACCTGGCAGGTCGCCGAACTGCCGATCCATGTCGGCGGCAATTCCGACGGGCGCGGCAGCGGTGAACGCCTGATGGTCGATCCGCGCAATCCCTTGATCCTCTATTATGGCTCGAATGAAGACGGCCTTTGGAAGAGCACGGACGGCGGCCGGCACTTCGCCCGCACCGACGCGTCCCAGCGCTCCTTCAGCTTGGTCGCGGCCGATCCTTCCGATGCTTCGTCGCTCTGGGCCGGCACCGCCGATGGCGAGGGCGGCCTGCTGCTCAGCCGGGACGGCGGCCAGTCCTTCGCGCACGTCGAATCGCTTCCGGCCATGGTGCCGCAGCGTCTGGCCTTCGCGCCCGACGGATCGCTGTATGTCGCGTTCGCGAAGGGCGACGGGAAAGCCATGGTCAATCCCAGCCATGCAACCAGCGGCGCGGTGTGGAAGCGCGATGCCCAAAGCGGCGAGTGGCGCGACATCACGCCAAAAGGCCCAGGCGCCGATGCGAGCGGAGGCTTTTCCGGGATCGATGTGTCGCGCAACGGAATCGTCGCGGTGTCGACGCTGGATCGCTGGCACCCGGGCGACGACATCTATGTGTCGCGCGACGGCGGAGAAAGCTGGGCCGGCTTGCAGGACAGGGCGCGGCATCTGCCGGGACACTATCCGTGGCTGGCCAATTATCTGAAGGGCGAGGATCGGATGGGGCACTGGATTTCGGACGTGAAATTCAATCCGTTCGATCCCGACGAGATGATCTACGGCACGGGTTACGGCATATGGATGAGCCGCAACTTCGCCTCTGCGAGGGGCGACCGGACGATCGATTTCGACTTTGCGGTCAATAATCTGGAGGAGACGGCGACCCTGCAGCTCGTGTCGCCCACCGGCGGCGCGCGCGTGATGGCTGCGATGGGCGATATTGCGGGCGCCGCCTGGAACGATCTGACCCGCTCGCCGTCGGCCGGCCTCTTCACGCCGAACGGCGAGAATAATTTCAGTGTCGACTATGCGGGCCGCAAACCCGAAATGATCGTGCGCACCACCGCGAGTTCGCCGAACAACGGATTCCGGTCGCACGACGGCGGAGCAAGCTGGGAATCCTTCGCGTCGACGCCCTACCGGAAACCCGCACCGGGCGACGGATGGCGCGGTCCGGGTACAATCGCGATCTCAGCGGCCGGAACCACGCTCGTCTGGGCGCCGGAAAAGGACGGAGCCTATTATTCCGGCGACGGCGGGAAGAGCTGGCAGCGTTCGGCGGGATGGCCGGCCGATACGGAGCAGACGCTGCGTCCGGTATCCGACAAGGTCGACGATCGCATATTCTATGTATTCGACCGGGCCACTTCGCGCATCCTTGCCAGCGGCGACGGTGGCGCGCAATTCCACGTCCTGGTCGACGGACTGCCAAAGCTCGAGCCGTGGCAGAATGGGCAGCTCGCGGTGGTGCCGGGCCGTGTGCGCGACCTGTGGCTGGCAACCTCGCTCGGCCTGTTCCATTCGCCCGACAGCAAATCGAAAATGGTTCAGATACGCGGCGTGGACGAGCCCTGGCTCATTTCGTTCGGCGCCCCCATGCCCGACGGCACCTATCCCGCCATTTTCCTGTGGGGCAAAATCAGGGGCGTCGAGGGATTGTGGCGGTCGGACGACAAGGCCGCAAGCTGGACGCGGATCGACGACGAGGCGCACCGCTATGGCGAACTGCGCGCGATCGCGGGCGATATGGTCGAGCCGGGCACGCTCTATCTTGCACCGCACGGCCGCGGGGTCATCGTCGGGCGACCGGCGGGCGGGCCGGCCCGGCAGTAATCTCCGGCGCGCTCGCCGAAGTCTTCGGAAACGCTTCGGCACGCGGCGCTGAAGGCGACGCGAAAGCCGGGCCGTCCCGGTCAGTTCCCTGTTTCCACGATCCCGACCGTGCCGGGCTGGATGATTTTCATGCCCGATTCGCGCCGTCGCGCGGCGCTGCAAGACAAGGCCGCCGCCCGCGACGCCGGGCTATTTGACTGACAAATGTGCGATGGTTCCAATCGTTTAGCGATGGTCGATGTTATCGCTATCACTTCTCTCTTGACTAGTCAGACAAATAGCGGAAAGACTCGGTCATCCCACGCGAAGACGAAGGGGATAGGCAACAATCCGGGAGGGGGAGACGCAATGTTTGCAAAGAAATTTTCGTCGGGAGTCAGCGGCTTTGCCCTCGTCATGTGCGGCGCCGGGCTGACGATGCCCGCCTATGCGCAAGACGCCGATACCAATGCCAATGCTGCATCCGACGCCGAGGACGATGCCCAGAATCTCGACGACGCCATCATCGTCACGGCTCGCCAAAAGGCGTTGAAGGACGCGATCAGCATCAAGCGGGATTCCGACACGATCGTCGACTCGGTCGTTGCCGACGAGGCGGGGCAGTTGCCCGACAATTCGATCACCGAGGTTCTTCAGCGCGTGCCGGGCGTCTCGATCTCGCGTTTCGCCGGTGCAAACGGCGGCAGTTCCGCCTTCCAGATCGAGGGCTCGGGTATCACCGTACGCGGCCTTCCCTTCAATTCGAGCATGCTCAACGGGCGGCAGGTGTTCAGCGCCAATGGGGCGAGTTCCATTAGCTGGAACGAAGTCACGCCCGAGCTGATGGCGGGAGTCGATGTCTACAAGGCGTCGCGTGCCGACATGATCGAAGGCGGCACATCCTCGATCAATCTTCGCACGGCTGTGCCGTTCGATTTCAGCGACACCCAGTTCAATGTTACCGTGGGCGGCAGCTATGGCAGCCAGGTCAAAAAGGCCTCTCCCAGCGCTTCGGCCATGTTCTCCAAGCGTTTCGATACCGGCATCGGCGAAATCGGCCTCTTGTGGGATTTTTCCTTCAGCCGCCTCTACCAGCAGAGCAGCGATGTGCAGGTGGGCGCCATGTTCGGCCAATATGTGCCGACCTCCGTACGCGACGACGGGCTTGCCTTTGTTCCGGGCTCGTTCAACTGGAACTATAACCGGAGCAAGCGCGACCGCTATGGCGCCTACCAGGCTATCCAGTGGAGGCCCGCTTCCGACTTTACGCTGACCAGCACGATATTCTTCTCGCAATATATCGCGGACAGCTTCGGGGACAGCGGCACCGTGGGCCGGACCCCCAGCGCATCCTCTGCCGTTATGCCCATGGTCGGCAGTCCGGTCGAATATGATGCCGATGGTGCCTTCCAGAAGGGAACACTCACGGTCGGGTCCACGGGCAAGTCGGTGCCGTTCGAGAACACCACTTTCGGCATCGGCGACTGGTTCCCCTCCTATTATCAGATGGATTGCGGCGCCACCTATGGCACTCCTGCATCGTCGCTCCTGTGGGACTGGACGGTGAACTCGGGGATAGATCCGAACAATCCTCCCGCAAATTGGGACGGCCGCCGTCTCGTCCAGTGCACCCCGCCCGCCGCACTGAACCCCAACAGCACCGCGTCGGCATCACACAGCAAGAATTCCACGCTGGATATCTCGCAGAGCTTCGTCTGGACGCCCAGCGACCGGGTGGCGGTGCGTGGCGCCTTGCAATATGTCGATTCCCGCGCGACCGGGAAGCAGATGTCCGTCGGTCTCAATCAGGACAGCCCGGCGGTGCGTTCGATGGACGTCGACCTGACGGGGTCGCTGCCGACCGTTTCCGGCCTGTCGCCTGACGACTTGCTCGATCCATCGACGGCCTATCTTTCCCGGCTGGCCTATCACGAACCCGACAACAAGGGGACGATGCTGGCGAGTAACCTCGATCTTGAATACAGGGCCAGCGATGATGGATTCCTGCGCAAGATCACCGTTGGCGTTCGTGCTGCCGAGCGCAAGCAACACGACAATTTCGCGGGAACCTGGTATGTGCCGCTCGGCGTGACGTGGCTGGCGAAACCGTCGGGGCCGGAGTGGAGTGCGGCGGGGCCGGGGACTATTCAATATCTGACCAATCCCCATGTCCCGCAGTCGGACTATGAAGTCTCCAGCTTCCCCAACTTCTTCGGTGGCAAGGTTGCTGTGCCCGCACAGTTGTTCGTCCCAAGCCAATCTCTCTTGAAGAGCTACGACTGGTATCATGTGCTTCAGACCTATAACGGGCAAATCCCGGACGGGACCGCGGATGAATATTGGGCGGAATCTATTGATCAGGGCCTGAACGAGACCCGGACCCGGATCAACACCGTGGCTGCCTATGTCCAGGCCAGTTTCGCGCACGACCGGATCGGAATTATTCCGCCCTTCTCCGGAAATATCGGCGTCCGTATATTCCGCGACACGATACGGGCGAGCGGCCTGCTGCGTACGCCGGCAGGGGACGATCTTGCTCTGAGCGTGGAAGACAGCAATGCATATTTCAATGCGCAGCAAGGTTTGCCTGGCGCTACATTCCCGACGCTCTATTCGCCCCAAGAAATTTATTCCATGCAGACCCACAACTATGAATACACGCGGGTTCTGCCTTCGTTTAACATCAAGTTCGATGTAACCGACAAGTTCGTCGTTCGCGGCGCGGCGTCGCTCTCGTCGGCTCCGCCGAATTTCAATGACATTCGTGCCGGTGGTACGATCAGTGCCAGGACGCTCGACAATCCCACCAATTCCACGGCGCCCGATATTCTCACGGGTATCAGGGTTGACAGCGGCGGCGCAAATCTGAAGCCGACCATGATCGCCAGCCAGGATATATCGTTCGAATTTTATCCGTCATCGTCCAGCCTCCTCTACGTCGATCTGTTCGCAAAGCAGATCAAGGATCATCCGCAATTCTATTCGTTCATCGTCGAGGATCTACCCATTCCGGTGATTGCGGTCGAAGGTGGCCCGGATAATCCGGTGGAGACGGAGACGACCCTGAATCTTCCGTGGCTCTATCTGCAGAACAGAACGGCGACCCAAAAGGCCTATATCAAGGGCTTCGAGATTGGCGGCCGCAAGTTCTTCGACAAGCTGCCGGGTTGGCTCAGCGGGTTCGGCATCGAGGGCAACCTGACCTTCATCGACAGCAGCAACCCTGCCCAGCAAGCCAACAGCGTGCTCGGCAATGGCCCTGGCGGCGGCCTCAACCCGGACGGCACGATCCCGCAGACCTATCCGAACCTGCCTTATGTCGGATTGTCGAAATGGGCTTACAACATCCAGCTGCTGTACAGCCGCGACAAGGTCAACGTCCGCCTCGCGTACAACTGGCGTGACAAGGCCCTGCTGTCGACAAACGTCAACCCGCTGTCCTATGCGACGAGCGGCGGCAATCCCTATACGCTCAACACCAGCCCGACCGATTTCGACGCGGATCATTCCTATCCGGTATATTGGATGGTTCCGGCGTGGACCGCGGCGGCCGGATACCTCGATCTGGGCGTGGACTATAAGTTGAACGACAAGATTTCGATCTCGTTCAGGGCGAACAACATTCTCAACACGGTTTCGAAAACCTATCAGGAGCCTGTGCCGGGCGTGTTCCAGCCGTACGACTATAACGTCAGCGACCGGCGCTACGACCTCACCGTACGGGCGCGCTTCTGATCGACTGAATTGGCAGGGGCGCTTCATCGTGAAGCGCCCTTCCCGCATTTCGGACATCCTGACGACCATGGCTGAAACCTGTTCAAAGGCGGACATCGGGTCGTCCATGGCGAGGCTTGGTTATGGATAGCGGTCATCCACAGGATATTGTCATTCTGGGTGGCGGGGCGGCCGGGTGGATCGCGGCCGCGCTGCTGGCCAAGAAGATCGGCCGCGACCAGGCCCGAATCACGCTGATCGAATCAGAGGAAATCGGCATCGTCGGGGTCGGAGAGGCGACGGTCCCGCTACTGGCGCAGTGCAATGCCTTGCTCGGCATCGACGAATTCGATTTCGTTCGCAAAACGCAGGGCACGTTCAAGCTGGGCATCGAATTTTGCGACTGGGGAACATCCGGAAACCGGCATTTCCACGCATTCAGCGACTATGGTCACCCGGTTGAAGGGGTGCAGGCCCACCATTATTGGCTGAGATTGCGGCAGTCCGGCGACAACACGCCGATCGACGATTATTCCTTTGCCTACGCCGTCGCGAAAAACAACAATTTCGCGCCGAGCGATCCGAACGACGCGCGCTATCACCATGCCTATCATTTCGATGCCGCGCTATACGCCCGCTATCTGCGAGACGTCGCGATCGACCTGGGGGTGCAGCGTATCGAAGGCAAGATGACACATGTCGATCTGGACGGCGAATCCGGCGATATCGCCGCCATCCATCTTGCCGACGGGCAGATGGTTCGGGGCGACTTTTTTCTGGATTGCACCGGTTTCGCGTCCGAATTGCTGGGAAAGGCGTTGGATACGCCCTTCGTCGACTGGTCGCACTGGCTGCTTTGCGACAGCGCCATTGCAGTTCCGTCCAAAGCGACCGGCGCCCCCATGCCTTACACCCGGGCCACCGCGCACGCCGGTGGCTGGCGTTGGACCATCCCGCTGCAGCATCGCAGCGGCAATGGCATGGTTTATAATTCGGATTTCTGGGGCGACGACGATGCGCGCGACGCCTTGCTGGGCAGTATCGACGGCGAGCCGCTCGCCGAGCCACGGCTATTCCGCTTTATCTCTGGACATCGCAAACAGTTCTGGAACCGCAATTGCGTCGGGATCGGTTTTTCCTCCAACTTTCTTGAACCTTTGGAATCGACCGGAATACAATTGATCGTCATGGGGGTCCTGAAGTTGATCAGATACTTCCCTCAACGGATCATCGACCCGGTTCTGCGCGACGAATATAACCGGCTCTCCACCGGCGAGATCGAACGCATCCGCGACTTCATCATTGCGCATTATTATCTTTCGCGTCGCCCCGAGCCGTTGTGGTCGGCCTGCCGCGATATCGCGATACCCGACAGCCTGCGGCACAAGCTCGACGTCTGGAACGCCAGCGCCCAGATCGCGCTCGACGATCTCGAATCGTACAAGGAGCCGAGTTGGGTCGCCATCCTGCTCGGCAACGGTGTCGTTCCGCGGCGCTACGCCGCGTCGGCCGATCTTTTTCCGCTCGAGCAGATACGCACCGGCATGCAATTGCGCCGCGAAGAGATCGTGCGTTCGGCGCAGCAAGTCCCGTCCCATCGGGATTTCATCGACCGGCACTGCAAGGCCGCTCTAATGGCGCTTGCCTGATACTCTCTGCGATCCCGACCTTGTCGAGCAGTTCAGCCATAGCGTCGCTGACCCGAGCGCCCCGAACCTCATGGAGATAATGTGAACCACCGCCTGAAAAACCGCCGCAGGCTTCTTGGCCGGAGATTTCTGGCGTGCGTCGCCGTGCTGAGCTTGCCGTCCGTCGCCAACGCCAAAATATCGGCGCCCCAGACCATCTGGGCCAAGGCCGGCGTCAGCCGGGAACAGTTCGACGCCGAAGCACTGGAATGCGGTTTGCAGGGACTGGCGCTGAATATCGACAATAGCGAGGAAGTGAAGACGCTGGCGCGGGCGTCGCAGCAATTGGATGCGCTCGATACGTCCGCCCGCGCGGCAATGAGCGTGGATAACGCTCCGGATATTGCCGCGCGCAACGCGGCCCAACAGCAGACCGTGATTTCCGCGGCCCGGCCGGACGAACAATATGCGCAGATCAAGGAAAAGATGTTCAAGGTCGTGCGCGCGTGCATGCTCGATCACGGCTATGCCAAGATCGTCCTGACCGACGATCAGCGCAGCGAATATCGCGCGATGAAGGGCGGTGCGAAGGCGCGGCGCACCTATCTCTACACACTGGCGAGCGATCCTCGGCTTCTCGAGACCCAGCGAGAAGCCGCCCCGCGGTAAAGTCGGAGGAATCGACCGGCACAGCGGCATTGGTGCCGGCAGCAGCGTTGCTCCCCATTGCCGCAATCGCGCCAGCGCGGAGGTCCGCACCGCCCGCGCGATCCGACTTCCGGCTCGTCGGCGCGACAAGAACGAAGCGAATGGATGAAAGGCATTTTTTAATGAAATCTCGCGCTCGGAAAATGACGATTGCCACGATGGCCGCCCTCCTCTCGCTGACATCCGGCCAGGCCTCGGCGAAGGATGCGCGCACGATCGCCGCCGACATGAACGCCATCGTCGGCCCCATGAGCACCGCCTGGCAGGATTGCGTGGGGTCGGGCCATGCCGGCCTGTTGCTGCGCAAGGCAAACCAGGATCAGATGCGCCTGGTGCATGACGAAACGGGTTTCAAATATATCCGCTTCCACGGCATCTTCACCGAATATACCGATGCCTATCGCGAGATCGACGGACGGCCCTATTATAATTTCGACCGCGTCAACCAGGTCTACCGCGCGGTGCTCCAGGCCGGTTTCAAGCCCATGATCGAAGTCAGCTTCATGCCGAATGATCTGGCCTCGACGGACCAGACCATCTTTTACTGGAAGGGCAATGTGTCGCCGCCCAAGGATTGGGGTAAATGGTCCGATTTCATCACCGCCTTCGTCCAGAATCTGGAAGCCAATTTCGGCAGGAAAGAAGTCGAAAGCTGGCGCTTTGAAATCTGGAACGAGCCCAATCTCGACGGCTTTTGGGTCAAGGCGGACCAGCAGGCCTATTTCCGGCTCTACGATACGACGGTGAAGGCCATCCGGGCGGTGAACCCGGCGCTGAAGGTCGGCGGCCCGGCCACCGCAGGGGCGGCGTGGGTTCCCGAGTTCCTCGCTCATGCCGAAGCGAACGACGTGCCCGTCGATTTCATCGCCACCCACACCTATGGTGTGGCCGGCGGCTTCCTCGACGAAAAGGGTCAGGGCGACAACAAGCTGGTGCCCGATCGCGACGCGGTGATCGGCGACATTCGGAAGGTGCGCGGCGAGATCGAGGCGTCGTCCAAGCCCGGCCTGCCGCTCTATATTACCGAGTGGAGCACGAGCTATAACCCGCGCGATCCGATCCACGACGCCTATCTGAGCGCCCCGTTCATCCTCAACAAGCTGAAGGGCACCGAAAAGGACGCCCAGTCGATGAGCTATTGGGTCTATTCGGATCTGTTCGAGGAGCCCGGTCCGCCCCCCACCCCCTTCCATGGCGGCTTTGGCCTCGTCAATCGGGAAGGCATCCGCAAATCCGCCTTTTTCGCCTATAAATATCTGAACGCGCTCGGTTCCCAGGAACTGCGCAACGACGACGCGGAATCCTGGCTGACGCGCAAGGGGGACGATTTCATCGGGGTGATCTGGAACTATACGATTCCGGATCAGAAAGAGAGTAACCGCCCCTATTTCACCAAAATACACCCCGCCGAAAAACTGGCGCCGGTCGAGTTGAACCTGTCCTCGCTCAAACCGGGCCGCTATCGGCTGCGGATCTATCGCACCGGCTACAAGGCCAACGACCCTTATACGCGCTATATGGAATGGGGCCGGCCCGACAGTCTGACGCCCGAGCAGATCGCCATCCTGCAGGGCCTCACAAGAGACGCGCCGGAACTCGACCGGAACGTAAGCATTGGCGCCGACGGAAGTCTGCGCCGCGACATTCCGCTTCGGACCAACGACGTGTTGCTGGTCAAGATCGAAAAGATCACGCGATAGGCCGCCGGATTCCGGACTTTGGCGGCGAGCTACGGCCTCTCGATATAGATCGGATTGCCGACGAGCAGGAGGCGGCCTTCGCTCGATCGCACTTCGGCCCGAATCCAGTGGCGTTCGACGCCGGCGGCACGGACGGCTATTTCCTCGCGCGCGCCGAATTCGGCCGCACGGTGCGCGCGTCGCTGAACTGGGCCATTTGAAGGCAAATCCGCCCCGCGGCGCCGCCCGGCCGGCGGACGAAGGGCCCCCGAATATTTGCACTTGCCGCCGTCGCTTCAGCCGATATAGTTAGCGCTAACATCACTGCCCGGAAAACGGGCCTTGGTTGGGGAGGATTTATGACAGGTGCGCGCACGAGCGTGAATATGGCGCTGATTTCGGCCATTGTCGCGGTGGCGACGATCGGCGGCCTGCTCTTCGGATATGACAGCGGCGCGGTGAACGGCACGCAAGAGGGGCTGAAGACCGCCTTCGGCCTCGACGATGCCGCGCTCGGCTTCACCGTCGGCTCGCTGCTTCTCGGCTGCGCGGCGGGTGCCTTTTTCGCCGGACGCCTCGCCGATCTGATGGGGCGCCGCAAGGTGATGCTGATCGCCGCGGCGCTGTTCGTCGTCGGCGCGCTGATCCAGGGACTGACCTCGGTGCATGCGCTGTTCGTCGTCGCGCGCTTCGCGGGCGGCATGGCGGTCGGCGCGGCGAGCGTGCTGTCGCCGCTCTATATCTCCGAAGTCGCGCCCGCGAACATCCGCGGGCGGCTGACGACGGTGCAGCAGGTGATGATCATCACCGGCCTGACCGCCGCCTTCGTCGTCAACTATATGCTGCAGCAGGCCGCGGGCAGCTCGCTCGGCGACGTCGCCGGACGCCCGGCGTGGCGCTGGATGTATCTTGCGCAGGCGGTCCCCGCGGTCGTCTTTCTGATCGCGCTCTTCTTCATTCCCGAAAGCCCGCGCCACCTCGTCGGCACCGGGCGCGACGAACAGGCGCGCGGCGTCCTCGCCCGGCTGTTCGGCCCCGCCGAGGCCGACCGCAAGATCGGCGAAATCCGCGCGAGCTTCTCCGACGACCATCGCCCCCGCCTCGCCGACGTGACCGCGCCGGGGACGATCTTCCGCCCGATCGTCTGGGCGGGCCTGCTTCTTGCGACCTTTCAGCAGTTCGTCGGCATCAATGTCATCTTCTATTATGGCGAGACGCTGTGGAAGCTCGCGGGCGTTTCCGAAGCGGTGGCGCTCGAGCGCAACATCCTGTCGGGCGTCGTGTCGATCGCGGCCTGTTTCGTGACGATCCTGGTGATCGACAAGATCGGCCGCAAGCCGCTGCTGCTGATCGGTTCGGTCGGCATGGCGGTGACCCTCGGCGCGATGACCTGGGCCTTTTCTGGCGCGGCACAGGATGCGGCGGGCAACCTCGCGCTCGCGCCGGGCGCCGGCTGGGTCGCGCTCGTGTCCGCGAACCTCTATGTCATCTTCTTCAACGTCAGCTGGGGGCCGGTGATGTGGGTGATGCTGGGCGAGATGTTCCCGAACCAGATCCGCGGTTCGGCGCTCGCGGTCGCGGGGCTCGCGCAATGGGGCGCGAACTTCCTGGTCGTGCAGAGCTTCCCGCTGATGGCGAGCGGGCTGGGCCTGTCGAACACCTATCTGCTCTATACGATCAGTGCGGTGATCAGCTTCTTCCTCGTCAAGAGCTTCATCAAGGAAACCAAGGGCAAGGAGCTCGAGGAGATGGAAGGCTGGACCGCGCCGACAACGCGCGTCGGCTGACCGGCGCGCGATGAGCGAGGGCGGCAAAATCCGCGTCGTCGTGCTGGGGGGCGGCACGGCGGGGTGGATGAGCGCGAGCGCGCTCGCGAAGCTGCTCGGCCCGCGCATCGCGGTCACGCTGATTGAAAGCGAGGACATCGGCATCGTCGGCGTCGGAGAGGCGACGCTGCCGCACATTCGCGGCTTCGTCGAGCGGCTCGGCATCGACGAAGCCGACTTCATGCGCGCGACCCATGCGACTTACAAGCTCGGGATCGACTTTCGCGATTTCGGGCGGATCGGCGAAAGCTATATCCATCCCTTCGGCACCTTCGGCGAAAAGGTCGCGGGTGTCCCCTTTCACCATTATTGGCTCGAACTCGCGGCGCGGGGGATGGCGGGGCCGATCGGCGACTATTCGCTCGCCGTAGAGGCCGCGAAGGCGAACCGCTTCGCGCCGCCCGCCGAGGACGACAGCCTGCGCTCGACCTATGGTTATGCCTATCAGTTCGACGCGACCCTGTTCGGCCCCTATCTGCGCGATTTCGCGCTGCCGCTCGGCGTGACGCGGATCGAGGGGCTGGTCACCGAGGTGCTGCAGGATGCCGAAAGCGGCGACGTCACCGCGCTCAAACTCGCCGACGGGCGCGAGGTCGCGGGCGACATCTTCGTCGATTGCTCGGGCTTCCGCTCGCTGATGCTCGGCGCCACGCTCGGCGAGGATTGGGAGGATTGGTCGCACTGGCTGCCGTGCGACCGCGCCGCGGCGATGCCGACCGCGCATGTCGATCGGGAAATCGCGCCCTACACCACCGCGGTCGCGATGCCCGCCGGATGGCGCTGGCGCATCCCGCTCCAGCATCGCATGGGCAATGGCTATGTCTTTGCGAGCGCCTTCGTCTCCGAAGACGAGGCTTGCGAAGCGATCCGCGCCGCGGCGGCGGGCGACCGGCTCGCCGAACCGCGCGTGCTGCGCTTTCGCCCCGGCCGACGAAAGCAATCGTGGAGCCGCAACGTCGTCGGCGTCGGGCTGGCGAGCGGCTTCCTCGAACCGCTCGAGTCGACCTCGCTCTATCTCGCGCAGATCGCGATCACCTATCTGATCGAGCTGTTCCCGGCGGACGGGCGGATCGACGACCGCGACCGCGACGAATTCAACCGTCTGATCGACATGGAATATGACCGCATCCGCGACTTCCTGATCCTCCATTATCACGCGACGGTGCGCGACGACGCGCCCTTCTGGGACCATGTCCGCACGATGGCGGTGCCCGATACGCTGCAGCGCAAGCTGGAGCTGTGGCGCGAGGCGGGCCGCGTCGAACTCTACAGCGAAGGGCTGTTCTACGACGCGAGCTGGATCGCGGTCTATATGGGCCAGGGCGTGCTGCCCGAACGCCACGACCCGCGCGCCGCGATCCCCGACCCGGAGCGGATGCGCGGCGCGATGGACGCGCTCAAGGCCGCGATCGCGGGCGAAGTCGCGGCGATGCCCGGCCACCGCGCCTATCTGACCGCGCGCGCCGAGCGGCTGGCGGCGGCGCCATGAGCGCCGCGCGCGAACCGCTGCGCCGCGCCCTCATCGTCGGCGCGGGCCAGGTCGGCGTTCTGGCGGCGGTCGCGATCAAGCGCGCGAGCCCCGCGACCGATGTTCTGGTCGTCGGCACGCCGCTCGATCCCGTCGCTTTCGCCGATCATATCGGCACCGCCCTGCCCTTCACCAACCGGCTGCATGACCGGCTGGGGATCGACGAAGAGGTGCTGGTCCGCCGCGCCGGGGCGAGCCACCGGCTCGCGATACGCTACGTCGGCTGGGCTGGCGCCGGCAGCGTCGGGCTCACCGCCTATGGCGGGGCGGTCGATCCGAAGCTCAACAGCGCCTTCGCGCGCGAATGGGGCGGCGGCGCGCACAGGGCGGCGAGCGGTGCGCCCGCGGGCTCGGTCGGCGCCGCGCTCGCCGAGGCGGGACGCTTCATGCCGCCGAGCGGCGACGCCCCCTCGCCGCTGGCCGAGGTCGATTATGCGCTGCGCTGGAACGCCCCCGCCTATCGCGACCTGCTGATCGGCATCGCGGCGCAGCTTGGCGTGCGGCATCATCCCGGGCCGGTGAGTGCGGTGCAACCGATGCTCGACGGCGGCATCGCCGCAATCCAGCTCGCGGGCGGCGATGCGGTCGCGGCGGACCTGTTCATCGACGCGTCGGGAACCGCCGCGCTGCTGTCGGCGACGCAGCCCGACCGGCGCTGGATCGACTGGCGCGGCGCGCTCCCCGCGCGCTCCCTCGCCGTCGGGCGGCCGGACGCGCCGCGGCTCGACCTCGCCGACAGGGTCGCCTTCACCGACGCGGGCTGGTGCTGGGAGCAGGCCGGGCGCGACGGCGTGACGCGCTTCCTCGCGGTGCCCGGCGAGGTCTCCGACGCAGCGGTCGAGACCGCACTCGGGGCGCCGCCCGCCGATCGTTTCCCGATCGACGCGGGGCGTCAGGACCAGCCATGGACCGGCAATGTCGTCGCGATCGGCGACGCGGCGGCGCGTTTCGAGCCGCTCGCCGGGGTCGCGCTCGACCTCGCGCACCGGCAGATCGACCTGTTGCTCGACCTGTTTCCCGGCCGCGCGATCGACCCTCGCGAGCGCGCCGAATATAATCGCCGCTTCGCATTGATGGCCGACGGCACGCGCGACTGGATCGCCTCGCACTATGCCGCCCCCGCCGCGGCGCACCGGCTCGCCGCGCTCGATCGGTCGCCGGCGCTCGATCGCATGCTCGACCAGTTCGCGCGGCGCCAGCGGCTGCCGATCACCGAGGAAGCGACGGTATCGACGAGCGAATGGGCGGCGCTGCTCCACGCGCTCGGCGTGCCCGCGCGGCGCAGCGCCCTGTCGCTCGCCGAGGGCGACGACCCTGGGCGCCGCGCGGCGGCGGCACTCGACCACAAGATCGCCGCGGCGCTCGACGCCGCCCCGCCCTACGGCGCCTGGATCGCGCATATGCTGCGCGACCTATCTCCAAATTCGTCACCCTGAGTCATGGATGCTGAAACAAGTTCAGCATGACGAGGAAGAAAATGGACGGCAACAGCCTCGCTCACCCACCCCCGAAGATCCGCCGCAGCATCGCCCGCATCGCGCCGAGCCGCTGCGGCGAGGCAGGGCCCAAAATGCCCCGCGCGTGGGGCGGCAGATGCGCGGCGGGGTCGCCGTTCGCCTCGAACACATAATGGTCGAGCAGATCGCGCCAGATCGCGCGGTCGGCGGGCGGCAGATGGCGAAAGGCGAGGAGATTGTGGAGCAGCGCGTCATAAGGCGCGCCGAGCGCCGCATCGTGATCGGTCCACCAATAGTTGACGAGGATGCTCACCGCTTCGAGCGATTCGACGCCGTGCCACCACATATAGGGAATATAGAGCGCATCGCCGGGATCGAGCGTCGCTTCGCTCGCGCTTTTCCACGCCGTCGCGAAACCCGGATAGCGGTCGAGGTCGGGCTCGGCGGGGTCGACCATGCTGATCGGCGTCCCCGCCGGGGTGAGTTCGAACGGGCCGGGATAGAGGTTCGCGAGCTGGTCGGGCGGAAAGAGGGTGAAGCGCCGGCGCCCCGCGACGCAGCAGGCGACATTCTCCATCAGATCATAGTGCGGCGCGACATGAATGCGGTTGCCGATCCAGATGCGCGGTGCGACGCGCGGCAACAGGTCGAGCCGGTTCGCGCGCGCGAAGGGCGGCAATAGCTCGGCAATCGCTTCGGATTGCACCGCCATCGCCGGCGGCGCCTCGGCATCGACGATGCGCAGCAGCTCGCGCAGAAAATCCTCGAGCCGCCCGTTCAGACGCCGGAAATTGAGGTCGGTCAGATCGTCGTTGTAGAAGAAGCGCCCGCGCGCCTCGACGGGCGCCATGATCCCCGAGACGGGGCGCGTCGGCGCGCAATCGATCAGATAGCCGACAATATCGGCATCCCCGCGTCGCGCGGCGGCAACCGCGGGCCAGTCGGCGACGAGCCCGCGCAGCACCGCGGGGCGCCGCGCAGCGCGTAGCGCCGCGAAGGATTCGGCATCGGCGGCATCGACCTCGGCGATCGCCCGAAGCGGGCCCAGCGTGCTCACATCACCGCCTCGGCCGCGATGGCGCTGCCATGGTCGCGCAGGAACTGCTCCTGCGTAGGCATCGCCTCGGCCGTTTCGGCGACGATCTGGCGGATGTGCGTCAGGCGGCGCAGCGTCTCCGCGTCGGAGAGCAGGTCGGCGGCGGGGTGATAGCCGCCGGCGGCGATCCCCTGCCCCACCAGCACCGCGAGCCAGCTCGTTTCGGTGAACAGCTCGTTATGCTCGCGAAAGACGCGCCCCGACGAGCGGAACATCGCGAGTTTTTCTGCAAGCCCTTCGGGCGGCTCGAGCGTGCGGCAATAGTTCCAGAAGTCCGTGTCGTCGCGCGTCGTCGCCTTGTAGTGCAGGACGAGGAAGTCGCGGATATCGACATATTCGCGCACCGTCTCGCGATTATAGCGCTCGCGCTCGGCCGCACCGAATCCGCGCGTCGGGAACAAGGTCATCAACCGCGCAATCCCCGACTGGACAAGGTGGATCGCGGTCGATTCGAGCGGTTCGAGGAAGCCGCCGGCAAGCCCCAGCGCGACGACATTCTTCTCCCACGCCCGCGCGCGATGCCCGCCGGTGAAGCGCAGCATATTGGGCTCGGCGAGCGGCGCGCCGTCGAGGTTCGCGAGCAGCAGCGCCACCGCCTCGTCGTCGCTCATATGGCGCGACGAATAGACATGGCCGTTGCCGATGCGATGCTGGAGCGGGATGCGCCACTGCCAGCCGGCGGGGCGCGCGGTCGAGCGCGTGATTGGCTGGCGATCGCCGCCGAGCGTGCAAGGGATCGCGACGGCGCGGTCGCACGGCAGCCAGTCGGTCCAGTCGACGAAATCGACCCCCAGCGTCTGCCCGAGCAGCAGCGAACGGAAACCCGAGCAATCGATGAAGAAATCGCCCTCGACGCGCGCGCCGCTGTCGAGCGTCACGCCCGTGACGAAGCCGCTTTCCCCGTCCTGCTCGACCGAGACGATGCGCCCCTCGGTGCGCGTCACCCCCTGCCGCTCGGCGCGCGCGCGCAGGTAACGCGCGTAACGACCCGCATCGAACTGAAAGGCATAGCCGAGTTTCGACAACGGCGATTTGGGCTGGTCGGGACGCGGGCGCAGGAAGCGGTTCGCCGCCGCAGCAACCGCGGCGATCGCATAATCGTCGAGGCGGCTGGTGTCGCCGAGCCGCTGCCCCTTCAGCCAGTGGTGGTGGAACTCGACCCCCATCATGTCGAGCCCGTAAAAGCCGAAGGGATGGACATAGCGATGGCCGATGCGCGTCCAGTCGACGAACTCGATCCCCAGCTTGTAGGTCGCATGCGTTTCGCGGACGAATTCGTCCTCGTCGATGCCGAGCATCGCGTTGAACAGGCAGATCTGCGGGATCGTCGCTTCGCCGACGCCCACGGTGCCGATCGCCTCGCTCTCGATCAGCTCGATTTCGAGCCCCGGCAGCGCACCCATGATGCGCGAAATGGCGGCGGCCGCCATCCAGCCCGCGGTGCCGCCGCCGACGATGACGATGCGGCGGACCGGATCGGCGATCACGCCGCCGCCTCCGCAGCTTCGGCGGCCCACGCGCCCGCGACCTTCAGAAACTCGTCCTGCGCCGGCAGTCGTTCGGCGGCGCGGGCATAGGCGGCACGCATATCGGCCATCGCCGCGGCGACCTTGGCCTCGTCGAGCGTGTCGGCGACCGGATCGTAGCGTTCGGGCCAGATATTCTGGCCGAGCAGAACCGCGACCCAGCTCGTCACGCCGAACAGCTCGGCATTCTCGCGAAAGATGCGGCCGTGCAGCCGCCACAGCTCGATCTTGCGCGCGAGGCTGTCGGGAATGTCCATGTCGCGAACGTGGCGCCAGAAGGGCGTGTCGTCCCGCTGCGTCGCCTTGTAGTGAAGGATGATGAAGTCGCGGACGTCCTCGTAAAGATCGGACATCCCGCGATTATATTCGTCGCGTTCGATCGGGCTGACCGGCTTGTCGGGAAAGAGCGCGAGCAGGCGCTGGATGCCGTTCTGGACCAGGTGAATGCTCGTCGATTCGAGCGGCTCCAGAAAGCCCGACGAGAGGCCGAGCGCGACGACATTGTGGCTCCAGCTGAGCTTTCGCCGGCCGGTGCGGAAGGGGATGGTGCGCGGGTCGGCGAGCGGTTCGCCCTCGAGGTTCGCGAGCAGGATGGCGCGCGCCTCCTCCTCGTCCATGAAGGCGCTCGAAAAGACATGGCCGTTGCCGGTGCGATGCTGGAGCGGGATGCGCCACTGCCAGCCCGCGCCGTGCGCGGTCGAGCGGGTGAACGGGTCGGGCGCGCCGCTGTTTGCGGTCGGCACCGCGATCGCGCGGTCGGCGGGCAGCCAGTGCGACCAGTCCTCATAGCCCGCGCCGAGCTGTTCCTCGATCAGCAGCCCGCGAAAGCCCGAACAGTCGATGAACAGGTCGCCCGCGATCCGCTCGCCGCTTTCGAGCCGGACCGCGGCGACATCACCGCTCTCGCCATCGCGCTCGACCCCGGTGATGCGCCCTTCGCGGCGGATCGCCCCCTGCCGCTCGGCAAGGCCGCGCAGGAAGCGCGCATAGAGGCTCGCGTCGAAGTGAAAGGCATAGAAGAGTTCGGAGAGCGGCGGCTTCGCCTCGCGCCCCGGGCGGCCGAAACGCCCGAGCGCGGCCGCCGCGGCGCTCATCGAATAGGCGGCGATGCTGCCGGGGTCGCCATTCGCCCGCTCGCGCAGCCACAGCTGGTGAAAGGCGATGCCGTGCAGGTCGTGGCCGAAGCTGCCGAAGGGGTGGATATAGCGGTCGCCGACGCGCCCCCAGTTCACGAATTCGATGCCGAGCTTGAAGGTGCCGCGCGTCGCGCGCAGAAAATCATTCTCGTTTATGTCGAGCATGCGGTTGAAATTGAGGATCGGCGGGATCGTCGCCTCGCCCACCCCGACCGTCCCGATCGCGTCCGATTCGACGAGAGTGATCCGCCGGCGCCCGTTGGCGAGGAACCGCGACAGCGCCGCCGCCGCCATCCATCCCGCAGTGCCGCCGCCGACGATCACGACGTCGGCGATTTCGGTAACGCTATCCTTCATTGTCGCTTCAGCCCCTCCCGACGGCCGCGATCCGCGGTTTCCCCGCGGTAATCCTTTGTTCCTTATGCCCCCATAATGGCTACTTGCCAATGGCTGACCGGCCATATATGACAGACGGTAACGGGGACGAAAAGATTCCCGTTACATTGTGATAGCGCTACCATGGGAGGGGAGTGTGACCAAATTTTCCGCCGAGTCCGGGTTTGATTCGTCGCGGCGCCGGGGCGCAATGCGCGCGGGGGCCTCGATACTCGCGGTGAGCGCCCTGCTCGCCGCCGCCGCGCCTGCCGCGGCCCAGGACGACACCGCCGCCGACGAAACGCGCGCTTCCGACGAAGCGATCGTGGTGACCGGCATCCGCGCCAGCCTTGCCAATGCGCAGGAGATCAAGCGCAACGCCGACACCGTCGTCGACGCGATCACCGCACAGGACATCGGCGCCCTGCCCGACCGTTCGGTCACCGAAGCGCTGCAGCGCGTGCCGGGCATCTCGATCAACCGCTTCGCGGGCACCAACGACCCCGATCACTTCTCGGTCGAAGGGTCGGGCGTCGTCATCCGCGGTCTCAACTTCGTGCGCTCCGAATTCAACGGCCGCGACGCCTTTTCCGCCGGCGTCGGCGGACAGGCGATCAACTTCGCCGACGTGCCGTCCGAACTGCTCGGCTCGGTCGAGGTGTACAAGAACGCCACCGCCGACCTCATCGAAGGCGGCCTTGCCGGCACGGTCAACCTCAACACGCGCAAGCCCTTCGACAATCGCGGCTTCCACGTCGCTTTCTCGGCCGAGGCCAATTACGGCGATTTCCGCAAGAAATGGACGCCGACCGCCTCCTTCCTGATCAGCAACACCTGGGATAGCGGCATCGGCACGATCGGCCTGCTCGGCAGCGTGTCCTATTCGCGGATCAAGAGCCGCGCCGACGGCATCCAGGTCACCAACTTCCAGACCCGCGACAATCAGCAGGTCCGCTTCCAGAATGGCAATGGCGTGCTCGTCTGCCGAAATCCCCTGCCCGGCGACAGCGACACGACGACCGCTCCGCCCGTTGGCGCCGACGGTTTCGGCGCGCCGTGCGGCACAGCTCAACTCCCCGGCGCCGATGGTCTCGCCGATCCGCTTGGCGTCGCCTATGCGCCGGTCGGCGGTCAGTATCGCAGTCAGGATTTCGACCGGAAACGCAATGGCATCGCGCTCGCCGCGCAGTGGGAGTCGCTCGACGGCGACACCAAGCTGACCGCGCAATTCCTGCGCTCGCATTCGACCAATGCATGGGGCGAGCACACCTTCGAAACCGCACCTGACCTGTCGGAATATAATACCTATCCGGTTGGATGCCGCCAGAACACCAACGGCCCGGCATACAACAGCAATAATACGACGCGCGCCGAATGCCCGGTCGGCAGCTTCACCAACTATCAATATGACGAAAACGGCCTGTTCGAGAGCGGCTATATCACCCTGCCCGGCACCGGCTGGCGCAGCCAGGGAAGCGGCAGCGCCGACAGCTTCGTGCCGACGGGCGGCATGCAGCAGAGCCTGTCGCGCCGCCAGGTCTATGAACGCAACACGATCGCCGACTATGGGCTCAATCTCGAGCATAAGTTCAGCGATCGCGTCGATATGCAGCTCGACGCCAACTGGACCGATTCGAGCCACAAGGTCGATGATATGAGCACTTTCGGCTCGACCTTTGCCGATCAGGAACTCGACATCACCGGCAAGCTGCCGGTGCTGATCTCGCACAAGCCCAACACGCTCAACGCCGACTGGGCGACGCCGAACCCCGACCTGGTGAATGCGACCGACGAGCAATATTTCGCCGACCAGCGCGTCCAGTTCTGGCGCGCGGCGATGGACCATTTCGAGGAAAGCGACGGACAGGAATTCGCCTTCCGCGGCGACCTGACCTATCATTTCGACGACGACAGTTTCATCCGCAAGATCAAGACCGGCGCGCGCTATGCCGACCGCGATCAGACCATCCGCTACACCACCTATAATTGGGGCGTGCTCAGCGAAGTCTGGTCGGGAAGCAAGCCGGTATCGCTCGACCAGGCGGGCGGCGATCAGGCCGAATTCTATGACTTCTCCAATTTCTTCCGCGGCCAGACCCCGGGACCGATCGGCGGATATTATTACACCGGCGACCTGATCGACGGCTATAATGATGCCGCCGGATTCCTCACCGGAATCAACGACATCTGGCATACCCCAACTGAGGATGGCGGCAATGGCGCCGGCGGTGCCAACGACTGGGAACGCGCGCAGGACCGCCCGCTTACGGTCGAGGGCACGCCCTATCTGCCGAGCGAGATCCAGCGCGTGAAACAGCGCGATTTCAACGCCTATGTCATGCTCAACTTCGAAACGCCGAGCGATAGCGGGCTGCGCGCGGCGGGCAATATCGGCGTGCGCTTCGTCGAGACGCGTCTCGCGACGCAGGGTGCGACGCTGATACCGTCGCAATCGGACTTCGGGATCACCGATGACTATGACGTGCGTTGCGCCGTGCAAGACCCGCCAGACGGGGCTCCGCCGGGCACCCAGCCGAGCCGGCCGGGTGGCGTCTGCAACGGCGGCGCCGAAAATTACGCGCTGCTTCAGCAGTTTGCGGGAACCACCGGCACGGTCGTCCCCAATTCGGCGAAGAATAATTATCGCTATCTGTTGCCAAGCCTGAACCTGCGCTTCGGCGTGACCGACGATCTGCTGTTCCGGCTCGCGATTTCGCGGGTGCTGACGCGGCCCGATACGGCCTATGTCCGGCCCTATCTGACCACCGGCGTCGACGGCAATGGACAACTCACCGCATCGGTCGGCAACCCCTATCTCAAGCCCGCGACGGCGTGGCAGTTCGATGCGACCGCCGAATATTATTTCTCGCGCGTCGGGTCGATCACCGCGAACATCTTTTTCAAGGATGTGAAGAACTTCTTCTATCAGTCGACGGTCGACCTGCCGATCACCAACAACGGTATCACCTTCCCGTTCGCGACGCGCGGCCCCGCCAATTATGACGGGCACGGCAAGATCAGGGGGTTCGAGCTTGCTTATCAGCAGACGTTCGACTTCCTGCCGGGCTTGCTGAACGGGTTCGGCGTCAGCGGAAACTACAGCTATATCAAGAGTTCGGGCCTGCCGAACAGCTTCCTCAACACGGGCAGCCCGGTGAACACCTCGGAAACGACGCCGACGGGCAATTTGCCGCTCGAAGGCCTGTCGAAGCATAATGTCAACGCGACCGCCTTTTACGAAAAGGGCCCGGTGTCGATCCGCGTCGCCTATAACTGGCGCTCGCGCTTCCTGCTCACCGCGGCGGACGTGATCTTCCCCTATACGTCGATCTTCAACGACGACACGGGACAGCTCGACGCCTCGATCTTCTTCAATATCACCGACAATCTGAAGATCGGCGTGCAGGGCGTGAACCTGACCAACGAGGTCACGAAGACGCTGCAAGCCTATACCAACGATCCGAAAGCGCTCGTCCCGCGGTCCTATTTCATGAACGACCGGCGCTTCTCCTTCATCCTCCGCGGCAATTTCTAGCACCCTTTCGCAAATTGCCGCATTCCTGTGCCGCCGCTCGCAAGAGCGGCGGCACTTTGTTTTTTTGGGAACCGTCTAAGGAGGAGCGTTGGAGCTCATTCACCCCACTTCGTCATCCCGGACTTGATCCGGGATCCATGACGACGGCGCTGCTCTGGATCCGGATCAAGTCCGGGATGACGATGAACGAGAGGCTTCCGCCCGGGGGGCAAGCCGCCAGAGTGAATCAGCCCGCCGCACCCAGGCTCGCCGCGATCGCCGCGCGCATCGGCTTCGCCTGATAGGCGTCGTCATAGGGACAGGCGCGCACTTCGCGGCCGTCGTCGCGCGGCGCGAAGCCCTGAAGCCAGCTATATTTGTCGACCATCCCCCAAGCGAGAATGTCGCCGAGCTGCTCATAGTCCAGCATCAGGTCGAAATAGCGGCGCGTGTAATCGGCGACCTTCGCATCGCGCACCGCCACGTCGCTGGGCAGCGCCTTGTCCTTGACGTCGAATTCGGTGATCAGCAGCCGGTATCCCATCCCGACGACATCATCGAGGAAGGCGCGCCATTCGCGTTCGCGATAGGGACCGACACCGGTCGCGGGGTCGAGGCTGAACATCTCGATATGCGACTGGATGCCGAGCGCATCGACCGGAGTCCCGCGCTTGCGAAAGCCTTCGAGCAGGCGGAGCACATCGGCGCAATGCTTCGCGTGCGCCGGTTCCCAGCTCATATAGTCGTTATAGACCAGTTCGGCGCCCGGCGCCGCGTCGCGTGCGGTGTGAAAGGCGAGGTCGAGCACCGCTTCGGGGCTGCCCATCGCACGCGACAGGCTCGTCTCGATCGGCGCGTTGCGATCGTGGTCGATCGCTTCGTTGACCACGTCCCAGCTGTTGATGATGCCGCCATAGCGCGCGGTCACCGTGCGGATGTGCGTCGTCAGCAAGCGTTCGGCCTCGGCGGCCGGGTTCGCGCCAAAGTCATAATCGTTGAGCCAGCCGGGAAACCATTTGGGCCGATGCCACAGCAAAGTGTGGCCACGCACCCCAAGCCCGCTCGCTTTCGCCCAGCCGACGATGCCGTCCATGGCGGTAAAGTCGAAGCTGTCCGGCGACTTGCGCAGCCACTGCCACTTCATCTCATTTTCGGGGACGACAAGGCCGCATTCGCGCTGCACCAGCGCGGCATAGGCGCGGTTCTGCACCGATCCCGAGTCCGCATTGCGCGGATTCCACGCGATCGCGCTGCCGAAACGGCGCCCCCCCTTCCGCGCCAGCGTGTCGAGCGAAGCCGGAGCGGGCGGCGCGGCGCGCACCGATGCGGGAAGCGCGGCGAGCGCGGCGAGGCCGCCGAGCGTCTGGCGGCGGGTCGGTTCGATCATGTAGTGGGCTCCGATTGGGGGGCGAGCGGCGCGGGGTCCATGCGCGGCACGAGCAGCTGGATCGCCGCCAGCGCGATCAGATAGGCAAAGCCGGCATAGAGCAGGATCGGCACATAAGAGCCCGTGAGCTGAAGCGTCCAGCCGGTCGCCTGTGCGATCAATATGCCGCCGATCGCCCCGGCCATCCCGCCCATGCCCGCAACCGTCGCGACCGCGCGGCGCGGATAGAGATCGCCGATCATCGCGAAGATATTCGACGAAAAAGCTTGATGCCCCGCGGTGCCGAGCCCGATCAGCGCGACCGCGACCCCCGCGTTCGGCGCGCTGGTCACGCCAACGAGCGGCAGCGCACAAAGCGCGGCCACGAGCAAGGTCGTCTTGCGCGCCGCGTTGACGCTCCAGCCGCGGTGGATCAGCCGCGACGAGAGCCATCCGCCTGCGACCGAGCCGATGTCGGCGAGCAGATAGACCGCGATCAGCGCCGGCCCGATCGTCGCGAGAATGCCGGTGTCGCCCTTCGGAAACAGCTCGAGCCCCTGCGTCTTGGCAAAGAAGTCGGGGAGCCAGAAGAGGAAGAGATACCAGACGGGGTCGGTGAAGAATTTGGCGGCGATGAAATACCACGCCTGCCGCTGGCGCAGCGCCCGCCCCCAGCCGAGCGGCGCGCAATCGGGGTCTTCGCCGTCCTGCTCGATATGCGCGCGCTCGGCGGCGGAAAGGCGCGGATGATCGGCGGGAGCGTGATAGAAGCGCAGCCACGCCGCAAGCACGAGAAGGCCGAGCAGCCCGGTAACGAGGAAGGCGGCGCGCCAGCCAAAGGCGCCCGCCACGGCGATGCCGACGATCGGTGTCAGCAGCACGCCGACATTGGCCCCGGCGTTGAGGATGCCGACCCCCAGCGCGCGCTCGCGGCGCGGGAACCATTCGGCGACCGATTTGACCGCGCCCGGATAGGCCGCGCTTTCGGCGATGCCGAGCGCGGCGCGCGCGAGGATGAAGTGGAGCACGCTGCGCGCGCCGGCGTGAAAGGCGGCGGCAATGCTCCACAGGGCGATCGCGATCGCAAGCCCGCGCCGCGTTCCGACGCGGTCGAGCCAGCGCCCGACGACGAGCAGCCCGAGGCCATAGCTCGCCTGAAAGGCGGTGACGATATTGCCGTAATCGACCTCGCTCCACCCCATGTCGGTCTCGATCACGGGCTTCAGCACGCCGATCACCTGACGGTCGACATAGTTGATCGTGATGACGAAAAAGAGCAGCGCGCACACCGCCCAGCGAAAGCGGCCGACAGGCGGCACCGGAGCTGCGGCGGGGGCGGCGCTACCAGTCATGCATCGATCCGTCTTCGAGCCGGTTCACCGGCAGGAAAGCGCGGCGATAGGGATGCGTCTTTGCCAGCGCCTCGTCGATGTCGACGCCAAGGCCGGGTTCGTCGCCGGGGTGCATCATCCCGTCCGCGAAGCGATAGGCGTGCGGAAAGACCGCGTCGGTCGCGTCGGTGTGGCGCATATATTCCTGCACCCCGAAATTGGGGATCGAAAGCCCGAAATGGAGCGCCGCGGCCATGCTCACCGGCGACAGGTCGGTCGCGCCGTGGCAGCCGGTGCGGATGCCATAGAGATCGGCGAGCGCGGCGATGCGGCGCAGGTGGGTGATACCGCCGGCGTGGACGACGGTGGCGCGGATATAGTCGATCAGCTGCTCCTCGATCAGCTGCTTCGCGTCCCAGATGCTGTTGAAAACCTCGCCGACCGCGATCGGCGTCGTCGTATGCTCGCGGATCAGGCGAAAGCCCTGCTGGTTCTCGGCCAGCACCGGGTCCTCGATCCAGAAGGGGCGAAAGGGTTCCAGATCCTTGCCGAGCCGCGCCGCCTCGATCGGGGTCAGCCGGTGGTGGACGTCGTGGAGCAGGTGGACGTCCCATCCCAGCGCCTCGCGCGCCGCGGCAAAAAGCGGCGCGACGCTCGGCAGATATTTGTGCGTCGCCCACGCGGCTTCGGACGGCAAATCGGCGTCGGCGGGCTCATAGAAATAGCGGTCGGACGACACGCCATAGGTCTTGGCGAGGCCCGGGACGCCGGCCTGAAGGCGGATCGCGCGATAACCCTGCGCGGCATAGTCGCGCGCGGCCTCGACCGTCTCGTCGATCGTCTCGCCATTGGCGTGGCCATAGACCATGCAGCCCTCGCGCGCCGCACCGCCGAGCAGCTGATAGAGCGGCATGCCCGCGCGCTTCGCCTTGATGTCCCACAGCGCCATGTCGACCGCGGCGATCGCGCTCATCGTCACCGGACCGCGCCGCCAATAAGCGCCGCGATAGAGATATTGCCAGATGTCCTCGATCCGGTGCGCGTCGCGGCCGATCAGGCACGGCGCGATATGGTCGGCGAGATAGGAGGCGACCGCGAGCTCGCGCCCGTTGAGCGTCGCGTCGCCCACGCCGTACGTGCCGTCCTCGCAGACGATCTTGAGCGTCACGAAATTGCGCCCCGGCGAACAGGTGATGGTGCGGACGTCGGCGATGGTCGAAGCGGGCATGGGCTATCCGATCGTGAAAGTGGCGCGGCGCAGCTCCACCGAACTCGCGCCGACCCCGACCGCGATCGGTCCCGGCTCGACGCGCTCGCGCATCGCGGCATCCCAGATCGCGAGTTCGCGCGGCCCCAGGGTGAAGGTCAAGCGCTCGCTGGCGCCGGGCGCGAGCGTCACGCGGCGGAATCCCTTCAGCTCCAGCACCGGCTGGGTGACCGACGCCTCGGTGCGCGTGATATAGAGCTGCACCACCTCGTCGCCCGCGCGCGCGCCGATATTCGTCACATCGACCGCGACCTCGACCGTCCCGTCGGGCGCGATCCGGGTCGCCGATAGGCGCGGTTCGGAGATTGCGAAGCGGGTGTAGCTCAGCCCATGGCCAAAGGGGAACAGCGGCGCGGCATCGTCGAACAGATAGCCACGGCGCGCGCTCGGCTTGCGGTTGTAGAACAGCGGGATCTGCCCCGCGTTGCGCACCACGCTGACCGGCAGCTTGGCGCCCGGATTGACGTCGCCGAGCAAGGCTTCGGCGATCGCGGTGCCCCCCTCCTGCCCCGCATACCAGCATTCGAGGATCGCATCGGCCTTTTCGACGACATTGGGCCAGCTCGGCGGGCGGCCATTGATCGCGCAGACGATCAGCGGCTTGCCGAGCGCCGCGAGCGCATCGACGAGGTCATTCTGCTCGCCGACGATGTCGATGTCGGTGCGGTCGCCCAGATGGTTGGCGGCGAAGCCTTCGCGGCTCGTCTGCTCGGTGTCGCCGATCGCAAGGATGATCGTGTCGGCGCCGCGTGCGACCTCGACCGCTTCGGCGATCAGCGCGAGATTGCGGTCGCGCGGCGCGAGTTCGACAAGGTCGGCCGAGCGATCCTCGCTCGTCGTGATGAACACCCCCTGCGCGGTCACGAAATCGCCATCGGGCGCGACCGCGCGCAACCCGTCGATCAGGCTGACCGCCTGCTTCGGCACGCTTGAATAACCGCCGAGCCGCGCGACCTGATGGTTCGGCCCGATCACCGCGACGCGGCCCATGGCGCGGCGGTCGAGCGGCAGCGCGCCGTCCCGGTTGGTCAGCAGACAGAGCGATTTGCGCGCCGCCTCGAGCGCCAGCGCGCGCGCCTCGGCATTGCCGGTGATCGCGCGCGCCTTCGCCGTGTCGCCATAGGGATTTTCGAACAATCCGGCGCGGAATTTGAAGGTCAGGATGCGCGCGCAGGCGCGGTCGACCAACGCTTGCGGCACGCGCCCCGCCGCGACGCTGTCGGCCAGCGTCCTGAAGGCCTGCCCCTCGGGCAATTCGCTGTCGACCTCGGCTTCGAGCGCGAGCCGCGCCGCCTCGGCCTCGTCGGCGGCCAGATGGTGCAGCGTCGCAAGCTCGTGGACGCCGCCATAATCGCTGACGATCAGCCCGTCGAAGCCCCATTCGCCGCGCAGCACGTCGCCGAGCAGCCATGTGTTCGCGTGGCTCGGAACGCCGTCGATCTCGTTATAGCTCGGCATCACCGCGCCGACCGAGGTGCGGCGGACGATCTCGCGGAAGGGCGGAAAGAAATTCTCGCGCAGCTCGCGCTCCGCAATCGGCGCGGGTCCGACATTATTGCCGCTCTCCGGCTGGCCGTGGCCGGTCATATGCTTGAGCGTCGCGAACACCTTGTCCGGCCCCAGCCGCTCGAACTTGCCCGCGCCCTGCAGCCCCTCGACCGCCGCGACGCCCATTTCGGCGCAAAGATAAGGGTCTTCGCCCCAGCACTCCTCGATCCGCCCCCAGCGCGGGTCGCGGACGATGTCGACGACGGGCGAAAGGACTAGCGGCACGCCGCGCGCGCGCACCTCGCGCGCGATGACCGACTGGACGCGCCGCATCAGGTCGGTGTCGAACGTCCCCGCGAGCGCGATCGCCTGCGGGAACATCGTCGCCTCGGTCGCCATATAGCCGTGGAGCGATTCCTCGTGGAGCAACACCGGAATGCCGAGCCGCGTGTCCTCGACCGCCCAGCGCTGGAGCGCGTTGATGAAATCGACCGTCTGCTCGGGGGTGCGCCAGCGCGCCGCCGTGCCCCCCGCCGCGCCGGTGATCCCCGGCACCCCGCGCTTGTCCGACGGCCGCGTGACATGGCCGATACCGTCGGGAAAGGCCGCGCGCGCCCTGGCGGGATCGAAGGCGAGGCCGTCGATCATCTCGCCCTTCGCCGCCCAGGCGGTGCGGATCTGTGCGATCTTTTCCGCCAGCGTCATCCGCGCCATCAGGTCGGCGACACGCGCCGGGATCGGGGCCTTCGCATCCCTGTAGAGCGGCGGGGCGAAGGCGGCGGCGACCGGCGCGCGCGCCACCACCAGCGCGCCGAGGCTGCCGCCCGCGAGCAGCCGCAGAACCGCACGGCGCCTCACCGCGCCAACGCCCGCCAAGCCGCCTTGAAACGCCCCGTCATCGCCACTCCCCAATGTCGGCGGGCTTGACTGCCGCGCCATTTTTGATAGCGCTACCATGATGAATGGGAGAGGGCTTGTCAATCGCCTCGCGGCGGCGCTCCTCGCGCTGACGTTTCTACCGGCGACCGCCGCACATGCCGAGGACGGCTATGCGCTGTGGCTGCGCTATGCGCCGCTCAGCGGCGACGCGCTGGCGCGGCTGCAAGGCTTTGCCCCGCGCGTCGAGCGGGCGAGCGGGACGACCGAGGGGCCGATGCTCGCGGCCGCCGAAGCCGAACTCGTACGCGGTCTCGCGTCGCTCGGCGCGCCCGCGAAAGGCAAAGGCACGATCCGGCTCGACTGCCCGCACGCCGGCGGCGACGGCGACGGGTCCTTCCATATCCGCGCCATCGATGCGCGCACGCTGGTGATCGCCGGCGCCGACCATCGCGCGTGCCTCTATGGTGCTTTCGCGCTGCTTCGCGAGCTGTCGCTCGGACGCGATCCGCTCGCGATCGCGCTCGACGAGCGGCCGGTGATGCCGCTCCGGATGCTCGACCATTGGGACAATGAAGACGGCAGCGTCGAGCGCGGCTATGCCGGGCGCTCGATCTTCGACTGGTGGCGCCTGCCCGACCACCTCGACCGGCGGCTGATCGACTATGCGCGCGCCAACGCCTCGATCGGCATCGACGCGGTCGCGGTGAACAATGTCAATGCGCCGGCGATCTTCCTCGAACCGCGATTCATCGCCAAGCTCAAGCGGATAGCCGACGCGTGGCGCCCCTATGGCATCCGCGTCTTTCTGTCGGCGCGGTTCAGTGCGCCGCGCGACATCGGCGGGCTTTCGACCGCCGACCCGCTCGACCCCGCGGTGCGCCGCTGGTGGAAGGCGAAAGCCGACGAGATTTACGCCGCCATCCCCGATTTCGGCGGTTTTCTGGTCAAGGCCAATTCGGAAGGCCAGCCGGGGCCGCAGGACTATGGCCGCAGCCATGTCGATGGCGCGAACATGCTCGCGGCGGCGCTCGGTTCGCGCGGCACCGTGATCTGGCGCGCCTTCGTCTATTCGGCCGAGGATGCGAGCGACCGTGCGAAACAGGCCTATGCCGAATTCGTGCCGCTCGACGGCCGCTTCGACGATAATGTGATCGTGCAGGTCAAGAACGGCCCGATCGACTTCCAGCCGCGCGAACCCTTTCACCCGATCTTCGGCGCGATGCCGCAAACACGGCTGATGTTCGAGGGACAGATTACCAAGGAATATCTCGGCTTTGCGACGCACCTCGCCTTCCTTGCGCCGCTGTGGACGGAGGCGCTCGGCGCCGACACCGGACGCGGCGGCACCGTCGCCGATATGGTGCGCGGCGGCGGCATGGCCGGGGTCGCCAATATCGGGTCCGACCGCAACTGGACCGGCGGCCATTTCGATCAGGCGAACTGGTACGCCTTCGGCCGCCTCGCGTGGAATCCGGCGCTGGCGAGCGACGCGATCGCAGGCGAATGGGCGGCGCAGACATTCGACCGCGACGCAGGCTTCCTCGATGCGGTGACCGCGATGATGCTCGGCAGCCGGCAGGCGGTGGTCGACTATATGACCCCGCTCGGCCTCGCGCATCAGATGGGAACGAACCATCATTACGGTCCCGCGCCGTGGGTGTGCGACCTGCCGCGACCCGAATGGAACCCCTGCTATTACAGCCGCGCCGACGCGCGCGGGATCGGTTTCGACCGGACGGTCAGCGGCAGCGACGCGCTCGCCCAATACGCCCCCTCCGTCGCACAAAAATGGCGCGATCCCAAGGCGATGGACGAGGATTATCTGCTGTGGTTCCACCATCTGCCGTGGGGCTGGCGCACCCGGTCGGGGCGCAGCCTGTGGGCCGAACTCGTCCACCGCTACGACCGCGGCGTCGCGGCGGTCGATACGATGGCGGCGGTGTGGTCGGCGCAGCGCGACCATGTCGATGCCGAACGTTTCGCCGACGTCGCGGCCGATCTGAAGGTCCAGCAGCGCGAGGCACGCTGGTGGCGCGACGCCTCGGTCGCCTGGTGGCAATCGCTGAACGGTCTGCCGCTGCCCGAGGGCGCCGCCCCGCCCGCCCACGACCTCGACCATTATCGCGCCCTCGCCTTTCCCGAAGCGCCGGGGATCTGACCATGGGAGCGATAACCCAACGCTTGCCCGCCCCCCGCCGCTGGATTAGGAGCCGCACATGACCAGCGACACCAAGGACAGCGCGCGCCGCACGCGCGTGCGCCATCAGGGGCAGCCGACGATCAACGACGTCGCGCGGCTCGCCAATTGCTCGCCGATGACGGTGAGCCGCGTGATCAACAGCAAGGAAAGCGTTCGCGACGAAACGCGCCAGCAGGTGCTCGCCGCGATCGCCGAACTCAACTACACGCCGAACCGCGCGGCGCGCAGCCTTGCGGGCGGCGAGCAATTGCGCGTCGCGCTGCTCTTCGACAATCCTTCCGCCTCCTATCTCAGCGAATTCCTGATGGGTGCGCTCGCCGAAGCGACGCGCGGCGACGTGCATCTGGTGGTGCAGAGCTGCCCGACGCTCGCCGACGCGCCGCCGATCATGCGCAACCTCGCCGACGGCGGGATCCAGGGCTTCATCCTGCCGCCGCCGCTCTGCGACGACCAGAGCATCCTCGACCTCGTCAGCGAACTCGGCGCGGTCGCGATCGCGGTCGGTCCGGGCAAGGCGACGGGGACGCAGGCGTCGGTGATGATCGACGATTTCCAGGCCGCCTATGACATGACGCGGCACATCATCGACCTCGGGCACAAGCGGATCGGCTTCATCATCGGCAACCCCGAACAGGTCGCCAGCCTGCGCCGCCTGAACGGCTATCGCGCCGCGATGGAGGATGCGGGGCTCGACCTGCCCGCCGAACTGGTCGTGCAGGGGCGCTTCACCTATCGCTCGGGGCTCGACGGCGCGGAAAAGCTCTTGTCGGTGAAGCCGCGGCCAACCGCGATCTTCGCCTCGAACGACGATATGGCGGCGGCGACGGTCGCGGTCGCGCACCGCCGTCACCTCGACGTGCCGAACGACATCACCGTCTGCGGCTTCGACGACACCGCGATGGCGAGCACGATCTGGCCCGAGCTGACGACGGTGCGCCAGCCGATCCGCGAGATGACCGCCTGGGCGGTCTCGGCGATCGCGACGATCATCCGCAAGAAGCGCGCGGGCGAACGTTTCAAATATGAGCAAAAGACGCTGCCCTATACGCTGGTGCGGCGCGAATCCGATGCGGCGCCCAGTCTTGTGACGCGCGAAGGCATCGAGAAGAAATGACCGAAACGGCTCCACGCCCCCGGCTGCGCTCGCGCGACTGGTTCGACAATGTGGAGCGAATGGACATGACCGCGCTCTATCTCGAGCGCTTCATGAATTACGGCGTCACCCCCGAGGAACTCCGTTCGGGCAAGCCGATCATCGGCATCGCGCAATCGGGGAGCGACCTCTCCCCCTGCAACCGCATCCACCTCGACCTCGCCAAGCGCGCGCGCGACGGCATCCGCGACGCGGGCGGCATCCCGATCGAATTTCCGGTCCATCCGATCTTCGAAAACTGCCGCCGTCCGACCGCGGCGATCGACCGCAATCTGCTCTATCTGGGGCTCGTCGAGCTGTTGAACGGCTATCCGATCGACGGCGTGGTACTGACCACCGGCTGCGACAAGACGACGCCGAGCCAGATCATGGCGGCAAGCACGGTCGACATCCCCGCGATCGTGCTGTCGGGCGGGCCGATGCTCGACGGCTGGCACGAGGGCGAGCTCGTCGGGTCGGGCACGGTGATCTGGCGCAGCCGCCGCCTGCTCGCGGCGGGCGAAATCGACGAGGAGGAGTTCCTCGATCGCGCATGCAGCAGCGCGCCGTCGGCGGGGCATTGCAATTCGATGGGTACCGCCTCGACGATGAATGCGGTCGCCGAGGCGCTCGGCCTGTCGCTCACCGGCTGCGCCGCGATCCCCGCCCCCTATCGCGAGCGCGGCCAATATGCCTATCGCACCGGCCAGCGCATCGTCGAGATGGTCCGCGAGGATCTGCGCCCGTCGCATATCCTGACGCGCGACGCCTTCCTCAACGCGATCGCGACGGTCAGCGTGATCGGCGGCTCGTCGAACGCGCAGCCGCATATCGTCGCGATGGCGCGCCACGCTGGTGTCGAGCTGGAGCCCGGCGTGTGGCAGGATCATGGCTATGACCTGCCCCTGCTCGTCAACATGCAGCCTGCGGGCCGCTATCTCGGCGAACGCTTCCACCGCGCGGGCGGCGTCCCGGCGGCGATGTGGGAGTTGATGCAGGCCGGCAAGCTGAAGGGCGAGGCGCTGACCTGCACCGGGCGCAGCATCGCGGAAAACGTCGACGGCCATGAAAGCCGCGACCGCGAGATGATCCGCCCCTTCGCCGACCCGCTGATGGAGCGCGCCGGCTTTCTGGTGCTCAGCGGCAATCTGTTCGATTTCGCGATCCTCAAGACCTCGGTGATTTCGGACGCCTTTCGCGCGCGCTACCTGTCGCGGCCGGGGCACGAAGGCGTGTTCGAAGCGCGCGCGATCGTCTTCGACGGGTCGGACGATTATCATCACCGCATCAACGACCCCGCGCTCGCCATCGACGACGACTGCATCCTCGTCATTCGCGGCGCGGGCGTGATCGGCTGGCCCGGATCGGCGGAGGTCGTCAACATGCAGCCGCCCGACGCGATGATCCGCGAAGGAAAGATGTGGCTCCCGACCCTGGGCGACGGGCGCCAGTCGGGCACCTCGGACAGCCCCTCGATCCTCAACGCCTCACCCGAAAGCGCGGCGGGCGGCGGGCTCGCGTGGTTGCGCACCGGCGACATCATCCGCGTCGACCTCAACGCCGGGACATGCGACGCGCTGGTCGACGAGCGCGAGATCGCGCGGCGGCTCGCCGATGAGCCGGCGCCGCCGATCCCCGCGAGCGCAACGCCATGGGAAGAGCTCTATCGCGAAAAAACCGGCCAACTCGGCGACGGCGCGGTGATGGACTTCGCGCTCAAATATCGCGGCACCTCGCGCAAGCTGCCGCGCCACAATCACTGAAGCCCGATCATCTTTCGTCAAAGCGTGTGTGCTCCCGCGAAGGCGGGAGCCATCTCCTGTCGGCCCCATCTTGGACCGGCCGGAGATGGATCCCCGCCTTCGCGGGGACACACGAATCTCCACAAGCGTTTCACTCAAAATTGCTTATGCTTGCGAGCCCGATCGGCGCCGCGCAGCGTGGCGGCGAAGCTGGTCAAGGCTGCTCGCATCGCTGTCGAACAGGCCGTACCACCCCTGCGGCTCGTGCGGCGGGTCGCCCATATAGGCGCGGTCGCCCGCCGCGAAGCGATGGTCGGGATGCGCGGCGCGCGCTTCCCCGTTCCACGCCCAGAAATTGCTGCCGATCAGCGGCCCGCCTGCGCGCCACGACGCCTCGACGTGGTTCTGGATCATCGCATAGAAACGGTCGCGATAATCCGTCGGCGTGCCGGGATCATAGACCTCGCCATCGCGCGGAAAGCCGAACTCCTCGATCACCAGCGGTTTGCCGAGGCTTTCGGCGAGCCCGACATGCGCGTCGACATAGGCCGCCGACCGCGCCCTGCCCTGCTCCCACGTCCCCGCCAGATTCTTGCCATCGACCCAGCCCCAGTTGAGCGGCCAGACATGCGCGGTCAGATAGTCGATGTCGCGATGCGCGCGCCGCACGATCGCCTCGCTGCCGTTCGCACCCTGCGTCCCTTCGTGCCCCAGCGAGACGAGATGATGCGGATCGAGACTGCGGATCAGCGCCGCGCTGCGTTCGATCCAGTCGTAATAGGCGGGCGCGGTGCGCGCGATCATCGCGTCGCTGCCGCCGGGGCGGGGCTCGTTCGCGAGCTGCCAGCTCAGGATCGCCGGATCGTCGGCATAGAGCCCGCCGGTGACGCCGTTGCGGCGCGACACCATGCGGCGCACATGATCGTGATAGAGCGCGACCGCATCGGCATTGGCATAGAAACCGGCCGAGGAATCGGCGAAGGCGGGCCAGGGATGCGCGGGATCGTTCGCGTCGATATAGCGCCCCGTGACGCGGTAGAGCCATGTCGAAAAGCCGCCCGACCATTCCCAGAAATTGCCGAGCACCAGCACCGCGGTCATCCCGCGCTTCGCCAGTTCGGCCATCGCATAGTCGAGCCCCGCGAACAGCGTCTCGTTGACGCTGCCGTCGGCGCGCGAGAAGCCGGGCCGCACCGAATTTTTGAGCGGGCCTTCCTCGGCCGACGCCATGATGCGCAGATTGTTGACGCCGAGCGCCTTCAGCCGGTCGAGTTCGCGCCCCAACCGCGCGCGGTCGCCATAATCGGCATCGGCGCCGAGCCACGCCGCATACCACATATTCGCGCCGACGATGCGGTAGGGCGTGTCGCCGCGCAGCAGCGTCGTCCCCTCGCGCTGCACGAAGCCCGTCGCCGCACGCTCCTCCGCCCGCGCCTGCCCCGCGAGCCACACAGCCGCGGCACCGGCAAGGAAAGGGCGACGCCCCAGCCTCATCGCACGACGGCGAGCTCGAACCCGGGCACCGGCAGGCCGCGCCCGTCGTGCAGATTGACCACCGGCGCATCGGCCCAGGCGTGGCGCACGCGCGTGACGGGCTTGCCGTCGGTCGCCACGCGCATCGCATCGCCCTGAAGCGTCGCGAGCGCCCAGCGGCAGCTGTCCTGCGTGTCGCCGCACAGCTCGACGCCGAGCGGATAGGGGCCGCCATAGGCGGTCAGCCCGCCCTCGATCCCGTCGAAGGTCACGGTGACCACGTCGCCGGCCAGCCGCGCGCTTTGCGGCATCGGCATCGGCTTGCCCTCGGCGGCCATTGCGAGCCGCTGGCCGAGCATATTCTTGTTCGCGGGGTGGATGTCGCTCGGCTCGCCGATGTCGATCGCGCTGACCAGCGCGGCATTGGTGTCGGCGGCGACGCCCTCGAGCTGCTCCTGCCGCAGCTCCGCCCACCCCGACGCCGCGGGCTGTGAGAGCAATTTGCCATAATTCGCGAGCTGCACGACGAGCATCCGCGCCTGCGCGCCGAACTGGCGGCGCCACCCGGCGAACAGCGCGTGCAGCTTCTTGTCGTAATCGGGGTGCCCGACGTCGCTCTCACCTTGATACCAGGCCACGCCCGCAAGGCGGATGGGGCCAAAGGGCGCGATCATCGCATTGTGCATCACGCCGATCCCGGCATTCACATCCCACGGCGCGCGCGGCGGCTCGCCGGTGACCGCACCGATCGAATATTGCCAGCCGGACCCCAGGGGGATGGCCGCACCGCCGCTGCCGGGCGTGAAGAACAGCCGGTCGGGTCCGGCGAAAAAGCCGCCCGTGTCCCACAAATTGCTCGCCGCGATCAGTATCTCGTTATCGCCGGCGTGCAGATAGTCGGCGGGAATGCGGTAGGTCCGCTCGACCCCCCAGCCAAAGGTATAGCCGACGGGATGCCCGTTGACGAAGGTCAGGTCGAGGTCGTCGATCGCACCGATCGACAGGCTTCCGCCCTGCGCTGCCTGCTCGGGGGTGAGCGTCACCTTGTTGCGCAGCCACACATTCGCGACCGGCTGGGTATCGAGCCCGCTCCCCTTCCACTCGTTCCAGAAAGAGACTTTGGGAACCGGCTTCCAGTCGAGCATCGCCGTGTCGGTCCACGGTTCGCGGCCGCCGTCGTGCGTGCGCCACCAGTCGAACCATTGCGGCACGAACGCCTGCGTCGCGGTGAGCGGATCGCTGGAATAGAGTTTGAGCAGGTCGAGCGCCTTGTCGCCATAGAGCGTCCGCCCGCCCTCGGGGGTCAGCCATGCGCGCGCTGCGCTGCCGCCCCAATTCGAATTGATAAGACCCAGCGGGACACCCGGGCGGTTGGCGCGAAGCTGCTTGCCCATATAGAAACAGGCGGCCGAAAAATCGCCGACCGTCTCGCTCGTCGCCGCGGCCCACCGGACGGGCTCGCCAAAGCGCGGCTGCGGCACGGGCGCGGTCACCTTGGGGATCGTCAGCAGCCGGATGCCGTCGTCGGCGGCGCGGTGGCGCTGGTTGAAACTGTCGAGCGCGCGGTCGAAGGGCAGCTCCATATTCGACTGCCCCGAACAGAGCCACACGTCGCCGACGAGCAGGTCCGAAGCCGATGCCCCCTCGCCCGCCGCATTGGCGACCCGCAACGTCAGCGGCGCGGCGCTCGCCTTCAGCGCCGGAAAGGTCGCACGGAATTGGCCGCCGGCGTCCGCGCGCACCGACTGCTTTGCCGTGCCGAGAGTCACGGTCAGCGCTTCCTTCGGCGCCGCGCTGCCCTCGATGGCGATCGGCTGATCGCGCTGGATCACCGCATGGTCGGTCCACACCGGCGCGAGCGCCGGTGCGGCGATGGCGGGGGTCGCGAGCAGCGCGGTGACGGCGAGCAACGATACGCGGCTCACGCGAGCTTCACCGGCGTCTGCGCGAAACCCTTGGCCGGGGCATCGAACGCGAGCAGGCTGCCCGCCCATGGCTGCGCCGCAAGCTGCTCCGCACTCAGGCCCTTCTGCGCCGTCGTGACAAAGATGGTGCTCATATCCTTCCCCCCGAACGCCAGTTTCGTCAGATTCTGGGCGGGCAACTTGACCGACTGCGTCAACGCGCCGTCGGGCGCGAACCGCGCGAGATGCCAACCGTTATAGAGACCGGTCCACACCTGCCCCTCGGCATCGACGACCGGGCCGTCGGGATAGGCCTCTGGGAAATGCGCCTTCACATCGACGAACAGCCGCGCTTCACCCACGCCGTCGGGGCCGAGGTCGGCGACCAGGATGCGCTGGCCGACGGTATCGGTGAAATAGATTTTGCTGCCGTCGGCGTTGACCGCGGGGCCGTTGGTGATCGAAATGGCCGACGGTCCGGCGGGCACGATCCGGCCGCGATCGAAGACATAGAAGCGTCCCGACGCCGCCTGTTCGGCATCGTCCATCGACCCGAACCACACCCGCCCCCACGCATCGGTGCAGGCATCGTTCAGGCGGTTGTGCGCGGGCTCGCCCGGAACCGCCGCCAGCTTTTCAAAGGTCCGCGCTTCGGGATCAAAGAGATAGAGGCCATCCTTGAGACCGCAAAGCAGCCGCCCGTCCTCGGCGGGCAGCGCCCAGCCGATCTGCTCGGGCGCCTCGGCAAAGCTGTTGCTGCCGGTCGCCGGATCATAATGCCACAGGCGGTGGCGCTTGATGTCGACGAACCACAGCACGCCGCGCACCGCATCCCAGCACGGCCCCTCGCCGAGCAGGCTTTCGGCGTCGAGCAGCCGGCGAACCTCGGGCACGATCACCGCCATCCCGCATCGACCCAATAATTATGCGCGGTGCAGAAACGCGCGTCGTCGGATGCCAGGAACAACGCCATCGCCGCGATGTCGGCGGGCTGGATGCGGCCGTTCAGGCATTGCGACGCGACGATCTCGGCCTCGCCCTCGGGCGAATACCAGCGCTTCTGCCGTTCGGTCTGGACATTGCCGGGAACGATCGCATTGACGCGGATATTGTCGCGGCCCAGCTCGCGCGCCAGGCTGCGCGTCAACCCCTCGATCGCGGCCTTGGCGGTCTGATAGACGATCAGATCCTCCAGCCCCAGATGCCAGCTGATCGATCCCAGATTGATGATCGACCCGCCGCCCGCGGCCTTCATGTGCGGCACCACCGCCTTCGCCGCAAAGAAATGATGCTTCAGGTTCACCGCCATGCGTTCGTCCCAATAGGCGGGGGAGACCTTGTCGAATTCGTGCCGGTCGTCGTTGCCGGCATTGTTCACCAGCACGTCGCAGCCGCCAAGCTCACCGATCAGCGCTTCGAGGCATGCGGTATAGCCGTCGAGATTGGTAATGTCGCACGGCGCGAAGCGTGGCGGGATCGCCGCGTCGGCGAAACGCGCGACCAGCGCCTCGCTCGCCGCCGTCTGGACGTCGACGAAGGCGACCGCGGCCCCCTGCGCGACGAAACCCTCGACGATTCCTTCACCGATTCCCGACCCGCCACCGCTGACGACCACCCGTTTTCCCGACAGGCTCGGGTAGCGGGCGCCGGCCGGCGGCGCGTCCACAAGCAATTCCGCCATGCCGTTCAATCCCCCTGATAGACGGTTTTGATCTGGGTGTAATATTCCACCGCCGCAAATCCCTGCTCGCGCGGGCCATAGCTCGACGAGCGCGTTCCGCCGAAGGGGACGTGATAATCGACCCCCGCGGTCGGCAGGTTGATCATCACCATACCGGCGCGCACATTCTTGCGAAAGTCGCGGATATGCCTGGCGCTGTTGGTGACGATCCCCGCCGAGAGGCCGAAATCGCCGCGGTTCGCGACCGCGAGCGCCTCGTCATAATCCTTGACCCGGATCGTCGAGACGACGGGGCCGAACACCTCTTCATTGTTGATCCGCATGTCGGGCGCGGTGTCGGCGATGACCGTCGGCTGCATATAATAGCCGGGGCTCGCCGCCTCGACGCGCTCGCCCCCCGCCGCGATCCGCCCGCCCTCGCCGCGCGCGATGTCGACATAGCGGAAATTCTGCTCGAGCTGTGCTTCGCTGCTCGCAGGACCGACCTGCGTATCATCGGAAAGTGCGGGCCCGACCTTCAGCGCCTTCGCGCGCTCGGCGAGCGCGGCGACGAAGCGGTCGTGGAGGGCGTCCTCGACGATCACCCGGCTCGACGCGGTGCAGCGCTGCCCGGTCTGGAAGAAGCCGCCGTCGGCCGCGATCGCCACCGCCTTGTCGAGATCGGCGTCGGCGAGGACGATGAGCGGATTCTTGCCGCCCATCTCCATCTGCACGCGCTTCTGCTTCGCCATCGCGGCGCTGCCGACCTGCGCGCCCACCGCCTGCGATCCGGTGAAGCTGATCGCCGCGACATCGTCATGGTCGACGAGCGCCCGCCCGACGTCGCCGCGCCCGAGCACGAGGTTGAAGACCCCCGCCGGCGCTCCCGCCTCGGCGATGATCTCGGTCAGCGCCGTTGCCACCGCGGGCGTGATGTTCGCGGGCTTGAGCACCACCGTGTTGCCGAAAGCGAGCGCCGGCGCCGCTTTCCACGCCGGGATCGCGATCGGGAAATTCCAAGGGGTGATCAGTCCGACGACGCCGAGCGGCTCGCGCCAGGTCGCGACGTCGAGGCCGGGGCGCGTCGATTCGAGCGTCAGCCCGTGCCGGCGCAGCGCCTCGCCCGCGAAATAGCGAAAGATGCGCGCGGCGCGCAGCGTCTCGCCGATCCCTTCGGCGCGCGTCTTGCCTTCCTCGCGCGCCAGCAACTCGCCGATCTCGGCCGAGCGCGCGAACAGCGCCTCACCGACCTTGTGGAGCAGGTCGGCGCGAACCTCGGGCGACGCCGCCGCCCACCCCGCAAAGGCGTCCGACGCCGCCGCGACCGCGCGGTCGACATCGGCCGCGCCGCCGTCGGGGAAGCGCGCCACGATGTCACCGGTGTCGGAGGGGTTCAGGCTGTCGAGCGACGCGTCGGTCTTCACCCATTCGCCGCCGATATAATGTCCTAAACTTCGGGTCATAAACTCCTCAAATCCTGTCGATCAATCCGCGCGAGGCGAGATTGCGAATGAAGCCGGCGATGCCCATCTCCCATGGCGGGGCATCGCGCGAGGTGGTGACGCTGTTGGTCAGCCGGCCGAGCCGCGGCGCGCTGATGCTCACGCGGTCGCCGACCTTGTGGGTGAAACCCTTGCCCGGCACGTCGCGATCCTGCGTCGGCGCGAAAAGCGTTCCGCAGAACAGCGCAAAGCCGTCGGGGAAATGATGCTCGCTCATCGTCTGGCGCACCAGTTCGGCGGGCTCGCGGCTGATCTCGGCCATGTCGTTCGTGCCCTCGAGCCGATAGCCCTCGGGGCCTTCGATCAGCAGTTCGACCGTGGTCCGCCGCACGTCGTCGAGCGTGAACCCCTTGTCGAACAGCCGGATGAAGGGGCCGATCGCGCACGATGCATTATTGTCCTTCGCCTTCGACAGCAGCAGCGCCGAGCGCCCCTCGAAATCGCGCAGATTGACGTCGTTGCCCAGCGTCGCGCCGACGATCGCGCCCGCGCGGTCGACGATCAGCACGACCTCGGGCTCGGGGTTGTTCCACGTCGAATCCGACCGCACGCCGATTTCCGCCCCCGCGCCGACGGTCGAGAGCACCGGCGATTTGGAAAATACCTCGGCATCGGGGCCGATCGCGACCTCCAGATATTGCGACCACATATCCTCGGCGATCAGCGCCTCCTTGAGCGCCGCCGCCGCCTCGCTCCCTGGCACCACCGCGCGGATCGCGCCGCCGACCTTGTCCTCCAGCATCGCGCGGATTTCGCCGGCGCGCGCCGAATCGCCGCGCGCGCGCTCCTCGATCACGCGCTCGATCGCCGACAGCGCAAAGGTCACGCCGCACGCCTTCACGCATTGCAGGTCGATCGGCGACAGCAGCCGCCACCCCTCGGGAAGCCCGCCCGCGACCGGGCCGATTTCGCGCCCGCCGGCAAAATGCCTGCGCTCGACCGCACCGGCAGCCGTCGCCGCCTCTTCGGTCAGATCATAGAAATTTCCGTTTCGAATCAGCAGCACGACCGGCCCCTCGGGCGCCATCGCGCGGCCGAGGAACAGCCCCTCGGCATAATCGGCCGGCAAAATTTCGGCGAGCCCTTGCTGCATGTCCTGTCCCAAATCGCTTCTCTTGATAGCGCTACCATAGTAAAGGGGGTCGCACGAAGCAAGGGTCCAAAACATGGGGAGAGAGAAATGAAAACATGGTCCGTGCGCTGGGCGCTGTCGGTCGCGATGCTCGCTGCGGCTCCGGTTATGGCGCAGCCCGAGGCGCGGTTCGAGGATGCGCATTATCGCGCCGCCGCCCTCCCCGAGCCCGCGCCGTCCGGCATGTTCCGCAACCCCGTGCTGCCCGGCTTTCATCCCGACCCGTCGATCGTCCGCGTCGGCGCCGACTTCTATCTCGTCAATTCGACCTTCGCCTGGTTTCCCGGCATCCCGATCTTCCACAGCCGCGACCTCGTGACCTGGCGGCTGATCGGCCATGCGATTGACCGCCCCGCGATGCTCGATTTCAAGGGGATCGGCACCAACCGCGGCATCTTCGCCCCCGCGATCAGCTATCACGACGGCCTCTTCTACCTCGTCACCACCTGCATCGAATGCGGCGGCAATTTCTATGTCACCGCGCGCGATCCCGCCGGCCCCTGGTCCGATCCGCACTGGCTCGATTTCGATGGCATCGACCCGTCCTTCTTTTTCGACGACGACGGCAGCGCATGGCTCGTCAACAACGGCCCGCCCGAAGGAACGCCGCGCTACGAAGGGCATCGCGCGATCTGGATCCAGCGCTTCGACCCCGCGGCCGGCGCGCTCACCGGCCCGCGCAAGCTGCTCGTCGACGGCGGCGTCCATCCCGACGACAATCCGATCTGGGCCGAAGGACCGCATATCTACAAGGTCGATGGCACCTATTATCTGACCGCGGCCGAGGGCGGCACCGCCGACCGCCATTCGCAGACCATCTACCGCGCCGCGCGCCCCGACGGCCCCTATACGCCCGGCCCGGTCAACCCGATCCTCACCCAGCGCGACCTGCCCCCCGGCCGCCCCGACCGCGTCGAGGCCACCGGCCACGCCGATCTCGTCGAACTTCCCGACGGCCGTTGGTGGGGCGCATTTCTGGGGACGCGCCCCTTTGCCGGGCAATCGACCTTGATGGGACGCGAGACCTTCCTGCTGCCGGTGCGCTGGGCGGACGGCTGGCCGCGCTTCCTCGATCCCGGCGAAGCCATCCCGCCACTGGTGGAGCGTCCCGCGCTGCCCGCCGACCCGCCGATCGACCGCAGCGCATGGGACGACGCCTTCGATGCCGCCACGCTTTCGCCCGAATGGATCTGGCTGCGCAGCGCCGACCGCAGCGGCTGGTCAAAGCTCGACGGCGGCGCGCTCGTCCTGCAAGCGCGCCCCGACCCCGCCGGAAGCCTCGGCCAGCCCGCCTTCGTCGGCCGGCGTCTCCGCCACCATGACGCCAGCTTCGAAACGCGGCTGCGCTTCACGCCCGGGCGCGACGGCGATTTCGCGGGGCTGCTCGCTTATATGGACGAGGCGCATTTCCTCGCTTTCGGGATCGAGCAGATCGCGGGCAAGCGCATGATCGTCGCGCGCCGCCGCATTGCCGAGGGCGAGGACGCGCGCGGCGAAATCGTCGCGTCGCAGCCGCTCGGCAACGGCGACGTCGCGCTGCGGCTGACGATCACCGGCGGCAGCGCCGCGCTCGCCTGGCGCACCGGCACCGCATGGCAGACGCTCGCCCCCACGATCGACGTCGAACCGCTCGCATCGGTTCATGCCGGCCTGTTCACCGGGCTGGTGGTCGGCCCCTATGCGGTGGCCGGGAAGTGAGGCCTGTCCACCCAAAAGCTCCGTTCGCCCTGAGCCTGTCGAAGGGCCGTTCTTTCTTTCCGACGTCGTGAGAAGGACGGTGCTTCGACAAGCCCGGCACGAACGGAAATGGAGCGTGATTTTCGCGCTCACTCCACCTTGAACAGATAGACCGGTCCGATATCGACCGTCTGCACCGCCCCCGCGAACTGCAGCGCGACCGTCGCCTCGTCCGCCGTCATGTCCCGCGCGACGGTCAGCGGCACGCGGATCAGCTGCCAGCTCGGCCCGACCTTGAACGCCGCGTCGCCGAACCCGTCATAGGGCGGCACGTTCGTCTGAATGCGGATGCCGACGAGCGCCTTGCCGTCATCGGTCGCGGCGCTCTCGGTGCGCGCGGCGATCGCCACGAGCAGCTTCTCGCCCGTCTTCAGCGCGTCGCCGACGGGGATCGCCGCGCCGACGTCCCAGCGGTTCGCGCCAACCGCGCGCGTCGTAAAGCGCGTCGCCTTGCCCAGCCAGATCGTCTTGTCGTCGCGCGGCGTCATGCCGCCGTCGGGGCCATTATAGCCCCAGCGGCGATCGGCGGGATCGTTGACCAGCCGCCCGGCGCCTTTCAACAGGTCGGGAACCTCCGCTGCCGCCGCCTTGGCCGATGCCGGCGCCGCCGTTTCGCCGACGATCCGCGGCGCGCCCTTGACCACGATCGCCTGTCCGATCTCGACCACCTGCTTCGCGCCGCCCAACTGCAGCACGACCTGTCCCGCGCCCCTGCCCAGCTTCACCGTCGCGACACCGCTCGCTTCGTACCAGCTCCAGTCGGAGCCGACCGCAACCGTGCGATCGGCAAAGCCGTCATAGGGGCTCGCATTCTGCTGGACGCGCACGGTGACGACGCCTTTGCCATCCGGCGTGTCGGCCGAAATGGTGCGCGCCCAGAAACCCACCGTCACCTGCTCGCCCTTCGCGACCGCCGCGGTCAGCGGAAAGCTGGCAGCGATGTCATAGGGATGTGCCGATTTCGCGCCCACAGTAAAGCGGATCGCCGCGCCGCCCGCGACCTCGGCCTGCACGCCCTCGCGCTTCAGCCCCGCCCCATAGCTCGCCCAGTCCAGGCTCGACGGATCGTTGATCAGTTCGCCCGGCAATTGCGCGTCGAGCGCCGCAAGGTCGGCGTTCTGCTCCGTCGCCGCGGCCGGAACCGCAACGCAGGCCAGCGCGGCAAGCACCGGCAGTTTCCAATCGATCATTCGTCTCCTCCCCTGTTGTTACTCCGCTTCGGGCAAGCCCATGGCCGCGCGCAGCCCCGGCAGCCATTGCTCGGTCTTTTGATCCCAAAAAGGAAAGGTGTTGGTATAGGCCCAGGCACATATGCCGAGGTCGAGCGGCGCGAAGGCGTCGTGAACGGCGCGGTGATATTCGGCGCGCTGGGCCAGCGGGATCACCTCATAGGCGCCCGTTTCGCCGATGAAGGGTTTCTTCCCCGTCCGCGCCATATAGCGCTTCACCTTCTCGACGTCGGTCACCAGCCGCTCGGCGTCGGCCTGCGTACCATATTGGCGGCCGAGCGGCGGCGACGGATCAACCCAGCCCGCGCCCTGATGCGTGAAGTCGAACGGTTCGTAATAGTGGAAGGTCGGATAGACGTTGGGATCGTCGGGCAATTCGAGCGTCGCGAGCGAATCGATCCCGCTCCATTTCTCGCCGCCGATCACCACCGCGCGCGTCGGGTTCGTCGCGCGGATCGCCGCAAGCGAAGGGTTCAGCGTCGCGAGGAGATTGGCGTTGGTCAGCTTGTCATGCGGTTCGTTGCTGATCTCGAACCACAGCTTCGCCTCGGGCTTGCCCGCAAAGCGTGCCGCGACCTGTTTCCATACCCCGGCGAGCCACGGCGCCGTCCCTGCCGGGTCCTTGTCGAGCGCGTCGAAATGATGGCTGTTGAGGATGACGTTGAGGTCGGCGGCGAGCGCCTGATCGACGACCGCTTCGACGCGGTCCATGAAGGCCGGATCGACCGTATAGGGCGGCTTGTCGTCGCTGCGATGCATCCAGCGCACCGGGATGCGCACCGTCGTAAAGCCCGCCGCGCGAATGCGCTGGAAATCGGCGGCATCGATGCGCTTGCCATGCGCGCCCTCGCGCATCGTCTCCAGACTGTTGCCCATGTTGATGCACGTTCCGACGGGCAGGCCCTTGGCATCCTCGGCGGTCGCGGGCGCGGCAAGCGCGAAGGCGGAAGCAAGCAAAAGCGCGGATCGAAGCATATTTACCTCATGGGCTGGACAGAACGGTGAGCAGATAGCGGCGGATCATCGCGTCGCGTTCGGCGCTTGCCGGGCCGGCAACCCCCCGCGCGGCAGGCGGCAGATGCGCGGCGGCATCCCCGGCTTCGTCGCCGAAGACGAAATGGTCGAACCACGCGCGCCAGCCGTCGCGCTGCGCGGCGGGCAGGTCGCGGATGCTCAACAGCGCGTGGATCAGCGCGGTGAAGCCACCGCCGCGCGCGACGTCATTGTGCCAATAGTTGATCAGGATATTCGCGGGCCCGGTCGCCTCGACATGATGCCACCACAGGGTCGGAATATAGATGGCGTCGCCGGGTTCGAGTTCGGCGGTCAGTGCCTGCGCCTCGGCGCGGGCATAGCGCGGATAGCGTTCGTGATCGGGCGCGAGCGGATCGACCATGCTCACCGGCTGGCCCGCGAGCGTATGGTTGAGCGGGCCGACATAGAGGTCGGGGGTCGCGCTCGGCGGAAACAGCGTGAAGCGCCGCCGGCCGAGCGCAACCGCCGCGAAATTGTCCGACAGGTCGAAATGGGTCGCGACGCGCGTCGCATTGCCCAGCCAGATGCGCGCGGTCGCATCGGACGCCTCCTCGACCAGTGGAAAGCGATGCTCGGCGGCGAAACCCGGCAGATGCGCCTCGAGCGCCGCGGCGCCGGCATAGATCGCGACCGGATCGGCCTGCTCGGCGATGTCGATCAAATGCCGCGCGAGGCGTGCGAGCGGCCCCTTGTCGCGCTGGAAATTGAAACCGCTGAGCTCGGGGCCATAGAAAAAGCGCCCCTTCTCGCTCGCCGGGGCAATCATGATGTCGGCGGGGGCGCCGCTGTCGCGCGCGGCGATCGCGCCTAGCGCCGCGCGCCAGTCGCGCCGCCCCAGTTCGACGATCGGCCAGTTCTTCACAATGCCGCGGATCACCGCGGGGCGCCCCGCGGCGCGATAGTCGCGCTCGAAGCGGTCGCGCTCGGCGGCGGTCAGGGAATCGAGCGCGGTCATGGGCACACGGCAGCCAACCCGACCAAATTGCGCATCGCGCCTCTCCCCCGGCCCTCGTCTTTTTTGGTAACGCTATCATACGCAGCCGCGTCCGGCTTGCAAGGGGGCGCGGCGAAATGGTCAGCGCAGCGGCAATTCGGTCGTCGACTTGATCTCCGACAGCGCGACGGTCGAGTTGATTTCCTGCACCCCCGGCAGCTTGCTCAGCTGGTCGAAGAAAAAGCGCTCATAGGCGTCGATGTCTTTCGCGACGATGCGCAGCATGAAGTCCATCGAGCCCATCAGCACATAGGCGTCGAGCACCTCGGGGAAGGCGCGGATCGCCTCGCTGAACTCGTCGAGGTTGGCGCGGCCGTGCGCGTTCAATTTCACCTGCGCAAAGACATGCGCGTTCAGCCCGACCTTGCGGCGGTCGATCACCGCGACGCGCTTGCGGATAAATCCCTCGCGCTGCAGCCGGTCGATGCGCCGCCAGCACGGCGACTGCGACAACCCGACCCGCTCGGCGATCTCCGCCGTCGTGAGCCCCGCGTCGCGCTGCAACTCGCGAAGGATCTTCACTTCAAAAGGATCGAGACCGGTCATTCTGACCTCCTATACGCGAATTTATGAAAAATATATCCCCAAACCTGCGCGATATGCGCGAAGTTCGAGAAAGTTTGTCCTCCGTTCCGGTGCAATAGTGCACCCACGATCCAAAGGAGGACAATATGGTATCCCGCCCCACCCGCCTGACCCCGCCCGTCGAATGCATCCGCCTGTTCGACGCCGACGCCGGGCTCGACGGCTTCATCGCGGTTCACTCGACCGCGCTCGGCCCGGGCGCCGGCGGCTGCCGCTTCTGGACCTATGCCGACGCCGACCTCGCGCTCGCCGACGCGCTGCGGCTCGCCGAGGGGATGAGCTACAAAAACGCCCTCGCCGGCCTGCCCTTCGGCGGCGCGAAAGCGGTGCTGCGCAAACCTGCGGGCGGTTTCGACCGCGCCGCACTGTTCCAGGCCTTCGGCCGCGCGGTCGAAGCGCTGGGCGGGCTTTATGTCACCGCCGAGGACGTCGGCACCTCGGTCGCCGACATGCAGGAGGTCGCGAGCACGACGCGGCACGTAGCAGGCTTGCCCCGCGCCGACGGCCGCGCGGGCGGCGATCCGTCGCCATGGACCGCCAAGGGCGTGTTCGAAGCGATGCAGGCCGCAGCACATTTCGCGCTCGGCCGCGAGCTTCGTGGGCTGACCGTCGCGGTGCAGGGAACCGGCAATGTCGGCGCCGACCTCTGCCGCCGCCTCGCCGATGCCGGCGCAAAGCTGGTCATCGCCGACCCCAATCCGGCCCGACGCGACCGCCTCGCGCATATCCACGGCGCCACCGTCGTCGATATCGACGCGATCGCATCGGTCGACGCCGACATTTTCGCTCCCTGCGCCTTGGGCGGCGCACTCACCGCCGAAACGGTCCGCACGATGAAGGCCAGGCTGGTGTGCGGCGCCGCGAACAACCAGCTCGCAAGCGCCGAGGTCGCCGACCTGCTCCTCGCGCGCGGCATCGTCTATGCGCCCGACTATCTCGTCAACGCCGGCGGCATCATCAACGTCTCGGCCGAATATCTGGGCGAAGACGAACGCGAGGTTGCCGCCCGCGTCGGCGCGATCGCTCTGCGTGTCGCCGCCCTGCTCGACCGCGCCGCCCGCGAAGGTCGTTCGCCCGCGGTCGTCGCCGACGAGATGGCCGAAGAGGTCATCGCGACCGGCCAGCGGGCGGCGGCCTGACATGCACTGCTTTCGCATCGACGCGCTCGCGGATCCGCAGTCGCTCGCGCGCGTCGCGGGCTTCTTTGCCCAGCGGTCGATCATTCCGTCGGGCATGTCGGCGGTGCGCGACCATGGCTGGATGCGGATCGAGATCAGCGTTGCGGGACTGGCGTCGCATCAGGCGTCGGTGATCGCCGCCAAGCTGGGCGAGGCGGTTGCCGTCGCGGCGGTCGAACTGGAGGAATCGATGGAGTTGGCTGCCTGACCGCCTATTTCCCCTGCGCCGCCAGAACACGCAGGATGTTGCCGCTCCACATCTTTTCGAGGTCGGCGTCGGAATAGCCGGCTTCCTTCAGCCGCTCGGTGACCTTGGGCAGCGCGGTGATATCCTCGATTCCTTTCAAGCCGCCGCCGCCGTCCCAGTCGGCACCGAAGCAGATATGATCGACGCCGCCGACTTCGATCGCGCGCAGGACCATTTTCATATAGTCCTCGAAATCGGCCGCCCACATCTGTTCGGTCTTGTCGAGTTCTCGCCACTGACGCACCAGATCGGCCTGCTGCGCCTCGGTAAGGTCGCCGATATGCTCATATTCGCCGAACAGCTTCGCGCGCGCGGGCGACATGTTCATCTGGGACATATAGATGGTCGAGATGCACATCGCCCCGCCCTTTTGGGCGAGCTTCTTCAAGCGCGCTTCGTCGAGGTTGCGCGGGTGGTCGTGTGCCGAACGCAGGCTCGAGTGCGAAAGCAGGATCGGATATTTCGACAGCTTGAGCAGTTGGTCGAACGTCGCATCGGACGAATGGCTCGCGTCGATGACGATGCCGAGCCGGTTCATCTCGGCCACCCATTTCTTCCCCAGCGGGCTGAGGCCGTTCCATTTCGGCTTGTCGGTCGCACTGTCGGCGAACTGGTTGTTGAGCCCATGCACCGGCCCCGCAAGCCGTACCCCCTTGTCGTAGAATTCCTTTAGCAGCGAGAGGTCCTCGCCCAACGGATAGCTGTTCTCCATCGACTTGAAGGCGATCAGCTTGCCTTCGCGGTTCAGCCGCCGCGCGTCGTCCGCGGTGCGCGCAGCCCCGATGACATCCGCATTGTCGGCGATCATCTTGTCGATCTCGTCCGATCGCTTGCGGGCGTGCGCGAGCGCGTCGGCATAGCCCTTGGCGGTCAGCGGCCCCTGATCGGTGTAGATGGCGAAGAAGCCGCCATCGAGATTGCCGTCCTTCATCCGCGGAATGTCGAGCTGCGACAGGTCGGTCGCCAGTTCGTGCCGATCGGAAAAGCTCCAGCCGGCGCGCGAGAAGTTCATCGGCGAATCGAGATGCGTGTCGAGCGTCAGCAACCGGCTGTGCAGCGGCTCGGCCTGCGCCGGCGCCTTGTCGCTCGCGCTTGAACAGGAGGCAAGCGCCGTCGCGGCGAGCAGGAGTGCGAGCGTTTTCATTTCTTGTCCTCCACGGGCTTCAGGTCGAGGTCCTGATAGTCCCAGCTGAAATCGGCAATCTTGCTGACCGGCTTCATCGTCACGCCGGTGACCTTGCCGTCGGCGTCGAGCGCGAAGGTGACATAGGCAGGCTCGATCGCCGGATCGTCGAAATCGGTGACGAAGCTGTCATACTGCCAATGCTTGAGCCGTCCGGCCATGCGCGGCGTCGAGGTGAAGTCGATCGTCAGCCCCTTTGCGCCCTCGGCAATCACCACATCGCCATACCACGGATCGCGATAGCGCCCCGCATAGCGGGCAAGTTTCAGCGACGGACCGACCTTTGCCGGCGACGCCTTCGCCTGTTTCAGAAACTCCACGCCGCCCGCGAGCCGCGCCTGATACCAATCCTCCCACTTGGTCGTCCAATCGAAGTCGGGCTGGTCCAGATAATGATCGAGCAGTTCGTAGGTCAGACCCAGCAGCATGCCGCTGTCCTCGCTGTTCATCATGATCGCAAAGCCGACATTCTTGTCGGGGATCATCACGACGCGGGTGATCGACCCGAAGACGCCCCCGCCATGCTGGATGATGCGGTGACCGCGATAATCCTGCACCTGCCAACCGAGCGCGTAGGCTTGCTGCGTCGGCTGCGCGGGTTTCAGCGCCTCGGGCAGCTCGGTGATCGGCATCGGCGTCACCGGGGTCCACATCTCCTTCGCCTGCGCTTCGCTGAACAGCCGGCCGCCGTCGGGGAGCGCGCCGTGGGCGAGCTGGATCTTGAGCCACGCCGCCATGTCGTCGGCGCTGAGCGCGAGCCCGCCCGCGGGCGCGCCGTTGCGGCCAAGCTCGTCGCGTTCGTCGAGCACCTGTTGCGGGCCAATTCCGCGCAGCGGCCCCGACAGGCGCGCATGCGGCCACGACCGGTCGGGGGTGCGAAAGCGGTCTTCGCTGTCGCTCGTCGCATATTGCATCCCGCCGGGGCGTAGCACGCGCTCGCGGATGAAATCCTCCCAGCGCTGACCGGTTACCTCTTCGATCAGCTGTCCCGCAACCGAATAGAGGATGTTGTCATAGGCATAGGCCGACCGGAAACTCGTCTTGGGCTTCAGAAACGCGACGCGTTCGACCGTCTGCTTGCGCGTCAGATAGGTGCGCGGCACGAACATCAGATCGCCCTGACCGAGCCCGAGTCCGCTGTGGTGGACGAGCAGGTCGCGGATCGTGATCTCGCGCGTCACCCACGGATCGTACATGCGGAACCACGGCATATGCTTGATCACGGGATCGTCCCACGCAATCTTGCCTTCGTCGACGAGCACCGCGAGCGCGGCGGCGGTCATCGCCTTGCCGGTCGATCCGGTCTGGAACAAAGTCTGGGCGTCGACCGGCGCCGCTTCACCGAGCTTGCGCACGCCCCAGCCGCGCGACAGCGTCGTCTGACCGTCCTCGACGATCGCGATCGAAACGCCGACGGCGCCGATCTTCTGCCGCAGCGCCTCGACGCTTTCGCCGATGTCGGCGGGCGGATCGGCCCAGGCGGGCGACGAGACGGCAAGGAGCAGCGATGCGGCGAGCAGGCGAGCGGGTTTCATGAGCGAACCTCCTGTGGTGCGGACGCGCCTCCCCTGAAGAGGCGCCAGGTGCCGATGCCGAGGAGCGGCACGACGAAAACGGCAAGGAACAGCCAGGCGAGAAAGCGGTAACCACTGGCGATCAGCTCGACGAGGCCGACGCGCGCGGCAACGAACATGCAGCCGGCAAGGATTGCGGCGCCCATCAGCGCGCGGCCGCCGGGACTCGGTGCCCCGTGACCGCGCGCTTCCATCGCCCCCGCGATGCGCTCGTTGATTGCGTGAATCGCCCCGACGCCGCTTTCGAGCAGCGCAGTGAAGATCATCAGTTGAAACACGATGTGGAAACCCGGAACCGCCATTTGGCGCAGCAGGAAATCGGACGGCAGCACCTCGTCGCCGATCGACGGATAGAAAGCCATCATCGCGACGAAGAACAGGATCGCGGGCAGCATCGTGAGCGGCCCCGCGATCACGCCCGCGATCACCGCGTCGCGCTGGCTGGTCAGGTGACGCAAAACCGGGAGGATCACCACCGCGCCGACGATATTGTAGCTCGCATAGGTGATGCCGCCCGCCATCCAGCCAGCCGACGGGGGCGGCGCAGTCGCGAATCCCTGTTCGATCAGGCCGCCGAAGCTGGTCAGCGCAAAGATGATGAACATCGCGTATATCGCGTAGATCAGCATCGAGGCATATTGGAACAATCGCTCGACCGCGGCGGTGCCGAAGGCGGTGGTGACGAGGATGGCGGCGGCGAGTGCGATCGACCCCGCGAGTTCGGGCCAGCCGAAGGTCGCCGCGCCGATCGCCCCCGCCGCGGCGCCGAAGACCGCGAGGATCAGGATGACGAAGATCAGGTAGGCGCCCTCGAACAGCACCCAGCCGGGACCGAGCAATCCTTTGAAAAAGCTGCGATAATCATAGGCGGACATCGCGCGGGCGAGCGCGAAGGTCAGCGCCGCGACGACGCTCCAGATCAAGGTCGCGAGCAGCATCCCGGCAAGCCCGCCCCATGGGCCGGCGGGCACAAAATATTCGGCGAGCTCGCGCCCGGTCGCATAGCCGCCGCCGATGATGACCGCCTTGAGCGCGAAGCCGGGCAGCAGGAAGCGCTGGAACCAGCTCGCCCTGCCGCCCGGCACCCCCACGCTCATGCCAGGCAATAATCGACGAGCGCCGCGAAAGCGTCGCCGCCGCGGATCGGGTCGGCGACGGGCAGGCCGAGCCGCCGGCTCTCGGCGCCGAGCAGCGCCTCGGCCTCGCCCGCGCCGAGGCTCGAAGTGTTGAGGCTGACCCCGCCGCAGCGGATCGCGGGGTTGGTGCGGCTACCGAGGCGGATCGTCAGGTCGATCACCTCTTCGACCGTCGGCAAGACGAAATCCTCCAGCCCCAGGATGACCTTGCGCGACGGGTCGTGGCAGACGACGAACACGTCGGGCTGGCTGCCGTGGAGCAGCCCCAGCGACACCGCGGCGTAGGCGGGATTGAAGATCGACCCCTGCCCCTCGATCACGTCCCAATGGCCGGGCGCGGCATCGGGGCTCAGCATTTCGGCGGCGCCCGCCTCGAAGTCGGAGACGACCGCGTCCATCGGAATGCCGCCGCCCGCGATCATGATGCCGGTCTGTCCCGTCGCGCGGAAATCGGCGTCGAGGCCGCGCTCGAGAAAGGCACGGTGCAGCGCCAGTGCGGTATATTTCTTGCCGAGCGCGCAGTCGGTGCCGACGGTCAAGAGCCGCTTGCCGCTGCGCTTGCGCCCGGTGCCGATCGGAATACCGGGCGGCGGGGTGCGGACGTCGATCAGCCGCCGTCCGGAGCGCCGCGCGGCGTCAGCGAGCGCCGGAACGCTCGCGAGGCGGACGTGGAGCCCGCTGACGATGTCGAGCCCCGCCTCCATCGCCTCGGTCAGCGCCGCGACCCAGCTGTCGCCGATCACCCCGCCCTGGTTCGCGACACCGATCACCAGCGACCGCGCGCCCGCCGCATGGGCTTCGGCGGGCGCCAGCCGCGGCAGCCCGGTGGTGACGGTGCAGCCCGCCACGCCCATCTCCCCCACGCAGCGGTCAGCCGCCCAGTCGGCAAGCCCGAACGCGGTCTTGGCAAAGCTGGGCTCGGTCGTATCGCCGAGGAACAGCAGATAGGGTTGGGGCAAGACCATGGCGTCGGCAAGGCTGCCGATGGGGGCATTCATATCGTCCACTCCTTGCGGCCGTCAAAAAGCCATGTCGAGCGCCAGGCCGACGGTACGGGGCTGTAGCGGAACCGTCGAAAGAAAGCCCGGATTGGTCGTGGCGACATTGCTGGTGACGCGCCCATCCGAGTCGGTGAGGTTTCGGGCGTAAGCCCGTACTGTCCATTTTTCCCGGAATGTAACCGCAGCGTTGAGATCAAGGGTTGCATAACCGTCGATGGGCACCGACAGGGGAGAGCTTTCGACGGCGGAAACCCGATCACCCACGACGCGCAGCGAGCCGCCGAATCGGCCTTCGACGGTCGAGCCGAGAGGAAAAACGTAGTCTGCCGTTATTGCCGCAGCGAGTTTGGGTACGCTGGGTAGTTGGTCACCGTCCGTACAATTAGCCGTAGTTTCAGTGCATCGAGCATCCGTATAGGCAAAATTGGCGCCCACGCTCAAACCGCCAGAAGGCTGCAGGAGCAGGGATGCCTCCACACCTTTACTCCGCGCGGAGCCAGCGTTGACCAATCCGTTGATCCCGTCGGAAAAGGCCGCTGATGTTTGCAGATCGTTCCAGTCGAGCAAGAAAACCGCAGCATCGAGCCCCACGGAGCGATCAAGAAAACTGGCCTTGATGCCGGCCTCATAGCTGGTGACGGTCTCCGAATCGACCGTCGCAGGAAAACCAGGCAAGGCCACGTTGGGGCCGCCTGGCCTGTATCCGCTGGCAACCCGGGCATAGATCATCGTATTATTGCCGAGGTTAAGCTGCGGGCTGATGCTATACGTCACAATGCTTTCGGCCGAGGTTCCGTCACCGCTCTGGTCTAGGCCAGCAAGCGGGATTTGCGTCAACTGAGAGAACGTCTGCTCGTTGCGCGCCCAGCGCAATCCGCCCGTGAGATAGAACAAATCGCTGATTTTCCAAGTCGCGTTACCGAAGAAGGCATATTCCTTATAGGTATTTGGCAAGGCGACTACGGCAAACGGATCAATGCCGGGTATCGGCTCAGCCGAGTTGTCGAGTGCATGAACGATCTGATCGTGCGTGTTGTCCTCATCCGTGAAAAAGAACCCAAGCATCCATTCCAAGTTATCGCTTGCAGCCGATGTCAAGCGCAGCTCTTCGGTCCACTTCTTTTGGTGCAGCGTGGCCGGATAGATTGCTAGCCCGCCCCAATATATTCCGTAGAGACGAGATGCGTCGCTCGTCTCAAGTATTTTGAGCTCACTGTACGAGCTGGTCGAACTAAGCTCAGCAAAGCCGAAGTCGTAGGCAATCGTACCAGAATAGAATTGAAAATCGCTACTAAACGGCTCTGGCAACTGCGCATTGGTGCTCAGGTAGGGCGCGCCTGGCGCCAAGGGCGTATTGCCCAATCCTTCATACAAAATGCCGAAATTATCAGAATCCACCGACTGCCATAGCCCGCTCAACTTGACGGTCAGAGCCGGGTCTGGCTGCCAAAGCAAGGCTAGGCGCCCCCCTTCCTGCACGGCATCGTTCACGTCTTTCTCGCCTGTCTGAATATTGTCTATAAAGCCGGGCGTTTCACGGCGTGAATAGCTACCGCTTATCGCGAGCTGATCTTGAATGACCGGTATGTTGATTAAGGCATTGGCTGCCCAACCGACATCGTCGCTGTGCGCGATCGCGAAAACCTCTCCCCCGGCGCGGACCTTCAAATCCTTTAGATCGGGTTGGATGGGAACATATTTGAGCAAGCCCCCAATCGAACTGGCGCCATACAGTGTTCCTTGCGGTCCGCGGAGCACCTCCAACCGCTCAATGTCGTACGGAAGCAGATCAAGGGTAAATGTTTGACCGCGATTGTAGATACCGCTCGATCCGATTGGCGCATCGTCTAAATAGATGCCGACCGTCGCACTCGGGCCGATGGGCGCCACGCCCCGCAGCGATAGCGTCGAGCGCCCTGGCGAACCCGCATTGTCAACCTGCAGTCCGGGCACATAGGCGGCATAGTCGATCAACTGCGAGCTTCCCGTCTGCAGCATTTGGTCTCCTTCGACGACGCTGATCGCGATCGGCACGTCCTGGACATTCTGCACCCGCTTTTGCGCGGTCACGACGATCTCGCCCTCGCGCGCACCCACAGTCGATTCCTGCGCCGCCGCCGGAAGGGCGGCGATCGCCGCGATCAGGCTGCCTGCAACCAAAAAGCCCCGCTTTGTCATTGTCTTTCCCCCACTTTCGGACGGGCGGATGCGCCGCCGCGCGGCGGCAGCGGATCGCAACCCAAGCGGCGCATCGGGCACCGCTTTCCGAAAAATTTCAATTTCACGACTATTGTCCTAATCAGAAAATTGTCAATCGGTTTAGGACAAAAATTATCTATCTGCCCCAGACTCTGTCCGGGCAGTGGATCATCCCCTCGCGATAGGCGACGCCGGGCTGGCGGTCGCGCGCGAGGAAGGTTGGGCCGTCGAGGTCGACGATGTCGCAAAGCTGGCCGACGAGATAGGAGGGCGCCATCGACAGGCTGGTGCCCATCATATTGCCGACCATGACGTCGAGCCCGAGCCGCCGCGCCTGCCGCGCGATCGCGAGCCCCTCCGTCAGCCCGCCGCACTTGTCGAGCTTGATGTTCACGACGTCGAAGCGCCCGACGAGCGACGGCGTATCGGCGAGCGACAGCGCGCTTTCGTCGGCGACGAAGGGCAGCGGCCGCTTCACCCCGTCGAGATCGGCCTCGCGACCGCGCGGCAGCGGCTGTTCGAGCTGCGCGACGCCCTGTTCGATCAGCGCCGGCAACAGGCCGGCGAGCGTCTGACGGTTGTAACCCTGATTGGCATCGACCCCGATCCACGCCCGCGGCCGCGCGGCGCGGATTGCGGCGACGCGCAAAATATCCTCGTCGAGATCGCCCGTCAGCTTGACCTTGACCGGCGCCTGCGGGTCGATCGCCCGCGCGGCCTGCGCCATCGCCTCGGGCGTGTCGGCGCCGAGGGTCAGCGTCGAGCGGAGCGCGCGCGGCATATCGAGGCCGGCGAGATCCCAGACCGGGCGGCCCGCACGCTTCGCCTCGAGCTCCCAGAAAGCGCAATCGAGCGCGTTGCGCGCGCCGCCCGGCGGCAGCAGCGTCTGAAGCTGTTCGCGCGTCGCGCCCGCCTCGATGGCGCCGCGCACGCTTTGCGCTTCGGCGAGCATATGGTCGATGTCGTCGCCGAGATAATAGACCCCCGCCCCCTCGCCGCGCCCCCGATGCTCGCCATCGGACAGTTCGGCGACGAGCAGCGCGGTTTCGGTGAAGACGTGCCCCGAAATGCGGAACGGCCGGTGATAGGGAAAGCGCTCGACCCGAAGGTCGAGCGCCAGTGTATGCTTGCTCTGCGTGGCCATCAGTAGACCATCGAGAAGCCGTAGAGGTTGAAGGCGATCGTCACCCAGACGAGCACCAGTGCCGACAGCAGCAGCAGCACCGCGCCGAACTTCATCGTCCAGCGGCGCTTGTCCCGGAAGCAGAGCCACAGGTGCCACGCCGAGGTCGCGAGCAGCCCGACGGCGGCAACCGGCGTCAGGATGCGCAGCAGGATGATCAGCCAGTCGAGCGGACCGCCGACGCTGCCGATGTCGCCCGCGAAGGTCGCGATCAGCAGCCCCCATCCGGCGACCGCGACGATCACGAGCCACGCGAAGAGGCGCGACAGGCGCCAGGCGCGGCGCGCCTGCCCCTCGAGCGCGAACTTCGCCCCGAAGTTGCGGCGCACCAGCGCGCGCACCGGCCAGGCGAGCGCGGCGAGGACGACGAGGCCGAGCGCGACGAGCAGCGCAGGCATCAGCCACGCGGTATTCGTCCCCGCCGGTGCGGGTTCGAACACCATGAAAGGCGACCCCGCGTCGATGCTCATCCGCACGACGCGCCCGTCCTTCACCTCGGCGGCGAGGCGCTCGCCGGTGGCGAGATCGTACCAGACGAAGGGTTCGACCTCGACCCAGTCGCGCGCACCGGCGCTGAGGCCGTCGAGCGCGGGCATCGCGATCTTGCCATCCTCGGTCACCACGATCTGCGCCTGGCCGAGCAGGCCGAACAGGCTCATGAAATTGGTGAACGAACCGCGGCTCGATACATAATGCCCCGCCATCATCGCGGCATGTTCGCGCGCGGTCTTTTCCTCGACGCGCTTTGCGGGCACGCCTTCGCCGGGCAAATAGCGATCGGCAAATTCGTGGAACAGCGCGCTGCGGATCGCGCCCGCCGCGCCTTCCTTGCCGGGGCTGTTCATCGAAACGAACAGGCCGATGTCGGCGTCGGGGAACAGCCACAGATAGGAATGGAACCATTCGGTGTCGCCGCCGTGCGCGATCGCGCGATGGCCGTTGACCCATTGCTCATAGAAACCGAGCGCCATCGCATTGAGCGGACCGACCCCGGGAGCGTGGAAATTGTGCATCATCCGCGCGGTTTCGGGTTTCAGCAGGACGCCGCCGTCGTTGAGATGCGCGATCATGAACTTGCCCATCGCATCGCCCGACGCCGACAGCGCGCCCGCGGGTCCGGGCACGACGATCTCGAAGGGCTTCGCCTTGCCCGTCGAGGTCGCATAGCCGCTCGACATATAGGGCTGGAGCGCCTTGGGCAGCGGCTGGCGGAAGCTCGCATATTTCATGCCGAGCGGCGTGAAGATATGCCGATCGATATAGGTATCGAAATCCTCGCCGCTGACCCGCTGGACGATATAGCCCGCGAGCGCGGTCGCGTAGTTCGAATAGGCGGGCGTGCTGCCGGGCGCGAAGACGCGCTCGGGCAGCGCCTCGCGCGCATATTCCTGAAGCGGCATCACCGCCTTGGGATCGCTGCTGATCAGATAGCGGATCGATTCCTCGAACCCCGGCGTGTGCGTCATGATGTTACGCAGCGTGATCGGCTGGCCCTGATAGGGCGGAATCTTGAAATCGAGATATTGGTTGACGTCGGAGTCGAGATCGAGCTTGCCCGCCTCGACCTGCTGCATCACCGCGGTCCAGGTAAAGAGCTTCGACACCGAACCCGGGCGGAACAGCGTCGTCGCCGGATCGACCGGCTGGCGCGACGCGACGTCGGCAAAGCCATAACCCTTTTCCAGCACGACGCCGTCGCCGCGCACGACGGTGACGACCGCGCCCGCGACCTGCCCCCGCGCGAGCGCATAGGGCATATAGCCGTCGAGCCAGGCCTCGACATCCTTGGCATCGAGCGCGACGGGCTGCGTCGGTGCCGCCGCGCCCGGCAGCACCGGCCCGGATTCCTGCTTGGCCGGCTTTTGCGGCACCGGCCCCTGCGCCGACGCGAGCGGCAAGGCCGCAAAGGCCGCCAGTCCCATCATCAGCTTGCGAAGAAAACGCATCGCTTCACTCCCCTCTTTCCACGCGGCGCTTCCGAGCTTGCGGCGAGCGGCGCGACCCCTTAACTAGTTACCAATGAATATTGGCCCGATAGGGACATAATGATCCTGATTGGAAAATTGTCAAATATGGAATGGAATTTTTAATGGGGGAGCCCAGCAAGCCGCCGACGCTCGGCGCGGTGATCCGCGGCATCCGCACCCGAAACGACTGGACGCTCAAGGAAATGAGCGCGAAATCGGGCATCCCCGTCTCGACGCTGTCGAAGGTCGAGCATGACCGGCTGACGCTGAGCTACGACAAGCTCCAGCAGCTCAGCCGGCGGCTCAACATCCGCATGGCCGACCTGTTCGCCGAGGGCGAGGAGGAAAGCGTGCCGCGCGTCACCGGGCGGCGGAGCGTCGGAACGCTCGAATCGGCGGTGCGCGTGACCACCGACAATTACGACTATCATTATCTGTGCACCGACCTGCGCCAGAAGCGCATGATCCCGATCCTGACCCGCATCCGCGCCCACAGCGCGCGCGAGTTCGGCGAGCTTGTCCGGCATCAGGGCGAGGAATTCATCTATGTCCTCGAGGGGCGGATCGAGGTGCACAGCGAATTCTATGACCCTGTGACGCTCGACGTCGGCCAGGGCATCTATATCGATTCGTCGATGGGCCACGCCTATGTCGTCGCCGAGGGCTGCGACGAGGCGCTCGTGCTCGGCGTCTGTTCGAGCGCCGACGAGGGGCTGATGGATTCGCTGATGAGCCTGCACGGCTGACGCGGCGCGTCAGGCGGCGGGATTCCAGTCCGAGCGGATGATCCCCTCTGCGCCAAAGAGGCGCTGCGCCGCATCGGGAGCGGCCGCGGCTTCGCGGAGCCGGCCGGCGAGCGGATCGTCGATCGGAAAGCGGCCGCTGCGCAAGAAGTCGATCCACGCCGCGACCGCCCGCTCGAGCGACGGGCAATGCGCGCCGCGCCGCTGATGCCAAGCGAGCGTTTCGAGCCAGCGCTGGGGAATCTTCTGGCTGCCGTCCATCGCGATCTGGATCAGCCGGTGATCGAGCGCCGGATTGGCGAAACGGTCGAGCAGCGCGGCGGCATAGGCGGTAAGGTTCTGCCCTGGGGCGGCGGCGATCGTCGGCGCCGCCTCGTCCCGCATCAGCCGCTGAATCAGCGGGCGGATCGCGGGGTCGGCGATCGCCTGATGCACATAGTCGTGCCCGTTGAGCAGCCCGATATAGGCGAGCGCCGAATGAGCGCCGTTGAGCATCCTGAGCTTCGCGGTTTCATAAGGCGCGACGTCGGCGACGAGTTCGGCGCCAACCGCTTCCCAGCGCGGCCGCGGGCCGGCGAAATCATCCTCGATCACCCACTGGCTGAATGCCTCGGTCACCACCGCCCCCTCGTCGCGCGCGCCGAGCTCGGCCTCGACCGCGGCGCGGTCGGCGTCGGTGGTCGCGGGGACGATGCGATCGATCATCGTCGCGGGACAGCGGCACTCGCTTTCGAACCAGCCGAGCAGGTCGGGATGCTCGGCGTCCAGATGGGCGGAGACCAGCCCCCGGAGCACCGCGCCATTGTTCGCCAGATTGTCGCAGCTGAGCAGTGTCAGTCCGGGGAGCCCCGCCGCCTTGCGCACCGCGAGCGCCGCACCGAGGTATCGATAGAGGCTCGCCGGTCCGGCAGCGGCAGCCCGATCGAGCTCGCCGCCCGCGCCGCGCAAATAGCCCTTTTCGGTCACGGTCAGGCTGACGATATGCGTCGCCGGCGCGGCGAGCGCGTCGATCACTGCCTGCGGATTTTCGGGCGCGACGAGCACCCGCTGCACCGCGCCGATCAGACTGATTTCGCTGCCGGCCGCGCTGCGGCTGCTGACGGTGTAGAGCCCATCCTGCGGATTGAGCTGCGCCGCGACGTCGCCCGATCGGAGCGACACGCCGACGATGCCCCAATCGCGGTCGCCGCCCGACATCGCAGCGTCGGTATAGACCGCCTGATGCGCGCGGTGGAAGGCGCCGATGCCGAGATGGACGATGCCCGCCGCCTGTGCCGCACGATCATAGTCTGGGCGCCGTACCGACGCCGGCAGCCGGGTCCGGGGCGACAGCCTCATAATTTATAGGCCGCCTTGGCAAGGTTATAGGAAAGGTCGACGGCGAGCTCGGCCGCCTCTTCCTCCCCCAGCCGGTGCTCGGCAACGAGCTGGGCGAGGAAGCCGCAGTCGATCCGCCGCGCGACATCGTGCCGCGCCGGGATCGACGGAAAGGCGCGCGTGTCGTCGTTGAAGCCGACCGTGTTGTAGAAGCCCGCGGTCTCGGTCGTCTGCGCGCGAAAGCGCCGCATCCCTTCGGGGCTGTCGTGGAACCACCACGCCGGCCCGAGCCTTAGCGCCGGATAATGGCCCGCGAGCGGCGCGAGTTCGCGCGCATAGCTCGTCTCGTCGAGCGTGAAGACGATGATCGTCAATCCCGCGTCATTGCCATAGCGCGCGAGCAGCGGCCGCAGCGCGTGGACATAGTCGGTCGCGGTCGGGATGTCGGCGCCCTTGTCGCGCCCGTAGCGGCCGAACAGCCACGGATTGTGATTGCGGAAACTGCCGGGATGGATCTGCATCACCAGCCCGTCGTCGACGCTCATCCCTGCCATCACCGTCAGCATATGCGCGCGGAACAGTTCGGCGTCGGCGGCGCTCACGCCGTCGCCGGTGACGCGCGCGAACAGCGCCTCGGCCTCGGCGTGCGACAGGTCGGCGGTCGCCGCGGTCGGATGGCCATGATCGGTCGAGGTCGCGCCCATGTCGGCGAAGAAGGCGCGGCGCCGCCGATGCGCGGCGAGATAGCCCGCATAGTCGAACGCATCCTCGCCGGTCAGTTCGGACAGGCGCACCAGATTGTCGCGAAAGCCTTCATAATCGGGATCGATCACCGGGTCGGGGCGATAGGCGGTAATCACCCGTCCGCCCCATTCGCCGCTGTCGTTGGCGGCGCGGATCGCGGCGTGATGCGCAAGATCGTCGAGCGGGCTTTCGGTCGTGGCGATCACCTCGATCCGGTAGCGGTCGAACAGCGCGCGGGGGCGAAAGGCGTCGGTCGCAAGGCTTTCGGTGATCCGGTCGTAATAGAGGTCCGACGTTTCGGCGCCGAATTGCACGTCGATCCCGAAGGCCTCGGCGAATACCCAGTCGAGCCACATACGGCTGGGGGTGCCGCGAAACAGATGATAGTTCTGCGCGAACAGCCGCCAGCTTTCGCGCGGATCGGCCGCCGGATTGCCGATGCCGAGCGCATCGAGCGACACGCCCTGCGAATAGAGCATCCGAAAGACATAATGATCGGGGTGCAGCAGCAGCTCGGCGGCGTTGCCGAACGGTGCGTCGGCCGCGAACCACGCCGGATCGGTGTGCCCGTGTGGGCTGACGATCGGCAGGTCCGCTACCAGCGCATAGAGCCGCCGCGCGATGCTCCGCTGCGCCGGATCGGACGGAAACAGCCGGTCGGGATGCAGGGAGAGCGGACGGGGCATGATGAACTTTCTAGACTTCGACGCGCGCGAGTTTCGGCGATAACAGGTGAACCGCCAGCAATGCGACGAAATAGGCGCTCGCGCAAATCGCAAACAGGATTTGATAATTGTTGTGCGTCGTTTCGAGGATGTAGCCGGTGAAAAGCGCCATACTCATTCCGCCGATCGCGCCGAGCGTGCCGCCGATACCGACCACCGACCCGACCGCGCCGCGCGGAAAGATGTCCGACGGCAGGGTATAGAGATTCGCCGAAAAAGCCTGATGCGCCGCGGTCGCAAGCCCGATGACCAGCACGGCGGTCCACACATTGTCGATGTCCTGCGCGAACCAGACCGGCACAACGCAGCAGGCGCAGACGAACATCGTGAACTTGCGCGCGAAATTGGGGGTGCGGCCCGCCTTGATCAGCTTCGACGACATCCAGCCACCCGCGATGCTGCCGAGGTCGGAGATCAGATAGATCGCCGCGAGCGGCAGGCCGAAGGTCTTGAGATCCATGTCGTAGCGTTCGAACAGATAGCCGGGCAGCCAGAAGAGGAAGAACCACCAGATCGGGTCGATGAAGAATTTGCCGAGCGCGTAAGACCAGGTTTCCTTGACGCCGAGCAAGCGTCCCCAGCCGATCGGCGTCACCGGGTCGGCGGGATCCTGCTGAATCCACGCGCGCTCGCCCGCCGACAGCTTCGGATGTTCATCGGGGTGGCGATAAAGCGCCCACCAGGCGATCAGCCACAGCACGCCGAACAGGCCGGTGACGTAAAAGGCGACGCGCCAGTCGAACATCAGCACGAGGAAGGGGACGAGCAGCGGCGTGACGATCGCGCCCACGTTCGCGCCCGCGTTGAACAGGCCGATCGCGAAGGCGCGCTCCTTTTGAGGGAACCAGTCGGTCACCGCGCGGATGCCGGCGGGGAAATTGCCCGATTCGCCGATGCCGAGGCCGAAGCGCGCGAGCGCGAACTGGGTGACGCTGGTCGCCAGCCCGTGCGCCATGTGGCTGACCGTCCAGATGATGATCGCGACGGTGTAGCCGATGCGCGCGCCGAACATATCGACGACGCGGCCGAAGCCGATATAGCCGATCGCATAAGCGACCTGGAACCAGAAGACGATGTTTGCGAAATCGGTTTCGGTCCAGCCCATCTCGCTCTGCAGCGTCGGCTTGAGCACGCCGATCATCTGCCGGTCGACGTAATTGATCGCGGTGGCGAGGAAGAGCAGGCCGACGATCAGCCAGCGATAGCGCCCCACATTGGGCACCGGCGCTGCCACCGCTCCCGCTTCGATTGCCTGCGCCATATGTCTCTCCCGTATCGTTGTCTTCTAAAGATGCGTTACCGTGCAGGCGACCGCGAACCGGCCGTCGAACAGCGCATCGGCGCGCTGCCCGGCGGCGATTTCGTGTACACCGGTGATCGCGCCTGCCGAAACCCAGGTCCCCGGCGGTATCGCGACTCCGCGCTCGCGCAAAATCCCGATCAGAAACAGCGCCGATCCGAACGGCCCGTCGAGCATGGTTTCCATCGTGGCCGATCCGACGCGATCGCCGTCGATGCGGAACTCGACCGGCATGGCCAGCAGGTCGCGGCTTTGCCAATCGGGGATCGCGGGACCGAGCACCAGCCCCTTGTTGTTGCCGTAATCGGACGCGGTCACCGCAGGGCCGTGCCGGTTGATGCCGGCGAAGGGCGAACTCGCGATCTCGATACCCGTGCGCACCTCGTCGATGCAGTCCTTCACCGTGTCGATGTCATAGTCGCGTCCGCCGACATCGCCGAGGCGCAGCAGCACTTCGGCTTCGGCTGCCGCAAAGCCTCCGGCATAGACACCCATCGCCGGCAGCACGCCCGCCGTCCCGTCGACGATCTCGTCGGCGAAGATGGGCCCCGTCAACCGGTTCCCGCCGAAGCGATCGACGAGATCGGGGGCAATCCGCCCGACCTTCCAGCCGCCGACATGGCGGCCGTCGAGCGCGATCGCCGCGTCCTGCACCGCATAGGCCTCGGCCATCGACTGCGGCATGGCGCCGGGATAGTCGGTAATCGGTGTCATTTCGGCGCGTGCCGCCAGAAACGCGCGTGCCACTTTTTGCTGTTCGTCGTTCGCCCGCATTTTTGTCATTTCCCTCTCTGCCGGCTTGCTGTAAAAGACACCGGTGTCAAAAGCAAGCGATTAGCCTTCGGCGCGGTTGATTTCGCTCCTGCGAGCGCGCATCAGATCAAAATGGGGCAGAGATCGGGGCGCTGACCGCGCTTCCGCCGACCGCCTCGCCCATGGAAAGCGGACCAAATGGCGACACGGACGAACGGCAAGAGCGGAAAGCAACCGACGATCAACGATGTGGCGGCGCTCGCGGGCGTGTCGAAAAAGACGGTGAGCCGTGTCATCAACCGCTCCGAATTCATCACCGAAAAGACAAGGCGGGCGGTGCAGGACGCGATCGAAACGCTCGGCTTCGTTCCGAATCCGCAGGCGCGCGCGCTCGCCTTTCGGCGCAATTTCCTGATCGCGCTGCTCCACGACAATCCGAATCCGCAGATGGTGCTCAATTTCCAGCAGGGTGTGCTCGACGCGATCAAGGACAGCGATCTTGCGATGATCGTCCGGCCGGTCGATCGCGGGTCGGACCGGCTGCTCGACGACATGCGCACCTTCCTCGAAAAGCAGCGGCCGATCGGCGCGATGCTGCTTCCGCCGATTTCGGAGAATGACGACCTCGCCGCGCTCTGCGACGAACTCGGCGTGCGCTATGTCCGCATCGGATCGGCGCTGCTCGACGATGCCAGGCATTGCGTGTCGTCCAACGATCGCGAAGTCGTCGCCGAAGCGGTGGGCAAGCTGATCGGCCTCGGCCATCGGCGGATCGGTTTCGTTCGCGGGCCTGCCGGCTTCCGCTCGGCCGCCGAGCGCGAGAAGGGCTTTCACGAGGCGCTCGCCGAGGCGGGGCTTTCGCTCGCCGACGAGCATTTCGCGGCGGGCAATTACCGCTTTGCGACGGGAGTCGAGGCGGGCAGGAAAATCCTGTCGCAGCCCGCGCCGCCGACCGCGATCTTCTGTTCGAACGACGAAATGGCGGCGGGCGTGATCAGCGTCGCGCACGACAAGGGGATGCGGGTGCCCGGCGACCTGTCGATCATCGGCTTCGACGATTCGCCGACCGCGACGCACATCTGGCCGGCGCTGAGCACCGTGCGCTGGCCGATCCGCGAGATGGGAATGCGCGCCGCGCGGACGTTGATCGCCGAATTTCTGGGCCCCGAGGCAAAGATCGCCGAGGGCGACAGTCCGGTGCTGCCGTCGACCTTCATCGAACGCCAGTCGGTCGCGGCGCCCGCGAAGGGCTAGACCACCGCTTATGCACCTTTGGAACGCGCAATGATGACACCGGTAACTGCCCTTCGCATCCATCCCGCCGACACGGTGGCGACCGCGCTCGTCGATCTGGATGCGGGCGATCTGATATCGCTCGATGGCGTGTCGGTGCGCCTGACCGAAGCGGTGGCGCGCGGGCACAAGCTGGCGCTGTCGCCGATCGCGAAGGGCGAGGCGGTGATCAAATATGGATTTCCGATCGGCGTCGCGACCGCGGCCATTGCGGCCGGGGCGCATATCCACAGCCACAATCTGGCGACGGCACTGAGCGGAGCGGGCGACTATCGCTATGCGCCCGCGGAGGCCGCCGAGCGGCACGCCCCTGCCCCGCGCAAATTTCGCGGCTATGCCCGCGCCGACGGGCGGGTCGGCACGCGCAACGAAATCTGGATCCTGCCGACGGTCGGCTGCGTCGGCAATCTCGCCGCGCGCGTCGCGCGGATCGCCGGCGCGCGCCATGCGGGCCGCGTCGATGGGGTGCATGCGTTCAAGCATCCGTTCGGCTGCTCGCAGCTCGGCGACGATCTGGGCCACACGCGCGGCCTGCTCGCCGCGCTCGCGCAGCATCCCAATGCCGGCGGGGTGCTGATTGTCGGTTTGGGGTGCGAGAGCAATCAGCTCGATGCATTGATCGCGGACATCCCGTCCGCTCGGCGCGCGCATATCCGCACGCTTTCGGCGCAGTCGGTCGCGGACGACGAGGCGGCGTGTCTGGCATTGATCGACGAGTTGGTCGAGGACGCCGCCGCCGTCCGGCGCAGCGACGTGCCGCTTTCGGCGCTGACGCTCGGCGTGAAATGCGGCGGGTCGGACGGGCTGTCGGGGCTGACCGCCAATCCGCTCGTCGGGCGCATGGCCGATGTCGTCGCGGAGGCCGGCGGCAAGGTGGTCCTCACCGAAATTCCGGAGATTTTCGGCGCCGAGCAGTTGCTGATGAACCGTGCCGCGTCGCGCGCGGTCTTCGACGAAACCGTCGCGCTGGTTCGCGATTTCAAAAATTACTTCCTCCGCCACGGCGAGCCGGTGAGCGAGAACCCCTCCCCCGGCAATATTGCGGGCGGCATCACGACGCTGGAGGAAAAATCGCTCGGCGCGGTGCAGAAGGGCGGACAGGTGCCGCTGGTCGACGTCCAGCGCTATGGCGGCGCGGCGGTGCGGCCCGGGCTGACCTTGCTCGAGGCGCCGGGGAACGATGCCGTGTCCTCGACCGCGCTGACCGCGGCGGGGGCGACGATCATCCTCTTCACGACGGGCCGCGGGACGCCGCTCGGCTTTCCGGCGCCGACGCTCAAGATCGCTTCGAACAGCGCGCTTGCGGCGCGCAAGCCGGGGTGGATCGACTTCGACGCGGGCCGGGTTCTCGACGCCGGGTTCGACGAGGCCGCCGACGCGCTGCTCGACCTGATCGTCGCGACCGCTTCGGGTGAGGAGACGAAGGCCGAGCGCAACGAGGAGCGCGATATTGCGATCTGGAAATCGGGGGTGACGCTCTAGTCGAGCGCGCGGAAGGTGAAGTTCGAGAAGCGCGCCTCGCCTTCGCCCGCCGAATAGAGGCCGGGGCGCAGCATCAGGAAGCCGCCGCGGACATTGTGGTGGTATCCCGACACCTCCATGCCGCGGTCGAAGCGGGTCCATGTCCGACCGCCGTCGCCGCTCGTGTCGAAGGTGACGATATGCCTGTCGTTGGTCACGCGCATCCGCATCCGCGCCCCATGCGGATTGGCGGGCCGCGCGCGCTCGATGCCATATTGGTGGGTGACGAAGCGATCGGCGTCGAAGCCGAGGCCGCAATAGAGCCTGTCGTCATAGAAGAGGATCAGGCCCGCGGTGCCGCCCGGCGCAATCTCTATATCGCACTCGAAGCGATAGGCCTGGTCGCCCGCGATCAGCAGCAGCGGCGAACTGTCGACTGGCGCGGTGCCACGCGCCGCGAGCAGCAGCGCCCCGTCCTCGACCCGCGCGCGATCGCGTTCGCCCTCTGCGGGGCGGAAGAAATTCCACTTGGCGCCGAGTGCGAGCGCGCTGAAATCGTCCGACAGCGCCATGCCGTGCGGGCCGGAGGTGCCGCCGGCGGGCTTGCCGATCGGCTGCGACAGATCGCCGCCGGTCATGCGAAACCAGCCATCGGCGGTCCATTCGACCGGATCGAGCAAGGTCTGCCGCCCGAGCGTCCAATAGCCGTTCTCATAGCCATGGTAGACGCTCCACCAGTCGCCCGCCGGCCCTTCGACCAAAGTCGCGTGACCGCGCGACCACCATTTTTCGTCATGCGACACCGTGCGGACGATCGGATTGTGCGGGCAATTTTCCCACGGCCCGTGGATCGAGCGCGACCGCGCGGCGATCACCATATGCCCGGTGGGAGGGCCGGCGGTGCCGCCGACCGCGGTCACGAGATAATAATAGTCGCCGCGCCGCACGATCTTGGGCCCCTCGGGCGAGAAGCCCTCGACCACCCAGTCGGCGGGATAATGCCAGGGGTCGTAGACATGCTCGGGCTCGCCGATCCGCGATAGCCCGTCGTCGGACAGCCGCACCCGATCGCCGCCCGACAGGAACAGCCAGCGCGATCCATCCTCGCCGACCGCGTGGCCGGGGTCGATATGGTGCGGCAGGTCGAGGTCAATGGGATCGCTCCACGGCCCCTCGATCCGGTCGGCCCAGATCACCCAGCTCGTGTTCGGTCCCTTGGTCGGGATGTAGAGGAAATAGCGCCCGTCATGCTTGCACAATTCGGGCGCCCAGACAGCACCGATATTCTTGGGTAACGCGGGGCCGACGGGGCGCCAGTTCACCAGATCGCGCGAATGCCAGATGACCAGCCCCGGATAGCTATCGAAGGTCGAGAAGGTCATATAATAGTCGCGCCCGTCCTTCAGGATCGACGGGTCGGGATGGTCGCCGGCCATGATCGGGTTGAGGTAGCGCCCGTCGCCGAGATCGGCCTTGCGCTGGCCGTCGAGACCTCGGCCCCAACGAAGCGGCGCGGGGGTCGCGCAACCGGCGCCGGGTTCGCTGGCGCGCGCCGGCGCAGCGGGAGGCCGGACGTCAGGAGCCCGGCCCCGGCCAGTTTGAGCATGTCGCGGCGACCCGTCACATCTTCCTCCATCGCTTGGAAATCGGAGATCATATCATTTGCAAACCAAAGGCCGATGGCGGCTTTGGGGTGGAGAGCGGCCATTTGCCCCCCCCTCCGTCGTCATCCCGGACTTGATCCGGGATCCATTCTACCGACGCTGCGTCCAGTGGACCCCGGATCAAGTCCGGGGTGACGAGAAGAGAAAGTCAGCTTTCGGTCGAAAGCGCATATATTTGCAAAGCGATCCAAACATCAAAAAATAGCCCGGTCCTGTTTTCGAAGACCGGGCCATAGGGGGGACTGCCCCAGGGAGATCAGATCTTGAACCGCGCCCCGAACAGGAAGGTGCGGCCATAATGGTTGTTCTCGTAATTGCGGTTCGCTTCGAGGTCGGTGAAGCGATAGCGGTAGTCGTCGGTCAGGTTAGTGCCCTCGATCGACAGTTCGATATTGTCGGTCAGCGCATAGCGGATCGACGCATCGACGTTGAACGAGCTGCCATAGCCTTCGAACACATTGTTGTTGCCGCTGGTGCTGTCGTTGTAGCCCGCGCGCCACGCCGCCGAGGCGCGGACCGAGAATTTGCCGTCGTCATAATAGACGGTGGCGTTCCACGCACGCTTGGCGACCCCGAGCAGCGGCTGGACATAGTCGCCGTTCGGCTGCGCCGCGAGCTTGTTCTGGTCGGGATCATAAGCGAGCGGTCCGGCAATGCTGTAATCGACATTGCTATCGACAAAGGTCGCATTGCCGAGCACGCCGAAATAACGCAGCGAGTCCGAAAAGACCGAGAAGGGCAGCTGCAAGGCCAGTTCGACCCCCTTCAAAGTCGCGCCCGGACCGTTACCGGTCGTGCGATATTCAAATTCATGGTTGACGTCCTCGCCGCCGACGACCGCATCATATGCGGGCGTTCCGGGCGTGAGCGGCGGCAGCGGCACGGGGCTGGAGGCATAGGTTCCCTGCGTCGATGTGCCGAGCGGGAAGCTTTCGATGTCCTTGGCAAAGAACGCCACCGAAGCGATCGCACCGGGAGCGAAATACCATTCCGCCGCCAGATCGAAGGTCGTCGCGCGATAAGGGTCGATGAACGGATTGCCGGTCGTCACGCGGAAATTGAACTGATCGACCGACGCGCTCGGCGACAGCACGCCCAGCGTCGGGCGCGTCATCACCTTGGCGATCGCGCCGCGCAGGATGATGTTGTCGGTCGGATGCAGGTTCAGGTTGAACGACGGCAACCAGTCTTCATACGTCCGCTTGACGGTTACGAACTCGCCGCCCGTGAACCCCGACGAACTCTGGTCGGTCTTGACGAAGCGGATGCCGGCATTGCCCGTGACGCGCATACCGAACAGCTCGGTTTCGATCTCGGTCATCAGCCAGCCGCCATAGGTCTTTTCGGTGACCGCGCGCTGCTCGCCTTCCTGCAACACCGCGGGGCGATTGTAGAGGTCGACCAAGGCCGTGCCCGCGTCGAGGTCGGGAACCACCCAGGCATTGGTATTGCCCGAAGGCTGCCCCGCCTTGCCCAGCTCGAAGATGTCGGCAATGTCCGATGTCACGGGCAGCCCATCCGTGCCCGGCTCGCAGGTGAAGGCCGCGCAATAGGTGCTGTCGCGGCGATAGCCGACCGTATCGAAGTCGAACTGGCGGAAGAAGCCGCCACCGAGCAGATTGAAGCCGTCGGCGACATCCCAGTCGAAATCGCCCGACACCGTCTTGAACTTGTTGGTCAGGTTCGAAGGCCGGTCGCGGAATTCGGCGAATTCGAACGCCGTCGGATCGTCGATTCCCGCGCCGAAGCTCAGGAGCGGCGATTTCATGTTCGAATAGTCGTAATGATAGCCGGTCGCGTCGGTGTCGTCGAACGCCAGCGTCGTTTCGATCGGAATATCGGCCTTCGACTTCGAAAAGCCGCCGAGCAGCCCGAGCTTGAAATTGTCGGTCAGCCGCTGCTCGAGCCGCGCCGAAACCTGATAGAATTTGGTCTCGCTCTGGCGCGAATAGCGCTCGGTACGGACATAGACGTTGTCGAGATCGGCCGAGATCAGATTATTGTCGCCGTCGATCGTGTAGTTCGACACGTCGATGCCGCGTTCGTTGCTGCGCAGCAGCACCTCGCCCCAAAATTCGTCGCGCGTTTCCTTGAAGGTCGAATAGAGGCCGTCGATCGAGATTTTGGTGTTCTCGGTCGGCTCGAACTGGATCGAGGCGGTCGCGCCGAAACGCTCGCGGTCGTGGCTGACGAGGCCGTAGCGCGGAATGCGCGGGTGGAAGGCTTCGGCGACCGCAATGCATTCGGCCGACGGATCGTCGACGAAGCTCGACCCGTCCATGCAGGTCTCGCCATCGACGCTGCGGAACGGCGCCTGCGCCCAGCGCACACTGTTGTTGCCGAGCTCGTCGGTCGTATATTCGGACCAGGCGACCGAGGCCGACACGCCGAAGGTCTTGTCGGCGTTGGTCCAGGCGACGAGTCCGGCCAGTCGCGGATCGACGTCCTTGGTCAGATCATTGTAGCGTCCCTGTACCGACGCGACCGCGGTGAATCCTTCCTTGCCGCCAAGCGGATTGCCGGTGTTAAGGTCGACGACGGCGCCGAGCGAGCCTTCGTCGAGCGAGGCCGACGCGGTCTTGTGGACGACGAGCGAAGTGAAGAGTTCCGAGGCAAAGACGTTGAAGTCGAACGCGCGGTCGCGGTTCGCCGAGGCACCGTCGGTCGACGTTGCGAGTGTCTCCATGCCGTTGAGGCGGACGCGGGTGAACTGCGCGCCGAGGCCGCGGACGGTGATCGCGCGGCCCTCGCCGGCGTCGCGCTGGATCGAGATTCCCGGAATGCGCTGAAGCGATTCGGCGAGGTTCTGGTCGGGGAATTTCGCAATGTCTTCGGCAACGATCACATCGACCGCGCCCGTCGCGTTGCGCTTCTGGTCGAGCGCCTTGTCGAGCGAAGCGCGGAAGCCGGTGACGACGATCTCGTCCGCACTTGCCGCGCCTTCGTCGACCTCTTGCGCACAGGCCGGCGCAATTGCCAATGCGGCGAGCGACGCGCCGCATGCCAGCCTGATCCCGGCGCGAACGCCCCATGCATGTGAAATAGCCATCATCATCCTCCCTTTTCGCAGCGCTTCCTCACTCCTGGCAAGGAATGACACCGGTTACTTTGCCGGACGAACCAATATGAGCCACGGGCTCGTCCAAAATGTCAGAGAGTACGCGAGGAGGGCCGTCGGTTCAGCGACGGTCCGGGGCGCCCTCTCCCCCAATTCTTATCTCGGCCGGTTTTGGTAACCGGTGTCAAAAATGATTGAAGGATTGCGGCGGCTATGTCAAGACCCCTTTCGCAAGGAGAGTGAACATGCCCAAAATGCTATGGATTTCCGCCCTGATTCTCGCCGCTTCGCTGCCCGCGACTCCTGCCGCCGCGGCCGCACCCGAGCCCCTCGCCTTCCCCGGCGCGGTCGGATCGGCGGCGACGACTCCGGGTGGACGCGGGGGCAAGATCATCCGCGTGACGACGCTCGCGCCCGACGGCCCAGGGTCGTTCAAGGCGGCGATCGAAGCCAAGGGCCCGCGCATCGTGGTCTTCGAGGTCGGCGGGGTCATCGACATGGGCCGGCAGACGCTGACCATCACAGAGCCCTATCTGACGATCGCCGGCCAGACGGCGCCCGGACCGGGCATCACGCTGATCCGCACCGGCATCGACGTGAAGACGCACGACGTCGTCATGCGTCACCTGCGCGTCTATACCGGGGTCGACGGCCAGCCGAAGCGCAGCGGCTGGGAAGCCGACGCCTTTTCCACCGTCGCGGCGCACAACGTGATCGTCGACCATTGCACCTTTCTGTGGGCGATCGACGAGAATATGTCGGCCTCCGGCCCGCGCTTCGCAGGCAAGGACGTGGCGGAGTGGCGCCAGAACACGAGCCACGACATCACCTTTTCGAACAATCTCGCCGCCGAGGGGCTGGCCGATGCGAGCCATCCGAAGGGCGAGCACAGCAAGGGGTCGCTCGTCCACGACAATACGACCGGCATCCTCTTCTATCGCAACATCTGGGCGCATAATGTCGAGCGCAGCCCGCTCGTGAAGGGCGGCGCGCAGGCGGCGCTGGTCAACAATCTGATCTATGACCCGCAGCACCGCGCGGTTCACTATAATCTGATGAACCTCGAATGGGTCGGGCACCCCTATGTCACCGGGCAGATCACCGCGGTCGGCAATGTCTTTCGCGGCGGCAACGACACCGACGAGGGGCTGCCCTTCCTGATGCTCGGCGGCGACGGCGACCTTCAATATTATGCAAAGGACAATATCGCGGTCGACCGGCACGGCAATGCGCTGCCCGAATTCGGGCGCTATGGTGAAACGCGCGCCGAGCTGATCCGCGCGAAGGCTCCGCTTGCCTCGCTCGACGGGCTGAAGATCCTGCCGTCGCGCGACGTCGAAACCTCGGTACTCGCGACCGCCGGCGCCCGCCCCTGGGCGCGCGATGCCGATGAAATCCGCATCCTCTTCTTCATCGCCGAAGGACGCGGCGACATCATCGACGACGAAAAGGACGTGAGCGCCTATCCCAAGGTCGAGGCGCCGGTGCGCGCGCCCTTCGTCGAGGCCGATTGGGATCTGGCGACGATGGAGCCCAAATCGGGCCGCTATCCCGGCCAGACCGCACCGATGCCGCAGGAACATCTGTCGGCGCGCGACCGCGATTCGCGCGGGGGCGTGAAATGAACGCGCTCGTCGCCGCGCTGCTGCTCGCGGGCAGCGATGCCGCGCCGCCAATGGTCGTGATCGACGAAGCCGACACGGTGCGCGAAGAACCGCCGCCGCACGGCGCGATCGGTATGTCGACCGCGTGGCGGATCAGCGACAGCGTCCCTGCCCCGCGCAGCTTCGAGTTTCGCAAGCGCGCCCTGCACGCCGGGGCCGAGATCGGCGTGCACCCGATCGCCCACGACGAAGTCTATTATGTCGTGTCAGGCACCGGCGTCGTTCATTCGGACGGCGAGGAAAAGGCGCTGAAGGCCGGCATGGCGGCGTGGCTCTATACGGGCGCGAAGGTCGGTATCCGGCAGACAGGAAACGAGCCGCTGGTGCTCATCATCGCCTATCCGAACCCGCCGGGGGAGGAGCGGCCGTGACGCTGGACCGCCGCCACCTGCTCGCCGCGGGATTGGCGCTTCCCCTCGCCGCGCGCGCGGCACAGGCGGCAGTGCCGACCCGCCCCGCCGATGTGGCGCCGGACGCGAGCATCGCCCTGTGGCCCGAGGGTCATCTCGCCGTCCCGCCGGGCCTCGTCGAGCGCGTCGTCCAGCGCAGCGACGATGCACAGGCGAGCGACCGGATGCTCGAGCATATCACCCGGCCGCGGCTCGACATCTTCAAGCCTGCCAAGCCCAATGGCGCGGCGGTCGTCCTCGCCCCCGGCGGCGGCTATCGCTATGTCGTGATCGACAAGGAGGGCTATGAGCTGGCACGCTGGCTGACCGCGCGCGGGGTCACCGTCTATGTCCTTTTCTATCGTTTGCCTGGCGATGGCTGGGCCGATCGCGCCGACGTGCCGCTCGCCGATGCGCAGCGCGCGATGCGGCTCGTGCGCAGCCGCGCGGCGATCGACGCGATCCATCCGGCGCACGTCGCCTTTGGCGGCTTTTCGGCGGGCGGCCATGTCGCGACGAGCCTGCTCACGCGGTTCGACGCGCCCGTCTATGCGCCGGTCGATGCCGCCGATACGCTTTCGGCGCGCCCCGATGCGCTTGCCGGCATCTATCCGGTGGTGTCGATGGACGCCGCGATCGCCCACCCGGGAAGCCGCGACAATCTGCTCGGTCCCGCCCCGAGCGCCGAGGCCGAAACGCTGCATTCGCCCGAGCGCCAGGTGCGCAAGGACATGCCGCCGCTCTGGCTGCTTCATGCCGAGGACGACAGCGTCGTGCCGGTCGCGAACAGCGTGCGCCTGCGCGAGGCCGCGCGCGCGATCGGCGTGCCGTGCGAAAGCCATTTCTTCGAGCGCGGCGAACATGGCTTCGGGCTGATGAAGGCGGCGGGGCTGCCGGTGTCGATCTGGCCTGAGCTGCTCTGGAACTGGCTCGATTCCCACCAAATCGTTTAAACTCTCGTCATTGCGAGGAGCGCAAGGCGACGCGGCAATCCGGGGACGGCGCAAACCTGCTCTGGATTGCCTCGCTTCGCTCACAATGACGCGCTTCAGGTCCCCGGCTGGATATAGGGGACCCGCGCGAACAGCTCGCGTTCCCAGCGGCGCGGATCGCTCGTCACGCGGCTTTGCGTGTCGAAGACCATCGTTTCGCGCTGATCGAGCGTATAGGCGGGCCAGCCCGGATCGCCGGTGCGCGCGAAGCGGACATAGGCGTCCATCACCGTATCACTCATCGCCCGCTGTGCCGGGGTCGGATCGGGCATCGTGCCGAAGCTCAGGCCGATGTCGTCGGTGTGCTTCGCCTGTTCGAAATCGAGCTGATAGACGAAGGCGGGCGCGCCGGCCCGAGCGCGCGCTTCGGCCTCCTCGACCTGCCCGCGCCAGCTGCGCGCGGCGGTGACGATGCGGTGGAAGAGTTCGAGCGGCGGGGCATCGGGGTAGCGCGCGCGGAACTCAGCGGCCACCCATTCGGGATGGATGTCGATCCGCATCTCGGGCGCGATCCGTGCCGCCAGATTGCCGAAGTCGAGCCCCGCCAGCGCCTTGCCGTCGGGGGCATAGAAGGCGCGCGTTTCCATCACCGTGTTGCCGAGCATCATCGGAATGCCGAGCGACTGCGGCGCGGCGTCGGGCCAGAAGGGGTGGCGCGTCAGATGCACCATGTCGAGCACCGGTCCCATATAGACGCCGCCGCCGAGGTAAGGATCGGACGCCGACAGTGCGTCGATCAGGGCCGCGACCGGCGCGGTCGCGGGATCGACGCCATCGCCGAGCTTCGCGAGGAACGCCTCGGCGCGCGCGGTCGCGTGCAGCGGCCCGGAGGCGGTGACCTGCTGGCCGCTCATCGTGATCGCCTTGTGGAACAGCCCCTTTGCTTCCGGCATCGCCATCAAGGTCGCGATCTTCGCGCCGCCGCCCGACTGGCCGAAAAGCGTGACATTGCCGGGATCGCCGCCGACGGCCGCGATGTGCTGCCGGATCCATTGCAACGCCGCGATCAGGTCGAGCTGCCCCGCATTGCCGCTGTCGGGAAAGCGCGGATCGAGCCGCGCGAGATAGAGATAGCCGAGCGCGTTCAAGCGGTGGTTCACCGTGACCACGACGACATCGCCGCGCGCGGCCAGGTTCGCGCCGTCATTCACCGGATCGGTGACGCTGCCCGCCGAATAGGCGCCGCCGTGAATATAGACCATCACCGGGCGCGCTTTCGCCGCCGCATCTGCGGGCGCCCAGATGTTGAGGTAAAGGCAATCCTCCGACTGGGGCTGGTAGCGGTCGCCGCGTTGCGGGCAGACGGGACCGAAACGTCCGCCCGGGCGCGGCATTGGCGCTTCCGGCGCCATCACCGGCGCCTGAAAGCGGGCGGCGGTGGCGTAGCGAATGCCCTTCCAAGCCTTCACCGGCCGCTCGCTCCCCCGTGCCCACAGCCGGGTCGCGGCGAGCGCGAGACCGCCGGCAAGGACGGTGCGGCGGCCGAGCGCGTCAGCGCCGGACATCGAGCCCGCCGCCGTGAAAGGCGTCGATGTCGGCCTGGCCGAAACGGCTCGCATCGCCCGGCAGCGAATGTTTGAGGCAGGTGAGCGCGAGGCCCGTTTCGGCCATCTCGCGCGCGTCGCCGCCCGCCAGATGCGCGTGCAGCACTCCGGCGGCAAAGGCGTCGCCGGCGCCGATCCGATCGACGATGCCGGTGACATCGACCTCGCCCGTCTGGTGCGCGCCGCCGGGCAAGTCGACGCGCGCGGATATGCGGTGGTGATCGGCGGTGAGCGTATGCCGCGCGGTCGAGGCGATCAGCTTGAGCCCCGGAAAGGCGATAAACCCCGCCTCGGCGGCCTCGCGGCGCCGTTCCTCGCCATCGCCGCTGAATTGCCGGCCCAGCACGAGCGACAGGTCGCGGTGATTGCCGAACAGGATGTCGGCGGCGCCGATCAGTTCGGTCAGGATCGCGCGCGGGTCGCTGTCCCACGCGTCCCACAGCATCGCGCGGTAATTGCCGTCGAAGCTGACCGGCACGCCGAGCCGCTTTGCCGCCCGCGCTGCGGCGAGCGCGGCCGCCGCCGAGCGCGCCCCGAGCGCGGGCGTAATGCCCGACAGGTGCAGCAGGTGCGCGCCTGGCAGCAGCGCGTCCCAGTCATAATCGTCAGGCTCGCTCGCCGCGAAGCTCGACCCGGCACGATCGTAAACGATTTCCGACGCGCGCAACCCGGCGCCGACGCTGAGGAAATAGAGCCCCATGCGTCCCGGGCCGGTCGTGACGGCGGCGCAGTCGACGCCTGCGCCGCGCACCGCCGCCACCGCGCCGCGACCCAGCGCATTGTCCGGAACCGTGCTGGCCATTGCGCAGTCGTGCCCGAGATGCGCGAGCCCGACCGCGACATTCGCCTCCGCTCCGCCGACGTGCAGCGCGAGCGCGGGCGATTGCATGAGCAATTCGTTGCCCGGCGCGGTCAGCCGGATCAACAGTTCGCCGAAAAAGACCAGCTTGCCCATCCCCACTCCCGTTCGCCCCGAACCTTTCGAAGGGCCCCGTTGGACCTTATCGCGCCAGCCAGCCGCCGTCGACGGCGAGAATATGCCCCTGCACATAGTCCGACGCCTTCGATGCGAGAAAGACCGCCGCGCCGCCGATGTCCGCGGGATCGCCCCAGCGGCCCGCCGGGATGCGCTCCATGATCTGCCGGTTGCGCGTCTCGTCGGCCTGCAGCGCGGCGGTATTGTTCGTCGCGATATAGCCGGGCGCGATCGCATTGACCTGCACGCCCTTCGCCGCCCATTCGTTCGCGAGCAGCTTGGTCAGCCCGCCGACGCCCGATTTCGACGCGGTGTAGCTCGGGACACGGATGCCGCCCTGAAAGGTCAGCATCGACGCGATATTGATGATCTTGCCCGACCCGCGCTCGATCATGTGCCGGCCGACCGACTGGCAGAGGAAGAAGAGCGTCTTCAGATTGGTGTCGATCACCGCATCCCAGTCTTCCTCGGTGAAGTCGACTGCGTCGGCGCGGCGGATGATCCCGGCGTTGTTGACGAGGATGTCGATGCGCCCAAAACGACCCAGCACCGCATCGACGAGCGGCTGGACCGCGGCGACGCTCGACAGGTCGGCGGCGAAATTATCGGCCTCGCGGCCGAGAGCGCGCACCTTTTCGACCGTCTCGGTCGCGGGCGAGCGTCCCGCTGCGGCGATGTCGGCGCCGGCTTCGGCCAGCGCCAGCGCGATCCCCTGCCCGATGCCGGTGTTGGCGCCGGTGACGAGCGCGACTTTTCCTGTGAGGTCGAACAATTGCATCCTCTCCACTCCCTCGTCATGCCGGACTTGATCCGGCATCCATGTCTTCGGCGCCGCCTGGACCCCGGATCAAGTCCGGGGTGACGAAGGAAAGCTATTTGAGCTGACAGATGTCGAGGACGTTCATGTCGGTATAATCGAGATTCTCGCCGCCCATCGCCCAGATGAAGGCATATTTCTTGGTCCCCGATCCCATGTGGATCGACCAGGGCGGGCTGATCACCGCTTCCTCGTTGGCGATCACGATGTGCCGCATGCTGTCGGGTTCGCCCATATAGTGGAACACGCGGTCGCTTTCTTCGGGCAGGTCGAAATAGAGATAGATTTCGCTGCGCCGGTCGTGGAGGTGCGGCGGCATCGTATTCCAGACGCTGCCCTCTTCAAGGACGGTGAGCCCGAGAAGCAGCTGCGCGCTTTCGCAGACGCCGGGAATGACGAGCTGATAGATGGTGCGCTGGTTCGAATTGGCGAGGTCGCCGCGCGCCAGAGGGTTCGCCTGATCGAGCGTGATATGCTTGATCGGGCAGACCTTGTGCGCGGGAAGCGACGCCAGATAGAAGCGCGCGCCGTCGCCTTCGAAGGCGACGTCCTTCGATCCCATCGGGATATAGAGGCATTCCTTGGTCTTCATCTCGAAGCGCTGGCCGTCGACGGTGATCGCCCCGGCGGCGCCGATGTTCACCGCCGCCATCTCGCGCCGTTCGAGGAAGGGGTGCCCCGCCGCCGATGCGGGTTCGCTCTGCTCGGGGAGTTTGAGCGCCCCGCCCTTCGGCACCGCGCCGCCGATAACGAAGCGCTCGTTGTGCGAATAGTTGAGGGTGATCTTGCCATCCTCGAACATCCCCGAGACGAGGTATCGATCGCGCAGATCGTCGTTGTCGACGCATTCCATCATGTCGGGATGGGTGGCGTGATAGGTCTTGGCGAACATGGCATCCTCGCTTTTCGATTGGAATATGCCGCTTCGATACAGATCGTGGTAACCGGTGTCAATCATCGAAGGCCGCAGTTGATACCCGACCGCACAGAAGGCCGCTCGCAAAAAGCCGATTGCACGGGACCGCCATTTCGCTATGGGCGGCGGCGCGGAGGTTTCGGCCTCCGCATGATCGCGCCGGTGCCCCGCAAGGGGCTTAATAGGGAACGCGGTGAGATCGCCCGGCGACGGGCGACTCGATTCCGCGGCTGTCCCTGCAACTGTAAGCGGAGAGCGCGATGCACCGTTCCGGCCCCGCCGGAACAGCCACTGGGAGCGCATCCCGGGAAGGCGTGCATCGAGCGACGACCCGCGAGCCAGGAGACCTGCCGGCGTGGGTCGCTCAATGCTCGGGTCCAGGGAATGGCCAGGGCACGGAGGTTTCCGTCGAGCGACGACCAGGCGGCCGGAGCCGCCTCGGCGCGGGAGATGCGGGCGACGACGCCAGCCTTGCTTCACCGCACCGGTCGATCGCCCCCGCGCATCGGCAGGCTCCAGCCTTCGTTGCCGGCGTGCGGAGCCTGTCATGTATAAATATTCGCTTGTTTCCCTCGTCCCGCTGATCGCGGCGACCCCTGCCCTTGCCCAGTCGCCCGATACGTCGCCGGCCAGCTCGCCGGGCGACCAGATCGTCGTCACCGCTTCGCGATCGGGCGAAGGCGTGCGCGCGGGTCAGCTCGGTGCATCTGTGACGGTGCTCGACGCCGAAACGCTCGAAGCGCGCCAGACGCGCATCGTTTCCGACGTGCTGCGCGATGTCCCGGGTGTCGCGGTGAACCGGTCGGGCGGCGTCGGCGGCCTGACCCAAATCCGCATCCGCGGCAGCGAGAGCAATCATGTGCTGGTGCTGATCGACGGGATCGAGGTGTCCGACCCCTATCAGGGCGAATATGATTTCGGGACGCTGATCGCCGATCCGGCCGCGCGGATCGAGGTGCTGCGCGGGCAGCAAAGCTCGCTTTACGGCTCCGACGCGATCGGCGGGGTGATCAACTATATCACCCTCTCAGGCCGCGAGGCGCCGGGATATGCCGCGCGGGTCGAGGGCGGCAGCTTCGGCACGATCAGCGGCGGCGCGCGCGCCGCGGGCGCGTCGGACAATTTCGACTATGCGCTGTCGGCAAGCTATTATGGCACGCAGGGCTATGCGACCGCCCGCGGCGGCACGCGCGACGTCGGATCGGACAGCGTCGGCGCCACCGCCAAGCTGAACTGGACGCCCAGCGACGCATTCAAGCTCAGCGGCGTTCTGCGCTACAGCTATACCGACGCCGAAACCAATCAGACCGACAATGACCCCACGAGCCCTGCGTTCGGCTTCATCGTCGACAGCCCCGGCGTCTATTCGCGCAACGAGGCGTTCTACGGCCTGCTCTCGGCCGAGTTTCGCGCGCTCGACGGGCGCTGGGTGACCACGCTCGCCGGGCAATTTGCCGATACGACGCGCAAGAGCTTCACACCGGCGGGGCTCGACTATGGCGACAAGGGGCAGCGCTACAAGGGCAGCCTCACCTCGAGCCTCAGCCTCGGAACCGAAGCGGTGACCCATCGCCTGACCGGCGCGGTCGATATCGAGCGCGAGAATTTCCAGAACATCACGCCATCGGCCTTTGCATTTCAGGGCAAGCGGCACACCGACAATATCGGGTTCGTCGGCCAGTATGAATTGCTCGCGGGCGCCCTCTCGCTCGGCGCGTCGGTTCGGTACGACGACAACGACCGCTTCGACGACGCGACGACTTGGCGCGTACAGGGCAGCTATCGCCTGCCCACCGGCACGCGGCTGCGCGCCGCTTATGGCACCGGGGTCAAGAATCCGGGTTATTTCGAACTCTATGGCTATTCGGATGGCCGCTACATCGGCAATCCCAACCTCAAGCCCGAAAAATCGAAGGGTTGGGAAGCCGGGATCGAGCAGAGCTTCGGTGCGAACGACTGGGCGACGATCGGCGCGACCTATTTCGACGCGACGCTGACCGACGAGATTTTCACCGACTATCCGGCCCCCGACTATGTCGCGACCCCTGCCAATCGCACGACCGACAGCAAGCAGCACGGCATCGAGGCTTTCGCCAGCGCGCGGCCGATCCCGCAGATCCGCGTCGACCTCGCCTATACGTGGCTCAAATCGGAGGAAAATGGCGTGGGCGAAGTGCGGCGTCCGCGCCATATGGGCAGCCTGAACACGACGATTTTCAGCGCCGACCAGCGCTTCTCGGGGACGCTGACGCTGCGCTACAACGGCGCGATGACCGACGCGGCCTATATCGATCCGAGTTATGTTCCGGTCACGGTGACGCTGCGCGACTATGTGCTCGTCAATCTCGGCGCCGATTATCGCCTCTCGCCGCGCGTCGCGCTGTTCGGGCGCATCGAGAATCTGCTCGGCACCGACTATGAGGAAATCTTCTCCTATCGCGGCGCCGGTCGCGCCGCCTATGGCGGCGTGCGGGTCAATTTCTGATGGCCGCTCGGTGAACAGGCGCCCGCTCCTTCTCGCCCTGCCGCTGCTGTGCGGCGCGGGCGCGTTGTGGGCGGCGACGGGGGCGGGCGGGCCGGCAACGGCCCCCGCCAACCCGCAGCGCATCGTGTCGATCAACCTTTGCGCCGACCAGCTCGTCCTCGCGCTTGCCGATCGCCGCCAGATCGCGGGCCTGACGATCAACGCCGCCGATCCCGCCATGTCGGCCGAGGCCGCGCGGGCCCGCGGCTTGCCGCTCCTGCGCAATTCGGCCGAGCAGATATTGGCGATCGACCCCGATCTGGTCGTCGGCATGCCGGCGACCGGCAGCGCCGCTCTCGCCGCGCTGCCGCATGAAAATTACCCGCTGCTCGACGTCGCCATCGCGAACGAGCCCGCGCAGATTTACGCAACGATCCGCCAGACCGCCGCAGCGGTCGGCCATCCCGCGCGCGGCGAGGCGCTTGTGGCGCAAATGGAACGCGACCTCGCCGCACTGCCCCGCCCCGGACGCGGCCGCGTTGCAGCCTATTATCAGCGGCGCGGTTATATGACCGGCGCGGGAACATTGGTCGATGCGATGATGACGCGGCTCGGCCTCGTGAACCTCGCGACCAAATTGGGCAAGCCGCCCTTGTCTCAGGTCAGCCTGGAGGAAATGGTGGCGGCGCAGCCCGATTTCCTGATCGTCGAACGCGCGACCGACAGGATCGACGATCAGGGCAGCGAGATGCTGCATCATCCGGCACTCGCCGGCATCCCGCGCATCGGCGTCACGCAGGCGTCGACCGTGTGCGGCGGCCCCGCCTATGTCGAGGCCGCGCGGAGCATCGCGGCGCAGATCGCGCGCATCGACGGAGCGCAGCGATGACCCGCGCCGCGCCGCGCCGATGGGTCTTGCTCGCCGCGCTTGGCGCGCTGATGCTCGCCGCTGCGATCGCATCGCTGCGTTTCGGGCCGGTCGACCTTTCGGCCGGGCGGCTGTTCGCGGCGGCGCTGGGAAACGGCGACCATGTGGCGCACGTCATCCTGTTCGAGCTGCGCCTGCCGCGAACGCTCCTCGCGCTCGCGGTCGGGGCGATGCTTGGGCTCGCGGGCGCCGCGTTGCAGGGCTATTTGCGCAACCCGCTCGCCGAACCGTCGGTGCTCGGCGCCTCGAATGCCGCGGCACTCGGTGCGGTCGCGGCGCTCTATTTCGGGCTTGCGGCGCTCCACCCGCTGATGCTGCCGCTGCTTTCGATCGGCAGCGCGATCGTCGCACTCACCCTGCTCTTCCTGCTCGCCGGACGGTCCGAAAGCCCGCTGACGCTGATCCTCGCCGGGATCGCGATCGCGACGCTCGCCGGGGCGGGGATCAGTCTGGCGCTCAACCTCGCGCCCAATCCCTTCGCGGCGATGGAGATCATGACCTGGCTCCTCGGCAGCCTCGAAAACCGATCGTTCGCGCATCTGTGGATCGCCCTCCCCTGCATCGCGGTCGGCGGCGGCCTGCTGCTGTCGGGCGGGCGCGACCTCGACGCGCTGACGCTCGGCGAGGACGGCGCGCAGGCACTCGGCGTCGATCTGCGCCGCACACGCCTGCGCCTTTTGCTCGGCACCGCGATCGGGGTCGGCGGCGCGGTCGCGGTGTCGGGGGCGATCGGCTTCGTCGGCCTGATCGTCCCGCACCTCGTCCGCCCCTTCACCGACCGCAGCCCTTCGGCGATCCTGCTGCCCTCGGCGATCGGCGGCGCCGCGCTGCTCACGCTCGCCGACATCGGCGTGCGCATCATCGCGTCGACCAACGAACTCAAGCTCGGCGTCGTCACCGCATTCCTGGGCGTCCCGGTCTTTCTGATCCACCTGATGCGCGAGCGGCGGCTATGGTGACGCTGAGGCTTTCGGATGTCGAGGTGACGCTTGGCCGGCGCAGCGTTCTGCGCGGCATCGATGCGCAGTTCGAGGCTGGCGCGCTGATCGGCATCGTCGGGCCGAACGGGGCAGGCAAATCCACGCTCGCGCGCGCTATGCTCGCGCTCTTGCCCGCCCGGGGTTGCATCGAGATCGATGGCGCGGACCTCGCGACGATGACGCGCCGCGACCTGGCACGGCGCATCGCCTATCTGCCGCAGGGCCAATCGCTGCACTGGCCGCTCACCGTCGAACGGCTCGTCGAGCTCGGCCGGCTGCCGCACCTGGCCCCGATGTCGCGCGTCGGCGCCGCCGACCGCGAGGCGGTCGAGCGCGCGATGGCGCGCGCCGACGTCCTCGATCTGCGCCACCGCGACGCCACCGAACTGTCGGGCGGCGAGCGCGCCCGCGCGCTGCTGGCGCGCGCGCTCGCCGTCGAGGCACCCGCGCTGATCGCCGACGAACCGCTCGCCAGCCTCGACCCCGGGCACCAGATCGACGTGATGGAGTTGCTGCGCGCCGAAGCCGCCGCGGGCGCGCTGGTGATCGCGGTGCTCCACGACCTGACGATGGCGGCGCGCTATTGCGACCGGCTGCTGATCGTCGACGAAGGCCGCATCGCCGCCGACGGGCCGCCCGCCGCAGTGCTGACGCCGGCGCTGCTGCGCGCCGTCTATGGTGTCGAAGCGAGCGTCGAGACCGGCGGCGCCTGGCCCACGGTAACAATATTGGGCCGGGGTTGACGACCGGCTATTCGAACCGGCCGCCGCGCCCCGCGCCTTCGGCAAAGCGACCCGCGCCCGCCGCCGCCTCGGCCTTCAGCGGCTTCGCTCCCTCGCGCCCCTCAAAGCGCAGCGCTTCGGCGAGGTCGAAATCCCACTGGCGATGCACCGACATGCGGTCGGTGCGCATGCACAGCGACGGGAAGCGCGCGATCTCGACCGCGAGCGCCTGCGCCGCCGCGAGCGCGCCGCCCTCGGGCGCCAGACGGTTGGCGAGCCCGATCGTCATTGCCTCGGCGGCATCGACCGGGCGCCCGGTCAGGATCATGTCGAGCGCGCGGCCCTGCCCGACGATGCGCGGCAGGCGGACGGTGCCGCCGTCGATCAGTGGCACCCCCCAGCGGCGGCAGAAAACGCCAAAGACCGCGCTGCGCGACGCGACGCGCAGGTCGCACCACAGCGCGAGTTCGAGCCCGCCCGCGACGGCATAACCCTCGACCGCGGCGATCACCGGCTTTGACAGCAGCATTCGCGTCGGCCCCATCGGCCCGACGCCCTCGGGCTCGTACCGGTCCTCGCCGGACCCGACGGCTTTGAGGTCGAACCCCGCGCAGAAATGGCCGCCGGCGCCGGTGAGCACCGCGACCGCGGCGCTGTCGTCGGCTTCGAAATCGGCGAAGGCCTGCCGCAAGGCATCGGCGGTCGCCGGATCGACGGCGTTGCGGCATTCGGGCCGGTCGATGGTGACGGTGCGGACCGCGCCGTCGTTCGCGATGCGGACGCTCATGCCGCGGGCATCGCGCGGTCGATGATCGCGCGCGTATCGACCGCCGCGTCGAAGGCGCCATAGGCGCTACCGCGTGGGGCGAGCCGCAGGCGGCAGAAGGCCTCGGCCACCGAATTGTCCTGCGCGAGCAGCACCGCCGCCTGCGCCGCCTGCGCGACGCGCTCGACGAACAGCCGTGCGGTGTTTTCCTGCACCTGTGCCGGGTCGATACCCTCGATCCACGCGTCATAGGCGGCGTCGCGGCCGCGTTGCGCGGCGAGGAAGGCCTGCAAAGCCTCCACCCCCTCGGGCTCGCGCGCGATCGCACGCAGCACGTCGAGCGCGATGACATTGCCCGACCCTTCCCAGATCGCATTGAGCGGCGACTGGCGGAACAGCCGCGGCATCGGCCCCGCCTCGACATAGCCCGCCCCGCCATGCGCCTCCATCGCCTCGTAGACGAGGCCCGGCGCGCGCTTGCACACCCAATATTTGGCGACCGGGGTGAGCAGCCGCGCGAGCGCGTCGCCTTCGTCGAACGCCTGCGCGAGCCGGAAGCCGAGCGCGGTCGCCGCCTCGCTTTCGACCGCCAGGTCGGCGAGCACGGCGGCCATCGCCGGCTGGTCGACCAGCCGCTTCTGGAATGCCGAACGGTGCGCCGTATGCCATAGCGCCTGCGCAAGCGCGCCGCGCATCTGCTGCGCCGATCCGATCACGCAGTCGAGCCGCGTGTGCTGCACCATCTGGATGATCGTCGCAACGCCGCGCCCCTCCGCCCCCAACCGCTGGGCGAGCGCGCCATGATATTCGATTTCCGACGAGGCGTTCGAGCGGTCGCCCATCTTGTCCTTCAAACGCATGACGCGGAACCCCGCGTTGCGCGTCCCGTCGGGAAGCCAGCGCGGGACGAGGAAGCAGGTCAATCCACCCTCTGCATAGGCCAGCGTCAGAAAGGCGTCGCACATCGGCGCTGAACAGAACCATTTGTGGCCGGTCAGGCTGTACCACCCCTCCTCGCCCGTCGGCACCCCGCGGGTGGTGTTGGCGCGCACGTCGCTGCCCCCCTGCTTTTCGGTCATCGCCATGCCGATGGTGACGCCGGCCTTCTCCGCCGCCGGGCGGAAAGCGGGATCGTAGCGCCCCGCCGCGATGCGCGGCACCCAGACGTCGGCGACCGCCGCCTCGGCACGTAGCGCCGGAACCGCAGCATAGGTCATCGTCATCGGGCAGCTCGTGCCCGAATCGGCCTGGCCGGTCAGGAAGAGGATCGCCGCGTGAAGCGCATGGCCGTGCGCGCTGCCGTCCCACGCCGAGGCGGCAAAGCCGTTGTCGAGGCCGAGCCGCATCAGCTCGTGATAAGCGGGATGAAAACGCACCTCGTCGACGCGGTGGCCATAGCGGTCGAAGGTTTCGAGCACGGGCAGCTGCCGGTTCGCCTCGACGCCCCATTCGATCACTTCGGCCGAGCCGCAGCGCTCCCCGAGTGCGGTCAGCCGCGCCATATGCTCGCCCGCGCCCGCGCGGTCCGCCGCGTCGACGAGCGCGCGGTCGCCGGTGAACAGGTTCACATTCTCGAACGGCGGCGGCTGGTTGAACACCTCATGCGTGTCGAGGCGGTCGATCGGCTGGAGTGCGGTCATCGTCTCTCTCCTCAATCGTCGGCGGGCAGGCGCTTCGACACCTGGCTCGCGATCGGGTCGCCGCTGTCGCGCTCGGCGACCGCCTGCTTGAAGCCGACCTCTTGCGCGCGTTCGCGGAACCAGATGCCCTCGGGCGAATGGCGCGAGACGCCGTCGAACAGCGTTGCGAACATCTGCGTGTTGTTGAGGCCCATATTGTCATAGGCCTGATTGACCACGGTCTTGGTCATCATCAGCTGGTTCCGCGGCACCCCGCGCAACCGCCCGGCGAGCCGCTCGACCGCCGCGTCGAGCTCGGCCTCGGGCACCGCCTCGAGCGCCAGGCCGATGCGCTCGGCCTCGCGCCCGTCGATCAGGTCGCCGGTCATCATCATCCGCTTCGCCATCTGCGGCCCCAGCCGATAGACCCACATCGCCGGAGTCGGCACGCCCCAGACGCGCGCCGGAGGATAACCGATACGAGCGTCTTCGGCCATGATGAGGAAGTCGCAGCACAAGGCGATGTCCGACCCGCCCGCGACCGCGGCGCCGTGGACGCGCGCGATCGTCGGCTTGGTCGCGCGCCACAGCGCCATGAAATCCTGCGTGTTGCGCCACATCATCTGGAAATCGAGCGTCGGGTCCCACGGCATGTCCTGCGACCCGCTGATCTCGCCCTTGCGCTCGGCATAATGTTTGAGGTCGTATCCGCCGCAAAAGCCCGGACCGGCGCCGCGCACGACGATGACATGGACGTCGGGGTCGGCCTCCGCCTGCTCGACCGCGGCGCGGATTTCGCGCGGCATCCCGTGCGCGATCGCGTTGAAATGCCCGGGCCGGTCGAGCGTGATCGTCGCGACCCGATTGTCGACGGCATAGGACAGCGTTTCGAAAGGCATCAGATGGTCTCCTGCGGCGCGCGGACTGCACCGGTTTGAAAGGCGGCGGAAATCTCGTCGGGGCCGAGCCCGGCGTCGGCGAGGACGGCGCGGCTGTGTTCGCCGACACGCGGCGCGTGAGCGTCGAGGCCGGGGCGCGCGCCGTCGAAGCGCGCGACCGCGCGCGTGCGGCGCACCGCCCCCGCTTGCGGATGGTCGGTCAGCGCGACGAAATCGTCGTGGACGAGCTGAGCATGGCTGGGCAGCGCGCCCGAATGGTTGGCGACCCCGCACGGCACGCCTTCGGAAACGAGCCGCGCGACCGCGTCCGCGGTCGACAGCGCGGCGATGCGCGGCGCCGAAATGGCGCGCAGATCGTCCCAGTTGAGGAACCGCGTCGTCATGTCGGCGAAGCGCGGGTCGGCGAGCAGGTCGGGCGCGTCGATCGCGCGCGCCCAGCCTTCGAACTCAGCCTGCGACAGCATCACGACGACCACCCAGCCGTCGGCGGTCGCCCAGGGGCGATAGACGGCGGCGATGTTCGGCATTCGCGACGGGCTATCGGGAAAGGCCTGATCGCCGTGGAGGTCGATCCAGCCATAGGCGACCGCCGCCTCGAGCATCGAGATATCGACCACTGCCCCCTTGCCGCTGCGCTCGCGCGCGACGAGCGCGACGGTCGCCGCTTGCGCCGCGTAAAGCCCCGCCGTCTTGTCGCAGATCCATTGCGGCGCGAGCACTGGACCCTCATCGCCCCAGCTCACCATGCCCGATTCGGCCTGCACGATCGGGTCGTAGGCGCGCGCCGCGGCCATCGGGCCGTCCTGTCCGAAACCGCTGATTCGTGCGATGACGAGGTCCCCACGCAGTGCGTGGAGAGCGTCGGTGCCAAGGCCCAGCCGCTCCATCACCCCGGGGCGGAAATTATGGATCAGCAAGTCGGCGTGCGGCACGAGGCGGCGGAGCAGCGCCTGCCCCTCGGCGCGCGCGAGGTCGATCGCGACCGATTGCTTGCCGGCGTTGAGCGCGACATGCGCCGAGCTGAACCCCGGCGCCGCGACCGCGCCGAGCAGCCGCGCGCGATCGCCCTCGGGCGGTTCGACCTTCCAGACGCGCGCACCCTGCTGCGCCATGATCTGCGTCGCAAGCGGACCGGCGACGACGCTGGTGAGATCGATCACCGTGATGCCTTTTAGCGGAAGCATCTTCCTCTCCATCCAAATTTATTGCATATATTGTCCGATATGGACGTAAAGCGCAATATAGCAAAACCCCCTGCCACGCCGATGAGCGCGCGGATGCTGATCCTCGACCTGCTCGACACCGGCGATCCGCCCTCCTTCTCCGCCGCCGAGCTGGTCCGCGCCGGCGCCGCCTTCGGGATCGAAGCGCCGGGAATCCGCACCGCGCTCACCCGGCTCAAGGCCGAGGGGCGCGTGCGCACGCTGGCGCGCGGGCGCTACACCATCGGCGCGCGCGCCGAGCCGCTCAAGGCGCGCATCCTCGGCTGGCGGACGCGGCTCGACAGTCGGCGGACTTGGGACGGCCGCTGGCTTCTGGCATTCGCTGGACCGCAGGAACGCGCCGACCGCACCGCCTGGCGCCGCACCCTCCGCGCGCTCGAACTCGAAGGATTCGCCGAGGCCGAGGTCAATCTGTGGGTCCGCCCCAATAATCTCGACGGCGGCGCCCCCGGACTGCGCGACCGCCTCGCCCTGCTCGATGCCGCACGATCGTTGCTCGTGGTCGAAGCGGGCGGGCTCGATGGCGATCGCGACGTCCGGTTTCGGCGGCTATGGGACGGCGAGGATCTTTGCGCCGCGCACGACGAACTCGGCACGCTGCTTCGGCGCAGCGCTGCCCGGATCGACGCAATGCCGCTCGAAGCCGCGGCCGCCGAGACGCTCACGCTCGGGCGGCAGGCGATCCGCAGCATCATGCGCGACCCGCTACTGCCCGAGGCGCTGTGCGCGACCGACGCGCTCGCCGGCCTGATCGCGGCGATGACGGACTATGACCGGATCGGGAAGGCCGTGTGGCGCGACTATCTGCGCGGCTAGGCGGCCGCCTAGAGGGCCAGCATCACCGCCGCGAGGGTCGCCGCGACGATCGCAGCGAGCAACAGGATGCGCGGCGCATGGCGGCGCAACAGGCGCGCCATTCGCGGCTCGGGCGGCGGCCATTCGCCGAGGCCGGTGGGCGCGCTCTCGCGCGGCGGCGGCGCCTCGACGTGCGGCGCCGCGGACGACCGGGCGGTCAGCTTGGGCCCGCTGATCCCGCTCGCCAGCGCGAGCTTTTCGAAGGCGATCGCCATCTTCTCTTCCTTGAGGTGTCCGCCGATCGCTTCGGGCCATGCCATGCGCGCGGAAAGCGGAAGCGCCTCCACCGCGCGCTCCATTTCCAGATCGAGCGCGTGCAGATGGTCGATGGCGGCCATCGCCTGTACCCGGTCTCCGCGTTCGAGCGCCAGTTGCAGCCGGGTGAGCGACAACAGGCCGGCGCGGCAATATTGCAGGTTCAACGCGAGGCCGGCGGCCGTCGGCCGGCCATCTTCGTGCGGCGCAGCGGGACGAGGCGCGGCGTCGCTTCCCTCCGGCATCGATAGGGCGTCCATGGTCCCGTCTCCTTCCTGCTGAACGACCCCAAAGGCGTAGGACGATCGGGCAGGACGCAGGAGTCCCGATCGGGTCCGCCGTGCCCGGGACGCGGCGGACAGATTCCGCGGGAGAAACGGGCCATCGGAAGGCGCTGGTGGGAAATGTCGGCCTAGGATGGAGCGTGCCGCGGGACTTGCGACTGTCTTCTCCGGTTCAAGGCGATCCCGTCGCCGAGGGCGCGCCCGAGCGTGACGAGCCGCGCCGCTTCGCTCCGGCAGTCGTAGCGCAGGCCCGGTTCGCGGCAGAAATCGGGCCAGCGGTTGGTGCGGCGCCAATAATCGACCAGGCCGATCTGCGCCATCTTGGCGAAAAAGCGCGGATCACGGCGCAGCGGCGCAACCGAAGGCCAATAGAGCACCGACCATTGCCCCGCCGTATCGCGTGCCGGCGCGCGATCGAGCCAGGTCAGAGCCTTCGCCATATCGCCCATCCGGCTATAGTGCGCCGCGAGATAATAAGCGATGTAGGGGTGGCGTGCGAACGCCTCTTGGGCGGCCGCGTCCAATGCGCCGTGGTCGGCGGCCGGGTCGGCGATCTGGTGCAGCAAGCGCATCTCGAAGGTCCGCCGCTCGTCGGGGTTCGCTGCGCGATAGAGCGCCGCCGCGTCGCTCCGGCCAAATTCTTCGGCCAGCCGGCGGCAATGTTCGGCCAGATCGGGGTGCGCGGGCCACAGACGCTCGACTTCGGCCAGGCGCCCCGCGGCGTCCTTCAGCCGTCCGGCCGCCGCCAGTCGCCGCACCACTCCCAGCGCCTTGGCGATCGAGGTCGGATCGGCCTCTGCCGCCCGTATTGCCGGATCGACGCTGGCGTCGACGAACCCGGCCTGGAACAGCCCGATCGCATCCGCCATCAGCGCCGGCGGAAAATCGGGGTCGATCGTCAGCGCGCGATCGATCATCGGCAACCCCTCAACCGCAAACAGCTCGCCCCTCCCGGTCCATGACCAGGCGACGAGCGCCAGCACATTGGCAGGATCGAGCGCAAGGGCGCGATGCACGTCGCGAATAGCGGCCTGTCGGCGCTGCTCTTGTTCGGCCCGCTGGTCGCTCTCGCCGATGTACATGGTGCGCGCCAGGGCCAGCCATGCCCATGCGGATGCGTCGCCCGGCCAACGCTGCGTCATCTCTTCGAGAAGACCGATCATGCGGGCGACTTCCCCGCGCCGATTGGCATCGCAAATCGCGAACACCAGCACGCGGCGGTCGGCATTGGTGGCGAGCGCACGATCCCGGCCGTTCATCGACAGCGCGCAATCGAGCAGGTTGGCGACCGATACCGCGGTCCGCTCGCGCAGGAGCGTAAGATTGCCCGCCGTCTCGGACAGACGGTTCGACCACAAAAGCGATCCGCCGACCGCGTCGATCACGCGCGATTCGCTGCTGAGCGCGTCGCCTTCGCGATCGATCGCGACGCGGACGACGAAATCCCCGCCATTGTCCCGGGTCTGGCCGTCCAACACCCGCACCACCCCACCCGACGCGGTCGCGAGCCGGACGAAATCGGCCGCCAGCGCATCGGCAAACCTTTGTTCGAGCGCGTCCCCGCCGCGCGGAACGACCGGTTCGATCCGCACAACCGGCGCGGCGAAGGCGGCGACGGCGCTGGGCGCGCCTCGCGGCGCATCCGCTCCCGCGAGCAACAAAGCGACGACAGCGACGGCGACCGCTCCCACCTTGCCGGCAGAAAGCCTTCCGGCCGGCCGCGCGGCCTGTGGATCGCGGGAGGGCAAAGATATGATCGAGGCAGGAACCGGGGGCGCAGGGCGCGGCGGGCGGCTCGTCATAAACTGCTTGTAGAGCGCCTCCGTTTCGGGTGAGGGCTTTCCGTCGAGCCCGCGCGCCACCGCGTCCTCGATCCGTTGCCAGGCATGACGCACCCCATCGTCGTCGCCCGCTTGCCACCGCGCGCGCATCACCAGCCGCGCCGCATGTTCGCTGCATGGATCGAAGTGCGTCATGCGCTCGGCCACCGCCAGCGTCTGATCCATAGCTCCCGCGTCGAGCAGCCGATCGGCCATGGCCAGCACCTCGCGGACGATCCCCTCATGCCGGCGCGCACGTTCGCCGGCCAGCCAGTCGTCCCAGACCTCGTCGATGCCGCCAAGGTCGGCAAGCAGGACGGCACCCTCGCCGGGTAGCCAGCGCAGCGCCGCCTCAGCGTCGTCCGCAGCACACGCCGCCAACAGAAGCGACATGTCGTCCGCGATCTGCGCGCGGTCGATCCTGACAGTGTCGCGATCGGCACGAATGAGCGGCGGCGAAGCGCGCGTCCATGCCTTCAGCTCCATCAGGCACTGGCGCAGGCTGGCGTACGCCTGGGTCTCGGCGCGGCGGCTCCAGAATAAAGTGCTCAGCCGGTCGCGCGTGAGCGGACCGTCCGCCAGCGCCAGACGCGCGAGCAGAGCCTTGGCCTTGCGGCCGTGCGGAACCAAGGCGGGGGGATCGACGGTAAAGTCCCCGAGCAACCGAAATGTCGGTGTCGGGGCCGCCTCTCTCTGCGCGCTGATAGCGCGAATCGCATGCACCGGCGTGCCTCCTCCAACGGGGATCGGCGCGCCCAGATTTTGTCTTTCAACAGATCGAATAGCACCGATTTCACGCGGAATGAACGAAAAATTGCCCAATATCGCCACCTGACGAACTTTTAATACAGTTTTGACGCTGCTTTCACGGCCCCGGCCATGGCCTTGCCGCATAGTCCTCCTCGTCCACCGCCGGCGCGATTGCAGGCGGCGCGGCCTTGAAAAGGAGGAAGCCCATGAATCGCCTTGTTAGCCTGACCGTCCTGCTGCTCGCTGCCGCGCCAGCGGGCGCCCAACCCATTGTCGCCACCGCGGCGCGGGGCGAGGGCCAAACCGTCCTCGTCAGCTATAGCGATCTGAATCTGAACTCGGAAAGCGGCATGGCCCGCCTCGACAGCCGGCTGCGCGCCGCCGCCCGGCAGGTGTGCGATGTGCGCATGGACAAGGAGTCGCTCCGTACCATGACGGCGGAATCGCGCTGCTTCGACACCGCGCTCGAACAGGGCCGGCAAGCGGGACGCGAAATCATGGCCGCGCGCCAGTCCGGTCAGCAACTCGCTGCGCGGACCATCGCCGTTGCCCGGCCCTGACGGCCGCGATCATCGCAAATTTGCTCCCTGTGTCCCTTGCGGGAGCAACGCCGGAGTCGTTCACGAACGGCTCCGGCGATTTTCTGGCGATTTTCTGTCGCCGCCCTCCACGCGCGGGGCCGGCACGCCCCTATCTGCGGAACGGGAATCGTTATTATAGTGCGGCTGCCAATCCCCCACCGTCCGTCAAGCCGGTGGAAATGACCAAAATATTGCAGTAGGGTCGGCGGAGCAACGGGGATGGTTTTGTTTATGGTGCTCTTGTCGCTTGGAAGCGCGGCCGATCGACGGCGTGCGACGCCATCGGATCGCATCGGACCGGTCGGTGCGTAGCCAGATCGAACGCGAGGCGCTGTTCCGACAGGTTTGGGACGCGCCGCTGCACGAGGTGGCGAAGACGCTCGGCATGACCGCGGGCGGCGCCGCGAAGCTCTGTGACCGACTGCAGGTGCCGCGGCCGAACCGCAATTACTGGCGACTGAGCCCCGGCGAGCGGCGCGATGCGCGGCCGCTAAGCCTGCCGCCACTCGAGCCGAGCGCCGAAGGGGCGACGGCAAGCGCGCGCACCAACGGGCGCCGGCGATTGCCGCTCGAAGCGCGCCGCGCCCAGATGCTCGACGTCGCGGGCCGGATTTGCCTCGAGGAAGGAATCGACGAGGTCAGCCTCAACCGCATCGCGCGCGAAGTGGGCATATCCGAAGCGCAGGCGCATAATTGCTTTGCGCGGCGGATCGACATGCTGTCGGCGCTCGCACGGCGCGAGATCGAGGAATATGAAAAGTCGCGGCGCGGGGTCGTGCTGCGCGGGCGCGACCGGATGACCCATATCATCATGTCGACGGTCAATTATCTGAGCGAGGCCGGCCGCCGCGGTGCGCTGCTCCAGGCGCTGCTCCTCGAACCCGACGTGCGCGAGATCATGCGGGGCGAGTTCGAACAGACGCGCACGTCGGTGTCGAAGCCGATCGTCCGGGCGATGCAGTCGAACTATGGCATGAGCGCCGAAGAAGCCTATGGCAGCAACTGGCTGGTGACCGCAATCAGCCTGCGCGCCGGCAGCCTGGTTTCGGCTGGGCATCTTTCGACCGAAAATGCCATCCGCCTCTGCCTGCCGATGGTGCTCGGTAGCATCCGCAGCCACGCGCAAGCCCGATCGGGCGCTTAAACCGGGCGCAATTCCTCGATCGAGGCGGTGACGAGCCGGCGGCACAGTCCGCGCGCGACGTCGATCGAAATATCGCCGCTGCGCACCAGCCGGGCGCCCTCTTCGGGGATCGCCTGGAGGATCTGAACGACGCCGAGCGCATCGTGGACCGGATAGTCGAGCTCGCGCTGCGCCTGGCGCGCCAGCCGGCGATAAATGCCGTTACCGAGCGTCCGCATCGCGCCGTCGAGATTGCGCGCGAGCCATTTGTCGCGGAAGCAGAGTTCGATCGCGGCGCCATGGTCGACGACATGGTCGAGATAGATCAGCGAGCAGTCGATCATCGACGTTACGAAATCGGCGCGCCCCACGGCCTCTTCGATCCCCGCGTCGATCAACAGACGGGCGTGGCGATCAAGCACCGCGACGAGCAATGCCGCCGGATCGGCGAAATAGGAATAGATGAGCGAGCGGCTGATGCCGAGGTCGCCGGCGATGTCGGCGGGTGCGATCCGGGCGCTGCGGCGCAGATTGATCTGGCGATCGGCCTCCTCGACCATCATTGCGGCGCGATCAGCCGCACGCATACGCGCCTGCCCCTCCCCCTTCTGCGTCATATCGACCATGTCCGGTTCCTAGCGCCATCGCGCCACTTTTCAATTCGCGCCGTCACAGGCTGGACGGGGTGACGCCCGCATCCTGCAATTGCCGGGCATTCTCCTCGGCCTCGAGCGCGCGCAGCTTGCCGACATTGGCGCGGTGGCGGGTCTGGTCGATGTCGTAGAAAAACAGGAACAGGCAGCCGAAAAGCCACAAGGCGAGGATCGTCGGAACATAGTGGACCAGCAGCGATCGCTCCATCGCGCGCGTCACCGCCGTGGGGTCGGCCTTTTCCGGAAAATCCGCCCATGCGAGAACCAGACCCGACACGAAAACGCCGAGCGCCGCGGAGCATTGCTGCATGAAACTCGACGCCGAAAAGAAGACGCCCGAGAGATGCTTGCCCGACTTCACGGCATAGTCTTCGACCACATCGGCCAGCATCGAACTGGTGTTGATCAGCGAGATGGCGATGAAGCCGCCGCCGATGGTGCCGAGCACGAGCAGCGTCGGCACGATGAGCGGGTGTCCCGTCGGAAAGAACAGCCCGAAATAAACGAGTCCGAGCGGCAGCGCGTTGAGCAGGATGCCAAGCATCGCCATCAGCATCGCGGTCGTCCGCTTGCCGAGCGCGCGCGAGAAGAGCGGTGCGAGCGGCGCCGCGAGCGTCGCCGCGGTCACTGCTTCGAAGGCGAGCACGGCGATCTGTTTCGCCGACAGGTCATAGATATAGGTGTTGAAATAGATCGCCATCGCCCCCGCCATCCCGATCGCGGTGAATTTGAGCACCCCGAAAGCGAAGATCGCGAGGAAGCTGCGATGCCGGAAGGCGGTGAGCACCTCGCGCAGATGGCCGCCGAACCCGAGGCGCATGGGCGGGGGCGCGTCGGCCTGGCGCATCCGCTTGATCTGGTCGAGCGTGCCGAGGCCGCAGGCGAGGATCGCGAACATCATCGCAAAGCCGCCCGCGAAGGCGAATTTGACATAGCCGTCGGGGTTGAGCTGGCCCACCGGATATTGGGGAGTCTTCACGAAGAAGACCGAGAGGCTGAAGGCGACGAAGGCGAATGTGCCGACGTAACCGAACCAGAAACGCAGCGAAAACAGCTTCGTCCGCTCCGCATAGTCGCGCGTGAGTTCGGGCACCATCGCGGTCGAGGGAATGTCGTAGGCGCTGACCGCGACGCGGGTCAGCGACGCGACGACGAAGATCCAGATGCCCGTCTGGACGTCGGTGAGCCCCGCCGGCGGGAACCAGAGCAGGACGAAGAAGATCGCGGTGGGGATCGCGGCGCCGAGGATGAAGGGATGCCGCCGCCCGATGCGCGAACGCGTCATGTCGGACCAGCGCCCGATGAACGGGTCGACCAGCGCGTCGATCACCAGCGTCGCCGCGATCGCGCTCGACACGATCGTCGCGGGAATACCGACGACCTGATTATAATAGAGGAGCAGATAGCCGAAGGCGGCATTCTTGACCGCGGTGGAGACCGCCCCGAACCCGTAGGCAAAGCGCGCCGCGACGGGCATGTGCGCGGTTTCCGCGCCGGTGTTCGCGCGAGTGCCGGTATCAATTCGCGCTGCTTCGCTGTCTGCGCCTCGTGCCATCGCTCGATCCTTCCCATCGGCCCGACTGTCGTTCCGCAGCGGGTGCAAGGCGCAGGACAATGACTTTTATAGTGCGCCTGTCAACTTTATTCGGTCAGGCCGCCTGCCGAACGCGAATCGCGGGACCGGTGCCAGCACACGCCTGCCGATCTCGCGCTGGCGGCGGCTGGACCACTCGGCAGCGAGGCGCCCGGAGCTCCGCGGCGGCGCAGTGCCACCGCTCAAGCCCCTTCATGGAACGCAACTGTCGCGGAGCGCGCAGCCATCGTGACTTACACACCATAATTGTATAGCAAATCTCCGATTTCCGTTTCCAATCTCAATTTTTTAGGAGATTTTAATTGACACACACCCTAGTTGCATATCAGCTAGCGGCAAGTTCCGGAAAAGGAACCTCCATGGGAGACTGGTATGCGACGTGCGGATTTCCACTATTCTATCGGTCTGGCGCTGGCCGCCGCCTTGGCCGCAAGCCTGCCTTCGGCGGCCCGGGCGCAGCAGGACAATGACGCGGCGGATCCCGCCCCCGCGCGACCGGCCCCCGAGGAAATCCTCGTCACCGCGCGCAAGCGAGTCGAGAATGTTCAGGATGTTTCCGAGTCGATTACTGTCGTTAGTGGTGAGGCTATCGAAAGAATGCGAATTGTCGAGCCGAGCGACCTGACCCGCATCGCCCCCGCGCTGACCTTCCGCGACAATCCCATTCCGACCTCGTCGGGCTTCGCGGTGCGCGGGATCGGCACCTCGAGCTTTTCGTCGACGATCGAGCAAAGCGTGTCGACGGTCGTCGACGGCGTCGTGCTCGGCCAGCCGCAATCAGCCGCGGCGCTGATCGACATCGATCATGTCGAGGTGCTCGAAGGGCCGCAGGGCCTGTTGTTCGGCAAGAACGCCTCGGCCGGCCTCGTCAATATCGTCACCAACACGCCGCGTCTCGGCGCGCTGACCGCCGACATGTCGGTGACGATCGGCACCGACGGCGAGTTCCGCAACACCGGCCTGCTCAACGTGCCGCTCGGCGACACGCTCGCGGTGCGCCTCGTCGGCTTCCGCAACCGCACCGACGGCTATATCCACAACGAATATCTGAACGAATCCTATAATGGCGAGAAGAATTACGGCTTTCGCGGCAAGCTGCTCTTCGAGCCGAGCGATGCGGTCCGCCTGCTGATCTCGGGCGACTATGCCAAGGACAGCTCGGTGTGCTGCTATTCGACCGCGCGCACCCTGGGCACCAATGCCAATCTCGCCCATTATTTCGATCTCTACGGCATCGTTCCGGGTCCCGATAACCGCTCGGTCGTCGCAGGGATGCCCGCCGGCACCTATCCGGGGGCGCCGCTGCGCGTCTACAAGGGGGTCAGTGGGCAATTGGACGTCGATTTCGGCGGGATGACGCTGACCTCGATCACCGCCTATCGCAAGAATCACTACATTCTCGACTTCGACGGCGACCAGACGCCGCTCGACCGCTTCGACTATAATGGCGGCGACTATGATTATCGCCAGTTCAGCCAGGAGCTGCGCCTCGCCTCGCCGGAGGGACAGGCGATCGAATGGCTCGCCGGTCTTTATTATTTCAACAGCAAGAATATCGTCGACTATCGCGCCGGCGGGCGCCTGCTCGGCCCCGCGCTGCCGCTGGTGGTCGCGGTGATCGACACCGACTTCCGCTCGAAAAGCTATGCAGGTTTCGGGTCGGTGACGTGGAACGCCACGGATGCGCTGCGGCTGCGCGTCGGCGGGCGCCTGACCCACGACGACCTGCGCGCACGGCGCGTCGCCTTCGATCTGCCGGGCTCCTTCCCGGGGTCGTCGGCGATCATCGGCAGTCCGGCGAGCGACACGACCGAGACCGGCAAGACGACCAATTTTTCGTGGAAGGTCACGGGCGAATATGACGTCGCCTCCGGGGCCATGGTCTATGCGAATGTCGGACGCGGCTACAAGGGGCCGGGCCTGGCGTCATCGGGCATCATCACCCCGGGCGTCGACCCGCTGATCCGGCCCGAGAAGGTCATGGCGTACGACCTCGGCATCAAGACGAGCTTCCTCGATAATCGCGCGAGCTTCAACGCCGCGCTCTTCTATGAGGATTTCACCGATTTCCAGACGCAGATCTATGATACCAGCACCAACCCGCCGGGCTTTCGCACCACCAACGCTGGCGGGCTGAGGACCAAGGGCATCGAGGCGCAATTCTCGATCCGACCGGCGACCGGGCTCAGCTTCAGCGCCGGCGCCATCTATGTGGACGCCGAATATCGCGATCTCGACGGCCTCTCCTGCCCCTATGCGTCGACCGTGCCGACCCCGTCGAACGGCTGCCGCCTCGTCGGCGGGCGCCCGGTGATCGACGCCTCGGGCAATCGCCTCGCCAATGCGCCGAAGTTCAAGTTCAACCTGGCCGCCAATTACGAAGCGCCGATCACCGACGACGTCGACCTTCAGTTGGCGACCGATTATTCGTGGCGCAGCGACGAGCAATTTTCCGCCAACGGCGACCCGCTGACGATCCAGCCGGCCTATGGCATCTGGAACGGCTCGGTCGGCCTGTCGCTGGGCGATGGCCTGTGGGAAATCCAGGCCTTCGTCCGCAACCTTCTCGACAAGCATTATGCCACGCTGCTCGCGCCCAATTCGGCGGACACGTCGGGGGGTTATGCCCAATATCTCTCACGCTACCCCGACCGCCAGTTCGGCGTCACGATGCGCGTGCGGCTCGGGCACTGATCGTCGTTATTGACACACACTAAAATTGATACGCGTAGATGGTAGAATTTGACGAATGTTTGGTCTCTGAAACATTGACACGAACACTGATTCGTATAATGTTCGCCTGTTCACACCGGAATTGAGGAGATTTGCAGTGGCTTTCGCATATGGGCGTGTCATCAACGACGCTGACAGTCACACCATGGAGACCGACGACTGGGTCTATGAATTTCTCGACGAGCGCCTGCGCGAAAAGTTCGGCACGCTCTACAAGGCCGACAAATCGGGGCGCGTCGTCGGCCTGATCGAGAAGGCCAAGGCGCGCGCGACCGATCCCGAAGCCGCCGCCGCCGCCGCCGAAGATCCGATCGCGGGCGACAAGGGCTGGCTGGCCTATGGCGCCTTCGACGCGAGCGAGCGCACACACATGCTCGACCAATATGGCTTCGTCAGCCAGCTCGTCTTCACCACCGCCTGCCTCGCGGGCATGGCGAAGGCCGAAACGCCCGAGGATAAATATGCGATCGCGCGCGCGGCCAACATGGCGCAGCAGAAGTTCGCCGACGGCGACAAAAGGCTGGTCAACGTCGCCTATGTTCCGCTCGATGACCCCGGCATGGCGTTCGCCGAAGCGAAGCGCGCGATCGACGCCGGCGCCGGCGCGGTCGGTATCGCGCCGATGCCGAGCGGTGACCGCTCGCCCGGCCATCCCGACCACGAACGTTTCTGGCAGATGCTGTCGGACCGCCGCATCCCGTTCATGATCCATATCGGCACGGGCACAAAGACGCAGCCGAAGGGCTATCACAACAATGGCCGGCCCCGCTCCGCCGATCTGCACGGCGGCGGCGAGAATCTGCGCTTCGACGATTTCACCCCGCTGTGCTTCGCGCCGCAGGAATTCCTGACCGCGATGGTTTACGACGGCATTTTCGAGCGCTTTCCGGACCTGCGCGGCGGGGTGATCGAATCGGGTGCGGGCTGGGTTCCCGATTTCCTGCGCCGCATCGACTATGCGTACAAGAGCTTTTCGCGGACCGACAAATATCTGCAGGATCTGGCGATGAAGCCGTCGGACTATATTCGCCGCGCGGTGAAGTTCACGCCCTTCCCGGGCGAGGACGTCGGCGCGATGATCCGCGATGCGGGGGCCGAACTCTTCATGTTCTCGAGCGACTATCCGCATCCCGAAGGGACCAAGGATCCGGTCGGCAAGTTCGAACGCTCGCTCGAGGGCGTCGGCGAAGATGTGAAGGATATGTTCTATCGCACGAACTACGACGCGATGATGAACTACAGCTCGGACGCTTCGCTCGCCGCGGCCTGACCGCTTCTGGAGGGCGGCGCGCGGGGGCACCGGCCGCCCTCCTCCTTTTGCAAAACGAGCCTCGATGGCGCGGGACCGATGGTCCTCGCGCCTTCTCGCGATGAGAGGACAGCAAGATGGTCGAAACCGCCCCGGCCTTTTACAAGATATTCGTGGACGACCTCGACCGCGCGATTGATTTCTACATCGCCTGTCTTGGGTTTCGCGAACAGCGCCGGATCGATGCCGGCGCATTCGACGAGGTGGTGCTGATGCCTGCCGGAAAGGGCGCAAGCCTGGTGTTGTGCCGGTGGAAGGACGGCCGCAAGATCGGGCGCGGCGATGCGCAGGGACCGACCGGATATTTCCTGCCCGATGTCGACGCCGTCGCCAAAGCTATGACCGACCGCGGGGCCTGCCTCATATTGGGACCGGTCGACTTTTCGGGCACGCGGGTCGCGGTCCTGGCCGACCCCGACGGGCACCGGATCGAGCTTCTGGAACGGACGCCGGGATAGGCTGTTTCCCCGACCGCATCAGCGAGGGGCTTGCAAATTGTCGGAGTATATAGCTACCATCGGGGCCGATCTTGTTGGCTCCCTCTTGGTGAAGGAAGAGTTCCTTGCCCCACATTCTTCCTTGTCCCCGACCGTCCCGGCGGGATCTCCTTGCGGGTGTCGGTATCGCCGCGGTGACGGTCGGCCTCGGTTCGCTGCCGGCGGACGCGGCGGTCATCGGGCCTGCGGCGGCCGAAGCGAAGCCCGTACGCCTCGAGCCTTTCGACATGGCGGACGTCACGCTGGCCGAGGGGCCGTTTCTGCATGCCCAGCGCATGACCGAAGCCTATCTGCTGCGGCTTCAGCCCGACCGGATGCTGCATAATTTCCGCGTCAACGCGGGATTGAAGCCGAAAGCGCCTGTCTATGGCGGCTGGGAATCGGAGCCGACCTGGGCGGACATCAATTGCCACGGCCACACGCTGGGCCATTATCTCTCCGCCTGCGCATTTGCCTATCGCTCGACGAAAGACGCGCGCTTCAAGCAGCGGATCGACTATATCGCCGGGGAATTGGCAGCGTGCCAGAAGGCCTCGGGTTCGGGGCTGGTCTGCGCCTTTCCCGATGGGCCGGCGCTGGTGGCGGCGCATATCAGGGGGGACAGGATCACCGGCGTTCCCTGGTACACGCTGCACAAGATCTATGCGGGGCTGCGCGATGCCGCGCAGCTCGCAGACAGCCCCGCCGCGCGCGAAGTGCTGATACGCCTCGCCGACTGGGGCGTCGTGGCCACCAAGGCTTTGACCGATACGCAGTTCGAAGCGATGCTGGCGACCGAACATGGCGGCATGAACGAAATCTACGCCGACCTCTATGCGATGACCGGCACGGAAGAGTATCGCACGCTCGCCGGGCGCTTTTCCCACAAGGCGGTGATGGAGCCGCTCGCGGATAGGCGCGACCTGCTTGACGGATTGCACGCCAACACGCAGGTGCCCAAGATCGTCGGATTTCAGCGCGTCTATGAAGTGACCGGCGACGAGCGCTATGCGCAGGCGGCCGCCTTCTTTTTCCGCACCGTCGCCCATACCCGATCGTTCGCAACGGGCGGCCATGGCGATAACGAGCATTTCTTTGCGATGGCCGATTTCGACAAGCATGTGTTTTCGGCAAAGGGATCGGAAACCTGCTGTCAGCACAATATGCTCAAGCTGGCGCGGCTGTTGTTCATGCAGGACCCGCAGGCCGATTACGCCGACTATTATGAGCGTACGCTCTACAACGGCATCCTCGCCTCGCAGGATCCGGACAGCGGGATGGCCACCTATTTTCAGGGCGCGCGGCCGGGCTATATGAAGCTCTATCACACGCCGGAGGACAGCTTCTGGTGCTGCACCGGCACGGGGATGGAAAACCACGTCAAATATCGGGATTCGATCTACTTCCACGACGACGGGTCGCTCTATGTGAATCTCTTCATCCCCTCGGCGGTGGCGTGGAAAGAGAAGGGCGCGCAGCTGGTGCAGCGCACGAGCTTTCCGGAGGCGCCGACCACCAGCCTGCAGTGGACGCTGCGCGCGCCGACCCAGATCGCGCTCCAGCTGCGCCATCCGCGCTGGAGCCGGACGGCCACTGTCCTGGTGAACGGGCGCGAGGTCGCCCGGTCTTCGGCACCGGGACGCTATATCGAGGTCGCGCGGCTCTGGCGGGATGACGACCGCGTCGACCTGCATCTCGAAATGGAGGCGGGAATCGCGAGCGCGCCGGCCGCGCCCGACATCGTCGCCTTTACCTATGGACCGATCGTGCTCGCGGGCGCGCTCGGCCGGCAGGGGCTGGAGCCCGGCGACGACATCGTCGTCAACGAGCGCAAATATGGCGAATATAACGGAGGAGACGCGGCGGTGCCGACGATCGCCGGCGATCCGGAAACGCTTGCGGCGCAGTTGACGCCGGGCAGCGCTCCGCTGGAGTTCAGCATGGCCGCCGAGGACGGGACGCCGGTGCGCCTGATACCCTATCACCGCATCGCGCACGAACGCTATGCGACCTATTGGAAGGTCAGGCCGGGCATCGCATAGACCCGAACCCCAACAGCCGAGGGGCTCCCTTTCCACCAAGAGAGTCCGCCAGCCGCTGTTTCTTCAGAATTTCGCCTCGAAGAGATCATGATATTGCTTCGAAGCGTCGCTGTCGTTCATGCCGAGCGCGAGCTTACCGTCGACGATCTGCGCCATGTCCCGGTCGAACCGCCCGATCGATGGCAGATTTCTGATTTAAAGAAACACTTGATGCGTTAATTGCGCGGCGAGGGAAGATCGCTAGGCTGGCGCGATGGACAAGATCGAAAGCCACGCCGCGGAAACCCGCGATAATCAGCCGAACAAGAAAGCGAAGGCCCGACAGCGCGGCCGGCCGATCGGTGACCGCGAGGCCAAGCGCAAGGCGTTGCTGCGCGCCGGTATCAAGGTGATCGCCGACCTGGGTTATGCCGGCGCCTCGCTGCGCAAGGTCGCGAAGGAAGCCGGACACACGACGGGCGCGATCACCTATTATTTCGAGGACAAGCAAGCGATGGTCCGCGCGGTCATCGAACATATGTTCGACGAATTCGACGAGATGCTGGAATCCGGCGACGATGTCGGCGACATGCGCAGGCGCTACAAGCGATGGATCGAGCTCAATTCGGATTCCGACGTCTGGCTGGCGAGCTTTCAACTGCTCGCACGCGCGCGCCACGAACCCGCCTTTGCCGCCATCTATCAGCAACGCTATCGGCGGTATCGCGACAGACTTGCCGAGATCATAGGCAAGCAGCAGGCGGCAGGCGTCACGCGCCGCGACATTCCCGCCGACATGCTGGCCGACCATCTGAGTTCGATCGGCGACGGCTGGATGATGATGCTGCCGATCGAACCCGAACGCTTCGCCCCCAAGCGCGTGGAGATGCTGATCGATTCGATCACCTCGCTACTGGCTCCGTCACCGCGATGAGGAAATGGTGCGCCCGACTGGATTCGAACCAGTGGCCCCCAGATTAGGAATCTGATGCTCTATCCTGCTGAGCTACGGGCGCGCCGCGGTTCGTGTAGCGGCGTCGGGCGGCGGACGTCAATCGGCGGATCAGTTCACCGCGTCGGGTGGAACGAAGGGCACGAGCAGCGGGATCGCGGCGATGCCGTCGTCGTGGAGCGCCTGCGCCTCTTCGGGCGAGGTCTGGCCGTGGATCAGATCCTCGGGCGCGCGGCCCTCGTGCATTGCGCGCGCTGCCGCCGCGAAGTCGCGGCCGACCCAGCGCGAGCGTGGCAGCATTTCGGCCTGCTGCGCCGCGATCGCGGCGAGCGCGGCGCGGATCGCCGCGGGTGCCGGAGCATCCGGTGTTTCGGCGGGTGCGGGCGCCGCGTGCGCTTGCCGGTTCGACTTGGCTCCGACGCGCGGCGCCATCACCGCCTTGCGCACATCGTGGTCGCCACAGACCGGGCAGGCGATCAGCCCGCGCGTCTGCTGTTCGGCAAAACTTTCGCTGCTCGCGAACCAGGCTTCGAACCGATGACCGCCCGCGCTGCAGCAAAGGTCGAACACGATCAAGCGTCAGCCCTTTCCGAGCAGCGGATCGAGCCCGCCCTTCGCATCGAGCGCGGCGAGATCGTCGCTGCCGCCGATATGCTGGCCGTCGATGAAGATCTGCGGCACGGTGCGGCGGCCGCCCGCGCGCTCGACCATCGCGTCGAACCCGGCGCGGTCCATCGTCACGTCGATTTCCTCGACATTCACCCCCTTGCGGTCGAGCAGCGCCTTGGCGCGCGTGCAATAGGGGCAGAGAAATTTGGTATAGACTTCGATTTTGGCCATGCGGCTATCCTGTCATCCTTTCGTCATCCATATCGGAATCGATCGCGGCAAAGTCAAATGGCGCGCCCGCCGTCAATGCTTCAGGAACGACGCGGGCCCAGGTGAGCGCCGATACCCGCGCCGCGCCGCTGCGCCTGAGCAGCCGGGCGGCAGCGCGCAAGGTGGCGCCGCTCGCGTGAACGTCGTCGATCAGGATCAGGTGACGGCCCAAACAGCGGGACTTTGCATCCGCGCCCAGCGAAAAGGCGCCCGCGACGATGCGTTCGCGCTCGAGACGCCCCTTGCCGCGCAGCGAGGGCGTCGCCTTGGCACGCATCAGCAGGTGCGGATCGTGCGCGACGCCGCTCAGCCGCGCCAGTTCGTCCGCGATCAGGGCGGCCTGGTTGAAGCCGCGCGACCACAATCGCCAGCGATGGAGCGGCACCGGAACGAGCAACGCCCCGACCGCTCCCTCCTCGCCGGTGAGCGTTCGAAGCGGACGCAGCATCAATCCGGCCATCAATCGCGCGTGGCCGAGGCGGCGTCCATATTTGAGGCGCAGTGCCACCGTGCGCGCGGCGCGGCCATAGGCGACGGCGGCGGGCGCGCCCTCGAACGGGGGCGCGGCCGCGAGGCAGGCACCGCATTGCAAATCGGCGCCGGCTGCGGCGGTGGGCAACGGGATCGAGCAGAGCGCGCACGCGGGGCCATCTAGAAAGTGCAGACCCGACCAGCAGTCGAGGCAGAATTGCCGGTCGGCGGCGACGATCGCGCCGCACGCCGGACAGCGCGGCGGCAGCGCATAATCGACGATCGCGCGGCCGGCGTGGCGCAGGCCGTCGATCAGCCGCGCGGGCGTGTCCATGGCGGAAATCCCCCTTCCCTGACCATCTGACCCTTGTGAAGCAGGATGCGAGACGGCACAAGCGCGCCATGGCCGCCTCCCCCGCTCCGCTCTTCTCGTCCGCGCGCCACCGCGCCCAGCGCGACCGCCTCGCGCAGCAGCCCGCGGGCGCCGATTTTCTTTCGCCGATCATCGCCGAGACGCTGCTCGACCGGCTGTCGATGGTGACGCGCGACTTTGCGCGCGCACTGCTGATCGGCGGGCACGACGCGTCGCTCGCCGCGGCATTGCGCACCACCGGAACCAAGCTGACGATCCTCGAGGCGGGGCCGCGGCTCGCGGCGCGAACCGGCGCGATCGAGGCCGAGGCGGACACGATCGACCTGCCGCTCGCCAGCTTCGATCTGATCGTCTGGCCCGGCGGCCTCGACACCGTCAACGACGTTCCAGGCGCGCTTATGCGCCTGCGCGCGCTGCTTGCGCCCGACGGACTGCTGCTCGGCGCCTTCGTCGGCGATGGCAGCCTGCCGCGCCACCGCCGGGCGATCATGGCCGAGGGGGTGCGTCCGATCGCGCGGATGCACCCGCAGATCGACCTTTCGGCGATGGGCAATCTGCTCCAGCGCACCGGCTTCACCATGCCGGTGGTCGATGTCGAGGCGCTGACGGTGCGCTATGGCGATTGGTTCGCGCTGGTGCGCGATCTGCGCGCGGCCGGCCTCGCGAGCCGCCTCACCCCGGCACCGCCGCCGCTGACGCGCGAAGAGGTGGCGCGGATCGCCGCCGCCTTCGCAGCGCAAGCCGACCCCGACGGGCGGGTCGCCGAAAGCTGGCGGCTGATCCATTTCAGCGGCTGGGCGCCGCACCCCGACCAGCCGCGCCCCGCCCGACGCGGCAGCGGCAAAGCCTCGCTCGCCGAGGCGTTGACGCCGAAAGCCTAGATCAGCGCCTCCAACAATCCGATCAGCGGCCGGTCGGCGGGCGGCATGTCGAGCGCGTAAAGCTCGACCGGGCGAACCCAGCGCAGCGCGGTCGCGTGGATCGGCTGCGGCGTGCCGCGCCATTTCCGGCAAGCATAGACGAGCAGCAGCAGATGCCGGTCGCCGATGCGATCGCTCGCGAAACAGGCGGGGGCGAGGCAGGCGGTTTCGACGTCGATGCCGAGCTCTTCGTGCAGTTCGCGCACCAGCGCCGCCTCGGGCGTTTCCCCGGGTTCGAGCTTGCCGCCGGGAAATTCCCACAGACCCGCCATCGCCTTGCCCTCGGGACGCTGCTGGACCAGCAGCCGGCCGTCACCATCAACAAGCGCGACGGCGACCACGATCAGGCCGGTTTCTGCGGATTTCGCGGGGGTTGGGGCGGTCAAATTGTTAACTTTCCTATGCGACCATGGACGCCTCGGGAACTATAAGTTTGTTAGGGGTGGAACAATGTCTATCTTTTTCAGGCTGCTGCGGTCGACCAGGGCCGCAACGGCCATCGAATATGGATTGATCATCGCGTTGATCTTTCTGGCCGCCGTCTCTGCAATGTCGTCGGTCGGCAAATCGACTGCGACCATGTGGAACCATGTGTCCTCGACGACCGACAACGCGGTGAATCGCTAATGACCGTCCGGAAGGGGCACATCGCGTACCCGATTTGCCGATCCGGCCATTAAACTTTTCAAAACCAATTCGCCTTAGACCCGCAGCGTTGACCACGACCAGACCGTCAACAGGGTAAGTGATTATCAGGAGACCAGACATGACGTTCATCAAGAAGTTCGTTCGCGACACCAAGGCCGCGACCGCCATCGAATATGGCCTGATCGCCGCGCTCATCGCCGTTGCCGCGATCGCCGCGCTCGGCAGCGTCGGCAACAGCGTCAGCAACACCTTCAACAAGGTTGATGGCGAACTGACGAACGCCAATACCAAGTAAGCGTCAGACAGGTTTCTGGCTGTCGATACAGTCACGATTCCAAAGGAGGGCGGCGGGCCAGTCCCGCCGCCCTTTCGCTGTCAGCGGTTCGCGTATACCACCAGCTTCACCTTCTGCCCCGGTGTCAGGCGCGCGTTCGAAGCGAGCCGGTTGAGCACCTGGAAGCGCTCGGCCTGATATTTGTCGTAGGCCATCCGCCGCGACAGGCTCGCCACCGTGTCGCCGCTCTGCACCGTCACGACATCGACGCGCCGCGGCTTGATCGCCGCCGCCTCGCTGGCGCTCAGGCGGCGCAGGCTGCCGAACATCGAATTGAACGTCCCCGCCCCGCCCGCCTTGGTCAGCGCGACGAAGTGAAACGCGCTGCTACGCGAAAACTCATAGGCGAAAACGGTGACGTCGACCTGTCCCGACTGGCTGTTGGCGCGCACCGTCGTGTAGGCGGCGGGAATGCCGTTCACCGTCGTGCGCTGGATCGTCCCGGGCGTCAGATTGGCGTCGCCGCCGATCGCCTTGAGCACCGAGGCGATATAGACGTTCATGTCGCCATTATAGGGTGCGGTCGAAAATTGCGCCTGCCCACCATTGCCCGAAATGCTGACCGCGGTCGTGCCGTTCTGCATCCCGTAGCCATTGGGAATGGTAAAGCCGAGCTTCAGGTCGGGATGGAGAAACTGCCGTCCTTCGACGACCCCCTGCGCTGGATCGTCACCATAGAGAACCCCGTCGACCGAGGCCATGAACGCATCGGCGTTGCGGACGCCGCCGGCGCCATAGCGGCTCGCAAGCTGCTGCGCATTGCGCACGCGCGAAGCCGGATCAGGGTGGGTGCTTGCCCATTCGGGGATCGAGCGTGCGTCGCCCGCGATCCGCGCTTCGAGATCGGTCTGGTTCGCAAGGCTCGCGAGCATCGTCGACAGCGCGAGCGGGTCATAGCCCGCGCTTTTCAGATATTGAACGCCAAGCTGATCGGCCTCAAGTTCCTGGCTGCGCGAAAATCCCAGCGTGGCGAGCTGCGCGACCTGCATCGCATTGTTCTGAAGCAGCCCGCCGAGCGAGCCGAGCAGCCCGCCCTCGCCGCCGATCGCGCTGCCAAGCACCGCGCCAAGGACGCCGAGGATGCTGTTGCGCGTCGCCGCCGACTGACGCTTCTTGCTGTGCTGCGCCGCGACATGGCCGACCTCGTGCCCCAACACGCCCGCGAGTTCGGCCTCGTCGTTCATCAGCGCCATCAGCTGGCGCGTTACATAGACATAGCCGCCGGGGATCGCGAACGCGTTGTTCACCGGCGAGTTGAGCAATGTCACCGTGAAGTCGCCGCGCGCATTCGACATGCCGGACTGAACGGCGATAGTCTGGCCGACGCGCGTGACATAGGCAGCCTGCGGCCCGGCATAGGCGCCGCCGAATTCCTGTAAAAGCTCGGGGTGCGCTTCGGCGCCCTGCTGGCGTTCGGCGGGGGTTATGCTCTTGGCCGTGCGGATCGTGTCGGTGCGGGCGTCGGCGGGATCGCTGATGCCGCTCCCCGCCATCGCACATCCCGCCAGCGCCATTGCCAGCGCCGCCGTTATCGTCGTTCGGGCCATGAATGCGTCTCCCTGTCAGCTTCCTTCAACCCCTCCCGCTAAGGGGGGCGCTCGATGGAGGGAACGCGACTTGCAGGATCGGGTTCCCGCCCTAACCGCGTCCCATCGCCAGGAATTTCTCTTCGCGCGTCGACAGCAGCGCATCGCGTGGCAGGCCCGAAAGCCCGTCGAGTTCCTCAGCGATCGCATCGCCGAGCGACTTGATCGCGACGTCGGGCGCGCGGTGCGCGCCGCCCACCGGCTCGGGCACGATCCGGTCGATGACCTTGAGCGCGAGGAGGTCCTGCGCCGCCATCTTCATGGCCGCAGCGGCTTCGGGCGCCTTGTCGGAAGTGCGCCACAGGATCGAGGCGCAGCCTTCGGGCGAGATCACCGAATAGACGGCATTTTCGAACATCAGCACGCGGTTCGCCGCGGCGAGCGCGATCGCGCCGCCCGACCCGCCTTCGCCAACCACCGCCGCGATCATCGGCACGCCCAATGCGAGGCATTGTTCGGTCGAGCGCGCGATCGCCTCCGCCTGGCCGCGCTCCTCGGCCTGGATGCCGGGAAAGGCGCCCGACGTATCGACGAGCGTCACCACGGGCAGGCCGAAACGGTCGGCGAGCTGCATCAGGCGGATCGCCTTGCGATAGCCCTCGGGCTTCGCCATGCCGAAATTATGCTTCATGCGCGACGGAATATCGTCGCCCTTTTCGTGCCCGATCACCATCACGCGGCGCCCGCGGAAGCGCGCGAGGCCGCCAAGGATCGCCTGATCGTCGCCGAAATTGCGATCGCCGGCGAGCGGCATCCAGTCGTCGAACAGGCCCGCGACATAATGTTTGAAATGCGGCCGGTCGGGGTGGCGTGCGACCTGCGTCTTTTGCCACGGCGTCAGCTTGGCATAGATGTCGCGCAGCATCTTCGCCGATTTGGCCTCGAGCCGCGCGATGTCGCCGTCGATGTCGAGTGTGGGGTCGTTCCCCATCTCGCGCAGTTCGGTGATCTGGCGATCGAGGGCAGCGACCGGTTTTTCGAAGTCCAAAAAGGCTGTCATACGGGAATCGCTAGGCGGATGGCGCTTCGACGTCAACGTCTGCCGAACCGCTGTCCATCCGTGCGAGCGGGTGGCGGCGATTGACCAGCTCGACGAGGCGGCGGCTGTCGACATGGGTGTAGATTTCGGTCGTTGCGATGTCGGCGTGGCCGAGCATCAGCTGCAGCGCGCGCAGGTCGGCGCCGCCTTCGAGCAGATGCGTCGCAAAGGCGTGGCGCAGCACATGCGGGCTGATCGCCGTCGGGTCGAGCCCGGCGCGCGCCGCAAGCTCGCGCAGCAGCTGGAACAGCCGCACGCGCGACAGATGCGCCTTGCCCGACGGAAAGAGCCACGACGACCCGCCGCCCGCGAGTGGCAGCCATCGGTCGAGCGCCCCGCGCGCGCGATCGGACAGCGGCACGAGCCGTTCCATGTCGCCCTTGCCGCGCACGATCAGAAAGGCGCGCTCGCCCGCGACGGCGCGGCGCGGCAGCGACACGAGCTCGCTCGCGCGCAGGCCCGAGCCATAGAGAAGCTCGAGCAGCAGCAGTTGGCGAACCGCGGCGGCGGGCGGCGCCTCGCCCGCCGCTTCCTCGCCGGCCTGCGCGAAGAGGCGTTCGACATCGTCGTGGGTCAGCACCCGCGGCAGCGGCCGCCGCGTCGCTGGCCGCGCGATGTCGAGCGCCGGATTGTTGGCGCGCTCGCCCTCATCCACCAGAAAGGCGAAGAATTGGCGCAGCGCCGACAGCTTGCGCGCCGCGCTGCTCGCCGCGAGCGAACGATAATCGGCCATGATCTTGCGGAGCATCGTCGCGTCGGCCTGGGCCAGCCGCCCGCCCGCAAGCCGCGAGGCCTGTTCGAGATCGCGGCGATAGGCGGCGAGCGTGTTGCGCGCTGCGCCGCGCTCGGCCGCCATCATCTCCAGAAAGCGGTCGATCGGCGCCGCGTCAGACATGGTGGGGCCAAGGGGCATGATTAAAGTTCGTCATTGCGGGATGTCCGCCCGAAGCCCCCCATCTCCAAGGGGCATCTGTGGAATTCAGACACGCACCAGCGCTTCGGCGGCGATCATCCGCGCCTCCGCCTCCAGTCCGACGTCGCGCAGCGCGCGGACGATGTGATAGAGGTGATAAGCGGGCACCTTCGACCATTCGCCCTGCATCCCCGTCGCCGCGAGCAGCGCCACCATGCCGGGTTCGCGGCGCCGCGCCGCGGTTTCGATCGCCTGCGTCCAGCGCGTCTGCTTGCCAAGATCGACGCCGAGGTCCTGCGCTGCCGACGACGCGGCGCCCGCGTCGATCCGGCCGAGCCCGGCAAGCCCCGCGAGCAACAGCTTCGAGCGCAGTTGGCCGACGCTGTCGTCGTCTTCGGCGAATTGCCCGATCCGGCCCGCGCTCGTTCCGCCGAGCGGCTGCGGCAAGCCCACGGCGAGCACACCCCACGCGTGGCTTCCCGCCTCGACGCGCGCGGCCCAGTTGGCGGCGTTGCGATCGTAGCCGCCGGCGAGCATCGAACCCACCAACTGCCAAGGATCATCGGCCACCGCCGTGCCCGTCGGGAGTCCCGCCGCGGCGCGCGCGGTCGAAACGAGCGCGGCATATCGCGCGATCGCATTGCCCTCACCGTTCCAGATTTCCTGCATCGCGGCATAGCGGTCGGCCGCCGCTGGCGCGGCGAAGGCATTGCGCAGCGTATCGGCCTCGCTCGCCAGCGCGGGCGCGGGTTCGGCCTCGCTCGACGCCGCGCTGAGCAGCGACACATAGGCTTCGCTCGACAGCACACCGCGCGCCGCCGCCTCGGGTGCCGCCGCGACGCGGTCGGGCATGTCGGTCATCGGCGCCAGCACCGTCCAGCCGCGCATGTAAAAAGGCTCCGATGCGCGCAGTACGGCCGGAATGTCGATCCCGGTCGCGGTCGCCATGCCGAAACGCCAACTCGTCAGCCGCTCGACATTATCCCATTCGATCGTCGTCGAGCGCCGCCCCGCACCCGTCGCGCCAAGCACGCGCTCGGCGAGCAAGATGTCGAAATTGGCGATCTGGCCGCGCGAGCGCACACGCCCGATCGCCCACCCGGCGGGGCCGGCATCGCCGGTCAGGCCCGAGCAGATCGCCGAGGCGAGCCGCCACGTCTGCTGGTCGCCATGCGCCAGGCCCGCGGGGACATAGGGGCACATTCCCGCCGGGTCGGCGTTGGCGAGATAGGTTTGCTGCGCGACCGCAACGAGCCGCTTGCTCGCGCGGTCGTGGTCGACCGACTGGACGATCCAGCGCGCGCCGACCGATTCGCCCAAGCGCAGGAGCAAGGCGGCGCGGTCGGCGGCGAGGTCGGCGCCGTTGATCGTTTCGGGCGTATCGATCGCCGACAGGAGCGCGCGGCGGAGCAGGATCTGCGCCCAGCGAGAGGCGAGCCGCCCGTTGGTGTTGCGCATGATCGCGGCGGCATATTGACCGCGCACGCCAAAGGCGTCGGGCGCCATCCCGCCGGTTTCGGGGGTCAGCGGGCCGATGCGCGTCAGCAGGCGGCGCGCGCCCGGCGGCAGGTCGTATTTGAGGCGGCTCGAGATCGCGCCCTCGACCTCCTCTTCCTCCTCGCCGGCCGCTTCATCCTCCGCGTCCGCCGCGTCCTCGACGGTCGGCTTTACCCCCGGCGTCGCCGGAATGCCCGGCTTGGGCGCCGACGGCGCCGACGGCGTGGGAGTCGGAGCGGGTGCGGGCGTGGGCGCCGGCGTCGGCGCGGGCGGGCTACCGAAACCTTCGGGCAGCAGCGATTCCTGCGCGGTCACGGGCAGGATCAGCGCCGCGGCGAGCGCGCCTCCCGACAGGCCGAGCGCCAGGGCGAGCAGTTTCTTCTTCATTGCGGCGCCCCCGCGGCAATCATGTCGGTCACATCCACCTCAATCCATTTCGGCTCGGCCGGCCGGCCGAGGAACCACAGCAGCGCGGCAAAGGCGACCAGCAACAGCGTCAGCACGAGCAGCCGCCCGATCCACCGGCCTTTTCCCGATCTTTCCTCTGTGCGCAATATCCCGGCGACCCCTGGCTATACATATGCGCCGAAAACCATTGTCCCGCGCGGTCCGGGCGGTATAGCCGCGCGCATCATGGCGCGAAACCCGAAAAGCCCGGCCCTGGCCATCGCCCCCGCGATCCGCGCGCGGCCGATCGTGCTCGTCGGCTTGATGGGCGCCGGAAAATCGACCGTCGGCCGCCGCCTCGCGCAGCGCCTCGGCATGGCCTTCGCCGACGCCGACGACGAAATCGAGCGCGCCGCAGGCATGACGATCTCCGACATTTTCGCGAAATTCGGCGAAGCGCATTTCCGCGATGGCGAACGCCGCGTGATCGCGCGTCTGCTCACCGGAAAGCCGCTGGTGCTCGCGACCGGCGGCGGCGCCTTCATCAACGACGAGACGCGCGCGCTGATCCTGAAGGACAGCCTTTGCATCTGGCTCGACGCCGACATTCCGACGCTCGTCGAGCGCGTCGGTCGCCGCAGCCACCGCCCGCTGCTCAAGGACCGCGACCCCGGCGAAGTGCTGCGCGATCTCGCGGCGGTGCGCAATCCCATCTATGCCGAGGCCCACCTGCGTGTCGGATCGGCGAGCGATCCCCACGAACATACGGTGCGCGCGATTTTGGAGGCCCTGTCGAAATGGAAAGATCCGACATGGAAAGGCTGACCGTCGAACTAGGCAAGCGCAGCTATCCGATCCTGATCGGCGACGGGCTGCTCGAAGCGATCGGCGCGCATGTCGCGCCGCTGCTTCGGCGGCCGCGGACGGTGATCGTCACCGACGAGCATGTCGCCGACCTCTACCTCGCGCGCGTCGGCACCTCGCTCGCGCAAGAGAATATCTCCTTCACCTCGCTCGCGCTTCCCGCCGGCGAGGGCAGCAAAAGCTGGGCGGGCCTGTCGCGCCTCACCGAATGGCTGATCGAGCAGGGGATCGAGCGCAGCGACCATGTGATCGCGCTCGGCGGCGGGGTGATCGGCGACCTCGTCGGCTTTGCGTGCAGTATCGTCAAGCGCGGCTGCGCCTTCGTGCAGGTGCCGACGACATTGCTCGCGCAGGTCGACAGCAGCGTCGGCGGCAAGACCGCGATCAACGTGCCGGCGGGCAAGAATCTGATCGGCGCCTTTCACCAGCCCGCGATGGTCGTGATCGACCCGACCACCCTCGCCAGCCTGCCGCCGCGCGAACTGCGCGCGGGCTATGCCGAGGTCGTCAAATATGGCCTCATCGACGATGCGGACTTCTTCGCCTGGTGCGAGGCGAACGGCGCCGCACTGCTCGCCGGCGACGCCGAAGCCCGGCATCGGGCAATCGCGCATAGCGTCGCCGCAAAGGCGCGCATCGTCGCCGCCGACGAGCGCGAGACGCAGGATGTGCGCGCCTTGCTCAATCTCGGGCACAGCTTCGGCCACGCGCTCGAGGCCGAGACCGGCTATTCGGACCGCCTGCTCCACGGCGAAGCGGTGGCGGCGGGCATGGTGCTGGCGCACCAATTTTCCGCTGCGCAAGGCCTCTGCCCCGCCGCCGACGCCGGGCGCGTGCGCGAGCACCTCGCGAGTGTCGGCCTGCCGCACAGCCTGGCGAGCGCCGGAATCAATACAGCGGGCGCGGCGCTCGCGGCGCATATGGCGCACGACAAGAAGGTGCGCGGGGGCAAGTTGCCGCTGATCCTGACGCGCGGCATCGGGCAGAGTTTCGTGACCGAAGATTATGGCCTCGACGCGGTGGCGGCGTTTCTGGACCGACAGGACTGATCTCAGGCCGTCTCGGGATCGGCAGCCTGCATCGCTTCCTCGTCGCGCGCAGCCTTCGCCGCCTGCCGCCGCTGGCGCAGATTTTCGAGCACGCTCGCCGCCTCGCGGCCGCCCCCCGGCTTGAAGCGATGGTCGCGGCCGGCAGACAGGTCGCCTTCGTCCATCTGCGCCGCGAGCCGCGTTTCGTCGAGTTGCCTGAGCGCGGTTTCGACATCTTCGACCTCGCGCGGGTCGACATCGAGTTCGGCAAGCGCGAGGCGCCCCAGCGCGATCGAGCTTTCGAACACTTCGCGCACCGCGCCGGTCGCTCCCGCGCCCTCGATCGCCATCAGCTGACGCCGGTCGAACACGCGGATCAATATCTTCGCCTGCGGAAAGGCCTCGACGATCGGGCGCAGCGTCTCGGCGTCGACCGAGGCGTCGTCGATACAATAGATGATCAGCCGCGCCTCGTCGGCGCCCGAACGGCGAAGCAGGTCGAGGCGCAGCCCGTCGCCATAATAGACTTTGGTGTCATAGCGGCCCGACTGTTCGATCTGGCTCGGCTTCTTGTCGATCAGCGTGACCGAGCAATCGACCGCGTGCAGCATCTGCGCGACGGTCTGGCCGAAGCGCCCATAGCCGATGACGAGCGCCGACCCGCGCGGCGCGGCATCGGGGCCTTCGGGCTCAGCGCCGTCGCGGTCGGGCGCGAATTCGAGGTTGCGCGCGAAGAGCATCAGGAACGGCGTCGAGACCATCGACAGCGTGACGACGGCGCTGAACAGGCTTGCCGCCTGCGGTGCGATCAACAGCGCCTGCTGCGCCTGGGTGAACAGCAGAAAGCCGAACTCGCCACCCTGGCTGAGCAGCAGCGCGAGGCCGAGCGCGGTTTTCCACGACTTGCCGAACGCACGCACGAGCAGCGTCAGCACGATCACCTTCGTGACGACCAGCCCCGCCGCGAGTCCGAGCACGCGCAGCGGATCGGCGAGCACGACGCCGACATCGAGCACCATCCCGACCGCGAGGAAGAAGAGACCGAGCAGGATCAGGCGGAAGGGCTCGACATCGGCCTCGATCTCATGGCGATAGGGCGAATCGGCGAGCATCACGCCCGCAACGAAGGCACCGAGCGCGGTCGACAGGTGCAGGCTGTGCATCAGCGCCGCACTCGCGAGTACGACGAGCAGCCCGACGACGACGAACAGCTCGCGCTCGCCATAGCGGCCGATGATCGTCAGCAGCGGATTGACGACAAAGCGTCCCGCGAGGACGAGCCCGATGATCGCAAGCACGGTGTAAAGCGCGAGCATCGCGCCGGGCGGGGTCGACGGATCGGCGGGCGCGCGCGACAGCGCCGCGACGATCGTGATCATCGGCACGATCGCGAGATCCTGAAACAGCAGAATCGAAAAGGCCTTTTCGCCGAAAGGCGAGTTGATGCGCCCCGAACTCTTGAGGCTCGGGAGCACCTGCGCGGTCGACGAAAGCGCGAGCGGCAGGCCGAGGACGAGCGCCGCCTGCCAGCTGAAACCCTGCGTCAGCAGGATCAGCGCGGTGAGGACGAGCCCCGTAATCACCACCTGCGCGAGCCCGAGACCGAAGATCGCCTTGCGCAAATCCCATAGCCGCCGCGGATGCAGTTCGAGCCCGACGAGGAAGAGGAGGAAGGCGATGCCGATCTCGGCGATCGCGAGCTTCGATTCGCCGCCGCCGACGAGCCCGAGCCCGTGCGGTCCGACGAGCGCGCCGGCGATCAGATAGCCGAGCACCGCACCGAGCCCGAGGCGGCGAAAGAGCATCACGAACAAGGTCGCGACACCGAGCAGGATCGCGCCTTCGAACAACAGCGTATCGGTCGGCGTTTCGGCCGCGCGTTCGACCGCGGCGGTGCCCGCGGCGAGCACCGCGATCATGCGCGCACCTCTTCGCTCTCGAGCGCCGCGACCGCGGCGTCAAAGGGCAGCAGGATCGCGCCGTGACGCGCCGGATAGTCGCGCGCCGGCGCGAGCAGTTCGAACCCCGGCCAGTCGGGCCTTTCGCCCTCGCCCGCGAACCAGCTTGCGATCGCGTCGCGCGCGGCGCGCAGCTCGAACACGCTGCGCCCCGCGGCGTGCCGCGCGAGCAATGCCGCCGAGGCCTGACCGAGCGCGCACGCCTCGACGTGCAGCCCGACCCGCTGCACCAGCCCGCCTTCATCGGCGTCGACATCGACGATGATCCGGCTGCCGCACAGCGGCGCGCGCAGCGATGCGCGGCGCGCATCGGCGAGCAGCGGAAAATCGGCGGTCGCGACCGCAAGCGACAAGATGTCGCGATTATAGAGCGGCGCGCTCATCGGGCCTTGTCCGTTTCTTCCCTGGCTGCGGCGACTTCGGCGTCGCGCGATTCGGCGCGGCGTTCGGCGATGACCTTGCTCAGCGCCGCGCTCGTGGCACTCAGCGCCGGATAGGTCCGGCTGTCGGTCATCCACACGGGGCGCGCCGCGCTGCCATAGCCGATATCGTAGAGCAGCGTAGCGCCCATGAACAGCACGGTCGCGAGCGCCAGCCCCTTCACCGCGCCGAAACCCGCGCCGAGCCCGCGGTCGAAGCCGCCAACGAGCGATGCGCGGCTGCGCTGCCCCATCGCGCGCGACGCCCATTTGGCCGCCACGAACACCCCGACGAACAGCAACACGAAGGCGAGCATCGCCGCGCCGCCCGGCGCGCTGATATAGCCGGCAAGCAGCGCCGTCAGCGGCGCATGAAAGAAGCGCACGGCCAGAATGGCGAGCAGCCACGCCAGCAGCGAGGTCACTTCCTGCACCAACCCGCGCGAAAAACCGAGGATCGTGCCGCCGCCCACGAGCAGCAGCACGACGATATCCATAGCCGTCAGACTTCCCATAAAGGCGAGCTAGTCGCGCCCGAGCATCAGGTCAACGAGTTCGCCGAGCCGGCCGAATCCGGTGACCCCGATCCCCTTCACAGCCTTCATGCCCTTCGGCCCCCAGCCCTCTGAAAAACCGAGCTTTGCCGCCTCGCGCAGGCGTAGCGCATCGTGCGCCACCGGGCGCACTTCGCCCGACAGCGACAGTTCGCCGAAAACGATCGCGTCGGACGGCACCGGCCGCTCGCTGAACGCCGAGATCAGCGCCGCCGCGACCGCGAGGTCGGCCGCCGGATCGGTGAGGCGATAGCCGCCCGCGATGTTGAGATAGACTTCGGCGCCGCCCATCTGGAGTCCGCAGCGCGCTTCCAATACGGCAAGCACCATCGCCAGCCGCCCGCTGTCCCAGCCGACGACGGCGCGGCGCGGCGTCGCCCCGCTCGCGAGGCGGACGGTGAGCGCCTGCACCTCGACGAGCACCGGGCGCGTGCCTTCCAAGGCAGGAAAGACCACCGATCCGGGCACATCGCGGCTGCGGTCGGTCAGGAACAGGCTCGACGGGTTGGCGACCTCGCCCAGCCCCTCTTCGCCCATAGCGAAGACGCCGATTTCGTCGGTGCCGCCGAAGCGATTCTTGACCGCGCGCAGGATGCGATATTGGTGGCTGCGCTCGCCCTCGAACGACAGCACGGTATCGACCATATGTTCGAGCACGCGCGGCCCTGCGATGGTTCCGTCCTTGGTGACATGGCCGACGAGCACGACCGCCGCGCCGCTGTCCTTGGCATAGCGGATCAGCTCCTGCGCGCTCGCGCGCACCTGGCTCACCGTGCCGGGGGCGCTGTCGATCAGGTCGCTGTGCATCGTCTGGATCGAATCGATCACGACGAAATCGGCCGCGCGGCCTTCGAGCGTCGCGAGGATGTCGCGTACCGAGGTCGCGCTGGCGAGCGCAACGGGCGCCTCCCCGAGTCCCAGCCGCTGCGCGCGCAGCCGCACCTGCCCCGCCGCCTCCTCGCCGCTGATATAGACGACCGAACGGCCCGCCTTGGCGAGCCGCCCCGCGGCCTGAAGCAGCAACGTCGACTTGCCGATCCCCGGATCGCCCCCGATCAGCGTCGCCGACCCCGCGACGAAACCGCCGCCCAACGCGCGGTCGAACTCGGCGATGCCGCACAGCATCCGTTCGGGCATCGCGCTATGTTCGCCGAGCGTTTCGAGCGCCAGCGCCCGCCCGCCTTTCGACAGGTTGTGCTTCGCCGAAAAGACGGTTTCCGGCGCCTCTTCGACGAGCGTGTTCCACTCCCCGCAATCGGCACACTGCCCCTGCCAGCGATAGGAGACACCCCCGCAATTCTGGCAGACATATTGACGTTTCGCTTTGGCCATGTCCGGCGCTTAACCGGAACAAAGGCGGAACGCCAGCAATTTCCCACTCTCGTCACCCCGGACTCGATCCGGGGTCCATTCGACTGAGCGCTGAATGGATGCCGGATCAAGTCCGGCATGACGAAATAGGTGATGACGGTTCATATTTGGCTCGCACTGTTCTAGGGCGGAACCCATCGAATCACCCGTCCAAAAGGAACGCCCCGCGTCATGAAATTCTTCGTCGACACCGCCGAAATCCCCGCCATTCAGGAACTCGCCGCGACCGGCCTGCTCGACGGCGTCACCACCAACCCCTCGCTGATCGCCAAGTCGGGCCGCGATTTCAAGGAAGTGACCAAGGAAATCTGCGGCCTCGTCGATGGCCCCGTGTCGGCCGAAGTCGTCGCGCTCGACCATGAAACGATGATGAAAGAGGCCGAAATCCTCCGCAAGATCGCCGACAATGTCTGCATCAAGGTGCCGCTGACGGTCGACGGCCTCAAGACCTGCAAGGCGCTGACCGGCGACGGCACGATGGTCAATGTCACCTTGTGCTTCTCGGCCAATCAGGCGCTGCTCGCGGCGAAGGCCGGCGCGACCTTCGTTTCGCCCTTCGTCGGCCGCCACGACGACAATGGCTTCGACGGCATGGGGCTGATCGCCGACATCCGCCTGATCTATGACAATTATGATTTCGCGACCGAAATCCTCGTCGCGAGCGTCCGCCACGGCATCCACGTCCTCGAAGCCGCGAAGATCGGCGCCGACGTGATGACCGCGCCGCCCGCGGTCATCAAGGGGCTGTTCAAGCATGTCCTGACCGAAAAGGGCATCGAAGGCTTCCTGGCGGATTGGGCGAAGACCGGCCAGTCGATCTGATTTCCGAGCGGCGAACCCTCCTCCTCTCAACCTCGTCATGCTGAACTTGTTTCAGCATCCATAACCCGGCGCGGCTCCTCAGCGCGGCGTTGCACGAAGCGACAGACCATGGACCCTGAAACAAGTTCAGGGTGACGAGGAGATTGGCGGCATCCCTTCTTTCCACTCTCCTTTCCGATTGACGTAAACGTCAACCTGCCGCGATACTCCCCGAAAGGGAGAGATTCGCGATGACCGATACCACCATCCTCACCGAACGCCGCGGCCACATATTGATCGTCACGATCAACCGGCCCGAGGCGCGCAACGCGGTCAACGCCGCGGTCCATGTCGGCATCGGCACCGCGCTCGAAGAAGCGGAGAAGGACCCCGACATCCGCGCGGTCGTCATCACCGGGGCGGGTGACAAGAGCTTTTGCGCGGGCGCCGATCTCGTCGCGCTGTCGCGCGGTGAAAGCCTCGCGCCTGCCGACAAGGATCAGCAGGCGTGGGGCTTCGCGGGCATGGTGTCGCACCCGATCTCGAAGCCGATCATTGCCGCGGTCAACGGCTTCGCTTTCGGCGGAGGCTGCGAGATCGCCCTGATGAGCGACATCATCGTCGCCGCCGATCACGCGCAGTTCGGCCTGCCCGAGGTCAAGGTCGGGCTGTTCGCCGCCGCGGGCGGCGCCTTCCGCCTCGCGCAACAGATGCCGCGCAAGCTGGCGATGGAGCATTTGCTGACCGGCGACCCGATCCCCGCCGCGCGCGCCGCCGCGTTCGGGCTCGTCAACCATGTCGTCCCGCTCGCCGAGTTGATGCCCACCGCGATCGCGCTCGCCGAAAAGATCGCCGCCAACGCCCCGCTCTCGGTTCAGGCGTCGAAGCGCGTCGCGCTCGGCATTCAGGACGGCCGCATCGCCGCGGACGCGCCCTATTGGGAGCACAACACCCTCGAACGCGCCGCGCTAATGCGCAGCGAGGACGCCCGCGAAGGCCCGCGCGCCTTCGCCGAAAAGCGCAAGCCCGAGTGGAAGGCGCGCTGATCATGGCGATGACCGACCCCGAACGCATCCCCGTCATCATCGGCGTCGGGCAGGTGGGCGACCGCCCCGACGATCCCGACCAGGGACTCGACTCGCTCGGCCTGATGGTCGCCGCGCTCGAGATCGCGGCGGAGGATGCCGGCGTTTCGCTGGCCGAAATCGAGAGCCTCGCCATCGTCGATCAGATCAGCTTTCACAGCCTCGGCAAGCTCTGCGACCCGCTTGCCGCCGCGATCGGCGCAAGCCCGGCGATCAACTATCAGTCCGCCGCCCCGCACGGCGACACGCCGGTGCGGCTCCTCAACGAAGCGGCGAACCGCATCGGCGCGGGCGAGGTCAAATTCGCCGCGGTGGTTGGCGGCGAAGCGCTGCGCACGGCGGCGGGACGCGCCGCCAAGGCCGCGAGCGGTGAGGACAAGAGCTATAATGCGGTGCGTCAGGTCGCGACGCGGCGCGAGCCCAACTATGCGCAGCGGCATGGGCTTTCGGCACCGGTCGACGTCTATCCGCTCTACGAAAATGCGACGCGCGCGGCGTGGGGCCAGAGCCTCGCCGACGCGCAGGCCGAGAGCGCCGAAATCTGGTCGCGCTTTTCGGAGGTTGCCGCGGCAAACGACGGCGCATGGATCCGGAAAGCGGCGTCGCCCGCCGACATCCTGAACGTCAACGAGCGTAACCGGCCGATCGCCTTTCCCTATTCAAAGTTGATGGTCGCGAATTCGTCGGTAAACCAGGGCGCGGGCTTCCTCGTCGCGAGCCTGGCCGAGGCGCGGCGGCGCGGGATTGCCGAGGATCGCCTGATCTACGTCGGCATGGGCGCCGCGGCGAAGGAGCCGCCGAGCATCCTCGCGCGTGACCGCTATGACGGCAGCGTGAGCATGGAAACCTCGATCACGCGCACGCTCGAACTCAATGCAATGACCGTCGAGAATTTTGACTGTGTCGAGCTTTACAGCTGCTTTCCTTGCGTGCCCAAGATGGCGCGCCGCATCCTCGGCTGGCCCGCGGACCGGCCTGCCACCGTCTTTGGAGGGCTGACCTTCGGCGGCGGCCCGATCGCCAACTATATGAGCCATGCGATCGTTTCGATGGTCGAGCGACTGCGCCGCGAAGGGCGCTATGGCTTCCTTTTCGCCAACGGCGGCTTCGCGACCGACAATCACTGCATCATACTGGGGAAAGACCCGATCGCGGCGGCGCAGTTCCCGCAGGATTTCGACTATCAGGCCGAGGCCGAGGCGAAACGCGGCGCGGTGCCCGAGCTGGTTCAGGATTATGCCGGGCCGGCGACGATCGAAAGCTACACCGTCTTTTACGGCCGCGACGGTGCGCCAAAGGCAGGCGTGGTCGCGGCGCGCACGCCGACGGGCGAGCGCACGCTTGCACATGTCGATGTGAACGACGCTGCCATGCTGGCGTTTTTGACCGACGGCAGGGTCGAACCAGTGGGGAAGGCTGGCGAAGTCGTCGCGCTGGGGGAAGGCCGCTTCGGCTGGCGGGCACCTTAATCTATTTCGTCAATTCAGATCGAACGACACCCCCTGCGCCAGCGGCAGCGCATCCGAATAATTCACCGTGTTGGTCGCGCGGCGCATATAGGCTTTCCAACTGTCGGAGCCCGACTCGCGCCCGCCGCCGGTTTCCTTTTCGCCGCCAAACGCGCCGCCAATCTCGGCGCCCGAGGTGCCGAGGTTGACGTTCGCGATGCCGCAATCGCTCGCCGCGAGGAAGCGTTCGGCTTCGCGCATGTCGGTGGTGAAGATCGCCGACGACAGCCCTGCCGCGACGTCATTGTGCAGCCGGATCGCGGCGCCCAGATCGTCGTAGCGCATGACGTAGAGGATCGGTGCGAAGGTCTCCTCGAGCACCGGCCCGACCTGCCCCGGCATCTCGACGAGCGCGGGGCGGACATAATAGCTTTCGCCCTCCCCGACGCGCTCGCCCCCGTGCACGATACCGCCGGTGCGCTCCGCCGCCGCGAGCGCCGCCCGCATGGCGTCATGGGCCGCGCGGTCGATCAGCGGCCCGACGAGCACGTCGCGCTCCAGCGGATTGCCGACCGCGACGCTGGCATAGGCCGCCTTCAATTTTGCCACGAAGCCATCGTAGATGCTGTCGTGCAAAAACAGCCGCCGCGTCGTCGTGCAGCGCTGACCGGCGGTGCCCATCGCGCCGAATGCGACGCCGCGCAGCGCGAGGTCGAGGTCCGCCGACGGCGCGACGATCACGCCGTTGTTGCCGCCGAGTTCGAGGATCGCGCGCGCAAAGCGGCCGGCGAGCCGCGGGGCGACCGCGCGGCCCATGCGCGTCGATCCGGTCGCCGACACCAGCGCGACCCGCCTATCGTCGACCAGCGCCTCACCCGCCTCGCGGCCCCCGATCAGCAGCTGCGACAGGCCCGCCGGCGCATCGCTGAAGCGTGCGAGCGCGCGCTCGAAAACCGCCTGCGTCGCCAGCGCAGTCAGCGGCGTCTTTTCCGACGGTTTCCACACGACGCTGTTGCCGCAAACGAGCGCGAGCGCCGCGTTCCAGGCCCATACCGCGACCGGGAAGTTGAAGGCGGAGATCACGCCGACGACGCCGAGCGGATGCCACACCTCCATCATCCGATGCCCGGCGCGCTCGGTCGCGATCGTCAGGCCGTAGAGCTGGCGCGACAGGCCGACCGCGAAGTCGCAGATGTCGATCATCTCCTGCACCTCGCCCGCGCCTTCGGAGCGAATCTTGCCGGCCTCGATCGTCACCAGCGTCGCCAGTTCGTCCTTTGCGGCGCGCAATTCCTCGCCGAACAGCCGGACGAGTTCGCCGCGGCGCGGGGCCGGCACCTGCCGCCACGCACGGAACGCCGCCGTCGCGGTGTCGAGCGCCGCGTCGATTGCCAAGGCGTCGGCGACGCGGACCAAGCCGATCCGTTCGCCGCTCAGCGGGGTCACCGACGGCATCGACCCGTCGCGCCACAGCTTGCGGTCGACCCCCAGCCCGTCGAGCAGCCGGCCCACCTCTTCACCGATCGCGGTCATCGCCTATCCTTTCCTGTCGGGCGCGCCGCCCTTGAAACTTGCGGGCCGCGGAGTATCGCAGGGACGACGAGATTGAAACCGAAAGCGGGAGAAGCTGACGTGTCCGACCTACCCCCCTCCGAACCGCTGGTTCCCGTTCCCGCCGACGCCGCCGCGAATACGCATTGCACCGCCGCCGACTACGACCGGCTCTATGCCGAGAGCATCGACGATCCCGATGCCTTCTGGGCCGAGCAGGCGAAGCGCATCGACTGGGTGCATGCGCCGACGAAGATTGCGGGCTGGTCCTTCGACCCGGTGAGCATCAAATGGTATGAGGACGGCGTCCTCAACCTCTGCCACAATGCGATCGACCGCCATGTCGCGGCGGGGCATGGCGAGCGGACCGCGATCATCTTCGAACCCGACGCCCCCGATGGCGAGACGCGCCACATCAGCTATGCCGCGCTGCTCGCCGACACGATCCGCATGGCGAACACGCTGAAAAAGCTGGGCGTCAAAAAGGGCGACCGCGTCACCATCTATATGCCGATGGTCCCCGAGGGGGCGGTCGCGATGCTCGCCTGCGCCCGCATCGGCGCCATCCACAGCGTCATCTTCGGCGGTTTCTCGCCCGAGGCGATCCACGGCCGGATCGAGGATTGCGCGAGCGACTGGGTAATCTGCGCCGACGAAGGGTTGCGCGGCGGCAAGACGATCCCCTTGAAGGCCAATGTCGACAAGGCGCTCGAAAAGGTCGCGGTGAAAGGCGTGCTCGTCATCGCGCACACCGGTGGCGACGTCGCGATGAAGGAAGGGCGCGACCATTGGTACGACGCACTCTCCGCCGACGTCGACGCCGACTGCCCGTGCGAGCCGATGAACGCCGAAGATCCGCTGTTCATCCTCTACACCTCGGGCTCGACCGGCAAGCCCAAGGGCGTGCTCCATACCGTCGGCGGCTACAGCGTGTGGACCGCGACGACCTTTTGGTACGGCTTCGACTATCGCCCGGGCGAGATCTTCTGGTGCACCGCCGACATCGGCTGGGTCACGGGGCATAGCTATGTCGTCTATGGCCCGCTACAGAATGGCGCGACGACCTTGATGTTCGAGGGCATCCCGAATTTCCCCGACCATGACCGTTTCTGGCGCGTCGTCGACAAGCACAAGGTCAACATCCTCTACACCGCCCCGACGGCGATCCGCGCGCTGATGCGCGAGGGCGACGACTATGTCACGCGGCACGACCTTTCCTCGATCCGCCTGCTCGGCAGCGTCGGCGAGCCAATCAACCCCGAAGCATGGCGCTGGTATCACGACGTCGTGGGCAAGGGCCGCGTTCCCGTCATCGACACCTGGTGGCAGACCGAGACCGGCGGCATCATGATCACCACCCTGCCCGGCGCGCACGCGATGCAGCCGGGCAGCGCCGGCAAGCCCTTCTTCGGCGTGCGCCCCGAACTGGTCGATGCCGAGGGCAAGACGCTCGTGTGCGAACAGACGGGCGGTGCGGCCGAGGGCAATCTTTGCATCACCCACAGCTGGCCCGGGCAGGCGCGCACCGTCTATGGCGATCACGATCGCTTTATCCAGACCTATTTTTCGACCTACAAGGGCAAATATTTCACCGGCGACGGCTGCCGCCGCGACGCGGACGGCTATTGGCGGATCACCGGGCGCGTCGATGACGTCATCAACGTCTCGGGGCACCGCATGGGCACCGCCGAGGTCGAAAGCGCGCTGGTGCTGCACGAGCTGGTCGCCGAGGCCGCGGTGGTCGGCTATCCCCACGACATCAAGGGTCAGGGCATCTATGCCTATGTCACGGTCAACGCCGGGATCGACCCGAGCGACGAACTGCTCGCCGAACTCAGGCAACAGGTGCGCGCCGAAATCGGCCCGATCGCGACCCCCGACCATATCCACTTCACCCCCGCGCTCCCCAAGACGCGCTCGGGCAAGATCATGCGCCGCATCCTGCGCAAGATCGCCGAGAATGATTTCGGGTCGCTGGGCGATACATCGACCCTCGCCGATCCGAGTCTGGTCGACGGGCTGATCGAGGGACGAAAGAATCGGTGAATCGAATCCCTTCCCCCTTGATGGGGGAAGGATACGAAGCCTTGCCGCTTCAGCGGCTAGGCGAAGTGGGATGAGGGTGATGCGGCAGGGCGCCAGACACTGGCCACACCCCACCGCTGCGACTAGGCAGCAAGCTGCCAAGTCTCGCTGCCTCCCCCATGAAGGGAGGATAGGCCGTCAAAAATGAAAATCGGGCAGCTCGGCCAGCGCGATCCCCAGCGCTTCGGCCCAGCCCTCCGACACCCGGCGGAAATAGGGATCGTCGCGCTCGAAGCGCCGTTCGCGCACGGCCTCGAAATCGTCGCGCTCGTGGATCTTGAGGTCGATCGGCAAATCGACCCCGGCATTGGCACGGATTGTCGAATCGAACGATACGCACAGCAGCTTCACCGCATCCTCGAACGACATGGCGGGGTCGTAGGAGCGCACGATGATCGGACGGCCATATTTGGTTTCGCCGATCTGAAAGAAAGGATTGTCCTCGCCCGCCTCGATGAAATTGCCTTCGGGATAGATCAGGAAGAGCCGCGGCTCCTGCCCCTTGATCTGCCCGCCGACGATCAGCGACGCGCGAAAGATCGATTCGGCGACCGGCCCCTCGTCATTGTGGCGCATCACGATTCCGCGCAGCACTTCGCCGATCGTCGTTGCGATCTGGAACATCGACGGTGCTTCGAGGATCGACGGATGGCGTTCTTCGGGCGCCTTGGTACGCTCGTCGATCAGACTGACCACCGCCTGCGTCGTCGCCAGATTTCCCGCCGACATCAGCGTGATGACGCGCTCGCCGGGGACATGCCAGCTGCGCATCTTGCGGACCTGCGAAATATCGTCGACGCCCGCGTTGGTGCGGGTGTCCGACATGAACACCAGCCCCTTGTTGAGCCGCATACCTACGCAATACGTCATCGAATCCCGTCCGCCCCGCTGTCCAAACCCGATTATTGCTGGACCTGCAATTGGACAACCAGATTTTCTTGCGCCGCACCATAGCGCATGCCGCGAACCGGGGCGGCGTCGCGATAGTCGAGGCCGGTCGCGACGCGAATGTAGCGCGCGTCGGGCGAATGGCCGTTGCTGACGTCGAAGCCGATCCAGCCGATATGTTCGAAATGCGCCTCGGCCCACGCGTGGGTCGCATCCTGTTCGGTGCGGTCGTCCATCCTGAGATAACCCGACACATAGCGCGCCGGATGGCCGAGGTGGCGCATCGCGGCGATGAAGATATGCGCATGGTCCTGACATACCCCGCCCTCGCCGCCGAGCGCCTGTTCGGCGCTCGTCTCGGCGTCGGTCACCCCGACCTTATAGGCGAGGCGATCGAGGATCAGCGCCGACAGCGCGTGCGCCTGTTCGATGTCCGAAGCGAAGTCGCGCCCCAATGCCGCGGTCAGCGAGCGCACATGCCGCCCCGCACGGGTCAGCGCGGTCGGCTGCTGGAAACTCCACAGCGGCATTGCGCCGCGGTGCGCGCCGATTACACCGTCCCATGTGTGCAGCTCGACCGTGCCGCGGCAGCGGATGACGAGTTCGCGCGCGCCGCTGTCGAGCGCGATCAGGTCGACACCATTGCCATGATGGTCGGTATAGTGGAGCTGCTTCTCGCCGCCCTCGACCTCGATGCTCCAATCATGGACGCTCTGCTGGCCCGGGCGACCCTTCGGCGTCAGGCGGGCCTGCTGTAACGCATAGCCGACGGGGGCATCATATTGATAACGGGTGATATGGTCGACCGAGAGCTTCATCGTCATTCCACGAACCGGTAATCGCGCTCGATCTGCTGCGCGAGCAGGGTGTTCGCCGTCAGGAAGCCGCGCAGATATTCGTGCAGTCCGCCGTCGAAGATCGTCTGGATCGGCGCCGACAGCTTGTCGCGGCAGATCGCGCTCGCCATCCGCCCGGCGTCGGTTTCCTCGCCATAGCCGCGCTGCAGCCAGCCGAGATTGTCCTGCATCTTGTCGCAGCAAAAGGCCAGGCTGCGCGGCATCTGGCGATAGAGGATCAGGAATTCGGCGATCTTCAATGCACTAATCTCCGCCCCATAGAGCCAGCGATAGGCGCGGTGCGCCGACACCGAGCGCAGGATCGTCTCCCACTGCACATTGTCGATCGAGCTGCCGATATGCGCGACCGAGGGCAGCAGCAGATAATATTTGACGTCGAGGATGCGCGCCGTGTTGTCGGCGCGCTCGAGGAAGGTGCCGAGCCGCGCGAAATTATAGCCGTCGTTGCGCAGCATCGTCCCCGCGAGCGCGCCGCGCACCTGCGCGTTCTGCTGGCGGATCGCCGCGAGCACGTCGGGCAGGTCATCCTCGCGCACCTGCCGCCGCAGCAGGCCGGTCAGCGTCATCCAGCTCGTGTTCACCGCTTCCCACACCTCGCGGGTCAGAGCGGTCCGCGCGGTCCGCGCATTGTCGCGCGCCTGTTTCAAAAGCGACACGATACTCGACGGATTGGCCGGATCGCGCAGCAGAAAATCGACAACGCGCGCCGAGCTATAGTCGTCGTGCGCCGCCATGAACGCCTGATCGACGCCCGCGGTGCCGAGGATCGACTTCCACTCGGACGGCGCGGTCTGCCAGCGTGTCAGCGCGATGCGGAATCCCGCGTCGATCAGCCGCGCATTATTCTCGCTCCGCTCGAGGTAGCGGGCCATCCAGAACAAAGCGCCGGCGGTTTTCCCGAGCATCAATCCTCCAGCACCCAGGTATCCTTGGTCCCGCCGCCCTGACTCGAATTGACCACCAGCGATCCGCGCTTCATCGCAACGCGCGTCAGCCCGCCGGGCGTGATCGTCAGCCCCTTCGGCGACATCAGGACGAAGGGGCGCAGATCGACGTGACGCGGCGCCAGCCCCTGCCGGGTGAAGATCGGCACGGTCGACAGCGAAAGGGTCGGCTGCGCGATGTAATTGGCCGGGTTCGCCTCCAGCTTCTTGCGGAAAGCCGCAATCTCGCGCTTGCTCGCGGCAGGGCCGACGAGCATGCCATAGCCGCCCGACCCGTGAACCTCTTTCACCACCAGTTCGGGCAGGCGATCGAGCACTTCGCGGCAATGCTCCTCTTCGGAGCAGCGCCACGTCGGCACATTGGGCAGCAACGCCTTTTCGCCCGTATAGAATTCGATGATGTCGGGCATATAGCTATAGAGCGCCTTGTCGTCGGCGATCCCCGTGCCCGGCGCATTGGCGATGGTGATGCCGCCGGCGCGATAGACGTCCCATATCCCGGGCACCCCGAGCAGCGAGTCCGGCCGAAAGTTCAGCGGGTCGAGGAAATCGTCGTCGACCCGGCGATAGAGCACGTCGATCGCCTTGTACCCTTGGGTCGTGCGCATCGCGATGCGCCCATCGACGACGCGCAGATCGTGCCCCTCGACCAACTCGGCGCCCATCTGGTCGGCGAGGAAGCTGTGTTCGAAATAGGCGCTGTTGTGGATGCCGGGCGTCAGTACTGCGACCGTGGGCGTCCCCTGGCACATCGGCGGCGCGCAGGCCGACAGCGACTTCAAGAGGTTGATGGGATAGTCGCTGACCTCGCGCACCGCGACCTTCGCGAACAGCTCGGGAAACATCTGGAGCATCGTTTCGCGATTTTCCAGCATGTAGGAGACGCCCGAGGGGGTGCGTGCATTATCCTCCAGAACATAAAATTCATCGGGACCGGTGCGCACGATATCGATGCCGCTGATATGCGTATAGATGCCGCCCGGCGGGTCCATCCCCATCATCATCGGCAGAAAGGCGTCGTTGCGCGCGATCAAATCGACCGGCACGCGGCCCGCGCGCAGGATTTCCTGTCGGTGATAGATATCGTGGAGGAAGGCGTTGAGCGCGCGCACGCGCTGCTCGATCCCGCGCGACAGCCGCCGCCATTCGTTCGCGGCGATGATCCGCGGCACGACGTCGAACGGGATCAGCCGCTCGTCGGCATCGGCATCGCCATAGACGTTAAAGGTTATGCCGATGGTGCGGAAGAAGGCTTCGGCCTGCTGTGCCTTGCGATGGATACGGTGCGCATCCTCGCGGTCGAACCAGTCGAAATAGTCACGATAGGACGGCCGGACCCCGCCCTCCTGGTTCGTCATTTCGTCGAAGAAGCTGATACTCCGACCCTTTCCACGCAGCGCATCGCCATCCACCGCGCGAAAGGCACGGCCCTCATGTCCCTGCTGCTGCGTTCCTGTCGGTTGCGTGACCGCCAAGCTTATGGAAGCCGATGCTAATCGGCGCGGCATGCCTTGGCAAGCGGGTGGATGCGCTTGAGCCCCTAACGGTCATTCAACTCTCGTCATGCTGAACTTGTTTCAGCATCCACGGCCTTCGCTCTCGTCCTGCGCTGCGCTGAAGGAAACGACAGACCATGGACCCTGAAACAAGTTCAGGGTGACGAGAAAAGAGATGCAGCCTTCCACTCGAAAGAGTCCGTATTTGCAAAGATGTGCCCCTCCCCTTCAGGGGAAGGGGCGATGGCCCGTCACATCGCGCCGTGACAATGCTTGTATTTGCGGCCCGATCCGCACGGGCACAGCGCGTTGCGGCTGATGTCCATCGCGGCATAGGGGTTTTCGCCCCCCGCCGACGCGCGCGGCGCCTGCATCGGCGGCAGCGTGTCGGCGATCACGCCCAGCGAGCCGCCGTCGATGTCGGCGCTGTTGTCCTCGCCGGTGAAGGGGTCGATGTGCGTCGTCAGGAAGTCGGGCAGCTCCGGGAGCGGCATCGGTTCGGGTTCCTGGAACTGGAAATCGATCCGCGCGACGGTGCGCGTCACATCCTCGCGGATATTCTGCAGCATCCGTTCGAACAGCGCGAAGGCTTCGGCCTTATATTCGTTGATCGGCTGCTTTTGCGCATAGGCGCGCAGGAAGACGACCTGACGCAGCGCGTCGAGCGTCGAAAGATGCTCTTTCCAATGATGGTCGAGCGTCTGGAGCAGGATCGACTTTTCGATGCCGCGCCAGGTCTCGGGGTCGACCTGCGCCGCCTTTTCGGCCGCGGCGGCGTCGGCGAGCGCCTGAATGCGTTCCTCGAACATTTCGGGATCGACCGCATCCTCCTGCATCCAGTCGTCGATCGGCGGACTGAGTTCGAGCACGTCCGCGACGCGTTCCTTCATCGCCTCGATGTTCCACTGCTCGGGATAGCTCCCCGGTGGGCACGCGTCGGCGACGATCGAATTCACCGTCTCGGCGCGCATGCCGAGCATCGCGTCGTCGACCGTCTCGCTGTCGATGATCTCGCCGCGCTGGTCATAGATGACTTTGCGCTGATCGTTCATCACGTCATCATATTCGACGACCTGCTTGCGGATGTCGTAGTTGCGCGCCTCGACCTTCTTCTGCGCGGTCTCGATCGCCTTCGACAGCCATTTCGAACCGATCGCCTCGCCATCCTCCAGATTCTTGTTCATCATCTTGGCGAACAGCGTGTCGGGACCGAAGATGCGCAAGAGGTCGTCGTCGAGGCAGAGGTAGAATTTCGACAGGCCGGGGTCGCCCTGGCGGCCAGAACGGCCGCGGAGCTGGTTGTCGATGCGGCGGCTTTCGTGGCGTTCAGTGGCGAGTACGAAGAGCCCGCCCGCGGCCTTCACCGCCTCGCGCTCGGCGGCGACTTCCGCGCGGATGCGGGCTTCGGCGGCTTCGCGCTCGGGGCCTTCGGGCATGTCGCGAAGCTCGTCCTCGATGCGGAATTCCTCGCTGCCGCCCAGTTTGATGTCGGTGCCGCGCCCCGCCATGTTGGTCGCGATCGTGACCGCGCCCGAACGTCCCGCCTGCGCGACGATATGCGCCTCGCTCTCATGGAAGCGGGCGTTGAGAACGCTGTGCGGCACGCCTTCCTTTTCGAGATAGGAGGAGAGCAGTTCCGACTTCTCGATCGACACGGTGCCGACGAGCACCGGCTGGCCGCGCTCGTTCGCTTCGCGGATCGTGCGCGCGATCGCGCCGAACTTGTCGGTGATATTCTTGTAGAACTCGTCCTCCTCGTCGATCCGCGCGATCGGGCGGTTCGTCGGGATGGTGACGACGTTCATCTTGTAGATTTCGAAGAATTCGGCGGCCTCGGTCGCCGCGGTACCGGTCATGCCCGAAAGCTTCGGATACATGCGGAAATAATTCTGGAAGGTGATCGAGGCGAGCGTCTGGTTCTCGGGCTCGATCTTGACGCCTTCCTTCGCCTCGACCGCCTGATGCAGACCATCGGACCAGCGGCGCCCGTCCATCATGCGGCCGGTGAATTCGTCGATGATGACGACCTTGTCGTCCTTGACGATATAGTCGGTGTCGCGGCGGAACATCACGATCGCCTTCAGCGCCTGATTGACGTGGTGGACGACCTGCGTGTTCTCGATGTCGTAGAGGTTGCTGCCCTGGAGCAGCCCCGCGGCCTCGAGCAGCCGCTCGACATGCTCGGTGCCCTCTTCGGTCAGGCTGATCGACTTCGCCTTCTCGTCCTTTTCATAATCCTCTTCGCCGAGCTGGTGCACCACCTCGTTGACGCGGATATAGAGTTCGGACTTGTCGTCGGTCGGGCCCGAAATGATCAGCGGCGTGCGCGCTTCATCGATCAGGATCGAGTCGACCTCGTCGACGATGCCGAAGTTGAACGGGCGGTGCACCATCTGCGACCGTTCGAACTTCATATTGTCGCGCAGATAGTCGAAGCCGAGCTCGTTGTTCGTCGCATAGGTGATGTCGCTGTTATACGCCTCGCGCCGCTGCATTTCGTTGAGGTTCGGCACGATCACGCCGGTGGTGAGGCCGAGGAAACCATAGACCTCGCCCATCCATTCGGCGTCGCGACGGGCGAGATAGTCGTTCACCGTGACGACGTGAACGCCCTTCCCTTCGAGCGCGTTCAGATAGACGGGCAGCGTCGCCATCAGCGTCTTGCCCTCACCCGTCGCCATCTCGGCGATCTCGCCGCGATGGAGCACGACGCCGCCGATCATCTGCACGTCGAAATGGCGCATGCCGAGCGTGCGCCGCGCCGCTTCGCGCACCGTCGCAAAGGCTTCGGGCAATATGTCGTCGAGCGTTTCGCCCGCCGCGAGGCGCTCGCGGAATTTCGGCGTCTGCGCCTGCAACGCCGCATCGTCGAGCGCTTCCATCTGGGGCTCGAAGGCGTTGATCTTGTCGACGATCTTGCGGATCGAGTTGACGTAACGGTCGTTGGACGAGCCGAAAAGGCTTTTGGCAATGCTGCCGAACATGTGGATTTCCTTGGATTTTCAAGCTGAAGGCGGCAACGCTATGGGTTGCCCGGCCGCACGAGAGGCAGCCGCGAAGAAACGGTCAGGCGAGGTTCGCCCGGCCAAAAAAGCTATTCGAGGGCGCGGTCCGAGCGGCCGAGAATGCCCGGGAGATAGGGCGGGGCCGGACGCGCCGGCTTGCGGCAGCCGCACGAGGCGCGGCGCGAGGGGGGCGGATCGACCGGGCGGCGCGCCTTGTCGGCATTGTCCGACTGGCCTGCGCTTTCGGCGAGCATCACGAGCGCCCCCATCGCCGCCGGCGTAACCGGCGCCGCCTGCGCACGATCCGCGCCGGCAAAGCCGGTCAGCAGCGCGAGCAGGGTCAGGAATAAACGCAAGTGAGGCCCCTCTTTCGTTCCAGCGAACGGTTCAGTGTCCGCTGGACGCTGAATATAGGATGAAAGCGCGGCAAGGTCTAGGCCGTGATCACCCTCAACCGAATAAGCCCGTGTGCTCCCGCGAAGGCGGAAGTCCATCTCCCGACGGCTCTATGCCGAACCGACCGGAGATAGGTCCCCGCCTTCGCGGGGACACACGAACTATTACCAGCGCTTCATCATTCCAATCCCGGATTCAGCCGCTTGACCTCGAGGAGGAAGCTCTTGGGCTTTTTGAAATAGTCGCTGTTGCGATTGACCTTCAGCCCCGCGGTCGCCGCCATTTCCATCAGGAAGTGCACGCAGTTGCGCGTCCCGAGGTCATAGCTCGGCTGTTCATGGTCCTGCCACTCGCGCACCTTGGTCAGCAGCCGTCCATAGGTCGCATCGTCGACCGTCACGCTGAACTGCCGGTCGCTCTTGGCCACATATTTCTCTTCCTTGCTCTGCACATAGCCCTTCACCGCGCCGAGCAGGATCGCCGGCGTCACCGAGCGCGCGGTGAAGCCGTAATTGTAATTGACCGTCTGGCCGGTCGAATCGACCCGCCCCTTGAGCGTCACGAAACCGTGCGGAAAACGCTCGCCGAAATCATGGCTGTAAAAGCTGACAACCACCTTTGCGTGCGCCGGAGCGGCGGTCCCGAGGGCAATGGCGAACAGGGCGGCGATCAGCAGGCGCAGATGATTCATGCAGCGTTGATAGCCAGCGTTCGCGGATCTTGCCAAGCCGCGATTGCCGCTTGACCTTTGACGCGCCATCGCATTCTGTTTCGCTGACATAAATGTAAGGGAGGGTGTACCATGGCGCGCAAGGCGATTTTCATCACCGGGGGCGGATCGGGGATCGGGCGCGCGACCGCACGCCATTTCGCGAAGCAGGGCTGGTTCGTCGGCCTCGCCGACGTCAATGCGCAGGGGATCGACGAAACCGCGGCGCTGCTTCCCGACGGCGCTTCGTCGCGTCATGTGATGGATGTGCGCGATCGCGACCAGTGGCAGGCCGCGATCGCCGAATTCGCGAAGGCGAGCGGCGGGCGGCTCGACGTGCTCTTCAACAATGCCGGGATCGGGTCGGGAGGCCAGTTCGTCGATATGCCGCCCGCCGAGGCCGACCGGCTGATCGCGATCAACTTCGGCGGCGTGGTCAACGGCATCTATATGGCGCTGCCGCTGCTGCGCGCGACGCCGGGGTCGGCGATCCTCAACACCGGGTCGGCCTCGGGCTTTTACGGCGTCGGCGGGCTCGCGGTCTATTCGGCGACCAAGTTCGCGGTGCGCGGACTGACCGAAGCGCTGGAAATCGAATTCGCCAAATATGGCATCAAGGTCCGCTCGTTGATGCCGGGCTTCATCGACACGCCGCTGCTCGATCAGGTCAGCGCCGACAGCAACGAACCCGCGCGCAACCGCCTGTCGGCGAGCGGGTTCGAGATTTCGCCCGTCGAGGACGTCGCCAGGGCGGCGTGGGACGCGGTCCACGGCGACAAGGTGCATGTGCCGGTCGGCAAGATGGCAAAGCGCCTGTCGCGTCTCGCGCGTTTCTTTCCGGGACTGGTCGCGAAACAGTCGAAGAAGGTCGACGGACTGGGGACCGCGGCGCAATAGGAGACGGTCCCTCCGGTGCCGGGTTTTCCCTGCATCGAACGGCAACTCCCGCCCCAAAAACTGTCTTGCATCCGCAAACTATAGCGTCGCCATTCATTTGCCGCACTCGACAGTGCCGCTGCCGACGTTGCGCACGGTGCACACCGGCCGGCCGAGCACCACGGTCTGTCCGACCCCGCGCGAGGTGATCGTCGCGCTCTTGACCGCGCGGAAGCGGTGGTCGCCCGCGCCTTCGCTGTCGCTCGTCAGATTGTCGACGGCGAGCGCGCCCGCATCGAGCGCACCCGCGCCCGACAGCAACATTTCGCCGCGTTTGGCGGTGCCGCCAAGCGTCATCGTGCCATTGCCGATCATCGCCACCGAAAGCCGGTCGGCGTCGATCTTTCCGACCACCAGCCGCCCCGGCCCGCGCAGCCCGATATCGACGCGGTCGCCGCGCAGCGTATCGATTTCGAGCGAGCCCGCACCCGCGACGATCGCCCCGCGCAGATTGGCGGCGTTGACGCGCACGGTCGCCGAACGGTCATCCTTCGCGCGCTCATCGTCGCCGGCGAACTGCCGCATCTTGATGACCAATTTGCCGTCCTGCGCCTCGACGCTCAACCGGTCGAGCGCATCCTGCGATCCCGTCGCGACCGCGCTGACGGGTGCGCGCGCGGTCACGATCACCGCGACATCGGCGTCGACCTCGATCGTCTCGAAGCTGGTCAGCCCATAGCGCTTTTCGGCCGCCGAAGCGGACGCGGCGCCGAGCGCGAAAGCCGCCGCGATCGCGGCGTATCGGTGAAAGGCTGTCATCCCGCCGTCTTAGCTTGCCCCGCGCGGCGGCGCCAGCACCCGATCAACCGCAGCTGATATCGCCCGATCCGGTCTTGCTCGTCGAGCATTTCGCGCCGCCGCCGATCTCGACATCACCCGAACCGACCACCCGGACGTTGGCCGTCCTGGTCGCCTGCGCCTCGACATTGCCCGAGCCGGTGACCGACACGTCGAGCGCGTCGGCGACGAGGCCGCCGGCCTCGACATCGCCCGATCCGGTAACGCCGACGCCGCCCGAGGCGATCTTGCCGCCGGCGACCTCTATGCCGCCCGATCCCGACACGGTGAGATCCGCGCGCGTCGCGATCAACCGGGCGATCTTGAGCTCGCCCGACCCCGTGACCACTGCGTCGGCGGCATCGCCCTCGACGCTGTCGGCGTTGATCGAGCCCGATCCCGCGAGCTTCAGCTTTTCGACCTTCGGCATGGTGATCGCGATCGAAACCTCGTTGTGATCGCCGAAGCTCCAGCTGCTCTGCTTGCGGCCGACCGACAGCGTCGAACCGTCGCGTTCGATCTTGATCTGGTCGAGTTCGGCCTGCGGGCCTTTCGCCTCGATCGAGAAGGCGTCGCCGTGGCGGATGGTGACGTCATAGGGGCCCGCCACCTCGACTCCGGTGAAACCGTCGAGCGCATAGGCCTTCGTCGTCGCCGGTCCCATATCCTTGCCGCTGCAACCGGTCGCGCTCGCCAGCATCAGCGGCACAATCGCCATCGTCGTCCAAATTCGCATCGTCGATCTCCTTGTGTGTTACACTATTAACACACAATCGGAGTCTGTCCAGAGGCTTGCGCCTCACTACCAGCGCAGCAGCCGCGGCAGCGCGAGGCGCCCGGCGAGCATCGCGATCAGCACCGCACCGCCGTGCCACACCGCGATGTGGACGATATTGTCGACCGGGCAATGGAGCGCGGTGACGGTCGCGCCCGACGCTCCCGCGGCGAGCCCGATGACCCAGCCGGCGCGCGTCGGCGAGGTCGGCGCGCCCGCGCGCAGCCAGGCGAAAAGCGCGCCGCCGACCCCGAGCCCGGCAAGCAGGCCGACGAACAGGCAGCGCCCCTCGCCGACCATCGCCCGCGCGGTGCCATGGTCGTCGCCCGCCGCCACGAACAGCGCCGCGAGCGGCAGAGCGAGCGCGGCGAGCCCCGCCCAGCGCCAGCCGCTATAATCGCGTCCGACGCCGGGAAGCCCCATGCGTAGCGCGCTGCCGATCGCCGCGACCGCGACTGCAGCGACGAGCCAGAAGGACAGCATCGACATTTCGGGCATTGCGGCGACGTCGTGGCGCATGCCGAAGGCGCGGAGCAGCAGCACCGCGGCCGCGAGCCAGCCCGCGCCGACGATCAGCCAGCCGCGCGCGATCCGGCGCGGGCGCACCGGGTCGAGGTCGTCCGCCAGCCCCTCGATCAATTCGTCGATCGACGCATTCTTCATGTCATTCGCTTTCAACCAAGCCCGCAAGCTTCTTGAGCCCGCGATGGATATTCACCTTGACGAGCGATTCGCTCTGGCCGGTCAGGCGCGAGGTCTCGGCGATCGACAGCCCCTCGATCTTGACCAGCGTGATCGCCTGCGCCTGACCCGCCGGCAGCAAGCCGAGCAAATGGTCGAGACTGAGCCGCGCGTGCACCGCCTCATCCTCGGCCGCCACCGCCGCATCGCCCTCGCCGAGTTCGGCCTCGTCCTTTTGCCGCCGCAGCATGTCGATCCAGCGATAGCGCGCGATCGCCGCGAGCCACGGCAGGAAGGCGCGGCCGCTGTCCCATGTCGCGCGCTTGCGGTGCAGCGAGACGAGCGTTTCCTGCACCAGATCGTCGACCGCGTGCGGCGCGATGCGGCGCGCGAAATAGCGCGTCAGCCAGCGCCGGCAATCGGCGAGCAGCGCGCGATAGGCGGCGCGGTCGCCGCGCTGCGCCGCCGCCATCAGCCGCGCGAGCGAAGGCTCGTCGATGCTCATCGGTCGCGCACCCTAGCGGGCACGGCGACGGAGCGCGAGAGGCGGTATGAGCGCGGCATCGCCCATCATTCGGCGCGGCGCGGGGAAAGGTTACGCGCGCCATCTTGTCGCCACCTTCGGCGGGCAAAGAGGCCTGCCCTCCCCCGAAAGCGAGAGAATAGTGAGCGTAGCGTTCCGCCGCGAAAGCGATGACGAGCATAGGGAGCCGGTCTTCGAATGGCCGATCCCGCCGGGTGCGAACCTGGTCACGCCGCGCGGCCGCCGTCTGCTCGGCGAAGAACTCGCCGCGCTCGAAGCCGCGATCGCCGCCGAAGCCGACGTCGACGCGCGCAAGAAATTGCAGCGCCGCCAGCGCTATGTCGCGACGCGCCACGCGACCGCCGAGGTGCAGGCGGCGCCCGAAGACGGCGTGGTGGGGGTCGGCAGCGCGGTGCGCTATGCGCTGAACGGCGCCGAGCGCGCGGCGACAATCGTCGGGCACGACGAGGCCGATCCCGCCGCCGGACTGATCGCCTTCACCGCGCCGCTCGGCCGCGCGCTGATGGGCGCCGAAGCAGGCGATATGGTGGCATTTCAGGGCCGCGAGGACGCGATCGAGATCCTCGCCGCGACGGCCGATGCGAAGGTGCAGGCATGAAGGACCGGTTCGAACGCCACAAGCAGCCGTGGACGCCCGCCGAGGTGCAAAAGCTGCACACGCTCGCCAAAAAGGGCATGGCGCTCAAAGCGATCGCCAAGGCGCTGACCCGCAGCGAGGAATCGGTGAAGACACGCGCCAAGGAAGACGGCGTGTCGATCGCGAAGCTGCGCTGACGATCCGATGACGACGCCAAGCGACTACGACGCCATCGTGCTCGGCGCCGGGGCGGCCGGGCTGATGTGCGCCGCCATAGCCGGCCAGCGGGGGCGGCGCGTGCTGCTGCTCGACCATGCCGAGCAGGTGGGCAAGAAGATCCTGATCTCGGGCGGCGGGCGCTGCAACTTCACCAATATCCACACCGTCCCCGAACGCTATCTGTCGGCGAACCCGCATTTCGCCAAATCGGCGCTCGCGCGCTACACGCCGGCCGATTTCATCGCGCTCGTCGACGCCCATGGCATCGCATGGCACGAAAAGACGCTGGGGCAGCTGTTCTGCGACGGGTCGGCGAAGCAGGTCGTCGCGATGCTGCTCGACGAAGCGGCGAAGGGCGGGGTCGAGGTGCGCTGTGGCATGCCGGTGCGCGGCGTCGAGCATGCGGGCGGGCGCTTCCGCGTGACCTTTGGCGACCAGGCCTTCGCCGCCCCCAATCTGGTGATCGCAACGGGCGGGCCGTCGATCCCCAAGATGGGCGCGAGCGGCTTCGCCTATGATCTGGCGCGGCAATTCGGGCTGAAGGTCGTCGAGCCGCGCCCGGCGCTGGTGCCGCTGACGCTCGGCGGCGGCGATGTGCTGTTCCGCGAGCTCTCAGGGGTCGCGACGCCGGTCGAGGCGCGCGCGGGCAAGGCGGCGTTCCGCGAAGCGGCGCTGTTCACCCATCGCGGCCTGTCCGGCCCCGCGATCCTGCAGGCGAGCAGCTATTGGCGCCACGGCGAGCCGGTGACGATCGACTTCCTCCCCGACGCCGCGCCGGGCTGGCTGGTCGAGGCGAAGCGGACGCGCCCGCGCGCGACGCTCGCCGGCGCACTCGGCACCGCCCTGCCCGACCGGCTCGCGCAGACGCTAACCGAACGCCTTGCGCTCCCCGGCGAACTCGGCGCGCAGGCCGACCGGAAACTCGCCGACGCCGAGGCGCGGCTGAAACGCTGGACCTTCCACCCGAACGGCACCGAAGGCTTTGCCAAGGCCGAGGTCACCGCAGGCGGGATTTCGACCGCCGGCCTGTCGTCGCAAACAATGATGGCCAAAAGCGTTGCGGGGCTCTATGCGGTCGGCGAAGCCGTGGACGTCACCGGGTGGCTGGGCGGCTATAATTTTCAATGGGCCTGGGCCAGCGGATATGCGGCAGCACAGGCGCTTTAGGAAAATGGACAACCCGCAAGCCCTCGTCATGCCGGACTTGATCCGGCATCCATTTGTCACTTGCCAAGCAGCGCCGAATGGACCCCGGATCAAGTCCGGGGTGACGCGTTAAAGAACCGGCGGCGCAGGCCGCACACAGACAGAAGAACAAAATGACTTTCGATCATCTTTCACCCGTCCTCGCGGACGCCCTGACCGCGCGCAGCTATGAAGCACTCACCCCCGTGCAGGCGCAGGTCACCGAGGCCGAGGCGCACGGCCGCGACCTGCTCGTTTCGGCGCAGACCGGTTCGGGCAAGACCGTCGCCTTCGGGCTTGCGATGGCGGATGAGCTGCTTGCCGACGGGCGCCTGCCTTTCGCGACCTCGCCGCTGGCGCTGATCGTCGCGCCGACGCGCGAACTCGCGTTGCAGGTCAGCCGCGAACTCGGCTGGCTCTATGCGCAAGCCGGCGCGCGCATTGCGACCTGCGTCGGCGGCATGGACGCGAGCCGCGAGCGCCGCGCGCTCAATCAGGGCGTGCATATCGTCGTCGGCACGCCCGGACGGCTGCGCGACCATCTCGAGCGCGGCGCGCTCGACCTTGCCGCGCTGCGCGTCGCCGTGCTCGACGAGGCCGACGAGATGCTCGACATGGGCTTTCGCGAGGACCTTGAGGAGATCCTCGATGCCACACCCGCGACGCGCCGCACCCTGTTGTTTTCGGCGACGATTCCCAAACCGATCGCCCAGCTCGCCAAGCGTTACCAGAATGATGCGCTGCGCATCTCGACCGTCGGCGAGACGCGCGGGCACGGCGACATCGCCTATCAGGTCGTCACCGTCGCGCCTGCCGACATCGAAGGCGCGGTGATCAACTTGCTCCGCCTCCACGAGGCCGAGACCGCGATGCTGTTCTGTGCGACGCGCGACAATGTCCGCCGCCTCCATGCGCGGCTGGTCAATCGCGGCTTCGCGGCGGTCGCGCTGTCGGGCGAGCATAGCCAGAACGAGCGCAACCAGGCGCTGCAGGCGCTGCGCGATCGCCGCGCGCGCGTGTGCGTCGCGACCGACGTCGCCGCGCGCGGCATCGACCTGCCGAGCCTCAGCCTTGTCGTCCATGTCGAAATCCCGCGCGACGCCGAAACGCTCCAGCACCGTTCGGGCCGAACCGGACGCGCGGGGAAAAAGGGCACCGCGGTGCTGATCGTCCCCTATCCGCGCCGCCGCCGCGTCGACGCGATGCTGCGCGGCGCGAAGATCGAAGCCGAGTGGATGCCGGCGCCGACCGCCGCCGACGTCAGCGCGCGCGACCAGGAGCGGCTGCTCGAGGCGCTGCTCGCCCCGGTCGAGCACGACGCCGACGATGTCGCGCTCGCCCAGCGCCTGCTCGCCGAGCGCAGCCCTGAGGATATCGCCGCGAGCCTCGTCCGCGCGCACCGCGCGACGATGCCCGCGCCCGAGGAGCTGATCGACAATGGCCCGCCGCCGCGCGGAGAGCGCGGCGAACGCTCCGATCGCGGTCCGCGCCGCGAAGGCTTCGACGATAGTGTCTGGTTCCGCCTCGACGTCGGGCGGCGCCAGAATGCCGACCCGCGCTGGATTCTGCCTTTGCTCTGCCGCCGCGGCCATGTGACGAAGAACGAGATCGGCGCGATCCGCATCGGGCCGAACGAGACGCTGTTCAACATCCCGCTCGCCATCGCCGACCGCTTCGCCGAAGCGGTCGAGCGCACCGCCGGCCGCGACGGCGGTGAGGACGACAGCGGCGTCACGATCACCCCGGCCCCCGAAGGCAGCAGCTATCCGCCGCGCCGCGACAAGCGCCCGTTCAAGGGCGGTCCGCGCGGCGACGGCCCGCGCAAGCCTTACGGTCAGGGCAAGCCGGGCGGCGGTTTCAAGGCGAAGCCCTATGCGAAGGGCAAGAAGGGCCGGCAGGGGTGAGGATAATCCTCCCTGTGGCGAAGCCATGGGGAGGTGGCGGCTCGAAGGGCTGACGGAGGGGCCATGGCGCCCCCGCGCGCCCCCTCCACCACCGCTTCGCGGCGGTCCCCCTCCCCATCGCTGCGCGACGGGGAGGATCAGGCGCGCACAAGCTACATCGCCCCCTTGCGCCGCCCCGCCCCGCCCTCCAGATTGAAGACGGCAGGAGACGGCAGATGCAGGCGATCCAGGCATATATCGAAAAGCAGGGCGGTCCCGAGGTCATTGCGTGGCGCGACGTCGCGCTCGGCACCCCCGGCCCCGGGCAGGTGCTCGTCCGCCAGACCGCGGTCGGGCTCAACTATATCGACACCTATCACCGCGACGGCACCTATCCCGTCGAATTGCCGAGCGGGCTCGGCATGGAAGCGGCGGGCGTGGTACTCGCGGTCGGCGAAGGCGTACACGCGCTCGAACCCGGCGACCGCGTCGCGACCTTCGGCCCCGAGCGCAGCGCTTACGCCAGCGCGCGCTTCGTCAAGGCATCGTCGCTGTTCAAGCTGCCTGCGGACATCGAGGACGAAACCGCCGCCGCCGCGCTGCTCAAGGGCTGCACCGTCGAGGCGCTGGTCGAACGCTGCGCGAAGGTCGAGGCGGGCTGGCCGGTGCTCGTCCACGCCGCGGCGGGCGGGGTCGGATTGATCCTCGTCCAGTGGCTGAAAGCGATCGGCGCGACGGTGATCGGCACGGTGAGCACCGAGGAAAAGGCCCATGCCGCGCGCGAAGCCGGCGTCGATCATGTCATCCGCTACAAGAGCGAGGATGTCGCGGCGCATGTCCGCGAGATTACCGACGGCCAGGGCGTGCCGGTAACCTTCGACGGCATCGGCATGGCGACGTGGGACGTTTCGCTGAAAGCCACCGCGCGGCGGGGGCTGATCGTCAGCTATGGCAATGCCGGCGGGCCGGTGACCGGCGTCAATCTGGGTGTCCTCGCGCAGCACGGGTCGCAGTTCGTCACCCGGCCGACGCTGTTCGATTATTATCTCGACCCCGGCGAACGCGCAGCGGGCGCGGCGCGGGTGTTCGAGATGATCGGTAGCGGCGCGGTCGAGGTGACGATCGGGCAGCGCTATCTGCTGCGCGACGCGGCGCGGGCGCACGCCGATCTGGAAGCGGGGCGCACGACGGGATCTACGCTCCTGATGCCGTAAATCCTCCCTCCCCTTCAGGGGAGGGCAGCGAGACTTGCCAGCTTGCTGGCCCAGTCGCAGCGGGTGGGCCATTCGACCTTGCGCAAGGCCGACGGCCCCACCCCAACCCCTCCCCTGAAGGGGAGGGGCTTTTTAGGTCACCCCTTCAACCGCTCGGCGTGCCAGCCAACATGCTCGGCCATGAAGGTCGAGATGAAATAATAGCTGTGGTCGTATCCGGGCTGCATCCGGATCGTCGCCTTCTGCCCCGCCCTTTCGCACGCCTCGACCAGCAGATGCGTCTTGAGCTGCTCGTCGAGGAAATTATCGGCCTCGCCCTGATCGACGAGCAGGTCGGGCAGGCGCGCGCCGCCGTCGATCAGCGCGCAGGCGTCATAAACCGCCCACGCCTCGCGATCCGCGCCCAGATAGTTCGACAGCGCCTTGTCGCCCCACGGGCATTGCATCGGCGCGACGATCGGCGCGAAGGCCGACACCGAGCGGAAACGGTCGGGGGTGCGCAGCGCGACGGTCAGCGCGCCATGGCCGCCCATCGAATGGCCGGTGATCCCCTGCCGCCCCATGTCGGCGGCGGGAAAATCGCGCAGGATGAGCGAGGGCAATTCATCCTCAACGTAGGACCGCATCCGGTAGTGCTTCGCCCACGGCTCTTCGGTGGCATCGACATAGAAGCCCGCGCCGAGTCCGAAGTCCCAAGCGCCGTCGGGATCGTCGGGAACACCTTCACCGCGCGGGCTGGTGTCGGGCGCGATGAAGATGATGCCATGCTGCGCGCAGGCGGCGCGATATTCGCCTTTTTCCATGACATTGGCGTGGGTGCAGGTCAGGCCCGACAGATACCAGAGCACGGGCAGCTTCGCGCCCTCCGGGTGGTCGGGGACGAAGACCGCGAAGCTCATGTCGGTGCCCGTCGTCGCGCTCTTGTGCTTGTAGACGCCTTGGGTGCCGTCGTGACTGCGGCTGGTCGAGAGGGTTTCGAGGGTCATGCGCTGTCCTGCATCGGGATGGGGGCGGTCCTGGGATCATGGCCCCAATGGCGCAGCAGGTCCAGTATCGCGGCGCCCGACAGGCCGATCGTGCCGGTGTTGCGCAGCGGATGGACGTTGACGCGCGGCGCCGCCGCGAGCGCGGCGTCGAGGACGACCGTGATGCTCCCCGGCGCGGCGTTGATCGCGGCGAGCGGCGTCACCGAGCCGGGCGCGATGCCGAGCAGCCGCTGCATGTCGTCCGCCTTGCCGAAACTCACGCGCTTGCAGCCGATCGCAGCGGGCAGCGCCTTCAAATCGACGCGCGCCTCCCCCGGCACGGTGACGAGCCAGAAGGCGCCGCCCGCATCCTTGAGGAACAGATTCTTCGTATGCGCGCCGGGGATCGCGGCGTTCACATCGTCGCTCTCGGCAACGGTGAACACCGCGACATGTTCGTGCGCGGCAAAGGGTATGGCGAGCGCATCGAGGTCCGCCAGCAATCCGTCTTCGCCGCGCATTATCCCCTCGGCGCGCTCAGACGACGCGGTGCAGCGCGCAGAGCTTGTTGCCCGACGGATCGCGCAGATAGGCGAGATAGAGCTGGCCGAAACCGCCTTCGCGGATGCCCGGCGGATCTTCGATCGACGTGCCGCCATTCTCGACGCCCGCCTTGTGCCACGCATCGGCCTGTTCGGGTCCCTCCATCGCAAAGCCGATCGTGCAGCCGTTGCCGACCGTCGCCGGCTGGCCGTCGATCGGCGCGGTGACAAGGAACAGCCCGCCATTGTGCATATAGATCAGCCGCCCCTTGTCATCGACGATCCCCGGCTTGCCGCCGATCGCCTGAAAGGTCGCGTCATAGAATTTCTTCGATGCGTCGAGGTCGTTCGATCCGACCATATTGTGACTGTACATCGCCTCTGGCTCCTCCTGATTCGTTGCAATCCGGGACTTATCCGCTTCGCGTGACTAGCGAAAGACCACCGTCTTGCGCCCGTCGATCAGCACGCGCTGTTCGGCGACCCAGCGCACCGCGCGCGCGAGGACCTGCGCCTCGATGTCGCGGCCGATACGGATCAGTGCCTCGACCGAATCGCGGTGATCGACGCGCTCGACCGCCTGCTCGATGATCGGCCCCTCGTCGAGGTCGCTGGTCACGAAATGCGCGGTTGCCCCGATCAGCTTGACCCCGCGTTCGTGTGCGCGGTGATAGGGCCGCGCGCCCTTGAAGCCCGGCAGGAAGCTGTGGTGGATGTTGATGCAGCGGCCCGCGAGCTTCGCCGACATATCCTCCGACAATATCTGCATATAGCGCGCGAGCACCAGATAATCGGCCCCGCCCTTCGCGATCACGTCGAGGATCGCGGCCTCCTGATCGGCACGGGTTTCGGCGCTGACCGGCAGGTGATGGAAGGGCAGTCCATGCCATTCGGTCAGCGCACGCAGATGATCGTGGTTCGACACGACGCCCACGATGTCGATCGCGAGGTTGCCCGTCGACCAGCGGTGCAACAGGTCGTTGAGGCAGTGGCTGCCCTGCGACACCGCGATGACGAAGCGCGGCTTCGCGCGCGCGTCGCTGATCCGCGCATCCATGCGGAAGCGCTCGACGACCGGCGCAAAGGCCGCGCGCACCGCGTCCAGCCCCGCAGGAAAGCGCGGCCCCGCACCGCGAAACTCGACGCGCATGAAAAAGCGGCCCGAATCGAGATCGGCATATTGCTGGCTGTCGAGAATGAAGCCGTCGCTCTGCGCGAGCAGGCCGGTCACTGCCGCGACGATGCCGACCGCATCGACGCAGCTGAAGGTCAGCACATAGGCGGGCGCGCTGTCGCTGTCGCTCGCCATCTCAGCCCGAAATCTTGTGGAAGCCGCAGAGCTTGTTGCCGTCGGGGTCGCGCAGATAGGCAAGATAGACCACCCGCCCCTCGGTCGCGTTGCGGACGCCCGGCGGATCTTCGGCGGTGGTGCCGCCGCTCGCGATGCCCGCCGCGTGCCAGGCGTCGATCATCGCGGGCGACGATGCGAGGAACCCGAGCGTATGCCCGTTGCCGCGCGCGGCCGGATTGCCGTCGACCGGGCGCGTGATCACCAGCCGCCCGCCGGCGTGCATGTAGATGAGCCGCCCGCGCTCGTCGATCACCCCCTCGGGCGCGCCGAGCACGCCGAGGATCGCGTCATAGAAGCGCTTGCTCGCGGCGATGTCGTTCGACCCGAGGGTCACATGGCTGAACATGGCGGGTGCCCCTCCGCGTCAGTAGACGACGACGCTGCGGATGCTTTCGCCCGCGTGCATCAGGTCGAAGCCCTTGTTGATCTCTTCGAGACCCATGACATGGGTGATCATCGGGTCGATCTCGATCTTCCCCTGCATATACATGTCGACGATCTTGGGCACGTCGGTGCGGCCCTTGGCGCCGCCGAAGGCGGTGCCGCGCCAGTTGCGCCCCGTGACGAGCTGGAACGGGCGCGTCGCGATCTCCTTGCCCGCCTCGGCGACGCCGATGATGATCGAGGTGCCCCAGCCGCGGTGGCACGCCTCCAGCGCCGTCCGCATCACCTCGGTATTGCCCGTCGCGTCGAAGGTGTAGTCGGCGCCGCCATCGGTCATCGTGACGATCGCCGCGACGACATCCTCGCGGCTCATCCCCTTCGAATTGAGGAACTCGGTCATGCCGAACTTGCGGCCCCACTCCTCGCGATCCGGGTTGATATCGACGCCGATGATCTTGTTCGCGCCGGCAAGCCGCGCGCCCTGGATCACGTTGAGCCCGATGCCGCCCAAACCGAAAACGACGACATTGTCGCCGACCTGCACCTTCGCGGTGTTGATGACCGCGCCGACGCCGGTGGTCACGCCGCAACCGATGTAGCAGCTCGACTGGAACGGCGCGTCCTCGCGGATCTTCGCGACCGCGATCTCGGGCAGCACGGTGAAGTTCGAGAAGGTCGAGCAGCCCATATAATGAAAGATCGGCTGGCCCTTGTATGAAAAGCGCGTCGTGCCGTCGGGCATCAGCCCCTTGCCCTGCGTCGCGCGGATCGCGGTGCAGAGGTTGGTCTTGCCCGACAGGCAGCTTTTGCACTGGCGGCATTCGGGGGTGTAGAGCGGGATCACATGGTCGCCCGGCTTCACGCTGGTGACGCCCGCGCCGACCTCGCGCACCACGCCCGCGCCCTCATGCCCGAGCACGCTCGGGAAGATGCCCTCGCTGTCGAAGCCGTCAAGCGTATAGGCATCGGTGTGGCAGATGCCCGTCGCCATGATCTCGACCAGCACCTCGCCCGCCTTCGGGCCTTCGAGGTCGAGTTCGACAATTTCAAGCGGCTTCTTCGCTTCGAACGCAACGGCGGCGCGGGTCTTCATGGGCGGTCTCCTTCTTGCGCGCTCCAATCAGGCAAATGGGGTCGCAATGCAAGATGCGAGGCGGGTCGTCCGAAACTTCGTCACCCCGGATCAAGTCCGGGGTGACGATGAAAATAGTGTAGGGCTCAACATTCCACCACGCTGACCGCCAGCCCGCCCTTCGATGTTTCCTTATACTTGTCGCGCATATCCCGCCCCGTCTGCAGCATCGTCGCGATCACCGTGTCGAGGCTGACGACGTGCGTGCCGTCGCCGATCATCGCGATGCGGCTCGCGTCGATCGCCTTGATCGCGCCCATTGCGTTGCGCTCGATGCACGGGATCTGGACCAGACCCCCAATGGGATCACAAGTGAGGCCGAGATTATGTTCCATGCCGATCTCGGCGGCGTTCTCGACCTGCGCATTGGTGCCGCCGAGCGCGGCAGTCAGCCCCGCCGCCGCCATCGAGCAAGCGACGCCGACCTCGCCCTGGCAGCCGACCTCGGCGCCCGAGATGCTGGCGTTGCGCTTGTACAAGGCACCGATCGCGGCGGCGGTGAGGAGGAAGGTGCGCACGCCCTTCGCATCGCCGCGGCAGCCGCGCTTGTAATAGCGGATCACCGCGGGGATGATCCCGGCGGCGCCGTTGGTCGGCGCTGTGACGACGCGGCCGCCGGCGGCGTTTTCTTCGTTCACCGCCATCGCCCACAGGTTGATCCAGTCCATCATCGCGAGCGGTTCGGACAGGTTCGCTTCGTGCCGTTCGCGAATGTCGGCGGCGATCTGCGGCGCGCGGCGGCGGACCTTGAGCCCGCCGGGCAAGGTGCCCGTGCTGCAGCAGCCCGCATCGATCGAGGCGTCCATCGCCGCCGCGACCGCGTCGATCCCCGCCTCGACTTCCTCGCGGCTGCGGTGCGCGAGTTCGTTGTCGAGCATCATCTCGCCAAAGCTCTTGCCCGACGCCGCGCCCATGTCGATCAGGTCGGCGCCCGAGGTGAAGGGGAAAGGCAGTTCGACTTCGTCCTCGCCGCCGCGGCTGTTGCGCCCCGCTTCCTCCTCGTCGACGACGAAGCCGCCGCCGATCGAGAAATACATGCGCTTGGCGAAGATTTCGCCGGCATCGTCGCGCGCGGTGAAGGACAGCGCATTGGTGTGGAAGGGCTGGCGCTGGCGGGTGAGGAAATGCAGGTCGCGCTTGGGCTGAAAACGCACGCGGCGACGCCCGAGCAGATAGAGCGCGCCTTCATTCTCCGCCCGCGCCCAATGCGCCTCGATCGCGGACAGGCTGGTTTCGGCGGGGATTTCGCCCGCGAGCCCGGCGACGAGCGCGGTGTCGGAGGCGTGCCCCTTCCCCGTCAGCGCGAGCGAGCCATAGAGGTCGGCTTCGACATGCGCGGTGCGGCCAAGCAGGTCGTGCGCGTCGAGCCAAAGGCCGAAGCGGCGACCCGCGACCATCGGGCCAACGGTGTGCGAGCTCGAAGGGCCGACGCCGATTTTGAAGAGTTCGAAGAGGCTGATCGTCATGGCGGCGCTATAGAAGAGGCATCGCCGGGGCGATAGGACATTACAGAGTATCGCGAATCCAAAAAATCGTGTGCTCCCGCGAAGGCGGGAGCCCATCTCCCGCCGGTGCTATTCTTGACCGGCAGGAGATGGATCCCCGCCTTCGCGGGGATACACGCTTTCTGATAGCGAGAGATCAGCCCGGATAGGTCCAGGTGCCGTCGCGCGCGAGGTTTTCGGCAGCGAAGTCCCAGTTGAGAAGCTCGTCGACCACCGCATTGACATAGTCGGGGCGGACATTCTTGCGGTCGATATAATAGGCATGTTCCCACACATCGACGACGAGCAGCGGCTTGACGCCCTTCGTCGCTTCGGTGCCGGCGTCGTGCGTATCGGTGACCGACAGCTTGCCGTCCTTGGCGACGAGCCACGCCCAGCCCGAGGCGAAGTGGTTGATCGCGGTCTCTTTCAGCTTCTTCTTCAGATCGTCGAGCGAACCGAAGTCGCGGTCGATCGCCGCGGCGAGGTCGCCCGAGGGGGCGGTCTTCTTGGGCGCCATGCTGTTCCAGTAAAAGGCATGGTTCCACGACTGCGCGCTGTTGTTGAACAGCCCCTTGTTGCCGGCACTTTCGGCGTGGCCGATGATGTCCTCGAGGCTCTTGCCCGCAAGATCGGTGCCCTCGATCGCGGCATTCACCTTGTCGACATAGGTCTTGTGGTGCTTGCCATGATGCGTCTGCAGCGTTTCGGCCGAAATATGCGGCGCCAGCGCGTCATCGGCGTAAGGCAGCGGCGGAAAGGCGATGGTCATGGCAGTCTCCATTTTCTGTCTTAACTATGGGGTCACTAACTCGGTATCGCGCTTAGCGGTTGCAACCCTGTGAAGGCAAATATTCCTGTCGGGTCGCCCCCCTTCAGGTGAGGGGCTTTCACGTCACCATCGCCTGCAACGTCGCGATCCGGTCGGCCTCTTCGGCGGGCTTGTCGCGGCGGATGCGCGCGATGCGGGGAAAACGCATCGCGAGCCCCGACTTGTGGCGCTTCGACGCATGGACCGAATCGAAGGCGACTTCGAGCACGAGCGTCTTTTCGACCTCGCGCACCGGTCCGAAGCGATCGACGGTGTGGTCGCGCACGAACTTGTCGAGCCACTTGAGCTCCGCGTCGGTGAACCCCGAATAGGCCTTCCCCACCGGCAGCAGTTCGCCCGTGTCGGTCCAGCAGCCGAAGGTATAGTCCGAATAGAAGCTGGCGCGGCGCCCGTTGCCGCGCTGCGCATACATCATCACGCAGTCGGCGGTGAGTGGGTCGCGCTTCCATTTATACCAGAGGCCTGCGCGGCGCCCCGCCACATAGGGGGCGTCGCGGCGCTTGAGCATGACCCCCTCGATCGCCGCGTCGCGCGCACCGGCGCGCAGCTCTGCCAGATGGTCGAAATGCTCGGCTTCGATCACCGGCGACAGGTCGAAATGGCTCGCCGCAAGGCGCGGGACAAAGGCTTCGAGCTGCCGCCGGCGCGCCTTCCACGGCAGGCCGCGCAGGTCCTCACCATCGACGCCGAGTAGATCATAGACGCGCACGAAGGCCGGGAAATCGGCGAGCATCTTCTTCGTCACCGTCTTGCGCCCCAGCCTTTGCTGAAGCGCGTTGAAGCTCGCCGCGCCGCCCTTGGCGCCGCCTTGCGCTTCGCCGCGCACGAGCAGTTCGCCGTCGATCACCGCATCCTGATCGAACGCCGCGACAAGTTCGGGAAAGGCGGCGCCGATCTCCTCGCCCCCGCGGCTGTAGATGCGCGTGTCGCCGCCCCCGTGGACGATCTGGACGCGAATACCGTCCCATTTCCACTCGGCGGCGAAGTCGGCAAGGTCGATCGCTTCCTCCTCGAGCGGATGCGCGAGCATGAAGGGGCGAAAAAAGGCGACGTCGGCAAGGTCGGGGCGCGGCGCCCGCCCCTCGCCCCATGCGAAGAGCGCCTCATAGGGCGGCGGGATCGCGTGCCACAGTTCCTCGACATCGTCGATGGGCACGTCGAACGCCTGCGCGAACGCCTGCTTTGCGAGCCGCGCCGATACGCCGACGCGCATCCCGCCGAGCGCGAGCTTGAGCAAGGCATAGCGCCCGTCGGCGTCGAGCCGGTCGAGCAGCGCGGCGAGGATCGCGGGCGCGTCGCTGCGAGTCGCGGCAGAGAGGATTTCAACGGCTTCGGCGACACTCGGATCGTCCTTCGCGCCCGGCGCCTCGGGCCATAGCAGCGCCGCCGTCTCGGCCGTATCGCCGACGAAATGGCGCGACAGGCGAAACAATTGCTCGTCGACGCGGGTCGCGAGCAGCGCGCGCACCGTCCCTGCCTTGACCGCCGGAAAATCGAGCGCTTCGGTCAGCGCCGCGAGCGCCCAGCCGCGGTCGGGATCGGGGGTATGTTTCAGATAATCGACGATCAGCGCGAGTTTCGTGTTGCGCGAACGCGTGTAGATCAGCCGGTCGATCAGGGCCGCGAAGCGCTTCACGCCTCCTCCTCCAGATCGCGGCCGACGAGGTGCAGCGCGCGCGCCTTGCGCTGCGTCAGCTCGCACCAGCGGAGCAGGCCATCCTCGCTGCCGTGGGTGATCCAGCTTTCCTTAGGGTTCACCTCCGCGATCGTCGCGGTGAGTTCGTCCCAGTCGGCGTGGTCGGAGATGACGAGCGGCAATTCGACCATGCGCTGCCGCGCGCGCTGCCGAACGCGCATCCAGCCCGACGCCATCGCGGTGATCGGATCGGGCAGCCGCCGCGACCAGCGATCGTGGAGCGCCGACGGTGGCGCGACGACGATCTGCCCCGCCATCGCGGCCTTGTCCGTTTCGCTGACGAGGCGCAGTTCGCCAAGATCGACGCCATGCTCCGCATAGAGCGCGCACATGCGTTCGAGTGCGCCGTGAATGAAGATCGGCGCGTCCCAGCCGGCGCGGCGCAGCTCGGCGATCACGCGCTGCGCCTTCCCCAGCGCATAGGCGCCGACGAGCACGGCGCGATGGGGTTCGGCGCGCACCGCCGCGAGCAGCTTGGCGATTTCGTCGGCGGTCGGCGGGTGCCGGAAGACCGGCAGTCCGAAGGTCGCCTCGGTGATAAAGATATCGCACGGCACGACCTCGAACGGCGCGCAGGTCGGGTCGGCGCGGCGTTTGTAGTCGCCGGTGACGACGATCCGCTCGCCGGCATACTCCATCAGGATTTGCGCGCTGCCCAGAACATGGCCGGCGGGGTGGAAGGAAAAGCGCACGCCGCCGCGCTCGAAACCATCGCCATAGGACAAGGCGGCATTGTGGCTCGCCGCGGCATCGACGCCATAACGCAGCGCCATGATCGCAAGCGTCTCGGGGGTCGCAAACACCGCCCCATGCCCGCTCCTCGCATGATCGGCGTGGCCATGCGTCACTGCTGCACGCTCCACGGGGCGCGACGGATCGATCCACAGATCGGCGGGCCGTACATAAAGTCCGTGCGGATGCGGCTCGAGCCAAAACGAAGCCTTCACCATCAGGCGGCGAGCTTCCGCGCGCGGATCAGGTCGGCGACGAACGCCTCACGCTCCTTTGCCGCGCGGTTGCGGTCGGGCATACGGAGCAGGAAGGACGGGTGAACCGTCGCGATCAGCTGCGCGCCGCCCGCAAGCTCATGCACGGCGCCGCGCATCGAGCGGATGCTCGCGCTCCTGCCCGTGACGCCGCGCAGCGCGCTGCCGCCGAGGGTGACGATCAGCTCGGGCGCGACGAAGTCGCGTTCCTTGTCGAGCCACCAGCGGCAGATGTCGATCTCGCCCGCGGTCGGCGTCTGGTGCAGCCGCCTTTTGCCGCGCGGCTCGAATTTGAAATGCTTGACCGCGTTGGTCAGGAACAGCCGCCGCCGGTTGAGTCCCGCGGCCGCCAGCGCCTCGTCGAGCAGTCGCCCCGCGGGTCCGACGAAGGGCCGCCCTTGCAGATCCTCCTGATCGCCGGGCTGTTCGCCGACAAGCATGATGCGCGCGTCCTTCGGCCCCTCGCCCGCGACCCCTTGCGTCGCATTGCAATAAAGTGGGCAGCGCGTGCAATGATCGACCGCGCGCGCGAGCTGATCGAGCGTTGCGATATCGTCGGTCGGGCTATCGGTCTCGGCCACGCGCGTCCGCCATTTCTCCGCTTTCAGGTTCACAGCCGAAACGGCCACGGCGCCCATCCGTTCCCCGGGGCGTCGGGGCCGTCGGGGCTGGCCGGCGGCGCCGGGCTAATCCCGGCCCAGCCGCCGCCTGAAGGCGTCGAGATGGAAATAGCTCGGGTCGAAATCGCACATTTCGGCGAGGGCATCCTGATCGAGGAAGCGGATATGTTGCCGGTTCATTTCGATCAGGCCCGCGCGCACGAGCCGCCGCAGCACGCGGTTGGTGTGGATCGGCGTCAGCCCGAGCGTATCGGCGATCTGCGTCTGGGTGAGCGGCAGCGGCATCGCATCGCCCGACGCCTGATTGACGATACGCGCGCGGCGATGCAGTTCGAGCAGCAGGTGGCCGATGCGTTCCTGCGCGGTCTGGCGGCCGTTGCGCACGATCTGTTCGCGCAGAAACGCCTCTTCCTGCACCTGCGTCCACCAAAAGGCCATGCTGAGCGCGCCCGAATCGGTCAATATGCCCCGCACCGCGGCGGGAGAAATGACATAGAGCGACCCGTCGGTCACCGTGACGACGCTGTGGTCGGCCTCGGCCGCGACGAGCACCTGCAGGTCGAATATGTCGCCGGGCAGCAGGATATTGAGGATCTGCCGCCGCCCGTCCTCGAGCGTCTTGAAGCGCGCCGCCCAGCCTTCGCGCATCACCAGCACCGCGTCCATTTCCTGACCGGCGCTGATGATCTCGCTATTCGCGGTGAAGGGGCGCGTCGTCCGCGCGAGGCCGGCCACGGCCTGCCGGTCGCGATCGCGCAGATGGCTGTAATATTCCAGTCGCGCGATCAGCGCATCCAATGCCATAAACCCCGCTCCGGGGGCGGCATCCCACCCCTATGCTTCGCGCCACCGTGCAGGCAGCGCGATATCGACGACCAGGCCCGTCGGCTCCCAGTGGCGCTCGATCGTTCCGCCGAGGTTATTACGCACGCTGCGCTCCATCAGCAAGGTGCCAAAGCTGGTCCGGTCGGGCGCCACGACCATGCCCGTGCCGCCGCTCTCACGCCAGCTCAGTCGAAACTTGCGATCCTCGGCATCGCCCTCGTCCTGCGTCCACCTGACGTCGACGCGACCGCTCTCGGTCGATAGCGCGCCGTGCTTGACCGCATTGGTCGCAAGCTCGTTGAACAGCAGCGCCATCGCGACGAGCGCATTTTCGGGCAGCACCAGATCGGGCCCGCCCCAGCGCACGCGCGGAAAGCCCGCCTCGACCTCGCGCATCAGCGCGTGCATCGACCCCGTCATGAAATTGGCGCCAAGCAGGACATTCTGCGCGCGGTTGAGCGCGTCGAGGCGGCTGTTGATCCGCTCGACATAATCCTCGACGTCGCGCGCCGAATGGCGGGTCAGCGAGATGATCGCGCTGACCGTCGCGAACAGGTTGCGCATCCGGTGGTGCAGCTCGCGCATCAACAGATTGGCGGTTTCCTGACGGTTTTTCTGCTCGGTGATGTCGACGCTGATCCCCGTCAGCATCGCGTCATTCGCGCGCACGTCCCAATCGGCCCGCGCGCTGATCCAGCGCACGCCCCGCTCGGGGTGGTTGATGCGATATTCGGTCGCATAGGGCTCGCCGCTGTCGATCGATTCGTCGAGCACGCGGCGCACCGCTTCGCGGTCGTCGGGATGGACGCGCGCGAAAAAGCCCGCGCCGGTCGACAGCGCGGTTTCGAAATCGGCACCCCATAGTTCGGCGGTCGCGCCGCGCCAGCGCAGGTCGTCAGTCCGCGGATCGAACTGCCACGACGCGATGCACGAAAAGTCGAGCGCGCGCTCGAGCATTTGCCGCGCCTCGTCGCGCTCGACCGCGGCGCGGCGCAGCTCGGCCTCGCCCATGATGATCGCGGCGAAATCCTCGAGCCGCGCAAGGTCGCGCGGCCCGAACGCCGCGCGCGGCTTCGTATCGATAATGCACAGCGAGCCGAGGATGAGGCCGTTGTGCGCGCGCAGCGGCACGCCGGCATAGAAGCGGACATGGGGATCGCCGGTCACCAGCACATTGCCCTGAAACCGTGCGTCGCCGGCCGCGTCGGCGACGACGAGCGGCTGGTCGCCGGCAATCATCTGCTGACAGAAGCTGATGTCGCGCGGCTTTTCGGGCGCGTCGAGCCCGTGCGCCGATTTAAACCACAGCCGGCGGTCGTCGACGAACGAAATCAGCGCGATCGGCACCTCGAACAGGTCGGCGACCAGCTTGGTGACCCGATCGAACGCCGGTTCGGGCTTGGTATCGAGAATATGATAGTCGCGGAGCGTCATCAACCGCCGCCGCTCGTTGAATTCCGCGTCCCTGTCCCCGCCGTCAGCCACAGTCCGCCCCTCGCCCCTCGATGCCACGGCATCGCGAATTTTCCCGGGCCGCTGTGCCATGAAATTGGTCCCTACAAAAGCCTGGCGGTCCGACGGGCGCGCAAATGGCGTCGTTTGGCCCACATCCGCCCTCGGACCCCGGTGCGTCCCGTACCGTCTTTTACGCACCGCCCCGCCACAAGTTGCAGCCGCCGATTTTCATTTTTTGTCTCAAAAAGGAACCCGACGCGGCGAAGCCGCGTATGATGTTTTTAAGAGGGAGGACCCCGCATGAGCCTGGGCGATGATATCCGCGGCCACCTGCCGTTTCTGCGCCGCTATGCGCGAGCACTGACGGGAAGCCAGCAGCATGGCGACAATTTCGTCCACACGCTGCTCGAAGTGGTCGTCGCGGCGCCGGAGGAGTTTTCGTCGAACCGCGGTACGCGCATCGATCTCTATCGCGCCTTCCACCGCATCTGGGAAAGCGCTTTCATCGACGAAGGCGACGGCGACGGGGAAGAGGATGCGCTCGTCCGCGCGGCGAACCGCCGGCTCGCGCGGATCACGCCGCTCGGCCGCCAGATCCTTCTCCTCACCGCGCTCGAAGGCTTTTCGATCGAGGAAGCGGCGCTGATCACCGGCACCGACGATGCGACGGTCGCGACGCTGCTCGACGAGGCGGTCGCCGACCTCGATCGCGAATCGCGCACCTCGGTCCTGATCATCGAGGACGAGCCGCTGATCGCGCTCGAACTCGAACAGATCGTCGAGGCGCTGGGGCACAGCGTCGCAGGCATCGCCGCGACGCACGCCGACGCGGTCGCGGCGTTCGAGAAGAGCGAGGCCGGCCTCGTGCTCGCCGACATCCAGCTCGCCGACGGATCGTCGGGGATCGACGCGGTGCAGGAGATATTGGGCGTGGCGCCGGTGCCGGTGATCTTCATCACCGCCTTCCCCGAACGCCTGCTCACCGGTAACCGCGTCGAGCCGACCTTCCTGATTTCGAAACCGTTCCGCGAAAATACGGTGCGCGCGGCGATCAGTCAGAGCCTGTTGTTCACGCCCGAACTCGCGGCCTAGTCGCCGCCGGGGCCGTTCGCGGTCAGGTCGTCGACGCGGTCCATGATCGCGCGAAAGGTTTCACTCGCCGGCAGTTCGTCGTCGCTACGCAGCGGCATGTCGCCACCCTCCAAAATCTCGTGCAGCGCAGCGCGCGCGCGCGACACGCGGCTTTTCATCGTGCCGACCGCGCAGCCGCAGATCGCCGCGCCCTCTTCATAGCTGAGTCCGCCCGCGCCGATCAGCACCAGCGCCTCGCGCTGGTCGACAGGCAACAGCATCAGCGCGCGCTGCACATCGGCAAGGTGCAGACTGTCGTCCTGATCGTCGGGGGCGACGAGCAGCCGTTCCGCGGCGAGTTCGTCATAGTCGGCGGTGAATTTCTTGCGCCGCATCTGCGACAGGAAACAGTTGCGCAGGATGACGAAGGCCCAGCTCTTCATGCTCGACGGCCCCGGCACATATTGCGCGCGCGCCTTCCACGCCTTCAGCATCGTTTCCTGAACCAGATCGTCGGCAAGGTCGGCATTGCCGCACAGGCTGCGCCCGAACGCGCGCAAATGCGGCAGCATCGCCGCAAGTTCGCGCTTGAAGCTCGCATCGTCGAGCTGCTGGGGGCCTGTGTCGCTCGTCATACCCTGCGTCGATCCGGACGCTGGAGCGGCGTCGGGGAAAAACTGTTCATCTTCACGTCGCTTAGCGGCTGTTGCAGGCAAAGCAAAGCAGAAGTGGGGGCGCCCCGCGCGCGCGCCAAATCGCGCGGCCTTCCCTTTTTCACCCGTCCGCGCCTCCGCCGCCGCGCCCCAAGGCGAGGAAATTCGCCAGCATATGTTCGTCCTCGGGATCGAGGCGTCCGTTGGCGGCGAGCCGCGCGAGGCTCGCGTCATGTCCGCGGAACAGCGGCGTATAAAGCATCGACCAGGATGCGAAGTCGCGCTGCTCGATCAACCGGCGGCGGATCTCGATCATTCCCATATGGCGCCGGTCGGCGCGAATGGCGGCAAGGCAGGCTTCGACCTTCCCGACCGGCCCCTCCAGCAATTGCATGAAATTCTGTCCGTTATAGATGAGCGCCCCGGTCAGCGCGTCCCGCTCGTTGTTGCGCTGGGCCTGGGCGAGCAGTTCGGCGATATCGGCGGTGGTCAGGGCGGGGTCCGCGACGCTGACATAGATGACAGACAGCAATAGTATCTCTTTTCCGGAAAAAAGCGGACCGTGCACAGAGGGCGGCACCCCATGTTAGGCGACGATCGCGGTACCCGCGTTAACGTGGATTAGGAACATTGTGCTTTTCGGGCAACGCTTCGCCGTTAAAAAACAGGAGCACCGGGAACTTGCGGCCCCTTCTGTCGTTGCTTCGGCATGGCAACGCATGGCGACAATGGAATGGACGGCGACCGCATCCTGCCGATGCACGGGATTTCGTCCGAAAAACGGGGGAGCTTTCCCGGCACGAACGGGGATCAGTGGCATCGCGCGCTGACCGGCCGTCAGTCGCCCGAACCGGTGAGCGCGAAGCTGCGCATGATCTATGGCAGTATCGTTGCGGAGGACCTGCCCGACCGCATGCTCGACCTCTTGTCCCAGCTCGATCAGAAAAGCCCCGGATGACCCGCCCCCAAGCTGCCACGCAGCCTAAAGACGACGACAATCTTTCCGACAGCGAATTCAAGGCGTTGCTTGCGGACGTCATTCCGCATTTGCGCGCCTATGGCCGCAGCCTGTGCGGCAATCCCGATCTTGCCGACGATCTGACGCAGGACACGATGGTCAAGGCGTGGGCGTCGCGCGACCGTTTCGAGCGCGGCACCTCGATCAAGGCGTGGACCTTCGTCATCCTGCGCAACACTTTCCTTTCGCAGATGCGCCGCAACAAGTTCAAGGGCGAGTATGACGAGGGCGTTGTCGAACGCACGCTGTCGACCCCCGCGGCGCAGGAGGATTCGGGCGACATGGCCGACCTTCAGCGCGGGCTGATGGAATTGCCGCAGGACCAGCGCGAGGCCCTGATCCTCGTCGGCGCCGGCGGCATGTCTTACGAAGAGGCGGCGCAGATCTGCGACTGCGCGCTCGGCACGATGAAGAGCCGGGTGTCGCGCGCGCGGACCGCGCTCGAAGAGATCATGAGCCGCGGCCAATTCTCGCAAAAGCGCTCCGATGCCGCACCCGCCAGCGAAGCCGTCAGCGCGATCATGGACAGCGTCGAGGAAATCGCCGCGCGGCGCGAAGCCGAACGCTGACACTCGACTTTGGGCGGTCGGCGCGGCAAACTGCCCGCATTCGACAACAAGGCGAGCCCTCTCCCATGAAGACCCTTTCGACCTTTGCGCTTTCGGCGGCCCTTGCTGTCGCCGCCTGCTCGGGCAGTTCGCCGAGCGAAGCCGCGCCCGGCGACACCGCCTCGCTCGACGCCTCGGGCGCGCAGCCCGCCACCCCGCTCGCCGAGGCCCCCTTCACTGTCGAAGAGGTCGCGCGCTTCGACGAGCCGTGGGCGATGACCTTCCTGCCCGGCGGCAAGCAGGCGCTCGTCACCGAAAAGGCGGGCAAGCTCAAATTCTGGCAGGCCGAAGGGCCGACGCTCGACGTCGCGGGCGCGCCGGCGGTCGCCTATGGCGGCCAGGGCGGCTTCGGCGACATCATCCTCGCGCCCGATTTCGCGTCGAGCGGCACCGTCTATCTGAGCTGGGTCGAAGCGGGCGGCGGCGACAGCTATGGCGCGGTCGTCGGCAAGGCGAAGCTCGTGCAGGGCGCGGCGCCGCGCCTCGACGGCCTCGACATCATCTGGAAACAGGACCCGAAGGTGCCGGGTCGCGGCCATTTTTCGCACCGCCTCGCCTTCTCTCCCGACGGGCAATATCTGTTCATCACCTCGGGCGAGCGGCAGAAGTTCGACCCCGCGCAGGACATGGCCAAGAATCTGGGCAAGGTCATCCGCCTGAAGCCCGACGGCAGCGTCCCCGCCGACAACCCCTTCGCCGAAAAGGGCGGCGTCACGGCGCAAATCTGGTCGCTCGGCCACCGCAACCTGCTCGGTATCGCCTTCGATGGCACCGGCAGGTTGTGGCAGCAGGAAATGGGACCGAAGGGCGGCGACGAGGTCAACCTCGTCGAGCGCGGCGGCAATTATGGCTATCCGATCGTCTCGAACGGCGATCATTATGACGGCAAGCCGATCCCCGATCATCCGACGCGTCCCGAATTCAACGCACCCAAGCTGTGGTGGAACCCGTCGATCTCGCCTGCCGGGCTCACCTGGTACGACGGCACCCGCTATCCGGGCTGGCAGAACAGCCTGCTGATGGGCGCATTGTCGGGCGAGGGGCTGATCCGCATGGCGATCGACGGCGACACGCTGCACAAATCCGACCGCTGGGACTTCGGGGAGCGTATCCGCGAGGTCGAAGTCAATGAGGACGGCACGGTCTGGCTGCTCACCGACGGCAAGGACGGCAGGCTGGTAAAGCTGGTTCCCAAGGGCGGATGATCCGCGCCTTCCTCTCCCGCCGCGCCGAATGGCCGGCGCGCGTCCCCGACCCCGACGCGCCGCCGCGGCTCGGGCTGCTCTGGCGCGAGGCGGGGGCTTTGCTGCGCGCGATCGGCGGGCGCATCCGGCCGATGCCGCCCGAACCCAATCCGGACAGCCCCTATCCGCCCGTCATGGTGCTGCCCGGTTTCCTGTCCGGCGACTGGGCGACCAAGGGGCTGCGCGCCGATCTGCGCCGCGCCGGCTTTCGCTGCTACGCCTGGGGCCTCGGCTTCAATCGCGGGGCGACCGCCGACATCATCGACCGCATCGACACCCGCGTCGACTGGATCATCGACCGCACCGGGCAAGCGCCCGCACTCGTCGGCTGGAGCCTCGGCGGCATCTATGCCCGCGAATATGCGAAGCACCACCCCGACAAGGTCGCGCGCGTCGTGACCTTGGGTTCGCCCTTTTCGGGCAGCCGCCGCGCCAATCGCGCGTGGCGTCTCTACCATCTGATCGCGCGGCACCCGGTCGACAATCCGCCGATCGACTTCCACCCCGCGCCGCGCCCCGAGATGCCGACCTTCGCGCTCTGGTCGAAGCATGACGGGGTGATCGCGGTGGCGAGCGCGCGCGGCCTGCCGCACGAAAGCGACCGCCAGATCGAGGTCGATTGCGGCCATATGGGCTTTGCCTATGCCTCGACCTCGGTCGCCGCGATCGCCAAGGCGCTGACCGAAGAGGTGGGCGAAGGCGCGGTCGCGGCGGAGCGATGACCGACGCCGAGATCGCGGACTTCATCCGCGCCAACCTGCCGATCGCGCCGGTTCCCGGCATCCCCGAAATCCGGCTGCACAGCGCGGTGCCGTCGAGCCGTATCGGGCGGCTGACACAGGATGACGAGGCGCCGGACGCGCCCTATTGGGCGCATCGCTGGGCGGGCGGCCTCGCGCTCGCACGGCATATCCTCGACCACCCCGACAGCGTGCGCGGCCGCCGCGTCCTCGACCTCGGCGCCGGGTCGGGACAAGTGGGAATCGCCGCAGCGAAAGCGGGTGCGCGCAGCATCGCGGCCGTGGAGGCAGGCCGCCACGCGGTCGCCGCGCTCCGGCTCAACGCCGAACTGAACGGTGTCAACATCGCGGTGCAGCACGCCGACGCCGCTGGGCTGCCGCTGCCCGACGTGGACACCGTGCTGGTCGGCGACCTCTTCTACACCGACGAGCTTGCCCGACGCGTAACCGCTTTTCTCGACCGCTGCCTCGGCGCCGGGATCGACATCCTCGTCGGCGACCCGTGGCGCCGCCCGCTGCCGCTAGGCCGGCTCGAAGAGATCGCACGCTACGACGTTTTCGAAAGCGGGCTGCGCAGCGTCGCCAGCGGCGTCTTCCGCTTCCGCGCTCAACAGACGTCGATCCGATAGCCGGGCTCGGCGTGCCACCGGAAGCGCATCCGTCCGGGCCGCCGACCGGCCTCGCCCGTCGCCGCAAAGCCGAGCCGCTGCAGCAGCGCGCGTGACCGCCCGTTGGCCGGATGGCATTCGGCGACGATCGCGCAGCCCGGGCGCGACGCGGCGAGCGATGCGACCATCGCGCCGACCGCCTCGGTCGCCAAGCCCCTGCCCCGCGCCGCGGCGGCGAACCAGTATCCGACCTCATATTCCGGGCCGGGGCGGCGATGGACGCCGATCACCCCGAGCAGCGCCGCATCGCGCCGGTCGCGCACCGCATGGAACACGTCGCCGCCGCCCGATCCCGCGATCAGCGCGCGCGCATCGCTCTCGCTGAAGGGAGCGGGCAGGAAATGGACCTGAGAGGTCACCGATTCGTCGGTGATCGCGGACAGGGCGTGCGCATCGTCGGCCAGCAGGGGCGTGATGCGGCAATGGTCGGTCGACAGGGCAAGCAAAGTATCGGTCATGTCGCGTCTTCTTCAAAAAGCGCACGCCGTGACCGGGGGGTAGTGGTGGGATGATGACCATTCGCCTGTCCGAGCACGGCGGCGATGGTCACAGGATGATGCCATGCCGCTCCTAGATAAAGGAGCGCCAATACGCCTTGAATCGCAGGGATCGGTCGATGGTCATCACAGGTGCGGCGCTATCACCACGGCGCCCGGCGATCAAGCGCGACTTGACTCGTTCAAGACACGCACTAATTAAAGTTACATGAAACGCGACAGCCGGCTCTCGGGCGTCCTCCACGTCCTTCTCCACATGGCGGAGGCGCGCGCGCCGCAAACCTCCGAACAGCTCGCAAAGGCGATGCAGACCAACCCGGTGGTCGTCCGCCGTATCCTCGGCGGCCTGCGCGAGGCGGGATTCGTCCATTCGGAAAAAGGCCATGGCGGCGGCTGGACGATCGCGCGCGACCTGTCGGCGATCACGATGCGCGACATTTACGACGCGATCGGCCGGCCGCGGCTGATGGCGATGGGCAACCGCACCGATGCGCCCGGCTGTCTCGTCGAACAGGCGGTCAATGCCGCGCTCGATGCGAGCTTCCACGATGCCGAAGCCTTGCTGCTCGCGCGCTTCGAGGCGGTGACGCTCGCACAGCTCGCTGCCGATTTCCATCGCCGCATGGCGGCGCGTCCCACCCCCTCGCAGGAGCATGTGCATGGCTGAAGGCGTCCAATATTTCCTCGACAGCTTCAACGATCCCGCCGCCGTCGCGCGTTACGCCGAAGGCCCGCGCCGCTTCGTCCCCGGCCTCGACGGGCTGCACCGGATGACGGGGCTGCTGCTCGCCGAGCGGGTGCCCGCCGACGCGCATATTCTCGTCCTGGGCGCGGGCGGCGGCAGCGAGATGAAGGCGATGGCCGACGCCCATCCGGGCTGGCGCTTCACCGGCGTCGATCCCGCGGGCGCGATGCTCGACCTCGCTGCCGAAGTCATGGGTGCGGACGCCGGCCGCGCCGAACTGGTCGAGGGGACTATCGACGATGCCCCCGCCGGCCCCTTCGACGGAGCCACCTGCCTTCTCACCCTCCACTTCCTCGAACGCGAAGAGCGCATCCGCACCGCCGCCGAAATCCGCGCGCGGCTGAAACCCGGCGCCCCCTTCGTCGCTGCGCATGGCAGCTTCCCGCAAGCCGCCGACGCGCGCGATCGCTGGCTCGACCGCTACGCCGCCTTCGCCATCGCCTCGGGCGGCGACCCCGAACAGGTGGCAAAGGGGCGGCAGGCGGTCGCGACGCATGTTGCAATGCTGAGCCCCGAGGAAGACGAAGCCGTGCTCCGCGCGGCGGGGTTCACCGGGATCGAGGCCTTTTACGCCGCCTTCACCTGGCGCGGCTGGGTTGGCTATGCGTAACATGATCGGTCTTGCGCGACGTGGTTACACAATATATTGCGCAATATATTGTGTAACCACGTCGCGAGGGTTTTCGGATGTCGATCAAGGGCTGGAAATGCACGACCGTCGCTGTGCTGGCGCTGTTCGCGGTTCCCGTCGCAGCGGACGAAGCGCCGCTCTCCGCCGCCGACAAACGCCAGGTCGTCGAGCAGCTCGGCGCGACGCTCGAGGCCAATTATGTCTTCGCCGACAAGGCGAAGACGATCGCCGCGACGCTGCGTGCGCATCTCGATGCGGGCGCCTATGACGGGGCGACGGACAAGGCCGCGCTCGCGCACGCGCTCACCGACGACCTGCTCGCGGCGAGCAACGACCTGCATTTCTTCGTCGGGGTCGACCCGGCTTTCGTCGCCGACTATGCGGCAAAAAAGGATCCGGCGCGCAACGCTGCGATCCGGGCGGAAGAACGCCGGACCGAAGCGGCTGACAATTTCGGCTTTACCGGGCTTCGGCGCCTCGACGGCAATATCGGCTATATCCAGCTCTCGCATTTCGCCGATCCCGACCTCGGCTATGACGCGGCGGCGGCGGCCATGCGTTTCATCGAGAACAGCGACGCGGTCATTTACGACCTGCGCTACAACAATGGCGGGGCGCTGGAGATGGCGCAATTGCTGGCGAGCCAGCTTTTCCCGGGCGACAAGGACCAGGAGCTGTTCGACTATTATTACAATGAGGATGGCCGTCGCGTCGAACGCGGCCAGTGGGTGCTGGCGGCGATCCCCGCAAAGCGGCTGTCCGGCAAGCCCGTCTATGTCCTGACCGGTTCGACCACCTTCTCGGCCGCCGAATGGTTCGCCTATACGCTTCACAAGCTGGGCCGCGCGACCCTGATCGGCGAGCGCACTGCGGGCGGCGCGCACCCGGTCGACCGCAAGCCGGTCGGCACCGATTTCTTCGTCCAGGTGCCGATCGGCCAGATACGCGATCCCGTCGACCATGGCGACTTCGAAGCGAAAGGCGTCCTCCCCGACCATGCGATCGCGTCGACCGATGCGCTGCTCTTCGCCCATCGCCTCGCGCTCGCCGATCTCGCCCGCGCCGATCCCGCGAGGCAGGCCGATGCCGACTGGCTCGAACCGCTCCTAGCCGCCGAGGCCGAACCGGTTCAGCTGACGATCTCGCAACTCCGTGCGATAGCGGGGCGCTATGAGGGACGTCGGATCGAGCTGGTCGACGGCAAGCCCGTCTATGTCTGGCGCGATCGTTTCCGTCTCGCGCTCGAACCGCTCGGCGACGACCTGTTCGCGGTCGAGGGCGTGGACGACTTCCGCTTTCGCATCGCGCGCAAGGCGGGCAAGGTGGTCGCACTCGACCGCATCAATCGCGACGGAACGACCCGAAGCTATGCCCGCCTCCCCTGACCTCGACGATATTTCCTTTCTCGGCCGGCTCAGCGAGGCGCTGAGCCACCGGATCGAGGAACAGACGCGCGCGCTGTTCGACGAGGCGGGGATCGTCGTTCCGGTCCGCTCGGTCTCGTTGCTCACCGCGCTCGGCGCCGCGGGCGAAGCCTCGGCCGCCGATCTCGCGCGGACGCTCGGCCAGTCGCACCAGCTGATCGTTCAAAAACTGCCCGCGCTGACGCGGCTCGGTCTCATTGCCGAACGCGGCGATCCCGATGACGCGCGGCGCAAACTATTCCGGCTAACCGGCGAAGGTCGCGGGCAACTTGCCGCGCTCGACGCGTGCCGCGCCCGGATCGCGCAAGCCTACCGAGGTTTGTCGGAAGAAGTCGGCGACGTGCATGGCACGATCATCGCCGCCCTCGAGGCACTTGGCGCGCGGCCGTTGAGCGAGCGAATCCAGACTTAGGCCGACGCTTCACCGTTTTTACGCGAGGAACGGCGCCACAATTTCGTCGGTCACGCGCAGCGGTCGGCCGCTCGCCTTGTCGAGCAGCGCCCAGACAGTGCGCGCGCGGACGTGGACCTTGCCGTCGGCGCCGGTGAATTCCATGAAGCGATCGAATTTCGCGCCGTGCGGCTTGTCGGCGACCCAGGTGCGCGCGGTCACGCTCTCGCCGGGGCCGAGCGCGCGCAGATAGTCGATCTCGTGCCGCACCACGACCCAGATATAGGCATCCTTGTGCGTCGGCGGCGCGGCGGCGTCCCAATGGCCGGTCGCGACCTGCTGGATCCACTGGACCCACACGGCATTGTTGACGTGGCCGAGCTCGTCGATGCTCTCGGGCGTGGCGGTGAGTTGAAGCCGATATTCTTTCATCAGTCGCCCAGACTATGTCGAGATTCGGTTCGTGGTGGAGCGAGGATGGCTGGCTCCGAGAACCGGCGCGCAGCGTACTTCAGTACGTGAGCACCGGAAGCGCAGGAGATGGCCGTTCGCAGCCCGCCACGGGCTGAATATCGGCATAGTCTACGCGAGTTCCACCGTCGTCACCATATAGCCCGCATCGCGCAGCGCCTTGACCAGCGCGTCGAGATGTTCGCGGTCGCGCGCTTCGCATTCGATGTCGGTGATCAGGCCCTTTGCGGGCAAGGTGGTGAAGATGCGCTGGTGATAGATTTCGATGATGTTCACCTGGTGCCTGTTGAACACCTCCATCACCTTGAACAGCGCGCCGGGGCGATCCTGCAACCGGATGCGCAGCCGCGCGATGCGGCCCGACCGCGCGAGGTCGCGCAGCAGCACATTGGCAAGCAGCCGCGTGTCGATATTGCCGCCGGTGAGCACGAGACCGACCTTGCGGCCGGCGAACTCTTCGGGGTGCGCGAGCATCGCCGCGAGCCCCGCGGCGCCCGCGCCCTCGACCACCGTCTTCTCGATCTGCAGCAGCAGGCTCACCGCGCGCTCGAGATGCCGTTCGGCGACGAGCACGATGTCGTCGTTCAGCTCGGCGACGACCTTGCGCGTATAGGCGCCCGGTTCCTTGACCGCGATGCCCTCGGCAAGCGTGTCGCCCTCGCACGCCATGTCGACGCCGTTCAGCTCGGCATACATCGACGGATAAAGCTCGGCCTGCACGCCGACGAGGCGCATGTCGTTCTTGATCCCGCGCGCCGCGGTGCCCATGCCGGTGAGCAGCCCGCCGCCGCCGATCGGAACGATCAGCGTGTCGAGTTCGGGCACGTCCTCCAGCATTTCGAGCGCGACCGTCCCCTGCCCCGCCGCGACGTGCGGATGGTCGAAGGGATGGACGAAGGTAAGCCCGCGCTCCTTTTCGAGCTCGCGCGCATGGGCATAGGCGTCGTCGAACTTTTCGCCGAACAGTACGATTTCGGCGCCGTGGCTCGCGGTCTGCGAGACTTTCACCTGCGGCGTCGTCTTCGGCATCACGATCGTGACGGGGATGCCGAGGCGCTTGCCGTGATAGGCGAGGCCCTGCGCGTGATTGCCCGCCGACGCCGCAATCACGCCGCGCGCCCGCGCGGCTTCGTCGAGCAACAACAGCGCATTGAGCGCGCCGCGTTCCTTGTACGCGGCGGTAAATTGCAGATTTTCGAATTTCAGCCACACTTCGGCACCGACCATTTCAGACAGCGTCTGCGATTTCAGCGTCGGGGTGCGGACGACCGCGCCGTTAATTCGCTTCGCCGCCGCGCGCACATCGTCGAGGGTGATCGCCGGAAAATCGGCGGCGAGCGTCGGAGTGGCAAGGTCTGTCATAGCGGCAAGCGCCCTACCCCATCTGGCGCGCGAAGCAAACAATGCTATGGACCGCCCCATGAGCGAAGAAAAATTGCGCATCGCCTTCATCGGCACCGGCGTCATGGGCGGGCCGATGGCAGGACATCTCGTCAGGGCCGGCCACAGCGTCACCGTCTATAACCGCACCCGTGCCAAGGCCGACGCCTGGGCATCCGAATATGGTGGCACAGCGGCGGCGACGCCCGCCGAAGCGGCGAAGGACGCCGACGCGGTTCTCGCCTGCGTGGGCAACGACGACGATCTCGCCCAAGTCACGCTGGGCGCCGATGGCGCCTTCGACGCCATGAAGAAGGGCGCGGTCTTCGTCGATCATACCACCGTTTCGGCGCGAATCGCGCGGCGGCTGGCCGACGAGGCCGACGCGCGCGGGCTGCTGAGCGTCGATGCGCCGGTGTCGGGCGGCGAATCGGGCGCGCAGGCGGGCAAGCTGTCGATCATGTGCGGCGGCAGCGATGCGGCCTTTGCCGCCGCCGAGCCGGTGATGCGCGCTTATGCCGCGCGGATCGTCCATATCGGCGGCCCGGGCGCCGGCCAGACGACGAAGATGGTCAACCAGATTGCGATCGCCGGCGTGCTGCAAGGCTTGTCCGAAGCCCTGCGTTTTGCCCAGGCGTCGGACCTCGACACCGACAAGGTGTTCGAGGCGGTGTCGGGCGGCGCGGCGGCGAGCTGGCAGATGCTCAACCGCTGGGGGACGATGGCGAAGGACGAGTTCGACTTCGGCTTCGCGGTCGACTGGATGCGTAAGGATCTGGGCCTCGCGCTCGAGGAAGCGCGCATCAATGGCGCGACGTTGCCCGTCGCGGCGCTCGTCGACCAATTTTATGCCGAAGTGCAAAAAGCCGGCGGCGGCAGAAAGGATACCAGTTCGCTGGTGACGAGGCTGCCGAAGTGATCCGCGCCGCTCTCTGTGCCTCGCTCGCGCTGGCGTTCGCCCTTCCTGCGCACGCCGACACGCTGATCGACAATGTCAACGGCATCACGCTCGACAAGGATGGCAAGCTCGTCCGCTTCACCGGGCTCGTCATCGACAAGGACGGCAAGGTCAAGCAGCTCCTGAGCCGCAAGGACAAGCGCCCCGAGCGCCCCGATTTCGAGGAGGATGCGAAGGGCAAGACGCTGATTCCGGGGCTGATCGACGCGCATGGACACGTCATGGGGCTCGGCTTCTCGCTGATGACGCTCGACCTGTCGGAAACGAAATCGCTCGACGAAGCGCTCGCTGCGATCCGCAAATATGCTGCCGACAATCCCGAGCTGCCGTGGATTATCGGGCGCGGGTGGAATCAGGAAGCCTGGGGGCTCGGCCGCTTTCCGACCGCCGCCGATCTCGACGCGGTGGTGCCCGACCGCCCTGTGTGGCTCGAGCGCGTCGATGGTCATGCGGGCTGGGCGAACAGCGCCGCGATGCGCGCCGCGCGCGTCACCGCCGCGACCAAGGCGCCCGAGGGCGGCCGGATCGAGATGGCGAACGGTCAGCCGAGCGGCGTGTTCGTCGATGCGGCGACGAACCTGATCGCGGCGGCGGTGCCGAAGCCGCTCGCGCGCGACCGCGACCGCGCTTTCCTGCTTGCCCAGCAAAAGCTGCTCGAACAGGGGATCACGACGATCGCCGACATGGGGACGACGATCGAGGAGTGGCAAAGCTATCGCCGCGCCGGCGATAAGCATCAGCTCGCTATCCGCATCATCAGCTATGGCCACGACGTCGACAATATGGCGCTGATCGGCGGGCCGGGACCGACGCCGTGGCTTTATGACGACAAGCTGCGCATGGTCGGGGTCAAGCTCTACCTCGACGGCGCGCTGGGTTCGCGCGGGGCATGGCTGAAGGCGCCCTATGCCGACGCGCCGGGGCAGACCGGCCTGCCGCTGCTCACCCCCGCGCAGCTGCGCAACAAGATGGTGCGCGCATCGATGGACGGGTTCCAGGTCGCGATCCACGCGATCGGCGACGCCGCCAATGCCGAGGCGCTCGATGCGATCACCGATCTCAACGCCGACCTGCCCGGCGAGCGGCGCTGGCGGATCGAACATGCGCAGATCGTCGATCCGGTCGACATCCCGCGCTTCAGGACGCTCGGCGTCATCGCCTCGATGCAGCCGGTCCACCAGCCGTCGGATCGGCTGATGGCCGAAGCGCGGCTCGGCCCCGAGCGGCTGAAGGGCGCCTATGCGTGGCGCAGCATGGAACAGGCGGGGGTGCGCCTCGCCTTCGGTTCGGACGTGCCGGTCGAGAGCGCCAACCCCTTCCCCGGCATCGCCGCCGCCATCTCGCGCACCGACGCGCAGGGGCAGCCCTTCGGCGGCTGGCACCCCGAGGAAGCTGTGAGCCGGGAGACCGCGCTCGACGGCTTCACGCGCAGCGCCGCCTTCGCGGGCTTCGCCGAGGACCGCATCGGCACGCTGATGCCCGGGATGCGCGCCGATTTCCTGATCCTCGATGCCGACCCGATGCTGGCGAGCCCGGCCGAGATCCGCGCGATGACCCCGCGCGAAACGTGGATCGGCGGCTATCGCTATTACAAGCGCAAGGGCGGCTGAGTGGATCGCCGCCGCCTGCTCGCCGCGATGGCGGCCGCCCCGGCGGCACTGGCGCTCGGCGGCGCGAAAAAGCCGAAACGAAACGACCCGCCCGATCCGCGCCGTTCGCGCCGGCGCAAGGGTGCCAAGGCGCCCGAACGCCATGTCGATGTCGCGGTGGTCGGCGCCGGCGCGCTCGGCGCGTGGACCGCGTGGCACCTCGTTCGCAAGGGGCTGAGCGTGCGGCTGTTCGACGCCTACGGTGCCGGAAACGGCCGCGCCGCGTCGAACCTGCCGTCGATGATGCTCGATCCGGTGCAGGGCGGCGACGCGCTCTACGCCGCGCTGATCGAGGAAAGCCGCGAGGCGTGGGAGCGATTGTCCGACACCGCGAGCCTGCCGATCCTCAGCCCCTGCGAAGCCGTGACGACGCTCGCCGCGACCGACAATTTCGCGGCGATGCGCGGCAGCGACCGCCTGACCGGCGAGGCGCTCCGTCCGCGCTACACGCAGGTCGCGTGGCGCCCCGAAGAGGCGGCGCTGGTCGCCGAAAAAGGCGCGATGCTCGCCGGGCGCCGCGGGGTGCTCGAAACGATCCTCGATGCGCAGGTCACGCCCGAGGATGTGGTGATGCCCGCGCCGCTCCGCGACAAGAAGCAGGATCGCTATATCCTCCCCGATGGCGGCACCGCGAACAGCCTCGTCTATACGAGCGGCGCGTGGCTGACCGAGCTGTTCCCGCAGCTTTTGACCCCGCAGCACCTGTCGGCGGTGCGCCACAATATCTTCCACTTCGGCCCGGGTCAGGGCGATACGCAATTCCGGCCTCCAGCGATGCCCGCGCTCGTCGACCGCGCCTATGGCTTCAACCTTCTCCCCGACGTCGAGGGTGCCGGGGTGCGCGTGTGGAAGAGCGCACCCGACGCCAGCGTGGATCCCGACAGCTTCGACCGCCGCGCCGACGATCGCGCGCTCGCCGAGGTCCGCCAGTGGGTCGCGGCGCGCCTGCCGCGCCTGTCCGACGCGCCGGTCGTCGCGAGCGCGGCGACGCACGACTGCCGCACCGCGACGGGCGACCTGCTGCTCGACCGCCTGCCCGAACATCCGCGCGTCTGGCTGGTCGGCGGCGGCGCGGGCCGCGCCTTCGCGCTCGCCCCCGCGATCGCCGCGCGCGTCGCGGCGCATGTCGAGGATGCGAGCCGGCCGATCGAACCGCGATGGGCGCTCGCGCGGTTGGTCGCCTGATCCCCTCTCCCTTTGGGAGAGGCAATGAGACTTGGCGGCTTTGCCGCCTAGTCGCAGTGGGAGAGGGGCACAGCGCCGGAGACATGCGCCTCTCGCATCCCCTCACCCGGCTTTGCTAGCCAGCAAGCTGGCAAGCGCCGCCACCTCTCCCTATGGGAGAGGAGACTGATTTCGCACGGGGGGAATGAAGTGCGCCTGACCGATTGCCACAATATCGACGATTTCCGCGCGCTGGCGAAACGGCGCCTGCCGTGGCCGGTGTTCGACTATATCGACGGCGCTGCCGACGACGAGGTGACGCGCCGCCGCAACCGCGCGGCATTTGATGCCTGCGACCTCGTCCCGCGTGTGCTCGCGGGGGTCGAGACCGTCGATATGCGCACCACCTTGTTCGGGCGCGAGATTGCGATGCCGCTGTTCCTCTCCCCCACCGCACTCCAGCGGCTGTTCCACTGGCAGGGCGAGCGCGCGGTGCTGCGCGCCGCGGCAAAGGCCGGGACAGTCGCGGGCATATCGAGCCTCGCGACTGTCGGCCTCGCCGAAGCGGGCGCGCTGACGGACGGCCCCAAGCTGTTCCAGCTCTATGTCCACAAGGACGAAGGGCTGAACCATGCGATGCTCGACGCCGCGCGCGAGGCGAAATTCGATGCCGTCGCGCTGACGGTCGACACGATCGTCGGCGGCAATCGCGAGCGCTGCCTGCGCTCGGGCTTCACCTCGCCGCCGCGTTTCACCGCATCGAACATGCTGAGCTACGCCGCGAAGCCCGGCTGGGGCCTCAACTATGTCTGCCGCGAAAAGTTCAGCCTGCCCAATCTCGCGACGCATGTGTCCGAAGGATCGAGCGTGCCGAAATCGGTCGCCGACTATTTCACCACCATGCTCGACCAGAGCCTCGACTGGAAGCGCGCCGAGGCGATCCGCAAGGCGTGGGACGGTCCCTTCTGCCTGAAGGGAATCGTCGCGGTCGAGGATGCAAGGCGCGCCGTCGACATCGGCGCGAGCGCGATCATGGTGTCGAACCACGGCGGGCGCCAGCTCGACGGCAGCATCGCGCCCTTCGACGCGCTGGCCGAGATCGTCGATGCGGTCGGCGACAAGGTCGAGGTGATCTGCGACGGCGGCATCACCCGCGGGACGCATGTGCTGAAAGCGCTGTCGGTGGGCGCAAAGGCCTGTTCGGGGGGCCGGCTCTATCTTTATGCGCTCGCCGCTGCGGGCGAAGCGGGAGTCGATCGAGCGGTCGCGCTCCTGCGCGCCGAGATCGAACGCGGCATGAAGCTGATGGGCGCAAAGAGCCTCGCCGATCTGTCGCCGGACAATCTGCGCTGGCGATAGGCTGAATAGGGACGGGGCGGCCTCCCCCCAGAAACCGCCCCGGGCCCGGCGTCAGAAGGAGACGCCGAGCGAAAAGATAACCGCGCCGTCGGCACCGACGCTTTCCTTGTAGCCGAGCGCCTTCGGCGCGTCGGTGTTCACATAGGCGACGCTGCCGGTGAGCGCCTTCCAGCTCGCCGACACCCCGACCGAATAGTCGACGACGCTGCCGTCGGCACCGCCGAGGAAGCTGTCGCTCTTCGCAAAGCCGATATGGCCGTTGAGGCTGAACGGCGTGCTCGGGATGGCAACCCCGGCGTCGGAGTAGATATAAACGCCGCTGTCGTCGCCCAGCGAATCCTGACCGCTCGGCGCCCAGGCGATGCCGGTCTTGATCGAAGCGGGACCGATATCGCCCGACATCGAGAAATAGGGCTCGATGATCGAGCTGTCCGAGGTGCCGGGGTAGAGATAGAGCGTCGCGCCGATATCGGCGGTCAGGCCCGGCACGAGCTCGTGCGAATAGCCGCCGACGACATCGATTTCGGTGCCATTGGCAAAGCCGATGCTCGATCCCCAGGTTCCGACATAGAGCCCGCTGTCGTGGCTGATCGTGAAGCCGCCCTGGATCGCGGCTTCCTCGTTCGATTGGCTGAAGCCGCGGAAGCGATAGTCGCTGACGACGGTGGCGCTGCCGGAAATCGAGATGCCGCTGCTGTCTTCTTCTTCCTGGGCATGGGCGGCCGTCGGAACCGCCGCTGCGGCGAGGAGCATGCCGAGGCACGCGCGGGAGAAATTCTTCATGGACAGATCCTCTGAACAGATAAACGGATCGTCCCTGCCTGCTGCCTGACGGCCGGCCTCTTTTCGGGCTCGGTCCTTTCAGACGAGCCCCCGTTTTTCACAAAGCCGCTGCGTTGCACAATGGGAAAAGTTCCCGACACTGCCTAAAAATTGGGCTATGTGACAAATATGCAACAACTACCTTTCGTTAAACCGGTTACAACAATAATATTATTTCAAAGCTAGAAGGACAGGCCGACACCCAAAATCACGGTAGGGTCGTAAAGCGTATCGACCGCCTTCACCCCGCTCTTGCGAATATCGGTGTCGACATAGCGCGCCGACAGCGTCACCGGCCCATGCACGATGCGCGCGCCGAGCGACCAGTCGACATAATGGCCGTTCGTCGCCGCCGCCCCGAGTGCTCCGTCGGTATAGCCGACCGACGCGGTCAAGGTGACCGGGCTATTCGGAATCCCCGACGACAGATCAAGGTTCAGATAGAGATTGTCGTCGTCATCGAGCGATTTCTGCTTCGGCGCATAAGCGAGCATCGCGGTCGCGGAAACAGGGCCGAGATCGTGCGACAGCCGGCCCGCCACTTCGACATAGTCGCTCGGACCGGCCCGGTCGCGATTGCCCGGATAGACATAATAAGTCGCGCCGAGGTCGATCGAGGTGCCCGGCGCAATCTCGGTCGCATAGCCGCCATAGAGATCGAGTTCATATTGGCCGTAGCGCGGGCTGTCGGGCAGCCCCGATCCCCAGGCGCCCGCATAGAGCCCGCTTATATGGCTGACGGTGACGGTCGATTGCAGCTCGACCTTTTCCTCCGATTGCGAAATGCCGCGGAAGCGATAGTCGGACACCACATTGATCCCCCCCGACACCGAAAAGGGGCCGCTCGGGACGCCCTGCGCCGACGCGGCGGCGGGAACGAACGACAGGGCAAGCAGCGCGCCGCAACACGCCTTGGCCGGAAACTGCATGGAAACTCCTCTCGAAATCGGGCGGGCCGCCGGTCCCCCGGCCGCATGGCCTTTGCCAAGCGGCGGCGGGACGTCTAAAGAGCGGCCACGGCTCCTCCTTTATCTGGCATGCAATATGAGCGATCACAATCCCGGCCTGCGCCCCTGGCGCGACATCGCGCGGCGGACAAGCCGCCGGATCATGGTCGGCAACGTCCCCGTCGGCGGCGGCGCGCCGATCACGGTGCAGACGATGACCAACACGCCGACGAGCGATGCGGTGGCGACGATCGAACAGATCCGCCGCTGCGAAGACGCCGGCGCCGACCTGATCCGCGTGTCGTGTCCCGACAGTGATTCGACCGCCGCACTCGGCAAGATCGTGCGCGCGGCACGCATCCCGATCATCGCCGACATTCATTTCCACTATAAGCGCGCTTTGGAAGCCGCCGACGCGGGCGCCGCCTGCCTGCGCATCAACCCGGGCAATATCGGCAGCAGCGAACGCGTCGGCGAGGTCGTGCGCGCGGCCAAGGCCAATGGCTGCGCGATCCGCATCGGGGTCAACGCCGGCAGCCTCGAGAAGGACCTGCTCGAAAAATATGGCGAGCCCTGCCCCGAGGCGCTCGTCGAAAGCGCGCTCGACCATATCAAACTGCTCCAGGACCATGATTTCCACGAATATAAGGTCGCGGTGAAGGCGAGCGACGTCTTCCTCGCGGTCGCTTCCTACATGCAACTCGCCGAAGCGGTCGACTGCCCGCTGCACCTCGGCATTACCGAGGCGGGCGGGCTGATCGGCGGCACGGTGAAGAGCGCGCTCGGCATCGGCAATCTGCTCTGGGCGGGGATCGGCGACACGATCCGCGTCAGCCTGTCGGCCGAGCCCGAAGAGGAAGTGCGCGTCGGCTACGAGATACTGAAATCGCTGGGCCTCAGAACCCGCGGCGTCCGCGTCGTGTCGTGCCCGAGCTGCGCGCGGCAGGGTTTCGACGTGATCCGCACCGTCCAGAAACTCGAGGATGCGCTCCAGCACATCAAGACCCCGATGTCGCTCTCGGTCCTCGGCTGCGTCGTCAACGGCCCCGGCGAAGCGCGCGAAACCGACATCGGCATCACCGGCGGCGGCAGCGGCAAGCATATGGTCTATCTGTCGGGCGTCACCGACCATCATGTCGCCGACGCCGACATGATCGACCATATCGTCCGGCTCGTCGAAGCCAAGGCCGCAGAGATCGAGGCGGGCAACGCGGTGAGCATGGACACGCTGCACGGCAAGGCGGCGTGAGCCATCGTCCCCGCTGGATGACCAACCCCGTGAACGTGGGGAGCGGACATTTGCTTTCTTCGTCATCCCGGACTTGATCCGGGATCCATTCTACCGGCGCCGCGCCCATGGACCCCGGATCAAGTCCGGGGTGACGAGGAGGAATGTCCCGTAACGGTCGAAGTTTGACATGACGCACTCAACCGGACACAGCGCCGCCATGACCCTCTCGATCCGCCCCGCAACCCCCGCCGACCTGCCATCCATCGCGCAGTTCATCCGCGACCTCGCCGAATATGAAAAGCTGTCGCACGAGGTCCGCTTCGACGAAGCAGCACTCGGCGAAAAACTCTTCGGCGCGCGCCCCTATGCCGAAGTGGTGATCGGCGAGATCGACGGGACGCCGCAAGGCTTCGCGCTCTTCTTCCACAATTTCTCGACCTTCGAGGGCAAGCCCGGGATTTACCTCGAGGATCTGTTCGTGCGTCCCGATGCGCGCGGCGCCGGGCTCGGCAAGGCGCTGCTCGCGCATCTGGCGAAGCTCTGCGTGGAACGCGACTGCGCGCGGCTCGAATGGTCGGTGCTTGACTGGAATGAGCCCTCGATCGGCTTCTACAAAAGCCTCGGCGCGAAAATGATGGACGAATGGACGGTGATGCGCGTCGATGGCGAGGCGCTGCCCGCGCTGGCCGGAGCCTAACCCGCCGGTTTCGCCGCGCGCGGCCGCCGGCGTTCCATCGGCCATGCCGGCTTGTACGCATCGCCGAGCCGCGCCGCCTCGTCCGGCTCGACGCCGAGTTCGGTCAGCGCCCGGCTCAGCGCATCGGCCGGCGGCACTGCGATGTCCGGCTGCACCCCGTCGCCTTCCCAATCCTTGCCCGTCGTCGGATCATAGGTCCGCCCGACCGGGATGAAGGCGCGAAAGCCGCCGCCCAATTCCTCGCCGCGCCCGAAATGATTGGCGCCGGCGGTCGCGCTGCCGACGAGTGTGCCGCGTCCCGTATGCTTCATCGCGAGCGCGAAATGCTCGGCCGCCGACGCGGTCGCTTCGGAGGTGAGCACATAGACCTTGGCATCGCGCAACCGCGGATCGTCGTTCGGCGTCGCCCAATGCTCGCGCGTCACCATGCCGGGATCGCCCTTTACCAGATGCAGCCCGGCATCGTCGCCCAGCGGCCCCTCGCCCGATTCGTCGACCGAGGCGCGCGTCGCCATCGTGACGAGCCGCGTCGGCTGCGCGAACAACCACGGAAAAATGACGTTCATTTGCTCGATTCCGCCGCCATTATGCGTGCGGATGTCGAAGATGATCGCCTTGGCATCGGCATGATCGGCCATGAATTTCGCCGCGGTCGCGGTCACCGCCGCGTCATCGGGAAAGACATTGAAGCGCACGAAAGCGACCCCCGGCACAATCCACCCCGCCCCTTCGACGGGCGGTTTCGGGCCGCGCGGCAGGCCCGCCGGGCCGCCCGCCGGCGGCGCGCTGCCCTCGGGCGGGCGGACGTGCAGATGCCCGTCGGGCTGCACCGCATTGACATCGGCGTCAATCGCCTGCGCGAGCGCGGTCCCCGACAGCGGTGCATAGCGCCCGGCGGCGATGCTCGCGCGGATCGCGGCGGCGTAGCGCTTCCCCGTTTCGGGGTAGACATAGTCGCGCTCGAGCAAGGCGGCATAGCGCTCGGCGATCGCGTTGGCACTCGCCTCGGCTTGCTGCGTCGCGGCGGGTCCCGTGGAAAGCGCTAGCGCGATGCTGCTCGCGGCGAGCAGCAGGGCGCCAAAAGTCGCACGCATCCATATCATGTCGATCTCCACTTCAACCCCGGTCGAAGCGGACTGTATCATATCATCAATACAGATCAACTACATTTGTAGTCGATTGATCGGCGCGCTCAGGGTCGGCGCGAAAACCAGAGCAGCACGACGCCGACGACAGCCAGAACGACCCCGTTGCGCGTCCACGTCGTGTCGCCGAGCATGAAGCTGCTCGACGGCCAGTGCACGATGTCGAGTCCCTGCAATATCCAGAGGCCGCCCATCAGGATCGCCGCCACGCCGACGATCGCCGCTATCGCCTTGATCAAACCCATGTCACCCTCCCGAAATGCTTGCCGAAGGCTGACACAAAGTCGCGGGCCTGTCACGCGCGTTGCGTTGCAGCCCGATCAGCGGCCGCAACCAGCCGACCCGCCGCCCGCCGAGGTAAAAGATCCAGCAGCCCGCGACCGTCGCCGCGACGAGGATGAGGAACGAGGCCAGCGGCCCGACGCCGCCGAGCAGCAGCCAATATCCGATGAGGACGATGATCGTCTGGTGGATGATGTAAAAGGGAAAGACCGCTTCGGCGCGCATCGCGCGCTGCGGATGGTCGCGGTTCGCGAAGCGATCGGCGATGCCAACGAGCGCAACGATCGCCGCCCAGCCCTGCACCAGCCGCACCACCATGAAGAGCGTGACGACGCCCTGGGGTGGCGGCCCCTCCCCCGGCGCGGCCCGTAGCGCCCACGCGACATAGCCATAGGCCGCGACGGCAACGATGCCGGCGACCGGCCAACAGCGCGCGACCGCATCGAACAGCAGCGGTCGCACGCGTAGCAGCCAGCCGACGAAGAAGGGCACGAGATAGTGAAGATGGTTCGGTCCGTCGTCGAACAGCGCGTGCGTCTCACGATAGCCCGGAAAGGCAAAGAGAATCGCAAGCCACGCCGCGAGCGGCACGATGAGCAGCCCCCAGCCCGCGAGCAGCCGCGCCGCACCATCGGCTAGGGCGGCGCGGACCCGCGCGGGGATCGCCGCGAGCAGCAGCGCAGCAAGCAGCGTGTAAACAAAGAGATAGACCACGAACCACAGATGCTGCCACGTGGGCAGCACGATCCCGTCCAGCGTCCCGAAGCGGAAATAGTCGTGGCTCCAGAAATGCAGGAAGCCCCTCGCATAGCCGTGCTGGGTGACCAATTCGATCCACGGCTGCACCGGAATGACGATGATCATGCCGAAGGCGAGCGGGATGAGCAGGCGCGCGCTACGCGAGCGCACGAAGGGGCCGACGCCGCCGAGCTTCGCGAACAAGGCCGCGCTCGCATAGCCCGAGACGAGGAAGAGCAAGGGCAACCGCCAGCTGTTCGTCGCCATCATCGGGATTTGCACCCAGTCCATCGGGTGCGGCGTTTTGACGTGCCACCCCCAGGGCACAAAATACATGCCGATATGATAGAAGATCAGCAGCGCGAACGCACCGATCCTCAGCCAGTCCATTCCATAATGCCGTGTCGTCCGCGTCACCTTCAATCTCCTTTGCCGGGGCCACATCGACCGGCTAAGCGATGGAACGGACGGCGCGTTAGACCGGCGGGACGAATGGCGGAGCGGCAGTGACGGACAAGCAGCGGTCAGGGACGAGCGGCGGCGTAGCGGGGACGAGCCGACTGAGCGCGCGGGCGCTGACCGCGCTGCTGCTCGCCGCGATGTTCCTTTTCGGCGTCGTCCGTATCGCCGCCAACGTCTATTCCTATATCGCCGACCGGCAGGGCGCGGGCCTCGCCACCTCGCCGACGATCGCTTGGATGCTCGAGGGATGCAGCCTCCTCGCCTGGGCGGTGATGCTGATCCCCTGCTGGTTCAGTGTGCGCCATATCCGTCCGCCGCGCTTCGGCCTCGCCGCGAGCGCGGCGATTCACGCGCTGCTCGCGATTCCCGTCTCGCTCGGCCATATCGCGCTGATGATCGCCTTTCGCACCGCGGCGTGGTGGGCGATCGGCGAAACCTATCGTTTCACCTCGCCTGACGGCAGCCCGCTGCTCTATGAAATGCGCAAGGATGTGTCGGCTTATGTCGAGCTCGTCTTCATCCTCTTCCTCGTCCAATGGCTCGTCGCGCGCTATGCGGCGCCGCCGCCTGGCCTGCCGAAGCGCCAGACGCTCGCCGTCGGCGACGGCTCGGTCACCCATCACCTGCCCGTCGACGAGATCGAGCATGTCGCGGCGGCGGGCAATTATGTCGAGATCGCATGGAAGGGGCAGCGGCTGCTCCACCGCGCGACGCTCAGCGCGATCGAGGCCGAGCTGGCCGGCGCGGGCTTCGCGCGCATCCACCGGAGCCGGCTCGTCCGCAGGGCCGCGATCCGCCGCGTCCTCACGCAGAAGAGCGGCGACTTCGAGGTCGAGATGGACAGCGGCGAGACGCTGCGCGGCAGCCGGCGCTATCGGCCAAACATCGAGAGCTGAGGCGCGCTATTCGCTGTCGGGCAATTGTTCCTCGACCAGCGGCGCAAGGCCCTTCGCGATCACCGCCACGCCCTTGGCGTTCGGGTGCATATGGTCGCCGAGCATCAACGACGGGTCGGTCACCACATTGTCGAGGATGAAGGGATAGAGACTCGCGTCATATTTGGTCGCAAGCTCGGAGTAGATCGGATTGAATTTCCTGGCGTAATCGGCGCCGAGATTGGGCGCCGCGACCATGCCGGTGAGCAGCACCGGAATGTCGCGCCGCTTGAGCTCGGCCAGCATCGCGTCGAGATTGGCGCGCGTCTGGCCCGCGTCGATCCCGCGCAGCATGTCGTTGCCGCCGAGCCCGAGCAGCACGAGCGCCGGCTTGGTCCTTGCATTGTCGAGGACGAAGCCCAGCCGCTGGCGCCCGGCCGCGGTCGTGTCGCCCGATACGCCGGCATTCTGCACCCGCGCCGCGACGCCGTCGGCGGCGAGCGCGGCCTGAAGCTGCGGCGCCAGACCTTCCTTGGGCCCAAGTCGATAGCCCGCATAGAGGCTGTCGCCAAAGGCGATGACCAGCGGCGCGTTGTCGGGCACCGTCGCCTTCGCTTCGGCCCGCTCCGCCTTCGCCGCTGGCGCCTCGGCGCTCCCGCAAGCGGCGAGCGGTTGGCAAAGCGCCACCGCGCAACCATATATGAAGGCCGAACGCCATCCGGCGGTTTTCATATCCAAAGGGTCCTTCCTTGTCCGACGCTTCCCGACCTTCGCCAAGCCTGGCGATCGCCGCCCATAATGTGACGCTGACGCTGGGGAGCGACAAGACCCCGGTCGAAATTTTGCGCGGCGTCGACCTCGAGGTCGACGCCGGCACCTCGGTCGCGCTGCTCGGTCCGTCGGGGTCGGGCAAAAGCTCGCTGATGGCGGTTCTCGCGGGGCTCGAACGTGCGAATAGCGGCAGCATCCGGGTCGCGGACCTCGATTTCGGCGCGTTGGACGAAGACGCCCTTGCCCGCGCGCGCCGCGGCCGCATCGGCATCGTGCTCCAGGCGTTTCACCTGTTGCCGACGATGACCGCGCTCGAAAATGTCGCGGTGCCGCTCGAGCTTGCGGGACACGCCGACCCGTTCACGCGCGCGGCGGCCGAGCTCGAGGCGGTCGGCCTCGGCCATCGCCTGACCCACTATCCCGCCCAGCTTTCGGGCGGCGAGCAACAACGCGTCGCGATCGCCCGCGCGATGGCGAGCGAACCGGCGATCATCTTTGCCGACGAGCCGACCGGCAATCTCGACACCGCGACCGGCCACGCGATCATCGAGCTGATCTTCGCGCGCCGCGCCGCGCTCGGCGCGACGCTGCTCATCATCACCCACGACCCCGAACTCGCCGAGCATTGCGACCGCGTCGTCACGATGCACGACGGGCGGATCGAGGAACGGCCGCGCAGCTGATGCTCCCGCTCGCGACCCTCTGGCGCATCGCGCGCCGCGATCTTGCAACGCGCATCCGCGGGTTGCGGCTGCTTGCGATATGCCTGTTCCTCGGCGTCGCGACGCTCGCCGCGATCGGCAGCCTGACGCGCGGCATCACCTCCGAACTCGAAACGCGCGGGCGGACGATCCTTGGTGGCGACGTCGAATTCGAACTGCCGCAGCGCGAAGCCACACCCGCCGAAATCGCCGCCTTCCGCCGCGCGGGAGCGACGTCGGCAACGGTGCGGATGCGCGCGATGGCAACCGTGCCCGGCGGCGACGCCCTGCTCGCCGAGTTGAAAGCGGTCGATGCCGCCTATCCGCTCTATGGAACGATGCGGCTGGAAGGGGGCGCGCGCCGCGGACCGCCGCCGCCGGGGCGCGTGTGGATCGGCGCCGACCTCGCCTCGCGGCTGGCGCTGAAAGCCGGATCGCGCGTGAAGTTCGGCGAAAAAGCGTTCGTCGTGGGCGGCATCATCGCCGACGAACCCGATCGCCTCGGCGAAGGATTCACGCTCGGGCCGGTCGCGATCATCGGCATCGACGACCTGCCGGCGACGCAGTTGATCCAGCCCGGCAGTCTCTATGAAAGCAAATATCGCGTCCGCCTGTCCGGCGGCGCCGACCCCGCTGCGGTCGGCAAACGCCTCTCGGCCGAGTTTCCCGACGCCGGCTGGGACGTCAACGACCGCAGCAACGGTGCCCCCGGGACGCGGCGCTTCATCGAACGCATGGGCCAGTTCCTCGCGCTCGTCGGGCTCGCGGCGCTGGTGATTGCCGGCATCGGCGTCGGTAACGGCGTCGCCAGCTATCTCGCAGGCAAGCGGCCGAGCCTTGCGACATTGAAGGTGCTCGGAGCCGACAGCGGCACGGTGATGCGAATTTATGCGTTGCAGATCCTGACCGTCGCGGCGGCGGCGATCGGTGCGGGACTGATCGCCGGTGCGCTTATGCCGAGCCTGATTACCGCGGTCGCGGGCGACGTGTTGCCGGTGAAGCCCGGTCTCGCCGTCTATCCGCTACCGCTCGCCGTCAGCGCGGCCTATGGCCTGCTCATCGCGGTCGTCTTTGCCCTGCCGCCGCTCGCCGCTGCGCGGCAGGTGCCCGCCGCCGGACTGTTCCGCGCCACCGTCGACGGCATGGCGCGCCCCGAGCGGCGGACGGTGATCGCCGTCGTCGCCGCGCTCGCCGCAATCGTCGCGCTCGCGGTCGGCACCGCGCGCGAGCCGCTGTTCGCGCTGGGCTTCGTCGGCGCGGCGGCCGCGCTGCTTGCGGTCCTTGTCGGGCTCGGCTGGCTGGTGCGGCGCGTCGCGAGCCGCATCCCGCGCCCCAAACGCCCGCTGTTGCGCCTAGCGCTCGCTAACCTTCATCGCCCCGGCGCGGCGATCGGGGCGCTCGTCGTCGCGCTCGGCCTTGGCCTCACGCTGTTCGTGACCCTCGCCGCAGTCCAGACCAGCATCACGGCGGAGATCGCGCGCACCGTGCCGCAGCGCGCGCCGAGTTTCTTCATCCTCGATATTCCCCGCGACCGCGCGGCGCAATTCCGCGCGCTGGTCGCGCAGGCGGACCCGAGGGCCGAGGTCAACATGATCCCCGCGCTGCGCGGCAGCATCACCGAATTTGGTGGTCAGCGCGTCAACGAACTCGCTACGCTGCCCGAAGGCGCGTGGGTGCTGCGCGGCGACCGCGGCCTGACCTACAGCCCCGATCTGCCACAGGGCAGTACGCTCGTGGGCGGTGCGTGGTGGCCCGCCGACTACAAGGGGCCGCCGCTCGTCAGCGTCGAACAGGATGTCGCGCAAACGCTGGGCCTCAAGATCGGCGACACGCTGACGGTCAATGTGCTGGGGGTCGAGGTGCAGGCTAAGGTCGCTTCGTTCCGTACTGTCGAGTGGGACAATTTCGGGCTCAACTATGTCCTCGTCTTCTCGCCCGGCGCCTTCGCCGCGGCGCCGCACAACATGGTCGCGACGGTGGCGGTCAGCCCGCGCGCCGAGACCGAACTCGCCCGCAGCCTCCCCCGCGCCTTCCCCTCAGCCTCGCTGATCCAGGTGCGCGACGTGGTATCGCAGGTCACGACGCTGCTCACGCAGATGAGCCAGGCCATCGCTGCGGCCGCGAGCATCGCTATCCTCGCCGGCATCGCGGTGCTGATCGGTGCGATCGCCGCGAGCCGCGAACGCCGCGTCTATGACAGCGTGATCCTGAAGCTGCTCGGCGCGACGCGCGGGCAGATTTTGGGTGCGCAGGGCGTCGAATATGGCCTGCTCGCGGCGATTCTCGCGCTGCTCTCGCTCGGGCTCGGCCTCGCGGCGGCGTGGTATGTCGTGACGCAGATCTTCGACTTCACCTTCGCCCCCGACCCGGTGATCGTCGGCCTGACCCTGCTCAGCGGCGCCGGCCTGTCCTTCCTGATCGGCATCGCGGGAAGCTGGCCGCTCCTCTCGGCGCGCCCGGCCCGCGCGCTCAGGAGCCTTTAGCCGATCAGCCGCACCACCGCCGAGATCGCGGCAAGCCCCAGCACGACCGCGACCATCGCCTGCCAGACATGCGGCGGCACGCGCCCGAAATGGCTCCCCCCGACGCGATTGCCGAGCCACATCGGCGGAAAGAGCAGCAGCGCGAACAGGAACAGCTTCGCGGTCGCAATCCCGACCCACAAAGCCGCGAGCGTGCCGGCGATCGCGGTCAGGAAAAAGATCAGCAGCATCGACGCGCGCGCCACCCTGGGGTCGAGCGAGCGGCGCAGATAGAAGGGCACGACCGGCGGTCCCGGCATCGCCGCAAAGCCGGTGAGCAGCCCCGAAGCGATCCCGGTGCCGAACACCGCCCCGCGCCCCGGCCGGTGCCCCTCGGGCTGCTTCGGGAGCAGCACCGCGACGAAGGCGCCGACAGCGACCGCGGTGATCAGCAGCCGCGCGATGTCGGGGCGCGTCACGTCGAGCACCGCCATGCCCACCGGCGTCGTCGCCATAGCGGTCACACCGATGGGGATCGCCGTCGCACGGTCGGCATCGGCGTGGATCAACCCGATCCCCACCGGTCCGATCAGCAGTTGCAGCAGGATGCCGAGTACGACCGCCTGCGCCGGCGGAATGATCAGGCCGAGCAGCGGCACGAGGATGATCGCCATCCCGAAACCCGTAAGTCCGCGCACATAGGCGGCAGCAAAAGTCATCGCGCCGGCGCCGACGAGCGTGAGCGGCGCAACGCCGAGAAGATTGTGGCTGGCGATCGGACGTCCCTTCCCCTGGTGGTCCGCGCCCGATACCGAAGGATTGGCGCGTCGACTAGGGTGAGATCGGCCAGAGCTTGTCGATCGGCCGCTCCAGCACGCGCGCCGCGACCGCGTGGAGGCGCGATGGTGCGAAACGCCCGGCCTTCACCGCCGCCGCAAGCCAATCCTCGATCGATCCGCCGGTGTCGATCCAGTGATCGTCGCGCAACATGCCATAGATCGCCCCCGCGAGCACGTGGATGCCGTCGTCGGCCTTGCGCCAGCGATCGGCGGGGTTGCGGCCGACGCCCAGCGCCTCGCTGATCAGCTGGTCGAGCGCCTGCGCCATATCCTCGTTGAGCAGACCTTCGAGCGTCGTATAGCCCCATTGCGGGTCGTGCTCGCGGACGATGCGCGGGATCAGGGGATCGCGCGCCAGCACCGCGAGCGCGGCGGTGGCCGCCGCACCGTCCATCGGCACCGGCGGATGCAGCATCTCGTGCGCCGCGACCCGCACCGTGATCGGCGTGTTCCAGTCGGCGGCCTGCAGGAAGGTCTGCCCTTGCACGCTGATCCCGTGCGGCTTGCAGAATTGCAGCAGCACGACCTCGATCTCGGGATCGAAGGTCCGGCCGGTGAGCTTTTCGTGCCAGTGAATGACATCATAAGAGGCGAGATCGCTCTGAAGCTGCACGATCCGCCGATCGAGATCGCCGATGCGTTCGGCGCGAAAGGTGGCAAAACCGGCGCCCTCGATCGCCTCGAAGATTGTCTTGAGCCGGGGCGCGATGCCGATGAACCAGCGCCAGTCCTTTTCATCCCATTTGTCGCTGGCCTTATAAGGCGCGAGCAATCGCGCCTCGGGCGCGGCCGCCGACGCGATCAGCGCCGCCATGCTGCTGTCGTCGTTCCCCGAGAAGAAGACCGACAGACCGGGACCGAGCAGTCCGAAGCCCGAATCCTCGGCTTCCTGCCACAGCGCCTTGATATCGGCGCGCACCGGTTCCGACAGGCGCGGCGCGAACGCGTCGGCGTCGTCCTGATAATATTTCAGATAGAGCTCGCGTCCGGCGAGCGGGCCGAGAAAGGCGAGCGCGTCGAACCCCTCTGAGGCGCGGACCTTCCAGCGCGTGCGCTGCGAAACCTCCTGCGCCCGGACGAGCGCGGGAAGGGCGAGACTGCCGAGCGAAGCGGCGAGAAAGAAGCGGCGATCCATGCCCCGCGGTTTAGCGGCTGGCGGCGAGTCCCGCTTGAACGGACTTTGCCCGGATCTCCGCCGGGGGCATGCCCGTCATGGCCACCACCGCGCGCGCCATATGCGCCTGATCGGCAAAGCCCTCTGCCGCGGCGAGATCGGCGAGGCTCCCCCGCCAGCCATCGAGCACCGCAAGCGCGCGCCGCACCCGCACCTCGAGCCGGAAGCGCTTGGGCGTCACGCCATAGGCCCTTGCAAAGCCGCGGCTGACCGACGCGGGGTCGAGCGCCGCTTCGCGCGCCCAGTCGGTCAATCGAAGGTCGGGGTCATCGCGCAGCGCCGCCGCGAGCAGGTCGGGCCAGTCACCCACCGACGAAGGCATCGGCACGACATGATCGCGCACATGGCACGCCGCCGCGACCGGATCGCGCTCGCACAGCCGCACGGTGAAATCGGGATCGGCGAGCCGCCCCGCCCCCGACCTCATGCCCGCAAGAAACGGCAGGTTGAGCACCTCGGCCCCGCACCGCCCGAACAGGTCGCGGTGCGCAGTCCAGCGGTCGTGAACGACGACGGTGCCCGCATCGGCGTCGATCCGTCCCTGATCCCCTGCCTCGACATAACCGCCACTCAGCACCACCGCGACATAGGGTTCGGCATGGCGGTGGCGTGCCAGGGCCTCGCCCGCCGCGTGCCGGCCTATGCCGGGCAGACTCACGGCTCGCGCAGGTCCGGCGGGGTCGCTTCGCCCTTCAGCATCGCAATCGCCTCGGCGAGCGGCAGGATGCGCTGCCCCTCCTGTCCGAGCGTGCGGATCGCGACCGTGCCCTCGTCGGCTTCGCGCTTGCCGACGACGAGCAGAAAGGGGACTTTGGCGAGGCTGTGCTCGCGCACCTTGTAGTTGATCTTTTCGTTGCGCAGGTCGGTCTCGACGCGAATCCCCGCGGCGACAAGCTGTTCGGCCGCGTCCTTCGCATAATCGTCGGCGTCGCTGACGATCGTCGCGACCACCGCCTGCACCGGCGCGAGCCAGGTCGGGAAGCGACCGGCGAAATGTTCGATCAGGATGCCGATGAAGCGTTCATAGCTGCCGAAGATCGCGCGGTGGAGCATCACCGGGCGATGGCGCTCGCCATCCTCGGCCACGTAGGAGGCGTCGAGCCGTTCGGGGAGCACGCGGTCGGACTGGATCGTGCCGACCTGCCACGTCCGGCCGATCGCGTCGGTCAAATGCCATTCGAGCTTGGGCGCATAGAAGGCGCCCTCGCCCGGCGATTCTTCCCAGCCATATTCGTCGGTGGCAAGGCCGGCGCGCGCCACCGCGTCGCGCAGTTCGGCCTCGGCCTGATCCCACATTTCGTCGCTGCCGAAGCGCTTGTCGGGCCGCAGCGCGAGCTTGATCGCATAGCCGTCGAATCCCATGTCGCGATAGATGCGGTCGGCGAGCTGACAAAAGGCCTGGACCTCGTCGACGATCTGGTCCTCGCGGCAGAATATGTGGGCATCGTCCTGCGTGAACTGGCGGACGCGCATTAGCCCGTGGAGCGCACCATGCGGTTCGTTGCGGTGGCAACAGCCATTTTCATAGAGGCGCAGCGGCAGGTCGCGATACGACTTGATTCCCTGGCGGAAGATCAGGACGTGCGCGGGGCAGTTCATCGGCTTCAAGGCCATCCATTCGGCGGCGTCGGAGACGAGCGGCCCTTCGTCCTCGATATTCGGCACCTCGTCGGGGATGACGAACATGTTTTCGCGATATTTGCCCCAGTGGCCCGACGCCTCCCACTGGCGCGCATCCATCACCTGCGGCGTCTTGACCTCGCGATAGCCCGCCGCGTCGATCGCGCGGCGCATATAGGCCTCGAGCTCGCGCCAGACGATATAGCCGTGCGGATGCCAGAAGACGCTGCCGTGCGCCTCTTCCTGCAAGTGGAAGAGGTCCATTTCACGCCCGAGCTTGCGGTGGTCGCGCTTCGCGGCTTCCTCCAGCTTGTGCAAATGCGCGTCGAGCTGTTTCTTGTTGAGCCAGCCGGTGCCATAGATGCGCGTGAGCTGCGCATTCCGCTGGTCGCCGCGCCAATAGGCGCCCGCGACGCGCATCAGCTTGAACGCCTGAGGGTCGACTTTGCCCGTGCTCGCGAGATGCGGGCCGCGGCACATGTCGAGCCAGTCGTCGCCCGACCAATAGACGGTGAGTTCCTCGCCCTCGGGCAGTTCCTTCGCCCATTCGGCCTTGAAGACCTCGCCATCCTTTTCCCATTTGGCGATCAGCGCATCGCGGCTCCACACCTCGCGGCGCAGCGGCTTGTCGGCGCGGATGATCTCGCGCATCTTTTCCTCGATCGCGGGCAGGTCGTCCATCGAGAAGGGGTCGCGGCTCTCGGGCGCTTTCACGTCATAATAGAAGCCGTCGTCGGTCGCGGGACCGAAGGTGATCTGCGTTCCCGGCCACAGGGCCTGCACCGCTTCGGCGAGGATATGCGCATAGTCGTGGCGTACGAGTTCGAGCGCATCGGCCTCGTCGCGGCTGGTGATCAGCGCGAGGTTCGTGTCGGCGTCGAGCGGACGCATGATATCGCGCACCTCGCCATCGACCCTCGCCGCGAGCGCGGCCTTCGCCAGGCCGGGCCCGATGTCGGCGGCAATCTCTGCCGGGGTCGTGCCGCGCGCGACTTCTCGGGCAGAGCCATCGGGAAGGGTGACGCGGATCATCTCGGACATCGAAAAACGGGCCTTTCTGGCGGGGTAAAACTGCGCCCCTTTGCCAGCATGCGATATGGGCGGCAAGGGGTGGTTTCGCAATCGCCGCTTGCAATGATACACTATATCATTATCTGGGCGAGCGATCCCATTCCCGAAAGCCTCTCCCATGTGCCTTCCCTCCCCTCGCGCGCGGCTGTTCGACGCGCTTGGCGTCGGCCTGTCCTTCGCCTGCCTGGTCCATTGCCTCGCGCTGCCGCTGCTGTTGCTTCTCGCCCCCGCGCTGAGTGCGTGGCTGTCGCTGCCCGAGTGGACCCACGCGGCGATCCTGCTGCTTGCCGTTCCAGCCGCGATCGCCGCGATGTCGAACGGTTGGCGCGGACATCGCCGCGCCGGACCGGCGGCGCTCGCGGCCCTTGGACTGGCGCTGTTGCTCCTCGGCGCGGCGGCGCACGGCGGAGGGCTGGGCGTCGCCGACCCTGACGCCACCGATCGCTGGTCTACATCGGCGGGCGCGATCACCCTCGCTGCGGCGCATCTCGCCAACTGGCGGCTGAGCCACGCGGTACGCCGCCACGCCGCGCCGTAGGGCTAGCGAGGCCTGCCCATCGACAAGCGTCCCAATCACTATGTCAATGTTGCTTGACTCTAGCTTTAGGCCATGTCAATGTCCCTTGACTTACAAACAAGGGAGCTTGACCCATGATGGACACCGCCCGCCGCCGCTACATCGGCCGCATGATTCCGATCGCGATCGCCTATATGGTCGCCGTGTTCGTCGCAGGGTCGATCATCCCCAATGGCGCCGCGCCGACCCCGCTGACGGTCGTAGTGGCGCTGGTTCCCGCGTCGGCGGTGGTCGGTTTCATATGGGCCATGGGGCGCTATCTGACCGATCTCACGGATGAATATGTGCGGCTGCTCGAGGTGCGCAAAGCGCTGGTCGCAACCGCGCTGACGCTCGCGCTCGCGAGCGGCTGGGGCATATTGGAGCTGTTCACCACCGTTCCGCGCGTCCCGCTTTTCTATGTCTTCCCCCTATGGTGCATCGGCCTCGCCGTCGGGTCGCTGGTCAACCGGCTGACGATCGGCAATGCCGGACCCTGCACATGAAAAACCGCCTCAAGGTCCTGCGCGCCGAGCGCGACTGGAGCCAGGGTGATCTTGCCGAGCGGCTCGACGTGTCGCGCCAGTCGGTGAACGCGATCGAGACGGGCAAATATGACCCGTCGCTCCCCCTCGCCTTTCGCATCGCCGACCTGTTCGGCCTGCGAATCGAAGACATCTTCCTGAAGGATTGACCCCATGCGAAAACCGTTCGTCATCGCGACGCTGTTTGCGCTGCTCGTCGCCAACCTCGCCGCCACCCATGCGCGGGCCGCCGAGCCCGCCGCCTGCGCCGCACCGCTCGTCGAGCGCGAGCGCGTTACGATTGCCGTCGAAGGCAGCGGTCCCGACCTCGTGCTGATCCCCGGCCTGTCGTCGCCGCGCGCGGTGTGGGACGCAACCGCCGCAAAGCTGAAGGACGATCACCGGCTCCACATCGTCCAGGTCCGCGGCTTCGGCGACGCCGCCGGCCCCAATGCCGAGGGGCCGGTGCTCGACCCGATGATGCACGACATCGCCGCCTATATCGGCCAGTGCATCACCGGCGCGGGTCGCCCCGCCCCCGCGATCATCGGCCATTCGCTCGGCGGGCTGACCGGCCTGATGCTCGCGGCGCGCGAGCCAGGGACCGTCGGCAAGTTGATGGTCGTCGACAGCCTGCCCTTCTTCGGCATGTTGTTCGGCCCGACGGCGACCGTGGCCGCGGTCGAACCGCAGGCGGCCGCCATGCGGACGATGCTCGCCGCACGCCCCAATGCAGAGGCCGACGAGCGGACCTTGCAGATCATGTCGGCGACCGATGCCGGCCGCGCGCAGGTCAGGGCGTGGACCGCGACCGCCGATGCGAAGGTCGCGGCGCAGTTGATGTACGACGACATGACGACCGACCTTCGCCCCGAAATCGGCGCGATCGCGGCCCCATTGACGGTGCTCTATCCACTCGACGCGAGTGCCATGCCGGGCGATCGGGTCGACAGCCTCTACAAAGGCGCTTTCGCGGCGGCCAAGGATGCGACGCTGAAGCGGATCGACGGCAGCCGCCATTTCATCATGCTCGACCAGCCCGAAGCGTTCGCCAGGGCGGTCGATGCGTTTCTGGCCGATTGAACGCCCGCGCGGGGCGGGCTTCCCTTGCCCGGATCGTCCGCCCCCGCTAGGGCAGCTGCTTCTGGAAAGGAGCCGTCATGTTCAAGCGCCTGTTCGTCGATCACCCGCGCAGCGTCGATGAAAATTATCTCGAGCATTTCAGGGTCGCCTCGCGCTTCGGCATGACGATGATCTGGGGTGGTTTATGTGCGCTCGTCCATGCTCTCGTCCCCGGCTGGTGCATCACCACCGGCAGCGACACGATCCAGCGGCTCAACAAGATCATGGTCGAACAGCGCCGCGCCAAGGGGCAGGCGGTCGCGCAGATCAACACGGTCGACTGGGTCATCTGACCGCGCCGTGACCGATCTCGCGCCTCCCGACTATCTCGACAGACCCGGCCGTCCGCGGCTCGCCTATCGGCATGTGCCGGGCGGCGGGCCGACGATCCTGTTCCTGCCCGGCTATATGTCCGACATGGAGGGCGGCAAGGCGAGCGCGCTCTTCGCCTGGGCGGCGGCCGAGGGGCATTCGTGCCTGCTTCTGGACTATGCCGGGTGCGGGTCGTCGGACGGGTTGTTCGCGGAGCAAAGCCTGCTCGACTGGCGCGGCGACGTGCTCGACCTGATCGACGCGAAGGTCGAAGGGCCGGTGTTGATCGTCGGATCGTCGATGGGCGGCTGGCTGATGCTGCTCGTCGCGCTCGCGCTCGTGCAGCGCGACGGCCCGAAGCGGGTGGCGGGGCTCGTCGGTATCGCCGCGGCGCCCGACTTCACCGACTGGGGATTCACGAACCAAGATAAGGCGATCATCCAGGCCGAGGGCGAATTGCGCGAAGAGACGCCCTATAGCGACCAGCCCTATGTCACGACGCGGATATTCTGGCAGTCGGGCGAAGCGAACCGCCTGCTCGATGGCGACATCCCGCTCGCCTGCCCCGTCCGCCTGCTCCACGGGCAGGAGGACGGCGACGTTCCGCCCGAAATCAGTCTGCGCCTCTCGGCCGCGCTCAAGAGCGCGGATGTGCAGATCACGCTGGTCAAGGGCGGCGACCACCGGCTTTCGCGGGAGAGCGACATCGCCCTTTTGATCGATACCGTCGCGCGTCTCGCGGCACCGCTTAACTGAACCAGAGGATCGTCCATGGCCCGGAGCGACTTTCGTTTCCACGTTACCAAGCGCGTGCGCTACGCCGAAATCGACGCGCAGGCCGTCGTGTTCAACAGCCGCTACCTCGAATATTTCGACATCGGCATCACCGAATATTGGCGCGCCGCGGGCGTCCACGAGCGCTGGCCGCACCATGCGAGTCCGGAGTTTCACGTCGCGCGCGCCGAAGTGGACTACAAGGCGCCGATCCTGCTCGACGAAGAGATCGACATCTGCGTGCGTGCGTCGCGCGTCGGCCGCTCGTCGATGACCTATTTGTTCGAACTGCACGGCAAGGGCCGCGAGGATTTGCGCGCGGGCGGGCTGCTCGTGAACGTGCATGTCGGCGAAGCACGCGGCGCGCCGGCGCCGGTCCCCGATGAATTCGTATCCTTGTTCGAAGCATTTGAAGGCTGCGGCCTTCGCGCCTAATATAACCGTATGACCAAATATCTCCACACGATGATCCGGGTGTCGGATCCCGACGCCACGATCGACTTCTTCAAGCTGATCGGGCTCGAAGAGGTGCGCCGCTTCGACAATGAAGGCGGCCGCTTCACGCTGATCTTCCTCGCCCCGCCCGGACAGGAAGGCGTCGCCGAGGTCGAACTGACCTACAACTGGCCGCCCGAGGACGGCAGCGCGCCCGAAACCTATACGGGCGGGCGCAATTTCGGCCATCTCGCCTATCGCGTCGAGAATATCTACGACACCTGCCAGCGGCTGATGGACGCCGGGGTGACCATCAACCGCCCGCCGCGCGACGGTCATATGGCGTTCGTGCGCTCGCCCGACGGCATTTCGGTCGAACTGCTGCAGGACGGCACTCTCGACCCCGCCGAGCCGTGGGCGTCGATGCCGAATACGGGTAGCTGGTAGCCAAGGGGCCGGCGTCGCGGCATAATCGCGGCGCGCGCCCCGAACGACTCCGTCGCGCGGCGGGACCGCGGCGCAGAGAGGAGACCGATATGGCCAGGCTCGAGATCGTCCGCATCCCGGTGCTCAGCGACAATTATGTCTGGCTGGTCCACGATCCGGAAAGTTTCGAGACGATGGTCGTCGACCCCGCGGTCGCCGATCCCGTGCTGACCGAGGCGACGACGCGCGGCTGGCCGATTACTGCGATCTGGAATACGCACTGGCACCCCGATCACACCGGCGGAAACGCCGACATCAAGGCGAAGACCGGCTGCGAAATCATCGCGCCTGCCGCCGAGCGTGAGCGCATCCCGACCGCCGACCGGCTGGTCAGGGGCGGCGACACGGTGACGCTCGGCGCGCATGTCGCCGATGTGTGGGACGTGCCCGCGCATACCGCGGGCCATATCGCCTATCATTTCGCCGACGACGGCGCGATTTTCGTCGGCGACACGATGTTCGCGATGGGCTGCGGCCGGCTGTTCGAGGGCACCGCGGACCAGATGTTCGCCAACATGCAGCGGCTCGGCACCCTCGACGATGCGACGCGCGTCTATTGCGCGCACGAATATACGCTGTCGAACGCGCGCTTTGCGGTGACGGTCGAGCCCGACAATGCTGCCTTGACGGCCCGGCTCGCCGAGGTCGAGGCGGCGCGTCAGGCGGGCGAGGCGACGGTGCCCACCACGATCGGCGCCGAACGCGCGACCAATCCCTTTCTTCGCGCGCCGAGCGCCGCCGAACTCGGGCGCATTCGCGCGCTCAAGGATGCGGCGTGACGGGCTGCGCAAGGCTGCGTTCATCGGAATCCGTCTAACGTCTGTCAGACTGCAAGGAGTATGACCATGGCCAGGCCGACATCCCTCTGCGTCGCCGTCCTGCTGACGGCATCGCCCCTTTTTCTCGCCGGCTGCGCGCCGTCTGGCACCGCCGATGCGGGCGCTTCGGCGCTGACGCCCAAGCAGGCGAAGACGCTCGACAAGCAGCTGGCCGGCAAGGTCGCGGGCAAGCCCGAAACCTGCCTGCCCAGCTACCGCTCGAACGATGTCATCCGCGTGTCGGACAACATCCTTCTCTATCGCTCGGGCGGCAATCTGGTCTATCGCAACGACCTCAAGGGCAGCTGCCCCGGCCTCGCGCGCGACAGCGACATCATGGTCATCGAACAATATGGGTCGCAGGTGTGCAACGGCGACTTTTTCCATCTGGTCGACCGGTCGAGCGGCATCCGCGGCCCGACCTGCGTCTTCGGCGACTTCGTCCCCTATCGCAAACCGGCGGGGGACGCTGGCTGAGCCCATGGCTCGGCGACGGGCGGGGCTCCGGTTTGCACCGAGCTCTTCGGGTCGCAACCCTGCCCGCCACAGGACAAGAAGCGGCTGCGGTCAGCCTCGATAGAGCGCCGCGATCTTGTCCGCATAGACGTCGCGCAGGATGTGACGACGGATTTTCATCGACGGCGTCATCTGCTCATTCTCGATGCTGAAGGCTTCGTCGGCGAAGTCGAACTTGCGCACCTTTTCGATCACCGACAACTGGCCGTTGACGCGGTCGACCGCCTCGCGGATCGCGGTGCGGAATTTCTCATGCTCGCGCAGCCGTGCGAGATCCTTGGGCAATCCTTCGGCTTCGGCCCATTCGGCCATCCATTCGGGATCGGGGACGAGGATCGCGACGAGGTGCGGACGCTTGTCGCCATAGACCATCGCCTGCAGGATTTCGGGCTGCAAGGTCAGCATTCCCTCGACGCGCTGCGGCGAGACATTGTCGCCCTTGTCGTTGACGATCAGATCCTTCTTGCGATCGGTAATCACGATGCGGCCCGCCGCGTCGATATGGCCGATGTCGCCGGTGTGGAGCCAGGGGGCGCCGTCGGGATCGGCGGGATCGGCGATCAGCACGCGCTGCGTCTCGGCCTCGTTGCGCCAATAGCCCTTCATGACGAGTTCGCCGCGCACACAGATTTCGCCGTCGTGGGCGATGCGCACTTCGGTGTTCATCAGCGGCGGGCCGACGGTATCCATCTTGAGCCCGGTCTTCGGGCGGTTGCAGCTGATCACCGGCCCCGCCTCGGTCTGGCCATAGCCCTGAAGCAGCGTCAGGCCGATCGAGTGGAAGAAGACGCCGATCTCGGGATTGAGCGGCGCGCCGCCCGACACGAGCGCCTTCATCCGCCCTCCGAAGCGTTGCTGGATTTTCGGCCGGAACAGCTTGTTGAGGATCAGGTCGACCGGCCGGTCGATCAGCCCCATGCGCCGCTCATAATCCTTTTCGCCGACGCGCAGCGCCTGGCCGAGCATCCAGTTCGCGAGCCTGCCCTGCTTCTCCACCGACTTGATCATCCGCGCGCGGATCACCTCGAACAGCCGCGGCACGACGACCATGATCGTCGGTTTGGTCTCCTCGATGTTCGAAACGAGCTTTTCGAGCCCCTCGCTGTAATAGATTTGCGCGCCGACCATGATCGGCAGAAACTGGCCGCCCGAATGTTCATAGGCGTGGCTCAGGGGCAGGAAGGAGAGGAACACCTCTTCGTCGCCGATCCCGAAGTCGTTGACCAGGATTTCGGCGGCGCCCGCGGCATTGTGCAGGATCGCACCATGATGCTGCATCACGCCGCGCGGCGCGCCGCCGGTGCCGCTGGTGTAGATCAGGCATGCGATGTCGTCGCGCGACATCGCAAGGCCGTGCGCCTTCGCTTCGTCGAGATGCGCCTCGCCGCCGGTGACGAGCGGCGCCCAGTCGTGCACCGCGACCTCGCCCTGCTGTCCGACGCGCAGCGGCTCCATGCTGATCACGATATGCGCGTCCGATCGCATGACCGCGGGCATCAGCGTGCGCGCGAGCTTCGCGGTCGAGACGATCACCGCGCGCGCACCGCTATTGTCGAGAATATGCTGGTGGTCGCGCTCGGTATTGGTCGTATAGGTCGGCACCGTAATGCACCCCGCGGCCATGATCGCGAGGTCGGCGATGCAGAATTCGGGCCGGTTCTCGCTGACAAGGACGACGCGGTCTCCTTCCTTCAGGCCGAGTCGCCGCAGATTATGCGCCAGCGCCGCCACCTGATTTGCGACCTGCCGCCAACTGAGCGGTTGCCACACCCGGTCGGCCTTGCGCCACAGGAAGGGGGCTTCGCCGCCCCGTTCGGCGCGGTCGAAAAACATCGCGACCAGGCTCGGAAAATGGTCGAGATGCGGGTTGTCGAGCTTCATGCCTCTTCTCTCCCGGGAGGATGCTGCGTCTGTTGTTTCTTTATATCTTATTCGGCCGCCGCGCTCGGATCGTCGGTCGCCCAATTGCCGGGTGTACGCGGGTCGGCGGCACCGCGCCAGCCGGTCGGCGTGCGTTCGATTGCGTTGACCTTCGACCCGAAATCCTCGGGCCGGATCGGCTTGCCGAACACCGCCGATTCCTGCGCAATCTTCTGCCCCATCGCATTATCCTCGATGATCGCGCCCTGGTCGTCGAAGAAGAGGTTGGGCAGCGCGATCGCATCTTGGGCGGAGAGGCCCCAGTCGAGCACCCCGATCAGCGTCTTCGTCACATGCATGATGATGCGCTTGCCGCCGGCCGAGCCGAGCGCGAGGATCACCTTGCCATCGGGGCCATAGACAATCGTCGGCGACATCGAGGACAGCGGGCGCTTGTTCGCCTCGACCCGGTTCGCGACGGGCTTGCCGTCCTTTTCGGGCACGAAGGTGAAGTCGGTGAGTTCATTGTTGAGGATATAGCCGTTGGCGACGAGCTGACTGCCGAAGATCGATTCGACCGTCGAGGTCATCGTCGCGACATTGCCGTCGCGGTCGACCGCGACGAAATGCGTCGTGCCATGCTCGTCGACCGGCCCCGTGGGGGTGCGCGGTTCGGCGCCCGGCGGCGAGCCCGCGGGATAGTCGCTGCGCACCGAATAGGGCGAGATGAGCATCCGGCGGCTCGCCAGATATTGCTTGTCGAGCAGCCCCTTCACCGGCACGTCGACGAAATCGCTGTCGCCAAGATATTGGCCGCGGTCGGCATAGGCGAGCTGCATCGCCTCGGCGAGCAGGTGCCAGCTCATCACATTATCCTTGCCCATCGCCTTCATGTCATAGGCTTCGAGCATGCCGAGGATGCCCTGCACGGTCGTCGCGCCCGACGAGGGCGGCGCCATCCCGCAGACCTTGTAGATCCGATAGGTCGTGCAGACCGCCGGGCGCTCCTTCGCCTGATAGGCCTTGAGATCGGCGAGCGTCATCTTCGACGGGTTGCGCGGTGCCTGCGTCACCGCCGAAACGATCGCCTGCGCATTGGCGCCGGTGTAGAAGGCGTCGGGGCCGCGCGCGGCGATGTCGCGGAGCAGCTTGGCATAAGCGGGGTTCCTGATGACCGTGCCCACCGGCGCGGGCTTGCCGTCGACATAATAGATGGCGCGAAGCTCCGGGAAATCCTTCCACACGTCGGCGTAGAGCGTCATGAAACGGTTGAGCACCGGGGTGACCTTGAACCCCTTGTCGGCAAGTTCGATCGCGGGTTGGAAGATGTCGGCCCAGGCGAGCTTGCCCCAGCGCTTGTGCACCTGCTCCATCAGGCGGATATTGCCGGGAACCCCGACCGACAGCCCGCCGGGAACGACGTCCATGAATCCGCGCGGCTTGCCATCCTTGCCGAGAAAACGGTCGGGCGTTGCTGCGGCCGGCGCCTTTTCGCGGCCGTCGATCGTCGCGATCTGGCCCGTCTCGGCATCGTGATAGAGGAAGAAACCGCCGCCGCCGACGCCGCTCGATTGCGGCTCGACGAGCGTCAGTACCAGCATCATCGCCATTTCGGCGTCGGCCGCCGAGCCCCCTTTCATCAGGATTTCGCGCCCCGCTTCGGTCGCGCGCGGATCGGCGGAAGAGGTGACCCCCTGCGCCGCGGCGAGCGACGGGAGGGCGATGACGAACAGGCTGAGGACGGCAAGGATTCGTTTGATCATGCGCGCGACATTGGCGCGGGGCATGGGGCGTTGCAACCCCGCAAGGAAGGCTCAGGTAGCGCTGCCCACCGCGTCGGACACCCGCGCAAAGCCGTCGCGCGCCGCGAGCGCCTCCAGACCCCGCGCGATCCGCGCTGCGAGTCCCGGCCCTTCGAACACCATCGCCGAATAGAGCTGCACGAGGCTCGCACCGGCGCGGATACGCTCCCACGCCTGTTCGGCGGTCGCGATGCCGCCGACGCCGATCAGCGGCACGCGCCCGCCGCTCGCCCCGCGAAAATCCTTGAGCCGCTGGAGCGCCAGATCGGCGAGCGGCGCGCCCGACAATCCGCCGGCTTCGCCCGCATGGCGCGAAGCGAGCGCCGGGCGCTCGACCGTCGTGTTGGAAACGATGATCGCGGCGAGCCCCTTGTCGACCGCTACTGTCACGATGTCCTCGATGTCGGCGGGTTCGAGATCGGGCGCGACCTTCAGGAAGACCGGTTTCGCCGCATCCCCCTGCGCCGCCGCGACGCCGTCGAGCAAAGCCTCGAGCGCCCCCTTGTCCTGCAGCGCGCGCAGCCCCGGCGTGTTGGGCGAGGAGATATTGACGGTCAGATAATCGGCGAGCGGCGCCATTGCGGCGGCGCCCTTCGCATAGTCGGCGATGCGATCGGCGCTGTCCTTGTTGGCGCCGATATTGATCCCGAGCGGCACCGGCAGGCGGTAACGGCGCAGGCGCGCTATGCGCTCGGCGGCGCTGTCCTGCCCGCCATTGTTGAAACCCATCCGGTTGATCACCGCGCCGTCCTCGACCAGCCGGAAGAGCCGGGGGCGCGGATTGCCCGCCTGCGGCAGCGGCGTCAGCGTCCCGACTTCGACGAAGCCGAACCCGAAATGCGGCATCGCGTGCGCGACGCGCGCATCCTTGTCGAACCCGGGCGCGAGGCCGACCGGGTTGGGAAAGGCGATGCCCGCAAGCTCGGTGGCGAGCGCCGGGCTGGTCAACGCGCGCCGCGCGCGCGGCAATGGCTGAAGTGCGGCAAGCGTCAGATTGTGCGCCGCCTCTCCGTCGCTCGCGTGAACGAAGGGACGGACCAGCGCGTAGGCGGTGTCGGCGGCGGAGGCTAGAAACGGCATGACCCCGCCATTGCGCCGCGCGGGGGGCTATGGCAAGCCCCGGGACGGGCCAGCAAAAAAGCTTTGAAAAAACGGGGAGTAAATCGTGTCGCGCCTTCGCCTTGCCGCCAAATTGTCGAGCTGTCTGTTCGTCCTTGCTTTCGCGGGCTGCGCCCCTGTCGCGGTCGAACAGCGGCCGCCCGTCGCATCCCCGGCACCGGCGGGCGCGGGGCTGGCCGAATTTTTCGAAAAATATGACGAAGCGCAGCTGTCGCTCAGTCCGCTGAGCAAGGCCTATCGCGGCATCCGCGACGCCGACTATGGCAAATGGGACGATGTCAGCGACGAAGCCGAAGTCGCCGAACATAAATTGCAACAGGCGACCGCAGCGGCGATGCGCAGCAGCTTCGATCCCGCGACGTTGTCCCCCGGCGACGCGCTCTCGTTCGAGCTGTTCAACGCGCAGGCCGAGCGCGACGAGCGGCTGTTCGCCTTTCGCGACCACGGCTATATCTTCGATCAGATGAACGGCGCGCAGAGCCGCATGCCCGCCTTTCTGATCAACATTCATCGCGTGTCGAACGTGAGCGAGGCCGATGCCTATGTGTCGCGCATTCGCGGCATGGGGCCGGTGCTCGATCAGCTGTCGGCGCAATCGGCCGAGCGCGCCGCGAAGGGCATCCAGCCGCCGCGGTGGGTCTATGCCTATGTGATTTCCGACATCGAGAATCTGCTGCGTCCCGACAATGCGGTGATCGAGGATATCGAGGCGAAGACCGCCAAACTCGACGCCGCCGACGCCGACAAGGCGCGAATCGTCGAGGCTGCAAAGGCCACGTGGCGGGAAAGCGCCGCGCCGGCCTATACGCGCCTGCTCACCGAAATGAAGCGGCAGCAGGCGGGCGCACCGACCGAGGACGGCGTGTGGCGCCTGCCCGACGGCGCGGCCTATTATCAGGCGCTGCTCGCCAACTACACGACCACCGACATGACCGCCGACCAGATCCACGCGTTGGGCCTGCGCGAAGTCGCGCGAATCCACGGCGAGATGGAAAAGATCAAGGACAAGGTCGGCTTCAAGGGCAGCCTCCAGCAATTCTTCGAGCATCTGCGCACGAGCCCGCAATTCTACTACACCAGCCGCGAAGCCTATCTCGCCGACGTCGATGCCAAGGTGAAGGCGATGGAGGCGCGGCTGCCCGCTTACTTCAACACGCTGCCCAAGGCGCCTTTGCAGGTTAAGGCGGTCGAGGCGTTTCGCGAGAAATCGGCGGGTAAGGCCTTTTACCAGTCTCCCTCCCCCGACGGATCACGCCCCGGCACCTATTATGTGAATCTCTATGATCTCAATGACATGTCGAAGACCGAGCTCGAAGCGCTCGTCTATCACGAGGGTATTCCGGGGCATCACCTGCAGCGCGCGGTCCAGACCGAACTCGAGGGGCTGCCGCCCTTCCGCCGCTTCGGCGGCTTTACCGCCTATACCGAGGGCTGGGGGCTTTACGCCGAGGAACTCGCCAAGGATATGGGCGCCTATACCGACCCCTACAGCGATTTCGGACGGCTCGGGATGGAGCTGTGGCGCGCGTGCCGGCTGGTCGTCGACACCGGAATCCACGATCAGCGCTGGAGCCGCGAACAGGCGATCGCCTATCTGAAGCAAAACACGCCCAACCCCGACGGCGACATCGAAAAGGCGATCGAGCGCTATATCGTCTATCCGGGGCAGGCGACGGCCTATCTGATCGGCAAGCTCAAGATCATGGAATTGCGCGAGCGGTCGCGAGCGGCGCTGGGCGATCGCTTCGACATTCGCGCCTTTCACGATGTCGTGCTGAAATCGGGACCCGTGCCGCTCGACATTCTCGAGCGGCGCGTCGATGCGTGGATCGCTGCGCAAAAAGGTTGATCCGCGCCATAAAATTGCCTCTTGACGGGCCGCCCTGAAAAGCAAATGCTTTGTTTCAAGCAACAAGGCAGCCACAGCTGTCGGGGTCGGTCTCGTCATGACGCAAAACACAACGCCACCGCCGGGCGACGGCGAACCGCCGTTCGAGCTGCAATATTTCGCGCCCGATCCCGACCTCGCCGAGATGGTGTCGAGCTTTTACGTCGCGCGCATCAACATCCCCTATTTCGAGGAATATGAGCGCGCCGACCGTCCGCAATTCCGCGTGATGAGCAATCCCGACGGCGAATATATCTTCGCCGACGGCCATGTCGTCCCCGCCAGCCGCGCCACGATCATCGGCCCGACGAGCGGCCGCGTGCGCGCGATCGCCCGCGGCACCACGCGCCTTTACGGTTTCGGCATGATGCCCGCGGGCTGGGCGACGCTGATGGGCGACGATGCCGACAAGCTCACGGATCGCGCGATCGACGCGACCGCGCTGTTCGGCGACTGGATGGTCGAGGTGGCGGACGCACTCGACAAGGCCGCCGGCACCGAAGAGCGGCTGGTGATCGGCAATAATTTCGTCCGCGAAATCCTGAAGAAGAACGAGCCCGCGCCGGTGTGGTTCACGCGCACCGTCGACGAATGGCTCGCCTCGCACGCCTCGCCGCAGGTGCCCGATCTGGTCGAGGCGACGGGCATGTCGATTCGCTCGGTCGAGCGCATGACCAAGCATTTCTATGGCCTGCCGCCCCGCATGCTCGCGCGCAAATATCGCGCCGTGCGCGCCGCCGCGGCGCTGGCGCGCGGCGAAACGCTCGACGACGCGATGCTCGCCGAGGCCTTCTACGACCAGTCGCACCTGATCCGCGAAATGAAGCGCTTCGCCGGGGCGACACCGGGACAGCTCTCGCACCCGACGCTTTATACCAAGGCGACGACACGCGGCCGCAAACAGCTCGCCGGCCGCGTCAGTCCCCTCGTATCAGACACTTGAAGCGAAAGCGCCGCCGCGCGTTAACCAACTAAAATTGCGCCCCTTGTCGTTTTGGCGTTTCCATACAATCCCGAATCATCGCCGAAGCATATTCGGCCCTTGCGACCCAGAAGAGCTCTTCCTCCTGACGAGGACTGAGACCTTCATCTCGGCACTCATTTGGCTTCGGCCAGATGGGTGCCTTTTTTTATCGTCGCATAGGAAACCGCACGGGTTGCGCCGTCGCTGGCCCCTCTCTATATAAGTGGAGTAATTTACTCCAGTTAAGAATCGTTCGCAACGCGAACGCGAAAGAGCCCGGGTCCAGCGATGCGTCTGTCCAATCTTGCCGACTATGCCGTGGTGTTGATGAGCGCCGCCGCGCGCCAATGCGGTTCGATACCGCTGCACGCCGGACTGCTCGCCGAGCAGACCGGGATTCCGGGGCCGACTGCGCAGAAGCTGGTGAGCAGCCTCGCACGCGCCGGCCTTCTCGTTTCGACGCGCGGAACCGGCGGCGGCGTACGGCTCGCACGTCCGGCGGCGGCGATCAACGTCGCCGAGATCATCGAGGCGGTCGAGGGACCGATCGCGCTGACGAGCTGCGTTGAAAGCGGGCGCCACGATTGCGCGCTCGAGGGCAATTGCAAGGTGCAGCCACACTGGGGCGTCGTCAACGGCGCGGTGCGGAGCGCCTTGGCCGGGATCAGCCTGGCAAGCCTCACCGTCGCCCCCGCGCAGGGTGCCGGCGGTCACGTGCCCCCCGGCACGGCCGCTGCCGGCTTACGCAGCGGCGCTGGCGCAAATTCTCCAACGGCCCCCGCCTACGCGGGGGCGACGAGCTGAAGATATGACCGAAAACACCGAAATCCCCGTCAAGGACCAGGCCGCACGCGAAGCGGCGCTGCGCGTCGCCGATTACGAGCATGGCTGGTCGTCCGACATCGAAACCGACTTCGCGCCCAAGGGGCTCAGCGAAGACACGGTGCGCTTCATCAGCGCCAAGAAGAACGAGCCCGAATGGATGCTCGACTGGCGCCTGAAGGCCTATCGCCACTGGCTGACCATGACCCCGCCCGACTGGGCGAAGCTGAACGTGCCGCCGATCGATTACCAAGACGCGTACTATTATGCGGCGCCCAAGAAGAAGGAGGCGCTCAAGAGCCTCGACGAGGTCGATCCCGAAATCCTGAAGGTTTACGAAAAGCTCGGTATCCCGATCGAGGAGCAAAAGGTGCTCGCCGGGGTCGAGGGTGCGCGCAAGGTCGCGGTCGACGCGGTGTTCGACAGCGTCAGCGTCGCGACGACCTTTCGCGAGGAGCTCAAAAAGGCGGGCGTCATCTTCCTGTCGATCAGCGAGGCGATCCGCGAATATCCCGAGCTGGTGAAGAAGTGGCTTGGGCGTGTCGTGCCGCAGCACGACAATTATTTCGCGGCGCTCAACTGCGCGGTCTTTTCGGACGGCACCTTCGTCTACGTGCCCGAAGGGGTGCGCTGTCCGATGGAACTGAGCACCTATTTCCGCATCAATGCCGAGAATACGGGGCAGTTCGAGCGGACGCTGATCGTTGCCGACAAGGGCGCCTATGTCTCCTACCTCGAAGGCTGCACCGCGCCGATGCGCGACGAGAACCAGCTCCACGCCGCGGTGGTCGAACTCGTCGCATTGGACGATGCCGAGATCAAATATTCGACGGTGCAGAACTGGTATCCCGGCAATGCCGAGGGCCTCGGCGGCATCTATAATTTCGTGACCAAGCGCGCGCTGTGCCAAGGCAAGCGCAGCAAGGTATCGTGGACGCAGGTCGAAACCGGCAGCGCGATCACCTGGAAATATCCAAGCTGCGTCCTCAACGGCGACGACAGCGTGGGCGAATTCTATTCGGTCGCAGTCACGAACAATTACCAGCAGGCCGACACCGGCACCAAGATGATCCACAATGGCAAGCGCACGCGTTCGACCATCGTTTCGAAGGGGATCAGCGCGGGCAAGTCGAACAACACCTATCGCGGCATCGTGCGGGTGGCGCCGAATGCCGAGGGCGTGCGCAACTTCACCCAGTGCGACAGCCTGCTCCTCGGCGACCAATGCGGCGCGCACACCGTCCCCTACATCGAAGTCCGCAACCCGAGCGCGACCGTCGAGCATGAGGCGACGACGAGCAAGATCAGCGACGACCAGCTTTTCTACGCGATGCAACGCGGGCTCGACGCCGAGGAAGCGGTGGCGCTGATCGTCAACGGCTTTGCCAAGGAAGTGCTGCAGCAACTGCCGATGGAGTTTGCGGTCGAGGCGCAGAAGCTGCTGGGGATCAGCCTTGAGGGGAGCGTGGGGTGACGAGCCTTTCGCCCACGGATCAGGCCAAGCGCCTCTCCACCCCTCCCCTTCAGGGGAGGGGCCGGGGGTGGGGGCTATCGGCCTTGGACATCGCCGAGTTGCAGAGCCGAGCGCGCCAGATGCGGAACAATCCGACCGAGCCGGAAAAGCGGCTTTGGCGTGCATTGTCGAACGGTCAACTGGCTGGGTTCAAGTTTCGTCGCCAACAAGTTATCGGATGGTTCATCGCGGATTTCGTGTGTTCGTCCGCAAAGCTGATCGTCGAGGTCGATGGCGATACGCATGATGAGATCAGCGATCGTAAGCGCGACGCGGCACTGGCCGAGATGGGCTACCACACTATTCACGTCACAAACCAGGATGCGATGACGAACATGGACGGCGTGCTTCGATTGATCGCCGAAACGCTGCGCCAGATCGATAGCCCCCACCCCAACCCCTCCCCTGAAGGGGAGGGGCTTAAAGCCGCTGCGACGCAGAATCACAGAGAGACAAATGCTCAAAATTGAAAACCTCCACGCCACCGTTGCCGACAAGCCGATCCTCAAGGGCCTGTCGCTCAGCATCAACGCGGGCGAGATCCATGCGATCATGGGGCCCAATGGCGCGGGCAAGTCGACGCTAGCCTATGTGCTTGGCGGACGGCCCGCTTATGAGGTGACCGAGGGTTCGGTGATGTTCTCCCCTAACGTGATCCCCGGCGAAGGCCGGGGTCCAGAGGAAGCACTGGAACTGGACCCCGACTTTCGTCGGGGAACAGGAACCACCGAGACGCTCGACCTCCTCGCCCTCGACCCGCACGAACGCGCCGCTGCCGGCCTGTTCCTCGGCTTCCAATATCCGGTCGAAATCCCCGGCGTGTCGAACGTCCAGTTCCTGCGCGAGAGCCTCAACGCCCAGCGCAAGGCGCGTGGGCAGGAACCGCTCTCGGGCGGCGATTTCCTGAAAGTGGCGCGCGAGAAGGCGGGGCTCTTGAAGCTCGACATGGATATGCTCAAGCGCCCCGTTAACGTCGGCTTTTCGGGCGGCGAAAAGAAGCGCAACGAGATGGTGCAGATGGGCATTCTCGACCCCAGGCTCGCGATCCTCGACGAGACCGACTCAGGGCTGGACATCGACGCGCTGCGCGTGGTCGGCGACGGGATCAACACGATCATGCGGCGTCCCGACAAGGCGGTGCTGCTGATTACGCACTATCAGCGCCTGCTCGACTATGTGGAGCCCGATTTCGTCCACGTCCTCGCGGCCGGCCGGATCGTCAAGTCTGGCGGGCCCGAACTGGCGCGCGAGCTGGAAGCGCATGGTTATGCGGAGGTTGCGGCGTGATGAGCGCGCCTCTTCCTCTTTTTCGTCATGCCGGACTTGATCCGGCATCCATGACCGCGTGGACCCCGGATCAAGTCCGGGGTGACGAGGCGTGGGGGGCTGCGGCGTGACTATGTCCACCCTCCCCACCCGCCGCGACGAAGCCTGGCGTTATGCCGACATCGACGCGGTAGCCGCCGCATGGCCGCTGCCCGCGCCCGAGAGCATCGTCGTGCCCGCGGGCGGCGACTTCAGGCGCGCGATCGTGCAGGATGCAGGCGCTATCCATCAGATCGAGATGAGCGTCGGCAAAGGTGCGGCTGCGGCGTTGCACGTGCTCAACATCGGCGGCGCTTATGGCCGGATCGAACTCGCCGTCACGCTCCACGAAGGCGCCGACTTCACGCTCGGCGCGGCACAGATCGGCGGCGGCGAGCAGACGCTCGAGATCATCACCACCGTGACCCACGCCGAACCGGGCGCGACCTCGCGGCAGGTCGTGCGCTCGGTGCTCGGCGGCACCGCGACGGGCACCTATCTGGGCAAGGTCGCGGTCGCGCGCGGCGCGCAGCAGACCGATAGCGAACAGGATGTGAAGGCGATGCTGCTCGACCGCAGCGCGACCGCCAACGCCAAGCCCGAGCTCGAAATCTTCGCCGACGATGTGAAGTGCGCACACGGCTGCGCGATCGGCGAGCTCGATGCGGAGGCGCTGTTCTACCTCCAGTCGCGCGGGATGCCGCCGGCCGAGGCAAAGAAGATCTTGCTGCAGGCGTTCGTGGCCGGCGTGTTCGATGGCGCCGAGGACGAAGCGCATCTGCAGGAATTGGCGCTCGCGAAGCTGGGAGAGCTGGTGTGAGCGATCTCAACAATAATCCTCCCCGGAACGGGGAGGTGGCAGCCGGAACGGCTGAAGGAGGGGGTTCGCGTCCTGAAGCCGTCGTTCAGGCCCGCACCCCCCCTCCACCGGCTTCGCCGGTCCCCCTCCCCGCAAGCGGGGAGGATTTGAGACATGACTTCCCCGGCCTGACCCCCGGCTGGCACTATCTCGACACCGCCGCGACCGCGCAGAAGCCGCAGGCGGTGATCGACGCGACCGTCGCGGCGATGGGCCGCGACTATGCGACCGTGCACCGCGGCGTCTATGCGCGCTCGGCCGACATGACGCTTGCCTATGAAGCCGCGCGGCGGCGGATCGCCGCCTTCATCGGCGCGCAGGAGGCCGAGGTCGCCTTCGTGCGCGGCGCGACCGAGGCGATCAACCTTGTCGCCTATTCGCACCCGAAGAAGGGCCGCGTCCTGCTGTCGGTGCTCGAGCATCACAGCAATATCGTGCCTTGGCAGCTTGCCGGCTGGCAGGTCGATGTCTGCCCGCTGACCGACGACGGCCGCATCGACCTGGACGCCGCCGAAAAGCTGCTGACGCCCGACCATAATATGGTCGCCTTCGCCCATGTCTCGAACGTGCTCGGCAGCCCGCTCGACGTCGCGCGCGCCGCCGAACTCGCGCACCGCGTCGGCGCCGAGCTGCTGATCGACGGCTGCCAGGCGGTGCCGCGGCTGCCCGTCGATGTGTCGGCGCTCGGCTGCGACTATTATGTCTTCTCGGGACACAAGCTCTATGGCCCGACCGGCGTCGGGGTGCTGTGGAGTAACAAATTGGGCGCGCTGCCGCCGTGGCAGGGCGGCGGGTCGATGATCGACCGCGTGACCTTCGAACGCACGACCTATGCCCCCGCCCCCACCCGCTTCGAGGCGGGAACGCCCGCGATCGTCGAGGCGCTCGGGCTCGCGGCGGCGGTCGATTATGTCGATGCGATCGGGCTCGAGGCGATCCATGCGCACGAATGCAAACTCGTGGCACGCCTGCGCGAAGCACTTGCGCACAAGAACAGCGTCACGCTCTTCGGCCCTGAAAACAGCGCCGGGATCGTCAGTTTTGCGATGGCGGGGGTTCATCCGCATGACATCGGCACTATCTTGGACGAAAGCGGGGTCGCGATCCGCGCCGGGCACCATTGCGCGCAGCCGCTGATGGAGCATCTGGGCGTTCCGGCCACCGCGCGCGCGAGCTTTGGGCTCTACAGCAACGAGGACGATGTGACGGCGCTGATCGAGGGACTGGCGCGCGTCGAAAGGATTTTCGGATGAACGAGGAACGGGCGATCAAGGTGGAGGAAGTGACGAGCGTCGAGGCGCCGCCCAAGGCGCGCGTCGCCGATGCCGAGACCGCTCCCGAGAAACTGGAGCGCAAGCGCGACTATCTGGAGGGCTTCCTCGCCGCCAAGCCCGCGGCGGCGGACCCCAACGCCGTCGGCGGCGACCTTTACGAAGCCGTGATCAACGCGCTGAAGGACATTTATGATCCCGAGATTCCGGTGAACATCTATGACCTTGGCCTGATCTACAATGTCGAGATCGACGAGGGGCATGTGATGGTCACGATGACGCTGACCACGCCGCACTGCCCGGTCGCCGAATCGATGCCCGGCGAGGTCGAGCTGCGCGTCGGCGCGGTGCCCGGCGTCGGCGACGCTGAAGTCAATCTCGTCTGGGACCCGCCATGGTCGCCCGCCAATATGAGCGACGAGGCGCGGCTCGAACTGGGGATGTTGTGAAGGATCAAGCCCCTCCCCTTCAGGGGAGGGGCAGCGAGACTTGCGAGCTTGCTCGCTAGTCGCAGCGGGGTGGGCATCGAAGTTTACGCAAGACCGATGGCCCCACCCCAACCCAGTGACAGGCCGATCATGCCCCCGGCATGATCTAAACTGTCCGGGGGACAGTTTACCAGTCACTCCTGAAGGGGAGGGGCTTTGGAGATTGAAGATGACCGATACCAAAACCCGCGCTCGCCCCGCCGCCGTCACGCTGACGCCGGGCGCCGAAGCGCGCATCGCGAAGCTGATGGCCGCTGCCCCCGAAGGCGCGATCGGCGTCAAGCTGTCGACGCCGCGCCGCGGCTGTTCGGGGCTTGCCTATTCGGTCGACTATGTGACCGAAGAGGCAAAGTTCGACGAGAAGATCGAGACGCCGGGCGGTATTTTCTACATCGATGGCGCGTCGGTCCTCTATCTGATCGGCAGCACGATGGACTGGGTCGAGGATGATTTCGCCGCGGGCTTCGTCTTCGACAATCCCAACGCCAAGGGCGCTTGCGGCTGCGGCGAAAGCTTTACGGTCTAAGCTAACGGCACACCGACCATCCCGCGGTCCGCAGCGCCATGTCGAGATGCAGATGATCGGCGTGGGCGCGGTTGTAGTCGGGCGACAGCACGGTGCTGAACAGGTCGCACGATCCGTCGCGCACCGCATGAAGGAACTCGCTGCGCCGATCGCCCTGATCCCAGTCGTTGATCAGCGACACGCGCGTCCCGTCGGCAAAGACGAAGGCCGAAATATCGATCGCGTTGGCGGTCGAATGCTCGCTCTGCGCCTGCCGTCCCGCTATCTTGCGGCAATTATAGCTGCCGAGATTTTCGAGCTTCGCGACTTCCTGTCCGAAATATTTCTGCGCGAGCGGCTGGACGACATCACGCGTCCATAACGCCATCGCCGCGGTGACCGCGCAGCCGGGCGCGGCGCTGGCGGGCGCCAGCGTCGGCACCAGGGCGTTGCCCGTCAGGATCATCCGCTGGCTCGCGCGGCACATGCCCTCGCCCATCGGCGCGCGGCGTTCGTAGCCCGCGCCCGCGCGGTCGAAGGCGGCGAAGCAAGCCGCGTCTTCCTGTGCGAGCGCCAGCAGCTTGCGCCGCGTTGCCCAGCCCTGCGGCTGCGCGAGTTCGAAACGCGCGGTCGGGTCGTGCTCGGGATGCGCACGCAGCCAGACCATCGCGCGGATCGCGGCGATGGTGAGCAGCACGGCGATGCCGAAGCCTATGAGATAGGGGCGGAAACTTTTCACCGCGGCACGGTGGCGCAGCGCGCTCCGGCCCGCAAGCTCAGATCGGGTCGAAACGCACCGTCAACCCGTCCCGCGGCCGCGGGATCGGCCACATCTGCCAGTCGGGCGCATATCCGTCGGCCACGCTGATGCGGTGCGTCGTCAGCACATGATGGAAAAAGATCTTCGCCTGCATATAGGCGAAGTGGAGCCCCAGGCACATATGCGCGCCGCCGCCGAACGGCACCCACGCATATTTGTGCCGCGCGCGCACCGCCTCGGGGGCGAAGCGCATCGGATCGAAGCGCTCGGGCTCGGGCCAATATTCGTCCATCATATGCGTATAGGCGGGGTTGATCCCGACATTGGTGCCGGCGGGGATGCAATAGCCGCCGAATTCGAAATCGCGCAGCGCGCGGCGCGGGATCGCGGGGACGGGCGGGATCAGCCGCAGTGCTTCCTTGAACGCCATTTCGGTGAGCTCGAGCTCGCCGAGGCTGTTGTGCCCGACGCCCTCGCCCGCCGGGGCGACCGCGAGCATTTCGTCGCGCAGCTTGTCCTGCCACTCGGGATGTTTGGCAAGCATCCACACGAGCGACGTGATCGAGCTGGTGATCGTGTCGTGCGCCGCCATCATCAAAAAGTTCATATGGTCGACGATCGCCTCGACCGACAGATAGTCGCCGCCCTCGTCCTTCGCTTGGCAGATTTGCGTAAAGATGTCCTCGCCCGACGACGCGCGGCGTTCGGGCACCATCTGCGTGAAATAGTCGACAAGATATTTACGGCCCGCGACGCCGCGGCCCATCGCGGTAAAGGGCATTGGCACGCGGACGATGCCGATCGACGCCTGCACCATGTCGACGAAAGCCTTGTTGATCTTCTCCGCTTCCGGCCCCCACGGAATTCCGAGGAAGCTGGTCGCGGCGAGGTCGAGCGTCAGCTGTTTGATCGCCGGATAGAATTGGAATGTCTTGCCGCTCCACGCGGCGACGCGGTCGCGGATGCCGTCGTTGAGCGCGGCGGCATAGTGACGCATCGGTTCGGGCTTGAACGCGACCGACAGCGTCTTGCGGTCGGCGCGATGCTTGTCGAAATCCATCAGCATCAGCCCGCGCGGGAAGAGCAGATTGAGGACGGGCCCCCACCCCTGTTCGGACGAAAACAGCTTGTCGCGGTCGAAAAGGACGAGCTCATTCGCTTCCGCCCCGACGAGCGAAACGGCCCGGCCGCCGAAGCTCTTTGCGCGATAGACCTTGCCGAAGCGCGCGACCATGCGGTTGGTGAAACCCGTCGGGTCCTTGAGCTGCGCGAGCGTCGTGCCGAGCACCGGAATGCCATCGTCGCCGGGGATATGGTCGAGCGTGCTGCCGGGATTGCGCGGTAGCCAATGCTGCGTTTCGGGTCCGAAACGCGCCTTGGACCATTCGATTTTCGCCGGGGCATTCATCGCGCGCGACTCTCCATCCATCTCGCCTGATCGAAAGGCTATCGCACTACTGACAGCGATGCAAGTAACGTACGTCCACCGCGCCGCACCCATTCAGCGCAAATTCAACTCGCCTCGGCCATTTGGGGAAGGAAAGCGAAGGTCCGCGTGGTCGGATTTTCGCGAGGATCGAAGCCATGACCAAGTTTTTCCGCCGCCCCCTGTCCCTCACGCTCGGCGCGCTTGCGACGACGACGCTCGGCGGCTGCTATTATGGTGACGTCTACGGCGCAGGCTATGGCGGCGCGGGCTATGCGTGCGGCAATTCCTATTACGATTACGACCCCTATGCCTATGACGACGGCTATGGCTATGACTGCTACGACGCGGCGGATTATGGCAGCGGCTTCGTCAGTATCGGCTTCGGCGGCGGCTGGTACGACGATTATTTCTACCCGGGCTATGGCCTGTGGATGTATGACAATTACCGCAACCGCTATCCGCTGAACGGCCGCTATCTCAACTATTGGGGCGGCCGCCGCGCCTGGTGGAAGCACCGCCGCGATCGCGACGACTGGCACGGTCGCGATCATGGCGGGCATGACGGTCATCACGGGGGGCATGACGGCGGACCGCGGCGCCCGGGACACTGGAATGGCCATGGCGACCATGACGGGCCGCACGGCACGCGCCCGCCCGGCGGCCGTCCCAGCGCCGGTCGACCGGGCGCACCCCCCGCTGCTGACGACCCGGCGCGACCGGGGCGACCGCAGACCGCGCCGGCGCCGCGCTATCCGCGCAGCGGCGCCCTGCGCGTGCGCCCGCAAAATGAAAGCGTAGCGGGACCGCGGCGCGGCTCTGCAATCGAGCGCACGCCGCCGCCGCCGAACGGAGCCGCGCGCCGACCACAGCCGCCGACTGCCACGCCGGCACCGCGCCCGGCGCCTGTCGCCCGGCCGGCGCCCACACGCTCCCCCCCTGCAGCGCGCAGCACATCACCGGCGCGGACCCGCATCATGGAGGGCGCACGGCCCGCGCCGCGTAACGGCGCCGGCAACCGGCCGGACAAGGTTCGCCCGGATTAGAACTCGATCAGACGTCGTCGGCGGAAGCCAGTTCCTCGACATCGAGTTCGCCCGTCATCGACGCGACCGTCACCGCGACCGCGGCGTCGCCCGTGACGTTGGTCGTCGTGCGCATCATGTCCATGATCCGGTCGACCCCGGCCACGAAAGCGATCGTTTCGAGCGGCACACCGACACTGCCGAACACCAGCGCCATCATGATCAGCCCCGCACCGGGAATCCCCGCCGCGCCGATCGCGCCGAGCGTCGCGGTGATCGAGATCATCACATAGTCGGCCCAACTGAGGTCGACGCCGAAAATCTGTGCCCCGAACAGGGTCGCGAGCCCCAGATACATTGCGGTGCCGTTCATGTTGATCGTCGCGCCGAGCGAGATGACGAAGCTCGACACGCTGGATGACACGCCGAGGTTGCGCTGGGCGCAGCGCAGCGTCACGGGCAAGGTCGCGTTCGACGAGGCGGTCGAATAGCTGACCGCCATCGCGTCGATCATGCCGTGGAAAAAGCCGCGCACCGGCACTTTCGCAAGGAAATGGATCATCAGCGGGTACAGGCCGAAGATGATCAGCAGACAGCCGAGATAGTTAAGCCCGACGAGCTTCGCGAGCGATTCGAGCGCATCGAGGCCGAGCACGCCCGCCACCCACGCCATCAGCGCGAAGACGCCGAAGGGGGTCAGCTCCATGACGAGCATCGTCACCTTCTGCATGATCACCGCACCGCTGTCGAAAATCCTGGCGGCCGGCGCGCCCTCCTCCCTTGCCATCAATATGCCGATGCCGACAAGCAGCGCAAAGACGATCAGCGGCAGTACCTGGACGTCGGCCATGACCTGCACCGGGCTTTCGGGCACGATCGACAGGATCATATCGGTCCAGCCGGTCGCCTCAGGCGCGGGCACGGCGCCGCGCTCGATCGCGCTGGTATCGACGCCCAGTCCCGGCTGGAGCAAGCTGCCCATCGCGAGGCCGAGCCACACGGCGATCTGGCCGGTGACGACGAAAAGCAGCATCGCCCGCCCGCCGACGCGCCCCAGCTTGCGCACGTCGCCGATCGCGGCAACGCCCGACACGAGCGAAAAGAAGATCAGCGGGACGACGAGCATCTTCACCGCCTTGATGAAGAAATCGCCGATCCACTTGATGCTTTCGGCCTCGGGACCCCAAAGCAGCCCGGTTCCGATACCCAATATCAGGGCAGCGATCACGCGCTGCCACAAGGGAATCCGGAACCACCAAGCCATAAAGTCACCCTTTCACCGCCGCCCCGGCGTCTCTGAATTGTCGGGCCGCACGGAGCGACCATAAGCCATGGGGCGTAACAGCGGCGCCCGTTCCGGGCAATCGCCAGTTTCAGGAGGTCATCAGAAGCGCGATCGCGGCGCAGGTCGCCGACCCGACGACGAGCGTCATCGGAATACCCGCGCGGAAAAAATCGACGAAGCGGTAATTGCCCGCGGCATAGACGAGCGTGTTGGTCTGATAGCCGATCGGGGTCGCGAAGCTCGCGGAAGCGGCGAACATCACGGCGATCACCATCGGATAGGGATCGACGCCGAGATCGCGGGCGAGCGCGATCGCGAGCGGGGTGACGAGAATCGCGACCGCATTGTTCGTCACCACCTCGGTCAACAGGACCGACACCAGATAGGTCGCGACGACGAGCGCCCATGGCGGCACCTCGCGCAGCACCGGCGTCAGTTCGCCGACGATCAGAGCGACGCTGCCCGAATTTTCGAGTGCGAGCCCGACCGCGAGCATCGCAAAGATCAGCACCAGCACATTGCCGTCGATCGAATCCCACGCCTCGTCGGCGTCGATGCAGCGCGTGACGAGGATCAGCCCGACCCCGATGATCGCCGCGACGCCGATGTCCATGAGGTCGAAACTCGCGAGCAGGATCACCCCGAGCAACGCCCCGATCGCGATCGGGGCCTTGGCCCGGCGGAATTCGCGTTCGCTGGTCGTGCCGACGCCATAGAGGTGGGGATTGCCGTAAAGCTGTTCGATCTGCTCCTCGGGGCCCGTGACGAGGATGCGGTCGATCGCCTGAACGCGCGCATTGGGCAGGTCCGGGCCCGGAGTCTTGCGAAAGCGCGCAATACCGAGGATGCGCACCTTGAGCGTCGAGAGGAAGGGAATTTCGAGCAGTCGGCGGCCGATCGCGGGGTGGCTCGGCGCGATCATCGCCTCGACGATCGCTTCGTCGTCCTGATCGATCTCCTCGCTGCCCGCGGTGAGGCCGATCGCGACATTCCTGTTCGCGCGCATCGACAGCAGTTCGGAAAGGTCGAGCCGCAGGACGAGCCGGTCGTCGGCTTCGAGTATTTCGTCGGCGAGCCCGGTGCGGCGCAGCGCGGACCCGCGCTTCAACCCGACCAGCTTGACGCTCGCGCGCTTCGTGAAGGGAACGTCGCGAAGCTGGCGGCCGACGAGGTTGCCGCCCTTCAATATACGGACTTCGGACAGGAAGCTGCGATGTTCCTGGCTGAGTTCGATCTGGCTGGGGCTATCGTCGGGCAGGAAGCGCCGCGCGATCAGGACGAGCGACAATATGCCCGCAACGCCGGCGACGAGGCCGACCGGGGTGATGGTGAAAATGCCGAAGCGGTCGAGCCCATTGTCCTCTGCGACCGCGGCAACGAGCAGGTTGGTCGAGGTGCCGATCAGGGTCGTCGTGCCGCCGAGGATCGAGACATAGGACAGCGGGATCAGCAGTCTTTTGGCGCTGATGCCGAGCGCGCTCGCCAGCTTGAGCATGATCGGGATCATCACCACGACCACCGGCGTGTTGTTCAGAAACGCCGAAGCGACATAGACGCCGAGGAACATTTCGGCGAGCGCGAGCCGGGGGTGGCGTTTCGCGCGCGCGATGATCCGGCTCGCGATCGCGTCGAGCGTCCCGGTGCGCAACAGTGCGCCCGACAGGATGAACATCGCCCCGATCGTCACCGGCGCCGAATTGGAAAAGACCGAGAACAGGTCCTTGCCGGTCAATATGCCAAGGAAGAGGAAGGTGCAGGTTCCGAGGATCGCGACGACCGTCGCCGGAAAGCGCTCCATCACGAAGCCGACGAACATCAACGCGAGTATGACAAGGCCGATGACCGCCTGATGTTCGGTGACGAAGGCCTCGACGGCGGTGATCATCTTAGCCGCACTGGGCTCGATGCAGCAATTTATGGTCGGCGAGGACGAGCGCCATCATCGCTTCGACCACCGGCGCGCCGCGGATGCCGACGCAGGGGTCGTGCCGCCCCTTGGTCACGATATCGGTCGCCTCGCCCGCGCGGTTGACGGTCGGGACCGGCGTGAGGATCGAGCTCGTCGGCTTGAAGGCGACGCGCACCACGACCGGCTGGCCCGTCGAGATGCCGCCCGCGATGCCGCCGGCATTGTTCGACAGGAAATCGGGGCGGTTGCTGCCGTCGGTCGCGGGGCGCATCGGATCGGCATTTTGCTCGCCGCGCAGCCGCGCCGCGGTGAAGCCCGCGCCGATCTCGACGCCCTTCACCGCGTTGATCCCCATCATCGCGGCGGCGAGGTCGCTGTCGAGCTTGGCATAGACGGGGGCGCCCCAGCCCGCGGGAACGCCGCTCGCCGCACATTCGATCACCGCGCCGAGCGAACTGCCCGCCTTGCGCGCGTCGTCCATCAGGCCTTCCCAGCGCTGCGCGGCCGCGGGATCGGGACAGAAAAAGGGATTGCGGTCGATTTCCTCGAGGTCGAAATTGGCCGGATCGATCGCGTCGCCGCCGATTTCGGCGACCCACGCGTGGATCTGCACCTCCGGTATCACGAGCCGCGCCACCGCACCCGCCGCAACGCGCGCCGCGGTCTCGCGCGCGCTCGACCGGCCGCCGCCGCGATAGTCGCGGATGCCATATTTGGCGTCATAGGCATAATCGGCGTGGCCGGGGCGATAAGCCTGCGCGATGTCGCCATAATCCTTCGATCGCTGGTCGACATTCTCGATCATCAGGCTGATCGGCGTGCCGGTCGTCTTGCCTTCGAAAACGCCCGACAGGATGCGCACCTGATCGGGCTCGCGGCGCTGCGTCGTGTGGCGCGACCGGCCGGGACGGCGCTTGTCGAGGAAGGGCTGAATATCCTCTTCGGACAAAGACAGCCGCGGCGGGCACCCGTCGACGACCGCGCCCAGCGCCGGCCCGTGGCTCTCGCCCCAGGTCGTGAAGCGCAAAACGCGTCCGAAGCTGTTGAAACTCATGCGCGCGGCGTCCTGTCCATGAATTCGATACGATTGCCGAAGGGATCTTCGGTGAAGAAGCGGTGGCGCCCGTCGATCACGCTGTCGTCGTGCGTGGTGAAGCCCGCACGCTCGAGACGCGCGCGCAGATCGTCGAGCGCATCGGTCGCGAGCGCGACATGCGCCTTCTTCGCAGGGCGGAAATCGCGTTCGGCGCCCATGTGCAGCTGACGGTCGCCCAGCGCGAACCAGCAACCGCCGCGCGCCGCCATGTCGACGGGCTTGGGCAGTTCGGCGAGCCCGAGCAGACCGCCGAAAAAGGCGCGGGCCTCCGCTTCGCCGCCGACGGGCATGGCGACTTGCACATGATCGATGGCGAGGGCGAGGTTGCTGAAACTCATCTTCCCCTCTCCCCCTGGGGGAGAGGGAGGGGCCCGTCGGGCGAAGCCCGATGGGAGGGTGAGGGACTATCAGCAAGCGCAAGCTCGATTGCCCGGCACACGCCTTCGAGATTTCCCATTACCTCTCCGTTTGCGAACCGCAGCACCCGATACCCCTCTCTCGCCAAAAACTCCGTTCGCCGAGCGTCATAACCGATTTGAAACGCATGACTCTCGCCATCCACCTCTATCACCAATCGCGCCGACTGACAGACAAAGTCGGCGATGAACGGTCCCAATCGCTGCTGGCGGCGGAATTTGGAGCCGCCGAGCGCCGATCCGCGAAGTGTGGACCATAGCTTCTTTTCCGCAGGCGTCGCCTCTCGGCGCAAGTTTCGCGCGCGATCAATGCTGCCGTCGCGAACCTCAAAGCGACTCTTCGTCATGCCCTCACCCTCCCATCGCTACGCGATGGGCCCCTCCCTCTCCCCCAAAGGGGAGAGGGTTCATGCCAATGCGATGTCCGGCGCGTCCTCCTGCTTCATCCCGACGGTGTGATAGCCGGCGTCGACATGATGCGTCTCGCCGGTGACGCCCGAAGCGAGATCGCTCAACAGGTAAAGCGCCGAGCCGCCCACATCGTCGATCGTGACGTTGCGGCGCAGCGGGGCGTTATACTCGTTCCATTTGAGGATCAGGCGGAAATCGCCGATGCCGCTCGCCGCGAGCGTCTTGATCGGTCCCGCCGAGATCGCGTTCACGCGCACGCCCTGCGGCCCATAATCATTGGCGAGATATTTGACGCTGGTCTCGAGCGCCGACTTGGCGACCCCCATGACGTTGTAGTGCGGCACGACCTTTTCGGCGCCATAATAGCTGAGCGTCAGCATCGCGCCGCCGCCCTCGCCCGTTTCGGGATCGAGCGGCTTCATCATCGCCGCCGCGCGCTTGGCGACCGCGGTGAAACTGTAGACGCTGATGTTCATCGTCAGCAGGAAGTCCTCGAGCCCGATGTCGGCATAATGGCCGCGCAGCGCTTCCTTGTTGGTGTAGCCGATCGCGTGGACGACGAAATCGATCGTCGGCCAGCGCGCCGCGAGCGTCCCGAACGCCTGGTCGAGATTCGCCATGTCGGAGACGTCGCAGTCGATGAGGAAGTCGCAGCCGAGTTCGTCCGCGAGCGGCTTCACCCGCTTGAGCATCACCTCGCCCTGATAGCTGATCGCAAGTTCGGCGCCCGCCTTATGCAATGCCTGGGCGATCCCCCACGCGAGCGACTTGTCGTTCGCGAGGCCCATGATCAGCCCGCGTTTTCCCTGCATCAGACCCGTCATTCCGTTTCTCCGACAATCACATCGTCGACGCGTCCAATAGCGTCGTGGCCCAAATCCTCAACCTCGACCAGCGCGGCATTGAGTTCGGCGCCGATCACCATACCCAATCCGACGAGGTAGAAAAAGAACAGCGCGACCATCACACCGGCGAGGCTGCCATAAGTCGCATCGTATCGCAGCAAGCTGGCGAGCAGCGGCGGCAACGCGAGCGTGACCCCGATCCACCAACAGGTCGTGAACAGTGCGCCCGGCCATTTGGGACAGCGCTTGAGCCGCCGATATTTCGCCGGGGTCAACGAGTAGAAGAGCAAGTAGATCGCCAGAAACAGGCCAAGCCCGGATATGCCCCGCGACAGCAGAACGACGCCCCACGACTGATATTGTTCGGGCAGTACGCGCGTAACGAACTGCTCGATTCCGACGATCAGCACCTGCATACTGAACGACAGCAGCATCAGCACGACGGCACCCGTGATGATGCCGATCGACATGATCCGGTAATGAAAGAAGCCGCGGCTGAAATGGGTGCCATAGGCGCGGCGGAGGATGTCGCGGATCGTCTCGACAAGGCTGCCGACCGTCCACAGCGCGACGAGCGCGCCGAGCCATAGAAAGAGCCCGGTGCGCGCGCTCATCACTTCGCGGATCGGCTCGGCGAGGGTGCGCGACACGGTCGGCGGCATGATCGAGAAGACCGCGTCGATCGCCGCTTCGCCCCCCGCGCTGCCACCGAAAAGGCTGAGCGCTGCGGCAAGCAGGATAAAGAAGGGAAAGAGCGCGATCAGCGCGAGATAGGCGAGATTTCCCGCATGGATGAAGCCGTCGGTATAGGTGCCGACGATGACGCGGCGCAGAACCTCGAAGATGCGCGTCCCCGGACCCAACCGCTCGCGCGCCTCTTCGATCACGCCTTGCGCGCGCGCCTTCAGATGCAGCCGCTTGGCCCGCTCGGCGCGCGCCTCGGGCGAGTGCGGCGAATGGCCCTCGGCCAGAAATTCGCGATCGACCTCCTCGGCGACTTCGCGCTCGAGCGCCTCGGTGGAGGGTGTCTGCCGGCGCTCAGCCACGCATCACACGCCGAGGTCGGCCCTGACCGACCGGCTATCGGTCCACTCGTCGACCAGCTTGGCGAGGGCCTTGTCGTCGGCCGGCAAATCGACCATCAACCGCACGAGCTGATCGCCGCGTCCGCCGCCCTTTTGCGAAAAGCCCTTGCCCTTCAGCCGCATCACCTTGCCGGAGGTCGAGCCGGCGGGAATCGACAGCATCACCGGGCCGTCGACCGTCGGCACCTTGATCTTCGCGCCCTTCACCGCCTCGTTCAGCGTGATCGGCAGGTCGAGGCGGATGTTCGCGCCGTCGCGCTCGAAAAAGGGGTGGCTGCCGACGGTGATCGTCACGATGCCGTCGCCGTTTCCGCCCGGCCCCGGTTGGCCCTTGCCCGCGAGGCGCATCTGCGTGCCGGTCTCGACCCCGGCGGGCAGCTTGAGGTCGATCGTGCCGCCATCGGCGAGCGTGATGCGCTGCGTCGCCTGCGTCGCGGCGTCGATGAAGGAAACCGACAGACGATAGGCGACATTGGCCCCCTTCTGCGGCGGCGGAGCGCCGCGCCCGCCGAAACCGCCGCCGCCAAAGGGGCCGCCGCCGCCGCGGCCGCCGAACAGCCCTTCGAAAATATCGCCGAAGTCGGCGCCTTCGCCGCCGAAACCGCTGAAGCCCCCCTGCGGCTGGCCGCGCGGATCGCCGCGAAAGCCGCCGCCATAGCCGAAGGGCATCGCCGGATTCCCCTCGGCGTCGATTTCGCCGCGGTCGAACTGGCCGCGCTTTTCCTTGTCGGAGAGCAGATCATAGGCCTTGGTCACGTCGGAAAATTTTTCCGCCGCCTTTGGATTGTCCTTGTTCCGGTCGGGATGCAGTTCCTTGGCGAGCTTGCGATAGGCGGACTTGATATCCGCTTCGCTCGCGCTTTTCGACACGCCGAGGGTGGAATAGGGATCTGCCATATCTCTCCTGTAGCCCGATAAGGTCCCGGCCGGGAAGGCCCGTTGCTTTCGGCCATGTGGGAATATTGCGAAAGGCGGTCAAGTTCCTTGGCCGCCCCGGCCTCTTTTGCTCGACGCTGGGTTAGCGCGCCATTAAGAGCATCGCATGACCACCGACCCCTTCGCCCTGTTCGATGCCTGGTATGCCGAAGCGCGCACCAGCGAGCCCAATGATTCGAACGCGATGGCGCTTGCGACCGCGACCGCCGACGGCCGCCCGTCGGTGCGGATGGTGCTGCTGAAGGGGCACGGCCCGGACGGTTTCGTCTTCTATACCAATCTCGACAGCCGCAAGGGCGGCGAGCTTGCCGAAAACCCGCATGTCGCGCTGCTGTTTCACTGGAAATCGCTGCGCCGGCAGGTGCGTATCGAAGGGCCGGTCGCGCCCGTCGCCGACAGCGTCGCCGACGCCTATTTCGCGACGCGCAGCCGCGACAGCCAGCTCGGCGCCTGGGCGAGCGACCAGTCGCGTCCGCTCGACGATCGCGCGACCTTCGAGGCGCGCTTCGCCGAGATGCAGGCGCGCTTCGACGGACAGGACGTGCCGCGCCCTCCGCGCTGGTCGGGCTGGTGCGTCACGCCCGAGCGGATCGAATTCTGGCAGGACCGCGCGCACCGGTTGCACGAACGCACGCTGTTCGAGCGCGATGGCGAAGGATGGACGAAAGGATTGCTTTACCCATGAGCTGGCGACAATTGCCCGTCACCCGCGTCGACGCCTTCGCCGACCGGCCCTTCACCGGCAATCCCGCCGCGGTGATGCCGCTCGACGAATGGCTCAGCGACGATCTGCTGCAAAAGATGGCGGCCGAAAATAATCTCGCCGAAACCGCCTATCTGGTCCCCGACGACAGCGGCGAGGCGGATTACGAGCTGCGCTGGTTCACCCCCGGGGTCGAAGTGGCGCTGTGCGGCCACGCCACGCTCGCGAGCGGGCATGTGCTGCTGAGCGCCGCGCCGTGGCGAAACGAGATGCGCTTTCGCACGCGCAAGGCGGGCATCCTCACCGTGTCGCGCGACGGCGAGGGCGACGGCTATCGCATGGCACTGCCCGCCTATCCGCCGAGGGCGAAAGCCATGCCCGATGTCGCGCGCGCAATGGGCGGCGCGGTGCAGGAGACGCTATGGCACGAAGGCGGCTATGCGCTGATCGTCTATCCCGACGCGGCGAGCGTCCGCGCGCTCGAACCCGACCTCCGCGCGCTCAAGGAGGGCGGCGACGTCCTCTATATCGCGACGGCCCCCGGCGAGGGCGATCCCTCGGGCGCCGACGTCGTCAGCCGTGCTTTCGCACCCGGCGCCGGGATCGACGAAGATCCTGTGACCGGATCGGCGCACAGCGTCCTGACCCCCTATTGGACGCAGCGCCTCGGCCGCGACCGCTTCGCCGCCTATCAGGCGAGCGCGCGCGGCGGCCATGTCGGATGCCGGATCGACGGCGATAGGGTCGAGCTTTCGGGCCGCTGCGTCACGACGCTGACGGGCGAATTCCTGCTATAAAGCTGCCTGCAGATCGGCGAGGTGGCTGCGCAGCGACGGAAACTGATCGTCGCGCGTGATCCCCAGCCGCACGATCGTCACGCGCTGCGACGGCGAGACGATGATATATTGTCCCTGATGGCCGATGCAGGCGAAGAGGTCGTTGGGGCCGCGGTCAGGCCACAGTGCCGGGTCACTCCCCGCCGGGCGCGCGCGGTTGAGCCAGATATGCCCGCCATAGCCGCCGTCGGTCGGCGACGGCGTCAGCATGAAGTCCATCCAGCTTTCTGGAAGCAGGCGCTGGCCGTTGACGACGCCATGATTGCGCAGGAACTCGCCGAAGCGCGCGTAGTCGCGCGCGGTCGCGTGCATGATCGACCCGCCGATCATCGTCCCCCTGGCGTCGAACTCGGGGGTCAGGCTGGTCATGCCGAGCGGCTCGATCAGGCGGCCCTGGATGAACTCGCGCATCGCCTCGCGCCGGGCATCGGGGCTTTGCGACGGGGTCAGCGCGTCGGTCAATATGTCCGCGAGGATGACGCTGGTCGACGAACTGTAGTTGAAGACTTCGCCCGGCCGCGCCACTGCGGGCTTTGCTTCGGCGAAGCCGGCCATGTCCTGCGCCCCGCCGCCGAACAGCATCGTCACCGTATCGCCGTTCCAGACCGGATCGCCCTCCTCGACATGTTCGAGCCCCGATGACATGTGGAGCAGGTCGGCGAGCGTGATCGCGCCGCGCGGATCGCCGCTGCGCTGCCACGCCGCGACCGGCGCGGGACCGTCGAGCGAAAGCTGGCCGTCGGCGACGAGGAAACCGGTGAGCACCGCGGTAATGCTCTTGGCCATCGACCAGCTGATCAGCTTCGTATCGGGGCCGAAACCGGCACCGTAACGTTCGTAGATCGGCTCGCCATCGCGCAGCACGAGCAAGGCGCGCGTCTCGCCGACCGCCGCGGCGTCGCTGAACAGCGCATCGGCCTTTGCCTTGATCGCCGGATCGAGCGCCGGGAGCGGGCGCGGGGTATCGGTCGGGGCGTTCGGAAGCGAATGGCCGAAGCGCGGGCCCGGGGCCGGCGGCGCCATCTGCCCCGCCGCATGGGTGAGCGACCAGCCCGCGAGGAGCGCGAGCGCGGCACTTGCCAGCAGGGTCTTTTTCGTGATCATGGCGCGCCGTGACTAACACCAACCCGCCCGAGCCGGCAACGGCAGAACCGACGCCCCCGCCGCCGCCCGTGCCCGAGCGGCCGCGCGCGCCAAAGGTCCCTAGCCGCTGGGGCGGATGCCTGCCGTGGGCGATCATCCTGCTCGTGCTGCTCGCGGTCCTGCTGATCTGGAAATTCCCGTCGCTGAAGGCGCAAGCCGAACTCGGCTCGGCCTATGCCGCGCGGATCGGCTGCTCGTGCCGCTATGTTCAGGGGCGCACCCTCGAAAGCTGCCAGAGCGATTTCGAGCCGGGAATGGAGATGGTCTCGGTCAGCCAGGACCCCGAGACCAAGACGATCACCGGCAGCGTCCCGCTGCTCGCCTCGCGCAGCGCGCATTATGCGGGCGCTAGCGGCTGTCTGCTCGATCCGGTCGACTAGGATCGGCTCCGAACATCCGGCCGAGCCAAGGCGTCCAGCGCTGCCAACCGCCATGGAAAGACCCCCATTCCCAGAGAGCGGTAAACAGCAGCACCGCGAATACCGCAAGGCCGAGCGTCAGCGGCTCCCAGTGCCCCAGCCACGCCCACGCGCCGACGCCGAGCAGCGCCGCACTGCCGAGCAAATGCGAGAAGGGCGGCAGCGAACGGTCGGTCGTCGCCTGCTTGAACCCCATATTGCCGATCAGGAACAGCAATGGCCCGGCGATCGACACAGCGAGCATCGGCGCCGCGATATCGCCATGGGGATGTGCCAGCAGCATTTCGTCGGCGACCGCCGAGACGACGAGCCCCGCGACGATCGGAATGTGCCAATAGGTATAGGCGTTGCGCGCGAGCAGCCCGGCGGCGGCGCTCGCCACGATCACCTCGCTGCCGCGCCGCGCGCCGGTGTCGAAATAGAGCCACCAAAGCGCCGCCGAGCTGAGGAAGCAGGTCGCAAAGGCGATCCAGTGCGACAGGTCCTGCGGCAGGGTTGCGAAGGTCGCGCCGGTCACGAGGACGCCTTCGCCGAGCGAGATGATGATGAAGAGCGCGCAGCGTTCGGCCATATGGCCGCCCGCTATGTCCCAGTCGGCGGCACTCGATCGCCCCAATATGGGCGTGGGGTAGAACAACAGCGGACCCGCATATTCGATCAGCAGCGCCGCCGCCCACAGCAATAATCGCGACTCCGCCGTCACGAAGGAACCGGCGACCCAGAACGGCAGCGACAGGCAGAGCCAGAACAGGATTCGCAGAAAGCTGCGCACGAGCCGGGGCCGTACGACCCGGCTGGCCCAGATCATATAGAGCGTGCGGCCGATCTGCATCGCGCAATAAGCCGCGGCGAAAACCCAGCCGCGCGCGCCGAACGCATAGGGAATGGCGCTCGACAGCGCGAGGCCGGCGAGCATAAGCAGGATGAGCATCAGCCGCACGTTCGCACGGTCGGGGTCGAGCCAGTTCGCGACCCAGGTGGTATAGATCCACACCCACCACACCGCGAACAGCAACAGCAGCGCCTGCAATGCGCCCATTGCGCTCAGATGTCCGAGCAGGCCGTGCGAAATCTGGGTGATCGCAAAAACGAAGACGAGGTCGAAGAACAGCTCGATATAGGTGACCGGCGCGTGGCCATGCTCGCTGCGCGCCCGGAACAGCCCCGTCGTCTCGTTCGCCATGCGCGCCCCCCACGGCTCAGGCGGGGACGGCCGTCCTTTCGAAAAAGGCATCCATCGCCGCGTTGACCTCGTCCGGCGCTTCCCACGGCACGAAATGACCGCAGCCCGGCACCTTCACGATCGTCGCATTGGGGACCAATTCGTCGAGCCCGTCAAGATTGCAGGCGGGAAGCGCGACATCGTCGAGCGCCCAGACGACCAGCGTTGGAATGGTCAGCTTCGGGAAGGGCATCGCCGGCGGCTCGGCATAGGGCGCATCCATCGCCGGCACCTCGACCGGCGAACCGCGATACCAGTTGATCATCGCGCGGCAGGCGTCGCGATCCTCCCAATCCTTGAGCAATCGGGCGATCTCTTCGGGCGGCTGGGTGCCGCCGCTCGGCACGCGCCCGGCAAAGGCCTTGGCAAGCAGTCCGGCGATGCCCTGTTCCTCGATCAGCGCGTCGCTCGCCGGATCGCGGAAGATGCGGATATATTGGCTCGCCTCGCGCTGCTCGGCATTGGCCGCGAGCAGGCGCTGAAAGATCGCGGGATGCGGCGCGTTGGCGATCACCGCGCGGGTGACCCGCCCCGACCAATCGGGGTGCAGCCCGCCCGGCTGGCCGCCGAGTGCCACGCCCCACGCGATCGCCCCGCCCCAGTCGTGGCCGACCACGGTAAACTCGCCGACGTCGAGCGCATCGGCGAGCGCGAAGATGTCCGCGATCAGCTTGTCGGGGGTATAGTCCGCCGCATCCTGCGGCTTCGACGATCCGCGATAGCCGCGCTGGTCGGGCGCGATGCAGCGGAAACGGGTCGAAAAATGCGGCAGTTGGTGGCGCCAGGTGCGGTGCGATTCGGGAAAGCCGTGCAGGAAGATCAGCGCGGGCGCGTCCTTCGGCCCCATATCGACCGTGTCGAGTTCGACCCCGGTCGAAAGCGTCACCCGTCGCTGCTCGAAATCGCCGATCATCACCCGCTCCTATTGGTTTCAATTCGCAACGAAGGTGACCGGGTTTGTCGCATCTGGCAAGCCCGTTGGGCCGGGCGGAATGATTATTGCACCTCTGCGCGCAAATCACGGATAAGCCGGCGTCGTCGGCATCCCGGGCAGCGGGATATATTCCTCGCTGTCGCCGGGGACGAGTGGGAATTTCCCGTCCTTCCAATCCTGCTTCGCCGCGTTGATGCGGTCGCGCGACGAGCTCACGAAATTCCACCACAGATGGCGCGGGGTCGAAAAGGCTTCGCCGCCGAGCAGCATCACGCGGGCCTCGCTCGCCGCGCGCAGCGTCATCGCCTCGCCCGGCTTCAGGATATAGAGGCTGTGGCGGACGAGCGGTTCGCCGTCGAGGCTCGCGTCGCCGATCGCGACGAGCACCGCGCGCTCGTCGGCGTCGGCCTCGATCGGGATGCTGGTGCCCGCCTTCATCAGGATGTCGGCATAGATGGTCGCGGCATGCTGAGTTATAGGCGAGGTGGCGCCCCACAGGCTGCCCATGATGACGCGCGCCGAAACGCCGCCATCCTCGATCAGCGGCAGATCCTCTTTCGCAGCATGTTCGAACGCCGGAGCGATCTCTTCCTTACCGTCGGGCAGCGCGAGCCACGTCTGCATGCCCGAAATCGCCGAGCCGGTCGCGCGTTCGGCGGCGGGAGTGCGCTCCGAATGGACGATGCCGCTGCCCGCGGTCATCAGGTTGCAGGCGCCGGGACGAATCGTCGCATAGGTGCCCAGATTGTCGCGGTGATCGATCGCGCCTTCGAACAGATAGGTGACCGTCGCGAGGTTGATGTGGGGGTGTGGGCGCACGTCCATCCCCTGCCCGATGTCGAAATGCGCGGGGCCGAACTGGTCGACGAAGATGAAGGGCCCCACCATCGTGCGCGACTGGTCGGGCAAGGTACGCCGGACGTCGAACGCGCCGATGTCGTGGGTCGAGGGAGTGATGATGGTGAACATCGGCCAAGCCTTTCCTATGTGGCAATCCGCAAGATTTTTTCCATTTTCTTGCCGTGCGCCAATTCGTCGATCAGCTTGTCGAGATAGCGGATCTCGCGCATCAGCGGTTCCTCGATTTCCTCGACGCGAACCCCGCAGATCACGCCCTTGATCTGATCGCGCGCCGGGTTGAGCGCGGGCGCTGCGGCAAAGAAGCTCTTGATGTCGGCCTTGGCGGCGATCTGCGCGTCGAGCTGCGCCTGATCATAGCCGGTGAGCCAGCAAATGATCGCATCGACTTCGGCCTTCGTCCGCCCCTTGCGTTCCGCCTTGGCGACATAGTGCGGATAGACGCTGGCAAAGCTCATCGAATAGATGCGATGCTCCGCCATCCTATTCTCCCGGCGCCATCGCCTTGATCGCGAGCGCATGGACGCGCTGGCCCGGCAGGTCGCCGAGCGCCTTGTTCACCAGCCGCTGCCGCGCGACGCGGTTTTGCCCTGCAAAGCCATCCCATATTATGAGCAGGCTGAAATGCGATTCGCCGCTGCCGTCATCGCCGGCGTGGCCGTGATGTTGCGCGCTGTCGTTGTTGAGGGTGATGTTCGCACCCGGAAAGGCGGCGGCGAGCAGCCCTTCCATTTCGATCTGAACCGGTCCCTTCGCCATTCCTAAACCTCAAATCCGTTCGTGCTGAGCTTGTCGAAGCACCGTATTTCCTTATTTAGAAGGAAGAACGGCCCTTCGACAAGCTCAGGGCAAACGGAAATCTGGATCATTGCCTTCTTCTACCCGACCCAACCGATTCCACGGCCGCGTGCCCCGCGAGGCGCAGTGCGACATGCCCGGCTGCGACGAACGCGGCGAATTTCGTGCACCCGTCTCGCGCCAGCGCTCGCCCGACGGCCCGCCGTCGTACCGCTGGCTATGCCTCGACCACGTCCGCGAGTTCAACGCGGGCTATAATTATTTCGAGGGCATGAGCGCCGACCAGATTTTCGCCGCCCAGTCGCCGACGTCGGGCTGGGAAACCGAAAGCCGCGCCTTTCGCGCCGCGGGCAGCGCCGACCTGCCGCCGCGCTGGGCCGATTTCAAGGACCCGATGGATGCGCTCGGCGCGCGCTTTCGCCAGCGGATGGATCAGGCGCGGCGCGAAGCGAACGATCCGCGCTTCACCGCCGAGGAACATCGCGCGATGCAGGTTCTGGGGCTCGAAGCGAACGCCGACCGTTCGGCGCTGCGCCGCCGCTACAGCGACCTGGTGCGCAAATATCACCCCGACCGCAACGGCGGCGACCGCAGCTATGAAGCGCGGCTCGGCGAAGTGGTTGCGGCCTATCAGCTTTTGCGGAAGAATGGGGTTTTCGCATAGGAGACGTGCGATGGCGGACCTCGACGACCGGCGGATCGAGACGGTGAAACGCCATATGGCGCTCGAGATCACGCAGGATTGGGACGGCGTCCTCGCCACCTTCGAGCATCCGCGCTACGAACTGATGGGCCCCGGCACCGTCTTCGACGGCGAAGCCGCGGTCCGCTCCTATTTCGCGATGTCGCGCGAGCCCTTTCCCGATCAGGCAAACGAGATCGTCGCGATCGCCGCCGATGGCGAGCACGACGCGGTGCTCGTCGAATTCTGGTTGACGGGAACGCATCTGGGCCCGCTGAAGCTCGGCCTGCGCACGATCGAGCCGACCGGCAAGGCGTTCCGCATCCGCATGGCGGCAAGTTTCGAATTTGCGCCGGGCAGCGACCGAATCGTCTGCGAACGGCCCTATTACGACCAGTCGGCGGTGCTCCGCGCGCTCGGCATCGTCTGAAAAGGCGTTGCAAGCCGCAACCCATGGCTATACCGGCTAGCCGAGGCGCCGCCAAGCGCCGACTCTCCCTGTCTGTGTTGGACCGACTACCATGACCGATATCCCGAACAGCCTCCCCGACCATCATGGTTCGACGCTCCTCGCAGCGCCCGATACCGAGGTCGATGCGCGCGAGATGTTCGGCGTCGATATCGACATGGCTGTGCCGGCGTTCAGCGAAGCCGACGAGCGAGTTCCCGACCTCGACCCCGCCTATGTCTTCGACGGCGACACGACGCTCGCGATCCTCGCGGGCTTCAAATACAACCGCCGCGTGATGGTTCAGGGCTATCACGGCACCGGCAAGTCGACGCATATCGAACAGGTGGCGGCAAGGCTCAAATGGCCTTGCATCCGCGTCAACCTCGACGCGCATATCAGCCGCATCGACCTCGTCGGCCGCGACGCGATCGTGCTGCGCGATGGCCAGCAGGTCACCGAATTCCGCGAAGGCCTGCTCCCTTGGGCGCTTCAGACGCCGACCGCGCTGGTTTTCGACGAATATGATGCGGGCCGCCCCGACGTGATGTTCGTGATCCAGCGCGTGCTCGAAGCCGAGGGCAAGCTGACCCTGCTCGACCAGAACCGCGTCATCCGCCCGAACCCGCATTTCCGCCTTTTCTCGACCGCGAACACGGTCGGCCTCGGCGACACGAGCGGCCTCTATCACGGCACGCAGCAGATCAACCAGGGCCAGATGGACCGGTGGAACATCGTCGTCACGCTGAACTATCTGCCCGCCGCGACCGAAAGCGCGATCATCCTCGCCAAGGTGCCCGCCGCCGACGAAAAGACCGTCGAGAATATGGTCAAGGTCGCCGAGCTGACGCGCCAGGGATTCATCAACGGCGACATTTCGACGGTCATGTCGCCGCGCACCGTCATCAGCTGGGCGCAGAACGCCGCGATCTTCAACAACCTCGGCTTCGCCTTCCGCCTGTCGTTCCTCAACAAATGCGACGAGGCCGAACGGATGATCGTCGCCGAATATTATCAGCGCGTGTTCGGCGAGGATTTGCCCGAAGGCGTCATCGGCAAGTGAGGCCCCCGCGCCGCCTTTGGGTGGCGCTCGCCGCGCTGACCCTGTCCGGCTGCATTTCGGGGGTCGATTACGGCAAGGTGCGCCATGCCGACTATGTCGCCGCCCCCCGCTGCACACCGCAAGCCGGCGCGCCGGTCGATGGCGACGCGCTGCCGCTTTTCTTCGTCACCAGCCGTCTTCCCGATTGTCGGACCGCCGATATCGAATTGCTGAATTATCGCGGCGACCGGGTGCGCTATGGCCGCTTCGCGACGCCGCGCGATGTCGAGATCGGCGGCAAGGAGCGCTTTCGCACCCCGCTGGCGCTGCTAAACCCCGACGATTGGTGGCGCGCCCTTCAGGCCGAGACCGACAAAAGGCACGGACGCGTGCTGCTCTATGTCCACGGCTATCGCGAAAGTTTCGAGACGACGACCAATGACACGGCGCAGATGGCGCGGATGACGGGCTTCGACGGTCCGGTCATCGCGTACAGCTGGCCGTCGCAGCACGACGTGTTCGGCTATGCGGTCGACGAGACCAATATGTATCACGACGTCCGCAATTTCCGCGACTTTCTGAAGGCGCTCGCCGAACAGCCGTGGGTCAGGGAAGTGGTGATCGTCTCGCACTCGCTCGGCGCGCGGCTCGTCGTTCCGGCGATCGCCTATGTCGATCGCGCCGCGCCGAGCGCCGACAGCCGCAACATCTCGAACATCATCCTCGCTTCGCCCGACATCGACCGCGAAAGTTTCGAGCGCGACATTTCGGACGGCGTGCTGACCGCCGCAAAGGTCGCGCGCGACCGGCGCATTACCCTCTATGTCTCGCTCAATGACAAGGCGCTCGCCGCGTCGCGCACGCTGCACGGCTATCCGCGGCTCGGCTCGCCCTATTGCTTCAACCCGTTCGAGGCCGCCGAACTCAAGGCCGAAGGCTTGCCCGAACGATGTTATCCCGACGCCATTCCCGGCCTGACCGTCATCGACACGACCGACATCTCGCGCGGCTCGACCGGGCACAGCAACTTCCTGCGCAGCGCCGCCGCGTGCCGGGACTTCGTCGATGTGGTAGACGGCAAACGGACGCGGCCCGAGCGCACGCCGACGCGCTGGAGCCACGTCTTCCGCTTGCTTCCCGATCCGTCCATGCCCAAGGAGATGGACGACAGCATCTGTCACCGTAACGCCGAACCCGAGACGCCATGACAAGCCCCTCCCCCCTCGACGACCTGAAAGCCGCGCTGTCGAGCGTCGCGCGCGCCGTGACGCGCGATCCGGAGGTCGAGGTCGGCTTTACCGCCGACGCGCCGGCGCAGATCGGCAAGGCGATCAAGGTGCCGACCCCGTCGCGCACCTTGCCCCGCGAACAGGTCGCCGAAGCACGCGGCTTCGCCGATGGCTATTCGCTGCGAATGAAGCATCACAGCGAAAAGCTGCACGCCGCGGCGCGGCCCACCGAACCGCTCGCCGCCGCCGCCTTCGATGCGATGGAGCGCGCGCGGGTCGAGGCGCTCGGCGCGCGCAACATGGCGGGGATGCGCGCCAACCTGTCGGCGAGCCTCGCGATGCGGATGCGCAGCGACCCGATCAGCCGCGCCCAGACCCGCGACGATGTGCCGATCTCGACCGCGCTCGAGCTGATGCTGCGCGAGACGCTCACCGGAGAGACTTCGCCGCAGGGCACCGAAACCGGCCTGTCGATGGTCCGCGAATGGATCAGCCAGGACGCCGGCGCCGACCTCACCGCGCTGTCGATGCAGCTCGACGATCAGGCGGCCTTCGCCCAGACCGCGCGGCTCGCGCTCCAGCACCTCGACCTGATCCACGGCGACGAACCGCTGGAGGAAGGCGCCGAGGACGGCGGCGAGGAAGACGAAGCCGAGGCCGAGGAAAGCCAGGACCAGCAGGAAAGCGAAGACGGCGCCAGCGGCGAAAGCCAGGTCGACGCACGCGCCGAAATGGACGGCGATCAGGCCGACGATGGCGACACCGATCCGCAAGCGCAGGAGATGGAGGCCGACGGCGAACCCGAAATGGGTGGCGAAGGCGACGAAGGCATGCTGCCCGTCCGCCCCAACCGCCTGCCGACCGACGTTCCCGATTTCAACTATGTCCGCTTCACCGAAAAGCATGACGAGATCATCGCCGCGACCGAACTGTGCGACGCCGACGAACTCACCCGGCTGCGCGCCTATCTCGACCAGCAGATGACGCATCTGCAGGGCGCGGTGACGAAGCTCGCGAACCGCCTGCAACGCCGCCTGATGGCGCAGCAGAACCGCGCGTGGGATTTCGATCAGGAGGAAGGCCAGCTCGACGCCGCGCGGCTCGCGCGCGTCGTCGTCTCGCCCGGTCACTCGCTAAGCTACAAGATCGAGCGCGACACCGATTTTCGCGATACCGTCGTCACCTTGCTGATCGACAACAGCGGTTCGATGCGGGGGCGGCCGATCAGCATCGCGGCGATCAGCGCCGACATCCTCGCGCGCACGCTCGAACGCTGCGGCGTGAAGACCGAAATCCTCGGCTTCACGACGCGGACGTGGAAGGGCGGGCAGAGCCGCGAGGACTGGCTCGCCGCGGGACGCCCCGCGCACCCCGGCCGCCTCAACGACCTCAGGCACATCATCTACAAGCCCGCCGACGAGCCCTATCGCCGCGCGCGCCGCTCGCTCGGGCTGATGATGCGCGAAGGTCTGCTCAAGGAAAATATCGACGGCGAGGCGCTGATGTGGGCGCACAGCCGCATCGTCCACCGCCCCGAGGAACGCCGCATCCTGATGGTGATTTCGGACGGTGCGCCGGTCGACGACAGCACCCTGTCGGTCAACCATGGCGCCTATCTCGACCAGCATCTGCGCCAGGTGATCGAGTGGATCGAGACCAAGTCGCCGGTCGAACTCTGCGCGATCGGCATCGGCCACGACGTGACCCGCTATTACAGCCGCGCAGTGACGATCATGGACGCCGAGCAGCTTGGCGGGACGATGGTGGAGCAGTTGGCGGGGTTGTTCGATATCGAGTGAGGCGCTCCGGTCGCGGTGCCCCCCCAATGTCAAAGTTCAGTGAAGTTCAGCCCCACGGCGACTCCGCCCGGCTGCCTCGCGGCGACAGACGGGCGGATCGCATAGCGGAGCGGGAAGGGTGCCGTTCATCCGCAATCTTGAAGCATAGCGAGACATTGTAGGAAAGCGGTTTTTGCGAACAGCTGAAGCGAGTTTAGGGACAAGGAAACCGTTACCCGACTCCAGCGGAACCTGGTCCCCGGAATTTCCGCGTCGGCCCGGATCGCCCTATTGCAACAGTTCGACGCCAAGGGGCGGCAGGTCGAGCGTTCCCTGATAGCGCTTCCTGGTGAGCACGCCGGTCTTTGCCCCCTCGATCGCCACGGATTTCGGGGCATTGTCGGTGTTGACGTAGAGGGTGCGGCCCTCGACAACGCGCGCGACGACGCCGTCGGGTGTTGCCGGCCCGCGCACGATGCCGAGATCGGCATAGAGCGAACGGACGAGCGGCCCCAGCAGGCCCGCCTGCGATGCGGCGGCGACATAGATGGCGCGACCCTTGCCAAATTTGTTCACCGAAATGGCGACGCTCTTTTCGGGCGTGTTGGTGAACATCGCCAGCGGCTTGGCGGTGCCGAGTTCCAGGATTTCGTAATAGGGATCGGAACCCTTCAGCTTCTCACCCCCATATTCGACTTCCAGCGGCTCCCAGTGCCGGTAGAATTCGTTGGTGCGCAGGCCGAACACGTCGCTCAACCGGCCGGGCAGCGGCGTGTTGAACCATTGACCGGTCTCGTCGACCTTGGCCGAATAGCCGGTCATGATGACCGTCCCGCCCTTGGCGACATAATCGCGGACGGCGTCGGCGGTCTTCTGGTCGATGATGTAGGCGCTCGGCAGCACGACGAGCTTGTAGCCGTCGATCGGCGTATAGCCGATGTCGATCACCGACACGTCGATATTGTCACGGAACAGCGGGGCGAACGCGGCCTTCGCCTGATCGCCGTAATTGCCCTTGTAATATTCTTTCATCGTGTTGGGACCATCCGGCGGATTGGTCAGCCAGTTGGTGTCGAAGGAATAGTGGATGGCGACTTCCGGCTTGCCGTAGCGCGGGAAGCCCAGCTTTCGCATTTGCCGAAACTCGCTGGCGATCTGGCCCCACTCGTTCAGCTTCCATGACGGCCGGTCGTCGTGATCGATAAGGCCGAACAGCGCCTGCTCCTCGCCGCCGAGATGCGAGTTGAACGTCCAGGCGAGGAAGGTCTGGCCGTAATGCATCAGCCCGAAATAGGCCCACATGCGCGATCGGTCCTTCGTTCCGTAATAGCCGCCGCCGCCGGCGGTGAACTCGTTGAACCAAACCGGCGTGTCGTGGCCGGCCTTGTTCATCATCAGCTGAAACGCGGCACTCAGTGGATCGCCGGGATAGAAGCCCTGCGCCCCGTAGGTGGAAATCTGGTCGTAGGACCGCAGCCAGTCGAAGCCCTTTGTCCACGCGGTCGGCCACAGATTGGATGCGACCGGGAGGTTCGGTGCCTCCTTCTTCCGCACCGCCTCCAGGTCTTTCAGCGCCTCGATCGTATCCCATGACCAGTAGCGGCGCAGGTCCAGATAGCGCTCATTGGGTCCGGGGCCGTGGAAATAGGGTAGGTCCACCTGGTCCCAGCTGTTGATCCGGCGCGACCAGCGCTGCGTCGCCCAAGCCTTGTTGAGCGCCTCGATCGAGCCGTATTTGCGCTGCAGCCAGGCGACGAAGCGTTCGCGGTCGGCCTTCGAATAGGAGACCTGGCCATTGCCGATCTCATTATCGTAGCCGACGGCGATGACGGCCGGATGCTTGGCGTAGCGCTGCAGCATCTTCTCGGCAAGGCGCCGGGCAAGACGCCGATAATCTGGGTCGCTGATATTGTCCCAATAGCGCGAAGCCGGGTTCACGACGTCGCCTTCCTGGCTGACGATGTCGACGCCGGGATATGTCTTGTGAAGCCAGATCGGCGCCGGCTGACCGGGGATGTCGACGATGACGCGGATGCCGGCCGCGTGCATCTGATCCAGTATGTCGTCGAACCATTCGAAGGTGAAGCGGCCTTCCTCCGGCTCGAACGAGTCCCAGGACAGGTCGCCCATGCGGACCATGTTGAAACCCGCGCCCTTCATCAGCGCGATGTCCTGCCTGATCTGCGCGGGCGAGCGGTCGACCGGCTGATAGCAGGCGCCGACGAACAGCTGGCCGGGGCCCGGCCATTCGGGATGACCGACGGCGCTTTGCGCCTGCGCCGCGGTTGGCGCCGCCGCCGGCAAAAGAGCGGCCGAAAGTGCCAGGGCCACTGACCGGATTGCCGATACACGCTTTGGATTGAATTTCGTCATATCCCCCTAATCCCCATGGCTGCAGCGACCGGCTGCCTGGGCGTTCTTACGGAGACGCCCTGCTTTTGTCTGAGTTAATGCCTAGCGCACACAAAGCCCCCGAGGCAAGCAGAAATTCTGGTTCACGCGAAGGCGCGGAGGATGGCGATGACCGCGACGTGGCCATTCTTCCGTCCCGCCTGCGATGCCATCGAAGCTGGGAGGAATGAAGGGGCCTGTCGGGCCGGATTCTCCGCGCCTCGGCGGCTCCGCGTGAATCCCGTCCTTCCCCTCTGCGATCTCTGCGGCCTCTGCGCGAAACATATTGAACGCGCCGCCGACTTGCGCACCCCGCTGCGACTAACGAGCAAGCTCGCAAGTGTCGCTGCCCCTCCCGCAAGGGGGAGGGGATGAGACGAGCCTTTTCGCGTCATTGCGAAATGGAGCGAAGCAATCCAGGGCGGTCTACGGCTGCTCTGGATTGCTTCGCTCCGCCGGCAATGACGGTGTTTTGCGTGGGGGCCACGCCCTGCGTGACAACCCCTTTACCCCTCGTTACAAATCCTCCCAGCGCAGCAGGGACTCGCGGCCCTACGACGAAAACCGCTGCATCGAATATGTGCTGACGGTCGCCAGCACCGACTTGGGGGAGCGCATCATTCGATGCGCGGCTGAGGGGGCGACGGCGTGTGAAAAAAGCATCCGACCTGTTCATCGAATGTCTGGAGGAAGAGGGCGTCGAATATATTTTCGGCGTGCCGGGCGAAGAAAATCTCGACTTTCTCGACAGCCTGTCGCGATCGAAAACGATCAGGCTGGTCCTGACCCGGCACGAACAAGGCGCGGGTTTCATGGCCGCGACCTATGGGCGGCACACCGGCAAGACCGGCGTGTGCCTCGCCACGCTCGGCCCCGGCGCGACCAACTTCGTGACCGCCGCCGCCTATGCGCAGCTCGGCGGAATGCCGATGATGATGATCACCGGGCAGAAGCCGATCAAGAAGTCGAAGCAGGGGCGGTTCCAGATCCTCGACGTCGTGCGGATGATGGGTCCGATCACCAAATTCACGCACCAGATGGCCTCGTCGGACAATATCCCGAGCCGCGTGCGCGAGGCGTTCCGGCTCGCCGAGGAGGAAAAGCCCGGCGCGGTGCATATCGAGCTGCCCGAGGATATCGCCGACGAGCAGACCGATTCGACGCCGCTCAAGCGCAGCCACTGCCGCCGCCCGACCGCCGACGTCAAATCGGTGCGCGAAGCGGTGAAGGCGCTCGAGGGGGCGAAGGCGCCGGTGCTCGTGATCGGCGCGGGCGCGAACCGCACGATGACAAGCCGCATGCTGCTGCAATTCATCGAAAAGACCGGCATCCCCTTTCTGACGACGCAGCTCGGCAAGGGGGTGATCGACGAGCGGCACCCCAAATTCCTCGGCTGCGCGGCGCTCAGCGCGGGCGATTTCGTCCACCGCGCGGTCGAGGCGTCGGACTGCATCGTCAACATCGGCCATGATGTGATCGAAAAGCCACCCTTCTTCATGAAGGCGGGGGGCCCGACGGTGATCCACGTCTCGACCAAGACCGCCGAGGTCGATCCCGTCTATTTCCCGAATATCGAGGTGATCGGCGACATCGCCAATGCGATCTGGCAGATCAAGGAGGATATCGTTCCCAGCGGCGGCTGGAAATTCGACCACCTCCTCGCCTATCGCAAGGCCGAGGTCGACCACACCGCCCCGCTCGCCGCCGACGCGCGCTTCCCGATCTTTCCCCCGCATCTGGTGAAGGAGGTGCGCGCCGCGATGCCCGACGACGGGATCATCTGCCTCGACAATGGCGTCTATAAAATCTGGTTCGCGCGCGGCTACACCGCCTATCGCCCGAACACGGTGCTGCTCGACAATGCACTCGCGACGATGGGCGCGGGGCTGCCGAGCGCGATGATGTCGGCGATGCTGTATCCCGAGCGCAAGGTCATGGCGATCTGCGGCGACGGCGGCTTCATGATGAACAGCCAGGAAATGGAAACCGCGGTGCGCCTCGGGCTCAAACTGACCGTGCTCATCCTCAACGATTCAAGCTATGGCATGATCCGCTGGAAACAGGCGAACATGGGCTTCAAGGACTGGGGGCTGACCTATGGCAACCCCGATTTCGTCCGCTATGCCGAAAGCTATGGCGCCAAGGGCCACCGCATCGAAAGCGCGGCGCATCTGAAGGAACTTCTCGCGCATTGCCGCGATACTCCGGGTGTACACCTGATCGACTGCCCGGTCGATTATTCGGAGAATGATCAGATTTTGAATAACGACATCAAGCGGTTGTCGAAGGAACTGTGATCGGAAAAGTCCCTCCCCTTCAGGGGAGGGGTTGGGGTGGGGGCTGCGGCCTTGCGCCACCCCGACGGCCCCACCCCCGGCCCCTCCCCTGAAGGGGAGGGGGGAGTAAGCGAATGAAACTCAAAGACACCTACCCGCTCTACCTCAACAACAAGGCGGCGCAGCCGAACACCGACCTTGTCGTGACCGACAAATATACCGGCGAGGTCGCCTTCCGTACCGCGCTTGCGACGCCCGACGTGATCGACGAGGCGATCGCCGGTGCGGTGCGCGCCGCGGCGCCGATGGCGAAGCTCGCGAGCTATGAGAAGCAGGAGGTGCTCAACCACTGCGTCGCGCGCTTTCGCGAGCGGTTCGACGAGCTCGCCTTTGCGCTGTGCGTCGAGGCGGGCAAGCCGATCAAGGACAGCGAGGGCGAGGTCACGCGGCTGATAGACACCTTCCGCATCGCCGCCGAGGAAGCGGTGCGCAACTATGGCGAGGTGCAGCCGCTCGACATCTCGGCGCGCGCGAAGGGCTATATGGGGATGTGGAAGCGCGTGCCGATCGGCCCGTGCAGCTTCATCTCGCCGTTCAACTTTCCGCTCAATCTCGCCGCGCACAAGATCGCGCCGGCGATCGCGATGGGCTGTCCCTTCGTGATGAAGCCTGCGTCGATGACTCCGCTCGGCGCGATCATCATGGGCGAAGTGCTCGCCGAGTGCGACATCCTGCCCGAAGGCGCGTTCAGCATCCTCCCCGCGACCCGCGACGGCGCCGACCTGTTCACGATGGACGAACGGCTGAAACTGCTGAGCTTCACCGGCTCGCCCGGCGTCGGCTGGGACCTCAAGGCCAAGGCGGGGAAGAAGAAGGTCATCCTCGAACTCGGCGGCAATGCCGCGGTGATCGTCGACAAGGACGCCGACCTCGATCATGCGCTCGAACGCATCATCTTCGGCGCTTTCTATCAGTCCGGCCAGTCGTGCATCGGCGTGCAGCGGATCATCATCCACGCCGATATTTACGACCGCTTCCGCGAGATGCTGGTCGAAAAGACCAGGACGCTGATAGCCGGCGACCCAAAGGATCGCGACACCTTCATCGGCCCGATGATCTCCGAGAAGGAAGCGGCGCGCCTCGACGACTGGATTCAGGCGGCGGTGGCGGACGGCGCAAAACTGCTGACCGGCGGCAAGCGCGACGGCGCGATGCTCGAAGCCACCCTGCTCGAAAATGTCGACCGCGGCGCGAAAGTCTATCGCGAGGAAGCGTTCGGCCCGCTCGCGATCCTGTCCAAATTCAGCGACTGGAAGGACGCGATGGCCGAGGTCAACGACAGCAAGTTCGGCCTGCAGGCCGGGCTTTTCACGCGCGACATCCAGCAGGTTCTGGACGCGTGGGACGAGCTCGACGTCGGCGGCATCGTCGTCAACGATGTCTCCTCCTATCGCGTCGACAACATGCCCTATGGCGGGGTCAAGGATTCGGGCCTCGGCCGCGAAGGCATCCGTTTCGCGATGGAGGATATGAGCGAAATCCGGAATATGGTGATCCGGCGCGTGTGACAGCGCGCGCGCCGGCGAAAGGCCCGGAATCGGCCGGAAACACCATCGCTGGTGGCTCGATTCGGCAGCGGCAGCGACATGTGCCATTTCGGCAACGTCACCAAAGCGACGTAAAAACGTCGCCAAACCGTCTTCGCTTTGATTCGCAGGGTGTAACAAAGTTGGTGTCTAGACCGTGGGCAGCCAAGGGCTGTTTACGGAGTAGGACATGGCCTCGATTTCGACCCTGCCGATCCCCGCGCATTTTCCCGATCCCTATACCGCCAAGCCGCATGTGCCCGAGCGGGTGATCGGCGAAAGGCGGAGCTATCGCACCGTCTGGGTCAGCGATATCCACCTCGGCACGCGCGGCTGCAACGCGCCGCTGCTGATCGACTTTTTCGACCATGTCGATTGCGAGACGCTCTATCTGGTCGGCGACATCATCGACGGCTGGCGGCTCAAGAAGCGACATTTCTGGCCGCCCGAGCATAATGACGTCGTGTGGCGCGTGCTCAAGCGCGCAAAACGCGGCACGCGCGTCGTCTATGTCCCCGGCAACCACGACGAGATGGTCAAGCCGTTCGACGGCTTCAATTTCGGCGGCGTGGAAATTCTGCGCGAAGCGGTGCACGAAACCGCCGACGGCAGGAAGCTGCTGATCGTTCACGGCGATGAATTCGACGCGGTGATGCTCGCGCACCGCTGGCTCGCCTTCGTCGGCGACGCCGCCTACACCGCGCTGATGAAGGCGAATGTCGTCGTCAACTGGGTCCGCAACCGCCTCGGCCTGCCCTATTGGTCGCTCTCGAAGGTCGCCAAGCACAAGGTCAAGAACGCGGTGCAGTTCATCGGCCGCTATGAGGAGGTGGTCGCCCATGCGGCGCGCTCGCGCGGCGTCGATGGCGTCGTGTGCGGACACATCCACAGCGCCGAGATGCGCGAGATCGAGGGCGTCGATTATTACAACGACGGCGACTGGGTCGAAGGCTGCACCGCCCTGGTCGAGCATCACGACGGCCGCATGGAGATATTGCACTGGGCCGACGAGGTCGCCTCGCGCGATGCGCCGACCCCGATCGACCGGCAGGGGGAAGCACGCGCAGCATGAGGATATTGATCGTCACCGACGCGTGGGAGCCGCAAGTCAACGGCGTCGTCCGCACGCTTCAGGCGACGATCGCCGAGTTGCGGAGCGGAGGGCACGAGGTCGAAATCGTCTCGCCCGACCTGTTTCGATCGGTCCCCTGCCCGACCTATGGCGAAATCCGCCTCGCCTTCGCCGGGCGGCGGGCGGTCGCGCGGCATATTCGCGCGTTCGCGCCGCATGCGATCCATATCTCGACCGAAGGACCGCTCGGCCTTGCGGCGCGGCGCTGGTGCCTCAAGAACCGCTTTCCGTTCACCACCGCCTATCACACGCGCTTTCCCGACTATGTCGCCGCGCGGCTGCCGGTATCGCCCGATTTCGTGTGGCACTTTATCCGCTGGTTCCACCGGCCAGCACGGCACATCATGGTCGCGACGCGTTCGCTGCAACGCGAACTCGAGGCGCAGGGCCTCGGCCAGACGATGATGTGGGAACGCGGCGTCGATCACGCGCTGTTCCGCCCCGATCGGGCGCCCCACCCCGCCTTTGCCGGTGTGGCGCGCCCGATCCAGCTCTATGTCGGCCGCGTCGCGGTCGAAAAGAATATCGAGGCGTTCCTCGAATCGAACCAACCGGGCACCAAGGTGATCGTCGGCGACGGACCGGCGCTGGCCGAATTGCAGGCGCGCTATCCCGAAGCCCTGTTCCTGGGCAAGCTCGGCGGCGAAACGCTCGCGGCGGCCTATGCCGGCGCCGACGTCTTCGTTTTCCCGAGCAAGACCGATACCTTCGGCCTCGTCGTCATCGAAGCACTGAGCTGCGGAACGCCGGTCGCCGCCTATCCGGTCCCGGGGCCGGGCGACATCGTGACCGGGGGCGCGGGGGCGCTCGACGACGATTTGGGCACCGCGATCGCGAAAGCGCTGGCCTGCACCCGCAACGAGGCCGCCGCGCTGGGTGCCCGCTATAGCTGGTCGCGCTGCACCGCGCAGTTTCTGAATGCGCTCACCTTTGTGCCGTCGGAGCCGGCCTCCGAGCCGACGCTCTCGGTGGCCGGCGCCGCAGCCTAAAAGGATTTCCGCCACTCCAGTTCGATATAGCGGCCGAGCGGGTCGGTGTAGCCCGGCTGATAGCTGAGCGGCACGGCGCCGCTCGCGTCGGTCACCTTGCGCTGCGCGTCGAACAGATTGTCGATCGACAGCCGCAGCCGCGAGTTCTTGAGGAAAGGCAGGTCGCCCGTCACCTTGGGCATCTGGTTGAAGTCGGCGAAGACGCGGATGTCGAAAGTCGCGAGCGGATGGAAAGTCAGATCGCCGTTCGCGCCGCCGACCACGCTGCTGCCGCTGTCATATTTGGCGCGGACGCGCGCGCCGATCCCCTTGTAGAAGACGCCGCCGTCGAGTTCGACGAGATTGCGGTTGGAGCCCCCGCCGCTGCCGGTCGCCGATCCGTTCAGCAGATCGAGTTCGGGGACGCCCGGACGGATGAGCACCGTGTCGGTGAGCTTGAACGTATGATAGAGCGAAACCTGCCAGCGACCGCCCTGCGGCCGTCCGAACCCTCGTCCGCCACCGCGCCGTCCCATGCCGCGACCACCGCCGCGGGGCCCGCCGCTGCTCGCGCCGGGTGGCGGTGCGGCTTGCTGTCCTTCGCCTGCACTCCCTTCGCGCCGCGGCGGCGCGTCGCCCCGCTCGGGCGGCGGTCCACCGCGCGGCGGCGCGTCCGCAGATCGCTCCCCGCTGCCGCCGCCCGCGCCGGTTTTCGACTCCCCAAAGCTCTTGCCGAAATTGAAACCCCAACGGATCTGCGAATTGGTTGCGCGATCATAGTTGACCGGGCGCAGGTCGACCGCGAGCAGCGTGCCGTCGGCATCGCGCACGACACGGTCGGGAAAGGCCGCCTCGATCTCGGGCGTCAGCAAAGGAAAGCTGTTCGCGGTGTCGTCGCTGCGATTATGGTTATAGTCGACCGAGAAGCTGAGCCCGTCGAGCATCGGGACGTCCCAGTTGAGCCCGAGCTTGATGTCCTGCCGCTTTTCGGCGAGCAGGTCGGGATTGCCGCCGGTGATCGTCGTCACCTCGACCGTCTGCCCCGTCGCGAAATCATATGTGGTGACGCCGGGCGTCGTCAGCGGCGCCGCGCCGAGCTGGGTCATCGAGGGCGCGGCCTCGTCGCGCTTGTAGCTCGCGATCAGCGACAGATTGCCGGTCAGTCCCCAGTTGAACGTCGCGCCCCAGCTTGTCAGCGCCGAAAAATCGCTCGGACGCTCGGCCTGCGCGTTGAGCGTCAGCGACAGCCGCCCGACCTTCCCGACATTATAGTCGGGATCGAGCAGCGGCACGGTGAGCGATCCGAATACGCTCGGCGTGTCGCGGCCGAGGTCGCTCGTCGTGATTTCGCTCCCCGCCAAAGCGCGGCTGTCGTAGCGCGCGCTGGTGAAGCCGCCGGTGATCGAGGCCTGGAGCGGACCCGCCCAACCCTCGATCACGCTGCCCGAGATATTGGCGTTGGCGCCGATATTGCGCTGACTGCTGTCGAAGCGGTCGGTCGTGCCGCCCGTCCGGTCGGTGAAGATGCGCTGGTCGCTGTCCGAATAATTGCCCGTGACCGACCAGCGCCAATCGTCGAGCATTCCGTTGACGCTGGCCGAGCCTTCCCAATTCTGGGTGCGGCTGTCGCGGCGCAGCGGGTCGCCGGGGCCGCCGTCGCCCGGCCCCAGCAGCGACAGGCTGTCGGTCTGGTCGAAGCGCAGGCTTCCCTGCACGTCGGTGACCTTGTCGAGATTGCGGACGATCGTGCCCTCGATCATATATTCGTCACTGGCGGGAAGCAGGCTGCGCGCCGGGGCTTCGGCGGCGCGGTCGGCGCTGTCATATTGCAGGTCGCGCTCGCTTTCGAGCAGCATCGTCTGATGCTCCCAGCTCGCGTTGAGGTTGAGCCGCCCGGTGTCGCCGATCGCGATGAAGCCGGGTTCGAGTTCGCTCTTGAACTGCCCGCCCTGCGTCGGCACCCCGGCTTCGGCCTCGGCCGAAATCTGCCGGAAATTCGGCTTGAGCACGATGTTGACCACGCGTTCGGTCGCGGCATAGCCATATTGCAGCGCGACCTCTTCGGGAAAGACCTCGACCTTGGCGATCGCCTCGGGCGGGATATGGCGCACGGCGCCGAACCCCGAAATGCGCCGCCCGTTGACGAGGATGACCGGTCGGCCGCCGCCGCGTCCGCGGCCCGAGCGCGTAATCGGCTCGATCGCCTCGAGCAGTTCCTCGACCGACGACACGCCGTAGCTCGCGACCGCCGCCTCGTCGAGTTCGACTTCGGCCGCGAAGTCGGTGTCGAGCTGGCCCGCCAGCCGCTGACCGGTGACGACGATCTCGTCCTCGTCGTCATAGTCCTGATCGTCCTGACCGGTGCTCGCCCTATCGTCCGCGGGGGGCTCGGTCGACACGGCCGCCCCCGCCGGAAGCACCGCTTCGCTATGCGCGAAGGCCGGTACGGCCAGCGAGGCGGCCGTCGTCAGCAGCAGCGCGCGCGATGTCGTCGAAAGGCGATATTTTTTCATCGGGAGAGGAGCCTTCTATTATATTTCTATGCGTCATGTCTTAACCGGCGCGGCTGAATACAGCCTGATGCCTTTTTGCCCCGCAGGTTCATCTGGTCGCAATTTGTCGCAACAATATGGCAGTGCCACCGCCACTCCACGAACGGGCGACAGCGACCGCTGGACAGCATGACCGCGGCTCTTTATCGGCCACCCATGCCGACTCCAGATGCCCAGCCCGCCACCGAATCCATCCTGATCGTCGACTTCGGCAGTCAGGTCACCCAGCTCATCGCCCGCCGCGTTCGCGAGGCCGGCGTCTATAGCGAGATCGTCCCGTTCAGCGCGGCCGAGGCTGCGCTCGAACGAATGCAGCCGAAGGGCGTGATCCTCTCGGGCTCGCCGGCGTCGGTCCCCGCCGAAGGCAGCCCGCGCGCGCCGCAGGCGATCTTCGACAGCGGTGTGCCGATCCTCGGCATCTGCTATGGTCAGCAGGTGATGAGCGAGCAGCTCGGCGGGCGCGTCGAGCCCGGCGGCAGCGACGGCGAGCGCGACGGCGAGTTCGGCCGCGCCTTCCTGACCGTCACCGAACCCTGCGTGCTGTTCGACGGATTGTGGGAGGTCGGCGAGCGCCATCAGGTGTGGATGAGCCACGGCGACCGCGTGACCAAATTCGCACCCGGCTTTCGCATCGTCGCGATCAGCGACGGCGCGCCCTTCGCGCTGATCGCCGACGATGAGCGCCGCTATTACGGGACGCAATTCCATCCCGAGGTCGTCCACACGCCCGACGGCGCCAAGCTGATCGCCAATTTCGTGCGCCACGTCTGCGGCTGCCATGGCGAGTGGACCATGGCCGAGTTCCGCGCCACGAAAATTGCCGAGATTCGCGAGACTGTCGGCGACCAGCGCGTGCTTTGCGGCCTGTCGGGCGGCGTCGACAGCGCGGTCGCCGCGGTGCTGATCCACGAAGCGATCGGCGAGCAGCTGACCTGCGTCTTCGTCGACCACGGCCTCTTGCGGATGAACGAGCGCAAACAGGTCGAGGAGCTGTTCCGCGGCCATTACAATATCCCGCTCGTCGTCGTCGATGCCGAGGAACGCTTCATGGCGGGGCTCGCCGGGGTCACCGATCCCGAAAAGAAGCGCAAGTTCATCGGCGCCGAGTTCATCAATGTGTTCGAGGAAGAGGCGAAGAAGATCGGCGGCGCCGATTTCCTCGCGCAAGGCACGCTTTATCCCGACGTGATCGAGAGCGTCAGCTTCACCGGCGGCCCGAGCGTGACGATCAAGAGCCACCACAATGTCGGCGGCCTGCCCGAGCGGATGAACATGAAGCTCGTCGAGCCGCTTCGCGAGCTGTTCAAGGACGAGGTGCGCCTGCTCGGCAAGGAGCTCGGGCTTCCCGACATCTTCGTCGGCCGCCACCCCTTCCCCGGCCCCGGCCTCGCGATCCGCATCCCCGGCGAGGTGTCGAAAGACCGCTGCGACATCCTGCGCAAGGCCGACGCCATCTATCTCGAAGAGATCCGGAGTGCCGGCCTCTACGACGCGATCTGGCAGGCGTTCGCGGTGCTGCTTCCCGTCAAAACGGTCGGCGTGATGGGCGACGGGCGCACCTACGACCATGTCTGCGCGCTGCGCGCGGTAACATCGACCGACGGCATGACCGCCGACATCTATCCCTTCGACGCGAGCTTCCTCTCGCGCTGCGCGACGCGGATCATCAACGAGGTTCAGGGGATCAACCGGGTGGTGTACGACTATACGTCGAAGCCCCCGGGCACCATCGAGTGGGAGTAAGCAAGCATGAGCCGCGCCGAACGCCTTGACGTCCAAGCCTCCGGCGGCTGCCAGTGCGGCGCGGTGCGCTATCGTGCGAGCGCGATGCTCGACACCTCGCACATCTGCCATTGCCGCATGTGCCAGAAGGCGGCGGGCAATTATTTCGCGGCGCTCGTCGGCATTCCGCGCGATGCGCTGACATGGACGCGCGGGACGCCCGCGGTATTCAGAAGCTCCGACCCCGTCGAGCGCGGTTTCTGCCGCGATTGCGGGACGCCGCTCTACTACGACTATTTGGCGAGCAAGCATCTGAGCGTCACGACCGGCTCGCTCGACGAGCCCGCGCGCTTTCCGCCGAAGATGCAATTCGGCGTCGAAGGCCGGATGCCATGGTTCGACACGCTGCCCGGCCTCCCGCAAGAGGGGACGACCGAAACCACCATGAGCGCACAGGTCGGCGCGATCGCCGCGAGCAACCACCAGCATCCCGACCACGATACGGAAGATTGGCCCGAATGACCCCGACTGCGAAGATTTTGCTCCTCGGATCGGGAGAGCTCGGCCGTGAATTCGTGATCTCGGCGAAGCGGCTCGGCTGTCATGTCGTCGCGTGCGACAGCTATGCCGGCGCGCCGGCGATGCAGGTCGCCGATGCGGCCGAGGTGTTTTCGATGCTCGACGGCGACGCGCTGCGCGCCGCAGTCGAAAGGCACCGCCCCGACCATGTCGTGCCCGAGATCGAGGCGATCCGCACCGAAGTGCTCGCCGAGCTCGAGGCCGAGGGGGTTCATATCGTTCCCTCGGCGCGCGCCGCGCAGCTGACGATGAACCGCGACGCCATCCGCGACCTCGCCGCAAGCGAGCTGGGCCTGACGACCTCGACATTCGAATATGCGACCAGTCGCGAAGAGCTCGCCGCCGCCGCCGCGCGGATCGGCTTTCCCCTCGTCGTGAAGCCGGTGATGTCCTCCTCGGGTAAGGGGCAGAGCACGGTGAAGGAGGCCGCTGGGATCGACGCCGCATGGGATTATGCGGCCGCCGGGATGCGCGGCGACCGGCTGCGCGTGATCGCCGAAGCCTTCGTCGACTTCGACTACGAAATCACCTTGCTCACCGTGCGGCACAAGGACGGCGTCGCCTTCTGCCCGCCGATCGGTCACCGGCAGGAGCGCGGCGACTACCGCGAAAGCTGGCAACCCGCCGCGATGTCCACGGCGGCGCTGCAAGCCGCGCAGGAAATGGCGACCAAGGTCGTCGATGCGCTCGGCGGCCACGGCATCTTCGGGGTCGAATTTTTCGTGAAGGGCGACACGGTGATCTTCTCCGAACTCAGCCCGCGCCCGCACGATACCGGCATGGTCACGCTGATCTCGCAGGACCTTTCCGAATTCGACCTCCACGCGCGCGCGATCCTGGGCCTGCCGATCCCCATCATCGCGGCGCGCGGCGCGAGCGCGAGCGCGGTGCTGCTCGCCGACCGCGATGCGGAGGATTTCGCGATCACCGGGCTGGCCGACGCCTTGACGTCACCCAATGCCGAAACCGCAATCGATGCGCGCATTTTTGGTAAGCCGGTCACGCGTCCTTACCGCCGCATGGGCGTCGCGCTGGCGCGGGTCGACGGCGGAACGACCGCCGAAGCGCGCGCGGCGGCCGTTGCGGCAGCGGGGCGGCTGAGGATCGACTATCGGGGATAGGGGGCGGCGTTCCGGGACGGCTGCAGCCTGCTAGTTGTGGGCACATAGGATATCGTCACCCCGGACTTGATCCGGGGTCCATTGAGCGCAGCGCCGGGAGAATGGATCCCGGATCAAGTCCGGGATGACGAAAGGAGAATCGGCATATTTGGGTGATCCCCGGCGAAGGCCGGGGTCCAGCCCGCAAGCGCCGCGCCTGACGCATGGACCCCGGCCTTCGCCGGGGATCACCTTATGATGCCAACGCGGGAACGTCCGCTCACCACCCCAAAACCGACGTCCACCCCCATCATCGCGCGACACCGAACCGACGTAGCTAGGCCGTCCCCCTTCCCCCTGCTACACCCCGCGCCATGTCCGAGAAGAATCACCTCTATCTGGTCGATGGCTCCAGCTACATCTTCCGCGCCTACCACCGCCTGCCGCCGCTGACGAACCCGAACGGCGTGCCGGTCGGTGCCGTCTATGGCTATACGACAATGCTGTGGAAGCTCGCGAAGGAGCTGCACGAGGCCGACGGGCCGACGCACCTTGCGGTGATTCTCGACCATTCGAGCGAATCCTTTCGCAACGAGATTTACGATCAGTACAAGGCGAACCGGCCCGATCCGCCCGAGGATCTGATCCCGCAATTCCCGCTGATCCGCGACGCGACGCGCGCCTTTTCGCTGCCGTGCATCGAGATGGCGGGCTTCGAGGCCGACGACCTGATCGCAAGCTATACCGAGGCCGCGGTGCGCGAAGGCTGGGACGTGACCATCGTGTCGTCGGACAAGGACCTGATGCAGCTCGTGCGCGAAGGCGACGGCGCGCCGCAGGTCGACATGCTCGACACGATGAAGAATGTCCGGCTGGGCATCGCCGCGGTCGAAGAGAAGTTCGGGGTGGGCCCCGAGCTTGTCGGCGACATCCTCGCGCTGATGGGCGATGCGGTCGACAATGTCCCCGGCGTGCGCGGGGTGGGGCCAAAGACCGCGACCAAGCTGATCGTCGAATATGGCGACCTCGAAAAGGCGCTGCTGGGGGCGGCGACGATGAAGCCGTCGAAGCTGCGCGACAATCTGATCGAACATGCCGAAATGGCACGGCTGTCGCGGATACTCGTCGAACTGAAGCGCGACTGCCCCCTCCCCGACCCGCTCGACGCGCTCAAACTCGGTGCGATCCCGCCCGCGCCGCTCAAGGCCTTTCTCGACGAGCATGGCTTTCGCTCGCTCGCGGCAAAGCTCGATGTCGGCGCCGCGCCGGGCGGTCCGCCGACCCCGCCGCGTGCCGGGGACGAGCCCGCTGCGCCCGCCGAGGCACCGGCCTCGACCCCGACCTTGCCGCCGATGCCGCCGATCGACCGATCGCTCTACGAATGCGTGACCAGCCTCGACGCGCTCGACCGCTGGGTCGCCGAGACGCGCGCGGCGCATGTCGTCGGCGTCGATACAGAGACCGCAAGCCTCGACAGCGTGACCGGGCGCCTCGTCGGCGTCAGCCTGTCGACCGCGCCGGGGCGCGCCTGCTACATCCCGCTCGGCCACGGCGGCAGCGACATGTTTGCCGAGCGGCCCGAGCAGATCGCGATGACCGACGCGCTGCCGCGGCTCGGCGCCCTGTTCGCCGACGATGCGGTGCTCAAGGTCGGGCATAACCTCAAATATGATATCGGCGTGCTCGCGCAGCACGGGCTGACGATTGCGCCCTATGACGACACGCTGGTGATGAGCTTCGCGCTCGACGCGGGCAAGCAGCAGCACGGACTCGACGAACTGGCGAAGCTCCACCTCGACCATGTCTGCCTGACCTTCAAGGAGATGTGCGGGACGGGCAAGTCGCAGATCAGCTTTGCCGAGGTCCCGCTCGATCGCGCGACGCAATATGCCGCCGAGGATGCCGAGGTTGCGCTGCGCCTCTGGCAACTGCTCAAGCTCCGCCTGCCGCTCGAGGGCGGCACGCGCATCTATGAAATGGTCGATCGCCCGCTCGTCGCGACGGTCGAGGCGATGGAGCGCGCGGGGATCATGGTCGACCGCGACTATCTGGCAAAGCTGTCGGCCGAGTTCGCGGGCGAGATGCTGCGCATGGAGGGCGAGATCCACGCCCTCGCCGGCCAGCCCTTCACCATCGGCAGCCCGAAACAGCTCGGCGAGATATTGTTCGACAAGATGGGGCTGAAGGGCGGGCGCAAGGGCAAGTCGGGCGTCTGGTCGACCGACCAGAACGAGCTCGAACGGCTTGAGCGCGACGGGGTGCCGATCGCGCGCAAGATTCTGGAATGGCGCCAGCTCGCCAAGCTGAAATCGACCTATACCGACGCGCTTCAGGAACAGATCAACGCCCAGACCGGGCGCGTCCACACGAGTTACAGCCTCGTCGGCGCGCAGACCGGGCGGCTGTCGTCGACCGATCCGAACCTTCAGAATATCCCGATCCGCAGCGAGGTCGGGCGCCAGATCCGCGACGCCTTCATCGCCGCGCCCGGCCACGTGCTGATCGCCGCCGACTATAGCCAGATCGAGCTGCGGCTCGCGGCGCATATGGCCGATGTCCCCGAACTCAAACAGGCCTTCGCCGAGGGGCAGGACATTCACGCCGCGACCGCGATCGAACTGTTCGGCGAGGTCAACCGCGATACGCGCGCGCGCGCCAAGACGGTCAATTTCTCGATCCTCTATGGCATTTCGCGCTGGGGGCTCGCGGGCCGGCTCGAGATCACGCCCGACGAGGCGCAGGCGCTGATCAGCCGCTATTTCGAGCGTTTTCCGGGGATCAGCGACTATATTCGCGACACGCTCGAAGGCGCACGCGAACGCGGCTATACCGAGACGCTGTTCGGCCGGAAAACCTGGTTCCCGCGTATCAAGGCGGCAAGCCAGAACGAGCGGCAGGGGAGCGAGCGCGCCGCGATCAACGCGCCGATCCAGGGCACGAGCGCCGACCTGATCAAGCGCGCGATGGCGCGGATGCCGGGGGCGCTCGCCAATGCGGGCCTCGCCGATGTCCGGATGCTGCTCCAGGTCCACGACGAACTCGTCTTCGAAGCGCCCGCCGACAAGGCCGAAGCCGCGGGCGACGTCATCCGCCGCGTGATGATGGGCGCCGCCGAGCCGGTGCTGACCCTGTCGGTCCCGCTCGAGGTCGAGGTCGGCACGGGGTCCAGTTGGGGCGACGCACATTGATCTTCGCCCTGCTGCTGCTCGTCCAGTCGATCGCCCCGCTCCCGCCCGCCGCGCCGGCTGCGCCCGAGGTGGCGGCGCCCGCGCCCGTCGCCGATGCGGACCTGCGCGAATATGCCGCGATCGTCGGACGCAAGGCGGTCGGAAAGCCCGTCGGCGGCCCCTATGGCACCGCCGACAAGGTGCTGATCCTCGCGCGCGACGACAAGGGATATCCGGTTGTCGGCGCGAGCTTCGGCTATCCGGTGCGCGACACGCTGCCCCCGCCGCCCGACGGTACGCTCGCGGTGGTTCGGCTGCATCAAAAGCCGAGCACGATCGTCCCCGGCCCGACCGACGACGACCGCGCCTTCGTCGCCGCGAACAGACTGCCGCTTTTCGTGATCGGCGAATGGCAGCGCCCGGCGCCGATGTGGGAAGTCGCGTGGCTCGACGGCGCGGTTCGTATCCGGTCGATCGGCGAAGTCGGCGAAATCGGGCCGTGGCAGGACTGATCGGCGCGATGGATTGCGCGCGCCGCCCTTTCAATGACGTCCGCCGGCGACTATGACTGCGCCGTGACGTCTGACTGACACAGATGTGACGGTCATCGACGAAAGGCCAACATGTCCCCCTCTCCCCGCCCCGCCACCACCAGAATTCAACCGCCGACGCGTATCCAGCAGAATATTCTTGCGCGTGGCGAGCGGCGATTGCTCAACTGGCTGTGTGCGCGGCTGCCCGCGTGGGTCACGCCCGATCAGCTGACGCTGCTCGGCTTCATTGGCGCGGCGCTCGTCGCGGCGGGCTATATGCTCAGCTGGATCGACGACGAATGGCTCGGGCTGTCGCTCGCGGGCTATCTTGTCAACTGGTTCGGCGATTCGCTCGACGGCAGCCTCGCGCGCTGGCGGCGGATCGAGCGGCCGGCTTATGGCTATTTCGTCGATCACAGTGTCGACGGCCTCGCGATCGTGCTGATCGTCGGCGGGATCGGCGCGAGCCCCTATTTCCGGCTCGACGTCGCGCTGCTCGGCGCGATCGGCTATCTACTGCTCGCCATCCACACTTTCCTTTCGGCGAAGGTGCTCGGCGAGTTTCGCCTGTCCTATATGGCGGGCGGACCGACCGAACTCCGCATCATGCTGATGGCGATGACGATCGCCATGCCGCTGGTCGGCGGCGGCAATGTGCTCGGCACCGATTTTTCGGCCTTCGACCTGTTCGGGCTCGTCGTCGCGAGCATTCTCGTCACGCTGTTCGTCGTCCAGAGCCTGAGCACCGCAAAGCTGCTCGCGGCGCGCGGCGGCTGAGGTCAGCCGCGCACTCGCGCCATCGGATAGGTGCCGAGCAGGGTCAGCGACTTGGTCTGGAAATCAAGCTCTTCGAGCGCGCGATCGACGGCTTCCTCGCCGGGCGCGCCGACGATGTCGGCATAGAATTTGGTCGCGGCGAAGCTGCCCCCGACCTGATAGCTTTCGAGCTTGGTCATGTTGACGCCGTTCGTCGCGAAGCCGCCGAGCGCCTTGTAGAGCGCGGCGGGGATGTTCTTCACCTCGAAGACGAAGGTGGTCATCAACGGCGCATCCGAACCTGTTCCGGCGGCCAGCGGCTCGCGCGCCAGCACCACGAAGCGCGTCATATTATGGTCGGCGTCTTCCATGCCGGTGCCGTGCAAGGTCAGCCCGTAAAGGTCGGCCGCGTGCGGCGGCGCAAGCGCGGCGAGGCCGATCTCGTCGCTGTCGGCGACCCACGCCGCGGCGCCCGCGGTGTCGCTGTGCGCGACGGGCGAGATATTGTTGCTCCGCAGCCAGTTCCGGCACTGGCCGAGCGCCTGTTCATGGCTCATCGCGCGCGTGACGGGGCCGAGATTGCGGCTCATCAGCCCATAGCGGATCGGCAGGAAATGCTCGCCGACGATGTGCAGCCCGGAATCGGGCAGCAGAAAGTGGATGTCGGCGACGCGGCCGTGCAGGCTGTTTTCGATCGGGATGATCGCGCGGTCGACGCGGCCGTCGCGCACGGCGTCGATCGCATCCTCGAACGCATAGCAGGGAAGCGGCAGCGCCTGCGGATCATATTCGCGCGCCGCGAGGTCGCTATTCGCGCCGGGCGCGCCCTGGAATGCCAGCCCGCGCGCCGGATCGGCGAGCGCCGCCGCCTTCATCGTGTCGACCAACCGCTGCGCCGAAGCCGAATAGCTGCCCATATCTGCCTTCCTGAAGTGCGCCGCGGCGCATAGCGGGCGCCCGCGCCGCGCGCAACCTTGCCCGCGTGCGCGAAACCGCGTTCATCCCCTTGCGCCGCCGCGCGCGCGTCAGTAAGGGAGCGACCAATTCTATCAAGCGCGCCAACAAGGGGGCGCCAGCGAACGGGGCTGCACGCATGGACAATCGCAACAACACTATTGCCGGATGGGTCTTGTTCGCCGGCATTTGCGCGCTCGGGCTGTCGATCGGTTCGGGCATGGTGTTTGCGACCCACCACCCCGAAAAGGAAGGCTTTCCGATCGAGGATAGCGAAGCCGGCGCCGGCGGCGAAGCGGCGACCCCGCTCCCCAATCTGCTCGCCGCCGCCGACCCGGCGAAGGGCGAAGCGGTATTCGCCAAATGCGCGGCGTGCCACACGATCAACCAGGGTGGCGCCAACGGCATCGGCCCCAACCTCTATGGCACGCTGGGTGAGGAAATCGGCCACGGCAAGCACGGCTTTGCCTTCTCCTCGGCGCTCGCGAGCATGGGCGGTTCGTGGGATTTCGAAAAGATGGACGCGTGGCTGACCAGCCCGCGCAAGTTCGCGCCGGGAACCAAGATGTCGTTCGCGGGCCTGTCGAACCCCGAGGATCGCGCCAATGTGATCGTCTATCTGAATTCGCAGGGTTCGAACCTGCCGCTGCCCGCACCGGTCGAAACCGCCGCCGCTCCGGCTGAGGGCGCCGAAGCGGCCGCCGCAGCCCCGGCGGAAGGCGAAGCGCCCGCGCCGGCCGAAGCCAAGAAATAATGCGCACCGCGCCCGTCCTGCTGGCGGGCGTGCTGATCGCCGCTCCGCTCGGCGGCTGCGGCAAGGCGGACAAGCCCGACGAAGCGCCGACGGCGCGATCCGCGCCGGCCGAGACCCCTGCTGCCGCGGTCGAGCCGACCGTAGCGATGGGCGCCATGGTCTTTCGCCGCTGCATGGCATGCCACACCATCGACAAGGGCGGCGCGAACGGCATCGGCCCCAATCTCCACGGCATCGTTGGCCGCGCGGTCGCCTCGCATCCGGGCTTTTCCTATTCGGGCGCGATGAAGGCCAAAGGCGGCGTGTGGGACGAAGGCGCGCTCGACGCCTTCCTTGCAGACCCGATGAAGACGCTCCCCGGCACGCGCATGGCCTTTGCCGGCGTCATCGACGAAGCCGATCGCAAGGCGCTGATCCTGTATCTGAAAGCGCAGTCGGAATAGATCAATCTTCCGGGAGGGGGATTATAGCGATTGCAAAGGCGTGGTCTCTTTGGGGGTGGTTAGCGGACATTCGCTTTCCTTCGTCATTCCGGACTTGATCCGGAATCCATTCCACCAACGCCGCGCCAAATGGACCCCGGATCAAGTCCGGGGTGACGATGTTTGACAGGTCTCCTCCCGCCCGAAAGCGACCCTCAATCCTCGGCATTCTCGTAGAAATTCTGGATGATACTCCACGCCTCTTCCGCCGTTTCGACGAAGGCGAAGAGGTCGAGGTCGCGGGCGCTGACGACGCCTTCTTCGACCAGCGCGTCGAAATTGACGACGCGGTGCCAGAAGTCCTTGCCGAAGAGGAGCACGGGAATCGGCTTGATCTTGCCGGTCTGGATCAGCGTCAACAGCTCGAACGTCTCGTCGAAGGTGCCGAATCCGCCCGGAAAGACGCAGACCGCGCGCGCGCGCAGCAGGAAGTGCATCTTGCGCAGCGCGAAATAGTGGAACTGGAAGCTGAGGTCGGGGGTGACGTAGCGGTTCGGCGCCTGCTCGTGCGGCAGGACGATGTTGAGACCGATCGATTCGCGGCCCTCGTCGGCGGCGCCGCGGTTCGCGGCCTCCATGATCGACGGGCCACCCCCCGAGCAGACGACGAAGTGACGGCATCCCTTGTCGTCGCACGGATACTGGCTCGCGAGCCGCGCGAGCGCGCGCGCTTCGTCGTAATATTTGGCCTTGGCCTTCAATCGGCGCGCGATGTTGCGGCTTGCGTCGTCGGTCGCCGCGGCCTCTAACCCGTCGGCGACGCCCGGTTCGGGAATACGCGCCGAGCCATAGATGACGAGCGTCGATTCGATCCCCGCTTCCTCGAGCAGCAATTCGGGCTTGAGCAACTCGAGCTGAAAGCGGACCGGACGCAGATCTTCGCGCAGCAGGAAGTCGGTATCCTGAAACGCGAGCCGATAGGCCGCGCTCGCGGTCTGGGGGGTCGAGAGCGCCTGCTTCGCGAACTGCGCGTCGTCCTTTGCTTTGTGAAAGCGCGAGCGGTGCGGTTGTTTGTCGTCTGCCATCCGCGAGCGGCTAGCCGGTCCGCGTGACTTTGCCAAGACGAACCCGCGTCAGCGGCAATAGCCGTCACCGCTCATGTCGAGATGGAAGTGGTTATAGTGCGCCGCGTTGTAGTCGGGGCTGAGCACGGTGCCGAAGCGCCGGCACGCCGATGTGTGCAGCGCACGGAGGAACTGCTGCGACGATTTGTCGCCGTTCCACCCGCCATCGAGCATGATCCGCCGCCCGTCGGCGAGCACGAAGCCCGACACATCGACCGCATTCGACAGCGCATGCTGCGACAGCCGCCCGGTGCGGCCGCCATAGATGTTGCGGCAGCTGTAGGTGCCGAAGGTTTCGACCTTCACCACCTCGGTCTTGAAATAGAGGCGCGCCGCGGGCCGGACGGCATATTCGACCCACGCCGCGAAGTTGCGCGCGAGCGGACAGGTCATCGGCCCCAGGTTCGTGACGGGCGTGCCGATGTCGAGCAGCTTCACCGCATCGATCGACGTGCAGCCACCACCATGATCCTCGTTCGGCAACGGCGTGAACTTCACCCCCGCTTGCTGAAGGTCGACCGCGCATTGCCGCGCCGCCGCGCTGGTGAACGAGGGTGAGACGGTGGCCTGCGGACGCGATGGGGTGCTGGCGCTCGACCGCTGCGAGCCGCTGCGCTTCATCGCATCGGGGGTTCCCGAGCAAGCCGCGACGGCCAGTGCGGCGGCAACCGCCACAAGGGTCCGGGGCCGGTGGGCCAGGGTCATCGCCATGGCGCCAATCTAGCGAAAATCTGGTTAACAAGCTCTAAACCATTTACTCCGCTCACCGAAAATTTCGCACAGACAGCGCAATTTGTTTGACTCGTGCGCGCCCGCCCTTAAACGCGGCGCCGGGCCACGCGGTCCCAACGCCGCGCGTGCTCTCTGTAAGGAGAGTTATAGATGACTGACGTTACGAAGCCGCAGGTGCGCCCTGCGCGCGCCACTTTCTCTTCCGGTCCGTGCGCCAAGCCGCCGGGCTGGACCCCCGAAAAAATTTCCACCGAATCGCTCGGCCGCTCACATCGCGCGAAGATCGGCAAGTCGCGCCTCCAATATTGCATCGACCTGATGCGCGAAGTGCTGCGCCTGCCCGACACGCACCGCATCGGCATCGTGCCCGGATCGGACACCGGCGCCTTCGAAATGGCGATGTGGACGATGCTCGGCGCGCGCCCCGTCACGACGCTGGCGTGGGAGAGCTTCGGTGAAGGTTGGGTCACCGATGCCGCCAAGCAGCTGAAGCTCGATCCGACGGTAATCCGCGCCGACTATGGTGCGCTCCCCGACCTCGGGCAGGTCGACTGGTCGACCGACGTCCTTTTCACCTGGAACGGCACGACGAGCGGCGTGCGCGTCCCCGACGGCGACTGGATTCCGGCGGACCGCGAAGGGCTGAGCTTCGCCGATGCGACCTCGGCGGTGTTCGCCTACGACCTGCCGTGGGACAAGATCGACGTCGCGACCTTCAGCTGGCAGAAAGTGCTCGGCGGCGAAGGCGGCCACGGCGTGCTGATCCTCGGCCCGCGGGCGGTCGAGCGCCTCGAAAGCCACACCCCCGCGTGGCCGCTTCCCAAGGTCTTCCGCCTGACCAAAGGCGGCAAGCTCGTCGAGGGCGTGTTCAACGGCGAGACGATCAACACGCCGTCGATGCTCGCGGTCGAGGATGCGATCTTCGCGCTCGAATGGGCGCAGTCGCTCGGCGGGCTCGACGGCCTCAAGGCACGCAGCGACGCCAACGCCGCCGCGCTCGATGCGATCGTCGAGGCGCGCGACTGGCTGAGCCACCTCGCCGCCGATCCCGCGAGCCGGTCGAAGACCTCGGTCTGCCTGTCGGTCGCGGGCGCCGATGCGGATTTCATCAAGAAATTCGCCGGGCTGCTCGAAGCCGAAGGCGCCGCCTATGACATCGCGGGCTATCGCGACGCGCCTCCGGGCCTTCGCATCTGGTGCGGCGCGACCGTCGACACCGCCGACATCGAAGCGCTCGGCCCGTGGCTCGACTGGGCTTACGCTTCGCTCAAGTGATTTCTGTGTGTCCCCGCGGAGCCGAAGGCGGCGCATAGCGCCAACGCGGGGACCCATCTCCTGCCATTTCATTCCGCAAGCATCGGGAGCTGGGCTCCCGCCTTCGCGGGAGCACACGGAAGGTATTATTCCAATGACCACACCCAAAGTCCTCATCAGCGACAAGATGGACCCCAAGGCCGCGCAGATTTTCAAGGAGCGCGGCATCGACGTCGACGAAATCACCGGCAAGACCAAGGACGAACTGATCGCGATGATCGGCGACTATGACGGTCTTGCGATCCGCTCGGCGACGAAGGTCACGGCCGACGTCCTTGCCGCGGCGACGAAGCTGAAAGTCGTCGGACGCGCGGGCATCGGGGTCGATAATGTCGACATTCCCGAAGCGTCGAAAAAGGGCGTGATCGTGATGAATACGCCGTTCGGCAACTCGATCACCACCGCCGAACATGCCATCGCGATGATGTTCGCGCTCGCGCGCCAGATCCCCGAAGCGAATGCCGGGACGCAGGCGGGCAAATGGCCGAAGAATGATTTTATGGGCGTCGAACTGACGCAAAAGACCCTCGGCCTGATCGGTTGCGGCAATATCGGCAGCATCGTCGCCGAACGCGCCCTGGGATTGAAGATGAAGGTCGTCGCATTCGATCCCTTCCTGACCCCCGAGCGCGCGATCGAGCTCGGCGTCGAAAAGGCCGATCTCGACACCCTGCTCGCCAAGGCCGACTTCATCACGCTGCACACGCCGCTCACCGACCAGACGCGCAACGTCCTGTCGAAGGAGAATCTCGCCAAGACCAAAAAGGGTGTGCGCATCATCAACTGCGCGCGCGGCGGGCTGATCGACGAAGCGGCGCTGAAGGACGCGCTCGATTCGGGTCATGTCGCGGGCGCGGCGCTCGACGTGTTCGCGACCGAGCCGCCGCCGGCCGACCACCCGCTGTTCGGCACGCCGAACTTCATCTGCACGCCGCACCTCGGCGCTTCGACCGACGAAGCGCAGGTCAACGTCGCGATCCAGGTCGCCGAACAGATTTCGGATTATCTGCTCACCGGCGGGATCACCAACGCGCTCAACGTGCCGAGCCTGTCGGCCGAGGAAGCCCCGAAGCTGCGCCCCTATATGAGCCTTGCCGAAAAGCTCGGCAGCCTCGTCGGGCAGCTCGCGCACGACAATCTCAACACCATCTCGATCGAGGTCGAGGGCGCGGCGGCCGAGCTCAACATGAAGCCGATCACCGCGGCGGTGCTCACCGGCCTGATGCGGCGCTATTCGGACAGCGTCAACATGGTCAACGCGCCGCACCTCGCGCGCGAGCGGGGCATGGACGTGCGCGAAGTGCGCCACGATCGCGAAGGCGATTATCACACGCTGATCCGCGTCACCGTCGCGACGAGCCAGGGCGACCGCTCGGTCGCGGGCACGCTGTTCAGCAACAACGACCCGCGCCTCGTCGAGATGTTCGGGATCAAGGTCGAGGCCGACCTTGCGGGCGACATGCTCTATATCGTCAACGAGGACGCGCCGGGCTTCATCGGCCGCATCGGCGGCGCGCTCGGCGATGCCGGGCTCAATATCGGCACCTTCCACCTCGGCCGCCGCGCCGCGGGCGGCGAGGCGGTGCTGCTGCTCAGCCTCGATTCGCCGCTGCCCGAGCCGCTCCTGTGGCAGATTTGCCAACTGCCCGGCGTGAAGACGGTGAAGGGGCTGAAGTTCTGACTTCTCAAACCCCTCCCCTTCAGGGGAGGGGCAGCGAGACTTGGCAGCTTGCTGCCTAGTCGCAGCGGGGTGGGCCGAGAGGTCCGCGCAAGGCCGATGCCCCCACCCCAACCCCTCCCCTCAAGGGGAGGGGCTTTCGTTTGCGGCCCTCACCGCGTAGGAGAGCCCCCAATGACCAAGGCCCCTGCCCTGCTGCCCGAAGGCCTCCGCGACCGCCTGCCCGCGCAGGCCGAAGCGGCGTCGCGCGTGACGCGCGCGCTCGTCGATGCGATGCGGTCGCACGGTTATGGCCGCGTCGCGCCGCCGCTCGCCGAATTTCGCGAAACGCTGGGCGGCGACGACGAACGCGCGTCGCGGGACCTGCTGCGCTTCACCGACCCCGTTTCGCAGCGCACGATCGCGCTGCGCCCCGACATCACGCGGCAGGTCGGCCGCATCGCGACCTCGCTGCTCGCGCAGGCGCCGCGCCCGCTGCGGCTCTGCTATGCCGGACAGGTCGTCAAGCTGCGCGCGAGCCAGCTTCGCCCGGCGCGCGAAATGCTGCAGGTCGGCGCCGAATTGATCGGCAGCGACAGCGTCGCCGCGGCGCGCGAAATCGTCAGCGTCGCGATCGACGCGCTCGACGCGGCGGGGATCGGCCCGGTGACGCTCGATTTCACCCTCCCCGACGTCGTCGACCTGCTCGCGGGCGGGCCGCTTCCGGTCGCGGTCGACCGCGACGAATTGCGCGACGAACTCGATGCCAAGGATGCCGGCGCGCTGATCCGCATCGGCGCCGAGGCCTATCTGCCGCTGCTCCGCGCAACCGGTCCGTTCGACCGCGCGATCGCCGACCTTCGCGCCTTCGATACCGCTGGCGTGCTGACGAGCCGCCTCGACGCGATCGAGGCAATCGCGGCGCCGATCCGCGATCGCGTCACGCTGACGCTCGACCCGACCGAGCGCCATGGTTTCGCCTATCAGAGCTGGTTCGGCTTCTCGATCTTCGTTCCGGGCCAGGGCGCGCACGTCGGCTTGGGCGGCAGCTATGCGATCCCGGTCGGCGGCGGGCAGGAAGAGCCGGCGGTCGGCTTTTCGCTCTACCCCGACCCGCTGATCGACGAGGGACTGGCACAGGAGGACGAGCGCGAACGGCGGATTTTCCTGCCGCTGGGCCACGACGCCGTGCTCGCGGCGAGCCTGCGCGCCGACGGCTGGCGCACCGTGGCGGCGCTCACCGACGCCGACGATGCCGCGCGGCTCGGCTGCGGCTACAGCCTCGGCCCCGACGGCCCCGTCACGGTCTAGAAATCGGCCTTCCCGAAGCGCGGCACGCCCTTGTTCCGGCCCGGCGGGTCGAGAACGGTGACGTCGAGGGCGAGCGGTTCGCCGATCCAGTGCGCAAGCGTCGTATGGTCGGCGAGGTCGTCGTCGGTCAGCGGATGAACGAGCGCGCGCAGCCCGGTGGCCTCGATCCGCGCGACGACCGCTTCGACCGAGCGGGCAAGGAAATGGACCTCATATTGCGCGATCGGGTGCGGGCCGACGGGGCGATCGGTCATCGGACCGGCGAGCAGGATCGCGGGATCGCCGGCGAACGCATCGCGCAGCGCCGCGGCGGCGGGGCGCTCGGCCGGATCGTAATAGATATGGGCGTGATAAGGCGCTTGGGGATCGGTCATCCTCAGTCTCTAGCGCGCGGCCTTCCGATCGAACAGCCTATTCAACCAGGCATCGACCGTCGCGGTGGCGGGATAGGCGGGGTCGCCGAGGCTGCGGTTGATCTCCATATGACCCCGTAATCCTTCGCCGTCGAAGCTCCCCATCTCGACACGGCTCCCGCCCGCCTCGAGCGCCGCTGCGAGCGCCTTGGCTTGCCGGACCCCGTCGGGGCGCTGGACATGGAGCAACAGAAAAGCGGGCGCATTGGGCGCCGCGGCCTGTTCAGTCGGCGAAAGGCTGCGCTGGCGTGTCGGATTTTCGCCGAACGCCTGCGCATAGGTTTTCTGCATGATCGGCGGCCCGTCGCGCAGCTGCGCCGGCACGTCATAGGCGGCGCCGTCGATCGGGATCACGCCGGCGAGGTCGGCGAAGGAAAGCCCCGCCCCCTTCAGATAGCGTTCGTCGGTGCCGACGAGCGCGACGAGATGCGCGCCGGCGCTATGTCCCATCAGCACGATGCGGCGGCGGTCGATGCCGAGCGAGGCAGCGCGATCGACAAGCGCGCGCACCGCGGCGGCGACGTCGGCCGCCTGCTGCTCGATCGTCGCCGCCGGAACGAGGCGATAGTTGATCGACGCGAAGGCATAGCCCTCGCCCATATAGTGCGGCGCCTTGAAGCGCCCGGTCGCATTGTCCTTGTCGCCGCGCTTCCAGCCGCCACCGTGGACGAAGACGATCAGCGGTGCGGGTCCGCTTGCTGCCTTCGCGCGCCAGATATCGAGCGTCTGCAGCGGTCCCGCACCGTAGGCTATCACGTCTTTCCCGGGTTCCTCGCCGCCCGATTGAGCCGCCATACGCGCCGCGATGCGCTCGCGCGCGCCGGCGAATGGACCCGGCACGGCGAGGCTCGCCGCCGCGAAGACCGCGACACCGATCCAGCCTGCCACCCGTTGCCTGTTCATCACTGCTTCTCCTGACTTCGCATGCCGCAGCTAGGGCCGAATTGTCGCATTTTCATACCAGTCCTGCTTGTATCCGCAGCCAAATCCGCTAAGGCCGCGCCGGGCCGGCGCCGGTCGTTTCGGGCCGCAGTTCAGCAGGACAGCATCATGGCAAATGTTACCGTCATCGGGTCGCAATGGGGCGACGAGGGCAAGGGCAAGATCGTCGACTGGCTCGCCAGCCGCGCCGACGCCGTCGTCCGCTTTCAGGGCGGTCACAACGCCGGTCACACGCTCGTCGTCGGCGAACAGGTCTACAAGCTGTCGCTCCTCCCCTCGGGGATCGTCACCGGCACGCTGTCGATCATCGGCAACGGGGTGGTGCTCGATCCCTGGGCGCTTCGCGACGAGATCGCCAAGCTGCGCGGCCAGGGGGTGACGATCAGCCCCGACAATTTCGCGATCGCCGACAATTGCGCGCTGATCCTGCCCTTTCACCGCGACCTCGACGCCTTGCGCGAAACCGCGGCGGGCGCCGGCAAGATCGGCACCACCGGTCGCGGCATCGGCCCCGCCTATGAGGACAAGGTCGGCCGCCGCGCGATCCGCGTCTGCGATCTGGCGCATCTCGACCATCTCGAACCGCAGCTCGATCGCCTGACCGCGCATCACGATGCGCTGCGCGCCGGCTTTGGCGAGCCGCCGATCGACCGCGAGGCGCTGATCGCCGACCTGCGCGAGATCGCCGACTATGTGCTCGAATATGCGCAGCCGGTGTGGAAGCGCCTGAAGAAGGTTCGCAAGGCCGGCGCGCGCATCCTGTTCGAAGGCGCGCAGGGCGTGCTGCTCGACATCGACCATGGCACCTATCCCTTCGTCACCAGCTCGAACACGGTCAGCGGCACCGCGGCCTCGGGATCGGGCCTCGGCCCGTCGGCGGTGGGCTTCGTGCTCGGCATCGCCAAGGCCTATACGACGCGCGTCGGCAGCGGCCCCTTCCCCACCGAGCTCGAGGACGAAACCGGCCAGCGGCTCGGCGAGCGCGGGCATGAGTTCGGCACGGTCACCGGCCGCAAGCGCCGTTGCGGCTGGTTCGATGCCGTGCTGGTGCGCCAGAGCTGCGCGGTGTCGGGCGTCACCGGCATCGCGCTGACCAAGCTCGACGTGCTCGACGGCTTCGAAAAGGTCCGCATCTGCACCGGATATCGGCTGCGCGGCAAGATCCTCGACTATTTCCCGAGCCACGCCGCCGACCAAGCCGCGGTCGAGCCGATCTACGAGGAAATGGAAGGCTGGAGCGAATCGACCGCGGGCGCGCGCAGCTATGCCGATCTGCCCGCGCAGGCGATCAAATATATCCAGCGTGTGCAGGAATTGATCGAAACGCCGATCGCGCTCGTTTCGACGAGCCCCGAGCGCGAGGATACGATTTTGATCCGCGATCCGTTCAGCGACTAGGACGGCGGATGGCCCGCTCCATCCTCGTCTTCTACGGAAGCTATCGCCGGGACCGGCAGGGCATCAGGCTCGCCCGCTGGCTCGTCGATGCGATCGGCGCGCGCGGCGACCGCGCCGAACTGATCGACGCCAAGGCGGTCGACCTGCCGATGCTCGACCGGATGTACAAGGAATATCCACGGGGCGAGGCGCCGCCCGCGATGGAGGAACTCGCCAGCAAGATCCGCGCCGCCGACGGCTTTCTGTTCGTCACCGGCGAATATAATTGGGGACCGCAGCCGGGGCTCAAGAATCTGACCGACCATTTCCTCGAGGAGTGGTTCTGGCGTCCCGCGGCGATCGCCTGCTACTCGGCCGGCCCGTGGTCGGGGGTGCGCGCGATGATGGGCTGGCGCGATACACTCGGCGAAATGGGGATGGCGGTCACCTCGTCGATCCTTCCGGTCGGGCGGATCGGCGGCGCGTTCGACGCCGACGGCCGGCCGGCGGGTGAGGATGGCGCGCGGCTGGAAAAGGCCTTCCCGCGCTTTGCCGACGATCTCAATTGGTGGATCGACGCGGCCAAGGCGCAGCGGGCCAGACAGGCGCCGCCTTACTAGGCCATCCTGCGCAGGGCCGATCCACTTTCAAGATCGCGCCGCTTTGAAACTCTACCCCGATTTGAGCTCACTGCTGAGCCGCAGGCTCGCGCGCCAGAAGAAGAAAGCGGGGATCAGCCCGAGCCACCCCGCGCCGTAGAGGACATAGCGCACACTTTCCTCGCCATAGGTCGGGGCGAGCGCGTCCGACAGCACGCCGAACAGGAACGGCCCGAAGCCGAGCCCGATCAGATTCTGCCCGAACAGCATGATCGACGCGGCGACCGCGCGCGCCTGCGGCCGCACCAGACCCTGCACGCACGCATAGGCAGGGCCGTAATATGCCGAGTTCAGGATCGTCGGCAGGACGAGCATCGCGACCGCGACGCGCCAGTCGTCCATCGCATAGCCCAGGAAGAGGATCGGCGCGCCGATCGCCATGCCGAAGGCCGGGAGCGACAGGATATGGCGCTTGTCGCGCTTGCCGAAGACATCCGCGCATTTGCCGCCGAGCCACGTCCCGAACACGCCCGCCAGCCCGAGGACGATCGCCATCGACAGTCCGGCCTCGGTGGTCGAGAGGCCGTGGCTGCGGATGAAGAAGCTGATCGTCCACAGCGCCTTGCCATAGCCAAGGAAGGCGGTGACCGACGCCGCGATCAATATGTAGACGAAAGCGCGCGAGGCGAAGATTTCCGTGATTGCGGCGCGCGCGTCCAATTGCGGCGGCCGCGCCGCGACCGCGCCCTCGAGGGCGCGGCGATGGCGCGGCTCGCGCGTGAAGAGCAGCACCGCGAGCGCGAGGAGCAGCCCCGGCGCCCCGACGAGCATCAGCGCGATGCGCCAGCCATAAAGATCGTTGACGACGCCGCCCAGGATCAGTCCGAGCAACGAACCGATCGGCACGCCGAGGCCGTAAAAGGCGATCGCCGACGAGCGCTTTTCCGCCGGCACGCTGTCGGTGATCAGCGAATGGGCGGCGGGGGTGCAACCCGCCTCGCCGACGCCGACGCCGATGCGCGCAAAGAGCAGCTGCACGAAATTCTGCGCGAGCCCGCACACCGCGGTCATCGCCGACCAGATGGCGAGCGCCCCGGCGATCAGGCGGACGCGGTTCGTCCCATCCTTGTCGGCATAGCGCGCGATCGGAATTCCGAGCAGCGCATAGAAGACCGCGAATGCCGGCCCGGCGAGCAGGCCGAGTTCGGTATCGCTGAGCTTCAGGCTGTTCTTGATGGGCTCGGCCAGGATATTGACGATCTGCCGGTCGAGGAAATTGAAGATATAGACGATCAGCAGGATCCACAGCATCGTGCGCGTCTGGGCGCTGACGCTGTCGGCGGAGGGCGGAGCGACCCCGGCGACAAGGGCAGGTTTTTCATTCATTTTTCTCTCCCGAGCGGCGAAAGTGCAAAGCGGGAGAGAGGCTGTCAACGCCATTGCGGCACGCCGGAAATCGCGGCCCCGAATTGCCGTTACGGCCGCCGCGCCAAAGGTTGCGCAAAAATTTTTGGCTGGCGCGCGCCTTGCCGCCTATTCATGCTCGAGAAATTCGGTCGGCACCTTGATCGCGTGCGTCGCGAGGCGGACTTCGTAGAGGAAAAGGCCGAGCGACAGCAGCAGGAAGAGCATCGCGAGGACGAACACGCCCGAGATCGCCAGCCCCATATGCAGCCCCGCCGCATATTGCAGGAAGAGCAGCGAGACGAGAACGCACACGACGAGCCCGCCGCATACCGCGCAGAGGATCGCGTTGTTGATGACGCGCATCCGCTTCACGAGCAGGCGCAGCTCGTCGACGAGCCGCGCATGTTCGATACCGCTCGTCGCGCCGTGCCGTTCGGACAGCTTGCGCGAGCGGTCGATCACGCGCGCGAGCCGGCCGGTAAAGACGTTGAGCAGATTGCCCATCGCGACCAGTAGAAACACCGGCGCGACGGACAGCTGGATCGTCTGGGCGATCGTCGGCGCCCCGTCGAGGATGGAAGTCAGCGCCTAGCTCCCGCCGCCCGCGGCGACCGACGGCGTGTTGACGCCGTGCATCGACAGGAATTTGCGGATGTTGCGCGCCGCCTGGCGGATGCGCTGCTCATTCTCGACCATCGCGATGCGGACATAGCCCTCGCCGTCCTCGCCATAGCCGACGCCGGGTGCGACCGCGACCTTGGCATGGGTCAGCAGCTGCTTCGAAAATTCCAGGCTCCCCATCTCCCTGAGCGCGGGCGGGAGCGGCGCCCAGGCGAACATCGACGCGGGCGGGCTCGGAATGTCCCAGCCGGCGCGCGCGAAACTTTCGACCATCACGTCGCGGCGCTTCTGATAGAGGTCGCGGTTCTTCGCGACGATGTCCTGCGGCCCGTTGAGCGCCGCGCAGGCCGCGGCCTGGATCGGGGTGAAGGCGCCATAGTCGAGATAGGATTTCACGCGCGTCATCGCGGCGATCAGCCGCTTGTTGCCGACCGCAAAGCCCATGCGCCACCCCGCCATCGAATAGGTTTTCGACATGGAGGTGAATTCGATCGCGACATCCTTGGCGCCCGGCACCTGCAGGATCGAGGGGGTCGGGTTGCCGTCGTAATAAAGCTCCGAATAGGCGAGGTCCGAAAGCACCCAGACCTTATTCTCCTTCGCCCAGGCGACGAGCCGCTCATAGAAGGCGAGATCGACGGCTTCGGCAGTCGGGTTCGATGGATAGTTCACGACGAGGATCGACGGGCGCGGCACGGTGAAGGCCATCGCACGGTCGAGCGCGCGCCAGTAATTCTCGTCGGGCGTCGTCGGCACGCTGCGGATCGTCGCGCCGGCGATGATGAAGCCGAAAGTGTGGATCGGATAGCTGGGGTTCGGCGCGAGCACGACGTCGCCGGGGCCGGTGATCGCGGTGGCGAGGCTCGCAAGCCCCTCCTTCGATCCCATCGTCACGACGACCTCGCTTTCGGGGTCGAGTTCGACGTTGAAGCGGCGGGCGTAATAATTCGCCTGCGCACGGCGAAGGCCCGGAATGCCCTTCGACTGCGAATAGCCGTGCGCGTCGGGTTTCTGCGCGACCTCGCACAGCTTGTCGATCACGTGGCTCGGCGGCGGCAGGTCGGGATTGCCCATCCCCAGGTCGATGATGTCCTCGCCCGCGGCTCGCGCAGCCGCTCGCATCGCATTCACTTCGGCGATGACATAGGGCGGCAGGCGCTTGATGCGATAGAATTCATCGTCGGACATGGGAAACTAGAACAACTCCTTTTCGTTGGGTAATAAAATGTCGCGAGCGGCGCCTCGCCAGCCACGATGGGACTTGTTATACGCAACAGGCGACAGGCTTACCAGCGGGAACCAGCATGACCGAAGCAGGCAAAGGCGGAGCGAACGGAAGCGGCGACATACCGAACCCGTTCATGCCCGCGCCCGAGGATTTGCAGCACTGGTCGAGCGTGATGGCGCGCGCGCAGGCGATGATGCTTGAATTCGCACTCGGGCAAGCCGATGAGGAAAAGGACGCCAAGCCGCTGTTCGACCCCTCGAAGTGGCTCGGCAGCGACGGGGCGCAGATCTGGGCCGAACAATCGGCCAAGATGTGGGAACAGGGCGCGCGTTTCTGGTCGTCGCTCGCGACGCTCACCCCGGGTTTCACCCCCGACACCGCCGAAGCCCCGAAGGACCGGCGCTTCGCCGATCCCGAATGGACGCAGAACCCCGCCTTTGCGCTGATCCGCCAGACCTATGGCCTGCTATCGGATCAGCTGCTCGAAACCGCGCGCCGGATGCCCGGGCTCGATGCCGAGGCGCGCGCGAAGATGGAGTTTGCCGCGCGCTCGATGACCGAGGCGCTGTCGCCGACCAACCTTGCGATCACCAACCCCGAAGTGATCAAGCGTGCGGTCGAAACGCGCGGCGAAAGCCTGCTCAAGGGGCTGCAGCACATGCTCGCCGACCTCGCGCGCGGGCAATTGAGCCATGTCGACAAGGATGCGTTCGAGGTCGGCGTGAATATCGCGACGACGCCGGGCAAGGTGATCCACGAAACCGACCTCTATCAGCTCATCCATTATGCACCGACGACCAAGCAGGTCTTCACCGTCCCGCTCGTCATCTTCCCGCCGTGGATCAACCGCTTCTACATCCTCGACCTCAATCCCGCGAAGAGCTTCGTCAAATGGGCTGTCGAGCAGGGGTTATCGGTGTTCATGGTGTCGTGGAAATCGGCCGACGAAACGATGAGCGACATCGTGTGGGACGATTATGTCGCGGCCGAGGTCGACGCGATCGATACGGTTCGCGAGTTGCTCGACGTCCCGCATGTCCATGCGATCGGCTATTGCGTCGCGGGCACGACGCTTGCGGCGACGCTTGCGATGCTTGCCGCGAAGGGCGAAGCCGACAAGGTGAAGTCGGCGACCTTCTTCACCGCGCAGGTCGATTTCGAGCGGGCGGGCGACCTCAAGCTGTTCGTCGACGAAAGCTATCTGGCGTTGCTTCAGCAATTGTCGTCGCAGGGCTTCCTCGACGGCCGCTATATGGCCGCGACGTTCAACGCGCTGCGCGGACGCGACCTCATCTGGAACTATGTCGTCAGCAACTACCTGCTCGGCAACGACTATCCGCCCTTCGACCTTCTCTACTGGAACGGCGACGTCACCAACCTGCCCGCGAAATGGCATCGCCAATATCTGGTCGATCTCTATCGTGACAACCGGCTGGTGATCCCGAACAGCCTGTCGGTGCTCGGCACCCCGATCGACCTCAAGAAGATCCGTACCCCCGCCTATATCCAGGCGGGGCGAGAGGATCATATCGCGCCGCTCGCCAGCGTCTGGCGGATGATGGATCATCTGTCCGGCCCCCGGACCTTCCTGCTCGCCGGATCAGGTCACATCGCCGGCGTGGTCAACCCGCCCGCGGCGGGCAAATATCAATATTGGACCGGCGACAATGCCGCCGGGAGTCTGGACGATTTCATCGCCTCGGCAAGCGAGACCAAGGGCAGCTGGTGGCCGCACTGGATCAGCTGGATCGCCGATCAGGACGCCGAAAAACGACCCGCAAAGGGCGCGCGCGTGCCGGGCAAGGGGGCGAAAAAGGCCATCGAGGACGCCCCCGGCCGCTACGTCAAACAGCGGTAATATTGCTGCCTTATACAAAGGTCGCGCGATTGCGGCTTTCCGAATTTTGTGCGCTGCACAAAAATCTCTTGCAATCCGCGATTCGCTCCTATATTGTGCAGTGCAACATAAAGGAGTTGTCCGATGGCCAGCAAGATGGACAGTGCTGAAAAGGCTTTCGAAGCCGCGACGCTGGAAACGGCCGCCAAGCCGGCGACTCCTGCGGCACCGGCGGCGACCGAAGCCGCCGTTCCGGCCCCCGCGAAGGCCGCAGCGCCGAAGACCCCGACCGTGAAGGCAAAAGCCAAGCCGGTCCAAAAGAAGGCCGCAAAGCCGGTCGCGAAAAAGGCTGCTCCCAAGAAGGCGGCCGCAAAGACCATTGCCCCCAAGCCCATAAAGGCGGCGCCGAAGCCGGCCGCTGCCCCGACCAAAGGATTCAAGACCATGAACGACACCGTCAAGAAGTTCGCCGACGAAGCCAAGACCCGCACCGAAGCGCTGACCGCCGAATTCAACGAAAAGGCGAAGGAAGCGATGGCAAAGAGCAGCAAGCTCGCCGAAGAGGCCGTCGAGTTCAACAAGGCGAACCTCGAAGCGCTCGTCGAATCGGGCAAGATTGCGGCCAAGAACCTCGAAACGCTCGGCCAGGAAGGCGTCGCCTTCGCTCGCAAGAGCTTCGAAGACACGACCGCCGCGATGAAGGGCTACACCGCCGTCAAGTCGCCGGCCGATTTCTTCAAGCTCTATGCCGAGAACAGCAAGAAGGCGTTCGACGCCGCGGTTGCGCAGACCTCGAAGACCAGCGAGCTCTTCGTCAAGATGACGAACGACAGCTTCGCGCCGATCTCGAACCGCGTCTCGGTGATCACTTCGAAGATGAAGGCAGCCTAAGGGCCTTCCTCTTTCCCGAACGTCGGCGCGGGCTTCTCTCCCCTCCTCCCCGCCTGCGCCGACGCTCCCAAGGCCGCCCGCTTCCCCCCGAAGCGGGCGGTTCTTGTTTGCCCGGCACCTGCAAAAGGGGGTTAATGGACCGGCACCCTCTTGCGAATCCCGTTCGGGGTGCGATATTCTGGCGATGATGCTTCCCGCTTCGATCCCCTTTGCGGTCCGCCTGATGGCGGACAAGGACGACGATACGCCCGGCGCACCCGGCGTCGGCATCGCGACGCGCACGCGCGCGAAGCCCAAAAAGCCCTCGATGTACAAGGTGCTGCTGCTCAACGACGATTATACGCCGATGGAATTCGTCGTGATGGTGCTCCAGCGCTTCTTCAACATGGACATCGAGCGCGCGACGCAGGTGATGCTCCACGTCCATCAGCAGGGCGTCGGCGTGTGCGGCGTGTTCAGCTATGAGGTGGCCGAGACCAAGGTCAATCAGGTGATGGACGCCGCGCGGCAGAACCAACACCCGCTGCAATGCACGCTCGAAAAGGCCTGAACTAGAACCGCCTGATCCTAGCCCGCCTTCGCCAGCCGCTCGGCTTCGAGCGCCGGCGACCTCAGCCCCCGCAAATCGCCGAAGCCGAGTTCGGCGCCGCAGCCCGGACAGACCGCCGCCGTCCCGACCTCGGCGCCGCACGCCTTGTGGATATAGGCGATCGCATAGTCGGCCCCGGTCTCGCCCGGCGCATAGGCCCAGCGCTCGGCCCAGCCGCGCAGTGCATAGAGCACGCCGAACAGATCCTTGCCCTTGTCGGTCAGCCGATAGTCGTAGCGCGGCGGCCGCGCCTGATATTCGCGGCGCTCGGCGACGCCCTCCGCGACGAGCCGCTTGAGCCGCGCCGAGACGAGCTGCGGTCCCAGCCCGGTGTTGCCGGCGATCGCCTCGAACCGCCCGACCCCGAAGAACAGCTCGCGCAGGATAAGCAGCACCGCGCGGTCGCCGAGCAGTTCGGCGGCGCGCCCGACCGGGCAGACGGTGTCGGAAAGATCGGTGCGTTTGGGCATCTATTACTCCTTACCCGTCATTGCGGAAATCGTGGGCAATATCATCTCGCCGAAAAATCGCTTGCAACTATGATTATCATATCTACTCTTGCGCTCCAAGAGGAGAGTCGCGATGCCCAATCCTGCCGCCGTCATTATCGGAGCCGGCGACGCCACCGGCGGCGCGATTGCGCGCGCCTTTGCCGCCGAGGGTTTGACCGCCTGCGTCAACCGGCGCGAGCGCAACGCCGAACAATTGGAAGCGCTCGCAGCGTCGATCCGCGACGCCGGCGATCAGGCCCGCGCCTTCCCCGCCGACGCGCGCAGCGAAGAGGCGATGGTCGGCCTGTTCGACCGCGTCGAGGCCGAGGTCGGGCCGGTCGAGGTCGCGGTGTTCAACATCGGCGCCAATGTGAACTTCCCGATCGCCGAAACGACGCTGCGCGTTTACACGAAGGTCTGGGAAATGGCCTGCCTCGGCGGCTTCCTGATGGGGCGCGAAGCCGCGAAGCGCATGACACCGCGCGGTCACGGCACGATCCTCTTCACCGGCGCGACCGCGAGCCTGCGCGGCGGATCGGGCTTTTCGGCCTTTTCGGGCGCAAAGGCGGCGCTGCGCATGCTCGCCCAGTCGATGGCGCGCGAGTTGGGGCCGCAGGGCATCCATGTCGCGCATGTCGTGATCGACGGCGCGATCGACACCGAATTCATCAAGGGTCGCCACCCCGATTTCGACAATGCCAGGGCGCAGGAGCTGATTTTGAACCCGCAGGCGATCGCGGCCAATTATGTGATGCTCCACAAGCAGCCGAAGAGCGCGTGGACGCACGAACTCGATCTCCGCCCCTGGGGAGAAAAATGGTGATACGACACTCGGCCTCTCCCGTTGGGAGAGGTTGCGAAGACTTGCCAGCTTGCTGGCTAGTCGCAGCTGGGTGAGGGGCTGCGCCTTGTCGATGGAACCGCCCCCCTCATCCAACTCTGCCTAGCCGCCGATGGCGGCAAGGCGCCGTATCCTTCTCCCGACGGGAGAAGGAACAGGAGCAAATCATGACCAAAAGCCTCGAATTCATCTTCGATTTCGGCAGTCCCAACGCCTATCTGGCGCAGAAGGCGCTCCCCGACCTGCTCGACCGCACCGGCGCCGACCTCGTCATCACGCCCTGCCTGCTCGGCGGCATCTTCAAGGCGACGGGCAACAAGGCGCCGATGCTGCAATATGCCGACGTGCCGGCGAAGCTCGCTTATGAAAATCTTGAAATGCGGCGCTTCATCGAGCGGCATGGGCTCACCCGTTTCCGGCTCAACCCGCATTTTCCGGTCAACACGCTACTTATCATGCGCGGCGCGATCGTCGCCGACGACGAAGGCGTGCTCGACGATTATGTTGACGCCGTCAACCGGGCGATGTGGGAAGAGGGCCTCAAGATGGACGATCCCGAGGTCGCCGCGGCCTTCCTCTCGGAAAACGGCTTCGACGGCCCCGCTCTTCTCGCGCGCACGCAACAGCCGGAGATCAAGACCAGACTCGTCGCGAACACCGAGGCGGCGGTCGCGCGCGGCGCGTTCGGCATCCCGACCTTCTTCGTCGGCGATGCGATGTTTTTCGGCAAAGACCGTTTGGGCCAGGTCGAAGAGGCACTCGCCTGACCCGCGCCTCGCCGCCCTCGCGCCGTGCGGGGGCGGCGCCTTTGCCGCGCCCCGCTTGCACGCCCGCGTGCATCGGCTAAAGACGCCCGATGGATCAGATCGTCATTCGCGGCGGCCAGCGACTCAAGGGCCGAATCCCCATCTCGGGCGCCAAGAACGCCGCGCTCACGCTGCTGCCCTGCGCGCTGCTCACCGACGAGCCGCTGACGCTTCGCAACCTGCCGCGGCTCGCCGACGTCGACGGCTTCGGCCATCTCCTCAACCAGCTCGGCTGCTCGACGACGATCGAGGGATCGCGGCCCGAGGATTTCGGCCGCGTGATGACCGCGCGCGCGACCACCCTCACCTCGACCGTCGCGCCCTATGACATCGTGCGCAAGATGCGCGCGTCGATCCTCGTTCTCGGACCGCTGCTCGCGCGCGCGGGCGAAGCCACGGTCAGTCTGCCCGGCGGCTGCGCGATCGGCAACCGCCCGATCGACCTGCACCTGAAAGCGCTCGAGGCCTTCGGCGCCGAGATCGAACTCGCCTCGGGTTATGTGAAGGCAAGCGCGCCCGGCGGGCGGCTTGCGGGCGGCAAGTTCACCTTCCCGATCGTCTCGGTCGGCGCGACCGAAAATGCGGTGATGGCGGCGGTGCTCGCCAAGGGGACGTGCGTGCTCGAAAATGCCGCGCGCGAGCCCGAGATCGTCGACCTGTGCAACTGCCTCGTCGCGATGGGCGCGCAGATCGACGGCATCGGGACCGAGACGCTGACGATCGAGGGCGTCGACCGGCTGCACGGCGCGACCTATCGCGTGATGTCGGACCGCATCGAGGCGGGCAGCTATGCCTGCGCCGCGGTGATTACCGAGGGCGACGTCGAGCTCGTCGGCGCCAAGGCGAGCGAGATGGAAGCGACGCTCGCCGCGCTGCGCGACGCGGGCGCGACGGTCGAAGCGGTCAAGGGCGGCATCCGCGTCGCCATGTCGGGCCGCGCCGAACCCGTCACCCTGTCGACCGCCCCCTACCCCGGCTTCGCGACCGACATGCAGGCGCAGTTCATGGCGATGGCGACGCTCGGCACCGGCGCGTCGCTGTTCACCGAAACCATCTTCGAAAACCGCTATATGCACGTCCCCGAGCTCGCGCGCATGGGCTGCGACATCCAGGTCAAGGGTCGCACCGCGATCGTCCGCGGCGTCGATCACCTGATCGGCGCGCCGGTGATGGCGACCGACCTGCGCGCCTCGATGAGCCTCATCATCGCCGGCCTCGCGGCGCAGGGACAGACCGAGGTCAACCGCGTCTATCACCTCGACCGCGGGTACGAACGGCTCGAGGAAAAGCTTCAGGCGGTCGGCGCCGACATCGAACGGATCAGCGCGGGCTGATCTTCGCGGTCAGATGCTCGGCGCGGCCGTAGCGACCGGCGACCTCGCCCTTCATCCAGTCGCCGAGCAGCTTCAGATAGCCGTCGGTGATGCGCGTGATATGCCGTTCGCCACCCGCATCGGTGGTGAATTCGAACATGCCATGGTCGGTTTCGGGGAAGAGATAGACGTCGACCGGCCACCCCGCGGCGGCAAGGTCGGTCAGTGCGGCGCGCGTCGTCTCGATCGGCGCCTCGCGATCTTCACCGGCGAGCACCCACAGCAGCGGGCTGTCGAGCTTTTTCAGCGCAGCGACCGCGTCATAGTCCCAGATCAGCTCCAGATTGTCGAAACGCGCGCGGCCGATACGCCGCAGCGTCGCGTCGTCCATCCGCATCATCGCGCCGCTATATTCGCCCTCGATCGCCTTCGCCCAAGGCTGGTCGGCGAGCGCGGCGCGCGCAGCGTCGAGCTCGGCATAGCCTTCGGCGAAATTCGACAGCAGCAGCTTCGCGGTCGCCTGCGACAGCCGGTTGACCTTTGCCTCGGCATCGGCGCCGAGCCGCGCGGCGCGGACCTCCGACACCAATTGCTCGCGATCCTCCTCGATCGGCGAGGCGACAAGCCCGAAGCCGACCGCAACGAAATCGGCGGGAGTCAGGGTCGCGGCGAGCGGCGCGACCCAGCCGCCCTGGCTGCCGCCAAAGAAGCCGGCGCGCCCGAAACGGCCCGCGGCCATCGTGCGCGCCCGGCCAAGCGCCGCCGCGGCATCGCTCGCAAGCAACTCGAAATTCTGTGTGTATTCGCCCTCCGACGATCCGGTCCCGCGCTTGTCATAGACGAAGACCGACAGCCCCTGCGCCGCCATCGCATAGCCATAGATGCCGCCGATCGGCGAACTGCGCTCCGACCCGTGCACCATCACGACCAGCGGCCGCGTCGGATCGGCATCGACGGGCTCGATCAGCATACCGGTGAGTTCGGTGCCCGCGCTCCCGAACGTCGTGGGGGTTTCGCGAAAGGCGATCCGCGTCCATCGCTTCGCCCCCGCGCCCTCGCCGACCCGCATCCCCTCGCCGGTGCAGTGGACCGGCGAGCCCGCATCGTCCGTGGCGCCGCGCCGTCCATCGCGGAACAGATAGCGCAACCCCCCAGCGGGGTTCAGCGTCGATTGGGCGAGCGCGACGAAATCGCCGTCGGGACCGCGGTAGGCGCCGACCTGACAAGCCTCCGCAGCGAATGCGGGGTGCGTCGCGGCGGCGAACAGGGCGAGTGCGAAGAATTTTCTTATCATAACTGTGGCTTGGGCCCGTTCTTTCGATCCAGACAAAGACCGTTCGATCAACCGTCGGATTCGACCGGCAAAGAGACCATATTGCCGCTGACCGAGGGTTTTTCGGGCCGCTTCGCAACCGCGATCACCAGCCCGACGAGCGCGACCGCGCCGCCCGCGACCGACAACGGCGCCCAGTGATAGCCCTCGAAGACGGTCGAAAAGCCCATTGCGATGATCGGGATCAGCACGCTCGACCACGCCGCCTGCCCCGGCCCCACCGCGCGGATCACCCCGAAATAGAGGGGAAAGGTCACCGCGCTCGCAACGACGCCGAGATAGAGCACCCCGCCGAGGTAGGCAAAGCGCGTCTCGATCACCGGCGGCCCGGTGGTGATCCACGCGAAGATCGCGTCGCCGAGCGCGCCGAACAGCATCGCCCACGCGATCATCACGATCATCGACTGCGCGCGCGCAAAGGCGGTGCCCTGCATGATATTCGCGGTCGACGCGCAGAGCACGCCGGTCAACGTCAGCGCTGTGCCCGCGACCACCGCCGTCGGACCGAGCGCCGCGGCGCGATATTCGTGGACGATCATCAGCGCCACGCCGGCGATGGCGATCCCCGCACCGAGCAGGAAGCGCCCGGCGAGCGGCGTCTTGAGCACCATACGCCCGAGCAGCGTGTTGGGCACGATCAGCAGCGCGAACAGCACTGCCACCAATCCCGAGGTGATATGCTGCTCGGCGCGATAGACGAAGTTGAAGTTGAGCGCGAACTGCGCAAGGCCCAGCACCGCGGCAAAGGCGAGCGCGCGCGGCCCGGGCCACAGCCGCTCGCGGCGCACAACGGCAAAGACGAACATCGCGGCCGCCGCGACGCCGAAGCGATAGGCGACCGACCAGCTCGGCGGCACGATGCCGAGCTGTCCCTTGATGACGATCCACGTCGAGCCCCAGATCAGGGTGACGAGCGCGAAGGACAGGAAGACGCGCGGACTGAGCAGCGTCGGCTGCGGCTCGCTCATAGCGATGCGATCGCGGCAGCGAAGGGTGCGACGGCAGCAGCATCCTGATCCCAGCTGACGACGAGCCGCGCCGCGCCCTCGCCCCAGTCATAGAAATCGAAGCCCGCCGCGCGCAACCGCGCGGCTTCGTCGGCGGTCAGGCGCACGAACAGCTCGTTCGCCTCGACCGGATACATCAGCCGACCCGCGCACGCGCGCGCGAGTTCGGCAGCCCCGGCATTCGCCGCGCGCGCATTGGCGAGCCACAGATCGTCCTTCAGCATCGCGCGAATCTGCGCTGCGACGAAGCGCCCCTTGCTGAGCAGATGCCCGCCGCGCTTCTTGAGCTCGCGCACCCCGGCGCCGCCGCTGCCGCCGAAAAAGACGATCGCCTCGGCCATCATCGCGCCATTCTTGGTAAAGCCGAACGACAGCGCATCGACCCCGGCGCGCCAGGTCACGTCGGCGGGTGCGCAGCCCTGAAAGGCGACGGCATTGGCGAAGCGCGCGCCATCCATGTGCAGCTTCAGCCCCTCGGCCTTCGCGACCTCGCTGATCGCGCCGATCTCCTCGGGACGCCACGACAGGCCATATTCGGTGGCGTTGGTGATGCTGACCGCTGCGGGCTGCACTTGATGCACATCCTTGCGGATCGCCGCCAGCCGCCCTTTCAGCGCGGCCGCGTCGATCTTCGCGCCGCGCCCCGGCAGCGGCATCAGCTTGGCACCCCCCGAATAAAAGCTCGGCGCGCCGCATTCGTCGACCTCGATATGCGCTTCCTCGTAGCAGAGAATCCCCTGCCACGGCCGCACGAAATGCGCGAGGATGATACTGTTCGCCGCGGTTCCCGTCGGAATCCACACGACCTCGCACGGCGTCTCGAACAGGTCCGAAAAGGCACCGTCGAGCGACTGGCTGAGCGCGTCGCCGTCATAGGCGGTGTCGACGTGATTGGCCGCGGCCAGTGCGTCCATCACGGCGGGATGAACGGCGGCGGCGTTGTCGGAGAAAAAGCGGGTGGCAGTCATCGGCCGCCCTTAGCGCAGCTCGCGGTGCGGCGCTAATCCTTCATTGCATTTCGGAAGCGATCGCATGCGCTTAATGCGCGACGCGATAGATCCAGCTGCCAAGCGTGCGCGAGCGCCGGACGAAATAGCGCCCCGGCAGGATCAGCCGCGTGCGCACCCCGTCCCGGCTCATCAACTTGCCGATACGCGGCAGGATCAGCGAACAAGGCTGCCAACCATAGTCGTCCGTACCGTCAGCCGGAACTTCGTCCATGCGCACCATCCTCGCTCGACCCGCCCATATGCAGGACGCACCGCGGACAAGCCTTCTACCGCTTGCCGCCGATATGGTACCAATAATTGCGGCCAGGGTCACGCGTATAAACCCGGGGCTTCGCCACGGAAAAGCCCCGATCTTAAAATCTTGGCGCGAAATGGCGCCGGACGCGACCGCTTCAGCGGTCGCGCTTGGCGAGCAGCTTCAAGCGCAGCGCGTTCAATTTGATGAACCCCGCCGCGTCCTTCTGGTCGTAAGCGCCGGCATCGTCCTCGAAGGTCACATGGCGTTCGCTGTAAAGGCTGAACGGCGACTTGCGCCCGACGACGCTTGCGTTGCCCTTGTAGAGCTTGAGCCGCACCGTGCCGCTCACCTTTTCCTGGCTGTGGTCGATCGCCGCCTGCAGCATCTCGCGCTCGGGCGCGAACCAGAAGCCGTTATAGATGAGCTCGGCATATTTCGGCATCAGCTCGTCTTTCAGATGCGCCGCGCCGCGGTCGAGCGTGATGCTTTCGATGCCGCGATGCGCGCGCGCATAGATTTCGCCGCCCGGCGTCTCGTACATGCCGCGCGACTTCATGCCGACGAAGCGGTTCTCGACGAGGTCGAGGCGGCCGATGCCATGCTTGCGGCCAAGGTCGTTCAAGGCCGCGAGCAGCGTCGCGGGCGACATCGCCTGCCCGTTGAGCGCGACGCCGTCGCCCTTCTCGAAATCGATCGTGATATATTCGGGCGCGTCGGGCGCGTCCTCGGGGTTCACCGTGCGCGAATAGACGTAATCGGGGGTTTCTTCCCACGGATCCTCGAGCACCTTGCCCTCGGACGAGGTGTGGAGCAGGTTCGCGTCGGTCGAGAAGGGGCTTTCGCCGCGCTTGTCCTTCGGCACGGGAATCTGGTTCTTCTCGGCGAAATCGATCAGTGCGGTGCGGCTCGTCAAATCCCATTCGCGCCACGGCGCGATCACCTTGATGTCGGGGTCGAGCGCATAGCAGGACAGCTCGAAACGCACCTGGTCGTTGCCCTTGCCCGTCGCGCCGTGGGCGACCGCATCGGCGCCCGTCGCGTGGGCGATCTCGACCAGCCGTTTCGAGATCAGCGGCCGCGCGATCGAGGTGCCGAGCAGATAATCGCCTTCATAGCGGGCATTGGCGCGCATCATCGGAAAGACGAAATCGCGCACGAATTCTTCGCGCAGATCGTCGATGAAGATATGCTCGGGCTTGATTCCCATCAGCTCGGCCTTGGCACGCGCGGGCTCGAGTTCCTCGCCCTGCCCCAGATCGGCGGTGAAGGTCACCACTTCGCAGCCATAGGTCACCTGCAGCCATTTCAGGATCACGCTGGTATCGAGGCCGCCCGAATAGGCGAGGACGACGCGCTTGATGGACTCGGACATGGCGGGGATCCTTGGCTGGAATGACGCGGGCGCGGCTAGCAGGCTGTCACAAACCTCGCAATGGCAATGATGCCGCCAACCGGTAGGTCATGGGTCCGGTCCATCCGGTTCAACGATATTCCTGTTCCGCCGCCGCCATATAATCGCGCGTCAGCGGCAGCGCACGGCGGCTGCGCGCGAACTGGATCTGGTAGTTGCCCATGCCGCCGCTTTCGAACGCCGCGGTGGCGCCGGCGAGATAGAAGGTCCACATGCGGAAGAATCGCTCGCCCATCATCTGGACGATCTCGTCCCGGTGCGCGAGCGTGCGTGCATACCATTGGCGCAGCGTGAAGGCGTAGTGCAGGCGGAGCGTTTCGACGTCGGTGACGATCAGCCGGCTCTTTTCGCTTGCGGCGACCGTCTCGCTTAGCGCGGGGATATAGCCGCCGGGGAAGATATATTTGCGGGTAAAGGCATCGGTCGAGCCGGGGCGGCCGAAACGGCCGATCGTGTGGACAAGCATCACCCCTTCGGCGGTCATCAGATTGGCGCAGGCGCGAAAGAAGGTGTCGAAGTTGCGCGCACCGACATGCTCGAACATGCCGACCGAGACGATGCGGTCGAAGCGGCCCGCCTCGCGCGTCGCGAGATCGCGATAGTCGATGAGTTCGAATTTGACGCGGTCGGCGACTCCCGCTGCGGCGGCGCGTTCCCTGGCGAGCGCGAGCTGCTCCTCGGACAGGGTGATGCCCAGCACCTCGACGTCGGCGAGCTTCGCGAGCGTGATCGCCATCCCGCCCCAGCCGCAGCCGATGTCGAGCACGCGCTGGCCCGGCGCAAGCGCGAGTTTCGCGGCGATATGCGCCTTCTTCGCCTCCTGCGCCTCCTCGAGCGTCATGTCCTCGCGCGGCCAATAGGCACAGCTATATTGCATATCCGCGTCGAGGAAGAGGCGGTAGAGATCGTTGCCGATGTCATAATGATGCGCGACGTTCGAGCGCGACCGGCTGCGGCGGTTGATCGAATTGATCCGCGTCTTCAGCCAGTCCATCGCCTCGCCCACCGGCCCGCGGTCCTTGAGCTTGCTACCGCGATCCCACGGCGTGTTGGCGCGCAGCAACTCGATCAGCGTCATGATGTCGCCCTCTTCGATCACCATCTCGCCGTCCATGAAGGCCTCGGCAGCGCCGAGCCGCGGGTCGAGGATGATCCTGCGCATGCCCTTCCGGGTCGCGAATCGCACGGTCACGTCGGGAAAGCCGGTCGCCGGAGCGCCAAAGACTTCGCGCGACCCGTCGGGGGCAATGACGGTCAGCTGTCCGTGGCGAATGACGCGTGACAGGAAGGGGTGGAGAATGGACATGGGCGACCTTTCCAATCGTCTGTGTTGGAGTCAGATACCAGCATACCATTCATAGTCCACGCGATCTTCCCAGTAACCCCCCTTGCCCGCGCCCACTTGATCGAGGCTATCGACCGCCTCGATCGCGGTCAGGTATTTGGCGTGCTTATAGCCGAGCTGGCGTTCGATCCGCAGGCGCAGCGGCGCGCCGTTGGCGATCGGCAGCACCTCGCCGTTCAGCGCCCAGGCGAGGATCGTCTGCGGATGCAGCGCATCGACCCTGTCGCAGCTTTCATAATAGTCGGCGTCGCCGATCCGGTCGGCGCAGCGAAAGACGATATAGCGCGCGCTGTCGCGAAGTCCCGCCGCCGCAAGCACACTGCGCAGCGGCACGCCGATCCACTCGCCGATCGCGCTCCATCCCTCGACGCAGTCGTGACGGGTGATCTGGGTACGCTGCGGCATCGCACGGATGTCGGCCATCGACAGCGAGAGGGGCCGCGCGACCAGTCCCCTCACCGCGACCCGCCAGTCGGCGAAGCCGCGCCTCGCATGCACCGCATAGTCGGCGCCCGCGGGCATCCGCGTACCGTTCGAGCGGAACACCGGCGACAGGTCGGCGCGGGTGAACTCGCGCGCGAGCGCGTCGCGGTTCGTCAGCGCGCGCTGGCTCGCGAAGTGCATCTCCTCGCCGAGCGAGAGGATCTTGCGTACCGGCTCGACACCGTTGATCGCATCGCAGCCCGACAGCAGCGGCAGCGCACCCGCCGCGGCGACGAGGCCGCCGGCGCGCAGGATCAGTTCGCGGCGCGGGAGGACCAGATCGCTCATTCGCTCCCGTCCTTTGCTTCGGGCAGGCGGAACCAGCCGGTCAGCATCGAGCGCACCTCGTTCACCGGCCCCGCGAGCAGCACCATGGCGATATGGACGAGGAAGAAGGCGACAAGCAGCCATGCGACGATGAAATGGATCGAGCGCGCCGACTGGCGCCCGCCGAACAGGTCGAGCAGCCAGGGCGCGGTCGCGTTGAAGCCCGGTGACATGGTCAGCCCGGTCGCGATGATCAGCGGCAACAGGACGAAGATCACGCCGATATACGACAGCTTCTGGAGGATATTGTAGCGCGCCGCCGCTTCGCCGGTCGGAAAGCGCAGTCGCGCGTGATCCTTGACGTCCTGCCAGATATGCCGCGGCGACCATTCGCCGCGCCGGACCTGCAGATCCCTGCGCAAATGCCCGCCGACCGCGGTCCACAGCATATAGAGCGTCAGCGCGATCGCGAGTGCCCAGGCAAAGGTCAGATGCCAGCGCCGCGCGTCGGCAAGGCTGTAGCGCGTCGGGATCGTCGCCCAGCCGGGAAAGGCCCAGGTCTGCTCCACGCCGTCCTTGTCGGTCCAGCGCCCGAGCACCCCCGTCGTCTCGACACGCAGGCTGCCGACCCGAAGAAAGCCCGTCTTCTCGGTCGCCCCGATCGCGAGCCACGCATGGTCGTAGTTCGCGCCATATTGCCCCCAATAGAGGCGCGGGTGCGCGTTGAAGATCATCAGCCCGCTCATCAACAGGACGAGCAGCGTCAGCGCGTTCGTCCAGTGCCAGATGCGCGTCGGCAGGCGGTGGCGATAGACGCGGCGCGGCGCGGCGCGATCGTGCGAAACGGTCGACCCCGCCGGCGGCGGCTGGGGGGGAGCGTCGGGGGTGTCCGGCGGGGCCATAATCCCTGTTCGCTCCCTCGCGGCCTTTGGTTACGCGGCGAGTTCCGCCGCATATTCCTCGCGATAATGGCCGCGCAGGCTCACCTTGTCGATCTTCTCGCTGCCGAGCTTGGGCAAGGCCTCGCTCGCCATCCAGATCTTCGCGGGCACCTTGAACGATGCGAGCCGTTCGCACAGAAATTCGTGCAGCATCGCGGCATCGGCCTTGCTGCCCGGCGCCATCCACACCACCGCGCCGACGACCTCGCCGAACCGCTCGTCGGGAAGGCCGAACACCGCGCATTCCTTTGCATCGGGATGTTCGTAGATCGCCGCCTCGACCTCCTGACAGCTGATATTCTCGCCGCCGCGGATGATGATGTCCTTCTTGCGGTCGACGATGAACAAATAGCCGTCCTCGTCGAGATAGCCGAGGTCGCCGGTGCGAAAATAGCCATTGTCGAAGAAGGCCGCTTTCGTCGCCGCCTCATTGTTCCAATAGCCCTCGAAATTGCAGATCGAGCGGATACACACCTCACCCACTTCGCCCTGCGCGAGCGCCTCGCCCGCATCGTTCAGGATCGCCAGGTCGACGAGCGGTTTCGACGCCGGACCGGTCGAGGTCGGCTTTTCGAGGTAATTTTCGTTGATGATCCCGCAGCCGACGGCGTTGGTCTCGGTCAGCCCATAGCCGAGAAGCGGCTTTCCCTCGCCCATTTCGGTCGACAGCCGCTTCACATGCTCGGGCGGGCGCGGGGCGCCGCCGCCGGCATAGCTTTTGCACGTCGACAGATCATATTTCGCGCGGTGCGGATGGACGAGGATTTCATAGCTCATCAGCGGCACGCCGACGAAATAATTGACCTGCTCGTCCTGAATCAGCCGCATCGCCTCCTCGGCGTTCCACTTCGGCATCAAGACGAGTTTGCGCCCGAGCGCGAAGCTCTGAAGGAACACCGGGATTTCGGCGGTGACGTGGAACAGAGGCGTGCAGATCAGGGTCGCGGGCTGGATGTCCGACATCTGCCCGTCCTCGGTCAACAGATGGACGATGCTCGCGGTCTGGGTCACATAGTTGAAGATCGCCTGCACCACCGCCTGATGCCGCGAATAAGCCCCCTTCGACTGGCCGGTCGAGCCCGAGGTGAAGAGGATCGTCGCGAGGTCGTCGGGGCCGAGTTGCGGCAGCGCGGTCGCCTCGCTCCCGCCGGCGCTCGTGATCGGTGCGATCGCCTCGTCGATCGGCCGCGTGATGTCGAGGGTGATGATTTTCGCGCCGTGCTTCACGCCGGCGAGCCGTTCGGCGCGCTGCGGATCGGCGATGACCAGCTTGGCCTCGCTATCCGCTATGCCCGCGGCGAGTTCGCCGCCCTGCCACCAGCCGTTGAGCAGGGTCGCGCAGCCGCCCGCCATCAGGATGCCGATATAGGCGACGCACCACGCATTGGCGTTGCGCATCGCGATCCCGACGCGGTCGCCGCGCTGGACGCCATGCCCCTCGACCAGCCCCGCCGCGACCTTGCGCGCGGCGGCATAGACCTGTTTGAAGCTCAGCCGCTCATGCCCTTCGACCAGGAAGGTGGCGTCGCCATGCTGCGCACAAAAAAAGGCGACATAATCGACCAGATTCGACGGCGCGTTGGTGATGAAGGGCAGCTCGCGCCCGTCCTTTTCCATGGTTCCGACCTGGATCGGCCCGCCCGGGCCGGTGATCAGTTGGTACGCGGCTTCCAGGCGCAGATCGAGCGCGGATGGCATCCTTTATCTCTCCTCTTGGTCTCGCTCGCCTTACCCCCTATGGGGAAGGCCTCTCCTGGGGAAGGGCCGAGACAATATGTTTCTTTTTGCAACCTTAGCCGACGCAACACAATATGTGAACTTCAACGATCTGATGGGCGAAAACAGCAGCATCGCCTTCAGCGTGTTCGGCTGGCCCATCCGCTGGTATGCGCTCGCCTATCTCGCGGGCATCTTCGTCGGCTATTGGTATTTGCTCAAACTGATCGCCCAGCCCGGCGCCCCGATGGCGCGCCGCCACGCCGACGACATGATCTTCTATGCGATGCTCGGCATCATCGTCGGCGGACGCCTCGGCTATGTCCTCTTTTACAACCTCGGCAATTATATCCGCAATCCGATCGAGATCTTGCGGCTGTGGGACGGCGGCATGTCGCTCCACGGCGGCGTCGTCGGCGTGCTGATCGCGATCTGGTATGTGACGAAGAAGGAAAAGCTCAGCTTTCTGCGCTTCTGCGACTATATCGCGTGCGTCGTTCCCTTCGGCCTCTTCTTCGGCCGCCTCGCCAATTTCGTGAATGGCGAGCTTTGGGGGCGTCCGACCACCGTGCCGTGGGCGATCATCTTTCCGCACAGCGGCACGCTCGACCCGCGCCACCCGAGCCAGCTCTACGAAGCGGGGCTCGAAGGCCTCGTGATGTTCGCGATCCTCGCCTTCTTCTTCTGGCGGACCGATGCGCGCTACAAGCCGGGCTTCCTCTTCGGCATGGCGGCGATCATCTATGGCCTCAGCCGGTTCGCGCTCGAGTTCGTGCGCGAACCCGATGTCCAGCTCGGCACGCTGTCGTGGGGGCTGACGATGGGGCAGACGCTGACCATCCCGATGCTCGTCGCGGGCGTCTGGCTCGTCGCAACGGCGAAAGGCCGGCGCCAGCGCGTCGAGCCCGTCGCGGGGACCGACAGCATTGCCTGACGGTCCACCGACGCCGGCCGACCTCATGCTCCAGATCGCCGCGCAGCGCGCGATGACCGTTGCCGACTATATGGCCGCGGCGAACGCGCATTATTACGCGACGCGCGACCCGCTCGGCGCGGCGGGCGACTTCACCACCGCGCCCGAGATCAGCCAGATGTTCGGGGAGATGATCGGCATCTGGATCGCCGACCTGTGGCAGCGCGCGGGCAGCCCCGCCTTCCGCTATGTCGAACTCGGTCCCGGGCGCGGCACGCTCGCCGCCGACGCGCTGCGGACGATGGCGCGCTTCGGCTGCGTCCCGCAGGATATCCATCTGGTCGAGACAAGCCCCGCCTTGCGCGCGGAACAGACGGCGCGGCTGCCCCAGGCGATTCATCACGACGACCTGTCCGACCTGCCCGAAGACGTCGCGCCGGTTATCGTCGCCAATGAATTCTTCGATGCGCTGCCGGTCCATCAATATGTTATGACCGACGATGGCTGGCGCGAACGGATGGTCGTGCGTGCCGAGGGGACGCTGGTCGCCAGCGCCGGCGATGTGCCCGCGGACGACGTCGTCCCGCCTGGTTTGCGGCATCAGCCGGTCGGCACAATCGTCGAGACCGCCCCGGCGGCGGCAGCCATCATGCAGAGCTGCGCCTTTCGCCTGTCGCGCCACGGCGGCGCACTGCTTGCTATCGACTATGGCTATTGCGGTCCCGCCGCCGGCGACACGCTGCAGGCAGTGAAAGCGCATCGCTTCGCCGATCCCTTCGCCGACCCCGGCGAGATCGACCTCACCGCGCATGTCGATTTTGCCGCGCTCGCCTTTGCGGCGCGCCATGCCGGCGCGCGCGTCCTCGGCCCCGTCGGCCAGGGCGAATGGCTCCGGCGGCTCGGCCTCGACGCGCGACTCGCCGCGCTCGCCAAGGCCGCGCCCGACCGCGCCGCCGACCTTCGCGGCCAGCGCGACCGGCTGGTCGAACCACAGCAAATGGGCGAACTCTTCAAGGTGATGGCCGTGCACGCATCGGGCTGGCCGACCCCCGAAGGCTTCCCCGACCTCGGAGCAGCCGCATGATCGCCGTCGAAACCGCCACCCTTGCCGACGCCGAAACGCTGTCGGCCTTCGCCGAAGCCTCGTTCGTCGACACCTTCGGCCATATCTACGATCCCGCCGACCTTGCGGCCTTCCTCGCCGACTGGAACCCGCCAGACCGTCTCGCGGCGCAGATCGCCGATCCCGACTGGACGATCGCGCTCGTCCGCGATGCGCAGCGCGCGATCCTCGGCTTCGTCAAGCTCGGCCCGATCGACTTCGAACTGCCCGCGGGCCAGCCGCACGATGGCGCGACCGAACTCCACCAGCTCTATGTCGGCGAGGCGGCAAAGGGCACCGGCGTCGCCGCGGCGCTGATCGAATGGGGCATCGCCTGGGCGCGCGAGCGCGCGTCGATCCTCTATCTGTCGGTGTTCGGCGAAAACCACCGCGCGCAGGCCTTCTATCGCCGCTACGGTTTCGTCGATGTCGGCCGCAATGCCTTTCGCGTCGGCAATCATATCGACGAGGATCGGATCTGGAGGCTCGATCTGTGAAGCCGCCCTTCACCACCGCGGCGGCGCTTGGCGATGCGCCGCATGGCTTTTTCGGGCGGCGCGGCGGCGTTTCGACGGGCGAACTCGCCTCGCTCAACTGCGGGCTCGGCTCGGGCGACGATCCGGCGCTGATTGCGGAAAATCGCGGCCGCGTCGCCGATGCGGTGCTGCCGGGCGCGGCGCTCGCCGGACTCTATCAAGTCCACGGCAATCGCTGCGTGATCGTCGATGACGCGAGCGACCTCGCCGCGCGCCCCGAAGCCGATGCGCTCGCGACGCGCACCCCCGGCATCCTGCTGTCGATCCTGACCGCCGATTGCGTCCCCGTGCTCTTCGCCGACCGCGACGCGGGAGTCGTTGGCGCCGCGCACGCCGGCTGGAAGGGCGCCATCGCCGGCGTCACCGACGCGGCGCTGACCGCGATGGAAAACCTTGGCGCCCGCCGCGACCGCATCGCCGCCGCGATCGGTCCCTGCATCGGCCGCGCCTCCTACGAAGTCGACGACGGCTTCGTCGAGCGCTTCCTTTCCGACGACCCCGCGAACGAGCATTTCTTCGCCGCCGGCCGCCCCGGTCACGCGCTGTTCGACATCGCGGCCTATGTCGCCGCGCGGCTCGCCGCAGCGGGCGTCGGCACCGTCGCGATCGGGGGGCAAGATACCTGCGCCGAAGAGGATGCCTATTTCAGCTATCGCCGCGCCTGCCTGCGCGGCGAGACCGGCTATGGCCGGCAATTGTCGGTGATCGGCCTGGTGAAACCACGGACACCATAGGCTCGTCACCCCGGACTTGATCCGGGGTCCAGCTTGCTCGAGTAAGCGTGACGAGACGGTTTGGGGGGGAGCGATGACGCGCACACGGTTTTTCGGACTGGTCGGCGGCCTGATCGTCTTCCTCGTCATGCTCGCCTTGCCCGCACCCGAAGGCATGGGCCTGCCCGCGTGGCGCATCGCCGCGCTCACGCTACTGATGGCGGTCTGGTGGATGACCGAAGCGTTGCCGCTTACCGTCACCGCGCTGCTCCCGTTCCTCGTCACCCCTTTTGCGGGCGTGATGTCGGCGAAGGACATCGCCAACGAATATTATGACCCGATCCTGTTCCTGATCCTTGGCGGCGCCTTCCTCGCGCTCGCGATCGAACGCGTCGGCCTGCACCGCCGGCTGGCGCTCGCGCTGCTCAAACTGGCGCCGCCCACGCCGACCGGGCTGCTCTTTGCCTTCATGGGCGCGACCGCGATCCTGTCGATGCTGATCTCGAACACCTCGACGACCCTGATCATGGTGCCGATCGCGCTCGCGGTGCTGCGCGCGGGCGGGGTCGAAGCGGCCGAAACGCGCGGCTTCGCCGGCGCGGTGATGATGGGCATCGCCTTTTCGGCTTCGATCGGCGGGCTCGGCACGCTCGTCGGCAGCCCGACCAATGCGATCGCCGCGGGGCTCATCGAACGCGCACTCGGCCTGCACATCGGCTTCGCGACCTGGGCGCTCTACGGCATTCCCGTCGTCGCCCTGTCGGTCCCCGCCGCCTTGCTGATTCTCGCGCGCGTTCAGCGGCTTGCCGATCATCCCTTCGACGGCGCCGCCGCGTCGAAGGCGCTCGGACATCAGGCGATCTGGTCGACCGCCGAGCGCCGCGTCGTGCCGATCGTCGCGCTCGTCGTCGGACTGTGGATGCTTCAGCCGCTGCTCGAGCCGCTGGTGCCGAAGGGGGCGCTGACCGACGGCACCATCGCCGTCGCGGGCAGCCTGCTGCTCTTTGTTATCCCCGACGGCACCGGCCGCCCGCTCCTCGTCTGGAAGGAAGCCGACCGCGCGCCATGGGGCGTCATCATGCTCTTCGGCGGCGGCCTTGCGCTCGCCGCCTCGATCACCGCGAGCGGGCTGGCGGCGTGGCTCGGCAGCGTGCTGGCGCCGCTCGGGTCGATCCCGACCATCGCCCTCGCGGCGATCATCGTCGCACTGACGATATTGATCACCGAATTTGCGAGCAATGTCGCGACCGCGAGCGGCATCACCCCCGTGCTCGCCGCGCTGATCGCCGCGACCGGCGCCGATCCGATCCTGCTCGCCTTGCCCGTCGCGATGGCGGCGAGCTGGGGATTCATGCTCCCGTCGGGCACCGGGCCCAATGCGATCGCGTGGGCGACCGAGCATATCGCGCTGCCGCGGATGCTGACCGCAGGGCTGGCGCTCGACATCATCGGCGTGCCGCTGCTCATCGGAACGATCTGGATCATCGCATCGTTGGGGTGACGGGCGGGGCGAAGCGCGCTAGTTACAGCGGAAACTAAATCAGCTTTCGAGGAACCCCATGCCCACTATCGACAACAACGAACTCACCGGCGCGCCCGTTCGCCGCAAGCCCAAGCAGGACGTCACCGAAATCGGCGGACACCCGCTCTCTCCCTCGACCTTGATGATGGGCTATGGCTACGACCCGATGCTGTCCGAAGGCTCGCTGAAACCGCCGATCTTCCTCACCTCGACCTTCGCCTTCGAAAGCGCCGCCGCGGGCAAGCGCCACTTCGAAGGGATCACAGGCAAGCGCCCCGGCGGCGCCGAAGGCCTCGTCTATTCGCGTTTCAACGGCCCGAATCAGGAGATATTGGAGGCGCGGCTCGGCGTCTGGGAAAAGGCCGAGGATGCGCTCGTCTTTTCGAGCGGCATGTCGGCGATCGCGACCCTGCTTCTCGCCCACGTCAGCATGAACGACGTCATCGTCCATTCGGGGCCGCTCTATGCCGCGACCGAGACGTTGATCGCGCGCATCCTGTCGCGCTTCGGCGCTTCCTACGTCGATTTCCCCGCCGAAGCCTCGCGCGACGAAATCGATGCGATTCTGGCGCGCGCGAAGGAAATGGCGGAACGGCAGGGCGGCAAGGTCGCGATGGTCTATCTCGAAAGCCCCGCGAACCCGACCAACGCGCTCGTCGATGTGCAGGCGATGCGCGCCGCGGTCGAGGCCGCGTTCGACGCCGACGCGCGCCCGCCGATCGCGATCGACAACACCTTCCTCGGCCCGCTCTGGTCCGCCCCGCTCCAGCACGGCGCCGACATCGTGCTCTACAGCCTGACCAAATATGCGGGCGGCCACAGCGATCTCGTCGCCGGCGGCGTGCTCGGCTCGAAGCATTGGCTCGGCCCGATCCGCATGATGCGCAACACCATCGGCACCATCTGCGATCCCAATACCGCATGGATGCTGCTGCGCAGCCTCGAGACCGTCGAACTGCGCATGACCCGCGCCGGCGAGAATGCCGAAAAGGTCTGCGCCTTTCTGCGCGACCATCCGAAGGTCGAGGGGCTCGGCTATCTCGGCTTTCTGAAGGACGGGCCGCAAAAGGATGTGTTCGACCGCCATTGCACCGGCGCCGGATCGACCTTCTCGCTGTTCGTCAAGGGCGGCGAGGAAGAGAGTTTCCGCTTCCTCGACGCGCTCAAGATCGCCAAGCTCGCGGTCAGCCTCGGCGGCACCGAAACGCTCGCGAGCCATCCCGCGGCGATGACCCACCTCTCCGTCCCCGACGAACGCAAGAAGGCGCTCGGCATCACCGACAATCTCGTGCGCATCTCGATCGGGATCGAGAATGCCGACGATCTGATCGCCGATTTCGACCAGGCGCTGGCGGCGGTATAGGGTTTCGGTTGGCAAGCGACGGCTTCAGGCGGTGCGGCCGTAAGAGAAGAGCAAGCCCCTCCCCTTCAGGGGAGGGGCAACGAAGACTTGGCAGTCCTGAGCTTGCCGGCCCTGTACCCTATTTCCGCCGCCGCCAGTCCACGACCTGCCACCCCATTTGCGGCGCCAGCCGCTTCAGCTTGCGCGACGGCGTCGTTGCGATCGCTTCGTCGGCGAAGCGCAGCATCGGATGGTCGGAGACATGGTCCGAATAGGCGCGGATATGCGCACCCTCGCGGGTGATCGCATTGTCGGAGAGCCAGCCGCCGATGCGCGCGAACTTCGCCTCGCCATAGCAATTGTCGCCCGACAGGCGCGCGTGGATATGGTCGTCGCCATCGGGCTCGTCGAGCCGCGTCGCGAGCACGTCGTCGATCCCCAGCCGCCGCGCGATCGCATCGACATAGAGGTGGAACGACGCGGTCGCGAGGAGCAGCCGATATCCCGCCGCGCGGTCGGCGGCGATCTGTTCGAGCGCCGCTTCATGCAGGCCCCGCGCAACGACCTGATCGGCATAGCTTTCGGCGAGCGGCGCGATTTCGGCGCGGCTGAAGCGCTTGCCGACGAGTAGCCGCAGGTTGATCGCCTTGAGCTGCGAGCGATCGATCAGCCGCAAGGCATAGGCGAGCCCCGCCAGCCCGACGAGCGGCAGCAACAACAGCCGCCATTGCTGGCGCCGCCGCGCGACGTGCATCAAGAAACCGCTATAGGTGCCCGCCCGCGTGATCGTGCGGTCCATGTCGTACATCGCCACGCGGTGGGCATAATCGGGCGCGCCGGGCTCGGTCATCGCGCGCCTCTTACCGCTGCGGCGCCACGCGGCCAAGGCTTCGCAGCGATGCCACGGATTCGCTTGAGCTTATTTGGTAAATCCTCCAAGGTCCGCGCGATGGCGGCCAAGGCGGATTTCGAAACGAGCGATGGCGCCGGGGGTGCCGAGGTGCGCTTCACCGGGCGGCTGACGCTCGCCCGCCTCGGCGACCTCCCCGCGCGGCTCGATGCGCTCGGCCCGATCGCGACGCTCGATCTGTCGGGGGTCGAGCGGATCGATACCGTCGGCGCGTGGATCGTCACGCGCACCGCGAACGCGCACGACGCCCGGATCGCAGGCGCCAGCAAGGATGCGAAGCGCCTTCTGCAAGCGCTCGCCGACGACAAGAGCGAATATCGCGTCCACGGCGACCGCCGTCCGATGTGGGCGCGGATGCTCGACCAGCTCGGCACCGCCAGCCTTGGCATCTGGCGGGAGCTTGTCGGGATCATCGATTTCTTCGGTGCAATGCTCATCGCGCTTGTCATCCAGATACGCGCACGCCGCCGTATTCGCTGGCATGCGATCGTCACGCGGTTCCAAGCGGTCGGCGTCGATGCGCTGCCGATCATCGGGCTGATGAGCTTTCTGATCGGGATCGTCATCGCGCAGCAGGGGGCGGTCCAGCTCGAACAATTCGGGCTCGATGTCTTCACGATCAACCTCGTCGGGCGCGCCTCGATCCGTGAGCTTGGCCTGTTGATGACGGCGATCATGGTCGCCGGTCGCTCGGGATCGGCCTTTGCGGCGCAGATCGGTACGATGAAGCTGACCGAAGAGGTCGATGCGATGCGGACGATCGGCGTGTCGCCGATGGAAGCGATCGTCCTGCCGCGCGTCGCAGCCTCGACGATCGTCATGCCGCTGCTCGGCTTTTACGCCAGCATCTGCGCGATCGCCGGCGGCGGCGTCTTTTCGTGGATCGGGCTCGACATCCCGCCACTCACCTATATCCAGCGGCTGCGCGAAATCATCCCGATGACCGATTTCTGGGCGATGCTGATCAAGGCGCCGGTGTTCGGCATATTGATCGGCGTCACCGGCTGCTATTCGGGAATGCAGGTGCGTCAGAACGCCGAAGAAGTCGGCCGCCGCACGACCTCGGCCGTTGTCGCCGCGATCTTCCTCGTCATCGTCCTCGACGCCTTCTTCGCCGTCTTCTTTTCATCGATCGGATGGAATTGATGAGCGAGGAAGAGGAACAGGCCGAAATCCGCGAAGAGCTCGCGGCCGCCGAAGCGGTGCGGCCCGAGGATTTCGACGTCGCGATCCGCGTGCGCGGGCTCGTCAACCAGTTCGGCGACGCGGTGGTCCACGACCATCTCGACCTCGATGTGCGCTCGGGCGAGATTTTAGGCGTCGTCGGCGGCTCGGGCACCGGCAAATCGGTGCTGATGCGCTCGATCGTCGGGCTCCAGATCCCGCAGGCGGGCGAGATCGAAGTCTATGGCAAGTCGCTCGACACGATCACCGACGAAGAGGAATCGCGCGATCTGCGCCGCCGCTGGGGGGTGATGTTTCAGGGCGGCGCGCTGTTCTCGACGCTCAGCGTCGCCGAGAATATCCAGGTTCCTTTGCGCGAATATTATCCGCGGATCGACCAGCAACTGCTCGACGAAATCGCCGCCTACAAGGTCGCGATGGTCGGCCTGCCGCCCGACGCCGGCCCCAAATATCCCGCCGAGCTGTCGGGGGGCATGGTGAAGCGCGCCGGCCTTGCCCGCGCGCTTGCGCTCGACCCCGCGCTGCTCTTCCTCGACGAGCCGACCGCGGGGCTCGACCCGATCGGCGCCGCCAAGTTCGACGAGCTGATCCGCGAGCTCGCCGACACGATGGGGCTCACCGTCTTCCTGATCACCCACGACCTCGACTCGCTCTATGCGACGTGCGACCGCGTCGCGGTGCTCGCCGAAAAGAAGGTGATCGCGGTCGGCACGATCCCCGAACTGCTTGCCACCGAGCACCCGTGGATACAGGAGTATTTCAACGGGCCGCGCGGCCGCGCAGCGGCTGGATGCAACCAAATTGCCGAGCGGCGATAGGAAAAGCTGATGGAAACACGCTCGAACAATGTGCTGGTGGGTGCCTTCGTGCTCCTCTTCACCGCCGCACTCGCGATCTTCGTCATCTGGATGGCGAACGACAGCGGCGGCGCGAAGCGCGAGTATGACATCTTCTTCAAGCAATCGGTCGACGGACTGAGCAAGGGTGCCCAGGTCCAGTTTTCGGGCGTTCCCGTCGGGCAAGTTACCCAGATCGAGCTGTGGCGCGACGACCCGCAATTCGTCCGCGTGCGCATCGAGGTCGAAGAGCGCGTCCCGATTCTGCAAGGCACCACTGCCGCGCTCGAGGGCGTCGGCTTCACCGGCGTTTCGCAGATCGCGCTCGACGGCGCGGTCAAGGGCGCCCCGCCGATCACCGACAAGGGGCCGGCCGGAAAGCCGGTGATTCCCAACCGCGTCGGCGGTCTCGGCGAGATCCTCAACACCGCACCGCAGTTGCTTCAGCGATTGTCGACGCTCACCGAACGCCTCGCCGAGCTCGCCGACGACGAGAACCAGGCGAGTATTCGCGGCATTTTGAAGAATGTCGAACAATCGACCGCAGTGCTTGCCCGCAACGGCCCAGCGCTCGAAAAGGCGCTCGCCGATACCCGGGTCGCGATCCAGCAGACGGGCAACGCCGCGGAGCAGATCGGCAACCTCGCCGCATCGGCGCAGGGGACGATCGACCGCAACGTCGATCCCGCGATGCGCAACCTGCGCGATACGCTCGCCTCCGCCAACGAATCGATGAAAACACTCGAAGGCGCGATCGCCGATGCGCGGCCGGGTCTCCAAACCTTCAGCCAGACGACGATTCCCGAAGCCAATGCGCTGATCCGCGACCTGCGCCGCACCTCCTCCTCGCTCTCGAGCCTGACCGACAAGCTCGATCAGCAGGGCGCGGGCGCGGTGATCGGCGGCAGCAAGCTGCCCGACTATAAACCATGAGGTATCCGACCATGCTTCGCCGCCTGCCCGCCACGCTGCTCGCCGCTTTTGGCGCCGCGACGCTGTCCGCCTGTGTCAGCTTCGGCAGCAAGCCGCCGCCCTTCCTCCTGACCCTCGATGCCGACGCTGCCCCCGCGGCGGGTCAGGCGCGCACCGCGGGCGAGGATCAGGCGCTGACCATCCTGATCCCAACTGCGCCGCAAAAGCTGCGGACCCAGCGCATCCCGGTGCAGCAGGACGACGCCAGCGTCGCCTATGTCAAGGACGCACAGTGGGTCGAAGCGCCGCAGCGCCTGTTCCAGCGGCTGCTCTCCGAGACCGTCGCCGCGCGCACCAGCCGCGTGATCCTCGACGAAGGGCAATATCTGACCGCGCCCGGCGAACAGCTCGCGGGACAATTGGTGGAGTTCGGCGTCGACGAGGCAACGAACGAGGCGGTCGTCGTCTATCAGGCGATGCTCGTCGATGCCGGCGGCAAGAATGTCACCCAGCGCCGCTTCGAGGCGCGCGAGCCGATCGGCGGCAAGATCGAGGCGAAGCCGGTCGGGACGGCGCTCACCACCGCCGCGAACCGGGTCGCGGGCGATGTCGCGGGGTGGCTCGCGGGCTGACGCCCGTCTCCGCCCGTCCCTTGCCATTTCCTGCCGCCGCACCTAGATGCGCCGCACGGCTTTCCAAGCCAGATGCAGCGCCTCTTTCCGGGTTTCCGGCCTGCACATCCCGACGAGCCCGCCGACTGGAAGGGCTCGCATATGGGATGGATCATCCTCGCTATCGCCGTTTTTACCGAAATCATCTGGGCGCTCAGCCTCAAATGGGCCGCAACGCAAGGGACGTGGCAGGCGTCCGCCGTGCCCGTATCGCTGAGCTTCCTCAACATGGCGCTACTCGCCTTTGCGATGCGCGATATTTCGGCGGGCACCGCCTATGCGATCTGGACTGGCCTCGGCGCGGTCGGGGTCATCGTCGGCGGCGTGATCCTGTTCGGTGAGAAGGTGAGCGCGGTGCAGGTCGGTTTCATGGCGCTGATCGTCGTCGGCGTGGTGGGAACGAAGCTGTTCGCGGCAAGCTGAAGCCGCGCGGCCGGTAGCGAGCGAAAGCTGCCGTCAGGCCATCACAAGATTCGCGCAGAGGCGCAGAGAACGCAGAGGGCCAGCGTGAAAATCTCTGCGTTCTCTGCGCCTCTGCGCGAAATGTTTGGAAGGCGGCATCCGACCGGAAGCTGCCCTATCGATCCTCGTCACCCCGGACTTGATCCGGGGTCCATGACTTCGGCGCTGCTATGGATCCCGGATCAAGTCCGGGATGACGAAAGGAATATCTGCATATCTCGGTGATCCCCGGCGAAGGCCGGGGTCCATGCGTCAGGCGCGGCGCTTGCCCGCTGGACCCCGGCCTTCGCCGGGGATCACCTTATGATGCCGTCTGATCGGCCGCTCCCGACCCGCTAGTTGCCGTTGGCATCCACTTCAAAAACTGCCGACTTCCCTCGGCTAGTCGGTTCCCAACCCGCTGCCAGAGCCGCCCTAACCCCATTCGCGATAATCACCCCGTTGACTTGCGGACGCCGCAATTGAGGTTGCAGCGCCGAGCGGCGGGCTGATGGCATTGGAAATTCCAACAAAGCCTCACGCGGCGCATCCGCTTGGCGCAGGCTGACAACCATGCCACGCCAGCCGTCGACTGTGCACCATTGCGGCTCCCGCTCGATGGCCCAATAATACCCATGACCATCAACTTCAATCTGGCCGGATAGATTACGCTTTGCAGGCATTTCCGAAGACTAGCACGGCGACGTCCGCTTTCCACCCCAAGCCGGACATCCGCCGCAAAAAACCGCTGTCCTACATCATTCGGCTGTGCCAGCCTTCGTTTCGGCTCTTTCGATAGGTGGATAAAAGCGGTCACCGCCCGGCTTTACGGATGCGGGCAGGAACCGGCGCGACAGGTTCGGCGAATGCGACCCATGGGCGGCTGCACAAGGCTGACCTTTGCTGAACTTTGCAACGACGACGCCAGCCGGTCGCTCGCTACCCCATCAAACTCTTCGACGCCTGCTCGGTCGTGTCGCGCGACAGGCCGGGCTGGGCGAGGATGCGCTCGAGTTCGGCCTTCATCAGCGCCTGTCGCGCGACGTCGAAGCGTTTCCAGCGGCCGAGCGGCGGAATCATCCGCGCCGCGGTCTGCGGGTTCTTTGGATCGAGCGCGATGACGAGGTCGGCGAGCAGGCGATAGCCCGCGCCGTCGGACTGGTGGAACGCCGCCTGGTTCGCGGCGAAGGCGCCGTAAAGCGAGCGCACGCGATTGGGGTTGGCAAGCGTGAAGTCGGGATGCTGCGCGAGGGCGGCGACCGCGGCGACGGTGTCGCTGCGCAGCGACCACGCCTGCACCTGAAACCATTTGTCGAGCACCAGCGGGTCGTCGCGATAGCGCTGGTAGAAGATGTCGAGCGCGTGGGCGCGTTCATCGCTGTCGTTATGCGCGAGCGTCGCGAGCGCCGCCTGCCGCTCGGTCATCCCGTCGGCGTTCGAGAAGATGTCGAACGCCAGCGCCGGCACATCATCCCTTCCGGTCGCCGCGAGATAGGCGAGCGCGACGCCGCGCAGGCGCCGACGCCCCTTGGCGTCGGGCGTCAGGTCGGGCGCCGCGGGCGCCGCAGCGGTCAGGATCGCGCGCCATTCCTTTTCCAGCGCGTCCCCGATCGCCGCCTGCAGCGCCATGCGCGCGCCGCGGATCGCATCGGGATCGACGGTCACCATCTGGTCGCCGATGAACGCCTCGCTCGGCAACAGCACTGCCTCGGCGACGAAAGCCGGATCGTTCGCGGCACCCGAGAGCGTCTGCGCCACCGCGCCGACCACCGCGTCGCGGTCGCCCGCCTCGCCCGACACCGCCGCTACCAGCGTGTCGAGCATCAACTGCTGGAGCGCTTCGTAGCGCGCAAACGGATCGTCGTCGTGCGCCGCGAGCCACGCGAGCTCGCCCGGCGCGCGCTCATAATCGACGATCACCGGGGCCGAGAAGTCGCGGTTGACCGACAGCGCCGGCCGCGCGGAAAAGCGACCGAGCGGCACGCGCTGCGCCGCCTCGGTCAAGGTGACGAGCGTATCGGGCAGCGCCGCGTCGCTGCCGTCCATCGCGAAGGCCGCGAGCCGCAGCGGCATCATCATCGGTGCCTTGGCGGGCTGGCCCGGCGTCGGGGGCACCGCCTGAACGACGTCGAGGAACCATTCCCCCTCTTCCTGCACCAGCGTCATATGCAGTTTCGGCGTTCCGGCCTGCTCGTACCAACGGCGGAATTGGGCGAGGTCGATGCCGCCGCCCTCTTCCATCGCGCGCACGAAATCCTCGCAGGTCGCGGCCTCGCCGTCGTGGCGCGCGAAATAGAGGTCCGTGCCCTTGCGGAAGCGCTCGGGGCCGAGCAGGGTTGCGATCATGCGGATCACCTCGGCGCCCTTGTTATAGACGGTCGCGGTGTAGAAGTTGGAGATTTCCTGATAGCTGTCGGGGCGGATCGGATGCGCGAGCGGCCCCGCGTCCTCCGGGAATTGCGCCGCGCGCAGCACGCGCACATCCTCGATCCGCTTGACTGCGGGCGAGCCCATTGCCGCCGAAAAGCTCTGGTCGCGATAGACGGTGAAGCCCTCTTTCAGCGACAGCTGGAACCAGTCGCGACAGGTGACGCGGTTGCCCGACCAGTTGTGGAAATATTCGTGCGCGACGACGCCCTCGACCCCGTCATAATCCATATCGGTCGCAGTGTCGGGATCGGCGAGGATGTAACGGGTGTTGAAGATATTCAGCCCCTTGTTCTCCATCGCCCCCATGTTGAAATCGCTGACTGCGACGATGTTGAAGCGGTCGAGGTCATACTCGCGACCATAGACCTCCTCGTCCCACTTCATGCTGTGCTTGAGCGCCGCCATCGCGTGATGCGTGCGATCGACATCTCCCGCGCGCACCCAGATGCCGAGATCGACCTTGCGGCCCGACATCGTCGTGAAGCTGTCGCGGTTGACGACGAGGTCGCCGGCGACGAGCGCAAAGAGGTAGGAGGGTTTCGGCCACGGATCTTCCCACAGCGCCCAATGCGTTCCCTCGTCGCCCTCGCCCGACGCGATGCAATTGCCGTTCGAGAGCAGGATCGGGAAGCGCGCCTTGTCGCCCGCCATCCGCACCTTGTAGCGGCTGAGGACGTCGGGGCGGTCGGGGTGGAAGGTGATGCGGCGGAACCCCTCGGCCTCGCACTGGGTGCAGAGCATCCCGCCCGAGGCATAGAGGCCCATCAGCTGAGTATTGGTCGCGGGATTGATCAGCGTATCGACCTCGACCGTCGCGGCGAGGCGGTCGCCGAGATCGACGAGGAGGTCGCTGCCCTCCATGCGCCAGTCGTTCCATACCGCGCCATCGACGCGTATCTCGGCCGGGGTCAGCCCGTCGCCGCGCAGCAGCATCGGCACCGGAGTATCGGCCGCCCGCGCAGCCGACAGCGCCGCGGTGACGCGCGTTTCCTCGATCCCGAGCGCGAAATCGAGCGCGATGTCGGGGATCTGCCACTCGGGCGGGCGATAGTCGCCGCGATGGATGGTGACGGGGAGGGCGGGAGCGGAGGAAGCATCGGTCATGCGAATGATCTAGGCTTGGCGGCCGGCCTGCGCAATAAGGCCGCCGATGGGCAAGATGCTGATTTTCGGAATGGGCTATAGCGCCGGACATATCGCCGACCGCCTGCTCGCGCGCGGCTGGGACGTGACGGGCACGACGCGCGACGCGCGCGCGGGCACGATCGCCTTCGACGACGAGGCCGCGGTGCTCGCCGCGCTGCGATCGGCGACGCATATCCTGTCGTCGGTCCCGCCGTCGGACGGATGCGACCCGGTGCTCGCGCGCTACGGCGAAGCGGTGTCGCTCGCGCCGGCGCGCTGGCTCGGCTATCTTTCCTCCACGGGCGTATACGGCGATTGCGGCGGCGCGTGGGTCGATGAGAGCGCACCCGTCAAGGGCCGCCGCGAAGCGCGCAACGCTGCCGATGCCGCATGGGCCGCGCTGCGCGGGGACATGCGCATCTTTCGCCTTCCCGGCATCTATGGCCCCGGTCGCTCGATTCTCGACCGCATCGGCGAAGGCCGCGCGCACCGCATCGACCTGCCCAGGCAGGTATTCAGCCGCGTCCATGTCGACGACATAACGGGCGGCATCCTCGCCTCCTTCGCCGGGCCGCCGGGCACCTACAATCTGGCCGACGACGAACCCGCGCACCAGAACCGCCTCGTCGAATGGGGCTGCGCCATGCTCGGCGCGCCGCTGCCGCCGTTGCAGTCACTGGACGAAGCGGGCCTTTCTCCGGCCGCGCGCGCCTTCTATGCCGAGAACCGTCGCGTCGCCAACGGCAAGGCCAAGCGGCTGCTCGGCTGGAGGCCCCGGTTTCCGAGCTTTCGCGAGGGGCTTGCGGCCTGCCGCTAAAGCAGCACGTCGACGGTATGGATCAGCACCCCGACGAGCCCGCCGACGAGCGTGCCGTTGATGCGGATATATTGCAGGTCGGCGCCTACGGCATTTTCGAGCCGGTCGGTAATCGTCTTGGCGTCCCAGCCGCGGATCGTGTCCGACACGAGCCGCAGCGCGGTCTCGCCATAGCTGTCGACCACGCCGACCACTGCGCGGCGTGCATAGCGGTTGAGCGTGCGCTTGATGCCCGCATCCTCGCCGAGCATCGTCCCGAACTGGGTGATCAGCTCGCCAAGCCGGCCCGCGAGCATTGTTTCGGGATCGCGCGCGGCCTTTAGTAGCGCGCTACGCCCCTGTTCCCACAATCCGTCAAGCCAGCGCTTGACCGCCGGATTGTCGAGAAGTTCGGCCTGTACTCGCGCCACCTTTGCCTGCACTTCGGGATTTTCCTGCAGGTCGAGCGCGAGCTTTGCCAGCCCCTCCTCGACGCGCAGGCGGATCGGATGGTCGGGCTCGGCCGCCATGTCGGTCAGCAACTTGCCCAGCCCCTTGACGATGCGGTTGGCGATGCTTTCGTCGAGCCCCGTGAAGCGGACGATCGCGTTCGAATTGTCGTGCACCATCTGGTGGATCAGATGCTGGTTGAGGTCGAGCGTCTTCGACCCCCATTTGACCGCCGCGTCGAGCAGGGGCTGGTGCCGACCTTCGGCGAGTGCCGCCTGCAACGCCTGACCGAGCAGCGGTGCGAGGTCGAGTTCGCGCAGGCGGTCGGCAATCGCCGATTTGACCATGCCGCCCAGCCGCTTCTGGTCGAGCGCGCCCAGCGCGTCGGCGATCACCCGCGAGGCGCCACGCCGCAAGCGCCCGCCCCCTTCGGCCGGCTGCGACAGGAATTTGCCGACCGCGCCCGCGATGTCGACGTCCTGCATCTTGCGCGCGATCAGCCGCGGCAGCAGAAAATTGGTGAGCAGAAAGCGCGCGAGCGTGTCGCCGATCCGGTCCTTGTTGCGCGGGATGATCGCGGTGTGCGGAATCGGCAGGCCCATCGGGTGGCGGAACAGCGCAGTGACCGCGAACCAGTCGGCAAGCCCGCCGACCATCGCCGCCTCGGCAAAGGCGCGCACGAAACCGACCGCGGGGTGGAGGTTCTGAAAATATTTGGCGGTGACGAAGATCGCCGCCATCACGACGAGCAGTCCCGTCGCAACGACACGGATATTGAGCCCCCCGATCGGAAGCGCAATCCCCGCCCGCGAATAAGGGCCGCGCCCTTCGATCGACGGGGAAAGACGGTCGTTCATGTGCTTCAAATGGCGCGCCGCGCCAAAGGTTGCAACCGGCGCAGCCTCAAAGCTGCGCCGGTTGCACGGTTACTCCGCCGGATGCGGCACCGGATCGGCGTGCGGCTTCGTATCGTCGCCGGGCCGATAGGTGAGCAGGTTGCTCGAGAAGAAGCGGCCGAGCCGTTTCTCGATGCTGTCGGCGAGGCTGAAGCCCGCGGGCACGATCAGCAAGGTGAGCATCGTCGACAGGATCAGCCCGCCGATCACGACCACGCCCATCGGCGCGCGCCACGCCCCGTCGCCGGTCAGCGACATCGCGGTCGGCACCATGCCGGCGACCATCGCGACGGTGGTCATGATGATCGGCTGCGCGCGCTTGCGCCCCGCGTCGATCAGCGCCTCGACCTTGCCGATCCCCTTGTCCATTTCCTCGATCGCGAAGTCGACGAGCAGGATCGAGTTCTTCGCGACGATGCCGAGCAGCATCAGAAGGCCGATATAGACGGGCATCGAAATTTCCATGCCGGTCACGAGCAGGCCGAGCAGGCCGCCGAGCGGTGCGAGCAGCAGCGAAGACATGTTGACCAGCGGCGACAGGAAGCGGCGATAGAGCAGCACCAGCGTCGCAAAGACGAGCATCAGTCCCGAGACCACCGCGATCATGAAGTTCTGGATCATCTCGGCCTGCCACTTGGCGTCGCCCTGGATCACCTTGCGGATGCCCTGCGGCATATTCTTGACCGCAGGCAGCGCGTCGATCTTCGCCTGCGCGTCGCCGGTGACGAGGCCGGGTGCGAGGTCGGCGCCAATCACGATACGCCGCGTCTGGTTATAGCGGCGAAGCTCGGTCGGCCCCGAACCGAAGCCGATCTCGGCGACCGATTTCAGCGGCACCGTGCCGCCGTTCGCGGTCGGCACCGGCAGATTTTCCAGCGTCGCGAGGCTGCGGCGCGAATCTTCGGACAGCAGCACGCGTATCGGAATCTGGCGATCGGACAGCGAGAATTTCGCCGCATTCTGATCGATGTCGCCCAGCGTCGCGATGCGGATCGTCTGGCTGAGTGCGGCGGTCGTCACGCCGAGGTCGGCGGCAAGGTCGAGCCGCGGCTTGAGGATGATTTCGGGGCGCGGAATATCACCCTCGATCCGCGGCGCGCGGATTTCCTTCAGCCCCTTCATCTCTTCGACGATCTTCATCGCATGGTTCTGAAGCGCGACCGGATCGTCGCCGCCGATCACAAAGGTGATGTCGCGGCCCGAAAATCCGCCCGACTGGCTCTGAAACGACACGCGCGCGTCGGGAATGGCAGCCAGCTTGGGTTGCAGGCTGCGCTCCCAGTCGACGCTCGAAATCTCGCGATCCTTCTTGAGCGTCAGGAAGGCGTTCCCGCCGCCGACATTGACGTCATAGAAGGCGGTCTCGACCACGGGGCTGTCGTCGAGGATCGCCGAAATCTGCCGCGCAATGACTTCGCTCTGCTCAAGCGTCGAGCCCGGCGGCAGCTCATATTTGACCTGGCTATAATCGCTGTTCGTCGTCGGTTGGAACTGCTGCGGCAATTTAGCGAACAGCACGAGGCTCAGCACGAAGGCGCCGACGCCGATGCCGACAATCCACACGCGATGGTCGAACAGGCGCGCATAGGCCCGGCGGACCATATACTCGGACCACAGCGAAAAACTCCATTCGTGCATCCGGAACAGCCGGCTGCCGAGCCAAGCCAATATTCCAAACAAGACGGCAACCGACATGCATCCAGCCCAGAAAGTAGCGGCTTTTGCAATTGGCGCCAGCGGTCCAACCAGCCAGAAGAGCGAGCACAGCAAAGCGACAGCGGCTGCCGCCCACACGTAGGCCTTGATTATTGCTCGCAGCGGCGCACGGTTGATCCACACTGCCAGAGCCGCAAACAGAATAGCGACGAATTCACCAACCAAGAAGGCCATGATCGCCGTTAGCGGCATCAGAAGCATGAAGTGCAGAGCCGGATTCGGCGCGTCCTGCCCCGCGGGCACCGGCTGGAAATATTGGACGATCGACATGATCACGGCCAAGCCCGCAACCACGATCCCCGGCGCCATGAAGGCCAGCCGCGTCGGCACCGCATCATAGCGCGCGCGCACCGCCTTGTGCTTGCTGCTGTTGAGCGTCCAGCCGAGCACGCGCTCATAGCGGTCGATCCACGGCCCTTCGGCGTGGCTCTGTTCGCCCTGAGCCGACAGGAAATAGGCCGCGATCATCGGGGTGATCATGCGCGCGACGGCGAGGCTCATCAGCACCGCGAAGACCACCGTCATGCCGAACTGGATGAAGAATTGCCCCGACACGCCGGGCATCAGCGCGACGGGCAGGAACACCGCGACGATCGACATCGTCGTCGCGACGACCGCGAGGCCGATCTCGTCGGCGGCGTCGATCGCCGCCTGATAGGCGGTCTTGCCCATGCGCATGTGGCGTACGATATTCTCGATCTCGACGATCGCGTCATCGACGAGCACGCCGGCCACGAGGCTCAAGGCAAGCAGCGACAGCCCGTTGAGCGAAAAACCCATCAACTCCATGAACCAGAAGGTCGGGATTGCCGACAGCGGGATCGCCATCGCGCTGATCAAGGTCGCGCGCCAGTCGCGCAGGAACAGGAAGACGACGACGACCGCGAGCACCGCGCCCTCGATCATCGCTTCCATCGAACTGCGATACTGTTCCTTGGTATATTCGGTGCGGGTGAAGAGGATCTTGAACTTCACCTTGGGGTTGTTCTTCTGGATCTCGTCGAGCTTCTTCATCGCCGCGTCGTGCACGGTGACGTCGGACGCGCCCTTCGCCTTTTCGATCGAAAAGGACAGCACCTGTCGTCCGCCGATCTTGGCGAGGTTGCGCTGTTCGGCGAAACCGTCGGAGACGCGCGCGACGTCGGACAGGCGGATCGTGCGGCCATTGCCGATCGAGATGCGCGTCTGCCCCAGCTCATAGGCGCTGCCGGCGTTGCCGAGCACGCGCACCGCCTGTTCGGAGCCCGCGATTTCGGTGCGTCCGCCCGCGGCGTTGACGTTCACCTGCCGCAGCTGCTGGTTCACCTGGCTCGCGGTCAAGCCATAGCTTTGCATGCGCGCCGGATCGAGGATGACCCGGATTTCGCGATCGACACCGCCCGATCGGCTGACCTGCGCCATGCCGGGGATCGACAGCAATTCCTTCGCCACTGTGTTATCGACGAACCAGCTGAGCTGCTCGAGCGTCATGTCGGCGGCTTCGACCGAAAAATAGGTGATCGGCCCGCCGGCGATGTCGACGCGCATGATCTGCGGTTCGAGGATACCTTCCGGCAGCTCGCTGCGGATCTGCGACACCGCCTGATTGACGTCGTTGTAGGCGCGGTCGATCGGTGTGCCGATCGCGAATTGCACAAAGGTTCTGCTGCTGCCCTCGCTGACATACGAGGACATTTCATCGACCCCGCTCACCCCGCGAACCGCCGCTTCGACGCGCTGCGTCACCTGCGTTTCGAGCTCGGTCGGCGCCGCGCCGGGCTGCACGACGATCACCTGCACCGCCGGAAACTCGACGTCGGGGTTGTCGTTGACGTCCATCCGGTTGAAGCTCACCAGACCCGCGAGCAACAGCAGGATGAACAGCACGATCGGCGGGACCGGGTTGCGGATGCACCAGGCGGAGATATTGCGAAAATTCATGGATCAAACGCCTCTGTGCAGTGCCGGTGCGATTATTTCGATGCCTTCTGGACGACGGGCTTCACCTTGTCGCCGGGGTTGAGGAAGGCGCCCGCGAGCACGACCACCCTCTCCTGCCCCGTCAGGCCCGACGCGATCGAGACGCCGTCGTCGGTGACGGTGCCGACCTTCACCGGCTTCTGCTCGATCTTGTTGTCCTTATTGACGATCAGGACATAATTGCCCTGCGGACCGCTCTGCACCGCGCTTTCGGGAAGCAGCGGCGCTTCGTCGGCACCGGCGATCAGCCGCGCATCGGCGAAGCCGCCGGGACGCAGCGCCTTGCTATAGGGCACCGCAATGCGCACCGTGCCCTGCCGCGTGTCGGGGTTGATCACCGGCGACACCTGCCACACCTGCCCCGCGATCTGCAGATTGGTGCCGACCGGCGTGACCACCGCGCGGGTGCCCACCGAAACGCGCTGCAGATCGGAATCGGCGAGCTGCGCGAGCATTTCCATCTCGCCGCCCTTGGCCATGCGGAAGAGCACGCCGCTACCGGCGCCGACGACCTGCCCGGGCTCGACCTGACGCGTCAGGACGAGACCCGCCGCGGGTGCGACGATATTGAGCCGCCCGTTGCGCGCGACCGCCTCCTGATATTGCGCCTGCGCGACGCGAACGCGCGCCTGCGCGGCGTCGCGGGTGGCGCGCTTGCGATCGATATCGGCCTTCGAAACGAAGCCGCGCGCGACGAGCGCCTGCGCGCGGTCGAGTTCGGACTGCGCGAGTTCGGCATCGGCCTGCGCGACGCGGATCGACGCCGCGAGGCTAGCCGCCTGCTGCGACTGGACCGAGCGGTCGATCACCGCAAGCGGCTGGCCCGCGCCGACCCACTGGCCGGGTTCGACGAGCACGCTCACCACCTGCCCGCCCTCGCCCGCGACGCCGACGGGCATTTCGCGCCGCGCGGCGATCGAGCCATTGGCGGCGATCGCTGCCTGCACCGACTGCTGGCCCGGAATCATCACGGTGATCGTGGGAACGCTCGCGCCGTCCTTTTCGCCCGCGGCGCCGCCCGCCGTCGCGGTATCGCCGCCCTTAGCCGCCGAGAAGGCATACCACGCCGCCGCGAGGATCAGCGCCACCAGGACGAGGCCGATGATCAGCCGCATCCGCTTGCGGCGATTGTCCGCCGCCTCGTAGCTTTCGGCCTCTTCGTAAAAGCTCTGGGTCGAACCCGCCACGCTGTCCATCGCATCCACTTTCCGCTCGTAGTTCATACCCGCATTCCTTTCTGCCGCTTTCGGCAGCCGGAACCCCGATCGCCCTGCGACCCCGCCCCCACACGGTACGACGAGACCTCTGGAAATCCTCGAAGGTGTATTACCGAATTAAATCACCCCTGACAAGGGGAAACGCGAGGCGTCTACAGCGCCTCCGCCCAAAGCCTCGGGGCGCCGTTCATAAGCCTTTTCGTCAGCCCTTTCCAGCGTGCTGGACGTAAAAAAGGACGACCGGCCTTTCGCCGGTCGCCCGTTGCTTCGGTGGGCCGCGAAGGCCCCAGCGACCTTGAACCTAGCGCACCCGGCCGCGACGGATCAGGTTGACGACGGCCAGCAGGATGATCGCGCCAAGAAAGGCGGTCAGCAGTGTCATCGGATCGTACCACGCGCCGTCGGACATCTTCCCCCCTTGTAGCCAACGACCCAAAAGGAAGCGGCCCAGAATCGAGCCGACGCAACCGACGATGATGTTGAGGAATATGCCTTGCTGCGCATCGGTGCGCATCACGATGCTCGCCAGCCAGCCGATGATGCCGCCCACGATGAGTGCCATTATGAAATCAAGCATGTCCGTGACCCCCTACGATCGATGGTACCGCCCGCCATTGCGGACGGGGCAATGCTAAAACAGATCGTCTGATTTACCTAGCGGAATGGCGGCAGCGCCGGGCCGCTGCCGCCATCCGGTCCGCCTTGCGGACGCGCAATCCTTAGCGCACGCGCCCGCGCCGCACGAGATTCACGATCGCCAGAAGGATGAGCGCCCCGACGAGCGACGCGAGAAAGCTGTAGAGGGTAATGCCCGCATTGATCGAGCCGCCGAGCAGCAAGCCGCCGATGAATGCGCCGACAATACCGACGACGATGTTGAGGAGGATGCCCTGCTGTGCATCGGTGCGCATGATGATGCTGGCGAGCCAGCCGACAATCCCGCCGATGATAAGCCAGATGATGATACCCATAGTATTGCTCCCTTTGTTGCACCGGAGCGATGGGCGCGCGACGCGTGCTTTCGCAAACGCCCGGTCGCTTCCGACCATCGTTTCGCCGATGCCAGCACAATGCCACAATGAAGCAAAAGGTTCCCGGCCGCACCGCGAGCGATCCGGCCGGGAGAGTGGGATCAGTTCCGGTCGGGGAACTGCTCCGGGTCGCAAGGCCGGGCATAGGATGCGATCGGCGACCGCGATGTGACCGCGATCACAGAGCCGGGATTTTCGGGAAGGGATCCGACGGCTGCGCGCATACGAAATGGGGGCCGGCATCGCTGCCAACCCCCACTATCCGGAATTTGCGCTAGGCTTCTCTGCTTCGGGTCATCCCGGTCCGCTTCTCTTGCGATCGGCGGCCCGCAAAACGATCCGTCGCGGTAGCAGGCAACGCAGTCCGGCGACGGTTTGGTCGGCCCCCTTGCGGGGGCCGGCCGCACCTGAAAAGCCCTTCATCATCTTGTCCGAGCGTCTGCCGAAGCACACAATCTTCAAAAGCGATGGACTGCTTTTCATCCGATCGGGTCGGTTGCAACTCGTGGGAATTGCGGCCTTCCGTGATCGGCTATCGGTCCGTTTCCTCGTCGATCCGTTCCGTTTCAATCGGGCTGGTCTTGCAACGAGCCTTCCTGTCCCGGGGGTTCGACGTCTCTGCCGTCCCGATGACTTGAAGCTGTCACGAAGCAGGACGCTCGCCAACAAAAAAGCGCGCGAAACCGCGCGCGGTTGTGGATAAGTCGGGCATTAGCAATTTGGCTTTGCTGCGCAGCATTTTTGTAACGCCGCCGCAACATTTTCGGATTCGAATCTTGGCCCGAGCCAGCCCGCGCGGAACTTCGACTCGGGTCAATAGTCGCGACTCGGAATTACGCCCGCCCCAAATCGCCCTTGCCCACGGTCCCCGACGCCATCTCGAGCATCCGGTCGAGGCTCTTCTTGGCGCCGAGGCGCAACTCCTCGTCCATCTCGATCCGGGGTTCGAGGTCGCGCAGCGCGACGTAGAGCTTTTCCATCGTGTTGAGCGCCATATACGGGCAGATGTTGCAGTTGCAGTTGCCGTCGGCGCCCGGCGCGCCGATGAACGTCTTTTCGGGCAACGCCTTTTCCATCTGGTGGATGATGTGCGGCTCGGTCGCCACGATCAGCGTGTCGCCGGGGAAGGTCTTGGCGAACCGCAGGATGCCGCTGGTCGAGCCGATATAGTCGGCATGATCGACGATATGCGCGGGGCATTCGGGATGCGCCGCGACGGGCGCGCCGGGGTGCTGGGCCTTCAGCTTCAGCAGTTCGGTCTCGCTGAACGCCTCGTGGACGATGCACACGCCGGGCCACAGCAGCATGTCGCGACCGAACTTGCGGTTGAGATAGCCGCCGAGGTGGCGGTCGGGGCCGAAGATGATCTTCTGATCCGCGGGGATCTGGCTGATGATCGTCTCGGCGCTCGACGAGGTGACGATGACGTCGGAGAGCGCCTTCACCGCCGCCGAGCAGTTGATGTAGGTCAGCGCGATATGGTCGGGGTGCGCTTCGCGGAAGCGTTTGAACTGTTCGGGCGGGCAGCTGTCCTCAAGGCTGCACCCTGCGTCCATGTCGGGCAGCACGACGATCTTTTCGGGCGACAGGATCTTCGCGGTCTCGGCCATGAATTTGACCCCGCAAAAGGCGATGACGTCGGCGTCGGTGTCGGCGGCCTTGCGCGACAGCTCGAGCGAGTCGCCAACGAAATCGGCGAGATCCTGAATCTCGGGCTTCTGGTAATAATGCGCGAGGATCACCGCATTGCGCTCCTTGCGCAGCCGGTCGATCTCGGCGCGCAGATCGAGGCCGGCGAGCGTTTCGCGGACGGGAGCAGTCATGGCTTTTCCTTATTTGGCCTTTGCCTTGGGCGCCCTCCTACACAGGGGGTTCCAAGAGGGCAATTCGGAACCTCAGCCGCCGGTCAGCCGCCCCGCGAGCGCCGCGACGGGAGGCGTCAGCGACAGTCCATAGATGGCGATGCGCGTCGCGATGACAACCCCCGCCACCGCCCGCGTCGCCGGATGAACGTGCCCGAGCGTGCGGCGATCGTGGAGCGCGACGATGCCGACCGCGAGCAATTGGCACAGCGCAACGGGAATGTCCGACCAGCCGATCATCAGCGGCATCGGCAGGATGCGTCCCAGAGCGGGCTCGAGGATGACGATCGTCGCGCCGATCATCAGCCGGCGATGCCAGTCGGTGCGGCGCCGGTTCCGGATCGCGGCGACCACCATCGCGCCGAAGACGAGCGCCTCGACCGTCGTCAGCGCGAGGAAATAGGGCGGCGTGAAGAAGGGCGGATAGCGGTGCAGCACCAGCGAGGCGACGCCGGCAAAGATGCCGAGCGCGACGATCAAGGCGGCAAGCCCCGCCGCGATCCAGCCAAGCCGCCGGTGCCGCGCCAGATCGCCGCGCATCACGAGCGTCGGCTGCGCGACCAGAACGCCGAGCCATGCGACCATCGCCAGCCCGTGCAGATGCACCCAGGGCGGGACGCGCGCCGGATCGACGTAGCCGCGCGCCGCGAATTGCAAAAAGCCGAAGAGAATGAAGACGGCGAGGCCGATCGCCATCCGCTGCCAGAACCGTTCCGCGCGCACCGCGCCCGCCACCGTCGCCATGCCCCACCCTCCTGATCCGAGATGGCGCTATTTACTCCAGTCGGCGCGTCACCGGAAGCCGGATTCAGCTGGCGGGCGTGCCCGCAAAACGCGCCGTGACGGTGGCATCGATCCCGGCGGCCTTCAGCGGCATGGCAAAGCTCTGTTCGACGGCGCTTCGCGCGGCGCCTTGCGCAAGCCGCATCGGGGTCGCGCCCTTCGCCTGCTTGACCAGTTCGGCCTGCGCGGCCTTGCGGTTCGCGGCGTCGAGCACCTCTTCGGCATTGGTCAGCGTCAGCAGGATTTCGCCGTCGCGAAACTCGCTGATCGCGTCGATGTCGATCTCTGGCCCGGCAAGCCGGAGCGGCGGCAAAGTGACGGTCAAGCTGCTGGTCGCCGCGTCCCAGTCGAGGTCCGATGGCTTGAGCTTCGCCAGATCGACCTCGTAGCGCACCGTGCCGGGCATGATCAGCGTCTTTTTGGCGCTGAGCCCCAGCCGGCTTTGGGTCGAGGTCACGACCGCGACATAGCGCGCGGTGAACGGGACGAGGACATTCTGCTCTTGCAACCCCTGCAGGCTCGCCGCGACGACAGTCTGCGGATCATAGCTTTTCTGCCACCCTTGCCATGCCCGCCAGCCCAGGAACAAGGCGAGCGCCAGAAGCGCCACGACGAGGATGCGAAAGACGCCGCGGGTCATGCGACCAACCTCCACGCGCCGTCGTGGCGAGCCACGCGCCCGCGCTGTTCGAGGTCGAGAAGGTGCGCGAGCACCGATCGCCCGGCAGCCCCCGTCAACCGCGGGTCGAGCCCCTTGTACATATGCTGCACCATATCGGGGATCATCGCCGTCCCGCGTTCGAGCTCGCGCAATATCTGGCGCTCGCGCTGCTTGCGATGGCCGAGCATTCCGCGCACGAGCTGGCGCGGTTTGGCGACGGCGGGGCCGTGCGCGGGATAATAGACGCGGTCGCTCCGCTCATAGAGTTTCGAAAGGCTCGCCATATAGGCCGCCATGTCACCGTCGGGCGGGCTGACGACGCTCGTCGACCACGCCATGACATGATCGCCGGTGAACAGCGCGCCGCTTTCGAGGAGCGCGAAGCAAAGGTGGTTCGAGGTGTGCCCCGGGGTCGCGACCGCTTCGAGCGTCCAGCCGTCGCCCGCAACGCGCTCGCCGTCGGAAAGGATGCGGTCGGGCGCATAGTCGGGGTCGAACGCCGAATCGGCGCGCGGGCCGTCGTCCTTGAGCACCAGCGGCGCGCAGCCGACGATCGGAGCGCCCGTCGCTTCCTTGAGCGGCGCGGCAGCGGGGCTGTGATCGCGATGCGTATGTGTGCAGAGGATCGCGGCGACGCGCTGCCCCTCGGTCGCGCGCAGGATAGCATCGACATGGCCCGTGCCGTTGGCGTCGGGCGGATCGCCGATGCTCATCCCCGATCCCGTCGGGCCGGGGTCGATCACCGCGACGTCGCGACCCGCGCCCACGATCCACGTTTGGGTGCCGGTGAAGGTATAGGGCGAGGGATTGGGCGCAAGCACGCGGCGCACGAGCGGCTCGTGCTGCTCGCACTCGCCGGCGCGGATCGTGTCGAGCCAGGGCTTTTCTTCGGTCACACGCCTCATGTGGCATCGCCGCCGCCAAAGAAAAAGGGGGTGCACAACGGAAAAGGGAGCGGGTGAATATCCCGCTCCCTTTCCCCGCCCCTGCCGCCGATCCCAACCGGGGACGTGGATCGGCGCTGTAAACCCGTCGGTTCCGCTATGGTTTCTGGTGCTCCATATCGGCGATCGCGCGGTCCATGTCGGCGACGACCTTTGCGCGCATCTCAACCGACAGCTGCGCCGACGTCTCCCCTTTCGCGAAGCGGTCGCGCGCTTTTTTGAGCGCGTCGATCTGACCCGAAAAATCGGCCTTGTCGCCGCAGCGGACCATCAGCACGCGGCTGTGTTTGTCGCCCTCGCGGTCATCGCGATCGACGATCGGCATCGCCTTTTGGCCGCCGCAGTTCGCAATCGCCATCGCCTTGCCATCCCTGGCGGTCCACGCCGCTTCGGGCGGCATCGGAGGCATCGGGGGCATCGGGGGCAGCGGCGCCAACGCGACACGGAATCTCTCGCGGCGCTTCGCCTCGAGCTTGTCGGCGATCGACTCGGCCTGCGCACCCGAAATACCCTGTTCGGTCAGGGTGGCGAGAATGTCCGCGCGCGACAGGCTGCCGGGGACGCGAAATTCCATGTGGCGAGCGTTGGGCCTGTCCTCGCCTCCGTCGTCGCGGACAACGACGCGCGTCACCTCGCGGCGCTCATCACCCTTCGCTTCATCGCCCTCGCGCGCGAAGATCATCGTCGAATAGGCCCCCTCGACCGCTTCGGGCGGAGCCGGTGGCGCTGGAGGCGCAGGCGGAGCGGGAATCTCGCCGACGGCGGGAGGTGCCGGCGGCGCGGGCGGCGCCGGAACATCCTGCGCTTGCGCTTCCGCCATGCCCGCCGGAACGAACGTCGCGGTCGCGGCGAGCACGCCAAGCGCGGCACCGCCAACGAGCAGGCGCCCGACGAGACCGCGCGTGCGCGAAATATCCTTTTGCATCAGCATCGTCAGTCTCTCCTGCAAATTGTCGTGCGAGGCCATCGGCGCGGCGAGCGCGAGGCGCGGCCCCACCGCGGTCTTCGCGATCGCGGTCGCATAGCTTGCCGTCCGCGCGCGCCGTTCGCCTGTCGCCGCCGCCATCGTCAGCACGCGCGCGTCGCACGCCGCCTCCTGATCGAAGCGGAAGGCCCGCAGCGCGCGCCAGGCGAAGGGGTTGAACCATTGCGTCGCGAGCATCAGTAGCGCCGCGGCGTTCGCCCACAGGTCGCCGTGCCGGTGGTGCGCCAGCTCGTGGTCGATGGCCAGCGCCCGCTCGTCGGCGGCATAGCGCGCGAAAAAATCGCGCGGCACCGCGATGAAGCGGCGCCACAGACCAAAGGCGACCGGCCCGTCGACCGCATCGGTCATCACGAGCCGGATCGACCCGAGCGGCTCGAGATCGGCGCCCCCCGCCATGACCTCCGCCTTGAACCGGCGATGCGCGGCCAGCGCCCGCGCGAGAACGAACAGCGTGCCCGCAAGCCAAAGCGTGAAGAGCAGCGGCAGGGCATCGGTAGAGGTCCAGCTCGCGTCCGGCGCGGTCGCCGGGGTCGCCATCCCCTGCGCCGAGTCGGCCATTTCGATCAGCACCACATCGGTGGGGACCGCCGCCGCAGCGGGCGCCGCTGCCGGGTCGCCGAAGGGCAGCGGCGGCAGCGCGAGACGGAGCGCGGGGATCGCCCAGAGCGCATAGGTCAGCCCTGGCCCGAAGCGCCGCGCAAAGGGCTTGCGGATGGCGAGCACCGCGATCGTCAACAGCGCGGTCGCGATCAGCGTGTCGCCCCAGACCTGCAGCAGCGTCGCGGCGCTCATGACTTAAGCCTCCGCAGCAGCGCCTCGATTTCTTCGATGTCGGCTTCGGACAGCGCCTCGCGCTCGGCGAGGTGGGCGATCAGCGGGCTGACGCGGCCGCCGAACAGGCGGTCGACGAAGCGCTGTGATTCCTCGGCCACGGCTTCGGCGCGATCGATCGCGGGACGGTAGAGATAGCGGCGCCCGTCGGCCTCGGCAGTCACCGCGCCCTTTTGCACGAGCCGCGCGATCAGCGTCTTGACCGTCGCCTGCGTCCAGCCGTTCGCCGCGCCGATGCGCGCCGCAAGGTCGGCGGCGGTCTGCGGCGCTTCGTCCCACAGAGCGCGCAGCACCTGCATTTCGGATTCGCTTGCGCGTTCGGCCATGGAACCCCTCCTTCGGCTTGATCTGCAATACGATTACATGTGTAGTCAATTGTCTGAACGCCGGCTGAATGGCAGTGCAGCGAAAACTGTCGGGATTTTTGACAAGTGCGGGCGGCAGTAAGAAATCCCTAACCATCGGAGCCCGCGGGAAAGCGCAATCCAGATCATTTGGCACGCGCCTTGTATGGTAGGAAGCGTTCCCGAGTGTTCCGCTCAAAGGAGCGGCAGGGGATATCGGTCTGGTCCCTGATATCCCCTGCCCTCACCGGGAAATCCCCACTTACCCCCCGAGGCAAATGGGGGGCGCGCGGCCGAAAGGTCCCGCCCCCCGGATGCTGACATCGCTGCGGAGCCATTTCGCGCGCCCGGCGTTGACGGTGCATGTCCGCTTTCCCCTCGACGATCGACCACCCCGTCTCCGCGCCCGAGACACTCGCGCAATTCATCGACGATCCGCAATTCCCCTGCGTGGGCGCCAAGTCGGCGCTCGCCGGCGACCAGCTTCGCATCGTCGAGGCGCGCGACCTGACCAGCGGATGGAACGACCTCGAAATTCATCGCGAACTGCTCGACTGGACCCGCGCCTACCGCGAAAGCGACGGCGGGTTTCGCAGCCTCGCTGTGCTGTTCGCGCAGCCGCTCGACCTCGACGAGGACGCATTCGAGCAAGCGCTGTGGGACCGCGTGCAATCGCTTGCCGACAAGGATGCGTGGAAAGGCCTGCCCTATGACCTGCGCGTCTGCCCCGATCCCGCCAATCCGCATTTTTCGCTGAGCTTTGGCGGCGAAGCCTTTTTCGTCGTCGGGCTGCATCCGCGCGCGTCGCGACCGGCGCGCCGCTTCGCCTATCCCACCCTGGTGTTCAACCTGCACGACCAGTTCGAAAAGCTGCGCGCCGACGGGCGATACGAGCGCATGCGCGAGCGCATCCTTGCGCGCGATGCGGCGCTTGCGGGCGGCCCCAATCCAATGCTGGCACGGCACGGCGAAACAAGCGAAGCGGCGCAATATAGCGGTCGAATCGTCGACGATCATTGGGTATGCCCGTTCAGCGATCCGCGAGCCGGCGCATGACGAACCGGATTCCGCCGCGCAGCGGCACCGCCTTCCTTCTCGAAGCGGGCGACATTTTGCAGGTGATCGATCCCGAAGGGGGGCAGGTGAGCGACATGCTTGCGTTCGCTGCCGACGATCCGCGCGAAACCCTCTCCAGCGGCCGCACCTTCGATTATGAAGAGACGATCCGGCTGACCACAGGTAGCCGGCTATGGTCGAATCGGTCGCGGGTGTTGTTCGAGATCGTCGAGGACAGTGTGGGGCTGCACGACTTTCTGCTGACCCCTTGCAGCGAGGCGACCTTTCGACATTTCTATCCCGAAAAGCCCGTGCATCGGGGCTGTTTCGGCAATCTCGCCGAAGCGCTCGCGCCCTATGGGATCGAACCCGACGCGATTCCGGTCGCGTTCAATATTTTCATGAATGTGCCCGTCGACGACGCGGGACGCATCGCGGTTCGGCCGCCAGCGACGCGCCCCGGGGATTTCGTCCGCCTGAAAGCCCGAGAACGGCTGATCGTCGGGCTGACCGCCTGCTCGGCCTATGACAGCTGCGGCGGCAGCTTCAAGCCGATCGACTATGCGATCGAGCCCGCCTGAGCGCGGCTCTGCACGAGGTCTTGGGTGTCGGCGAAAATCTGCCTATCGTCATCGGGATAGGCGCTGCTGCGATGCGGCTGACGGGGAAGGATATTCGATGGGCGGCCACAATCACGGCGATTCGCATGCCGGGCACAGCCATGCGCCGGGGAGCTTCGGCATGGCGTTCGCGGTCGGCATCGGCCTCAATGTGGCGTTCGTGGCGATCGAGGCGGTTTATGGCGTCCTGAGCAACTCGCTGGCGCTGCTCGCCGATGCCGGCCACAATCTGAGCGACGTGTTCGGGCTCGCCATCGCCTGGGCGGCGGTCCTCGTCGCGAAAAAGAGGCCGACGCCGCGCTTTACCTATGGGCTTCAGGGAAGCACCATCCTTGCGGCGCTGGCCAATGGCGTGTTCCTGATGCTGGCGGCGGGCGCGATCGCGTGGCAGGCGATCCTGCGCTTCTCCGACCCCGAACCGGTCGCCGGCAACACGGTGATGATCGTTGCCGCGATCGGCATCGCGATCAACACCGGCACCGCCCTGATGTTCCTGCGCGGCCGCAAGGGCGACATCAACATCCAGGGCGCCTTCCTTCACATGGCGGCGGATGCGGCGGTGTCCGCAGGCGTGGTGATCGCGGGACTCGCGATCCGCTATACCGGCTGGAACTGGCTCGATCCCGTCACCAGCCTGTTGATCGTGGCGGTGATCGTGTGGAGCACCTGGGGCTTGCTTCGCGAGGCCGTCGCCATGTCGCTGGGCGCGGTCCCGTCGCGAATCGATGCCGAGGCCGTCGAGCGCTATCTCGCCGCGATCGAGGGCGTCGACGCGGTCCACGACCTGCATATCTGGGCGATGAGCACGACCGAAACTGCGCTCACCGCGCATCTGGTGGTGCCGGCCGAAGGCGATCGCGACACGTTTCTGCATCGCGTTGCCGGCGAGATGCACGACCATTTCGGAATCGGCCACACCACGCTCCAGATCGAACGCGATGCCGAAGCCTGTGCGCTGGAGCCCCTCAACGGCGGCGGCTGTCGAGCGCCGGGTCATCGGCACCCGCCGGAGAAGCTCCCCGATCGCGAGGGAATCTCCTGAAACGTCCGGAAGAAAGCAAATGGCGCGCGCCCCGCGGCGGCGCTGGACATCGACGCGGCCGCCGGCCAAGTTCGCGGGCGATGCGGGAAAGAGAATAGCGAAATGAAGGCTTGGCGCTTTGCGGTGGATCGTGGAGGCACTTTCACCGATGTCGTCGCGACGACCCCCGACGGCGAGTTGGTGACCGAGAAGCTGCTATCGCAAAACCCCGGCTTCTATTCCGACGCGGCGAGCGAGGCGGTGCGGCGGCTGATGGCGCGCCACGGCGCGGGACCGATCGCCGAGCTTCGCATCGGCACGACGGTGGCGACCAACGCCTTGCTCGAACGCAAGGGCGAGCGGCTGGCGCTGGCCATTACGCGCGGTTTTGGCGACGCGCTGCGGATCGGGACGCAGGCACGGCCCGAAATCTTCGCCCGGCATATCGTGCTGCCCGAGCAACTGCCCGCCCGCGTGGTCGAGATCGACGAGCGGGTCGGAGCCGATGGCGCGGTGCTGCGGCCGCTCGACGAGGCGCAGGCCAACGCCGACTTTGCCGACTTGCGCGCTGCGGGTTTCGATGCGCTGGCCATCGTCCTGATGCACGGATGGCAGTATCGCGACCATGAGGCGCGGCTTGCCCGGATCGCGCGCGACATCGGCTTCGCGCAGGTCAGCGTCAGCCACGAGGTCGCACCGCTGATCCGCCTGATCCCGCGCGGCGATACGACCGTGGTCGACGCCTATCTGTCGCCGGTGCTGCGGCGCTACACCGACGGGCTGCAGGCCAGCCTGCCCGCGAGCGGCACGCTGCGCTTCATGCAGTCGAACGGCGGGCTTGCCGAAGTCGGGGCGTTCCGCGGCAAGGACGCGATCCTTTCAGGACCGGCGGGCGGCGTGGTCGGCATGGTCGCGGCGAGCGCCCCGCTGGGCCATCGCAAGCTGATCGGGTTCGACATGGGCGGCACCAGCACCGACGTCGCGCATTATGCCGGAACCTATGAGCTGACCGGCGACAGCGTGGTCGCGGGCGTTCGGGTCGCCGCGCCGATGATGCAGATCCACACCGTCGCGGCGGGCGGCGGGTCGATCTGCCGCTTCGACGGGTCGCGCTTCCGGGTCGGGCCGGAGAGCGCCGGCGCAGACCCCGGCCCCGCTTGCTATCGCAAGGGCGGCCCGCTGACGGTCACCGACTGCAATCTGTTCCTCGGCCGGATCGATCCGGCCTTCTTTCCCAGCGTCTTCGGCCCGAACGGCGATGCGCCGCTCGATCCGGCGGCGGCGGAGGCGCGGCTGGCCGAGGTGGCGGCGACGCTGCCCGAGCCGAAATCGCTGCAAGCCATTGCCGAAGGCTTTCTGGCGATCGCGGTCGACAATATGGCCAATGCGATCCGCAAGATCAGCGTCGCGCGCGGGCATGACGTGACCACCTATGCACTGGCCTGTTTCGGCGGCGCGGGCGGCCAGCACGCGTGCAGAGTCGCCGACGCGCTGGGGATGGAAACCGTGCTCGTGCATCCGTTGGCGGGAATATTGTCGGCCTATGGCATCGGCCTCGCGCCGGTGAAGGCGATCCGCGAAGTCAGCCTGGTGCGCCCGCTGGAGGAGAGCTTCGCCGACGATCTCGCGGCGCTCGAAGGCCAGGCGCGGCAGGCCTTGCTCGATCAGGGCATAGCCCCCGGCGCCATCGTCCTCGAAAGCCGCGCCCGCTTGCGCTTTGCGGGCAGCGACAGCGCGCTCGCCGTCGTGTGCGGCGACCGGGCCGAAATGGATGCGAACTTCCGCGCGCTGCACCGCCAGCGCTACGGCTATTCGGACGCCGACACCGCGATCGTCGTCGAAGCGCTGAGCGTCGAGGCGAGCGGGCATTCGGGCGGGCTCGGCGAGGTCGCGCCCGAACCTGTCGCCGCACGTGGCGAGGCGTCGGGCGATTGGCCGACCACCGAGCGTGCGGCGATGCAGCCCGGCGCGACGGTGAGCGGGCCAGCGCTGGTGATCGATCCCGGCTCGACCACCGTGGTCGAGGAGGGCTGGCAAGCGCGGCTTGCGTCGGAAGGGAGCCTGGTCCTGACGCGCGCCGCCGCGCTCGTGCGCGACCGCGCGGCCGGCACGAAGGTCGATCCGGTGCGGCTCGAGATCTTCAACAATCTGTTCATGGCGATCGCCGAGGAAATGGGGGTCGTGCTCCAGTCGACCGCCACCTCGGTCAACATCAAGGAACGGCTCGATTTCTCCTGTGCGCTGTTCGACCGCAGCGGTGCGCTGATCGCCAATGCGCCGCATATCCCGGTCCATCTCGGCAGCATGGGCGACAGCATCGCGCGCGTGATCGAGGCACGTGGCGCCGGCAGAGACGGACGCGGCTTCCGGCGCGGCGATGCCTATGTGCTCAACGACCCCTATCGCGGCGGCACGCATCTGCCCGACATCACGGTGATCGTGCCCGTCTTCTATGGCGAGGAAGGCGCCGAGCCCGATGCGTTCGTCGCCGCGCGCGGCCACCACGCCGACATCGGCGGCATCGCGCCGGGATCGATGCCGCCCGAGAGCCGCACGATCGCGGAAGAGGGCGTGCTGATCGACAATGCGCTGCTGGTCGACGAGGGACGTTTCGAGGAACGAGCGATACGCGAATTGCTTGCCTCGGCGGCCTTTCCGGCGCGCAATCCCGACCGCAACCTGTCCGACCTGCGCGCCCAGCTCGCCGCCTGCACGCGCGGCGCCGAATTGCTGCAGGGCGCGGCGAAGGAGCAGGGTGCCGCGGTGGTCGCGGCCTATATGGACCATGTCCTCGCCAACGCCGAGGAGAGCGTCCGGCGCCTGCTCGACCGGCTCGACGAGGGCAGCTTCGTCTATGAGATGGACAATGGCGCGGCGGTGAAGGTCGCGATCCGGATCGACCGCACCGCGCGATCGGCGGTGTTCGACTTTACCGGCACGAGTGGCCAGTTGCCGGACAATTTCAATGCCCCGCGCGCGATCACCCGCGCCGCAGCGCTCTATGTGCTGCGAACGCTGATCGACGACGCGATCCCGATGAACGACGGCTGCCTGCGGCCGGTCGAACTGATCGTGCCCGAAGGGTCGATGCTGAACCCGAAACCCGGCGCGGCCGTCGTCGCGGGCAATGTCGAAACGAGTCAGGTGGTCACCGATGCGTTGTTCGCCGCCACCGGCCGACTGGCGCCGAGTCAGGGGACGATGAACAACTTCACCTTCGGCAACGAACGCCATCAATATTATGAGACGATCTGCGGCGGATCGGGCGCGGGGCCGGACCATGACGGGACGAGCGCCGTGCAGACGCATATGACCAACAGCCGCCTTACCGATCCCGAAATTCTGGAAACGCGCCTTCCCGTGCGGCTCGACCGTTTCGCGATCCGCCGTGCCTCGGGCGGCGCGGGGCGGCACCGGGGCGGCGACGGGGTCGAACGGCGCATGACCTTTCTCGAACCGATGCGCGCCAACATGCTCGCCAATCGCCGCCGGATCGCGCCGCGCGGCATCTGCGGCGGCGGCGACGCGCGGCCGGGGCGCAACTGGGTCGAGCGCAGCGACGGATCGCGCGAGGACCTGGGCGCGACGGCATCGGCGGACATGCGACCGGGCGACGTCTTCGCGATCCTGACGCCCGGCGGCGGCGGATTTGGCGAGGAAGCCGAATGAACACCTGGCCGCTGCTCGGCATCGCCATCGTCGTCGTCGGCTTTGCGCTGCGTTTCAATCCGCTGCTGGTGGTGGTCGCGGCGGCGCTGGCGACGGGCGTCCTCGCCGGGCTCGAACCGGTCGCCGTGATCGAGGCACTGGGCAAGGCGTTCAACGACAATCGCTATATCTCGGTCACCTGGATCATCCTGCCGGTGATCGGCCTGCTCGAACGCTATGGCCTGCAACAACGCGCCCGCGCGGTGATCGAGGGGATGCGCGGAGCGACCATGGGCAAGCTGCTGGTCGCCTATCTGGCCTTCCGGCAGCTTACGTCGGCGCTGGGGATGAAGGACATCGGCGGCCATCCGCAGGCCGTGCGCCCGCTGGTGGCGCCGATGGCCGAAGCGGCGGCGATGAAGACCCACGGCGAATTGACGGGCGACGAGCGCGACAAGGTCAAGGCGATGGCCGCGGCAACCGACAATGTCGGCCTGTTTTTCGGCGAAGACATCTTCTTCGCCATCGCCTCGATCCTGCTCATCCAGGGGGTGTTCGAGAGCGCGGGCTATCCCTTGACGCCCTTGCAGCTTTCGGTCTGGGCGATCCCCACCGCAATCTGCGCCTTCCTGATCCATGGCGCGCGCATTCTGGCCTTCGATCGCAGACTGGGGGGCGTCGCCCGGTGATCACTTATGAATGGCTATATGGGCTCGCGGGCGCAGCCTTTACCATCTGGTCGCTGCTGTCGCTGCGCGACCGGCGCTGGGGCAATGCCGGTTTCTGGGCGCTGCTCGCCGCGAGCTTCCTGATCGGCAGCCATGTGTCCGATTTCGTCAACGGGCTGCTGGTGCTGGCGATGGTTGCGATCGCCGGGCTCGGCGGGCTGAAGCGAAGCGACCCGCCGACCACCGGCGCAGAGGAACGGCAACGTCTGTCGGCGAAGCTCGGCAACAGGCTGTTCCTTCCCGCGCTGATCGTGCCGCTGACCGCGGTCGCGGGAACCTTGCTCTACAATTACACCCCGCTCGGCCAGACGGGGCTGTTCGAGGCGCGGCGCGAGACGCTGATCCTGTTCGGGGTCGGCGTGGTGGTGGCGCTCGGGGCCGCGATGCTATGGCTGCGACCGCCGCTGCTCGCTCCCGCGCAGGAGGGACGGCGGCTGCTCGACTCGATCGGCTGGGCCGCCATCCTGCCGCAGATGCTGGCCGCGCTCGGCGCCGTCTTTGCGCTGGCGGGTGTCGGCGAAATTATCGGCGGACTGGCGAGCGCCGTCATTCCCGACGGCAGCGTGTTCCTCACCGTCATCGTCTTTGCGCTCGGCATGGCGCTGTTCACGATGATCATGGGCAATGCCTTTGCCGCCTATCCGGTCATGGTGGCGGCGATCGGCATTCCGCTGCTCGTCCAGCAATATGGGGGCAGGCCCGCGGTGATCGGCGCCGTGGGCATGCTCGCCGGTTTTTGCGGCACGCTGATGACCCCGATGGCGGCGAATTTCAACATCGTGCCCGCCGCGCTGCTCGAACTCAAAGATCAGAACGGCGTGATCCGCCAACAGATCGGGACTGCACTGGCGCTGTGGGTCTGCAATGTCGCGATCATCTATGTGGGAGCCTTTCTGCTGTGAAATTGACCGAGGATCTCGCCCGCCATTTCGCCAGCGTCGCGCTGGGTCATGTGACACGGCCCTATCCCTATAAGGACGACCATGTCTTCGAGAGCGACGCCGATGTCCGGCCCCCGCGCGCCGCACATCCCGTGTTCTACGGCAGCTTCGACTGGCACAGCTGCGTCCATGGGTGGTGGACCCTGCTGACCTTGCGCCGGCGCTATCCGGACATGCCGGAGGCCCCGCGGATCGAGGCGCTGGCGGACGAAAGTTTCACGCCCGCCAAGCTCGCGGTCGAACGCGCCTATCTCGACCGGCCGACGTCGCGGGGGTTCGAGCGGCCCTATGGCTGGGCGTGGCTGCTCTATCTGCATCTCGAGGCCGAACGGCATCAGGATCGCGAATGGGCCGCGCATCTCGAACCGCTGGCGCAGGCCTTTGCGGCACGCCTGCGCGACTATCTGACGATACTGACCTACCCGATTACCGTCGGCACGCATTTCAACACGGCGTTCGCGCTGATCCTGGCGCGGCGCTGGGCTTGCGGCCGCGATACGGCGCTGGTGGCGCTGATCGACGCGTGGGCAGAGCGCGCCTTCGGCGATCGCAGCGACTATCGCGGGTGGGAGCCGGGGGGCGACGAATTTCTGTCGCCCGTTCTGACCGCGGCCCTGTTGATGGCCGAGGTGCGTCCGCGGTCCGTTTTCGTACCCTGGTTCGAAGCGCTGGTGGTGGCCAATGGCTGGCTCGAGCGCGCATGCCGCCCGGTTTTCGTCTCGGACCGCAGCGACGGAAAGATCGCCCATCTCGACGGTCTCAACCTCAGCCGCGCGTGGTGCCTGCGCACGATCGCCGGGGCGCTCGGCGACAAGGGGTTGCAAAAGCCGCTGACGCAGCTTGCGGACCGGCACCTCGAAGCGGCGCTGCCGCATGTCGCCGGCGACTATATGGGCGAGCACTGGCTCGCGAGCTTCGCGCTGCTGGCATTGCCCGTGCCGGAATGAAATTTTGGCGAAACCCGGTTTACGGCCGACGGGCTTGCCAGCCGGCGTCGCGTGCGGCGCGTTCGGCGGCGGCGTCGAGCGGGCCGTTCGGGGTCATCATCGCGGCCGCGGTTGCCGCCAATTCGCCCGAGGAAGCCTGACGATAGGCACCCTCAACCTCGCTGCGCGCCGTCCGTTCGATTTGCCAGCGCCCGTCGTCGCGGCACCCTATGCCCGCCAGCGCGCCGCGGGCGAAGCTGCGGCAATAGCGCCCCTCGCGGTCGCGGAAGCTGAGGCCGATGCGCACCTCGGCATTTTGCGGCTGGTTCGAGGCCAGCTGGCTGTCCAGCGCCTTCGCCAGCGCTCCGGACGCCACGAGCCGGCCCTGCCTGGATGCAATGTCGGCGGCGGGCGTCCAAGGCTTGAGGCCGATCGTCAGCCCCAGGGCGAGCGAGGCCGCGATCGCACCCCAATGGATGGCGGCAAACCGCGGTCGCTTCGCCTCGCGCCGCGCGGCAAGACTGGTGTCGATCTTGCCATCGACGGCCAGGAGCGCACGCAAACGTTCGGGCACGGGTTCGTCGGCAATCGGTGCATAATGTGTGGCCAGCCTGTCCCTGAGTGCCCGATGCCGGGCTATCTCGGCGGCCAGCGCCGGGTCGGCTTGGGCCTCGCGTTCGATCCGGCGCGCGGTTGGACCGTCGAGTTCGCCGTCGACGAACGCCGCCACGGTCGCAGGGTCAAAGGTCATGCCGCCTCTCCCAGTAAATGCATCAACGTCTCGCGTCCGCGTGCGAGGCGCGACGTCACGGTCCCGATCGGCACGCCCAGCATCTCCGCCGCTTCGCGATAGGTATAGCCCTCGACGAGAACCAGCATCACGACCTCGCGCTGCTCGTCGGGCAGGCGCGCCATCGCGCCATCAACGTCGCCGCGCATCGCACCCGCTTCGACCTCTGCCGCACCGTCGCCCGCGATCTGGACAACGGCGTCGTCGATCGGGACATGCGCCCCGCGCCGGCCCGCCGCACGGCGTTCGTCGATCCAGAGGTTGCGGGTGATGCGATACATCCAGCTATCCAGTTTCGTCCCTCGTTGCCATTGGCCCTGCGACTTCAGCGCGCGTTCAACCGCCGCCTGGCACAGATCGTCCGCACTTCCGGCGTCGCGCGCCAACCCACGCGCAAAGCGGCGCAGGCGCGGCAAAAGATCGACCAGTTCCTCTTCGAAGCGCATCGTCGCCTTTTCGTCCGTTCGGGGAAGAAACGACAGCCTTTTACCGTTTCTTCCATACCGTGCTAAATTTTTGCGCCAACGGGGAGCGACGGTCAAACAGGACAAGATATGCGACTACCAACCGCCCTATTCCTCGCCGCAAGTCTCCTGCTGACCGGGCCAGGCGCATCCGCCCAGATCGGATTGCCGTCGGTGCGGCTTCCCGATCCGACGCAGATGTTGCCACCGCTCCCGTCGATCGGTGGCGAGCCGTTGGCGACGGTGGATGATATGCTGGCCGACTTGCGACTCGACCGGATCGCCACCCTGCTGCGCCAGAATCCGGACCGCGTCGAACTCGACGAGCGCGGCGAGCCGGCGGTGCGCGGGGTTCTGGTCGCAAGCGGCATCGACGACGCGATGGTGTCGCGCGCGGCGGGCGCCGGCTTCGCGATTCTCCGCCGCGAGCATATCGAGGGCATCGACCTCGATATCGCGCGCTTTCATGTGCCCGACGGGCGTAGCCTCGGCCGCGCGCGCAAGCAGCTCGCAAAGCTGCTTCCGGACGCGGAGGTCGATGTCGACAATCTCTATTTTGCGAGCGGAGACGACGCTGCGGCCGGCCACATGCCGCTGTCGGCGGCGCTGGCGACCGCGAGCGGCGCCAGGGCGGCGCCCCTCGGCCTGATCGACGGCGGTGTCGCGGCACACCCCTCGGTCGCCGGACGGGTCGAGCAGCGCGGCTTTGCAAACGGCGCCCCTTCGCCGAGCCGCCACGGCACCGCCGTCGCATCGCTGCTGATCGGCGAAGGCCGCGTGCGCGGATCGGCGCCGGGGGCGCGGCTGCTGGCCGCCGATGTCTATGGCGTCGACCCTGCGGGCGGCAACGCCAGCGCGATCGCCCGCGCGCTCGGCTGGCTTGTGCAGAATGGCGTTGCGGTAACGACGATCAGTCTGGTCGGCCCCGACAACAAATTGCTCGCCACCGCCGTCGCCCGCGCCCGGCAGCGCGGGATGCTGATCGTCGCCGCGGTCGGCAACGACGGTCCCGCCGCGCCGCCCGCCTATCCCGCCTCCTATCGGGGCGTATTGGCCGTCACGGGCGTCGACGCGAGGGAGCGCGCGCTTCCCGAGGCCGGCCGGGCCCTGCATGTCGATTTTGCCGCACCCGGCGAGGCTGTGCTCGCAGCGACCGGGGCGGCGGGCAGCGACAGGATGCGCGGCACCTCCTTTGCCGCGCCGCTCGTCGCGGGCCGGTTGGCGCTTCGCTATCCCGCGCCCGCGATCGACCGCATCGGCCCGGCCATAGCGGGACTGGTACTGGAAGCCCGCGACATCGGCAAAAAGGGTCGCGACAAAGTCTATGGCCACGGCCTGATTTGCGGAACGTGCGGCCGCTGACCGGCACCCGCAATTATGCCCGGAAGAAATTTCTCCCCGTCGTCGTTCTCTCCTCAGGCCCATCCCCTCGCGGCCGGAAATTCAGGAGTAGGACAAATGGCAAAGCATATTTTCACCTCGACCATCGTGCTCGCCGCGTCGGCGCTGGCCTTTTCGGCGCCGGCCTCGGCGCAGCTGCTCGGCGGCGGGGGCGGCCTCACCGGCGGGCTTGGCGGCACGTTGGGCGGGACGCTCGGCCGCCCGGCCGGTCCCATCGGCGGCACATTGGGCTCCGCAGGCGAACTGGCGGGTTCGGGACGCGGCGAAGCCCATGTCGACCGCCGCGCGGGCCGCGTACACGGCAAGGGAGGCGGCGGCGCGAGCGGCAGCGGGTCGGTCGATGGCAGCGGCAACCCGATCGGCAATGCGATCGGCGGCGGCACTGGAGGTTCGGGACGAGCCCAGGGCGGCGGCAGCCTCGATGCGCAATTCATCGGTACCGATCATGTCCGCCCGGCCGGCAGCAGCGCGGCCGGGGCCCTGGGGGGCACCGCCTCGGCCGTGGCCGGAACCGCCAGCGGCGCCGTCGGCGGCGTTCGCGATCAGGCGGACGGCGCGCCGTCGGGCGCGGCGGGCGTTGCGAGCGGCGCCGGATCGGCAGCTGGCAGCTTCGACGGCGGCCTCGGCCGACTCGCCGCCGCGGGCACCGGCGCGGCGAACGGCGCCGGCATGTTCGCGGTCGAACCCGGGATGGCGGTGGCCGACGCACGCGGCAAGGTGATCGGCCATGTGCAGACCGTCCGCGAGACCGGCCGGGGCCTCGTGCAATCGATCACCGTCGCGGTGGGCGACCGCCTCGCGACTCTTCCCGCAACCAGCTTCACGGGCTCCGGCGACGTCCTCGTTACCGGCATGACCAAGGGCGAGCTCAAGAAGACCGCCAAGCAGCAGGAAGCCGCATCGGCCGAGCCCGAGCCGCAGCGCGAAGCCCAACCGGCGCCCGAATCCGCTGCGGCGCGGGACAGCGCCGCCGGACGCCGCGGCGCACGCGCCGACTGACTCTGGCAATCCGGAAAAGGGAGAGTGCGCCGGCCTTCGCCGCCGGCGCACATTCATGCCGTCGCGGCAACAGCAAACGCTTGTCAGTGCTTGTCAGGCGTCAATCGCGCTGCTAGTGGCGCCCCTCGTTGCCGCTTTAGCTCAGTTGGTAGAGCACATCATTCGTAATGATGGGGCCACAGGTTCGAGTCCTGTAAGCGGCACCATAACATCCAAAAGGCAAACCCGAGACATAAGGCCAAAGAGCCTTTGGAATGGGCATCCCCCTAGGACCAGTTTGGGTCGCTTTGGGCAGGGTAATTGCTGCAGCCCAACGCCCGGCTGGCGAATGGACGGCGACGGCGCGCCGTCTCGAATGCCCCTGCCGAAGAGGGAATCGCTATCGCACTCCACTAGCAAGCGCAGCTGCCATCTCGTCCTCGATAGCAATCCATGCGTTCGGCGAAGTTCAATGCCCCGCTCGGTCAGTCAAGCTTTGCGGGCGAAAATTGTCCGCGCTCGATCATCAAGCGGCGTTCCGAACTTAACGCTGGGCGTTCGTTTAATTTGCTTGCCCGGACCACCCGGCGGAGATAACTTACGGTCAGAACTGATCGTAAGTGGAGAGATTATGGAACGGCGAAATTTCCTTGGTCTGGTGGGCGGTGCGGCGGGAACCGCGATGGTGTCACCGCGAGCGCAGGCGCAGGCGGCGCGCGCCGAATCGTCCGATTTTCTGTGGGGCACCGCGGGCGCGGCCTATCAGGTCGAGGGCGGCAATGTCGCGAGCGACCTTTGGGTGATGGAGCATGTAGAGCCCCCGCTCTTTGCCGATCCGTCGGGCGACGCCTGTGACGTCTATCACCGTTTCGACGAAGATATCGCGATGGCGGCGGCGCTCGGTTTCAACACCCACCGTTTCGGCATCGAATGGGCGCGGATCGAGCCCGAGCGCGGCCAGATCTCGCACGCGAGCCTCGCCTATTATCGCCGCGTGCTGCAGTCCTGCCGGCGCCACGGCATGAAAGCCGTGGTCACCCTGAGCCACTTTACCGTCCCGCGCTGGGTCGCAGCGAGCGGCGGCTTCACCGATCCGGCCAATGTCGAGGCCTTCGCCGCGCACTGCGCGCGCGTGACCGAGGCAATGGGCGAGTTGATCGACGTCGCCGCGACGTTCAACGAGCCCAATCTGGCGACGGTGGTGCGGTGGAGCGGTCTTTCGGAAAAATATCGGCCCTATATCGAAGCGGCACAAAAGGCGGCGGGTATGGCGCAGAATGCGCCGGCCTGGTCGAGCCCGATGCTGGCCGGCGAACGGCAGTATGACGGGATTCTCGCGGCGCATGCGCAGGCGATCGCAGCGATGCGCGGCGCCGGGGCGCGCTTCCCGATCGGCTTGACGCTCGCGATCCCCGACGACCGCGCGGCGGGCGGCGACGACCGCGGCCTGCGGCGCAAACAGTCGGAAGTCCTCGACCGATGGCTCGCCGCGCCGGGCGATTTCGTCGGGATCCAGACCTATACCGGCGGGGAGGTCGGCGCCGATTCCGACATCCCTCCGCCCGTGGGAACCGAACTGACGCAGATGGGCTATGCGTTCACCCCCAACGCGGTCGAGGGCGCGATCCGGCTGGTCGCGAGCCGCACCGACCAGCCTCTGTACGTCACCGAAAACGGCGTTGCGACCGAGGACGACCGCCGCCGGATCGCCTATATCGAGGGAGCGATCGCCGGCGTCGAGCGGTGCCGGGCCGACGGCATCGATCTGCGCGGTTATATCCACTGGTCGTTGCTCGACAATTGGGAGTGGGTTGCGGGTTATCGCCCGAAATTCGGATTGGTGGCGGTAGAGCCCAAGACGTTTCGCCGCCTGCCCAAGCCCTCGGCGAAATTCCTTGGCGCGATCGCCCGGCGCGGAGGCCTCGCCTGACGCAATCGCACGGATCGGGGTTCACTCGGCCGCGGCATCCACCAGCGTGCGGATGCCCGGCCCGATCTTGAGGATCAGGTCGGCGGGCGGCTGCTCGTTAAGGAATGCGTCGAACGGCCGCCACGAGGCGGATTCCTGCTTCGCAAGCGCGTCGAGGAGAGCGCGCGCAGTCGCGAGTCGATCTGGCTGCAGCGTCCGGCCCGCCTCGATCGCGTCGAGTGCCTCCAACCCGGCAGACGCGAGCGCCGCGAGCTGGGCCGAGGTCGGCAGCGCGGCTTCGAGACGCGGCTGGCCCGCCGCGATCGGCCGATACCGTGCGTCATTGTCGCGCCAGATGACGAGCTGCGCACGCAGCGCAGCACCGTTCATTCGCTCGCCCGCAACATAGCGCCGCGCTTCCGCCGCGAAGAGACGCGCGAGCAGGCTGTCCACTGGTGCCGCGTCGGCAAGATCGTTAAGCGGCTGAACAATGCGCTTGCCCGCCAGCATCGCCTTGATGCGGTGGTCGTGCGCCATGTTGCGCACCGGTCCCGCGACGTCGAGCAGCACCAGCAGCGGATCCGACATCCCCGGCGCGAGCCGCTGCGCCATTCGCGTTCGCGTCGCGCGATCGTCGAGGCCCGATACCGACAGCTGGTCGGACACCACGGCGAGGCGGCGGTACATATCACCACTGTCGCGCACGTCGGCGGGCGACCAGAAGCGTTCCGCCAGCGCTGCGGCGCGCGGCCACAGCTGATGGTCGACCAGCGCATCGGACGCGATTTCGCCCCATAGCGGCGCCTCAGCACCGATCAGCAATTCTTGTTGTTCGCTCGTCAGCGGCGGATGGGGAAAGTCGACGAGCGCGTCGGTGACCATTTTCGCGAGTAGCGGGCTGAGGCGGCGCAGTGCAGCGGCGTGATCGGGCGTCAACCCCGCGGCCGACGTCGCCGCCGGATCGATCGCATAGTGATAATCAGCGGGCATCAGCAGGTTGAGATAATAGCCCGCCGACATGATCGTCGGGTGACCCATTGCGGTCGCGTTCGCCATCGCGTTCGACGTCTGCCACGCCTGGACCATCGTGTCCTTGGACAGACCTGCGCCAGCCACCTCCTCCCAGCCGATTACCGTTTTGCCGAGCTTGCGCACGATGCCGGCGACCCGGCGCAGGAAATACCCCTCGACGGCCTTCGTATCGGCCAGATTTTCGCGCGCCATCAGGGCCTTCACGTCTTCGGCATCGGCCCACACGGTGGGGTTCACCTCGTCGCCTCCGATATGGAAATGCGGGTCCGGGAAGAGCGGCGCCATTTCGCCGAACAGCCCTTCGAGAAAGGCATAGGTGCGGTCCGACGCGGGGTTGAGCGCGACATCGGGCAGGCCGAGGAACGTCGATCTCGATACGGTTCCGACCGCGGGATAGGCGTCGACGATCGCACGGCTGTGGCCGGGCACATCGAATTCCGGAATGATCCGCACGCCGCGCTCGGCGGCATAGGCGACGAGATCGCGAATCTCGTCCTGCCGATAATAGGGGCCCTTGGCATTGAGCCGGGGATAGCGCCGGCTTTCGACCCGAAAGCCCTGATCGTCGGACAGATGAAGATGCAGCGTGTTGAGCTTGAGCCGTTCCATCGCGTCGATCTGGCGTTTGATCGTCGTCACGGTCAGGAAGTGACGCGCCGGATCGAGCATGATCCCGCGCCACGCGAAACGCGGCGCATCGCGGATCGTCTGCGCCGGAATCGCGATCCGGTCGGGCGACAGGCCGACGAGTTGCCGCAGGGTCGCAAACGCGCGCAGCGCACCGGTGGGTCCGTCCGCATCAACCGCGATGCCCCCGGGATCGACCGTCAGACGATAGGATTCACCGACATCGGCGCCCGCGTCGCTAGCGCGGCAAACGGCCGAAACGTGGACAGGCTTATCCGGGTCGAGGATCAGCCCGGTCTGCTTGAGCACGTCGGCATTCAATCGCTCCGTCGCACGGTCAAGCGGCGCGGTGATACCACAGCCGGTCCAGCGCGCGACGAATGGACCGGTGACCTTTAGCTCACCCGGGCCGCTCTCCGTCACGGACCGGGGCAGCGGCATCAGAGCCGGCGCCGCGAGCGCCGGAGTCGAAAGCAGCAACGTCGCCGCCAAGCCGAAAATCCATCCGTGCATGTGCGCCTCCCTGCGCGCTATTCGGCTTCGCTTGCGGCGTTGGCCTCGGTCACATCGAGTCGCGCTTGCCATGGATCGTCCTTGGCAACCGCGATGCCGTCGGCCTGAAAATCGAGCAGTGGGTCGGCCTTCGCGGTGACCGCCGGCCATGCGGGCAGTCCTGCGCCATTGGGGTCGCCGGTGGCGGCAAAGTTTACCCAATAGCGGTGCATCGTCGTCGCCACCGTCTTGTCACGTGCGGTCGTCGCGTCGCCGAGCAGCGCGGGGAGCGTATCGAACGCATAAACGACCTCGCTCGAATGTTCGGCACCGGCGATCGCCTTGCCACGCAGCGATTCGGCGACATAGGAAAAGCGGAACAGCCAGGCCGGACCGCCGTTCGCCGCGACGGTTCGCGCGACCAGCCGCGCCGGTTCGATCATCAACCGGTCGCGGCCGATCATAGCGTTGATCGCGCCGACCGTCGCGGTGCCGTCGGGATCGTAGGCCTGACGCGCCCGATCGGCGAGCGCGCCGAAGGCGGCGAAGGCCGCATCCTTGTGGGGCGCAGTGTTGATGCCAAGGTCGGCTTCGTCGACGCCGATGAGGATCGGCCGCGGCGGCGCGGCCTTGAGCGCTTTCGCCGGCTGGGCGGTGACGATACGCCCGTCGACCATCGGACCCGAAAAGCGTTCGCGTTCGCCGAGGAAGAGCATGCCGAGGGCGGTCAGATTTCCCGCGACCTTGTCGGCGGGAAGGTCGCGCAGCCTGGCGAGGGTGGCCGCGTCCTCCCCCTCGATGCCGGCACTTTTCGCAAAGGCGAGGCCGATCTTCTCTGCCGACGGATGCTTCGCCGTGTCGCGATCGAGATATTGCCCCCCCAGCAGCTGTGTGCGGCCGCCGCCCGACTGCGCGATCACCCGGTTGAACAGTCCGCTCGCGAGCGGCGAGGCCATCAGTGCGAGAACAGACTCTCCGCCCGCCGATGCGCCCATGATCGTCACATTATCGGGGTCACCGCCGAACGCCGCGATGTTGCGCTGTACCCATTGAAGCGCCGCGATCTGATCCAGATAGCCGTAATTGCCCTTGGGAGCTTCGCCCTGTTCGGCGGTCAGCGCGGGATGCGCGAAGAAGCCGAAGCGTCCCAGCCGGTAATTGGGGGCAACGAAGACCAGTCCGTCGCGCGCAAAGGCGGCACCCGACGCTTCGGCCGGAACGTTCGAACCCGAAACGAATGCTCCACCGTGGATCCACACCAGTACCGGCAACTTGCGCTTCTTGTCGCCGGAAGGACGCCAGACGTTAAGATAAAGGCAGTCTTCGGAAGGCTCGAACGCGGGATCGGACGCCGGCCGCATGCAGTCATGCCCGAACCGCGTCGCGTCGCGCACCTCCTGCCAGGGCGCGACCGGCTGGGGCGGCCGCCAGCGCAGCGCACCCACCGGCGGCGCGGCGAAGGGAATGCCTTTGAAGGCATCAACGCCCTCCTCGACCAGACCCTGCACCGTTCCGGCCTCGGTCTTTGCTTCCGGCGGTGCCGCCTGCGACGGAACCGAAACGAGCCAGAGTGCGGCGATGATGAGAGGAACGCGCACCGCTCAGCGCGCCCGGGCTTCGGTTGCGGCGCTCAGCACCGCGCGACCGGTCAGCATCGGCTCGCCGGCGGACTTGCCGACGAAGAAGCGATAGTCGCCGCGCGGGCGCACCCATCGCCCTGCCGCTTCGTCGTATGAAAGAAGGAGCCAGGGGTCTGCGTCGATCGTCACCTCGCGGCTTTCTCCGGGTTTGAGCGTCACTTTTGCCCAGCCCGCGAGCCGGTGCGTACGGCCGGGCGGCGCGACGTATAGCTGCGCCACCTCGGTGCCCTCGCGCGCGCCGCTGTTCGTGATTCGCGCCTTGACGCGCAGCGTGGTGCCCCCGCTGAACTCGAGGGCGTCATAGGCGAAGCTGGTGTAGGTGAGTCCGTAGCCGAAGGGAAACAGCGGCTTTTCTCCCTTGCGATCGAACCAGCGATAGCCGACATCGCTGCCCTCGGCATAATCGATCGGAAACGGGTCGTAGCGCACACCGATGCCAAGCGGCCGCTGCTTCGCAGGGTCATAGCCGGCGACACGCGTATGCGGCAGCTGTCCGGCCGAGGCAGGGAAGCTGATCGGCAAGCGCCCTTGCGGCGCGCGCGCGCCCGTCAGGATCGCCGCCATCGCCTCACCGCCGCGCTGCCCCGAGAACCAGGCTTCGAGCACCGCGCCAACTTTGTCGAGCCACGGCATCGCAACCGGATTGCCGGTCTGCAGGACGACGACCGTTTTTGAATTGGCGTCCGCGACCGCATCGATCATCGCGTCCTGATCATAGGGTAGCGAGAAGTCGGCGTGGTCGACCCCCTCCATTTCGGGCTTCACCGCATAGACAACGACGAGGTCGGCCGCCTTCGCCACCCGCGCCGCCCGCGCCGCGTCGCTGCCGTCATCATAGATCAGCGTGGCGGCAGGCAGCGCGGCCTGCAAGGCCTTGAGCGGCGACGACAGCCCGTAGCTCGGCGCGAGAAGCGCGGACAGCGGATTGGCACCGGGCGCGTCGCGATAGACACCGCCCCAAGGAATGACCTGCGACGATCCGCCGCCGATCGGCACGCCCTTGTCGGCAAGGTGCCCGATCACCGCGATCGTTCGGACATCGCGCGCGATGGGCAGGACGCCGTTATTTTTGAGCAGAACCATCCCGGCCTCGGCAAGTGCCTGGGCACGGGCGCTGTGTGCCTCGCGATCGATCGGACCGCCCGGCTTCGCGCGGTGATCGAGCGCCCCGACCGCGATCATCGAGCGCACGATGCGCAGCGCCATGTCGCGCACCCGCGCGGCACCGATCTCGCCGGCCTTCACCGCGTCGGCAAGTCCCGCAAAATAATCCTTGTCCTGCGGCGACTGCTGATCGAGCCCCGCGTCGATCGACGCCTTCAGGCTGTGGACCGCGCCCCAGTCGGACATCACCCAGCCGCGATAGCCCCAGTCCCCCTTGAGCACCGTAGCCAGCAGGAATTCGTTTTCGCACGCATAGGCACCATTCACCTTGTTATAGGCGCACATGACTGAGGCGGGATGGCCGCTCTTGATCCCGATTTCAAAAGCGAGAAGATCGGATTCGCGAAGTGCGCCCTCGTCGATCCGCGCATCATAGACGAAGCGCCCGCTCTCTTGCGGATTGAGCGCATAATGCTTGATCGTCGACGCGACATGATTCTCCTGGATCCCGGCAATCTGCGCCGCGACCAGGGTGCCTGCGAGAAGCGGATCCTCGCCCAGATATTCGAAGTTGCGCCCCCCGCGCGGCTCGCGCGCCAGATTGACCCCGCCCGCGAGCATCACGTTGATGCCCTTTGCGAAAGCCTCCGCACCGATGATGCGCCCCGCTTCGCGCGCCATCTCGGGGTCGAACGTCGCGGCAAGCGACAAGGTCGCGGGTAGCGACGTCGATTGCTGGCCGGGGCGCAGATAGCCGATGTCCGCGACACCGAGGCTGGCGTCGCCGAGGTGCAGGGCGGGAAAGTCCACCCGCGCGATCGCCGGCACGAATCCCGCAGTCCCGATCGCGCCTTCGGGTTTGGGCGTGCGCATCGCTTCGGGAATGAAGTCGGGCAAAGGGATGCCAAGATCGAGGAGGCTGGCGCCCGAAACCGATTTGGTGAGCGCGATCTGCTCGTCGAGGGTCATTGCGTCGACGATCGCCGCAGCACGGTCGTCCGCTGCCCGCTGCTGCTCGGCCATCTCGTCCGCCTGTCTTGCCGTCGCCGGCGTGGCAATAATCGTACTCGCCGCCAGAATGGCGGTCGATAGGGCGCGTGCCATTTTTCTCTCCTGTCAGTCTGTCTTGACGTCACCGACCGACAGGACGCCGGTCTGAAGCCCCGCTTCCATCAGGCGGCGCAGCAATTTCACCGAATCGCGGACGCTCCCCGGGGCGGGGGCGAGGACCTGTGCGACCGACAGGCCGCGGATCGCCCACACGACGAGGCGCATCACCGCCATCGCGCCGCGTACGTCGCCGGGCGCCGCCAGATGGGTGAAAGCCAGCGCCTGCTCTTCGATCCGCGTCTGCACCGGCGCGAGCTTTTCGCAAAGTTGCGGGTCGCTGCGCGATCCCTGGAGGATTTCGAGCACGGCGACGCCCGAAGGCCGGCTGAGCACCTCCCACGCCAATTCGGGATAGGCGAGCATCCGCTGGCGAGGGTCGGCAATGTCTTTGAGATATTCTCTGTAGCGCTGAAGCTCCTCTTCGAAGACCGCTTCGACGACGAAGGTCATCAGGTCGGCCTTGGTCCGGAACTGGTGGAGCATCGCGCCGCGACTCACCCCCGCCCTTTCGGCGACGAGCATCGTCGAGGTCGCCGCATAACCGAGTTCGTGAAGCGCTTCGATCGCCGCCGCCAGCAACGCTTCGCGCGTGCCGGCGCTGCGTTCGGCCTGCGTCCGCCGACGCGGTTTCTCTGCCATCCCTCCACCTCCACATTTACAAGCAGGATTGACCGTAACATATGGCGGGGATAGAAACATGGCAAGCCAAAAGGCAGACGGAGGGATTTTGGATGATCGAAAGACGCACGATCCTCGGAGCAGGCGCAGCATGCCTCGCGTTACCGTTCGCGGTGCGGGCGGCGGCAGCAGAACCCGCAATCGGCGTTCAGCTGTATATGGCACGCGAACTGCTCGCGAGGGACTTCGACGGCACGCTCGCCGCGATCGCGCAGACGGGCGTGCGTGATGTGGAGTTCGCAGGCTTCTACGGCCGCAGCGCGGCGGCGGTGCGCGACAGTCTGGCGTCGCATGGGCTGACAGCCATCGGCGCCCACGCGGTGCGCGCGGACATGGATGAGGCCGAGATCGCACGAACGATCGAACAATGCGCCGAAATCGGAATGGCCTATGTCGTCGCGCCGGTACCGCTCGTCCCCGCCTATCGCGAGCTCTTGGGCAAGTCGGACAATGTGTTCCGCGACGCGATCGCAGCACTGACCCGCGACGACTTCCTGCGCACGGCCGACCGCTTCAACGCGATCGGTTCCGCGGTACAGGCGTCGGGAATGCGCTTCGCCTATCACACCCACGCGCTCGACTTTCTACGCTTTGACGCGCGCTATGCGTTCGACGACATGATCGAGCGCTGCGATCCCGCGCTTGTCGATTTCGAACTCGATGTCGGCAACACGCTCGCTGCCGGAGTCGACCCCGTCCCCTATATCGAGCGGCTCGGGCAGCGCATGCCGCTTGCGCATCTGAAAGACTGGAAGCCGGGCTTCGAACCTGCGGTCGACCGCACTCCCCCAACGGCGGCGATCGGCGAAGGCGTCATCGACTTCAGCCGGATAGCGACGGCAATGGTTGCCGCCGGCGTCCGCTATGCCTTCATCGAAGAGGAGGAAACGCCTGCCGATCGCGTCATTGCAGCGATCGGCAATGCGCGGCGCTATTTATCGGCTCTATAACTCCCTATCTGTCGCCGTCGCCAGTGCGCGTTCGGTAACCGGCTGCATCAGCTGATAGCCCGCCGCGGTGGGATGCACGCCGTCCTCGGCATGCACCGGTGACAGCCCGCCGCTTCCATCATCCAGCATCCGATAATAATCGGCATAGACCGCTCCGGTTTCGTCCGCGAGGCGGCGGAGCCGATCGTTGAGCGCCACGATCGTCGCGGCGGGTTCGATCTCCGGCCGCCAGTCGAAGCGGCGCGCGGGCAGCACCGACGCGAGCACCACCTTGATGCCGTGCGCCTGTGCGAGATCGATCATGGTGTGGATATTCGCCTCGATGCGGTCGAGCGAAGTCGGTCCGCCGTTGCCGGCTATGTCGTTCGTGCCCGCCATGATGTGAACCACCCGTGGCTCGAGGGCGATGACGTCGGCGCGAAAGCGCGCGACCATTTGCGTCGTCGTCTGGCCGCTGATCCCGCGATCGAGGCGGCCGCCGCCAAAGAAATCGGGCTGCTTGTCGATCCATCCCTCGGTGATCGAATCGCCCATGAAGACGACGCGGTCGGGCGTCGGCGGCGGCAGCGCGCGATTGGCCGCGGCATAACGGCAGAGGCCCGGATAGTCGGCGAGCAGCAGCGCCTGCTGCCATGCGGCATAAATGGCCATTCCGTCCTCGGATCGCGGTGGCAACGGCTTGCCCGCTGCGACCGCGGCCCTGGCGCGTACCATATAGTCGGCGACGACCGCCGGCATCGGCGGCAGGTCTGCGCACGGGTCGGCGACGACGCCGACGTGCGGGGCGGGCTCGGCCGCGGCGACCGGCGAGACCGCTGCAATCAGCGGCAGTGCAATCCAGGCTTTCATCATGGCCTCTTCTCCTCTCGGTTCGGACCTAACAATCATCACTGCAACTTACAAGCGGTCTTGACTGCTTGTAAGTTGCAGTCCTATGGCGTGCCTGACGATAATGGCGCAGCGAGCGCCGGATGGGGAGGCCAGTATGAATAGGATGCGTGTGGGACAGGGATTGTTGCTCGGTTCGGTCGCGGCGGCAGCGATCTGGGCGGCGCCGGCGGCGGCGCAAACCAGTGCCGAAGGCTCCGATGCTGCACAGAATGGCGACGAGATCATTGTCACCGCGACGCGGCGTGCCGAACGGTTGCAGGACGTGCCGGTGTCGGTCTCCGCGATTTCGGCAGGCGACCTTGCCCGATCGGGGCTGAAGGAAGTCAGCGACATCCAGTATCTCGCTCCGAACATCACCTTCTCGGCCACCAACCCGGTGTCGAACGGCGGCGGCTACCAAATCCGCGGCGTCGGCACCCAGACCTATGACAGCGGCGTCGAGCAGACGGTCGGCCTGGTCATCGACGGCGTCGTCATTGGCCTCTCGCGCGATCCCGGATCGACGGGCTTTTCCGACATCGAGCGGATCGAGGTACTGCGCGGGCCGCAGGGCACCCTGTTCGGCAAGAATTCGAGTGCCGGGGTGATCCAGATCATCACGAAGAAGCCCGATTTCGACGTACCCGCGATGTCGCTCGACCTCAAATATGGCGAGCGCAACGATCGTGCGGTGCAGGCCAGCGCCAATGTGCCGCTGGGCGACGCGCTCGCACTGCGCGTCGCGGGCTATGCCAATGGGCAGGATGGCGCGATCCCTTACGTTCTCGACCCGTCGCGCGCTGTCGGCGATCGGCGCAACAGCGGGGTGCGCGCCAAATTGCTCTGGGAGCCTGCGGACAATCTCTCCTTCCTCCTGTCCGGCGAATATCAAACCGCGTTCGCCCGCGACGGTGCGATCATCGAAACGCTCGGCACGAGCGCGCTCTATAATTCGCAGTTCGCGGCCTTCCCCGTTCAGCCGGGACCGGACACCTATCTGAGCTATATGGACGGCGACTGGACCGCCGATACCTCGCTCTACGCTGCATCGCTCGAGGTGAATGCCGCCCTCGGCGATCACACGCTCACCTCGATTACCGCCTATCGTCACCTCAAGACGCTGCAATTGTCGGATATCGACGCCTCGCCTGCCGACGTGTTCAACAACAGCGACGGCGGCGTCGACAGCAACCAGTTCACGCAGGAACTGCGTCTCACCTCTCCCGGCGGCCAGCGGCTCGAATATGTGCTCGGCCTCTATTATTATCACACCGAAAATGCCGGATGGGCGTCGCAGTATGGAAATTATTATGGACTCTACGGCATGCCGGTGGTCGTCGGCGGCGGTCGCCGCGACAGCAGCAACACGGTCCGCAGCCTCGCCGCTTTCGGTAATGCGACCTTCGCGCTCACCGATGCAGTCAAGCTGATTGGCGGCCTCCGCTACACGAACGACCGCAACCACGGGACCCTCGTGGTCACGCCCTTGCCCTTTCCCGCCGTGCCGCTCGGCACGCTTCCCGACTATGACGGGACCGTGAAGGCGGACAATGTGTCGGGTAAGGTCGGTATCCAATTCGAACCGAGCCGCGACTTCATGCTCTATGCGACCTGGTCGACGGGCTACAAGGGACCCGCGATCGACGGCACCGCGGGAATCATCCGCGAAGTCGAGCCCGAAACCGTGAAAAGCTGGGAGGTCGGCGCGAAGACGAGCTTCCTCGATGGCAAGGGCACGTTCAACCTGTCGCTCTATTGGTCGAACTTTCGCAATTTCCAGGCGCAGACCTTCGATACAACAATCACGCCGCCGGCCTTCTACCTCTCGAACGCGGGCATGCTGCGCGCGCGCGGGATCGAGGCCGAGACGAGCCTGCGCGTGACCCCCGCCCTGCGGTTGTCGGCCAGCGGATCGCTCAACGATGCGACGTTCCGCGATTATGACGGACAATGCTATCCCGGGCAGCCGATTTCACCCGTTGTCGGCGAAGGCTGCTATGTCGTGCCGGGGACCGGCACGACAGTCGCCAACTATCGCGGATACCGCCTGCCCAATGCGCCCAAATGGTCTTATATCCTGCGCGCCGACTATGAGCAGCCGGTCGGCGGAGACCTGACGGTCGACGCGGGAGCCAACTGGTCGTGGCGCTCGAAGACCCAAGCGGTGATCGGCGATCCCAACGCCGAAATCGCCGCCTACGGCCTGCTCAACGGCACGCTCGGCGTTGGCGCGGAAGACGGCAGCTGGCGCGTCGGCCTTTACGCGCGGAACTTGTTCAACAAGCATTTCTACGCGCCCTATGCGGCGGGCGTCATCAACCCCGGTGGCTATGCGAAGATCGTCATGCCCGAAGCGTTCCGCACGATCGGCGGGACGCTCAGCTTCCGATTTTGATCCGGAATATGCAGCACCTCGCGCATCGCGGGGTGCTGCACTGCCCCCGCAGCCGGGAGGAATGGAGCCGTAATGTTGCCCGGCGCGCGCATGACAAGCCCACCGGTCTCGAGCGGCTAAAGCCGACGGGCTGCGTAGCGCTGCAAGGTCAAATGAGTGGGCGTCAGAAGGGTCTGCAACCCGCATCACGCCCTCCTCTCAACGACTGCCGGCCTCAACGCAAACCAGGGTTGGGCTCGTCTACATCTCGATTGCGCTATTTCCGCACGATGCCGATGTTCGAAACCGGCGACGAGCGCTATTTGGGGCTCAACAACATCGCCGCCGTCGAGCTCGGCGCGAGCGTCGGCGGCGCGGTGCGCTACGACGTGTTCGAACTGCTGTAGGAACCTTGTCTGGACCGGCGCATGGCCCGCTTGTACCGGGTTCGCCCCCGACGCCGCTGTCTGGCGGGGCGGCCATCGCCCTCAGCAGCGAGTGGAAGACTCTGCCTCCGCAAGATTGGCGACGATGCGGAACAGCAGGCTGCGCAGCCGCTCCACCTCTTCGGGCGACAAACCGCGGGTCGCCGCTGCCTGCACCTCTTGCGTGACCGGCAGGAGCGTATCGGCGAGGTCGCGGGCGCGCGGCGTCAGGTAGACGAGCGTTTCACGGCGGTCGCGGCGATTGACGCGGCGATGGATCAGCCCTTCCTTTTCCAGCCCGCGAAGCGCGACCGCGGTCGTCGCATCCTGCATCACCAGCCGGCGGCTGAGTACGTGTTGGCTGATCCCGTCCTTGCGCCACAATTGCCGCAGGAAGGGCCAGTGCCCGGCCGAAACGCCATGCGCGCGCGTTTGCGCCTCGCGCAACGTTGAAAAGGAACGAAAGATCAAGCGGGCAAGATAGCCGAGGCTGTCCTCGAAGGCCCAATAGGCTGTGGCGCGATCCGCTTTGCTGCTCGTCGGCATTGCCCGCTTCCCTACGCCCGAGCGACCTCCATGACCGACCGCACCAGATCGGCGAGCAATCCGGTGAGCAATGGATCGGCAAGATGTCCGCGCGCGTCGAAGGCGCGGTGAGCGTGCGGTACGCTAAGCTGCTCGGGCACGACGAATGCCTGCACCGTCGTCAATATGTGGCGGAGCTGCGAAAGCCCCCGGAGACCGCCGAACGGGCTCGACGAAGCCGACACCAACCCGAACGCCTTGCGCCGGAACGCCCCATAGGCCTGCGGCTCCTCTCCGCGGCTCGGACACGACATCCAGTCGATCGCATTTTTGAGCATCGCCGTGACCGAGCCATTATGTTCGGGACTGGCGAGGATGACTCCCCCGTGGCTGCGAAATATCGCCTTGAGTTCGAGCGCCTCGGGCACCTCGTCGATCGTCAGCGCCTCGGCTCCGAACAGCGGCAGCGGATAGTCCGAGAGCGACAATCTGGTCGTCCGCAGCCCCAGGCCCCTCGCAATGTCGGCGGCGCAGCCGACGAGCCGTTCGTTGAGCGATCCGAGCCGGATGCCCCCCGCCATCAACAACAAGTCGCCCTGCACCGCCGCCATGCTCAAAAATCCAGCGAGAGCTGCACCGTCACCGTCCGCGGCGCGCCGACCATCGCCATATGGCTGTTGCCGCCGAACACGGGGGTGTTGAAACCCTGCGTGGTCGTGATCTTGTCGGTGAGGTTGCGGCCGACGAGCGCCACTTCCCATCGCCCATCCTCGCGACCGAGCGCCAGCCGAGCGTCGAATTTGGTGAACGCACCCTGCGAATTGAGCGGGTTCATGTCGGGCTGAAAGAAGGAGCGCGACTGATGGTTCGCCGCAACATGCGCGAGCGCGTAGAGGTGGTCTGACACCGGATATTTGGCCTCGATGAAACCGCTCGCGGTCCACTCGGGCGCGCGCACGAGCCGCTCGCCGGCGAGATTGTTTGTCTGCGGCGTGCAGGTCGGCGGCGCGTCATAGAGGCAGGCGCCCCCCGGATAATCCTTATAGTGCGCGTCGAGATAGCCGAGGCTGCCGCCGATCCGCCAATAGTCGCCGAGCCCGATGTCGGTGTCGAGTTCGACGCCCTGAGCAAGCGCTGACGCGGCGTTGCCGGTGACGAACGCCGTGCCATTATATTCGGACACCTGCAGATTACTGAAATTGGTCCGGAACAACGCGACGTTGAGATTGCCCTTTCCGTCGAGAAACCGGAATTTCCCGCCGACCTCCCACGACCGCGCACGCTCGGAATCATATTGAAAGGTCGCGATGCCGCTCTGGATATTATAGAGCAGCAAGGCGTCGTTGGAGACGAATCCCCCGCCCTTGGTTCCGGTCGCATAGCTCAGATAGACATAGGCCTCGGGACTGAATTCATAACGCGCGCGCAGCGAATAGTCCCAAAGGCTTTCCTTGCGCGTTTCGGTGAGGTCGTAGGGCAGATAGGTGGGCGGAAAGACACCGTCGTTGAACGAGCGCGCGCGTCCGGTCCGTTTTTCGTGCGAATAGCGCAGGCTCCCGCTGAGCATGATCTGCTCGCTGACCGGCACCTCGAGCGAGACGAAGGGCGAAAGCGACTGACCCGTCTGGTCGAACCGGCGCGTCGACAGGCCGTTGAGCGGCGCCGGGCTGCCCGCGCTCGCCGCGTTGAACAGCGACGCCTGCTGAATGTGCAGGTCGGTGTCGATATAGGTCAGGCCCGCGATGAACGCGCCGCCGTTGCCGATCGGACGCTGCGCCCGCACCTCCTGGAACAGTGAGCTCGACTGCTCGGTGATATCGGATTCGAGGAAGGTCAGCGGTCCGTCATAGTCCGAATTCACCCCGCCATCGAGGTCCTGCCACGCCGTTACCGAGGAGAAGGTCCAGTCGCCGACATCGAGGTTCATCGTCAGCTCGGCCATCGTCGTGTCGGTGTCGTCATATTCGGGATTCACGGTCCGCGCGGCGCGGCGATAGCTCGGATATTCGGGGACATCCTCCCCCGAATTCCGCACCGCATCGCACAGCAGGCAGCCGGCGTCGCCGATATAGTTGAAGACCGTCGTGCCGCCGTCGATCCGATTCGAGCCATGCTCGACCTTGACCAGCGCCTCGAAAGTATCGGTCGGCTCCCACAGGATCTGGCCGCGCACTGCTTCATAATGCGATCCATTTTCGTCGCGTCCGGTGATCGTATTGCTCATCGTATCGCCGATCGCACCGACACGCCCGGTCAGGCGGACGCTGAGCGTGTCCGACACCGGACCCGATACCGCGCCTTCGAGGTTCCAGCCGCCATGTTCGACCTCGGCGCTCGCGCGCGCGAAACCTTCGAAATCGCGCGTCGGGCGCCGGGTGACGACGCTGATCGCGCCAGCGTTGGTGTTCTTGCCAAACAGGGCGCCCTGTGGTCCGCGCACCACCTCGACGCGCTCGATGTCGAGCAGCGGATTCTGGAAGGCGCGCGAGCGGCTGAGATAGACGCCGTCGATGAACAGCCCGACCGATTGCTCGAACGACAGATTGCCCGTTCCGGCGCCGAGCCCGCGCATGGTGATCGCGAAATTGCCATTGGTGCGGTCAATCTGGAGGTTGGGCACGCTGTCCTGCACATCGTCGAACAGCAATATGCCCTGTTTTTCGATCTGGTCGCCGCCCACGACGGCGACCGAGATCGGCACTTCCTGAAGCGTCTGTTCGCGCCGCGTTGCGGTCACGATGATCGCCTCGGGATCGTCGAGCGTCCGCGCGCCCGTGTCTTCCGCCTCCTGCGCAAGCGCAGGCGTCCCCAGGGCGAGCGCGAGCGCGCTCCCCCACAACAGTCTCGCAATGCTCATATCCCTCTCCCCAAGTGGACGGATCAGGTCAGCTTCAATGTCCTGTATTGCGAAGCCGGACCCGGATATTCGGCGCCATTATCCTCGCCGATTTCGGCTGCAACGAGCGCGTTGGTCTGGGCATTGAGGCGCTCGATCAGCATCTTGTGCGCGTCCGGCCGCCAGGCGAGATTATCGATCTCGTCGGGGTCGGTCGCGGTGTCATAGAGTTCGAGGTCGTTATGGGCGACCAGATCGTCCCAGCGCCGCGGCACATGATGCTGCGCCGGCGCGAAATAGCGCGCGAACTTGTAACGTCCGTCATGGACGCCGCGGTGCAGGCGGCGCAGCATCAGGTCGTTCTCGGCGAGCGGCTTCGCCTCGGTGACGCCCGCGGGAACATCGGGCGCGTTCCAGCCATAGCGCACCGCATAGTTGAACAATATCCCCGCCGCATCGCGGTCTGTGCGCGCGGTCGGCGAGGCGATCGCCGCCGATAGGTCGTGCCCGACGAGTGCCGGATGCCGCGCGCGTCGTTCCGCGCCCGAAACACCGGCCATTGACAATATGGTCGGCGCGAGATCGACCGAGCTGCCGAGCGCCCGCGTCGTCCGCCCGCCGGGCAAATCAGGATGAACGACGATCAGCGGCACGCCGACGTCTTCCTTGTAGATCGTTCCACCCTTCTGCCGCATCCCATGCGCGCCGGCGCGCTCGCCATGATCGGAGGTAAAGAGGATGATTGTATTGTCGAGCTCGCCCGACGCCGCGAGCGCGTCGAGCACCGTCTTCATATGGCGGTCGGCGTCGCGGATGCAGTTCAGATAATAGTTGAGGTTGTGGCTCCACACCGCTTCGTCGCCGTGCGGCATCTTGCCGTAAAAGGCATATTCGCTGGCGTTGATCGCGGCGTGCGCCCGCGGCTTGCGCGACAGATCGTCGGCGTAAAAGCTGCGCGGTAGCCTGAAGCCCCAGTCGCGGTCGTAAACCGGGTCGCCGGGCGCGGGCAGCAGCGGCGCGACGAGGTTGGGCCGCATCCGCGTCTCCTCACCCTCGCCCGTCGCGTCGTAGAACATGATATCGTGCGGATTGACGAAATTGACCGCCATGAACCACGGGGCGTCCTCGTCGTCGGCGGCGTAGGCGCGAAGCTGGCCGACCGCTTCGGCCGCAGTCACGCCGTCGTTGATGAACCCCTCCCACGTCAACCCGACCCGCTCGCCGTCGAAATTATACTGGCCGAAACCGAAAGGTTCGAGGACGTCGATCGTATTGGGAAAGATGCCGCCGGCGACGCCGCGGAAATTCAGCCCCTTGTTGATGTTCGAAAGATGCCATTTGCCCTTATAGGTGGTGCGATATCCCGCCTGCCGCAGCATCGTTCCGATCGTCGGAATATCGGGGTTCAATTCGGGATAGGGCGGCGAATTGGGGTTGGCGTAGACGCCGGTATGCTGGGTGTGCAGCCCGGTGTAGATGCTCGAGCGCGACGGCCCGCACGGGGTCGTGTTCACGTGAAATCGGTCGAACGACAGGCCGCGATCGCGCAGCCAGTCGTGCGCGGGAAGCGGCAGCGAGGCGGGAATGTCGGCGAGCGCGCGCTCCTGATCGTTGACGATCAGCAGGATATTCGGTCGCGTCCGCCGCCTCCGCGGCTTTGCAGGCGCCGGTGCAGTGGCCTCAGCGCCCGCGCCGCGCGCCGCGACGATGGCAGCCGAGCCCCCGGCGAGCAAGGTCCGCCGGTCCATTTCCATTCTCTCGCGCATCTTCGCGCCTCCCAAAAGCCGGACCGATGCATTTTCTTAGTATGCTAAGATAATGCGCGTATCTAATTTTTTGTCAAGCATCTTGCGCATTATTTTGCGACGTTCAGAACACTGGCGTGTTCGGCGACAATCCGATCAGCGAGCGGCCGAGCAATTCGGTCGCGGCGTCGAAATCGTAAACGACATGGCTCGCCATCACATTGATGTCGCGCATCGCGCGTTGGAGCGGGCTCGACAGCATATGCGCGCTCGAACCCGCGCCATCGACGAGCAGTCGCACCGCGTCGCGGCACAGATCCATCGCGAGCGCGACCTGCGCACGCATGGCGATACGGTCCTCGTTGCTCACCAGGCCCGATCCCGCCGCTTCGGTCAGCGCGACGTTGCGGCGCCCGACCTCGCGCAGGATCGTCTCGGCGGTCTGCGTTTTAGCCGCCGCCTCGCCGAGCCGCATGTGCGCCGACGCCTTTTCGACTTGCTTGACCGTCGTGCCGAGCATCGTGCGGATGCCGATGCGCTCGCGAAAATTCCCGACCGCCGACCGTGCGACGCCGACCGCCGCGATCGCGGCGGTGATCGCCAGGAACGGCGTCATCGGCATCCGGTAGATCGGGTTATGCGCATGGATCGTCGCGCCGGGCGCACAGCCCATCCGCATCTCGCCCATGTCCATCACGCGATGGTCGGGAACGAAGACGTCCTCGCAGCGGATATCGTTGCTGCCGGTGCCGGTCATCCCGTCGACATGCCAGGTATCGAGCACCTCGACCTCGTCCGCCGGGAGCATCAGGAAAAGCTGACGCGGCGGATTTTCCCCGGGGATCATGCCGGTGATCATCACCCAGTCGGCGTGCATGATGCCCGTGCCCCATTTCCAGCGCCCGGTCAGGCGATAGCCGCCGTCCACCGGCTGCGCGACGCCGGGGGGATTGGTCGCACCCGGCGCGATGATATAGGGGAAATCGCCGCCGAAGGTTTCGTCCTGTAGCTTTTCGGGGAACTGCGCGAGCATCCAGTTGTGTTCGACGCAAAAGGCGGTGACCCAGCCGGTCGAAGCGCAGCCCTCGGCGATCGGCAGCATCGCGTCGATGAAACTATCGATGTCGAACTCGAGCCCGCCATAGCGCTTGGGCACGAAGTGATAGAAGACGCCGGTCTTGCGGATTGCATTCCACACCGCGTCGACCGGGCGCCGCAAGGCCTCGCACTCGGCGGCATGCGCCGCGACAAGCGGCTTGAGCGCAGTGGTCCGCCGCACCAGCTCCTCGGGCGTCAGCGCCGCGAGTTCCTCGCGCGACAACCAGTCCTTCTCCTTGGGAATGCGCCGGTCGGCGAACGCCTCTTCGTCCGCCCGGCGCGTCTGAATCGCGATATTCATGCCTCGTCTCTCCCAGCCGGCCCGAATCGGCCTGTCGAGACAAGAATAGTTAGGTGTCTAATTATGTCAAGAAACTTGACTAAGTTTCTTTGGCGACCTGCCCGCCCGATGGGCTACCTTCGGCTTCCGCGATAACCTCGGGCGGCACCGCGGGCGGATCGCCCCAGTCCATCCGCATCGCATCGCGAAGGCCGTGATAGGCAGGTAGGCCGATGCGCTCGACAAGCTTGAGCTCAAGATAATGAAGCGCCTTCGACGCCGCGCGGCGGGTCTCGTTCGCTTCATCGGCAAAGCGGACAATACGCGCGCGCCGGTCGTCGGGGTCAGGCACGATCTCGACGATGCCCCGCGCTTCGAGCTCGCCGAGCATCAGGCTTATCGCTTGGCGCGTTACCCCCAGATTGCGCGCAATCCGCGTCGCGCGATGCTCGCCGGCCGAGATATTCGCAATCAACATCGACTGCGCGCGCGTCACATTGGGAATGCCCGCTTCCCTGAGCGCAGCCTGGAGCGCCTCGTCGAACCAGTAGAGGGCGCTCAGTAGATTCATCATCAGATAGGGACTGTGCATCGACGGACCTTTGGAAAACCTGGTCCGCGGCATAATACGTCCGCAGCCGTCAGGGCAACCGACGGCGAAGGCAAAGGGCGGCTGCCACAGCTTCCTGTCGAATGCGATGGCCGCCCCGAAGTTCAGTGATTGCCGCGAACCGCCCCGCCCCCCGAACAGGTCGCGGCGACGGGCTTGCCCGTGATCGCCCGGTGCGCGAACTTTCGCGAGTCCGCAAAGGAGCGATTGAGCGTCGCCGAATGGTCGAGCCCGGGATAGACATGCGCCTCGATCGTCGAACCGGCGGCGCAGGCGCTTTCGACGAGGGCTTGCTGCATCGGCGCGGGGGTATCGACATCCTCACTTCCCGTGCCGATGAATACCGGCGTGGCGATCTTGAGCGTCGGATAGCCGGCATGTTTCAGCACCGGCGCATAATAGCGCCAGAAATCACTCTTGAACGTGTTCGCGCGCGTCAGCCCCGCATCGACCACCCTCTTGAACATATCGACCACGCAGGTGTCGGCCGCCTTGGTGAAAGCGCGCATCGCGCGGTCGGTCAGGACGGCCGCCGGCTCGTATTTCGGGTCGATCTGCTGCGCTGCCGAGGCGATATAAAGCAGATAGGCGATGATCCGGTCGACCTTGTCGGCCGCGCCGGGGTCTGTTCCGACCGAGGCCGCCGCCGCGAGGTTCGGGATACCGGTGGCGATCGTCCCGCGAACATCGACATCGGGCGCATAGTCGGGGGCGTAGCCCGCGGTGGCGAAGGCAGCACCTGCGCCCTGCGACTGGCCGACGATCAGCACCTTCCCCGACAGGCCGAAGCCGCCCCCCTGCACCGCGCGGATCGCATCGAGCGTCGAATAGGCGGCGGCGCGGCTATCGAGATAGGGATGCGGCCCCGGCGAGCCGAGTCCCTGGTAGTCGGTCGCGACGACCGCATAGCCTTCATCGAGCCAAGAATTGAGATAAGTGCGGTCGCGCAGCGAACGGACGTTGCGCGACGGCGCGCAATCGTCGCCGATGCCGACGGTGCCATGCGCCCACGCGACGAGCGGCCAGCCGCCTTTCGGCGCGGCGCCCCGCGGCAGGAAGAGCGCACCAGTCACCTCGATCGTGCCCTGCCCCGCCACGCCGTCGGTCGAACCATAGCGGATCGCCAGCGCCCGTCCGGCCTCTTCGAGGCCGAGTTCGGGCGCGAGCGGCCGCGCATCGAGCAATCGGCCCGGCGCGGCGGCGGCCGTCTCCGCCGCCGGCGCCGTCTGCGCGGATACCGCGAACGGCACCGCCGACAGCCCGAATGCTGCAAGCATCGCAGCAGATCGCAACCGGTTCGCCATCATCCTCTCCTTCATCCGTGCCTCAGAAGCGCGCCGTCGCCGACAGATAGTAGGTCCGACCGAGCACATCATAGGTGCCCGCATCGGTGGTTCCGGGGACCCCGCTGACGACCGGGGGCGTCTTGTCGAACAGGTTGTTGATCCCGAACCGTACGCTGAAGCGTTCGGCGGGATCGACGCGCAGCGACAGATCGAAATAATCATAGGCTTTCACGCCCGGCGTCGTGCTCGCGGCGTTGGTGACCATCGACGCATCGTCCATCGCGCCGATATGACGCCAGCGCAGCAACGCGTTGAAGCTGTCGGTGCCATAGGTGAAGGACGTCGTCGAACGCCAGCGCGGCAGCGCCGTGCCCGACCCGATCGTGTCGGCGAAATCCTGAAAGGGCGAGCCCGGCAGATTCTGGATCTCGAACTTGTCGAGATAGTTGATCACCGAAGAAATGCCGAAGCGTCCCGACCCGTCGCCGAGTCCGACGTCGGCGAGGCGCACCGACCAGTCGAGCTGGACATCGACGCCCGCGGTGCGATAGCCGCCGAGGTTCAGATAGGGCTGGAGCGCATTGGTGATGCCGCCGGTCCCCGAATCGCGACCGATCAGCGCGCAATAGAAATTCGCCGCGTCATAGCCGGGATTGCTGCCGTCGCCGTTGAAGCATTTGTTGAGCGAAACCGATACCGGGATCACCGCGATCGCGTCGTCGATCGCGATATTATAATAGTCGACCGATGCCCGGAACCCCGAAAGCCAGGGCGAGGCGGCGCGCGGCGAGAGCACCGCGCCGATCGTATAGGTGTCGGCCTTTTCGGGCTTCAGATTCTCGTTGCCCGACAGATAGGCGGCGACCTGCGCGACATTGTTGACGTAGACGTCGGCGATCGCGTCGGGCATTCCCTGCGCGACGCAGATGTCGCGCACCGCGGCCCCGTTGCTGCCGGTACGGAAGCTGCTGCGGATGTCGCACGGATCGCCGCCGCCGTTCGCAATCAGCCCGATCGTCGGATAGAGGCCAGTCGTTGCGGTATAAAGCTCGCCGACATTGGGCGCGCGGATCGCGCGCTGATAGCCGCCGCGCAGCCGCACCCCGTCGGTCACGGTCCAGTCGACGTCAACCTTGTAGGTCGAGACCCCGCCGCTCTGCTTATAGTCCGAATAGCGATAGGCGAAGTCCAGCGTCAGATCCTGCACCGCGAAAATGTCGTGCAGCACCGGGACGAGCAGTTCGGCATAGCCCTCGATCGCGCGGGTCGAACCCGCGGTCGGCGACGTGCGCGCGATCGCGACGACATTGCCCGTCACCTGCTGCGCGTCGGGATCGAAGCTGAACTCGTTGCGGCGATAGCCCGCGCCGACCGCGAAACGCATCTCGCCCGCGGGAAGCTGCGCGAGCCCGCCCTGGATATTGAGCTCCACCACGTCCTGCTTCGTTTCGGTGCGGTTGCGCGTCACGCCGCTGATATAGGCGACGCATTCGGGCGAATTGGTCGTGCTGAACGGATCATAGCCGCCCTCGCAGATCGACGCGCCGCCGTCGGCCGCCGACACGAGCGTCTGCACGCGGTCGGTAAAGACCGATCCGTTCGCGATATCGTCGACGACGCTCTTGCCCGTCGAACCGTAAAGTTCCCAGCTGATGCCGCTGTCGCCGAGCTTGCCCGAGGCGCCGCCGAGCACTTGCCAGGTCGTCGCTTCGTGATCGGTGCGGCGCGGGCCGACTTCGCTGTAGCGCTTGGTCACCACGACCGGCGCCGCGGGATTGGCGCGCGCGTCGATCAGCGGGCGCAGCGCATCGGGGATGAAGGGACTCGTCACGGGCACGCGCATCGTCCACAGCCCGGCATTGGGCGCCGCGTCGGCGATCGTCGTCGAGGTGTAGTCGGTATAAAGCGCCTGCACGAACAGCTTCAGGCTGTTCGAGGCTTCGAAGGTCGCACGGCCGAAGGTCGAAATGCGCTCGAGCGGGATTTGCGAATAGGTGAGCTGCGGCGTTGCGAGCAGCGCGGTCCCGGTGTTCAGCACATAGGGGACATTATCGCGATAATTATAGACGCCGCGTCCAGTCGAGAAGAGCGTTCCGTCGGGATTGATGCCGATCGACGAACTCGCCGGAACCGAGCCCGGCGCGACGCCATAGGCGGCAAAGGCCGCATCCACCGCCGCCTGATCCGGGGCGTTGGCGCCCGGCGTGAACAGGCCGAGCGGGATGGTGCTCGATACGCCGCGGTTCTCCCGGAAAAAGGCGCGCGAATTGATATTGATCGCGTCGCGGTCGGTGTAGGAAGCGCCCACCGTCACCCGCCCGCGACCGTCGGCGAAACGCGTGCCCGCGCCGAGCGATATTTCGCGGATGCCGCCATCGCCGCGGCTGGTGATCGTGTTCTGGCCCGAAATTTCGACGCCGTCGATCTGGCGTAGCTTGAAATTGACCACGCCCGAAATCGCGTCCGACCCGTAAACCGCCGAAGCGCCGCCGCTGATGATCTCGGTGCCGCCGATCAGGATCGTCGGCAGCGTGTTGATGTCGATGACCTGGCTGGAATTGGAAGGCTGCAGGCGCCGCCCGTCGAGCAGCACGAGGTTGCGCTGGGCGCCCAGCCCACGCAGGTTGAGCGTCGCCTGGCCCGTCGAATTGAGGTCGTTCGAAAAGGCGGTCGAATCCGGCGTGAATTGCGGAAGCTGATTCAGCGCGCCTTCGAGCGTAACGCTGCCGGTCGACGACACCGCGTCGCTGCCGAGGGTGACGATCGGGCTCGAGGCCTCGAAGTCGCGCCGCGAAATGCGCGATCCGGTGACGACGATCTCCTGCGCGGGCGCTGCGGCGGCGGCTTCGCCTTCCGATTCGTCCTGCGCCGATGCGGGCGCACTCAAAAGCGAAATGACCGAGGCCGAAATGGCGAGCGTCAGCTTGCGGTTGTCCAACATTTTCAAGAAACCTTCCCCTTTTGCCCTGGCGCAGCGGCGACGTGGGGGCTCGGCCCGAAGCGCCGCCTCATTATCTATCGCCGCCCTGTTAAATTACGATACAATAGTGCATCGAAATAGGCTCTTGGCGCAAAATGGGTTCGTCTGTCAATCGCCGCCGAGACGCTCTGCGAGGCGCGGGGCAGACCGATCGCGGCAGAGGCTCTTGACCCCGCACCGCATTTCGATACATATTTGTATCGTATTTATTTGCTGTCGCGTGCGGCGACCCGTTGAGGCATGAGGAACGGGGGAAGATGGACGTCATTACCTTGGGCGATGAAAAGGAACCGACGGTCGGGCGGCCTAGGCAGGCCGATCTCGACGAACGCATCAAGCTCAGCGCGGTCGCGCTGCTGGGCGAAGAGGGCTTTGCCGGGTTGTCGGTCAATCGCATATGCCAGCGCGCCGGAGTGCCGCGCCCGACCTTCTATCGCCGCTGGCCGTCTGCCGTCGCGGCGCTGGTCGATGCCTTCAACGACCGCTTTCACGACGCGCTGCTTGTCGATACCGGCGATGCGAAAGCCGATTTGCTGACGTTCGCGACGAGCGTGCGCAACCGGTACGACGATCCCGTCGTGAGCGTCTGCCTGCCCGCCATCTATGAAGCGCGGCGTCACGAACCCGTGCTCATCGCACCGATCATGGAAGCGCAGCGGGCGCGCCGCCGGTCCAACGTCGCGACACTCGAGCGCGCCTTGAAGGAACAGAATATCGATCCCGTACTCGGCGCGTTCGAGATTCTCTTCACGCTGACGGCCGCGATCGACCAGGGCTATCTCGCCGGGCGGCCGCTCGCCGACGATTTCCTCGACCGCCTCGTCACCGCGGCGCTGCGATAATCCGGCGACCGACCCGCGCCGACGGACGGACTTCCGCGCCGGCGCCTCTTTTCCAGCAAGAAGGACATGAATGATGCACAGGATGCTGCTGACGTTGACCACCGCCCTGATCGCGCTTCCGGCTCTCGCCCAGGCGCCGGGGGACGCACCGCCCGCCGCCTTCGATGTCGCCGCGGCGAAAGCCCGCATCGACGCGACGCTGGACCGGCAATATCCGCACCTCGACGCACTCTACAAGGATCTGCACGCGCATCCCGAAGTCGGCTTTCAGGAAACGCGCACCGCAGCGCTGCTGGCGGGCGAGATGCGCAAGCTCGGCTTCACCGTCACCGAAGGGGTCGGTAAGACCGGCATCGTCGCGATCTACAAGAATGGCGAAGGCCCGACCGTGCTCGTGCGCACCGAACTCGATGCGCTGCCGATGGAGGAAAAGACCGGCCTGCCCTATGCCAGCCGTGCGCAGCAGGAGGTGAACGGCGAACTCGGCTATGTCGCGCACAGCTGCGGTCACGACAGCCATATGGCGTGGTGGGTCGGCACCGCCGCCGCGCTCGTCGCGATGAAGGATCAATGGCACGGCACGCTGATGTTCATCGGTCAGCCGTCCGAAGAAACGGTGAGCGGCGCGGAGGCGATGATCGCCGACGGCTTGTTCACGCGCTGGCCCAAGCCCGATTTCGGCTTTGCCGCGCATGTCGCGCCGATGCCGGTCGGCACGGTGCTGGTGAAGGACGGCGTCGTCAGCTCGGCGTCCGACGCGATCCACATCACCTTCCACGGCGTCGGTGCGCATGGGTCGATGCCCGACAAGAGCATCGACCCCGTGATGATGGGCAGCCGCTTCGTCACCGACGTCCAATCGATCATCAGCCGCGAAAAGGACCCCAAGGCATTCGGCGTGATAACCGTCGGCAGCTTCGTCGCCGGGACGGTGAACAACATCATCCCCGATCATGCCGATCTGAAGCTGACGCTGCGTTCGCACGACGATGCGACGCGCAAATTGCTCGTCGAGGGCGTCGAACGCACCGCGCGTGCGGTCGCCGAAATGGCGCATGCGCCCGCACCGACGATCGAGCATCCCAACGGCACCAACGCGGTCCACAATGACGCCGCGCTCTCGGCGCGGTCGGCAGCGGTCCTGAAGAGCGCGTTCGGCAAGGACGTTCTGTTCGTGCCCGCAAGCGAGGCGGGCGGCAACGCCAGCGAGGATTTCTCCGAATTCGTCGATGCCGGCGTGCCGTCGGTCTTTTATGCGATCGGCGGTTATGATCCGGCGACGATCGCGCGCTACAAGGCGGACGGAAAGCCGCTGCCGGTCAATCACTCGCCCTATTTCGCCCCGGTGCCCGAACCGACGATCAAACGCGGGGCCGAAACGCTGGCGCTGTCGGTCCTGATGGCGATGGCAGGCGGCGAGCAAGAACAATAGCCGGGCCGCCGGCGGGCTTCGGAGGAAGCTCACCGCCCGATCGCCGGAGAGAATCTGGTACATCTTGTACCCGAAGCGATCGGCGTCGGTCCCTGCGCCGGGATGGCTGCGGCTTTCCGCTACAGGCCAAAATCCTCGTTCCGGAACGCAAAGCGCTCGCTCGACGGAAAGGCCGCATAGGCCGTCATTTCGCCACGCTCGAACCGGAAATGCCACGTCTGCGCATTTTTGGGCACCGGGCCTTGAAAAACCGCCGGATCGAAAAGCGCGACATTGGCGCGGTGCTCGGGATCGCGCACCGATGCGTAACGGATCGCCTGGGTATCGATGGTCCGGGCTTGGGCTGCAAAAGCCTGGCAGGCCGAATAATCGTCAGGGTCCATCCACAGCGCCGTCGCCGCGTCATAGGGCGGCGCGCAAAGATCGAGCAGCCGGTCCGCCCCAACGCCCACGCTGATCGCCGTATGCTCGACGATTGCAGCCGGCGGCCGAAAGCCCGGCGAGCGCGAATAGAAACGCAGCCGCCAGTAAGCGGTCTCGGCGAGCGCGGTCGCGACCGTTTCGGCCGCATAGAAAATGCCCGGCTTCTCCCCGGCCCTGCGAAAGCGCGAACCGCTCTTGTGTCCATAGCGAAAGGGCGTCGCGAGCAAATAGTGGAGGTGCCGTGCCGCCGCGGGCAGCGTCGGCTTTACCTCTTCGACCAGTTGTTCGAGCAATGCCTGATCGTCCGCGCCCGACGCCAGCCGGTTCGTCGATATCCGATGCTGCGCCTCGACGATCCGCCAGAGCTTCCCGCGATACTCCCGAAACGCCTCGGCCCGGGGCGTGCGCTCAGACCCGGGCGCGATAGTCATCGACATAGTCGGCGACGTCGCCAAGGCCGCGGATCGTACGGATGAGGTCGATCGGCCGACCGCCGAGATCGAGATTCTCCGCCTTGAGCCAGGACAGGGCCGCCGCATCGTCGCTGCCCATCAATGCGTCGAGGCTGCGGAACAGCCGGACCAGATACTGACCGAGTTCGAAAGCCTTGTCGGGCCTTTGAAGCCGGTAGCTGCCCGAGCGAAGCCGCGAAGCCGTGGCGGCCGAAATGCCAAGCACCAGGCCGAGCTGTTCGTTGGTCAGCTTCCAGCAGGCGGCCACGCGGACGACGGCCGCCGAAAGGACCCGGCCCTGATCGGTGGCGGACGCATAATGCGTGGCCATTTCATTCTCCTGAACAAAATATCTTTCTATCATTCATAAGAACAGAACAGGGTTTTGGCAAGAGCGGATACCGGACCATCACCGCGCTTTCGCATATGCGTCTCGCCGCCTTACCGCACCGCTACGCTCTACCGCAAAATTCAGGCGGGCACCTTTCCGGCTCCAATCAAGATCGCCCGGCGATGCGCACTTGGGGACGAAAGCGATGTCGAGGACCGGTTCAAGAGCCCGATCCATTTCACGGTCGCCGAGCACTATAGCTTCCCTATGCCTCCATCAACCTGACACGCGCGCGCCCGGCTGGGTCGTGCCAAGATAGGTTTTACGGCGATAGGCCGCCCGCACAGCATCGGGTGTCTTGTGAGCCAGCGCCGCTTCCATCACGGCATCGGGAAAATCCTCATTGGCCGCCCAATCGGTGAATGTGGAACGGAAGCCGTGCACATGGAACGGCTCCTTCATGTCGCGCAGCACTTTGAGCAGCGTCATGTCCGACATCGGCTTTCCGGCCACGCCCGGAAAAACGACATCGGTATCCGGAAGCCGGAAGGCATTAGCCTTGGCGAGCACCGCCAGAGCCGCGTCGGATAGTGGAACCATGTGAGCCTTGCCTCGCTTCATATGGTCGGCCGGAATCGCCCAGAGGCGCGCCTTGAAATCAAATTCATCCCAAGTCGCGAGCCGAACCTCCTGGCTGCGCACGCCTGTCAGGATGAGCAATTCAAGCGCCAGCCGTCCGAATGCGGGCTTTCGACGCAAGGCAACCATGAAGTCGGGCAGCGAGCTGTAAGGCATCGCCTTACGATTCTCGCGCGATTTCACTTGGCGCGGCAATCCGCGCCCGGCCTTTAGGCTGCCGTTGCCAGAGGGGGCTTCGGTTGAGCGCCAACCCTTCGCGTGCGCATAATCGAGGACGAGCAGATCCGGTTGCGCACCTGACGCGCCGTTTCGGGAATCTCCTGCCATATCGGCAACAGCACGTCGATGATGCCCGATGCGGCGATTCTCCCGGTCGGAAGGTCGCCCAATTTCGGGAACGCATGGCTTTCGAGGGCCGCAAGCCATTGGCGGGCATAGACGGCGCTTTTCCAGCCTGCCGCATTCTCGCTATGATATTGGCGCGCCGCTTCCCGGAATGTCACTTGGGCGGCGGCTTCGTCCTTCCTCTCTGCCAGCACATCGCGGCCGTCGATCTTGACCGCCTTGCGGAGTTCGTTCGCTTTCTGGCGAGCCTCCACGAGCGGGAGCAATTTGGCGCTACCTAGGATTTTTAAGGGTCGAAAAATTTACCCCCACATTCCTCCCACACTTTTCACTGCGCTTCAGTGATATCGAATGGGACGCAGAGGACCGAACCATGCGATGAGACGCTAGGTCTTCTGCCATTTCCAGGGGTTTTAGGAGATGCCCTCGGACCAGAGGGTGGTGGCAGGGCTGGATTCGAACAATTCTAGTATTGAATTGAAATACATATATCTTTTAGGAATGCAAAAAGATACCTCCCCATATTTCTCCCCACATTTTCTAACTGCTGTCACCAACAAGGATGGGATGAACCCCAACACATAGTCCGCAACTATCCGGGCGCATTCCTGAAGCAAGCCGATTGCCGTTGCAGCCGATCAGGGGTGGGAACAGGAGTGCCCCGCGCTTGCGTTCCCGGCGTATGTCCATCCGCCTTCGTCCATCACGATCCTAGCACTTCTGTGGTTGCCGTCCGTTGCGCAAGAGGCTTTCGGCTTGAATGAGCAAATGATCGAGTGCGGTCTTCTGTCAGGCCTTCGTATGCGGCATTTCAGAGACCGCTGGCCGGTATG